>Ga0102590_1000027_pt1 | contig 544367 bp, 463 predicted proteins | sample AraplaMF_Col_mMF_FD_76859 | JGI IMG/M metagenome (GOLD analysis project Ga0102590, IMG submission 76859) | Arabidopsis root microbial communities from the University of North Carolina, USA - plate scrape MF_Col_mMF | ecosystem: Host-associated > Plants > Roots > Endosphere | place: USA... | reverse complement strand
AAGCTGCGCTTACCATCGCCGCGCAATGCCAGTGGCAGGGTTTCTGTTACCAGCATGCTATTGGTAAGCACGGGTAAGGCATTCTCCTCTCCATCGCTAAACTGTCCGGATTGCGCTACCACGCGGTATAACAGCGCGCTGTTAAAGTTGTAGGGTATTTGTACCGGGAAGGTTGCCAGCGTGCTTTGCCCTTTGTAGGCAGTAAAATGCTGCACCGGGAAAGTGTTCTGGAACCAGCCGTCAACCGGCTGCATAGTGGTGGCATCCAACAGCTCCAGGCGGGCCTGGCCTATCAATGTGCTATCTGCCAGGTTGCTGATCTTGGCGCTGAATTCCATGCGGTCGCCTTCACGCATAAAGCGGGGTGCATTGGGCTGCACCATTAATGGCTTTTGCGTAACAATACTGGTTTCCGTATAGCCCAAAGCCATTTCCTTTGTATGGGTCAGGCCCATGAAACGCCAGCGGGTAAGGGCTTCCGGCACTGTAAATTCAAAAGTGATGTTGCCGTCTTTATCGGTATGCAGGTCAGGCAGGAAGAAAGCAGTCTCATTAAAGTTGGTGCGGGGTGTTACAGCTGCGGGTGGCTCTGCTGCAGGTTTAGGCGCTTCAGCCACTACCACCTCTGATAGCGAAGCGTTTTTATCCATGGCCGCTTCCGCCATTACCGGTGCGGCCGGCGCAGGAGCTGCAGATGCTACAGCGGCCCTGTCACGTGCAAGGCCAGGGGCAGCAGCACCTATCCGTAATTCCTTCTTATACATTCTGCCACCACCATATCCGCCGCTAAGCCAGTCAGACCAGCGCAGCGCATCATAAATGATCACACTATCTTCCAGCGGCGGCACCGGCGGGTACCGGTTAAAGGATTGCTGTTTGGTAAAGTTATCTGTATCATACCAGGTTGCTCCCGGGCTAAACACCGGGTACAGTGGCGGCAGTGTCCAATGCTGTGGTGCAAAAGCATCCCGGGAGGCATCGTACATAGTGGCCAGCAGCTCGGCCGCTACCTGGTCTTTTTTGGAGCCTTTTATTTGCACCTGCCATTTTTCCTTTTCACCGGGTAGCAGCTTATCACGGTGTGTGCCTATTTGTATATCCAGTGTTTTATTACTCCAGGGCACTGCAACATCCTGTGTTTGGCTGAATACGCGGTTATCCTTTACCACGGTATAGGTTATACGTAAGCCGCCGCGGTCTTTTTCTGTAATGTTATAGGAAAACGATCTTTGCTGGGCAGATAGTTGTACAAAATCATCGTTCTGCTGCCCGTCCATTCTTTCAACGGTTTGCAATATATGCAGGTCTTTAGCGGTGGTACCCACTACCTGCTTTATTTCGCTGCCCGGTTCATGCGGCTGCTCATCCGCCATTATGCGCAGGTAGGCTGGGTAAGGCAGCTGGGGCGCAGCAGCATCTACCAGGTTAAATACTTTTTTCTGTGTAAGGGTACCGCCTGCAGCATCTTTGGCAGTTACTTCCAGCTCATAGGCTCCTGCCGGCAACGACTTCACAGACAGCTCTGTATGGCCATCCTTTACAGTAGTGAATGTTTTTTCAAGCACCGGTGTTTTACGCGGCCACTGCGCCGGCTCATTTTCCCTTTTATATACATCCAGCGGAAATGCCTGCAGGTATTCCTGTTCAGTTAATACAAACTGGTCCGGCGCCTCCCAGTAACGCGGGCGCATAAGGCGGTTGGGATGCTGCAGGGGCAGTAAACGCATTTGCACGGTGGCCGGCTCAAAAGTACCGTTCAGGTTAGCGGTAGTTACTTTTACCTGCTGCAGCTCTTTGGCAGATAGCTCATCCGGCACATCCAGCTTTATTTCCATAAGCTGGTAACCGGCGGCTACACGTTGTTCACCGCTGCGGGTTTCACCATTCAGGTCCGTTACATCTGCATAGATACGATAGGTGAAAATAGGTTTCAGCTCCGGCTTTATCTGTTTATCCGGCAGGGCGTTAAAGTGAATGGTAAAAGTACCGTCTGCACCGGTTTGCAGCTGCCCATGTGTTATTTCACGGGATGCCGATGCAGGTATGGGCCGGTATAAGAACATCCAGTAATAAGGGTAGCGGGCTTCGCGCACTACCCGGTATTTTACCGCAGCGCCATCAATATTATTACCGGCATAAGCCAGCGCTTTACCATGTATGGTTACGGTATCGCCTACACGATAGCTGCCTTTTACCGTATCAAACTCCACATAAAATTTAGGGCGCTTGTATTCTTCTACCGAAAAATACGCGCTGCCATCAGTATTAATATCTTCGATGTGGAACGCCCCATTCAGCCCGCCTTCCGGCAATTTGAACTTACCATTGTAAGCGCCGTATTCATTGGTAGTTACCTGTATGGAATCTACTTTTTCCCCGTTCACATCCGTTAGCTGCACCGTAGTTTTATAATCCGCTACTGCATTGCTGATGTTTGTGGAATCTTTGGTTTTAACCACAATTCCTTTAAAGTACACTGTTTGCCCCGGGCGGTAAATAGCCCGGTCTGTAAACAGGAGGCTTTGTGGTTTTTCCTTTTCCTTTGGTTCCGGTTTGTAATAGCGGTACAGGTATTTATAGTTATCGGTGAACAGGGTATCTTTTCCCAGGCTCCATTCCAGCCGCACATTACGGTTCTGCTTATTCACGCTCCTGTCTAAAGTAATGCGCCCGCTTTTGTTGGTGGTGGCGCTTTGCAGCAGGCGGTCGTTTACCATACGCCCACTTTGGCTGTCCCTCACCATTTCCCATATACGCAGCTTTACACCGGAAAGCGGTTCGCCTGTTTCCCGGTGCAGTGCCAGGTAATCGTTACCGCGGTTAATATAGCTAAGCTGTGATACGTGAATGAATTGTACGGCCAGGATGCTTTCTCCTATCGAAAAATCCGGCGTAGTGCCTGCCAGCAGCACGTATTGGCCCAGTGGCAAGGCCGCTGCTTTTATTTCTGTATTATGTTCCCTGTAATCTGCCGGATCCGGTAAGGCCTGCTCCCATTGGCGGGTGGGCTTTCTGTCAATGATCAGGCGCCAGTAGCGGTTAGTAGTATCGCGGTAATCATTTTGCGCGCTGCGCAGCTGCTCCATAAACGATTCATTCACCCGCGCTACCCGCAAATATATTTTAGACAGGTTGCGGTAGGTAACCAGTGAGCGGAAAGGCTGCTCCGGCAGGTTCACCAGCTCTGTGCTTAGCTGCAGCTCATGCGCTTCCAGCTGCCGCAGCAGCTGCCTGCAATTGCTGGCCCCATAGCTGGCAGGCGCATGTTGTATGGCCTGCTTACACAAAGCCACTGCCTGTGCGGCTTTGCCGGTAGCGCTGTCTTTATTTTGCTGGTCCTGCTGGTAATAAAGCTGCGCCAGCATATACATAACGCGGCTTACTTCCGGCTCCTGCGCGTAAGCCTGCTGCATTTGCTGCAGGGCTTTTAGATACAGCTCTTCCTTGTCCGGCATTACGCTTACCTGGTTCACGTAGCTGATGCGCTCCAGATCGGCATCCAGCAAAGCAGCGCGGTTATGATCCTTTGCATGAAAGCTGATCAGCTGCTGTAACAGCAAAATGGCTTTGAACTGCAGGGAGGTTGAATCACTTGCAGTAAAGCTATGCGCGGCAAAATCTGCAGCAGGTGCAAAAGCCTGCACATCATCCAGCTCAAATAAATTAGCGGCCTGGTTCAGGTTATTTTCACCGGACTTAAAATAATCCAGCGCGCGGTGCGCCAGCAGATCGTATAAGGTGGGACGCAGCGCACGGGCATTGCCTTTTTCCAGGATACCATCATACACTGTCAGATCTGTTTTTTGTAACAGCTCCGTATTTTCCAGGGAGGCGGTATATGCCTGGGTGATCTCACGGTTTAAGCGGGTAATGTCCCAGCTGGCAATATCTGTAGCCGTATCGTTTTCAAGCGCAGTGCGGTTATAAAAGCGGTAGCGGTTGTTTTGCAGGTAACGCCAGTACATTTCCCCTTTTATGCTTTGCAGTATTGCACGTACCGGGTCTTTAAACCGGGTTATTTGCCGGTTTATTTCTTCCAGGTTCTTTACCTGGCCATTCTCCTGGTCTTCCTGGTATTTTATACGGTAAATAAGGGAGGCCACAATATCCGTATCGCGCCCGTCTTTTACCGCCTGTTTATAAATGCCATCCACTACCTGCAGGGCCGATTGCGGCAAGCCTTTATCATCAAACGCTGTTACCTTTTTCCATTCATTGGTATAGTTGTATTGTGCCATAACCGGTTTATAAAAACAAACTAAAATAAGGATCCAAAGGAATTTGCTTCGCATATGGTATGGTGTATTTTATGTTAAGATACCCATAATATTTTTTTTCATTCCTTTCCATTACCATAAATTTACAAGGTACTAGAGGCTTTTGATCACCCCGAACATATCCTTTGAAATAAATATGCAGCATTCTTCAAGGCATCTGGAGGGCTCCTCACCATCCGTTACCGGCCGTTCATTACAGCCGGTTATTATAACGGCCGATCCTCATTTTCATCATACGCTGATCACTTCCATTCCTGACCTGCAAGCTTTTTGCATACACGCGGCAACCTTGGATCATGCCCTGCAGCTTAGCCATGAATTTGGCGATAAGCTGTTATTGTTCATAGATATTGATTCTTACGAAGCTGCTGCCCTTATACGTTTTATGGGTAACCGCCATGCGCTGCCAAATGCCATGCGGGTAGTAGGTATCTCTGATTGCCGCGATCTGAATATTGTGATCAATTACCTGAAAGCAGGTTTTAATGGTTATGTGCTGAAGCAGGAAGTAAATGCCGCATTACCTGCCTATACCGGTAATGTGCTGCTGCAGCAGGGTTTTCCTTTATCGCCGCTTATTACACAGCAATTTATTCACGATTTGGTAATAGCGCAACCCGGCAATTATACTACATTGCTCAGTAAACGTGAGCTGGAAATATTAAAACGCCTTACGAATGGCGGCAGCTATAAGCTTATTGCCAGCGCGTTGCACATTTCTGTTGAAACCGTACGTTTTCATGTAAAGAATATTTACCGCAAGCTGGATGTAAATTCCAAAAGCGAGCTGGTTGTGCGCATTTTGCAGTGGCCCCAGAGCCCTGCTTTTATGCAGTGATACTTCTTCCAAATAAAAAAGCCCCGGTTGATGATAACCGGGGCGCTTGCTTTATGAACAGATCCTTAAATTATTTCACCAGCTCTTTCTTCAGCACTTCCGCCATGGTTTTACCGATGTTGGCAGGGCTTTCCACCACATGCACACCACAGGCAGCCATGATCTTCATTTTAGCGGCAGCAGTATCATCTGCACCACCAATAATAGCACCGGCGTGGCCCATACGGCGGCCGGGAGGCGCGGTTTGGCCGGCAATAAAACCTACAACGGGTTTGGTATTACCTTTTTCGCGCTGCTCTTTTATGAAATAAGCTGCTTCTGCTTCCATGCTACCGCCAATTTCACCGATCATGATCACACCATCGGTTTCAGGATCGTTCAGCAACAGCTCTACTGCTTCTTTGGTAGGCGTGCCAATGATGGGATCACCGCCAATACCAATAGCGGTAGAAATACCCAGACCGGCTTTTACCACCTGGTCTGCCGCCTCATAGGTAAGGGTACCGGATTTTGATACAATACCAATGCGGCCTTTCTTGAATATAAAACCAGGCATAATGCCTACTTTGGCTTCTTCAGCAGTAATAACGCCGGGGCAGTTAGGCCCTATCAGGCGGGTTTCGCGGCCCTGCAGGTAAGCTTTGGCCTTTACCATATCCTGCACGGGAATACCTTCCGTTATACATACTACCAGCGCAATACCCGCTTCAGCGGCTTCCATAATAGCATCTGCAGCAAAAGCAGGCGGTACAAATATGATAGATACATCGGCTCCGGTAGCTTTTACGGCATCTTTAACCGTGTTAAATACCGGGCGCTCCAGGTGGGAGGAGCCTCCTTTACCGGGCGTTACGCCACCTACTACCTGGGTTCCATATTCTATCATCTGCGTAGCATGGAAAGTACCTTCTGTACCGGTAAATCCCTGCACTATTACCTTGCTCTGCTTATTAAGTAAAACACTCATTACGCTTGGTTTATTAGTTATACTATTATTAGTTAAATCCTTTTCAGGGGGCAAAAATAAAACTACCAAAGCCAAATACCAAACCTTTCCAGTGGCAAGTTGGCAGTGGCGGGCCGCCTGTTGGCTACTTTTCCGGCTTGCCGCCCTGCAGGCGGTTGCGCCAGTTCTTATCCCGGAACATTTCCATTTGCCGCATTTCCTTGGCATCCCGGAGAAATTCGGAGGCAAAAATAAAGTCGTTCAGCTTCTCATCTTTTGAGAAAATGATCTCCTCGTTACTGCCTTCCCACTGTTTTACGCCCTGGTACATGTAAATGATATGGTCTCCGCTTTCCATTACGGTGTTCATATCATGGGTATTGATCACGGTAGTGATGGTATATTCAAGGGTCAGCTCTTTGATCAGCTTATCTATAAGCAGGGAAGTTTGCGGGTCCAGGCCGGAGTTGGGCTCATCACAGAACAAATATTTGGGATTCAGCACAATAGCGCGGGCAATACCTACCCTTTTTTTCATACCCCCGCTTATTTCAGCGGGAAAACGTTTGGCGGCGTCTTTCAGGTTCACACGGTCCAGGCATTCCATTACCCGTTTTTTCTTTTCCTTGTAGCTGCCTTTGCCAAACATATCCAGGGGGAACATCACATTCTGCTCCACCGTCATACTGTCAAACAGGGCCGATCCCTGGAACAGCATACCTATTTCCTGGCGGATGGCTTTCTTTTCGTGTTCGTCCATTGCGGTAAAGTCCTGGTCGTTGTACAGGATAGTACCGCTGTTCACCGTCATCAGGCCTACTATGCACTTCATCATCACCGTTTTACCGCTGCCGCTGGAGCCAATGATCAGGTTCACCTTACCGGATTCCATGGTAGCGGACACGCCTTTCAGTATCTCCTTATCACCAAATCCTTTTTTAATATCTCTTAGTTCGATCATAGTTCTTTCGTAAGTCTAGTGTCCATAGTCCATGGTCCATTGCATATATCGTAGTATAAGTATTACGGCGTATGGTATGGACTATCGACTATGGACAATGGACTATTTTACAGCAATATTGCCGATAACGCATAATCCGAAAATAATATCAGCACACAGCTTACCACTACGGCCGTAGTGCTGGCCTTACCTATTTCCAGCGCGCCGCCCTGTACATTGTAGCCGTAGTAGGCAGATACGCTGGATATAATAAATGCAAAGGTGTACGATTTGCTGAGGGCAAAAAAGATGTTATAGACCTTCAGCTCCTGGCGCAGGCCCTGTATAAATTCATCATTGGAAATAATACCGGCCATTACACCGGCCATTTTTCCACCCCAGATACCCAGGAAACCGGCAATCACCACCAGGCAGGGAATGGTTAACAGGGCGCCCAGGATCTTTGGCATCACCAGGTATCCCCTGGTGTTAATACCCATGATCTCCAGCGCATCTATTTGTTCGGAAATGCGCATATTACCCAGCTCCGATGCTATTTTAGACCCTACCACACCGGCCAGCACTATGCTGGTAAGGGTAGGCGCAAATTCCAGGATAATGGTATCTCTTACGATCTGGGCGATGGTGGCTTTGGGAATAATAGGACTTACCAGCTGGTAGGCGGTTTGCAGGGTGGTAACCCCTCCCATGAACAGGGAAATGATGAATACAATACCTAATGAGCCAATGCCTATATCCACGCTTTGCTGCATTAGCTGCTTCCAGTACATTTTCGGATTCTCCGGTTTGGAGAACATCCCCTTCAGCATCAGCAAATAAGCGCCAAAATGGTAAAAGAATCTAAATTCCATAGATTTTCAAAGATAGTAGAAAATGTGCCAATGTGCATATGTGCAAATATGCAGATGTGCAGATGGTGAAAATTTGCTTGTTTAACCGCTTTTACAATAAAACAAACAATCGTGTTCTTCCATCTGCACATCTGCATATTTGCACATCAGCATATCATCTCAGGCTTTGTACCAGCAGCCGCTTCAGGCTCCGCTCAATGATCTCGCCCATGGTTTTGCTTTTGGCAAATACAGGATCTTCATAATACTGGGCCAGCTCATCACCCAGCTGCTGAATTTTTTCCGGGAAAGATACATGGTCCGTCATAATAACATCCCGCAGGTCTTTAATACGGTGGCGCTGTACCTTAATACGGCGGGCGATCAGCGCCCGCTCCTCCTGCTGGTATTGCTTTACCACTTCAGCGTTCAGGTGCTTAATAGCCAGATCCACAAACACCCGGTTCTCCTTAAAAAACTGCGGCATGTACAGGGTGCGCTTGCCTTCATAGAACTGCTGGTCAAAATCAATAGCACGTATGCGGAACTGCACATCATCAAAATCCGGTGTAATATCAAATACAAAGTTGTAGGAGCGCATATCGCCCAGCAGGCGTACAAAACAGCGCTCATTGAACTTTACAAACTCCTTGGCTATACGCTTTGGGTTAAACTCAGGCCGGTGCAGGTAGTGCAGAATGAACTGATCGCCCGGCACGCCGGCAATATGCTCTTCTACCAGGGTATTCCCATCCACCAGAAAGTTCATCCAGTAGGGGGAAAGAATGTGTTCCAGCTCCAGGCCGTAAATACGGGAGGCATCGGCTATTTTAATATAAAAATAGTCGTACACCTCGTTATAATTATTGACGATCTTAATACGGAAGGGGTGCGAGTTGCCAAAGGTGCAGTAATCAATACGCTCTATGTGCAGGTGCTCTTCAGCAGCCTGGTCGCCGCCGGCTTTCAGAAAGGAATAAATGCGTTTCAACCCTGCATGCAGCTGCCCTACCATGCTTTGCGGGTACAGTACGGTTTCCCATAAAGTATCTTTCCCGCTTTTATCATATACCGGTATCCCGCTTTCATAATACCGCAGCTCCTCATAGGATACCGGCAGCTGCAACTCCCTTTCATACAGCTTCAGGTATTTTCTGAATGCCGGGTTGAGCGGAAAGAATATCTTTTTGCGGGAAATGTGTTGCATGTGCTGATGTGCTAATATGCTAATGTGCTGGTGTGTAAATTAATACAAATACACCAGCACATTAGCACATCAGCATATTAGCAAATTATTTCTTCTTTTTCTTCGGTTCCTCCACCTCCTTGCAGCACTTATGCTGGGCATCTACCACGGCAATATTCACCATGTTCACAATTTGCCGTACGGTGCTGCCTAACTGTAATATATGCACGGGCTTTTTCATACCCAGCAGCACAGGGCCTATGGCATCAAAGCCGGCCACTTCCTGCAGCAGGTTATAGGCAATATTACCGGCGCTCAGGTTCGGGAAAATGAGGGTGTTCACTTCCTCTCCTATCAGCTCGGAAAAAGGATAGCTGTCTCTTAAAATTTCCTGGTTAAAGGCCATGGCGGCCTGTATTTCCCCATCTACTATGAGCGTAGGGTCCATTTTCTTTACCAGCTCACGGGCCTTGCTTACCATTTGTGCTTCCGGCGTAGGGCTGGAGCCAAAGTTGGAGTAAGAGACCATGGCTATACGCGGTTCAATATTGAACAGGCGCACTTCTTTGGCCACCATCATAGTGATCTCTGCCAGCTCTTCGGAGGTGGGGTTAAAGTTCACCGTGGTGTCGGCCAGGAACAGCGGTCCGCGTTTGGTATTAATAATGTACATACCGGCTACGCGCTTGGCGCCTTCTTCCATACCTATTACATGCAGCGCCGGGCGTATGGTATCGGGGTACTTGCGGGTAAGGCCGGAAATAAGGGCATCGGCCTCGCCGGTTTCCACCAACATACAGCCAAAATAGTTACGCTCCCGCATGATCTTATTGGCCTCATACTTATTAAACCCTTTACGCTGCCGCTTTGCAAAGAACAGCTCCCCGAAATGGTGGCGCTTTTCCTGCATTTCATCGCTCTTGGGGTCAATGATCACGGTATCATCTATTTCAATACCGTTTTCCTCTGCCAGGCGGCGGATGCGGGCTTCGTTACCCAGCAATATGGGGTAGGCTATACCTTCGTCACGCACTACCTGTGCGGCTTTCAGCACTTTCAGGTTATCTGCTTCCGCAAATACCACCTTACGCGGATCCTGGCGGGCTTTGGTGCCAATTACGCGGAACAGCTGGTTATCCAGTCCCAGGCGGTGGTTCAGCTCATCGCGGTAAGCATCCCAGTCGGTAATAGCTTTCTGGGCCACCCCGCTTTCCATGGCGGCGCGGGCCACCGCAGGCGCTACCATGCTAAGCAGGCGCGGGTCCAGCGGTTTGGGAATAATATAGGTAGGCCCAAAAAATATGCTGCGTTCATTATAGGCAAGGTTCACCATATCAGGTACAGGCTCCTTGGCCAGCTCGGCCAGGGCATGTACTGCCGCCAGCTTCATGGCTTCATTGATCTGTGTGGCCCTTACATCCAGCGCACCACGGAAAATGTAGGGGAAGCCCAGCACATTATTTACCTGGTTGGGATAATCAGAGCGGCCGGTAGCAAAAATAATGTCCGGGCGGGCCTGTACGGCCAGCTCATAGGCTATTTCAGGGTCCGGGTTGGCCATGGCAAATACAATGGGCTGCTTGGCCATGCTTTTAACCATTTCCGGGGTTACTACATTGCCTACAGACAGACCTACAAATACATCGGCGCCTTTCAGGGCTGCTGCCAGCTCCGTTACTTTGGAGGTGGTGGCAAACTGCAGGTGCATCTCAGTAAGGTCTGTACGCTGTTTGTTAATAACGCCGTTCTTATCGAACATAATAAAGTTCTCCGGCTTAGCGCCCAGGGCCACATACAGCTTTACGCAGGCCATAGCGGCTGCGCCGGCGCCGTTTATTACAAACTTTACCTTTTCTATTTTCTTTTTTACCAGCTCCAGCGCATTCAGCAGGGCCGCGCTGGATATAATGGCGGTGCCGTGCTGGTCATCGTGCATAATGGGGATCTTCAGCTCTTTTTTCAGGCGCTCCTCAATGGCAAAACATTCCGGGCTTTTAATATCCTCCAGGTTAATGCCGCCGAAGGTAGGTTCCAGCGCCTTTACCACCTGTACAAACTCATCAACCCCGCGGGCATTCAGCTCAATATCAAATACATCTATGTCTGCAAATATTTTGAATAATACCCCCTTGCCTTCCATCACGGGTTTGCTGGCTTCCGGGCCAATATCACCCAGGCCCAGCACAGCGGTACCATTGCTGATAACCGCTACCAGGTTACTTTTAGCCGTGTATTTGTACACATTTTCCACGTCGTTATGAATTTCCTTACAGGGCTCTGCTACTCCGGGAGAGTAAGCCAGTGAAAGGTCCCATTGTGTTTTGGTGTTTTTTGTAGGTACTACCTCAATTTTGCCTGGCCTGCCTAATGCATGGTAGTCCAGCGCATCCTGCTTATTCAGTTTTTTTCTCGCCATAAATAAATTATAAAAGACCGTTCGGGGCTGCAATATACAAAGTATTGGCCGATGGCTAAATGACCCAATGGTTGTATGACACAGGAAGGCACTGCTGTTTAAGCATAAATTATTACATTTACGCAGTTAAAACACTGGCAAATATCATGATACAACGCATTCAAAGTCTATACCTGCTGCTGGCCGCCGGCGCCGGTACTGCTACCTGGTTTTTGAACTTATGGAAGGCTAAGCTCAGCAATAACACTGAAAGTTATTTTAACGCCCAATCCAGCTTCCTGGTATTTGTTCTTTACATGCTGATTGTACTGCTGGCCCTGATCTGTATTTTCCTGTACAAGAACCGTAAGCTACAGTTCCGCCTAACGGTGATCAATATACTTTTTGCTATTGGGGCCATTATCCTGCAATATTTTAAAGTGCAGGACCACGCCAATACGCTGGTAAGCTCCGGCGTAAGCATTATTTCCGCCACTTATTTACCCGGCGCCTTTTTGCCGGTGCTTATATTAATATTCCTGTTCCTGGCTGCCCGGGGTATTTATAAGGATGAGAAGCTGATCAAATCCCTGGACCGGCTGCGATAACCCGAAGAGAATGTAAAATGTAAAATTTTAAATCATAAATGTAAAAGTGAAATGCCGCGATATGGGTACAGTCCCAGTATCGCGGCATTTCACTTTTACATTTTACATTTATGATTTATCTCGTTCACAAAGTCTTTCAAATGGTCTCTATGAACTTCCTTCGTCGGTTTATGATTTTACATTCTTTTAACTGTTTGTTATCTTTTACTCATTTGCACGTGCAAACTGCTTTTATCCGTGATAACAGAATCCAGGATCATTTTTGAAATATAGGGCTGAAAATGTTTGCGGTCCGGGTAGTTGTATACATTGTTCGTAATAGCGTTTATGCCTGAAAAATCATACAGGCGGCTGCCAAAACAACGCTGCAGAATGGCCATATCCGCCGGGGCAAATTTCTCCTGGTCATACAAAGGCGCTATTACAATGTAGTAGCTGGTGTTATGCTTCTCAAAGATCTTTTTCATGCTCAGCAGCATCCGCTCTTCTCCTGCTGAGATCTGCTGCGGCCTGTATTGCTGCGTAGCGCTTCTTTTATACAAGAACCCGTTTGCTTTCAGTGAATCCATTTTATGCATGAATTTTTCATCGTGCAGCGCATCGCCATAGGTAGCAATAATACTATCTGTACAAAAGTGCTTGCAATCATTGGTCACCGGATCCGATTCCCAGTTGGGATAAATACCGCCGCTTACCGGCATGCCGCAAAGGATCTTTATCTTATCTGCATTCAGCGAAGAAAAAAAGCTCTTATAATGGCTCAGCATATAATCCCTTTCACTCTTTTGGGTTAGCAGGTAATGGTCTGAGGGGTGGCAGGCGCCATCATTTTCAAAAGTGTTGTCCGTATCCAGGTATATAACCACATTGCTGATGTTATATCCCAAAGTATCCAGCAGCTTTAGCTTTTCATCCATACCACCAATGCTTTCATTCCAGTTGGCATAATGGAAAAAATGTGCATTGGGGATCTTATGCTGCAGGTAACAGGCATAAACACCGGTGGTACGGCTGCTGCCAAAAATGAAAGAGTTATACTTATTATTAGGCGCCTTCAGCAGCTTTTTGGTAGAGAGGTCCCCCAGCTGCTGAAAAGAGTATTTCCAGGAGTAATTATTATACTGCTTAAAATCCGCATACACATCCCTTTTCATATACAGCAGCGTTGGCACCAGTATCAGGATAAAAGGGATAATGCTAAAGGAAAATATTTTTACAATGAACTTGCGCATAACCTAAAACTGAAAATAAATAAATTCTTGTTCCTTACCTCCGAACCAGATGATGGCAAAAATGATGGCATAGTATAAGGCGTACCGCAACGGCTTTTTCCACTGCAATCCAAAATCGGCAATGGCATACGGCTGCTCACGGCCCCTCCACTCAATTAATATGAACAATATTACCAGCAGTATAACGGTGAACGGTTTTACCTCCGGTATGCTGAACAGCGAAGGTTTAAAGATGCCTGCAATGTAGCTGATGGCATGGTGTATATCGGCCGCGCGGAAAAAGATCCAGGCCAGCACTGTTAACCCGAATGTGAGCAGGATGCTGAAAAATTCCCTGAACGTAGGAAAGGTTTTACCCTGCGCTACGGTTTCAAGATTATTACGGTTATTGTTGGTAAGCAGCAGCGGTAAAAAGTATACGGCATTTAATGCGCCCCATACTATAAACGTCCATGCAGCGCCATGCCAGAAACCACTTACAATAAAAATAATAAAGGTATTACGCACCTTCATCCAGGTGCCGCCACGGCTGCCGCCCAAGGGTATGTACAGGTAATCCCTGAACCAGCTGGAAAGGGAAATATGCCAGCGCCGCCAGAACTCCGCGATATCCCTTGAAAAATATGGGTAAGCAAAGTTCCTTAACAGCTCTATCCCAAACAGCCTGGCTGTACCCAGGGCTATATCTGAATAACCGGAAAAGTCGGCATAGATCTGGAAGGTGAAGAACAAGGCCCCCAGCACCAGCGTGCTGCCGGAATAGGTGGCCGAATGGTTGAAGATCTGGTTCGCGTATTCCGCACAGTTATCTGCAATTACAATTTTCTTAAAAAGCCCCCATAGGATCTGCCGCAAACCATCTACTGCTTTTGCGTAATTGAAATGCCGCTCCCGCTGGATCTGTGGCAGCAGGTGGGTGGCCCTTTCAATAGGGCCCGCTACCAGCAGGGGAAAGAAGCTTACGAACAAAGCATAGTCAATAAAATTCTTTTCCGCCTTAATACGGTCTTTATAAATATCTATAACGTAAGACAGGCCATGGAAGGTATAGAACGAGATGCCAATGGGCAGTATGATCTTTATGGTCCATGGATTTACGTGTAGCCCTAATTGTGATAGCCCATCTGCAAAAGAGGTTACAAAAAAGTTATAGTATTTGAATATACCCAGGAAACCCAGGTTCACGGAAATACTTAACCAGAACCAGAATTTTTTCACGCCTGTGCTGTTGGTCTCCGACATTTTTAAGCCTGTGAAATAATCCAGCAGCGTAGAGAAAATGAGCAGGAACATAAACCGCCAATCCCAGCAGGCATAAAAGAAATAGCTGGCAACCAGCAGCAGGATGTTTTGCAGTTTCAGTTTGTTGTTAGCCAGCCAATAGAGCCCGAATACTATTGGTAAAAAGATGGCGAAATCGATAGAGTTAAATAACATGCGGTTGGGTTGTGGTTATATGGCCTGTGTTATGTTATGGTTTCCCCTTGCGAAATACGACATCAAATATACAAGAGCGGGCTCATATTTAATAACACAATAAGCGCTCCTGCTGCGCCGTTGCAATAAAAAAGCACACCATTTGGTGTGCTCATTTAAGTAGTACTTATATTAGTTATTACAGGTATTTCCCCGTATAGCTTTCCTTCACTTTCTTTAATCCTGATGGTACCCCGGCATACAGCAGGTTACCTCCGCCGGCGCCTCCTTCCGGCCCAAGGTCTATTAACCAGTCGGCGCTGCGTATCACATCCAGGTTGTGTTCTATTACCAGCACGGTATGGCCCTGGTCAATGAGCGCATTAAAAGAATTCAGCAGTTTCTTAATGTCGTGAAAATGCAGGCCGGTGGTGGGTTCATCAAAAATGAAAAGGATATGCCCCTGCGCACGGCCCTTACCCAGGAAAGAGGCCAGCTTTACACGCTGCGCTTCACCGCCGCTCAGGGTATCGCTGCTTTGCCCCAGCTTCACATATCCCAAACCCACATCACTTAAGGGGCGTATTTTGTTGCACACATCTTTTTCATCTTTAAAAAAGTCGAGCGCTTCATCTACTCCCATTTCCAGCACATCGTAAATGCTTTTGCCTTTATAGTTCACTTCCAGCACTTCATCTTTAAAGCGTTTACCACCGCAGCTTTCGCAGGTCAGGTGCACATCTGCCAGGAACTGCATTTCCACGATCACCTCACCTTCTCCCTTACAGGCATCACAACGGCCGCCATCTACGTTAAAGGAAAAATGTTTGGCCTGGAAGCCGCGCATTTTGCTCAGCGGCTGTTTGGAGAACAGGTCGCGGATCTCATCATACGCTTTAATATAGGTAACCGGGTTAGAGCGGGATGATTTACCGATCGGGTTCTGGTCTATCATCTCTATCTGCGTAACATCATCTACCGCGCCTTTTAAGGCCCGGTGCTGCCCTACCCTTTCTGCAAATTCGCCTTTCAGCTTCATAAGAGCCGGGTACAGGATCTGCTTTACCAGCGTGGTTTTACCGGAGCCGCTTACGCCGCTCACCACGCATAGCACCTGCAGGGGAAAATCCACTGAAATATTCTTCAGGTTATGCTGCCGGCAGCCTTCCAGCGTAATGGCTTTTTTCCATTTACGTACATGCGTGGGCGGCTCTATGGTAAGGGCGCCGCTCAGGTACTTCCCGGTAAGGCTGTTGGGATCTTTTAGCATGGTGGGATAATCGCCGGCAAAGATCACTTCCCCACCCAGGTGGCTGGCCAGCGGGCCCATATCAATAATGTAATCCGCTTCCTCCATCATTTGCTCATCATGCTCCACTACTACCACGGTATTACCCAGGTTACGCAGCTCTTTCAGCACGCCTATCAGGCGGTGCGTATCGCGGGCATGCAGGCCAATACTGGGTTCATCCAGTATGTATAATGAGTTGGTAAGATTGCTGCCCAGGGAGCGGGTAAGCTGTATGCGCTGGCTTTCCCCGCCGCTTAGCGTATTGGCTACGCGGTTCATGGTAAGGTAGCCCAAACCTACATCCAGCAGGGTTTTAATGCGGTGGTGCACTTCGATCAATATGCGTTTGGCCACCTGCTGATCGTACTCGCTGAGGGTCAGCTCATCAAACCACTGCTTCAGGTCCGTTACCGGCATATCTACCAGGTCGGCAATATTCTTACCGCCTATTTTCACGTACAGCGCTTCTTTACGCAGCCTGCCGCCGCCACATTCATGGCATACGGTACGGCCCCGGTAGCGCGCCTGCAGCACACGGTATTGTACCTTGTACAGGTTTTGCTCCACCATTTTAAAGAACTCGTTGATGCCGTAAAAATGCTCGTTACCGGTCCACAGCAGCTTTAGCTGCTCATCAGACAGTTCTGCAATAGGCTTGTGTACGGGGAAGTTGAATTTACGGAATGCTTTAATGAGCGTTTCTTTATACTCACCCATCTTTTCCCCGCGCCAGGGTGCAATACCGCCTTCATACACGCTTAAGCGCTTATCAGGTATTACCAGGTCGGGGTCAATGCCCAGCACCTGTCCAAAGCCTTCACACACCGGGCAGGCGCCGTATGGGTTGTTAAAGGAGAACAAGTTGGGCACCGGCTCTTCAAACTGCAGGCCATCCAGCTCAAAACGGCTGGAGAAATGCTGCTGTTGGCTGCCGTCGATCTCTATCAGGCAATCGCCTTCACTTTCATAGAACGCTGTTTGCACACTGTCGGCCAGGCGGTGCTTATCATCTTCATCAAAATCCTTTGCCACCACGCGGTCTATCAATACATAGGTATTTTCGTTGATGGCGGGTTTCTTTTCCTCCAGCAGCTCCTCAATGCGCTGCATTTGCCCCCCGTCCTTACCGCTCATATAAAGGCGGGAAAATCCTTTCTGCATCAGGATGTTCAGCTCCTCCTTTACATCGCGTTTGGCATGCCGCCGGAAAGGTACCAGGATCTGTACTTTAGCGCCGGCGGGCAGCTTGGTAATGAAGTCCACCACATCGCTCACCTCGTGCTTTTTAACCAGCTGGCCGGATACGGGTGAATACGTTTTACCAATACGTGCAAACAACAAACGCAGGTAGTCATAGATCTCCGTCATAGACCCTACGGTACTGCGGGGCGTGCGGGTGATCACCTTTTGTTCAATGGCAATGGCCGGACAGATCCCTTTAATGTAGTCCACATCCGGTTTGTTCATACGCATCAGGAACTGACGGGCGTAGGAGCTGAGGCTTTCCGCATAACGGCGCTGCCCCTCTGCATACAGGGTGTCCATGGTCAGGGACGACTTACCGGACCCTGATACCCCGGTTACTACTACCAGCTTACTGCGGGGAATAGCTACGCTTACATTTTTGAGATTATGTACCCGGGCGCCTTTTATGAAAATATGATCTTGTGTGCTAACTGACTGATCATCAATTACTGCTTCCTGTTTCTTAACTTTTGTAGCCATGATTATTGGGCAAATTTCCACGAAAAAGTTGACAATCTGAAGAGGTCCACGGTTCAGGACCAGGCTCACTGTCGGTTTATATTAAGCAATGTATCCGTTACAGATGCGGAAACGGTTCTGTAAAAAAGGGTCCCGCCAAATGTATCTCCGAAAGTAAGATTTTCTGGTGAAAGTTAAGGTAACAGATACCGGCGCCTTGCGCTGCTTCGTGTTTGTTTTACATTTTCTGAACTTTTACCGCCCCTCAATCGTATATATAATCATACCCTCCGGATTTTTGCACCCTTACCAGTTGACTGCCCTTAGGAATATGGGGTACAATTCCCCATATTATATATTATTCGTATAGCCGCAAATGAGCGCGGACAGCGGAGTGGCAGGAACGAATAAAGCTGATAATGTTGAAGTTACGCTTTTTAGCCGGGGCGGGGCAGGGCTAACCGTTGCTGGCAGGCAAATACAGCGGGTTAAATGTGTCGATGAATTCCCGGTGAAATTTATTTTGGAGAAGTTGTTTTTATAAACTATTCAATTATATTTGCATCCAGACGAACACCTATACCCTTTAGACAGAACAGCGAATTTTAATCAAAAAAACATCCAAATTATAGCATAAACTCTACTCAAACAAACACCTACAGACTGTTAGGTCCGTATTATTTACTCACCCGTCTATTAGTAGAAAGTTTATGCAAGTAATGTATAAATTAAGCGATGAACAATTGATTACCCTTTTCAAGAAGGGGCACACCTCTGCGTTGGAGGAATTAGTGCAACGGCATAAGGATAAGCTGTTTACTTCAATCGTATTACTCGTAAAAGATCCCTTCCTAGCTGAAGACATTTTCCAGGATACCTTTATTAAAATTATCGATACGATCCGCGCGGAACGTTATACAGAGAAAGGAAAGTTCCTTCCCTGGGCTATGCGTATTGCACATAACCTGTGTGTAGACCATTTCCGGAAGATCAAACGGACCCCTGTTATTAAGACCGGCGATGATAAAGACATCTTTAATGTGCTGGGCTTCAGCGACAGCTGTGCAGAGGATAAGATGATCACACGCCAGAGCCATGACCGGGTGCGTAAAATGCTGGACATGCTGCCGGAAGAACAACGGGAGGTAATTATCCTGCGGCACTACGCTGAATTAAGTTTCAAAGAAATTGCAGACCTCACGCAAGTGAGCATCAATACCGCATTAGGCCGTATGCGTTATGGCCTGATCAATCTCCGGAAGATGATGACGGAGAAGCAGATTTGTTTGTAATAATCCCTTTTTTGCTTGCCATCAACGGGCGGCCGGCGAAAGTCCGACCGCTCGTTCATTTTATAAGCAGGTAGTTTTTATACCCGCACATTAGCACATTCCCTTCATGTGCACATCTGCATATTTGCACATCTGCACATGTCTAACACTTCTCATAAACCACCGCTGCTCCCTGCCCTACGCCCACACACATAGTAGCCAGCCCATAACGTGCTGCCGGCCTGCGTTTCAGCTCATGTAACAAGGTAGTTGTGATACGTGCGCCACTGCAACCCAGCGGGTGCCCGATGGCAATAGATCCACCATTCACATTCACCTTTGCAGGATCCAGGCCCAGGTCGCGGATACAGGCCAGGGACTGGGAGGCAAACGCTTCATTCAATTCTGCCAGGTCCAGCTGCGCGGCGGTTAACCCGGCACGCTGCAAAGCTTTGGTGGTAGCCGGTACCGGGCCAATGCCCATAATGGAAGGGTCTACCCCTGCAATGGCCATGGCTTTTATTTGTGCGATGGGTGTAAGCCCGAAACGTTTTAAGGCGCTTTCAGAAACGATCATCACCATAGAAGCACCGTCGTTAATACCGGACGAGTTACCCGCTGTTACCGTACCATCCTTTGCAAATGCGGGTTTCAGGGCGGCCAGCTTTTCCAGGAAGGTTTCCCGGGGCGGTTCGTCTTTGGCAAATACTACGCGCTCCTCCTTATTGGGTGTGATCTCTACGGGAATGATCTCCGCCTCCCACCTGCCGGCAGCAAAGGCCTCTTTATACTTTTGCTGGCTGTTAAAGGCAAACAGGTCCTGCTGCTCACGGCTAATGTTCCATTGCCGGGCCACATTCTCCGCGGTTTCGCCCATGGAATAAGGGTAATACATTTCCGCCAGCTTTTTATTGGTAAAGCGCCAGCCAATGGTGCTGTCATGTACTTCGGTGCTGCGGCTAAACGGCCCCTCTGCCTTAGCCATTACAAAAGGTGCACGGGTCATGCTTTCCACGCCACCGGCCAGGTATACATCGCCCTCCCCGCACATCACGGCACGGGCAGCATCCATAATGGCCTGCAAGCCGCTGGCACATAGGCGGTTCACAGTATTACCGGCCACTGTTACCGGCAAGCCGGCCAGCAAAGCAGCCATACGGGCCACATTGCGGTTATCTTCCCCGGCCTGGTTAGCATCGCCGGCAATTACATCTTCAATGGCTGCGGGATCTACGCCGGGATTACGGATCAGGAGGGAACGGATCATGAGCGCCAGCATATCATCCGGCCGTACGGTCTTCAACGCCCCGCCATAACGGCCAATGGGCGTGCGTACCGCATCTACTATATAAGCAGCTTGCATATTTTTCAAAATTGAGGTGTGAATATATGAAATCTGGCGGACTGCGTCCGCCGTCCATGGTCGACGGTCCATGACTGTCAACTATTTTCCCTACCTTTGCAGCTTCTTTCCGACTGCCGTAAGGCAGACATTAACTTAAGAATATGACATCTGATAAGAAAAACATCCGGCACCTCAGCTTACCTGCTATACAGGAGTACTTTAACACAATTGGAGAAAAGCCCTTCCGCGCCAAACAGGTGTATGAGTGGCTGTGGTTAAAGCATGCAGGCAGCTTTGAGGCCATGACCAACCTCTCCAAAACACTGCGCAGCTCCCTGGAAGAGCATTTCACCCTTCCGGCTTTAAAAATAGATGCTACGCAGCATAGCGAGGACGGCACCATCAAAAACCGCTTCCGCCTGCACGACGGCCATCTGGTAGAGGGTGTGCTGATTCCTACTGAAAACCGGCAAACAGCCTGCGTATCCTCGCAGGTAGGCTGCAGCCTGAGCTGCAAGTTCTGCGCCACCGGTTTTATGGACCGCAAACGCAACCTGGACTTTGATGAGATCTATGACGAGGTAGCCCTGCTGAACCAGCAGTCCCTGGAATCATCCGGCAAAAAGCTCACGAATATTGTATATATGGGCATGGGTGAACCGCTGCTCAACTATAAGAACGTACTGCAGTCAATAGAGCGTATTACCGCGGCAGATGGCCTGGCCATGTCGCCCAAGCGTATTACCGTATCTACTGCCGGGGTGGCAAAAATGATCAAACAGCTGGGCGATGACCAGGTACGTTTTAACCTGGCCCTTTCCCTGCACGCCGCCAATGATAAAAAGCGCAGCGAGATCATGCCCATTAACGAAACCAACAACCTGCAGGGATTAATAGAGGCGCTGAACTATTTCTATAAAGCTACCCAGAGCCAGATCTCCTTTGAATACATTCTTTTCCGCGACTTTAACGATTCGCAGAAGGATGCAGATGAGCTGATCAAGATCTACCGGCAGGTACCGGCAGACCTGATCAACATTATCGAATACAACCCGATCGATAAGGCCCGGTTCCAGAAACCGGACGAGGAAGCAGTGGAGAAATTCATGCAGTACCTGGGCAAGCACCGTGTAAATGCCCGCCTGCGCCGCAGCCGGGGTAAGGATATTGATGCCGCCTGCGGACAGCTGGCCAACAAGGGTTAATAATAAAAGCGTTTAACAACAGGAGGATCGTGGAAATCATGAGCTTCCGCCAACACATAGTATGAGAAAAAACAAACCTGCTGCAACAAAAGGCTTCTCTCCATTTAAAGAGAACAAAAGCAGTAACCGTACGGGTGATAAGAACCGTACGCACTCCGGGGATCGTGAAAGGCCCGCTGGTAAAGACTTCAAACGCGGCGGCACCGACCGTCCTACCCGCCCGGCTCCCGCCCGCGAGGAGGAGAACAAAGCCTTCCGGCCTAAGTTCCAGCGCGAGGAAAGGAAAGACGGTGGTGAAAATAAGCGCCCGCCCATCCGCGTACGCACCACGCCTAAAGATGATGATAACAAAGGCTTTCAGTCCAGGGCATCGCGTAATGATGATGACCGTGGGAATAAGCGCCCGCCCGCACCCAAACGGGATGATGACAATAGCAGCTTCCATGGCGATTTCCAGCGGAGCAGCGACCGTAAAGGCAACCGCCCAACCCGGGAAACGCCCAGCGGTTTTAACCGTAAAAAATTCTTTGACCGCACCAACGAACGTTTTGCTGAGAAACAGGTCCGCAAAACCGATCCCACAAAACGTAAGCCCGATAACAAAAATATTGGCAGCAAAGGCCGCCAGCATGAGGAAGCCGCCGGCAGCAACGAAGGCATGCCGCTGAACAAGTACATTGCCCACACCGGCCTGTGCTCCCGCCGTAAAGCAGTGGATGTTATTAAAGAAGGTAAGGTAACGGTGAATGATAAGCCGGTACTGGAACCGGCCTTTAAGGTAACGGACAAAGACCGGGTGAAAATTGCCAACAAACCCGTAAGCCTGCAAAAGAACCTGGTGTACATTCTGCTGAATAAGCCCAAAGGATTTATTACCACCACCGATGATCCGGAAGGCCGCCAGACCGTGATGGAGCTGATCCAGGACGCCACTTCAGAAAGGGTATTCCCTGTAGGCCGCCTGGACCGCAATACCTCCGGCCTGCTGCTGCTTACCAACGATGGTGAGCTGGCCCAGAAGCTGGCGCATCCCAAGCACAACATCAAAAAAATATACCAGGTAGGGTTAGATAAACCTTTAACCAAAGCCCACTTTGACCAGATCATTGCCGGCGTTACGCTGGAAGATGGCGTGGCCCTGGTAGATGCCCTGGGTTATGTGGACAGCAAGGACAGATCACAGGTAGGTATAGAGATCCACAGCGGTAAGAACCGTATTGTGCGCCGTATTTTCGAGCACTTGGAATACCAGGTGGAGAAGCTGGATCGTGTGATGTACGCCGGTTTAACCAAAAAGAACGTAAACCGCGGCAGGTGGCGCCTTTTAACAGAAAAAGAAATGATACTGCTGAAACATTTTAAATAAAGTTGTTAGGGTTGGCGGTTAGTAATTTTGTGCTAACCGCTAACTACTTTTAGAATATTATGCGCGTTAACGAACTCCTCATACATATTACGGACGATTTTATGGTGCTCAACAAACCGGCGGGAATGCTTACCATCCCTGACCGGCATGATGGTGAGATACCTTCCCTGCAAACCTTGCTGAAAAAGGCCTACGGCAATATTTTCACCGTACACCGGCTGGATAAGGATACCAGTGGCCTGCTCCTGTTTGCCCGTAATGAGGCCGCGCACCGCTATTTTTCCCAGCTATTTGAATCCCGGGAGGTACGCAAGTTTTACCTGGGCCTGGTTACCGGCCAGCTGGAACCGCCGCAGGGCAGCGTAGATGAGCCCATTATGGAGCACCCTGTGCAAAAAGGTAAAATGGTTACCAACCGCCGGGGCAAGGCTTCCCTTACGGATTATGAAATGCAGGAAGCCTTTGGGCTTTACAGCCTGGTGAAGCTGGAGATCCATACCGGCCGTACCCACCAGATCCGCGTGCATATGAAGCACCTGGGCCACCCCATAGCCGTAGATGAGCTCTATGGCGATCCCGCGCCCATTTTACTATCCACTATCAAGAAAAAGTTCCGTTTAGGTAAGTTCACGGAAGAAGAGCGCCCCCTTATGACCCGCCTGGCGCTGCATGCCTGGCAGCTGCAGTTTAAAGATCAGCAGGGTGTGACCCACCAGCTGGAAGCCCCGCTGCCAAAGGATCTGCAGGCGGTGTTAAGCCAGCTGCGAAAGCATAAGCGGCAGCAGGCGTGAGGAAAGCAGAAAGCGGAAAGCAGAAAGCTGAAGACCGAATGCTGAACGCGGAAGGCTCTGGGCGAATGCTGATGCTGAAGGCGGAATGCTGACGATCGCATATTTATGGCTGAAAGCCGAAGGCTGGAAAGATTTTGGCCGGAAGATGAAGATCAAAGCCGGAACACCGAACGCTAAAAGCTAAAGGCTAAGAGCTAACTGCTAAAGCATCTGGTTGGTAAAAACGAAAAAACGGGGAAAAATCCCCGTTTCGTAAAAATCAAAAACCAACCATTAAAAATTCTTATCAATAAAAGCCTTGCGGCTCTATTCGTTGCATTTTACTGTTACCAGTTAAAACACGCCCGGTTGCCTATTTGTTCGGCTGCGGGGTAGTTCTCAGGTAAGGCTTAATAACTTTGTGTCCCTTCGGGAACTTCGCCGGAATATCTTCCGTTTTTATAGCCGGTACTACGATCACGTCTTCCCCTTCCTGCCAGTTGGCCGGTGTGGCCACGCTGTACTGGGCAGTCAGCTGCAGGGAATCTATTACGCGCAGCACTTCAAAGAAATTCCTGCCGGTAGAGGCCGGGTAAGTGATGGTTAATTTCACTTTCTTATCCGGGCCTATTATAAACAGTGAACGTACGGTAAATGTTTCAGAAGCGTTCGGATGGATCATACCATACAGGTTAGCCACCGTTTTATCTTCATCCGCAATGATCGGGAAGTTCACCTCGCAATTTTGCGTTTCGTTAATATCATTGATCCAGCCCTGGTGCTTATCCAGCGGGTCTACGCTCAGCGCCAGCACTTTCACATTACGCTTGGCAAATTCATCCTTCAAAAGGGCCGTTCTGCCTAGCTCTGTGGTACATACCGGGGTATAATCTGCAGGGTGCGAAAACAATACGCCCCAGCTATCGCCCAGATATTCGTAAAAATCGATGTTGCCTTGTGTGGTCTTCGCCTTGAAATTCGGCGCTATATCTCCTAGTCTTAAACTCATATTACATCTCTTTTATGACTCCAAATGTAATAATTTCCTACAATTTTTATAGACTTTAGGGCCGTTTTTGGAAAAAATTTTTCCCTACCCGGTGCCGGGTAGGGAAAGGTGTTAACAAACAACTGAGGGTCAGGGCATTTGGGGCTAACAGTTTCAATGGTATAGGGTTAACAGGGATGAATATGTAGTGTTCAATTGCCGTGTTGTTTCCAGGCGCAGTACGCCATGGTGTATTTGAGGTCATCCAGTAAATTGGCTTCCTGGCGGGCTGCTGCGTCGTCAAATTCCAGCTCCAGGTAGCCCAGGTACAGCTCGTAGCTTTTGCACAGCAGCAGCATGCACTGGTCTATCTGCTGTTCGGTACGTACGGTTTCTTTTTCCTTTACCGGCGCGGGTTGCGGGGTTACTTTGCTGATGTAGTAGCATTCGCCATCCGTATACTCTATCCAGTTACCACGCTGCTGCAGGCGGGGGCGGGTAAGCTGAAAGGTCATATTTTCCAGCACCACCGCTTCCCCGTGGGTAGCTTCCAGGTCAATGATCTCCGGGATGTGGCGCATATCTTCCAGGTGCTGCACAATGCTCATTTGTATCCCATCGTTCTGATGGCCGGAGTAGCGCAGTATATCATTCAGCACATCGTAATTAGTTACAAAATCGCAACGGTGCCAGGTACCTTCCTGCTGTATATAACCCCAGAAGGTTAAAAAGTTAGACTCATCCAGTATGATCTGGCTGATGGAGATGGCCTGGCATTTGGCGGCGGTGCTTGTATTTTTTACTTTGTTCATAACCCTGATGTTTAATGACAATACAAAGCTATCCGCGCAAAACGCAGGGAATTTGCGTAGCGAAAAAAAACAATGGAAATGTGCAGATGTGCAGATGTGCAAATATGCAGGTGTGCAAATTAAGGCCCGCTTCAATCCATCTGCACATCTGCATATTTGCACATCTGCACATTTACATTATTTTGCGCACCAAAACTCCCTCTTCATGCCAAAGAATAAGGATGCCCTTTCCCGTTACCGCTGGATAGATGAACGGCTGCGCAACAAGCGCCTGCCCAAGCCTACCCTGGATGTGTTGATTGCCTATGTGTCTGAAAAAATGGATGCATCTATCTCTACCCGTACCATACAGAAGGATATACAGGATATGCGCCAGGACCCGGAGCTGAACTACATGGCCCCCATCTTATATGAGCGCAGCAGCGGCACTTACCGCTATGAAGATGAATCTTACTCCATCAGCAATATACCTATTGAAGAGGCCGATCTGCAGGGGCTGGAAATAGCCATCGGCATCCTGGAGCAGTTCCGCAGCCTGCCTGTTATACAGCAGTTTGAGGATGCGATCCTGAAAATAGCCGCCAGCCTGAAAATAAACCGGCAAACGCTGGAGCATAAAGGCATGATCAAATTTTCGCGCACCGCGCAATACAAAGGCGCAGAGCATATCCCCGAAATTGTAGATGCCATCAAGAACCTGGAAGTGATCCGTATTGCCTACCAGAGCTTTGACCGTAATGAGCCTAAAGAGCATTGGGTAGAGCCCTATCATTTGCGGGAATACCAGCACCGCTTTTACCTGATCGGCAAAAGCCAGAAAGCCAAAGGCGGCACCCTGCTTACGTTTGCGCTGGACCGCATTGTAAAGCTGTGGCCTACCAATACTAATTTTGATGAAAAGAATTTTGATGATGCCAGCTACTACCGCCACGCCATTGGCATTACAGTGCTGGAAGGGGAGCCGCAAAAAGTAGTGCTGGCCTTTACCCCGCACCAGGGTAAATACATTAAATCACAACCCATTCATACTTCCCAGCAGGTGCTGGAAGATAATGAAAAGGAATGCCGTATATCCCTGAACGTTGTAATTAACCCGGAGCTGCACATGCTGCTGTTAGGGTATGGTGCGAATGTAAAAGTGCTGGAACCCCAGCAGTTGGTACAAAAAATGGCGGCCGAAACAGCCGCCATGAAGGAGTTATATAAGTAATGTGCAGATTTCAGATGTGAAAATGTGCAGATGGAATGCCCATCATTTGCACATCTGCATATTTGCATATCTGCACATCTTTATCATTTTTTCGGCATTACAAAAATGCTGTCATCTACCGGCTTGTTCACCTCTACCTTACTTACACTAATCTTAGTGCCAATAGGCTCCTGTGAGGTAGATGCCGGGTACACGAAACCATTATCTGTTTTCTTGTAATCGGATAATACAGTGGTAATATCCATTTCCTGTCCCTGTGCTTTAATATGCGTTTGCATCTGGTCAATGTAATACGTATTGGTATCTACATATAAGATGATCACGCTGCCGTCACGGTTGGTTACTTTTAATTTGTAAGTTTCCATTCCGTCCTTGGTTTCCTTGCCTTCCAGCGTTACAGTACGGCCTTTGGCCTTATAATCATACAGCTCGCCGGCCAGGTCCAGGCGGGATTGCATGGCATGCACCATGCTGGAATCCAGCGCTTTGGGTTCAGGTCCCTGCATCGGCATTTGCATCCAGCCGCCGTTACGGGTTATTACCTGTATGTTGTTGGAACCCATTACCTCAAATTCCATACGCATGGCCTTATCATTTACCAGCCACAGTTTCAGGGGTATTTCCATACCCCGTACTTCCATAATCCCCTCTGTATACATGCTTTGCAGGCTTTTCAGTTTATCCTTGCCGCCCATGGCGTCCATGTGCTTGTTCACGATCTCATCTACCGTTTGCGCCCGCAGCCCGCTACATACTGCTATAACTGCCAGGAACAGGAGGGTTAACATTTTATTTGCTCTCATATTATTCGTTTTAGTGGTACACAAATTACACGAATTATGCCAATTCCCGCCGGGTAATTATATCTTTAACATATGAGTACTTTCCAGCTTTCCGGCAACCTGATAGATATCCTGAACCAGGAAATATACCCCGCTACCGTACACATTTCACATGGGCGTATCCGGCAAATTGTGCGCGATAGCCAGCCTTATGATCAATACCTGCTACCGGGCTTTATTGATGCGCATGTGCACATAGAAAGCGCTATGCTTACCCCGGCGGAATTTGCCCGCCTGGCAGTGGTGCACGGCACCGTAGGCACCATTTCCGACCCGCATGAAATAGCTAATGTATTAGGCGTTGCCGGCGTGAATTACATGATCGCCAACTGCCAGCATACCCCGTTCAAATGCAACTTTGGCGCTCCTTCCTGCGTGCCGGCTACCCCGTTTGAAACAGCCGGCGCCGTGGTAAGCGTACAGGATGTAAAAGCGCTGCTGGCTCACCCGGAGATCCGCTACCTTTCTGAAATGATGAACTTTCCCGGTGTGCTGCAGCAGCAGCCGGATGTAATGGAAAAAATAGCCGCTGCCCATAAAGCCGGTAAGCCGGTGGATGGCCATGCCCCCGGCCTGCGTGGCGCTGCGGCCAAACAGTATATAGATGCCGGAATCAGCACCGATCATGAATGTTTTACGCTGGAAGAGGCGCAGGACAAGCTGCAGTATGGCATGCACATCCTGATACGGGAAGGCAGCGCAGCCAAGAATTTTGAAGCGCTCATTCCCCTGCTGCACGACTACCCGGAAAAAATGATGTTCTGCAGCGATGATAAACATCCCGACAGCCTGGTGGAAGGGCATATTAATGTGCTCGTAAAACGTGCGCTGGCAAAGGGGATCGACCTGTTTAAAGTGCTGCGCGCCGCCTGCGTAAACCCGGTGCTGCATTATAAAATGGAGGTGGGCCTGCTGCGGGAAGGCGATCCTGCAGACCTGATCATTATTAACAACACCACCGACTTTACTGTAAAGGCTACCTATGTAAATGGCATACAGGTAGCGGCCAACGGCCAAACGCTGATTGAGCCCGTTACCGCAGGCATTATCAATAACTTTGATTGCCGCCCGCAGCATGTGGAAGATTTTCGTATACCCGCTGCCGGTACTACTGCAACTGTAAATGTAATTGAAGCGCTGGACGGACAGCTGATCACCAATAACATTACTGCCACCCTGCCTGTTAAAGACGGCGCCCTGCACAGCGATCCCTCACAGGATGTGCTGAAGATGGTGGTGGTGAACCGCTACTTTCCAGCGCCGGCAGCAGCAGGTTTTATCCGCAATTTTGGATTTACCAAAGGCGCCATTGCATCATCCGTAGCGCACGATAGTCATAACATTATTGCTGTTGGGGTAGACGATGAAAGCATTTGCGCTGCCGTGAATGCCGTGATCCGTGAAAAAGGAGGTATTAGTGTGGTGAATGGTATGGAGATAGATGTATTACCCCTGCCGGTAGCCGGCTTAATGAGCCACCTGGATGGCTATGAAGTAGCAGCCCGGTACAGCCACCTCGATAAAGCTGCCAAAGCCCTGGGCAGCCCGCTGGCCGCACCTTTCATGACACTCTCTTTTATGGCGCTCTTAGTGATCCCGCACTTAAAGCTGAGTGATAAGGGTTTGTTTAATGGAGATACTTTCACATTTACCTCTGTGGTTAATTAATAATTAAGAATGAATAATTAATAATCGTAGGGTTGGTACGCCGATGAAATACATTTTCTGCAACCGGCACAATAAAGAAGACGATATTTCAATTTGAAGTATCGCCCTCTTTATTATTAATTACTCATTCTTCATTATTAATTACGATTGCCACAGCGCGCCGCCTACACTATCCCGTTGCGCACCCGTTACGGAAGATAACACATTCGGCTCCTGCCGCCAGCGCAAAGTGCCTATCAGCGCCATTATCAGCGCCTCTTTATAATTTACCGTCTGTGCATCGGGCACCACTACCGTTACATTATAAGGCTGTAAGTGTTCCTGGATCTGTTTTACTAAAAATCCATTAAATGCGCCGCCGCCGGTAATAAGCATTTTCTGCTCTCCTTCCGCTGCTGCTTGCTGCTTTTGCAGCTGCGCCACTGCATGGGCTACCTGCACGGCTATATGCTGCGTATAGGTGTTAAGCTTACCCTGTATGGAAATGCGGGTGTTCTTTATTAAGGGCAGCACCGTATCGGTACCAAAATCATTGGCCAGTGATTTGGGCCAGGGCAGGGTATAATAAGGCAGCTCATTTAATGCAGCCAGTAAATGCTTATCGGTAATACCACCGGCTGCCAGCGATCCGTTCTCGTCGTAGGCGCGGCCCAGCTCCCCGGCCAGCGCATTCAGCACCCGGTTGGCAGGGCAAATATCAAAAGCGGTAAACCCACTTTCCAGGTTGGCGGATACATTGGCAATGCCTCCCAGGTTTAACCAGTACTGGTAACCCGGCAGCAGCAATTGTTCGCCAACAGGCACTATGGGCGCGCCCTGCCCGCCCAGGGCTACATCCATGGCACGCAGGTCGCTGATCACCGGCAGGCCGGTAACAGCCGCTATGGCAGCGCCTTCGCCCAGCTGCGCCGTCATTTTCTGTGCAGGCATATGAAACGTAGTATGCCCGTGAGAGGCAATGAAATGTACTTTATGTTCCAGCCCATGCTGCGCTATAAACTGTTTTATTTTTTCTCCGATGTAATGGCCATAACGGCTGTGCAGCAGCAGGTATTCGCCCGCAGGCAGGCCGGTAGCGCCGCTTAGCTGCTCCACCCACTCCGGCTCATACGCCAGGCAGTCTGCTGCCTGAATGGTGTATTCCCATTTGCCGCGTACTTCTGCCAGCTCCACAAAAGCAATATCCAGCCCGTCCAGCGAACTCCCCGACATAATGCCAATAACATGATATACCATGCTCCAAAAAATTTTCATCAAAGATAATATGGAATTTGACCTCATTGATGCATCCTCTTGGCAGATCAAAACAAATCACTATGCAAAAATATTTTTCCCTGTTGCTGCTGGCCTGTTTTACTGCCCTGACAGTCAATGCACAAACCCGTGAGATCAAAGGCACTGTGCAGGAAGCAGGCTCCCATAAACCGCTGGGCGGGGTTACCATCCAGGTAAAAGCGGGTAGATCATCCGTACAAAGTGATGCTGCAGGCGGCTTCCGGCTGCAGATCCCAACCGGCCCTATAGTGCTGCAGCTGCGGTATAGCGGTTATCAAACACAGGAAGTATCCGTAAAACCCAGCGCCGGTAAGGTGCTCATCCTGCTGCAGCCATTAATCCTGGCCGATTCCACGGCACGGGTATTCAAGCTGGAGGAAAAAAAGCGGGTACGGGCTGCGCAAGCCAATGCTGCAAAGGGTTTGGTTGAATACGAGGCCAGGGCAGATATGGCGATGACGTATGCCGCTCCCATGCCACAGGGCGTTTACAGAGATAATTATAACACAGAAGATTACAGCCCTATTAATGAAAACGATTTTCATACCGCTACAGACCAGCCGCTCAGCACCTTTTCCATTGATGTGGACCGTGCTGCCTACAGCAACATCCGCCGGTTCCTGAACAACGGGCAAATGCCGCCTGCCGATGCCGTACGCGTAGAGGAAATGATCAATTATTTTGATTACCAGTACAAAGCCCCTACCGGCGCCGATCCCGTAGCTATTTATACGGATATGGCTATATGCCCCTGGAACACCGCACACCAGCTGGTACGCATTGGCCTGAAAGGCAGAACCGTTACGGCCGATAAGGTACCGCCCTCTAATCTGGTGTTCCTGATAGATGTTTCCGGCTCTATGGAAGATGCCAATAAGCTGCCCCTGGTAAAACAGGCGCTCAAAACACTGGTACAGCAGCTGCGCCCTGCCGATAAAGTAGCCATTGCCGTATATGCAGGCGCCGCCGGCCTGGTGCTGCCCGCTACACCCGGCAGTGAAAAAACCACTATCCTGGATGCGCTGGATCAATTGCAGGCCGGTGGCTCCACCGCTGGCGGCGAAGGTATTCTGCTGGCCTATAAAACCGCTGCCGCCAACTTTATGAAAGAAGGGAATAACCGCGTGATCATAGCCACAGACGGCGATTTTAACGTAGGCCCTTCCAGCGACGGCGAGCTGCAACGTATTATAGAAAAAGAGCGCGACAAAGGTATTTTCCTCTCTGTGCTGGGCTTTGGCATGGGTAATTATAAAGATAATAAGCTGGAGCTGCTGGCCGATAAAGGCAACGGCAACTACGCCTACATAGATAATTTTGAAGAAGCCCGCCGCACCTTTGTAACGGAATTTGGCAGCACCCTGTTCACCATTGCCAAAGATGTAAAGCTGCAGATAGAGTTTAATCCTAAATACGTACAGTCATACCGGTTAGTAGGGTACGAAAACCGCCTGCTGCAGAACGAAGATTTTAATAACGATAAAAAAGATGCAGGCGATATGGGCGCGGGCCACACGGTAACCGCCCTGTACGAGATAGTGCCCGCCGGCGCTAAAACAGAGGCCGTTAGCTGGGTAGATCCGCTGAAGTACCAGCAACGCGCGGTGATCAGCAACCCCGCCAACGAAGTGCTGACCGTAAAGCTGCGCTATAAAAGGCCGGCCGACAGTCAAAGCCAGCTAATGAGCAAAGTGCTGCCTTACCAGGTACAGGCTATTAGCGCAGCCCCTATAGATTTTCGTATGTGCGCCGCAGTAGCTGAGTTCGGGCAGCTGCTCCGTAACTCTGCCCATAAAGGGCAGGCCAGCTACGAGCAGGTGCTTACCCTGGCTAAGGATGCCCGGGGCGATGACCCGGAAGGTTACCGCGCTGAATTTTTACAGCTGGTAAAAAAAGCGGCCCTGCTGCAACCGGGCAGCCAGGCTTCCAGGGAATAACAGCCGGCCTTTCCATTGTTGTTATCCCGCCTGCAAGCACAAAAAATGTAAAATGTAAAATTTTAAACCGACGAAGGAGGTTATAGAGACACTGAAAAGACTTCACGAACGAGATAAATCATAAATGTAAAAGGAAAATGCCGCGAACATAAGCCTACCCGGTTTCGCGGCATTTTCCTTTTACATTTGAAATTTTACATTTATGATTTTACATTCTTTCCGGTTAGCCCCTTTTTCCCTACTCCAATTGCTGTGCAACTGGTACCCTTCCCTCCTAAAACACCCCTTTTTCCCTACTGACATTGCTGCGCAACTCTACCCCCCTACATAAAACCCTACCCTTTTCCCACATCATAATATAATGATATCACCCCAGGCCTTTTCATGTTAAAAAAACCTTTTCCCTTCGCCTTTCCTGTGTTTTTTGGTATTTTGCCCCCCAAACGGCTAGTAATGATAATCAATCTGAGTGAGACCAATTCGCTGGTAGGAGAATGGCTTAGCGAGATCAGAAGTATGGACATCCAGACAGACCGCATGCGTTTCCGTAGGAATATGGAACGCCTGGGCGAAGTGGCTGCCTACGAGATCAGCAAAACGCTTGAGTACGAGGAAAAAGAGATCCAGACCCCGCTGGGCATTGCCAACTGCCGGGTATTGAAAGAGCAGCCGGTGCTGGCCACTATTTTGCGGGCCGGTTTGGCGCTGCACCAGGGATTATTACATTATTTCGATAAAGCCGATCACGCCTTTATCTCCGCCTACCGCAAACATAAAACCGACGGTTCTTTTGATATTAGCCTGGAATATGTGTCCAGCCCCTCCATTGACGGGCAGGTGGTGATCCTCTCCGATCCTATGCTGGCTACCGGGGCTTCCCTGGTAAAAACCATTGAGCACCTGGAGGATATCGGCAAACCCAAACACATTCACCTGGTAGTAGCCATTGCCTGCACCGTGGGTATAGAATACGTACAACGCCATGCCAGCCCCAATCTCAGCATATGGGCAGGGGATATTGACGACGAGCTTACCGCCAAGGGATACATTGTTCCCGGCCTCGGAGATGCCGGTGATCTGGCCTTTGGTAACAAACTGCAGCAGTAAAACGTTCTATATTATATGAATTAAATTTGAAATATTAAGCTCTTTTCGTACCTTAGACTGGTAAAAGTGAACTGTTTTTATCCTATCCTATACCATAATGCATTAACCTTTATGAAAAAGGCTTTACTAATATTAACCATCTTTCTCTATTTGATTCCTGCCAGCAAGGCACAGGACCCGCATTTTTCGCAGTTCTTTGCCTCGCCTATGACCCTGAACCCGGCTTTTACAGGCTTGTTTTCCGGCGATTATCGTATAGCCGGCAACTATCGTTCACAGTGGAGAAGCATTGCTACTCCCTATGTAACGGGAACCCTTTCTGCCGACTTTAGCATTTTAAAGAATGTTATTTCATATACCGATGTATGGGGCGTAGGTATTATGGCCCTGTACGATAAAACCGGCGGCGGCGCACTGGTATCTAACTATATCGCTATCAGCACATCTTATCATAAAGGTCTGGATCCGGAAGGAAACCATACCCTGGCCATTGGCTTACAGGGAGCGTTTATGCAAAAACGTATTGACCAGAGTAAGCTGATGTTTGAGAACCAGATAGATAACAACGGGTACAACCCCGGGCTGCCCAGCAACGAGTTCCTCACCAATCCTAAAATATCTTACTTTGATCCCAACGTAGGTATATTATATAATGGCCTGGTGGGTGAAGCTTCCAATATTTACCTGGGCGCTTCCTATTACCACATTACCCAGCCTACCGAAACTTTCATGAGCCAGGATAATAACCGTTTAAGCTACCGTTACACCATACACGGTGGGGGCTCTTTCCCGGTAAATGGTTATAACCGCATACATGCCAGCGCATTGTACATGAAACAAAGCACGGCCTCTGAAACCTCTTTTGGCGCAGCTTACGGCTTTAACCTGAGCGGTGTGCCGGAAGATAACCCGACCATGTTTTACCTGGGTAGCTGGTACCGCCTGAAAGATGCTATTAATCCCTATGTAGGGTTAGAGATCGGCGGCTTTAACGTAGGCCTGACCTATGACCTGAACGTGTCTTCTCTGAAACCGGCCTCCAACTACCGGGGCGGTATGGAAATATCTGTTATTTATATTCACCGTTCCAGCGAAAGCAGCAAGTATAAAACCTTGTGTCCGAAGTTCTAACAACGGCTGCTGCTAATACCATTTAGTAGCCTGCGGTATTCAATAACTAACGGCACAAAGCCGGTGGCTGAAATATTTTTATTTTCGTTCCGTTGATTTTTTAGTTATTTACGGCATTATTTATTCTGTCATACTAAAAAAGCGGACCTTGTTTTCATTCAGAGAAGTTATAGCTGCCATACAATCTTACGGAAAGGCCCATCACTTCATTACCGCCAATAAGCTTTGGAAATGGATACTGTTACCCGGTATCATTTATTGTTTGTTATTTATAGCCGGTATTTATTTTGTGTGGAGCTATTCAGGTGACTTTGTGGAGTACCTTCTTGGGCTGCTGCCCCTGCGCACCTGGATCCAGGACCTGGAAAGCAGCTGGGTAAGCTTTGTTTTTATTCTCCTGGGCCTGTGCATCCGCCTTATTCTGATGCTGCTTTACTTCGCCTACTTCAAATATTTTTTTCTCATACTGGGCTCGCCCTTGTTTGCCTACCTGTCAGAAAAAACAGAAGCCATTTTACAGCACCGCGAGTTCCCTTTCAGCTGGCAGGAGTTCCTGAAAGATATGGTGCGCGGCATCCGCATCTCATTCCGCAACATGGTATTTCAAACCATTACCCTGCTGCTGCTATTCCTGCTTTCCTTTATACCCATACTGGGCTGGATAACGCCACTGGCGGGCTTTTTCATTGAAGCCTATTTTTACGGTTTTTCCATGATGGATTATAGCTGCGAGCGCCACCGTATGAACATGCGCCAAAGCATTACCTTCATAAAAGCGCACCGGGGCATGGCCCTGGGCAATGGCATTGTGTTTTACCTGTTCATGTTCATACCTGTTATAGGCTGGGCGCTGGCGCCTTCCTACGCTGTAATTGCAGCCACTATTCACTTACAAGATAAACGCCTGTTGTAATGAGCACGCCCGGCAAAGTGTACCTGATACCCACTGTATTGAGCCCGGATGCATTGCATACCATTCCTGCATACATTACTGCCGCTGTGCAGCCCTTACGGTTCTTTTTTGTGGAGAATGAGCGTACGGCCCGCCGCTTTCTGAAAGCGCTGGACCGTAACATTAACATTGATGCGCTGCAGCTGCACCTAATGCACGAAAACCACCCGCCGGATACGGCGCTGGCAAAAAAATTACTGCTGGAAGGGAATGATATTGGCATCATGAGCGAGGCCGGATGCCCGGCCATAGCCGATCCCGGGCACCTGGTAGTGCAGGTGGCGCATAAGATCAATGCGCAGGTAATACCCATGGTAGGGCCTAATTCCATTTTATTAGCCTTAATGGCATCAGGCATGAACGGGCAAAATTTTCAGTTCATTGGTTACCTGCCGGTAAAGCCACCGGAGCGTATTAAGACCATCCGCGAGCTGGAAGCCCTTTCCCTGAAAAAAGATCAAACACAGATCTTTATTGAAACCCCTTATAGAAATAACCCGCTGCTGAAAGACATACTGGCTAACTGTAAAGACCAAACGCTGTTATGTATTGCCGCAGATCTTACCGGGCCGGAGGAGTACATTCACACCAAAACAATAAAGGAGTGGAAAGCCGCGCTGCCGGAGCTGCACAAGCGGCCTGCTATATTTTTAATACATGCTAAATAGGTGATCCGCTAAGGGATCGTTTGTATATTCTGCTGGTTCGTGATGGCCACAATACTATCTACTATAAACGGGCTAAAGCCACGCCAGGGAATGGCTCCCAGGTATTCTTTATAATGCAGCTCCACCAGCTTGCCGCTGCTGCTCATCAGCTTTTGCGCTACCTTTTCATCTACCACAGAAAATTCAAATTCATTGGACTGCAGGGAGCCCGGCTGCTTGGAGCGGTAACCGGTCTGAATCAGCCGGCCTTCATAGGTTTTAAAGATGTACCCCTTTTGCACAAAAAAGTTCAGCTCCCCGGCCTTTACACCCCGGCCAAATACAAAGTAATAGCGGTAGGAAATAAACAGTACCAGAACAAGCACTATAACACCAAAGATCAGGAGAACAAATTTGCGCATAGCTTTTATTTGAGGTTTGAGGTATAAGACAAAGCAGGAAGTAAGAGGCAGCCCTTACTTCCTGCTCTATTTTTTACAGTCCGTATTTATCGATCATATACACCAGCCCTGCCATGCTAAAAGCGCCCAGCTCCATTTCCCGTTTATTCACGGCTTCAAACACGTCGTTGGTAGCGTGGTGCAGGTCAAAGTAACGCTGTGAATCCGGCGCCAGCTCACCCATAGGCGCGCCCACGGCTTCATTTAATGCGCCTACATCCGTACCGCCGCCTTCATCTTCAAAATCATATAAGCCATAAGGCAGGAACAGGGGTTTCCAGCTGATGATCTTTGCCTTTTTTTCTGCAGGCATGGTAAATGAAAAACCACGGGGCGTAAAGCCGCCGGCATCACTTTCCAGCGCAAAAATATGATGTTCTGCAGGAGTAGCCTTGGCCACCTCCGCATACTTATTGGCGCCGCGCGTACCATTTTCCTCATTCGCAAATAATACAATGCGGATGGTGCGTTTAGGCCGTATGCCCAGCGCTTTGAATGCGCGGATAATTTCTATGGACTGCACACAGCCGGTACCATCATCATGCGCGCCTTCATTCACATCCCATGAATCCAGGTGACCGCCAATAGTGATGATCTCTTCCGGATGCTCTGTACCGCGGATCTCTGCAATTACATTATGGCCAATAGTATCCGGTAAAAATTTAGCGCTGGTGTGCAGGTATATTTTCATGTCCTTATCGTCCTTTATGCGGTCGCTTAAGCGGTCGGCATCTTCCAGGCCAATGGCCACAGCAGGGATCTTGGGAAAGGAATCATTGTAACGCATTGCGCCCGTGTGCGGGAAGTTATTAGCCCCGTGCGACATAGACCTTACTATTACAGCCAGCGCGCCGTATTTGGCAGCCCGGCTGGCGCCGGTGGCGCGGTACATGAATGCATCGCCATAGGCATGAAAGGTTTTAATGAACGTAGGGTTAAAATGGTAGTTGTAAAAAACCACCTTTCCCTTTACATCATTCTTTTTAGCTTCCAGGTCGTCAAAAGAGCTTACTTCCAGCACCGGTGCCGTTACGCCGGCAGCGCCGCTGCCTTCTGAATTACCCAGGGCCAGCACCTGCAGGGCAGGCACAAAATCGCGGCGTTTGGAAATAATGCGTACTTCCTCTTTTTCGCCGCGTACCCAATGCGGTACCATACACTCCTGGAAATACACGGTATCTGCACCGGCAGCTTTCAGCGCTTTAAAGCCCCACTGCTCTGCTTTGGACATTTGCGGGGAGCCGGCCAGGCGGCCGCCTATCTCTTTGGTAAGTATCCTTAAATTTGCATAGGCAGTGCTGTGTGTTAGCACTTCATCAGCCAGTTTGCGCAAGGTCACAGAATCGTCGGAAGAAGTTTGGGCATGCGCCACAGATATGGAAAAAGCCAGTGCAATTGGCAACAATGATCGTAGCATAAACAGGCGGATTTTTGCGCTAAAACTAACTAATTCGGACTGTTATTACAAATAAATGGCTGAGCGGTAAAGGGCAAATGAATTTTGTAAAGTACCTTAGCGGGGCAGAATGCGACAGAGCAGCGCTTCAAAAACTGTAATTCCCATGCGTATAGGAATAGTATGTTATCCTACCTACGGAGGTAGTGGTGTATTGGCAACGGAGCTGGGCAAAGCCCTGGCAGATAAAGGACATATGGTGCATTTCATCACCTATCAGCAACCGGTACGCCTCAACGCTTTTCACGCAAATATATATTATCACGAAGTACAGGTTCCCACCTACCCACTGTTTGATTTTCCGCCCTACGAATCGGCGCTCAGCAGCACCATGGTAGATGTGATCATGAACCACCAGCTGGATCTGCTGCATGTGCATTACGCCATACCGCACGCCAGCACAGCCTATCTTGCCAAACAGATCGTGAGTAAGCAGGGCCGTGTAGTGCCTTTTATTACTACCCTGCATGGTACGGATATTACACTGGTAGGTAAAGACAAAACCTATGCACCGGTGGTTACTTTTTCCATTAATGAATCCGATGCTATTACTGCAGTGTCCAACAACCTGCGGGAAGAAACCTATAAGTACTTCCAGATAGAAAAAGATATTGAGGTGATCTACAACTTTGTAGATATTGAACGCTTCAAACGCCGCAGCCTGCCGCATTTCCGCCAGGCTGTTGCCCCGAACGGCGAAAAGGTGCTGCTGCACGTTTCCAACTTCCGTAAAGTAAAACGGGTGCCGGATGTAATAAAGATCTTTCAGCAGGTGCGTGCAGAGGTGCCTTCCAAACTGTTGCTGGTAGGCGATGGCCCCGACCGCCCTACTATTGAATGCATGTGCCGTGACCTGGGTATTTGTGACGATGTACGTTTTGTGGGCAAGCAGGAGCAGCTGGAAGATATTATGTCCATCAGCGACTTATTTGTACTCCCTTCTGAATATGAAAGTTTTGGTTTAGCCGCCCTGGAAGCCATGGCTTCTGAAGTGCCGGTGCTTTCTTCTGATGCCGGCGGCCTGCCGGAAGTGAATATACAGGGTGTTACCGGTTTTCTGAGCCCTGTGGGCGATGTAAACAGTATGGCCCGCCATGCTATTGACCTGCTCTCTAATGAAACGCTGCTGGCCACCGTACGCAAAGGCGCACTGGAACAGGCGCAGCGTTTTCACATTAACAATATTGTACCCCAGTATGAAGCGTTGTATGAACGGGTGCGGGAAAAAGCGCTACTAACCGTTAGCCTTTAGCTGTTAGCTTTTAGCGTTGTGCATTAGGCCAGGTTAACGGCTAAAAGCTAGCTGTTATCTTCTCATGATCCAGATCTCAGGATTTTGTTTCACTACGCCTTTATAGATCTGTAGCTCCACCTCACCCTGGTTTTCTATATCGTTGGTGCTGGCAGTGCCTATCATCTGGCCGGTACGTACCTTATCACCGGTTTTTACGCTTACGGTTTGCAGGCGTACATAGTTGGTAAAGTATTGCCCATGGCGGATCATCACCACATAACCGCTTCCCGGTATCACCATTACCCTTCTTACCTCTCCTTCAAAAATGGTTTTCACGGCAGCTCCTTTGGAGGTGGCAATGATAATACCATCATTCTCCACATTGATTTTTTCCACTACGGCATGGTGCTGGCGGCCGAAGTGACCAATAACGCTACCGTTGCTTACTGGCCAGGGGAGCTTGCCACGATTGTTCTCAAAACTTTCTGACAGGGCCAGGGATTCGGGTGTAGCTTCCAGCACATTCGCACTGCGGGAAGGCGCCGGCGCCGGGCGTTCCGGTTCCGGTGCTTTAGGCGTCTCCTTAACTGGCGGCGGCGTAGCAGCTACATTGTTATTATTGTTGTTGGCGGCCGCCGCGGCAGCTGCAGCAGCAGCGGCTTTGCGGGCAGCTTCATCCCGTTTGCGTTTTTCTTCCACGGCCTTTTTGCGGGCCACTTCCTCAGCTTCCGCTTTGCGGCGCTCCTCTTCAATTTCACGGCGTATTACTGCACGTATGGCGTTCTGCACATTCTGCGCATCCTTTTTCCGTTTATTAATATCTTCTACCAGCTCTTTCTCACGGCCTTTCAGCTTGTTAAACACTTCATCCTGCTCCTTGCGGTCCTTTTCCAGTGTTTGCCGCTCATCCTGCTCACTCTTCAGGGCATCTGCACGTTTCTCCTTTTGTGATTGCAGGCTTTCTATTTTGCGGTTCAGCAGCTCCTGGGTTTCTACTATGTTGGAGGCCTGCCGGTGCCGGTATTCCCGGTATTGTTTCAGGTAGGCATAACGGCGGATGGCATCATTAAAATTCTGGGCAGAGAACACGAAGTTGATCATGTCGTACGTGCTGCGGTTCTTGTACGCATATACTACCAGCTGCGCGTACTGCGCCTTCAGGGTATCCAGGTCTTTCTGCAAAGTTTTCACATCACGGTAAGCGCCGTTAATATCCCCGTTTATAAAGTTGATCTCTTCATTAATATTGTTGATCAGGCGGGTGCGCAGCGTAATCTTGTTACGCAGGGCCCGTAGCTGGCCCAAACTTTCGCGGGTAGAGCGTTTGGTATCCTTCAGCGCTTCATTGGCTTCATCGATTTCTTTCTGCAGCTCCCTTTTCCGGCGCTCCAGCTCCTCCCGTGTGGGTTGCTGATTCTGATTACTCTGCGCGTGCAATACCGCAGGTGCTAACCATATAAAAAGCATGAACGGAATAAGCTTCTTCAGATACAACATGATCGATTTAGGATGTCTGCAAAAATTTCTATGAAGGCTAAAGTTAATTTACAAATCTTAAAAACCAATATACTTAATTACGCTTATTCTCTGCTATAAGATGCAGGTATGTTAAACGGAAAGGACTGCGGCTGGTTAAACTCCATTTTAGAAAAGTCCATTGCCACGCGGGTAACGTTCTTTTCCTCAATGAACACGCGGCGCACAAAGGGCACCTTATGGCCATCCACCTCTTTATACTCGCCATAGGTAAGCTCACAGGAGCGGTTACGGCTGCTGTCCTTGTCCATCACCTTGCTTTGCTGCAGCTGAAAATCATCTGCAAACACATTAAACAGGCTGGTGTACACAGTGGTATCACAGCTGAAAGATATAATGGCAGGGGTTTTTACCACCTGGTAAATGGAATCTGTAAGGAATAACGGGTTGCCAATGATCAGATCCTGCAGGGTAGTGAAATCAAACGGAAGGTTCAGCAGGTCTTTGGCATCGCTCAGCGCGCGCAGGAACACGCGCTTGTTAAACTTATCATATGCCTTCAGGCTGTCGGGTGTAATAACGGCCCGGGCTACTTCTCCAATTACGGGGGCTGATACGGAGATCCAGATAATGCTGTCCTTCAGCATACGGATGTTGGTGCTGATGTTCTGCTGCTTTTGCTTATCGCTCTCAAAATCTACCTTCAGCTTACCGGAAAATGTACGAAAGTCAATATGATTTTTGTGAATACCGGCCAGCAGATTGCGGTTAAACTCCAAACTGGCTGCGGATGCAGTGCTGTCTGAAGTGCTAACGTGACCGGTGTCTGATACCGGGAAGGTGGTACGGGCTAACTGCCGCGTATGTCTGCAAGACACGAATATTATACAGGTGATGCCTAGTAAAATGATTTGCTTCATATGTCCAATTACGCTGAGTGCTGAATGCTTAACGCTTCTTACGTTATGCCGTCAGCGTTATGCGTCCGGCATTAAGCGTTAAGCCTTAGCCTAACTATAAGTCAATATACCGTTTTTCAGCAATTTTCCTGGCCAGCCCTACGGAAGAAGCGCCCTTCTCCTTAGCCCGCTGCCAGTACTCCAGTGCCTTTGCAACATCTTTCAGGTTAAATAAAATATCTCCGTAGTGCTCCAGCACACTTGGGTCTTTCTGCGCTTCGGGGTCCTGCAGGGCTTTCTCTATCCATTCCTTTGCATCCTCATATTTACCCTGGCGGAACAGGATCCACGCATAGGTATCCATATAGGTAGCGCTGCCGGGCTGCAGCTCCAGGGAGCGGTGCGACATTTGCGCTGCTTTGTCCAGCTGCTCGCCCCGCATAGAGAGGTAGTAGCTGTAGTTATTCAGCACCATGGCATCATCCGGCCGCAGTATCAGCGCACGCTCATAGCTGCTGTCCGACTGCTGGTGCTGCCCCAGGGCGTGGTAAGAATCGCCCAGCAGGGAGTACACATCCCCCATAAAACGTTTATCGCCGCTGCCCAGTGTCAGCGCCTTGTTCAGGGAGCTGATGGCATCCGGGAACTGCTGCAGCATATAAGTGGCTACCCCTTTAAAGTAAAAACCCATAAACTCTTCCGGGAAACGTTGCGTAACCACGGTGCTGGCTTTCAGCAGTTCTTTGGTTGCATCTTTACGGGAGTAGATCCACATCAGCTGGTACCACACCGAAAAGCGGGTTGAGTCCAGGCTAATGGCTTTGTTATAGTCGCTGAGCGCACTGTCCAGCATATCGGCCTGGGAGTACATGTCGGCTTCTAAGGCATACGCCTTGGCCTCTGTGGGATGGGCCTGTATCACCAGTCGGGTAAGCTGCAGGCCTTCTTTCAGCTTGGTGCTATCCAGCGTCATCATTTGCAGGTACGGATATACGAACGCTACTTTTTCATCAATGCTGTAATCCGGGTTGGCAAATGCTTTGGTAAGATATTCCCAGTACACCGTGCTATCCCCGCGCTGTTTGGCATAATTGGCCAGGGCTATCAGGGAACGGGCGTTATTGGGATCTTTGGTAAGAATAGTGTCGTAAATACCGGTGGCTTCCTGCACCCGGTCGTTGGCATCATATACATCGGCCAGCAGCTGATAGTAACGTACTTCTGCCGGGTTCTGATCAATGAGCTTGCGTATTTCAGCGGCGGCTTCCTCCACCTTACTTTGTTTCAGCAGCAGGCGCTGCTTCTGGTACACCAGCTCTTCTACTATGCCCGTTTTTTCTTCCAGCTTGTCAAATACGGCCAGCGCCTCATCTGTTTTGCCGGCCTTGCTTAGCAGCATGGCTTTGTTGAACAGGTAATCCTCGCTTTCAGGGTACTGCCGGCTCAGGCGGTCGTACACCACGGCGGCGCTGTCGAATAGCTGGTTCATACCCAGCGCATCGGCCAGGGCCAGCTGAAACCAGCGGTTGGTAGTATCCATGGCGGCTGCCCGGCGTGCAAAGCCCAGCGCATAGGAAGGGTTGTTCACCTCCATAAAAAGGCGCGACAGCTCGTAAAATACGGTTGGATTTTGCCGGTTCAGGCGCAGGTAATCGGAGAATTGGGTGATAGCGGTTTTATAGTCGCCCAGCATTTTGGAGCGCTGTGCGGCAAAGAACAAACTGTCTGACCGCTGCTGTATAATGGTAGGATCTTTTATTGCACGCACATTCCCGGTAGCCGTGTGTTTTGTACTACTGCACGCGCCCCAGGTAAGAGCGCATCCTAATCCTATAACGGTAATCAATACACGCATTCCTCAGGATTTTCCCGTGTGTCCGAAACCACCATGCCCGCGGTCTGTTGTTGTTAATATCTCTACTGCCGCCAGGGTTACCCGCGTTACGGGTGCAATGACCATTTGCGCAATACGGTCGCCGGGAGCGATGGTTTGTGGTTCGTTGGATAAGTTGATGATAATCACCTTGATCTCGCCCCGGTAGTCGGCATCAATAGTGCCCGGGGTATTGAGCAGGGTAAGCCCCTGTTTAATGGCCAGGCCGCTGCGGGGCCTTAATTGTGCCTCATAACCTTCCGGCAGTTCCATGAATAAACCGGTAGGGATCAGCGACCTTTCCAGCGGTTGCAGCGTCATTGCTGTTTCCAGGTGCGCCCGCAGATCCATTCCTGCTGCATCGGCAGTGGCATAGGATGGTAGCTCATTGGCCGACCGGTTAATGATCTTTACTATTATTTCAGCCATTTGACAAAGATAGCATTAATGGTCAATAGTCGATGGTCCGGGGTCCATGGGCTGCCATTTTTAACAATTACGAATTAGTTAATTACGAATTACGAATTGAGTAGTGCGTATATTATGTAGTCCGGGAAAAGGCTGGGTTAAAGGTTAATTGGGGATAATAGGATTAATGATTAATTACCTGATACTCAAAATAATTCACGCCATTCCGTGAACAACAATCCATTCGAAATGCCCAATTCGTAATTGACCAATTCGTAATTAAACGCTCGCTTCCAGCAGCACGCTGGCCAGCGCCACCACCCCTTCTTCCCGCCCTACAAAGCCCAGCTTTTCCGTGGTGGTAGCTTTAATGGATACCTCATCCACCGTAAGGTGCAGAATGCCGGCTATGGCCTCCCGCATCTGTGGTACATAAGGTTTTATTTTGGGCGCCTGCAGGCACAGGGTGCTGTCTATATTCACCACCTGGTAGCCCTTTTCTGCAATCAGCTCCGCGCAGCGGGCCAGCAGCAGCTTGCTGTCAATATTTTTGTAAGTATTGTCCGTGTCGGGGAAGTGTACGCCAATATCCCCCAGGCTCAGGGCGCCCAGCATGGCATCGCAAATTGCATGCAGCAGCACATCTGCATCGCTGTGGCCCAGCGCGCCTTTATGGTGCGGCACCAATACGCCGCCCAGCCAAAAGTCGCGCCCTTCTGTAAGTTGATGGAAATCTATGCCTTGTCCTATACGTATCTTAGCCATGAATAGTTATTACCAGTTACTGGCGCTGCCACTATCTCCCTCGTTCCTGGTAAGGTCAAAGGTCAGGGTAAAGCGCAGGGTGTTGGAAAGCGGGTTCCGTTGAATACCGGTACCAGAGGGCACCAGGTAAGAGAAGTTCAGGCCAAATACATCGTACTTAATACCTATACCTGCTGTGAAATATTTACGGTTGCCTTTGTATTTATTCTCGTTATAGTAACCGGCGCGTACGGCAAACGTGTTGTTATACCAGTACTCTGCACCTAAGGAGAACATCAGCTCTTTCAGCTCTTCGCTGAAGCCGCCCGGCGCATCGCCAAAAGAGGTGAAAATAGATTCTACCACACCTTTATCGCGGTAAGCGCCGCTGCTGTCCGGGGTGGGTACCAGCAGCTTATTGATATCCAGGGCAAAGGTTACTTTATTGTATTCATCCAGGCCCAGGGTGTAAGCTGTACCTAAACCCAGGTTGGTAGGAATAAAATCTTTGTATTGGGCAGATTGGGTGTACGATATTTTAGTACCTACGTTCGTAATGGCCAGGCCCACATTCCAGGTGTTCACACGGCCGTCATCCTTCTCATAATCTTTAGTGTAAAAGAGCGATACATCGCCGGCAAATGCTTTACCGGGGCGTATTACACGGCCATTGATATCGCCATTGGCCAGGTTGGAATAAATATAACGGAGGGCAACGCCTACAGAAAAGTTATCGGATAATTTACGGGCATAACCGGCATCAAAAGCCAGCTCACGCGGACGGTAATCGTAGGTGGGCGTACCGGTGATATCCGTAAAATTGATGGTACCTAAAGAAAAGTAACGCAGGGAAGCGCCTACAGCCTCCAGGTCATTCAGCTTATAGTAACCGCTCAGGTTAGCCAGGAACACATCGTTCACCAGCTCTTTTAACCAGGGGGTATAGGTAACGGATACGGATGAATTAGCGGTGGCAAAAGGCAGCTTGGACAGGTTCCAGTAATTGGAGTTAGCGTCCGGTGAAAGGGCTACACCTACATCGCCCATTGCGCCGCTTCTTGCGTCAGGGGAGATCCGTAGGAACGGTACGGCGGTATTAATAGTATTGGTACGGCCGTCGATGTCACCAGTGCCGATCTGGGCTGAGGTTTTTAAACTGATGATTGTGCAGTATACGAACACAAGGCTCAATGTTACCTTACGGATCATGTAATTTCTATATTTGAAACGAGGTGTAAAAATAATGCCTAATTTATAATAATCAAGAAAATGGGGCCGGCCAGGGATGCTGAAATTAATGTTTTTTTGCATAGGTTTTAGAATAAGATCAGTTTTCCTCCTGAAATTTTAGTTTTTAGTTTAGTGCTGACAGTCAACCTGTAAAAGTAAATTCCAGGTGGAAGTTTAGCTCCGGAGTCGGCAGTACCATTCCAAAGCATGCCATCATAACGGTTACCGGTTGCATTTATTGTTTGTCGCTTCGTTTTTACCAGCTGCCCGGACACGGTAAAAACCTGCAAGGTAACATCTAATTCCTGCCCCTGCTGGTTATGTGTAAAAAAGAATCTTGTTTCTGTGGTGAACGGGTTAGGATAGTTCCCTACTTCGGGTATGTCCAGGGTACTTGCGCCTGCCACCACAAACTGTAAAGTAACCGTGGTGGAGTTATTATACGTATCCCATGCCTTAATGGTAAGGGTATGCGGCCCTTCGGCCAGATTATAGAACGGAAAGCGGATGGCGCCACCCCGGTAATCGTTCAGCTTAGCAGTATAAAAGTCGTTCAGCACAAAATACTGGCTGGCCGTATCCAGCACCGCAACCATATCGTGGCCAATACCGTAACCGGAGGTATTAATACCGCTGCTGTCATACAGGTTTACCAGCAGCACCGGGTTAGGCCCTGTAATACCGCCGTTGCGGAATAATTCGGTATCTAAAAAAGCCTGTACCTGTGGTCCGGTAGTATCCAGCGGGGCGTTGGCCGCCGTACCGCCTACCTGGTAGCCATCAAAATACCCGCCTGCATCTGCCTGCTCATTAGCCGCATAATAGCTGATCTTACCGGCGCCGGGTTTATAATCAATATCCTTGGGTACAATAAAGGTAAAGCTGAACTGCCCGTTCTGGATGCTTTGCTGCCCGCGGAACAGCACCTGCTGCTGCAGGGTATAATCCGCCGGCTCGCTGCCCGCATCATTCCCGCGGGTGCGCAGGGTTACGGGTTTATCATACACCGCTACATCCAGCTGGCCGTTAAAGCTGGTCAGGGGCTGCCCCTGCTCATCTTCCAGGTGGCCTTTTACTACATATTTTCCCAGAGCTTTAAGGGTGTCTGTTACCTGCGTAACATCCTGCCCATTAATGGAATCGGTAACTACATGGTATTTAGGGAAGGCCAGCGTTAGCGCCGGATCGCCCAGCAGCTGGAACTTGCGGTTATTGGCTACATCACTGTAATTGGTATAGGTGAGGTTCTTACCCCGCATAGCCGCTTCTCCCAGGCTGGGCATATGCCCATTGGCCAAAGGCGTAAAGGCCATTTGCAGGTAGTTAGTGTTCATAACCCGGTTTGAGTAGGCAAATACGGCCCGTGTAGTGGTCATGAGCGCAATGGCGCCACCTGTGGGCTGCAGCACCAGCTGCTCACCCAGGGAGTTATAGGCCGGGTTATCAAAAGGCGCAAAATCGCAGGTAGCGGTGATCATCAGCGGCAGGTGCTGCGCATTATTCCAGGTTTTAATGGAGCTGCCATCTACCACCACTTCCTCGGCCAGGCGGGAGTAGCTGCCATGGCCTGTATAGTTCCATACCAGGTTGCCGCTGCTCATCTGGCGCTGTATCTCACTGTTCACGGCCGGGTAGCGGCTGCCGCCTGCAGAAGGTACTTTGGGATAGGCATCCAGGTATATCTTATCCGGAATACCCTGGCGCCAGGTTTGGGCGGCCATCCCGCTTACTTCCTCTGCATCCTGCAGGTGCAGGTTATCATCCCCGTCATCTGCCACAAAAGTGAGGTGGTTGCGCCAGGGGCCAAAGTTCGCCGGGTTATGGTAACCCATTATCTTATCCACCACCTGCTGGGCCTGGGCTTCTGTTTGCACAGGCAGTCGGCCAATGGCAATATCCAGCAGGTTACGTGTATTAATGTCCGTTATATTGTCCGCATCATCCAAAAAACCAAAGAAATCATCAGATGGGTAGGAGTTTATAAAATCCAGCGAGGCATCACTTTCCCAGGTGGGCACCAGGTTGGTATTAGCGTTTATGCGGTGGCGGTAGTCAAAAGAAGCATCGCCAAACAGCAATAAATAACGCGGTCCTTTGCCATTGCCCCCGGCACGGTCGTAGAACATTTTCACAAAGTCACGTATAGCCGTGGGGTCGGGGGTGCCGGAAGCAAATTCATTATAAATATCCGGCACCAGGGCTACCTGTACCTGCAGCTGATCATGGGCGGTATGGTAAGCCGCCAGCCGGTTAGCCGCTGCTTTAAAGGCCGGTATGGTAATAATGAGCATATCTGCTGCTGCGCTGCCGTGCAGGTCCTGGTTAGGCACGGTACCTGCAAAGGCCGGCTGCGGCAGCTGGGCGGGGTCAAAGGCTACATATTCCCGCAGGGTGGCGGCATCCCGCACAAACTGCAGCTGATTGCCGCTGCGCTGCACAGGTATAGCCACTGGTGCACCGGCATTGGTAAGCTCCCATATTGCGGTGCCGGCGCCTGCATTGTTCAGTGTAAAGCGCCCGGTGGCGCCGGGGGCTACGCTTACTGCATCCCTGAAAAACAGCGGGCCCTGGGCCGGCAGGGTAAGCGGGCAGCGGGCCTGCAGCTCCACATAATCCAGCCAGCCCTGGTCGCCGTTACCGGCAATGTATTGCAGGCCTACCTGCAGCTGGGCGCTGTTCACATTCACATTAAAAGCGCCATATGCGGCAGTGGCAAAGGCTTCAAATATATTTCCGCTCACCGGGTTTAAATTCAGGTTGCCGGCAGCGGCCTGGTTCACCGTAATATCAAAACGGCTGCCGCTGCTGCGGGCAGCAGCCCGGGCGCGTACCTGCACCTGGGCGGTAGCTGCCGGTAAGGTAAAATCTATACTGCGGTTAAGTGTGCCGCCGGGGGCATTATTAAACACCGGGCCCCACCACTGTTTGCCGCTGCTTACCAGGTTAAGGCTGTCCTTCTCATAAAAAGCGCGGTAGTCAAAAGCCGTAACATCCACCGTGGGTACGGGTGGTGTGGCATTATCCGTGGCAATACGGCGGCCGTTACCGCCAATGCTCAGGAAATACCAGGCCGTATCACTATATAAATTATACTGGTGGGTAAAGGTGCGGCCGGCCGGGTTATAAACCCAGCCATGCGGGCCGGGGGCATAGAACAGCACATAGTCGTTCCCGTTCAGCAGGCCATCGCCCCCGTCTGATACTTCCAGGGATAGCTCGGGCAGGTCATCCGCCCGGGGCAGGCTGTTATTTTCCGGCAGCAGCTGCCCCCCGCTTCCAAAAATGCGTATGTTACTGGAGGATAGGGACTGTGTATTGATACCCACGCTGTTAAGCTGGGATACCGGGATCTTATAAATACCGGGCTGGGTAACCGCCAGCTTGTACCAGGTACCGGCGGCTAAAACGGAATGGGGAGCATAGGTACGCTGCGCATGTGCCGGCAACCAGGCACTACACAACAGCAAAAGCAGCAGGCGATACAGCTTCATAAGGGTTTTATTACTGGATACGGAGGCCGTATGTCCCGTAAATTTAATAAACCGGCGACACAAAGTGCAAATAACCCCTTGACAGACAAACCGGTTTGTAGTAAATTTAAGGGCCAAACCATTACAAATTAATTTTTTTCACTATAAAATAAAATATACTAAATTTGCGTTTACCTATAAAACCAATACTAAAAGCTGAATCTCATGCATAGATTAACCTCTCTGTCTTTGCTCTTAGGCACCAGTGTAATGCTGGCCACAACCGCCTGTAATAAGGATGGCGGAGGGCTGTTTGGCAAGAAAAAAGAAAAATCCTCCGCAACCGGCTGGAACTATAATGACCAGAAAATGGGTGGTTTCAGTGTGGCTAAAAGTAAGGACCAGCAAACCGGTCCGGGCCTGGTGTTTGTGCAGGGTGGTACTTTTGCCATGGGCGCTACCGAACAGGATGTGATGATGGACTGGAACAACATTCCCCGTCGTATCACGGTTTCCTCCTTCTACATTGATGAATCTGAAGTATCCAACGTACACTACCGCGAATACCTGTTCTGGTTACAGCGTATGTATGGCGAATCCTTCCCGCAGGTATACCGCCAGGCATTACCGGATACCCTGGTATGGCGTAGTGAGCTGGCTTACAACGAGCCGCTGGTGGAATACTACTTCCGCCACCCTGCTTACAACGATTACCCGGTGGTAGGCGTAACCTGGAAACAGGCTACTGATTATGCCAAATGGCGCTCTAACCGTGTGAACGAAAAGCTGCTGATGGATAAAGGCCTGCTTTCCAAAGGTGATGTAAGCAACCAGGCTGATGACAATACTTTTGATACGAAAGCATATACCGCCGGCCTGTACGAAGGTACTCCGGGTAAAATGTCAAAAAGTGTAAAAGACCAGTTCAAAAATGCCGACGGCTCACCCCGTACCGCGCAGTTTGAAGATGGTATTATGCTGCCGGCCTACCGCCTGCCCACAGAAGCAGAATGGGAATATGCCGCACTGGGTTATATAGGTCAGAACCCCTCTCCTTCCAAGAAAGAAGGTAAACGTGGTGAAGAGTTGATCATGAACAAACAGATCTACTCCTGGGGCACCAACACCAGCGGTTTAAGGGATATCCGCCGCGGTAACTGGCAGGGCCAGTTCCTGGCGAACTTTAAACGCGGTTCCGGTGATAACATGGGTATGGCAGGTGGTCTGAATGACCGTGCTTCCATCCCCGGCCCTATCCGCTCTTTCTTCCCGAACAACTTTGGTATCTATAACATGTCCGGTAACGTAAGCGAATGGGTACTGGACGTTTACAGACCGCTGAACCCGATCGATGGGGATGACTTCAACTACTTCCGTGGTAACAAATTCCAGACTACCTACATGAACGGTGAAAATGAGCCGGAAAAAGATAGCCTGGGTGCGCTGAAAATGCGTGATGTAACCGACGAAGAAAGCGCTAACCGTTTGAACTACCAGAAAGGTGATGTGATCAACTACCTGGATGGTGATACCTTATCACAGGTACAATACGGTTACGGTGTAACCTCCCTGGTGAACGATAAATCCCGCGTAGTAAAAGGTGGTAGCTGGAACGACCGCGCCTACTGGCTGTCGCCCGGTACCCGCCGCTACATGCAGGAAGATATGGCTACCAATACCGTTGGTTTCCGTTGCGCAATGGACCGCGTAGGTAGCCCTGAAGGTAACAAGTTCAAAACTGGTCAGCTGTTCAAGAAGCAAAGACAGAAGAGATAATAAAAGCTGAATGCTCAACGCATAACGCTTAACGCAAAAGCCCGGTAGTGATACCGGGCTTTTGTATTTTAATAAAGTATTAGTTTAACACTCATCGCTGCATTAAGCGTTAAGCATTCTGCGTTTAGCTTACTTCCAGATTTCCAGTATTTCCTCCGTATGGTTCTTACTCACCGGCTTGTTAATGATCTTGTCTATGATCCCTTTTTCATTGATCAGGAAAGTAGTGCGGTGCGTGCCGTCAAAGATGCGGCCCATGAATTTCTTTTCGCCAAACACGCCGTAAGCCTGCACGATCTTCAGGTCCTCATCCGGCAGCAAAGGAAAAGGCAGGTCGTATTTCTTTGCGAATTTCTGGTGGCTCTTTTCACTGTCAATGCTGATGCCTACTACGGCGTAGCCCTTTGCTAACAGCGCGCCGTAATTATCCCGCAGGTTGCAGGCCTGCACCGTGCAGGTGGGCGTCATATCATGCGGGTAAAAATAGAGGATCACTTTTTTGCCTTTTAAACCGGCCAGGGAAACGGTATTACCGTTCTGGTCCACGCCTTTGAATGCCGGTGCTTTATCGCCTTCTTTTAAATGATGCGTTGCTATAGCCATTGCTGTTGGTTACCTGTTAAATGTAAGTGTATGGGTGCCTGTGTTACCTGCTATATCCGTTACGGTTAGCTTTAAGGTATGCGCGCCGGAAGTGCAATGCTCATCAAAAGTATAGGTAAGCACATTACTCTTGCGGGATAGCATCAGCCAGTGCCCGTCCAGCTCTGCGCGGTAGCTTTGAATGCCGCTGTTATCGTTCATGCTGAAAGCCAGCTTAGCTGCTTTGGAAAGGTTAGCGCCATTTTTAACAGCGCCCAGCACTGCAATCTTTGGCGCAGTGGTATCTACTTCCAGGTGAAAATCACCAAAGTCGCGGAAGCGGCCTTTGTACCAGCCATTTTCCAGCGTGGTGCCGGACACGCTTTCGCCCATGCCGCTGCGTACCATCACTATCTTATGCTGCAGCTCCAGCGGTACCATTTTATTGGCTTTCAGGCGCAGGTCAAATTCATCATGAATGGGTATCAGCGGTGTATGCAGGTGGTAAATATTAGACCAGGCTTTAGGGTTCATGCTGGGAATTTCCGTATAGCGGAAACAGATGCGGTCGTACAGCGCCGCTTCATCCAAAAAGAACTCTACCCAGTTATTCTCAAAAATATTGCGGCTTTCCGGGAACATGGTATTGGCACAGGGCGGGTCGGGTGGCGCATCGCCGGACTGCTGAAGGTCAAACTTCACGGTGCTGCTGTTGCCATAGGCATCTTTCACCAGCAGCTTTATGTGATGCGGGGCGCCGTCAGAAAGGTCAATGGTGCCATCGCCCTTTATATCGTGATAAATATTCAGCTTATTACCGGGCAAGGAAAATACCAGCTGCAGAAAAGGCCCGCCGCCTTTTTTCACTTTATAGTCGATATGCGCATTCAGGTAACGGGTTTCTTCATAGCCAATATCATCCAGCTGAAAGCCTTCATTGGGTATATCGTTATCAAACAGCATTACTTCGTAGATGCCATTGGGATTGGTGGAATTGCTCTGCCGGTCCAGCGCATTCAGGCCAATGCCGGCCTGCGAGGCTCTTACCTTAATGAGCGGCGTGGTAGTTACATATTCCCCGTTCACTTTTTTCACCCCTACCATCACCGGCTGCTGCTCGTAAATGCTTTTATCCATATTGTACACGGCTATGCGGTATACTTCCGGGGCGCGGGTATCCGGCACATCAAAGCCGAACAATAAGGGGTTCAGCGGTTTTTCCGTTTGTGTATTGCGGATCTCAAAATGCAGGTGGGGACCTGCGGAGCCGCCGGTATTACCGCTCCAGGCCACAAAGTCGCCCTTCTTCACCGGGAACATGTTGGGCGGTATGCGTATATCCATGGCCCAGCTCTCCTGCTCATAGGCCTTTTGTTTTACATACTGCTCCAGTGCCGGGAAAAAGCGGTTCAGATGCCCGTATACTGTCGTGTACCCGTTAGGGTGAGTAATGTATAAGCCATTCCCATAGCCCGTGTGCGATACGCTGATGCGGCTCACATACCCGTCTGCAGCAGCATGCACAGGCAGGTTCTCCCGTTGCTGGGTTTTAATATCCATACCGGAATGAAAGTGGTTGGGCCGCAGCTCCCCGAAATTGCCGGCCAGCACAATAGGAACATTCAGCGGGTTACGGAAATATCCCTGCGGATAATTTTTTCCGGGTAAGTACTGCGCGCTTAAAAGTTGGGGGAATAAACAGCAAAAGCCTATTAATTTCCTGATCATGAGTGCAAATGTAAGGGTCAGGAAAATATGCAGTAAAAAAAAATACCCCCCGAAGCCAAACCTTCGGGGGGTAAAATGTATTCAGCAATGCTTTTACAGCTTTGACTTTACTTCTTTTATCAGTGATATAAACTCCGGGTTGGAGCGTATATCCGGCATCCAGGCCAGGCCCATCTGGCACAGGTCGTATTCCTTTACAATCGTAGCGCCGGGCTTACCTTCTTCGGTAGAGAGGATCCAGATGGTATCTGAAATAGCGGCGGCGTTCTCTATATCATGGCTCACAATGATCAGGGTGTTCTGCTCATGCAGGGTAGATACTTTCAGCAGCAGGTTGATCACCTTGTCCACCATCAGGATATCCAGACCGGAGAAAGGCTCATCCAGCAAAATAAATTTGTTGCCGGTTAATACCTGCTGAATAATGCTTACCCGTTGGCGCTGGCCGCCACTTAGCTGTGCCGGGTATTTTTTCAGGTGCTCTGTAAGCTCAAAAGTATCCGCATAATCTTTTATGATCTGCTGTTTTTCCGCATCAGAGAGCTTTACTGCGGCATTGTCCAGCCCTATTTTCAGATTCTGGTAAATGGTGCGATGATTAAACAGCACATAGTGCTGGGGTACAATGCCCATTTCACCGGCCTGCACAGGGTGTTGATCTTCCTCAATATTCACCACACCGCCGGTAGGCTTAATTAAGCCGGCCAGGATACGGAACAGCTGTGTTTTGCCAATACCGCTGCGGCCGATCAGGGATACTACCTGCCCTTGTGCCACACCCTCACGGTGAATATCGTGGATGGAGAAATTAATGTTCCGCAGGATCTGCTTATCGCCGTACTGCAGGCTTACATCCTCAGCCTTCAGCAGTACTTTATGCTTTGTGTAAGTATTCATTAGCGGCGGGTTTGAAGTTGGGTGTAAGGAAATAACCAGTGGCGCATTTGCCCCAGCACATAATCAAACAATACCCCCAGTATGAAAATAATGACCAGGGTACCAAACACCTTTTCCAGCTGCACATACTTGTTGGCTTTAATGAGCATTACGCCCAGGCCGCCTTCGCTCATGCTTAAGCCTTCCACACTGGTGATCATTAACCAGGCGATGGCAAAGTTCTGCCGCATTACTTCAAACACCTGGTCCAAACGCCCGCGCACCACTACTTCCAGCCAGGTTTTCCAGCTGTTCATACGCAGGGTGGTGCACAGCTCAAACTCCTGCACATTAATTCCCTCAAATACACTTAGCAAGGAGGTTACGAAGAAGGGTACAATACCAAAAATAAGCAGGCTTATTTTCAGCTGATGTCCGTTCTGCGTCCATAAGGTGAACAGGAATATTAAACCGGTGAGGGTAAGGTAACGGCATTTTATCACAAACCGCGCAATAGGATAAAAGACCGGGATCATAGCCAGGTAGCTGATGAGCAATGCTATCACAATAGAGATCACCATGCCTTTAATCGTGAGCGATAAGCTGGCAAACAGGTTATCTACAAAATCTCGGCTGCTTACAATCGCGCCTAATGCCTGCAGCACTTTGGTGGGTGTGGGTATTAACCCGCCCCCGCTCAGCTGCCAGGCTATCAGCGCCAGCACCATTTCCGCTGCCATCAGCAATACCATGTTACGCTTTCTGATAATACGCAGCGGCTCAAAAATAGATCTGATGAATTTCATCTCAATTATTTAGGATGATGAAGCAGGAAGTAAGAGTATCTCCTACCTCCTGCTTCGTTCAACTAATTACCCAGCACAATCTGCACACGTCTGTTACGGGCGCGGCCTTCGGCAGTAGCGTTATCTTCTATCGGTTTGGAAGCGCCAAAACCTTTGGATTCCAAACGGTCGGTTGACAGGCCTTTGCTGATCAGGTAACTTTTCACCGCTTCAGCGCGGCTGTCGGAAAGCTTCAGGTTAGCCGCATCATTCCCAACGTTATCGGTATGGCCATAAATACCCAGCTTCAGGCCTTCTGCTACCACGGCGCTTTTCAGTATCTCGTCCAGCACAGTATAAGAAGCTGGTTTGATCACGGCGCTACCGGTTTCAAACTGGATCTCGTATGATTTGGAAGATACCTCGCGGGTGATCTCCGGTGCATAGGTTTCCTTGATAGCCGTACCTTCCAGCAGCTCCGGGTGGTTAGACACTACGGAGGTCAGGAAAGATTTATCGATCACTTTATTATACACGGGGTAAGTAGGGATCAGCTCCGGGTACATTTTGACGATGATATCACCAAAAGTGTTGTACACAATCTTGTAACGGTCCAGCCCATCTTTACCTAAACCGAACAGGTTAGCCGCATCAGACAGGTTAAAGGCCATAGAGCCACCCAGGCTTACGTTAATGCCCTGCGCATCTTTTTCCTCCATACCATTATAATACTTCAGCCAGTACGCGCCATTCTGCTCGTTATACACTTTAGCAGAAACGTCTGCAGCAAAGGCTTTGGCTTCAGTGAAAGAACGTACCTGGTCGCCTGCCTGTGACAGCGCCATGATCAGGTTCTCTATATCCGTACGGTGGTCGTACGCAAACTTTTTAATAGTAATGGTGATGTTCGGCATCTGCGATGCATACTCGCGGGTAGAGGCAATGTTCACCAGGCCGCCTTTTTTCTGCGCCACGTTTACATCGCCGGGAGTCCAGGTAGCCACACCATCTACACCTACGGTAGTATCGCGGCTTACTTTTTTACCATCTACGATCATTTTACGGCTCTCAGAATAACCGGCAATGTATTTATTACCGGCGTCCAGGAAATCGTTGGCAGCTATCAGGTTCACGGCATTACGGTCGTAAGAGGTTTCATCAGGGTTTACGCGCAAGCCATTATCACCGGCCCATTTCAGCAGAATGTTCATATCACCGTCGCGCAGTACGCAGGCAACTGTTTTACCCAGCGCATTCTTGGGATCGCGTTTCCAGTCGGAAGGGCCCATCAGCTTATCTTCACCATAACTTTTACCCATGGCATAAAATGCAATAGGCTGGTAGTCGGGGCCCAGGGGTTCCAGCTCTTTGCTTAAAGCAGCAAAGAACATAGGCATACCATCGCCCATGAAAGAGGCAAACACACCTGGTGCATTCGGATTATTCTTATACTCCTGTGCAAACTTCACCATGTCGGCAATAGACTTGTTACAGTCATCCTGGCGTTCCAGGGTCAGCTGCAGCTTGGCTTTGTCCAGCAGGGAGCCTTTGGTGGTGTTAGCGCCACCATTGGCATACATTACGGGGAACTGTGAGTTCCAGGCCATAATTTTCCATACGATCTTGGTGCCGCCGTTCAGCGCTTCATCCTGGCTGGGTAAGGGCATCATTACTGCATTCTTGCTTAAAGATGCTTCCGGGGCATCCGGCAGGGATACCTTTCCGATATCGGTAGCTGCTTTCGCCTCCTGGGGACGTTTATCCCACCACAATACTTTTGCTGCATAAATAGCTCCCAGTAATAATACGATCAGTAATATTTTACCACCAGGTTTTACTTTCATTGACATTTTTAAATTATTTAGTTTGTTACGCTGAAGGCTTAATGCGGAATGCTTAACGCTTCCTGCCTTTTGCTTTCAGTCTATAATGTTTTTTTTTGCTCAACGCTTAGGGCTAAATGCCTAACGCTGTTTATGTTTTACTTTGTGCTTTATGCTTTGTGCTTCCCGCTCCCCTGCGCTGCATTCAGCGTTAAGCGTTCAGCGTTCAGCATTAACTCAGCAAATCGTTGTAATTATCCTTGGCAACGGTACCAGGCATACGCTGATTTTCCGGCGCGGGCGTCCACTTCTGAGTATCCAGGCGGAAAGTAGTATCCGGGTCAAAGGATTCCAGCATCTGTAAGCCCTGCAGCTCATAGGTAGCGTTATCCAGGTCAATGGAGCGCATAAAATCCGTTGAGTAGTTGATGGCCTTTTTCATGCTGGACAGCTTAGTGGCAATGTCCTCTTTCAGGAATTCCATAGACTGTTCCACCATCAGCTTTTTCTCCGGATCGCCCTTGAATATTTTCAGGGCAGAGGTCAGCGCCTTGTTACCGGATGTAACGGATTTGTACAGGTCTTTTTTCAGCTCCAGCTCATTCCGCGCATCTTCTATCATGTAGCCGCTGTTCTTGTGCACCTTGGTCAGGTAGTCGCCTATCCTGGCCAGGTTATCACGTATAGGCGCCAGCTGCAGAATGTATTCTTTAATACGCGCTATCTGGCGGGTAGCATTACCCAGCTCCGGCAGCATGTTATTATCCTGCGCAGCTTTGGCGCGTGCCATCAGCTGGTTGGCCTCCTTTTCTTTTTCTTTGATCTTCATGTCGATCTTCTCCTTCTGCCCGTCTACTTCAATAGACTGCTCATACAGCTTTTCACGCTGCTTTTCCATATCCTGCACATAGTCTTCTGCTATGATGAAGGGATCCAGCTCTATAACAATGCCTACCAGCTTTTTCATGAGCCATTCATACAGGTAAAACAGGCTTAAGCGCAGCTTACGGTGTGTAACGGCATACAGGAATAAACCCAGGGATACCAGGGCTATACCAAAGTTGAGCGTGTTCCATACCACTTTGGTGAGAATGGGCACTACATAATAGCCGATCAGTACTAGTAAACCCAAACCGATAATAAGACCAAACTTACCACCCGGCCGGTTCCAGTATGACTTTAGCTTTTGCCCTGCAGGCGCAGGGAAATACTGTGTTTCCATAATTTTTGGGATGTTAGGTTAAAGGGATGTTTGTATTTTCTGCAAATCAGTTTCTATTTTATTGATCATGGCATTGCAGGCCAGCTGGTAACCCTGACGGCTACCCGCGATCTTCTGCTCCTGCTCTGAGATCTGTGCTTTCATTTGTCCCATTTGCTGCTGGGCAGCAGTGATCTCTTCGGTTAACCTTTTAATGGTTTCCGCGTTCTGCGCTACCTTTTTTTCCAGGTCAGACAGTTGCTGCTGGCGGCCCTGCACTTCCGCCAACGCTTTTTCATTGGCAGCTTTTTCAAAGTCGGCACGGTCTTTTTCCACGATGGTTTTGTATTGTGCGGCTGTTTCCAGCAGTTTCTGCTTGTTCAGTCCCTGCACGCTCAGCGTGGCAAATACGGCAGCCATCCGGGTTTTTTCGTCCGGTACATGTGCTTCCAGGGTTTCCATCATTTTCCAGAACTCAAAATAGTCTGGTCCGGGCAGGTTGCTGCGCTCAAAGAGTGCAGAAAAGTGCTGCTCAAATTTGTCAATATCCGCCTCGCTCATAGCTACGGCCGGCTGACCTTTGATGTTACCCAATGGGAATTTTTGCGCAAGGTTTACCTCCGCTTTAGATGATGAAGATTCATTGGGCTCAAATTCCACAAACAGGCCCAACGCCTTCTTAAGAAAGTTTGCCATTAGTGCATACGAATTGTTGAAGTATTGTCCAGTTAGGCTGGGTTACGTTAACTTACCAGGGGTGAGTGATTTAATAGAATAGACGCAGGTATAGGTACACGATTCGGGTCATTTAAAATTAAATACGCCTCAAGGTATCAGGTTAGGAATAATTACGGTTGATTACATCTTGTGTTTCATGTTAATTGTAGACGTAAAATTATAACATTTTTGGATATCCGGGCTAAAAATCGACTAAACAATTGATAACGAATTGTTAATGGAGGCCAAAAATACTCCCTAACATACTCTGAACTTATTTTTTTACTTTAGTACCCGCAATATAAAACCATGTCCATCCAGGTATCTGAACTTAGTAAAACATACGGTGAACAAAAGGCGGTTGATAACATTTCTTTTTCCCTTAACAAAGGAGAGATTGTAGGTTTCCTGGGACCTAACGGGGCCGGCAAATCCACCACCATGAAAATGATAACCGGCTACCTGCCCCCTAGCGGCGGGCAAGCCCTGGTAAGCGGGTTTGATGTAAGCAAAGCCCCGCTGGAAGTGCGCAAGCGCGTGGGTTACCTGCCGGAAGCCAATCCCCTTTACTTTGATATGTATGTGAAGGAGTTCCTCAGCTTTATTGCAAACGTGCACCAGCTGGGCCATGCAGCGGCGGAGCGCATCCGTACCGTAATAGCGCTCACCGGCCTGGAACCGGAAAGCAAGAAGAAGATAGGCGCCCTTTCCAAAGGATATAAACAACGGGTAGGCCTGGCCCAGGCCCTGCTGCACGATCCTGAAGTGCTGATCCTGGATGAGCCTACCTCCGGCCTGGATCCCAACCAGCTGGCGGATATACGGCAGGTGATCAAAAACCTGGGCAGCAACAAAACCGTTATACTCAGCACCCATATTATGCAGGAGGTGGAAGCTATGTGCAGCCGGGTGATCATTATTAACAAAGGTCAGCTGATTGCGGACGATACCCTGCAAAACCTGCAGCAGCGCCAGGCCGGCAACGGTTATATACAGGTAACTTTTGGGGAGCCGGTAGAGGCGGCCGCCCTGGAACAGCTGCCGGAAGTAACGCGGGTGGTAGGCAGCGAGGGCAATACCTGGCAGCTTTTTACCGGTAATGTAGAGGCAGTACGTAAAAACCTGCTGCAATTTGCTTTGATAAATAACCGGAACATCCTTTCTTTGCAGAGCAATTCACAAAGCCTGGAAGCCATCTTCCGGCAGCTAACGAATTGATAACGGTCCACAGACCATAGTCCACGGTCCATAGAATATACACGTGTTAGCAGCCTTGCGAAAAAGGCAATGGACTATGGACTATGGACAATTGACTTCTTCAAATCCTAAAACACTAATAGTAAAACCATGAGTACCATTTCAGAGATCCATGCCAGGCAAATTTTAGACAGCCGTGGTAATCCTACCGTAGAAGTAGACATCACTACAGAAGATGGTCATTTTGGCCGTGCTGCCGTACCTTCCGGCGCTTCTACCGGTAAGCACGAAGCCGTAGAACTGCGTGATAACGATAAAAAAACTTACGTAGGTAAAGGCGTATTACAGGCTGTTAAAAATGTGAATGAGATCATTGCGGAAGAACTGGCCGGATGGGATGTAAATGACCAGGCAGGCATCGACAAAATGCTGATCGATCTGGATGGCACCCCCAATAAAGCCAAGCTGGGTGCTAATGCTACCCTGGCTGTAAGCATGGCCGTAGCCAAAGCTGCTGCTGAAGAAAGCAACCTGCCCCTGTACCGCTACCTGGGCGGCGTAAACGCAACTACCCTGCCCCTGCCGCTGATGAACATCCTGAACGGTGGTGTGCATGCTGATAATAAGATCGATTACCAGGAATTTATGATCATCCCGGTAGGCGCATCCTCCTTCTCCGAAGGCCTGCGCTGGGGTGTTGAGATCTTCCATACCCTGAAATCCGTACTGAAGAAGAAAGGTTACAGCACCAACGTAGGTGATGAAGGTGGTTTTGCGCCGGATATTCAGAGCAACGAAGAAGCCATTGAAACCGTACTGCAGGCTATTGAAGCTGCCGGTTACAAGGCAGGCGAGCAGATAGGCATTGCCCTGGATGCTGCCAGCAGCGAAATGTTTAACGATGCCGACAAAACTTACAAATTCTACAAAAGCTCCCAGAAAGTGATCAGCAGCGATGAAATGGTTGCTTACTGGGCTGAGTGGTGTAAGAAATACCCCATCCTGTCAATTGAAGACGGTATGGCTGAAGATGATTGGGATGGCTGGAAAAAGCTGACCCAGGCTGTAGGCAGCACCGTACAGCTGGTAGGCGACGACCTGTTCGTAACCAACGTAAAACGCCTGAAACAAGGTATTGACCAGGATATTGCCAACAGCATCCTGATCAAAGTAAACCAGATCGGTACTGTAACGGAAACCATCGATGCGGTGAACATGGCGCACAAAGCCGGTTATACCTCCATCATGAGCCACCGTTCCGGCGAAACGGAAGATACTACCATCGCTGACCTGGCCGTAGCCCTGAACTGCGGACAGATCAAAACCGGTTCTGCTTCCCGTACCGACCGTATGGCCAAATACAACCAGCTGCTACGTATTGAAGAAGCGCTGGGTAATGTTGGCTTTTATCCGGGAAAATCCGTTAAATTTGGTAAGAAATAAACCAGATCTCAATTTTAGTGGTCAATACGTCCGGGTCCTGGGTTATCCCAGAACCCGGATCTTTTAAGACCTTTGCCACCTAAATAGAACATTTTGACACTACCCAAGTCCATAAAAATACACCCGCTGCTGCGCAACAAGTTTGTGATAGCTATTGCAGCTTTTGTAATATGGCTGGGTTTCCTGGACCGTAATAACCTGCTCTCCCAGTACCAGTTACAAACTGAAGTGAACAAGCTGGAGTCCCAGAAAGCATTTTTTAGAACGGAAATAGATAAAACCCGCGAAGAACAACGGGAGCTGCTTTCCAGCCCCGAAAAACTGGAAAAATTTGCCCGGGAACAGTACCTGATGAAAAAGGATAATGAAGACCTGTTCATTATCAGGGAAGAAGCCACCACAGATAAATAAGCTTGCACTTTTCTAAAAAATTGCTATACCTTAACAATAGATTCCGCGTGTTCTCCGTTATTAAGCTGAATATTAGTTTATTGTATTAAAACAAATTTGCATGGGCAATTCTACTCTATCCTTCTCTGCTGTTTTACGTTCTGTGGCTGATAGCAAAAACAATTTTCAGGATATGTCTAAAGATCAGGAGCTCCCCCGTGAGGAGCGGGTTTGTCATACCCAAACCAAAAAGGCTTTGAACACGATTAAGTTCTCTCCCCGCGCTGAAACCCTAAAGGCTATTTTCGAGCATGCCCGGAAAAAAGGCTAAGAGGCAACAGCCGGTACTACAAGCCAACGTGAAATAATTGCAATTTGCTGGCTGTAAGCTATTTTTACAGCATGACGAAAAAAGAGCGCTTCGCATTCGTGCTGCACTACTTTGAAGAGCACGCACCCAATGCTGAAACGGAGCTTATCTATGACAATCCCTACCAGCTGCTGGTAGCCGTGATCCTGTCTGCACAGTGTACCGATAAGCGGGTGAATATGACCACCCCTGCCATTTTTGAAAAGTATCCCGACGTTTATGCCTTAAGCAAAGCCACGTTTGACGAATTATTCCCTTACATCAGAAGCATCAGTTATCCCAACAATAAAACCAAGCACCTCATTGGCATGGCCAATATGGTGGTGGATAATTTTAACGGGGAAATACCGGCCACGGTAGCTGAGCTGATAACCCTGCCGGGTGTGGGGCGCAAAACAGCCAATGTGATCACTTCCGTAGTGCACCAGCAGCCCAACATGGCGGTAGATACGCATGTGTTCCGCGTATCGGCCCGGATAGGCTTAACCACCAATGCCAAAACACCGCTGCAAACGGAACAGCAATTGCTGCAGTACATTCCTAAGGAAAAAGTACATATTGCCCACCACTGGCTCATTCTGCACGGCCGCTACATTTGCGTGGCGCGCACACCCAAATGCGGGGAATGCGGTTTAAGAAAGGTGTGCAGGTATTACCAGCAGGTGATCAGCAAACAACAATAACACATGGCCAAACCCTTTCTCACAGCGCAATGGCGCAATTTGCTCATGATCAATTTTGCAGTTACGCCTGCCCTGCTGCAAAAATATGTGCCGCACCGTACGGAGCTCGATGCCTGGAACGATACCTACTACATAAGTCTTGTAGGTTTCCTTTTCCAGGATACCAAAGTAAAAGGGATTGGCTTTCCCATGCACCGTACATTTGAGGAGGTGAACCTGCGTTTTTATGTGCGTTACAAAGAAGGCAATAGCTGGAAACGCGGTGTGGTATTCATTAAAGAGCTGGTGCCCAAACACTTGATCACTTTTGTAGCCAATACTTTGTATAAAGAAAAGTATGCTACCCTCCCCATGCGGCACCGCTGGCATTCGCCGGATGAAAATACCTTACACGTGGCCTATGAATGGAAGGTAGGCAATGAATGGAACTTCCTGAAAGCCAATGCAGCCGCGGCCCCTGCCGCTATTATACCCGGCGGCGAAGCTGAATTTATTACGGAACATTACTGGGGGTATACGCAAAGCGGCCCAACCCTTACCTCAGTATACGAGGTTACACACCCCCAATGGCGCGTACACGAAGTATATGATTATGATTACCGTTGTAACGCGGAAGCGCTGTATGGGCCTGCGTTTGCAGAGGCCCTTGCACAAAAGCCGGTATCTGCATTACTGGCAGAAGGTTCTGAGATCAGTGTGCAGCCCAAGCTGCGTTTATAAGCTCCCGGTATGTTTTAATTTGTAGTACAGATCGTAAATCTTTTTTACTATCTTAAATGCCTGATCGTTCAACCCTCATTACAACAATAAGCTAAAGGTCCAACGTATGAAACCAGCCGTCAGATTGCAACTATCCCTCATGATGTTCCTTGAATTCTTTGTGTGGGGAGCATGGTTTGTAACCATGGGAACATTTTTACTGAATAACCTGCATACCAGTGGTACGCAGGTGGGTGTTGCCTATTTAACCCAGTCTATTGGGGCCATTATCGCACCTTTTATTGTAGGATTGATAGCAGACCGCTTTGCGCCGGCACAGCTGATCCTTGGGATCTTACACCTTATTGGCGCTATGCTGTTATGGCTGGCCGGTTCTTCGGCCGACTTTGAAACTTTTTATCCCCTGCTGCTGTTTTACATGATCCTGTACATGCCTACACTGGCGCTGGTGAACTCCATTTCCTTCCGGCAAATGGATGATCCTGCCAAGAAGTTCCCCGCCATTCGTGTATGGGGCACCATTGGCTGGATAGTGGCTGGTTTGATCATTGGATGGCTGGGATGGGAAAAAAGCAATACGCTGTCGCTTACGTTTAAAATGGCATCGGCAGCTTCCGGTATACTGGGCTTACTGAGCTTTATGCTGCCCAACACACCACCGTTAAAAAAAGGGCAGAAAGTATCTGTGGGCGAGCTGTTAGGGCTGGATGCCATCCGCCTGTTAAAACAGCGCTCTTTCCTGCTGTTCTTCCTTTCTTCAGTAGCCATTTGTATTCCGCTGGCTTTTTATTACAACTTTACCAATCCTTTCCTGAATGAAGCAGGTATGAGCTCTGCAGCCGGTAAACAATCACTGGGGCAAATGTCAGAATTCCTGTTCATGCTGCTGATGCCTTTATTCTTTAGCCGTTTGGGGGTAAAGAAAATGCTGGCGCTGGGTATGCTTGCCTGGGTGATCCGTTATCTCTTCTTTGCCTTTGGTAATGTGGATGCGAATTACTGGATGCTGATAGGTGGTATTGTGCTGCATGGTATCTGTTATGATTTCTTTTTTGTAACCGGTCAGATCTATACTGATGCCCGTGCAGGCGAACAGTTCAAAAGTGCAGCCCAGGGCCTTATTACGCTGGCCACTTACGGTGTAGGTATGCTGATAGGTTACCTGATCTCCGGCCCTATTGTAGATGCCTATAAACTGGCTGATGGTACGCACGACTGGAAAAGCATCTGGCTGATACCGGCCGGTATTGCGCTGTTAGTGCTGGCGTTATTCATTCTGTTGTTTCGCGAAAGCAATACGGAGAAAAATATAAAAATGTAATTCTATTTACGATTTAGATTTTAGATTTACGATCGGATCGATTGATCATCCACGTCATTAAATCTAAGATCGTACATCTAAAATCACTTCATACTATGGCTAAGATTTCAATGTTAGGCTCCGGTTTTATCGGGCGCTTCTATGCAGATTCCCTGCAAGGGCAAAGAAGCAGGGACAAGATCGTTAGTATTTATTCCCGCCGGGAAGAAAGCGCAAAGAAATTTGCGGAAGACTACCAGGTGGCCCACTGGACCACTGAAATGGAGGCTTCCATTTCGCACCCGGAGGTGGAGGTAGTATGTATTTCCCTGCCCAACAACCTGCACGAGGCAGCGGTGCTGTTATGCTGCAAGCATAAAAAAAGTGTTATCTGCACCAAACCCCTGGGCCGTAATGCAGAAGAAGCCAAACGTATGATGGAGGCCGTAGAAAAGGCCGGTATTTTTAACGGTTACCTGGAGGACCTGGTATATACTCCAAAATTCCTGAAAGCGCTGGAAAGCGTGCAAAACGGGGCTTTGGGCCGCATCCTCTGGGCTAAGTCAAGGGAAACGCACCCCGGCCCGCACAGCGAATGGTTCTGGGATAAGGAGCAGGCCGGCGGCGGTTGCATCCTGGACCTTGGCTGCCATTGCGTGGAAATAGCCCGCAGCTTTATTGGCAAGGATATTAAACCCATTGAGGTAATGTGCTGGGCCGATACGCAGGTAAAGCCCATTGATGCGGAAGACCATGCCATTGGCCTGGTAAAGTATGAGAATGGCGCTATTGGCCAGTTTGAAGTAAGCTGGACCTTCCGCGGCGGCCTGGATCTGCGCGATGAAGTAATGGGCACGGAAGGTACCATTTGGCTGAACAGCTTTTTACGTACCGGTTTTGATATGTTCACTACCGGCAAGGGCGCGGATTATGTTGCGGAAAAAGCAGAAAGTAATTCCGGCTGGTTATTCCCTGTGGGCGATGAGCTGAACGAGCTGGGTTATAACCATATGTTCACCGATATGTTCAACGCCATGGAAAGCGGCAAAGCAGCCCGTGAAACCTTCTATGATGGCTATGTGGTGAATGCCGTGCTGGACGCCGCTTACCGCAGCGCAAAAAGCAAGTTATGGGAGCCCGTGCAGCTGGATGTATGGCGCGGTAAAACCGGTGTGGAAAAAGGAAAAGGTTATACGGAATATGATGAGCAGTATTACCTGGTAAAAGAAGAAATGACCCACTTTGGCGCAAAGAAAGTGATATTGAAAGATAAGAAAAGCGGGCAGATTATTGAGAAAACGCTGTAGATGTGCGGATGTGCAAATATGCAGATGTGCAGATAAATGCGCTGATATTGCTGATAAAAAGCAAAAAGCCCTGACAGTTTTAACTGGTCAGGGCTTTTATATTTATGGCAAAGTAAATATTCACAGTAGCACATCATTCATTCATCAACACATCATTTTACTCATTTGCACATCTGCATATTTGCACATCCGCACATTTAATCATCCCGTTCTCACAATAAACGCTTTCCCCAGCGTATGATTAACCTCCACCTCTTTTAAGGTTCCTTTCTGATAGCGGTAAAAGTTCTTTTTACCATCCGGCAGGGTAAGCTCATATTCGCCATTGCCCAGGGCTTTCAGCACCAGGAATTTTCCCAGGGTTTCGGAATAAACACGATTGATCTGTTTGGGCTCTGCAAAATACAGGTCCGATACGGAATGCAGGATCTCTGTATTATTGAGCGCGCTTTGTTCCCCTTCAACATTGATCAGGTAGCGGGCGCCTTCCCGGCGGGTAGTGGTAGCCTTGGCATCATCACTATTTTTGCCGGAGCTGCGTGTTACCCGCGACTGTACCAGCACATTGTTATTGTAGTCGCAGGATATATCCGTGAACTTGGATACAAAGCGGGTTTCAAGGCTGCTTTTTATTTCCATGTGCTTGGCAGCGCCATTGACGTTACAACGCGCCTCCACGGTTCCTACCGGGTGCGAGCCCAGTCTTATCTCAAATGTATGCACCTGTGCCTGAAGCGGGTTGCCGGCTACTAAACAAGATCCAATTATAAAACACAGGCGGATAAGACGATTCATAAAAATACTCCTGTACTACAATATGGAAAATACGAAAAATCCTGCCCGAATGGGCAGGATTCGCCTAAAATATTTAAAAAAATAATTATCTCTGGTAATGCAATATAAAGCCGGTAAACAACGTTTAGGCCAGCATTTCTTTGATCTTCACCACCAGCTCACCTTTAGTAATAGGTACGCCCATGATCTTGTGATAGCCCTGCGCATCGATCAGGTACTGATCGCGGATGATTTTGATCAGCTGCCCGTTATTGATCTCGGGGATCAATACCTTATCAAAGCTGCTTAGCAGGTCGCCCAGGTTCTTGGGGAAGGGGCGCAGGTGACGCAGGTGTGCGTGTGCTACCTGGTGGCCTTCTTCCAGCAGATCCAATACTGCGCTCTTAATGGCGCCGTAGGTAGAGCCCCAGCCCAGCACCAGCACCTTGCCGGTATCCGGTCCCAGCTCAATGGTTTGCGCGGGTATATGATCGGCAATACGGTCTACTTTTTCCTGGCGGATCTTCACCATCAGCTGGTGGTTTTCGGGGTCGTAGCTTACGTTACCGGTAATGTTCTGTTTTTCAAGGCCGCCTATACGGTGTTCCAGGCCGGGTGTGCCGGGTACTGCCCAGGGACGTACCAGGTTCTCATCGCGGTGGTAAGGCAGGAACTGCTCCTCTCCTTCTGCCAGGCCGGTCTTGAATTTAACTTCTATCGGCTGCAGGTCGGCGCCTTTAGGAAAACGCCAGGGCTCAGAGCCGTTTGCAATGTAACCATCGCTCAGGAAGATCACCGGCGTCATATGCTTCACCGAAATGCGGAACGCTTCATAGATCGCCTCAAAACAATCGGAAGGTGTGGAGGCCGACACAATGGGCATCGGGCACTCCCCATTACGGCCGTAATAAGCCTGTAACAGGTCGCTTTGCTCTGTTTTGGTAGGTAAGCCTGTAGAAGGGCCGCCGCGTTGAATATCTACGATCAGCAAGGGTATTTCCAGCATTACAGCCAGGCCCATAGCTTCTCCTTTTAGGGCCATGCCCGGGCCGGAGGTGGTGGTTACCCCCATTTGGCCGCCGTAAGAGGCGCCAATGGCAGAGGTAATACCGGCAATTTCATCCTCGGCCTGGAAGGTGCGGATGCCAAAGTTCTTATACCGGCTCAGCTCATGCAGGATGTCGGATGCCGGTGTAATGGGATAAGTACCCAGGAACAGCGGCAGATTGGCCTTTTGTGATGCTGCTATTAAACCGTACGCCAGCGCCGTGTTACCGGTAATGCTGCGGTAGGTGCCGGGTTCCATGCGGGCCTTTTCTACCTTAAAACGGGTGCTGAAAGAGGCTTCTACGGTATCGCCAAAATTATAGCCGGCATGCAGCACCTTCAGGTTGCTGTCCAGGATCTCCGGTTTCTTACCAAATTTTTCCTTCAGGAAGTTCTCTGTGCTTTCCATGCTGCGGTTATACAACCAGTACAGGAAGCCCAGTACGAACATGTTCTTGGCGCGGTCCTTTTCCTTCATACCCATGGTGGTATCCTTCAGCGCTTCGCGCGTCATTTTGGTCACATCCATGGTATGCAGCTGGTAATTTACCAGGGAGCCATCTTCCAGGGGATTTACGCCTTCCGGGTAATTGGCCAGGCGCAGATTCTTGGAATCAAAACCATCTGTATTGGCTATTACAATACCGCCTTTTTTCAGCGCTTTCAGGTTGGCCTTTAAAGCGGCGGCGTTCATAGCTACCAGCACATCACAGGCATCGCCCGGGGTAAATATACGGTTAGAGGAAAAGTGCAACTGGAAGCCGCTCACACCGGCCAGGGTACCCTGGGGGGCGCGTATTTCGGCCGGGAAGTCGGGGAAGGTGCTCAGGTCGTTCCCGATCAGGGCGGTGTTATTTGAAAACTGGCTGCCGGTAAGCTGCATCCCGTCACCACTGTCGCCGGCAAATTTTATTACTACGTCTTCTATCTGTTGAATAGGAGTGTTAGACATTGAACCTACTGTTTATTAAAGTGCAAATGTAGCATTTCACAAGGGAGTAATCCTACTCATATGCGGAATAATACGTATCTACCACAAAAGTACACAAAGCCGGTAGACTTTAATCGGCGGAAACGTTTATGGACATTGCTTCTTGTTATGGGTAATAACTTAAAGTTATTGAAGATCCGGATCTTTTAAGCCGGCGCGTATGGCTTGCTCCACCGGGTTATAGGCGCCATCCCTTCCTTCAATAACCAGCTCCTCTTTCAGCAGCAAGGGGGGCTGGGCCAAAAAGCGGGGCTCCGTACCCCGGTGTGGCTGGGCGGCATGCGCCAGAAAGGGATGGCATAGGTATACGGTGCCGGCTTTACCGGTGGCCAGTATTTCATCCCTTGCGGGCAGGCCCTCCAGCCCGCGGGCCAGCTCCATAAAGGAAAGCCCTTGCTCACCGGCAGCCTGCAGCAAACGAGCCACATCCAGGTGAGAACTAACACGGATCCTGGTAGGTGCATCCTGCGCTCCTACATCCGAATAAAGGAATAACATGAGCAGGCCCCTGCCTTTTGACCGTACATTAATACGCCAGTCAAAATAATTACCGGGATCATCGCCCGGAAAACCGGCATCCACATGCCAGCCGGTATCGCCGGGTTCCTGCGGAGCGGGAAAACGCACCGGGAAAGTGCCCATAGCACGTGGCGGGATCCATCTACCGGCGCCTAACAGCTGGTCAAATGCGCTATGTAACACCGGTGTGTTGGCAGATTGTATAAAAGGCGCCTGGGTGTACATGCCCAGCCTTACAACAGGGTTTACCCACGTTGCCGGATCATGGGGATCACCATTAATATCTTTCCAGAGTATCTGCCGCACTTCTTCCGCAAGGGCGGTGGAAAATGCGTCGTCAATACGTACAAAACCATTATTGATAAAAGCTGTGAGCTGTGCTTTACTTAAAACTTCCTGCATGATGATGAGTGTGAGATGAATGAATACAATTAGGGAACTTACCTCCGGGAAGAGGTATTATACCTGCGGGTATTGAGGAAGCTTAAAGTGTTGGTGCCATCATCATCATGTTATAAAGGTAATCATCCTTTCCGCATTTGCATAAAATGCAGATTAATCTTACCTTATTCGCCTGTTCATAAAAGCTGGTTCCACGCAGCTTCCACTAAAAAATCAAATTGTATGCATAAAAAATTTCTTGTTCTGGGAATGAGCTGCCTGCTGGCTGCAGGCGCTGCACAGGCAACAACACACGTCACTGCTCCGGCGCATATCATGGCTGACTCCTCCAACCTGATCGGGCGTTGGGACCTTACCATTGACCAAAACGGTAAGCCGGCCCCCTCCTGGCTGGAAGTAAAGCTTTCCGGCAACCGCGCGCTGGTAGGTTATTTTGTAGGTGTTTCCGGCAGCGCGCGCCCGGTAGCCCATGTGTATTTTGACAATGGCAAGTTCCATTTTACCATTCCGCCGCAATGGGAAAAAGGCGACCAGGATTTTGTGATCGAGGGAGAGCTGGCCGGGGAAGGCATTCAGGGCACCATTACCACCAGCGAGGGCAAAACCTATAACTGGAAGGGCGTAAAAGCACCTTACCTGAAAAGAACTGCTGCGCCGGTTTGGGATAAGCCTATTAACCTTTTTAACGGGAAAGACCTGAGCGGCTGGAAAGCGCTGGGCGAAAACCAGTGGGTAGTTAAAGACGGGGTGCTTACCAGCCCGCATTCCGGCGCTAACCTGATCTCCGAAAAAACCTTTACGGATTTTAAGCTGCATGTTGAGTTCCGTTATCAAAAAGGCAGCAACAGCGGTGTATACCTGAGAGGCCGTTATGAAACGCAGATTGAGGATAGCCCGGCAGATGCGCACCCTGCCAGTGTATTGTTCAGCGGCATCTACGGTTTCCTGGCGCCCAGTGAAATTGCAGCCCTGGGGCCCGATAAATGGCAAACCTATGATATTACCTTAATTGGCCGTATGGTAACCGTGGTAGTGAACGGTAAAACCGTGATCAGCAACCAGGAAATACCCGGCATTACCGGCGGTGCCCTGGATAGTAATGAAGGCGAGCCCGGACCGATTTATATCCAGGGAGATCATGGTCCTATTGAGTTCCGGAAGATCGTGATCACGCCTGGGAAGTAAGGTTCCGTGATCCCGGTATACCAACTATTCTTTGTATTTTTGATGTGTTAATCTGTAAACACAACATTTACACTATGGCATTATTTCAATCCAACAACCCTGTACTGAAAGAGAGTACTTTTCAACAGGCTACCCTCGTGCAGGACGGCAACGCTATGACCCTGCGCGGTACCGTAAACAAAATGGTCTTTTTACTATTGCTGGTAATGGCGTCATCCGTTTACTCCTGGGGCATTTTTGCCAAAGGTGCATCCATCCTGCCTTACCTGGCCGGCGGTGGTATTGGCGGTTTTGTGCTGGCGCTGGTAATTGTTTTCAAAAAAGACTGGGCGCCTTACCTGGCGCCTGCCTACGCTTTGTGCGAAGGTTTGTTCCTGGGTGGTATCTCTGCCATGTACAGCAGCTTATATGAAGGTATTGTGCTGCAGGCGGTGGGCCTTACTTTTGGTACTTTTATAGCCATGCTGGTATTATACCGTGCCCGCGTGATCCGCGCTACGGAAAAGTTTAAAGCTATCGTGTTCACAGCTACGGCAGGCATTGCCATCTTTTACCTGATCGCTTTTGCGCTGCGCTTTTTCAACATCAATATTCCTTTCCTGCATGAAGGCAGCACCATAGGTCTGATCTTTTCACTGGTAGTGGTAGCTATTGCCGCCTTAAACCTGATCCTGGATTTTGACCTGATAGAAAATGGTGTAGCGCAGGGTGCGCCTAAATACTTTGAGTGGTATGCATCCTTTGGTTTACTGGTAACGCTGATCTGGTTATACCTGGAAATATTACGCTTATTATCTAAGTTAAACCGCCGCTAAACAAGCAGTTTATAACTCATCCGCAAGGGCCGCCATTCTTAACCGATGGCGGCCTTCGTGTTTTAACAAGTCTATAACACAACAAAACAAACAGGCCTGCGTTTTTCTTGAAATGCTTAAAACAAGCCACAAGGGCGGGTTTAGCTAAAGAAATGTTAAATAACACACACACAATTTCAGGGGCCACTGTGGCATGGTAATTGTAAAATTCTATGCAGGCTGGTTCCTGATGATCAGCAGAAGTTCTTTAAACGCCGCTATACACCGCTTACAACAGATCAATCTTTAAAACAATTAAACGTGTGTGTTATGAATAAGATCAAAGTAAGCCTGTTGGCGCTCGCCACCATTGCTTTTAGTGCCTATGCATTTAAAGGCGTAGATGGTTCCATTACAGGCAAAGTAAGGCCGGCAGATGGGGCTACGGAAGCATGGGCGGTACAAGGGTCAGATACGTTGAAAACAGCGGTTTCTGATGGCGCATTTACCTTTACGGGTGCCAGGGCTGGTACCTATACTGTAGTGATAAATGCCAAGGATCCTTTTAAGGATGCCACCATTAACGATGTGAAAGTGGAAGATGGGAAAGCAACTGACCTGGGCGAGATCAATTTACAACAATAACCAAGAGCAATAGTTGGTTTTCATAGGGGTTAATCAAAAAGCCGGAGATACATCTGTATCACCGGCTTCTTTTTTTATATAATTTCCTTTCCTTGTAGGGGTACTGCTCCCCTTCTCCGTTATAATATTAAAGCAACAGTTATGGTTATAAAAAAGGATGTCCTTGTCGTAAACGGCAGCCTTTTCATTACCTGCCTGCTTTTATTGACCGTCATTTTCAGCTACATCCTGTAAATGCCGCCAAAATCGTCACACTATGCACACACAAAGTACACCTGCCCTTGCAGGAGCTGGCATAAGTGATAGCGTACCAAATGGTAACAAAAGCTATTTTTGTGCTATGCCCGATAATGCCAGGTTACACGAATTATTACAGGATGATGAACAGGCCTTCATGGAGCTGCTCTTTAAATCCTTCTTTCCCCTTGTTTGTAAAACCATTTACCGGCTGGTACAGGATACCGCCACTGCAGAAGACCTTGCCCAGGAAGTGTTCATACGGATATGGAACCGGCGCAGCGCTTTACAGGAGGTGTATTTTAAAGCGTACCTGCACAGAGCAGCAATTAATATGGCATTAGACCACCTGGACAAGCACAAACGGCAGGGTAAACACCTGTCTATTGAAGAAGATATGATACAGCTGCCGGCCAGCTCCGGCACTGCCGAAAGTCCGCACCGCCTGAAACAAACCACCGCGCACATTCACCAGGCTATTGACCGCCTGCCGGAAAAGTGCCGGGAAATATTTATTCTGAGCCGTTTTGAGGAGATGACCTACCGGGAAATAGCCGCTACGCTCAACATTTCTGTAAAAACAGTGGAGAACCAGATGATCACCGCGTTAAAGAAACTAAGAGTATCCCTGCAGGATTACCTGGCTGTGATATTGTTGGTAGCATGCAGTTCCTTATATCTTTTACTCTTACAATTTTAATGGTATGTCTTACGAGTTAGACCATATAGAAACGCTTATTGCCCGTGATATTGATAACAGCCTGAGCCCTGAAGAAAAAGAGGTGTTACAGGCCTGGCTGAATGAGGATGAGACCAACCGGCAATACTATGCTGCGCTGAAAAGCACCTGGGCGCTCACCGGCAAGGCAGATACGGATTTCACCCCCTCCACGGAAAAGAATTGGGAAGCTTTCAAACAGCAAATAACTGCTACGCCCACACGTAGTATCTTCCATACCTACCGGCATGTACTGCGTATAGCGGCCAGCGTTATACTGTTAAGCGGCGCTGCTACCGCGTATTTCGTGTTCTTCAGACACCCGGAAGTATCAGTTGCCACCCTTGCGCATGAGAAGAAAACCGTTACCCTGCCGGATGGCAGCAAGGCTTACCTGAACCAGAACAGCAAGCTTACCTATGCTGCTAATTTTAAGGGTAAAGAACGTGCCGTGCATCTGGAAGGAGAAGCATTTTTTGAGGTAACACAACATACTGCACAGCCTTTTGTTGTATATGCCAGCCATACGCAAACACAGGTGCTGGGTACTGCTTTTGATGTAAAGGCTTATGATGTAAGCCAGGTAGAGGTAGCGGTGGTAACGGGTAAAGTGGCCTTTTCCAATCGTGATAACCAGCAGGAGAAGCTGCTGCTTACCGGTGGCAGCCGCGGTGTTTTAAAAGATACCAAAGCCCTGGAGCAAATGCGTATTGAAGATCCCAATTTTATGGCGTGGAAAGAGAACCGCCTTTCTTTCCAGGATACACGCCTGGGTGATGTGATCAATACTTTACAGAATTATTTTGATGTGCGCATAACGCTATCAGACAAGGATATGGCGCGTTTCCGCTACAATGGCACCTTTGATCCGGAACAACTTGGGAATGTGGAGAGCGTGCTGGAAGTAATATGCCCTACCATGAACCTGCGCTGGACCAAAAACCAGCAGGGTGAATATACCTTACACAAACAAATAGACCTTTAACACACAACACATAAACAGCAATAAAAAGCCCCCCGGTAAACGGAGGGCTTTTTTATTTATAAGATCATATCTTATTCAGATCAGGCGGGGGTTGCACCACCACCCAGCTTACATTTCTGCAGCACTTCCCATGATTTGCCGTTATGGCGCAGGAAGTACAGGTTATTTACCTTAAAGCTGGCCTGGTATTCTTTGTTCTCATACTCGGGCCATGCTTTGTTGAACTGATCATCTTCCAGGTCTTTAAAGGCCACGGTAACGTGCGGGGTAAAACCGGTGCGGGCCAGCATGGTGCTGAAGCCAAATTCCTTGCGCAGGAAGTTGATCAGCTGCCGGTGCATAGCAGACATGGTTTCACTTTTTTCTACGTTAATGAACAGTACACGGTTCTGCTTATTGGGGAAAGTACCAAAGCCATTCAGGGATACCTCAAAAGGCGCCTGGCTTTTTGCAAATTCAGCCAATTCATCACAGAAGGCTTTTTCCAGTGCAGGATCGGCCGTGAAAGGTACCTGCAGGGTAATATGCGGCAATACTTTCAGTGCGTAAGTAGGGCCGTATTTTTCTGCAAATTCCTGTTTTATCTTAATGATCTCCTTACCTACTTCGGCAGTAGGCAGCAGGGCAATAAAGTAAATTTTGTTATCGGGTTTGGGCGTGAAAGGCCTTCTCATGCCGCCGCCGCCAGGTCTTCTCTGGCCGCCACCGCCGCCATATCCACCGCCGCCGCCACGGTTGTAACCACCGCCGCCACCGCCGCGGTTGTATCCACCACCGCCGCCGCCACGATCGTAACCACCGCCGCCACCGCCGCGATTGTAACCACCGCCGCCGCCGCCGCGATCATATCCTCCTCCACCTTCCCGGTTGTAATTTTCGCGGGGCCTGTATTCGCCACCGCCATCTCTGTTGTAGTCCGGTCTGTTTTCCCGGTTAAAATTGGGTCTTCCCTCCCGCTCATTGTTGTTATTAAAGTCAGGTCGGTTATAACCGCCCGGCTTGTCCTTGGGATCATACTCTTTGTTAACATCTGAAGAGTAGGGCTTGCGGGGGCGTTCGTTTCTCTCAAAATTCATCTTACTTAATTAAGCGTTTGAAGCAATAATAGCTATGATTTCATAAAAATGAAATTCATCTCCATGGTGAGTGATATAGTTAGTGCCGATGATACCCAGGTATGGTCATCCCGGGTTTTCTCCAGTCCACATTAATATACCGGCTTTGTCATTTTTGTGTTTAAAATTCTCTTTACCTGTTTCTTAGTTTTAGCTGGAAGAATTACCTCTTTCTGGAAGAATAAAGATAATTGAGTGCCGCATTCCTACAATTATTATGGTGCGCATTCCTTATTATTCCGCACCTATCATATTATTTTCTCATTAGTGTTTTGGCGAATCCAATTTAGCTCAGAACGACAGATTGATGCTACCTGATATCAAATATACGGGAATATCGACGTCATTCACTGATCCACCCCATTTATTTTACACTGTCAGTCGTTTCATAACAAACTTTTTTCATTTTCCTGTTCAAAGTACCGGCTGGCATAGGTAAATGGTTTTTCAACAGTAATTATAAGGCTAAGCTACTACTTTGTTGGTAAATTTTCTGTAAATTATCTTTTAAATAACAAAATTTTTCTACCACCAGTGCGCCTAAGCCGCTCAATCTCCATCCAGTAAATTTCCCAGGCCGCCCAGTATGCTTCCCTCCTCTTTACGGGGTCCTGTACCATACGCAATAATGCGGCCAGCCAAACGGCTGATGGGCAGGGACTGGATCCATACCTTGCCGGGACCTCTGAGCGTAGCAAAGAACAAGCCTTCGCCACCAAAAACCATATTCTTTATCCCTTTTACAAACTCAATATCAAAATCTACATTCTGAGTGTAGGCTACTACGCAACCGGTGTCTATTTTCAGCACTTCGCCGGCCTGCAGTTCCTTTTCTATTACCAGGCCGCCGGCATGTACAAAGGCCAGGCCATCACCTTCCAGCTTCTGCATTATAAAACCTTCCCCGCCAAAAATGCCCGTACCCAGCCTGCGCTGCCACTCTATTCCTATGCTTACGCCTTTGGCGGCGCAAAGGAAAGCATCTTTCTGGCAAATTACCTTGCCGCCCATCAGGGCCAGGTCCATCGGAATAATTTTACCGGGGTAAGGGGCTGCAAAGCTCACTCTTTTCTTTGCTTGTCCCACATTTGTAAAGGCGGTCATGAACAGGCTTTCTCCTGTGATCATGCGTTTGCCAGCGGAAAGCAGCTTCCCGAAAAGGCCCTGGTTGGGCTGGGAGCCATCTCCAAACATGGTTTGCATTTGTATCTCCTGGTCCATCATCATAAAGCTTCCGCTTTCTGCAACGGCCGTTTCCTGGGGGTCTAACTCTATTTCTACTATCTGGATCTCCTCCCCGTATATCTTATAATCGATTTCGTGGTTCCGCATATGATTTTGATCTTTTTCGGGATATCTGTGTCAAAAGTAATAAATGCCGCAACTAAACAACTGTTAAATATTACAAAAAAAAACCGTCCCGATAGATATCGGAACGGTGATCTGTTAAACCTACAACTGTTACACTGTATGGCTATTGTTAAATAGCCAGCTATTTTAATTCATTGAAATATTTGTTTCCATGCTGTGCGCATGTTCTTTGTCTTCTTTAGCCATTTCTGCCTCCGTGAAAAATGCATACGGCTTGTTGGATACATAATGCGGATCATGCAGCCTGCGCACAGTTTCCTTTTTGCTGAACAGCTTCAGGAGCAGCACCAGGAAGGGTACATATTTTAAACCGCGTGGCAGCTTGTAATGATCCAGCACATCAATGGAACGCTTGTTCATGGCGTACATTACGGGCACCAGGATCAGCGTAAGGAAGGTGGCAAAGATCAACCCGAACACCATGGTCCAGGCCAGCGGGCCCCAGAAGGCTACGTTATCGCCCCCAAAGAACAGGTGCGGGTTACCTTCGGAGAACAGGGTAGCAAAGTCAATGTTCAAGCCTACGGCCAGCGGTATCAGGCCCAGGATGGCGGCTATGGCAGTAAGCAATACCGGCGTCATACGCGTTCTGCCGCCTTCTACCACAGCATCATACACCGGCGTACCCTGCTTGATCAGCAGATCAATAAACTCTACCAGCACTATACCGTTACGTACCACTACGCCTGCCAGCGCCATAATACCTACACCGGTCATTACAATGGAGATATCCATTCCAAAAACGGAGAAGCCCAGGAACACACCGATGATACTAAATACTATTTCCATGGCAATTACCAGCGGACGGCCTACCGAGTTGAACTGCGTTACCATGATCATAAACATCAGGCCTACTGCGCCCAGCATAGCCATTACCAGGAAGTTCATAGTTTCCTGCTGATCTTCCTGCTCACCGGTCATTTTCACAATTACGCTATCCGGTTTGCTGAACTGGTTGATGGCGCTCTGTACTTTCTGCACTACCTCGTTGGTATTAAAACCGGTAAGTACATTGGAGTACAGGGTTACCACCCGTTTCTGATCGATACGTTTTACGCTGGCGTAAGTATTGGAATAAGTGATATTGGCTACTGCGGACAGGGGCACCTGGCGTATAGCGCCGCCCATGTTCATATCGCGATAGGTAATGTTCAGGTTCATGAGCGTATTAATATTATTACGCTGATCTTCCCTGAAACGTACCATGATCTGGTAATCATCTTCCGGATCCCGGAACTTGGAAGCTTCCGCACCATACAGGGCATTACGCAAAGCCATGCCTATTACACCGGTGGAAATGCCTTCCTTATTGGCTCTTTCACGGTCTATATTCACCAGTATTTCCGGCTTGTTGCTTTCAAAATCACTTTTCAGCTCTTCCACACCACCTATCTGTAAAGAATCCAGGTAGCGTTTTAAGCGCATAGACGTTAACGTTAGCTCATTAAAATCATCCCCGCTGATCTCTATGTTAACCGGCTTGCCTGTGGGAGGGCCGCCCTGCTCCTGCTCTACTGTAATATCCGCACCGGGTATGCCTTTTACCGCATCGCGGATCTTGCCCAGGTAGTCTTTGGTAGACTGGCCTTTACGTGCGCCAAACTCCACAAAGGCTACAGTTACCTTACCTTTCTGCGGCTGCACGCTCTGATCCATCTGGCTGGGATCGCCGGCGCCTACTGCTACGTTGGAGATAATGGATTCCACAATAGGATTGTTAGCGCCTACTGTTTTAGTGATCCGTTGCTCCACGATGTGCGTAATAGAATCTGTGTACTTCTGATCGGTACCGTTCGGCAGCTCCAGGTAAGCATAAATAAAGTTGGGATCTGCCTGCGGGAAGAACACCACTTTAGGGTTGCGCATACCGGTTAAGATAATGCTGAAGATCAGCAGGCCAAACGTGGCAAACAGGATGCCTATCGGACGCCAGCCTTTCAAACACCACTCCAAACGGCGGTGATACCATTCCTGCACCCTTGGCCATGTGTGCTGCTGGAAACGGCGGGCTACACCGCCCAGCCAGAAACGTTCCAGCACGATCAGCAGGTACATGAACACTACAAAGTTGCCCACGCCAAAACTATTGGCATATGCTATAAGCGCTATGACTGCAAATACTGCGCTGAGTATTTTAAACTTCTTGTCGAACTTAGGTTTGGGATGCTCCTCTCCTTCATGGCGGTCCATAAAATCAACTGCAAACACAGGGTTGATGATATAGGCTACTACCAGTGATGCACCCAGTGTAACGATCAACGTTACCGGCAGGAAGAACATGAAACTACCTATTACACCGGGCCAGAACAGCAGCGGCACAAAAGGCGCCAGCACTGTGAGCGTACCGGATAATACCGGCAGGAACACCTCGCCCGCCGCTATTTTAGCGGCTTTCACAATTCCAAGGTCGTGCCGTTCATGAAAGATCCTGTGCACATTCTCTATCACCACAATGGCATCATCCACCACTATCCCCAATGCCAGCAGGAAGGAGAACAGCACCATCATGTTCAACGTAAAGTCGAACATAGGCAGGATCAAAAATGCTATGAACATGGAGATGGGTACCGACAAGGCCACGAAGATGGCGTTCACCGCACCCATGAAGAACATGAGGATGATGGTTACCAGCACAAAACCAATGATGATGGTATTGATCAGATCATGCAGGGTTACGCGGGTAGATTTAGACTGATCGGCCGTGATATCCACTTTCAGGCCCTTGGGCAGATAGCTTTTCTGCATGTCTGCAATAATACCGCGGATCTTATCAGAGGCATCTATCAGGTTCTTACCGCTTTGTTTAATTACGTTCAGCGTAATTACATTCTTGCCATTCAAACGGGCATAGCTTTCCTGCTCTTTAAAACCATCTACCACATCTGCCACATCCCTCAGATAAACTACGGCGCCGGACATGCCGCGCACTACAATGTTGCCGATCTTACTGGCATCCTTATACTCGCCTTTTACACTGAGGGTACGCTTTTGCCCATCCATAGATACCAGGCCGCCGGAGATGGTACGGTTCTCAGCCCCTACTGCGTTAATGATATCATCAAAGCTGATGCGGGCCGCGTCCATCTTGTATTTATCCACGTTGATCTGGATCTCGCGGTCCAGCGCGCCTACAATATCCACGCGGGTAATTTCTGTGAGCGCTTCAATGCGGTCCTGCATTTCATCTGCATACTTCTTTAAGGATTGCAGGTCAAAATCGCCGGAAAGGTTCACGTTCATGATAGGGATCTGCGATACATCTATCTTAATGATCTGCGGTTCCTTACCATTTACAGTGAGGTCAGAAGGCAGGTCGGCCTTGGCTTCATCCACCTTCTCGCGCACTTCCTGCCGCGCGGTTTCTATATCCACATCGGTATTAAATTCTATGGTGATGATGGAATAGTCCTGCAGGGAGGTACTTTTAATTTCCTTTACTCCGGAGATGCCGCCCAATTGTTTTTCAATGGGCTTGGTCACCAGTGTTTCCATATCTTCCGGTGCGGTACCGGGGTACAGCGTATTAATATAGAACTGCGGAAACACTACTTCCGGGAATTGCTCCTTGGGTAACGATATGTAGGAAAGGATACCGGCAAAGGCTATGATAATGGTGGCTACATAAATGCTCACCTTATTATCAATGGCCCAGCTGGTAGGCTTAAATTCTTTATTCAGGTTGTCTTGCATACATTAGCTTTTAGCTTAGCTGATAGCTAGAGTTTAATCAGGTCGTTATCATTTAATCCCTGGTAACCGGTTGTCACCAACTTCTCGCCCACCTGCAGTCCGTTCTTTATTTCGGCTATATCATTATAGGTGCGTCCCATTTCAATATCCCGGCGCTGTGCCAGCATTTTACCACCCGCTTCCTTAGCCACTACCACAAAGGGTTTGCCCATGGTGTACTGTATTACGTTCACCGGAATCACTACTGCATTTTTTGCGGTGTAATCAATGATCTTCACATGGGCTATCATGTTAGGGCGCAGGGCCTGATCGGCCGGCAGCGGCACTTCAATTTTAATGGTACGGCTTTGCGGATCAATGGTGCGGGATGCAAAACCTATTTTGGTACGGATGTCTTTATTAATGTCCGGGAAGCTGATGAGCACTGCATCGCCGGTTTTTACATTACCTGCATAACCTTCTGCTACATTGGCTACTACTTTTAATGCATTGCTGTTCACCACGCGGAAAGCAGCGGTTGGGGAGGCGGGGCCAACGTTATCTCCCAGCTTGGCTATTACCGCATCTACCGTTCCATTGATGGGGGAAACAATGCGGGTTTGCGCCAGCTGTTCATTTAAGGTACCCAGCCTTCTTTCCAGGCTTTCTTTATTGTTCTTTGCTGTAAGGAACTGCATTTCGCTGCCTATTTTCTGATCCCAGAGGCGCTTTTGTTTTTCGTAGGTAGTAGTGGCCAGCTCCAGCTGTGTTTTCAGCTCTGAGATACTGGAGCGCGCCAGCTGATCATCTACCTGGCCCAGGGTTTGGCCTTTGCTTACCTGCTGGCCTTCCTTTACCAGGATGGCGGTTACCACACCGGGCACTTTGGAGGTTACGTTCACATTTTCACGTGCATCCACGCTGCCCTGCACGTCAATATAGTGCTGGAAGGTAGTATCGTCCAGGGTGGCCAGGGTAACGGTTTTTACTCTTTCTACAGTATCTGTTTTACCTACCTCTTTTTCAAGGGCGGCTATCTGTGATTCCAGCTTTGATCTTTGCTCCTTTAGTTTTTGCAGCTGGGCTTCCTTATTGGGAGCGCCCCCGCCGCAAGCGGCCAGTATAAGGGTAGCGAAGGGAATAACGAAATATCTTTTGGTCATATAGATCGAATTTTAAAGATCAGTTTAGGTTTAGCTTTTACAATTTTCCGTAGGCCTTCATGTAATCAATCTTCGCCACTATCGTATTGTACAAGGCATCGAAATAATTCTTCTGTGCGGTGAGCAGGTCGTTTTCCGCGGTGCTCATTTCCAGGCTGCTGCCTACCCCTTCACGGTACTTAACCTGGGTAGTGGTATATACTTCCTGCGCCAGCTGCATATTCTGCTCCTGTGATTGCAGGGTAAGCAGGTTATTGCGGAAGGTGGAGGCGGATTGTGATTGTTCCAGGTCAATGGACAGCTTCAGGTTCTCTACATTCTGCTCTGTTTTTTTCAGGGCCAGGAAAGCCTGATCTACCTGCCGTTTGCGCTGGAAGCCTGCAAAAATGGGTACGGAAAGGTTCAGCCCCAGTGTGCTATAGCCATACCAGGTGGGGTTCTTAAAATAATCGAACTCGCTGGAACCTCTCAAAGAGCCGGCAGATGCATTAAAGGACAGCGTAGGCAGGCCTTTCATCTTATACCGTTTCAGATCATATTCGTTTGCCCGTTTCTGTGACTGCAGTACCTGGTACTCTATCCGCTGATCGTAGTTGAAACCATCTACGTTCACTGTTTGCGCGGCAATGGCTTCGGTAGAAAGTGTGTCCGTTAACTCTATGGTTTGCGCCATGGGCATGCCCATCTGGAATTTCAGGGCAGCGGTGCCTACCTCTATCAGGTTGCGCAGCTTAGTGATCTCTGTGCTAAGGTTAGCCATTTGCACGGTTAAGCGGTCTACATCCAGCTTCTCGGCCAACCCGTTCTTATAGGTTTCGCGGGTATCGGAAAGGGTTTTCTCCAGTGTGGCAATATTCCCTTTCAGAATGGTGAGCGCTTTATTGGCGGAGAGCACATTATAGTATGCTTTGTATACGGCTACCTTTACATCTACCTCTGATTTTTGCACGTTGCGCGCAACCAGCTCCTCCAGCGTTTTGCGGGCCTGTAAGGCTACCAGCACGCTGGGGTCAAACAGGGTTTGGTTAAGCTTAATATCACCGGTCATGTTATGGGTAAGCCCAAAAGCTACGGCCTGGTAAGTGCCTTCCGGCGCACTGGGATCAAAGTTGTGCAGATCAATCTGCGACTTTTGAAGTACGGGTGAATAGGAGTAAGCGCCGTTAGCGGTAATGGTGGGTAGTGCCAGCCCGCTTACCTCTTTGTTCTTGGCCAGCTGAATAAGCTCATCGAGCTTAGCGTTCTTAATTGTTGTTTGATTAGCGAGTGCATAATCCACGGCTTGTTTGGCGCTAAGCTGCAAGGGCCCCTGTGGCTGCGGCGTGGCTTGCTGCGCGCGCAGGGTGGTGGTAAGTGCCATTAGCAGTAGCAATGAACCGGCCAGGATAATGTGCTTTCGTTCTGATTGCATACAGTTGTATCTATTTGTTTAGCGATAGTTGTTGTTGCCTGTACTTTTCTATTAAGCGGAAACCTTCTTCCGACGATACGCCGTATAAAAAATGCTCCAGTAATACGCGCTGTACCTTCCCCATATCATAGCCCGTTAACGGGAATACTTCCGGCTGAAAACACACCATGGCAGAGGCAATGCGGAACTGGGTGAGGATGTTCACATCCAGGTCTTTCCGGTACAGCCCTTCCCGGATGCCCCGTTCCAGGTTAGTGCGGATGGTGGTGCGCAGGGAGCTGTTGCGGTATTCCTGGAACACCAGGAATGCCTGGGAATGGAACTTTTGCAGGTCCAGCATGATCACGGGGTTCATGTTGCGCAGCTTTTCGTCCATCATGTTCATGATCCCGAACAGCTCTTCTATGGCGTTATCTGCTTTGCTGATGATGATGCGTTCCTCTTCCTGGATAATTTCCAGGTACCGCCTGATGGCATGCACTACCATATCGTCCTTATCTACAAAATGTGCATACAAGGTTTTTTTGGAAATGCCCATACGGGTGGCAATATCGTCCATGGTAATGGACCTGGTGCCGTATTGCCGGAACAGGCCAAAGGCGGTATCTAATATTCTTTCCTGTACTTCCATGGTTCAAATGGGCGCTGAGAGGTATTCAATGCCCCGACAAAACTAGGGAAACTTTTTAAACTACAAAAGTTTCCATAATAAAAAAATGGAAATTGTCGTATTTGGGGGAGGGAGGGGGGCGATGTGCGGATGTGCAGATATGCAAATGAGGGAGGATGTGCTATTCCTAATAGCTATATTCCAAAACCCTGACCCGAATTGCGCACGGGTTGCGCCCGAATTGCGCAGCAATTACAGGGCAATTACGGGGGTGAATGATGTCCGGTGTTGGGCGGCCTTTCTGGTTGCGGAGCAATTATGGGCCTTCAAGATGAGAACCTGCAGCATGGCCCCAATTAGAAAACACTGGCTTCGGGACTGAGATGTGCTTATGTAAGTAAACCTTAATCTGGAATAATCTAGCTAATTTGCGCCCGGAAATTGGAATCACTGTTGCACACATTCGCTCATCCGCACCTAGCATTATTTAATATTATGTCTCCCGAACTTAAAATGAAAGCCATTGCCGCCCGTATGTTGCGGTACTTTTTCCAGGGTTTACTGATCCTGGCTCCTATTGGGATTACCGCGTTCACTATTTACTGGGCCTTTATGACGGTGGATAACCTGCTGCCCACTTCACTGCTTCCGGAAAATACCCTTGTATATAAATACCTGCATTATAAAGGGGTAGGCTTTGTGCTGGTGCTGCTGCTGATCATTATGGTAGGATACCTGAGCTCCTCTTTTATTATAGGCCGCCTGTTTGATATGTTTGACCGCCTGATGGAGCGTACTCCTTTCATCAAATACATTTATAGTTCTGTAAAAGATGTGTTCGATGCTTTTGTGGGCGAGAAAAAGAAATTTGATCATCCCGTACTGGTGCAGCTATACGGGCTGGATGTATGGGAAATGGGCTTTATTACCCAAACAGATGTGAGCTATTTAGGACTGGAAGGGTATATGGCCGTGTACGTACCTCATGCCTATGCCATTACCGGCAAAGTATTTATGGTGCCTAAAGAAAGGGTGAAGCCGCTGGAGAATATTTCCGCGGGCGAAGCCATGAAGTTTGCAGTAAGCGGCGGCGTTACTTCTATCGACCATCATACCAAGTAAAAAGTAACTTTTTATTTATCTCATCACTTCTTCTGCAAACTGCCATAAGAGGTGGTTAAAGATCTGCGGCTGGTCGTAGTTCACCAAATGCCCGGCTGCCGGCACTTTGAAGATGGTATCTTTCCACTTACGTTTAAAGGAAACCCCATCCAGGTAATTAAGCCTTACCACATTCTCCTGCTGCCCCATTACCAGGCATAAAGGCAGCTCGCTATGCAGCAGGCCGTCTATATGATTGGCGCCTTCGGCCCCCATATACCGGCCAAAGGTGGTGCGGAACACGGGATCTGTATCATAATAATATTGCTTGCAGCCTGCTATGAACTGGTCTGTAGGCCGGTACACCAGCTTTTTGCTGTAGGCGGTTAAAGCGGCATCCGAAGGCGTATCTGTAAGCACCTGTTCGTAGGGGGATGACAGTAGTACGGAGGCCCAAGGTGTATCATGATTGCCAATGGCAGCACCGGCAAAAAATAATCCTTTAGGAGGCTGCGATAACAGCGGCAGCGCTTCACTGATGAGGTTAGTGCCTGATGAAATGCCTACCAGCACATAATTTTCCAGGGTGCTGGCATTAATATAATCCGCCAGCTGACGGGCCATACCGGCAATGCTGTAATCCCGTTCCGGAGCGGTGCTGCGCCCGGAACGCCCATGGCCGGGCAGGTCAGGCGCTATAAGGCGGAACTGCTCCTGCAGCAGCTCATCTTTCAATTGCTCGTCCCAGATATCGGATTGCTGCAATCCCCCATGAATGAAAATAATGGCTTTATCAGATTCACCGGTACTGCGGGTAAAAATGGGCATACCATTTACCGGAATGGTCGTAAAATTTTCCATAATTGAGTTAGTCCCCTACTTCACGGCATTGGGTTTAAGGCGCTGCTGTTTTCATATTTGGTCGTGCCTGATGTGGGATATTTATGCTAAATATAAAAACCCCTCTGCGATCATGCCATTTGTTTAACCAACCATTAACAAAACAGAATTATGTGTGTGCACGCATAATTTTTATGCTTATTTTAGCGGCTGCAATCCTCTCTCAGTGTAGTTTTCAAATTACTTAATGCTAAATGCTTAACCTGTATGTACCAGCGGCTTTTACCGTTTATACTGTTAGGATTATTATTACCGTTAGAACTCAATGGCTGGGGATTTTTTGCGCATCAGCGTATTAACCGGCTGGCGGTATTTTCCCTGCCACCGGAAATGCTGGTGTTCTATAAACCGCACTTAGAATTTATAACGCAGCATGCTGTAGACCCTGATAAAAGAAGGTATGCGGTGGCTGCGGAAGCGCCCCGGCATTATATAGATATTGATCATTACGGACCACCGCCTTTTGACAGCCTGCCCCGTTCCTGGCAGGCCGCCATGGTAAAATATACGGCCGATACGTTACAGCAGCATGGCATATTGCCCTGGCATATTCCCCGTATGGTGGCCCGTTTAACGGATGCTTTCACGAAAAAGGATGCGGCGCAGATCCTGAAGCTTTCTGCGGAGCTGGGACATTATATTGCCGATGCGCATGTGCCTTTGCATGCCAGCTCCAATCATAACGGGCAATTAACCAACCAGCAGGGCATTCACGGCCTGTGGGAATCGCGCATACCGGAGCTGGTGGCAGATAAAGCTTTTAACTACTGGGCGGGCAAAGCCACTTATATAGCGGATGTACAGGGCTTTACGTGGGAAGTTATTATAGGCAGCGCGCTGGCGGCTGATACGGTATTAAGGCTGGAAAAAGAATTAAGCGGGCGGTTTCCGCCGGGGCAGCGTTATGCTTATGAAAAACGGAATGGCGTGCTGGTACGCAATTACTCAAAAGCCTATACCCTGGCCTATCACCAGCTACTGGGCAATATGGTGGAGCGGCGCATGCGCGGCGCTATGCAGGCTGTGGCCAGCTGCTGGTACACGGCCTGGGTAAATGCCGGGCAGCCCTCCCTGCGTGAACTGACCGGCAGATCGTTTACTGCTTCCCAGCTGCAGGAGTTTCAGCAGCTGGACCAGGCCTGGCAAAAAAGACGTTCATTCGGCCGCGGGCATGAAGAAGAATGACCACGGCATTTAAAATAAAAAACGGTTTTTAAGAAAAGTTAAATTATCTTTGTTGGCACTATCTTTTTAACCTTTATCCTACACCACTTAACGAAACACCTTACTTTTTTTATCCGTTCCTTAGAAAAACCAATAAAAGTGGAAGAAGCTAATAATTTATTTAATCAGGATCGCAACATGAAGGTGCACAACTTTAACGCCGGGCCTTCTGTATTACCAAATGAGGTATTATACAAAGCCAGCAAAGCGTTGATTGATTTCGAAGGATCGGGCATGTCAATTTTAGAGATAGGTCATAGAACAGAACTGTTCATGAACGTGTTGGATGAGGCTCGCAGCCTGGTAAAGGAGTTAATGCAACTAGAGGATGACTTTGAAGTATTGTATTTACACGGGGGCGCCAGCACACAGTTCATGCAGGTGCCTATGAATCTGTTGGAAAACGGAGAAACTGCTGCATATGTAGACACCGGTGTATGGTCATACAAGGCTATGAAGGAAGCCAAATCTTTTGGATATGTAGATGCCGTGGCCAGCTCACGTGAAAGCAACTATAACCACATTCCCAAGCAATTCATTATTCCGCCACAGGCCAAGTTCCTGCATATTACCACTAACAATACCATTTATGGTACGCAGTGGCAGAAAATGCCGGTAACAGACCTGCCGCTGGTAGCAGATATGAGCTCGGACATCCTGAGCCGTCAGCTGGACTTTAACAAGTTTGCGCTGATCTATGCCGGGGTACAAAAGAATATGGGCGCTGCCGGTACTACCATGGTAGCGGTGCGTAAAAGCGCGCTGGGTAAGGTAACCCGTAAAATACCCACCATACTGGATTACCGCGTGCATATTGAGAATGGATCTATGTATAATACCCCGCCGGTATTTGCGATCTATATTTCCATGCTCACCTTACGCTGGTTGAAAGAGCAGGGCGGTGCGGCTGCCATGGAGCGCCTCAATGAAAAGAAGGCCGGTATGCTGTACAGTGAAATCGATAATAACCCGCTGTTCCGTGGTACGGTAGCCAAAGAAGACCGCAGCCGCATGAACGTGTGCTTTATTATGGATAAGCCGGAGCTGGAAGAAGAGTTCCTGAAATTCTGTAAGAAAGAAGATATCGTGGGCATCAAAGGCCACCGCAGCGTAGGCGGTTTCCGCGCATCGCTGTACAATGCCCTGCCCTACGAAAGCGTAGAGGTAATGGTAGAAGCGATGAAGTACTTTAGCCTGAAGAAGGCGTAAGGAATGTGCAGGTGTGCAAATATGCAGATGTGCAAATGATTGTGCGGAGATTGGCTGGTGAATAAAGTCGTCAATTTGATTAACCGCTATAATGCTTAAAGTCCCGTTTCGTCTGCAGACGAACGGGACTTTTTAATTTGCTGATGTGCGGATCTAATTCATTAACACATATCATCACATTAGCACATCAGCACATTGAAAGGCATTCATTTGCACATCTGCATATTTGCACACCTGCACATTATTCTTATTTTTGCCCCCTCAACAATCACATAATCATGGCAATCATCAGACCGTTCAAAGGATTAAGACCGCAAGCCGCATTGGCTGCCCAGGTGGCCGCACGGCCCTATGATGTGCTTAGCTCTGCAGAAGCTAAAGTGGCCGCAGCCGGCAATCCTTATGCTTATTATCACGTTTCAAAATCTGAAATAGATCTGCCGGACGGTTCGGATATTCATAGTCAGGCCGTATATGAAAAAGCGGCCGAGAACCTGCAAAAGTTCATTAAGGAAGGTACCCTGTTCCAGGATGTCCAGCCCTGTTATTATATCTACAAGCTGGTAATGGATGGCCGTGCGCAGGTAGGCCTGGTATGCGCGTCGTCCATTGCGGATTATAACAACGGCATCATTAAAAAGCATGAATTTACGCGTCCGGAGAAAGAGCTGGACCGTATCAATCATATAAAAACCACCCGTGCACAAACCGGTAACGTGTTCCTGGCTTATAATGACGTGCCGGAGCTGAATGTGGTAATTGAGCACTGGCAGCATAAAGCGCCTACTTACGATTTTACCGCCGATGATGGTATACAGCACACCATTTGGGTAGTGGATGATGCCGCTGTGGTAGAGCAGATCACCGGCCTTTTTGCCGAAAAAGTACCCTTTACCTACATTGCCGACGGGCACCACCGTGCAGCCTCCGCATCCCTGGTACAAAAGGAGTTTGCCGGTAAGGGACTGGTTAAGTCTGAAGAAGATGCAGCCAACTTTTTCCTGACCACTATTTTTCCCGCCAGCCAGCTGGCCATCCTGGATTATAACCGCCTGGTAAAAGACCTGAACGGCCTTACGGCAGCAGATCTGCTCTCCCGCCTGGATTATGATTTCACGGTTGAGGAAGTAGGCCACCTGCCGCAGAAACCAGCCATGCTGCATGAGTTCAGCATGTACCTGGAAAACAAGTGGTACCGCCTGGTAGCCCGCGAAGGCACCTACACCACCGATCCTATTGGCATACTGGATGTAACCATCCTCCAGAATAATGTGCTGGATAAGCTGCTGGGTATTAAAGACCCGCGTACTGATAAACGCATTGATTTCGTGGGCGGTATCCGCGGACTGGAAGAGCTGGTAAAACGGGTGAACAGCGGCGAAATGAAAGTAGCCTTTGCGCTGTACCCGGTTACCATTCAGCAGCTGTTTGATATTGCGGACAGCGGCAATGTAATGCCTCCCAAATCCACCTGGTTTGAGCCTAAGCTGCGGGATGGACTGATCACGCAGCTGATCTGATGTGCAGATATGCAAATATGCAGATGTGCAAATGATATAAAAAAGGTCCCGGAATAGCCCTCCGGGACCTTTTATTTGCAGGCTGCTGACCATTTGCACATCCGCACATCTGCACATGCGCACATTTGTACATTTTCTTTACATTTACAACAAAGCAAAGACAGGCATGAACAGGCGATTTTCTTTATTGAAAAAAATACTAATAAGTGGCTTATTGTTATTTACCCAGGTAGCCTGGGCACAGGATGCAAATGAGCTGTTCAGCACCGCCAATAACTTTATACGCAGCGGCGATTATGCCAATGCCATACTGGTACTAAACCAGGCCTTACAGCTGGAGCCGGATAACACACAGTTCCGCAAACAGCTGGGCTTTGCCTATTATCTGCGCGGAGAAATGCCCAAAGCGCAAAAGATCATTGACCCTTTGCTGGATAAAAAGGACGCCGATGCGCAGCTGTACCAGATAGCCGGCAATATTTATCAATCCCGGCAGGACTGGAAAGGCGCGCAGCGCTTATATGATAAAGGGATCCGCAAATTCCCGGAAAGCGGGGAGCTGTATAACGATAACGGGCAGCTGCTCATTAGCCTTAAAATGTTTGATGGTGCTTTGAACAACTGGCTTAAAGGCATTGAAAAAGATCCCAATTTTCCCGGCAATTATTACAATGCCGCCCGCACCTATTATTACAGCAAGGATCCGGTATGGGCCATCCTGTACGGCGAAATATTTGTGAACCTGGAAAGCTATACCACACGTACCGCAGAGATCCGCGATATATTAATTGAATCCTATAAAAAGCTGTTCAACGATCCGTCTATGCTGAACAGCATTCCGGCAGATATGGAAAGCGGCAAAAAAGGACGGCGCGGTAAAAGCGCTGAGCATACCGACTTTGTAAATGTGTTCCGGCAGCTGCTGGCCAAGCAAACCGGCGTTATCAGCAACGGTATTGATCCTGAAACGCTTATTATGCTGCGCACCCGTTTTATACTGGACTGGTATAATTTTTATAGCTTCAAATACCCGTTTGCGTTATTTGATATGCAGCGTAGCCTGCTGAAAGAGGGGATGTTTGAAGCGTATAACCAATGGATCTTTGGGCCAGTGGCCAGCCAGGCCGGCTATCGCGCCTGGACCAACCTGCATAAAACAGAATACGATAAGTTTATGCAGTACCAGCGCAATCATCCGTTTAAATTACGCCCCGATGAGTATTATAATGATGGCCGGTTTACGCTGAGCAGGTAGCATTTAATGTGCAGATGTGCAAATATGCAGATGTGCAGATGAGGGAATGTGTTGATGTGCTGGTTTTTGTTAGGTGTGGATGGGAGTAAGTGTACGGATATGCGGATGAATGGAATGTGCTGATGTGCTGTTACGTTTTATATGCTTTATATAGTTATGTATTGAAAATTGAGAATGCAAGTGCCGATGAATCCACGTGGTTATTAATTATTCATTGTTAATTATTAATTATTATATGCTTGCAACAAAACACCAAAACACAATTGACAACGCGGTAAAAGCCAATCACGAACGGCGGTTTTACTCGCAGTACCCCGAGCACCCCAAAGCTTACGGTGAAGAAGCCCCTGCCAAAGGCGCTGAAAACTATAAGGAAATGCTGCAACAGCCTTTTGATCAGCTGCTGCAAACCGGCGCCGGTAGCCGCGTAGGCGAAGAAACCTCTCCTTACACCCTGGAAAAACTGGGCATCACCTATCCTGCCTTTACCGTAAGCGAGCTGGTAACCAATGCAACAAACGCAGTCAGGCAATGGGCCAATACTTCTGCTACCAACCGGGCCGATATACTGGTAGAGACCCTGGAAAGGATCAAAGGTTATTTCTTTGAAATAGCACATGCTACCATGCATACCACCGGGCAAAGCTATATGATGAGCTTCCAGGCCTCCGGCCCGCATGCCAATGACCGTGCGCTGGAAGCTATTGCCATGGGATATGAGGAATTACAACGCTTTCCTGCAGAGCAGGTATGGGAAAAACCAATGGGTAAAACCAGCCTGCAGCTGCATAAAACATTTAAGGCTGTACCTAAAGGTATTGGCCTGGTAATTGGATGCTCTACCTTCCCGGTATGGAACTCACTGCCAGGTATATACGCAGACCTGATCACGGGCAACCCGGTGATCGTAAAGCCGCATCCGAAGGCAGTGCTGCCCATTGCCATTGCCATCAGCGCCATACAAAAGGTATTGCAGGAGAATGGTTTTGATCCGCACCTGTGCCAGCTGGCAGCTGACAGCAGCGAGGAGCCAATTACCAAAGAGCTGTGTGAGCACCCGCTTATTACACTGATCGATTATACCGGTGGCACTGCTTTTGGTGATTATGTAGAATCACTAAAGAACAAAACCGTTTTTACAGAAAAGGCCGGCGTTAATTCCGTAATACTGGACAGCGTGCAGGATATGGACGCAGTGGCACAGAACCTGGCCTTTGCCGTATGCCTGTATTCCGGGCAGATGTGTACTGCGCCGCAAAACTTTTTTATACCCGAGCAGGGCATCAGCACTGCCAATGGTAACCTGAGCTTTAATGAAGCAGCGCAGAAAATCAAGGATGCTATTGCCGCTTTGGTAAATAATCCTAAAATGGGCGCCGGTACCCTGGGTGCAGTACAGAATGATGTTACACTGCGCCGCGCACAGGACGCTGCTACATTGGGCGGTAAAGTGCTGCTGCAGGGCGGTCCGGTGGTGAATGAAGAGTTCAGCAAAGCGCGGGTATGCTCTCCTACCGTATTGGAAGTAACCAGCGCAGATCAGAATATTTATGAAAAGGAATTGTTTGGGCCAGTGATCCTGATCATTAAAACAAAAGATACCAATCATTCCATACAGCTGGCCAAACAGCTGGCCCAGCAACATGGAGCTATTACCTGTGGCGCCTATACGAACGATGCGGTAGTGAAGGAAAAAATTGCGGAGGAAATGAATAGTGTATTCACGCCGGTATCCTTCAACTTTACCGGGTTTATATGGGTGAACCAGCATGCCGCCTTTTCAGATTTTCATGTTACAGGCGGTAACCCGGCAGGCAATGCCAGCTTTACCAACCAGGAGTTTATTTTGAAAAGATTTGTGTGGGTAGGCAACCGGGAGGTAGTTGGCAGTTAATAGTTGGCAGCAGGCAGTTTGCAGTGGGCAGTCATGCTGCAAACACAGTGTAGCATTCCATGACTGCCAGCTGCAAACTGAGAACTAATTTTTACTTGTATGCGATACTTTTTACTGATCATGGGATGTTTGATAGTGGCCTGCCAGCAGGCGCCCAAAGCGGATAAGGCAACGATCTCCGATGCCCAGTCTGTGCAGAAAGGTGAAGGCGCGGCTTACCACTTAAACACCAACGAAAGCTATGTGCAATGGATAGGTACTAAACCCACCGGCCAGCATACCGGCCGTTTTAAAATAAAGAACGGTACCCTGAATGTTCAGGACAGCGCTATTACCGGCGGCAGGTTTGTGATTGATGTTGCTTCCCTGGAAGATATAGACCTGAAAGCGGATACCTCCATGAAAAATAAGCTGGAGCGCGAGCTGAAGGGCGCCATGTTCTTTGATGTAGCACAATTCCCCGAAGCGGAATTTGCTATTACCGGGGTAAAGCCCTTTGTATCAGACGGTAATGAAGTGCTGCTAAAAGACGCTACCCATACCATACAGGGTAACCTCACCATTAAGCAGATCAGTAAGAATATTTCCTTCCCTGCTAAAATAGTATTGCAAAAAAACGAGGTTACTGCTACAGCCAACTTTAACCTGGACCGCACGTTATGGGGCATGACCTACCGCGCAGATAAATCTGTGCAGGATAAACTGATCAATTCCCTGGTAAACATCCAGTTCTCCATTAAGGCGGAACGGTAATAGAATAGGCAGTCAAATTCAAATAAAATTATTTAAATTTAATTGCCTCTATTATCACTAAAACCTGTTCTCATGGAAAATACACAACAACGGGATGAACGGCTCTGGCGTATTGCCAAGGCCCGGACTGCGTTTAAGTCGCACCTGATCACCTACCTGGTAGTGAATGCGGGCTTGTGGGCACTTTGGCTGATCACAACCGGCGGTAACCAGGGCGGTACTCCCTGGCCAATATGGCCGGCCTTTGGTTGGGGTATTGGCCTTGCTTTTCACTACTTTGGCGCCTATCACAACGATCCCCATGGAAATACTATCCGCGAATATGAAAAATTACAGAACGAACAGCAGAGTCGTGGCCTGTGAAAATGGCAAAAAGCAAATTAAAGCATGATGGATCAACCGAGCCGATTATTTGACGTACTCGCCTGGCAGCTGGAAAAATATCCTAAAGAGGATATGCTGGCAGGCAAAATAGACGGGCAATGGAAGAAGTACAGCACCCGGGAAGTAGCAGATCTGACCATGCAATTCAGCTCCGGCTTATTGCAGATGGGCATTAGCCGCGGCGATGGCAGCCTGGAAGGCAAAGATAAAATAGCCATTATTTCTGCCAACCGGCCGGAGTGGATGATCACGGACCTGGCCTGCCAGCAAGTGGGCGCCGTATTGACCCCTATTTACCCTACTATCAGCCAGCACGAGCTGGCCTTTGTATTAAATGACGCAGGTGCACGCATCCTGTTCGTTAGCAATGAGGAAATACTGGAAAAGGTGATCGCCATCCGTGACCAGCTGCCTGCGCTGAAAGAGATATTTTCCTATGATAAGATACCCGGCGCCCGCCATTGGACAGAGGTGCCGGCCATGGCCAAACAGGAGGACTATGCCACCATTGAGGCAATTAAGAAAAATACAGACCCGGAAGAGCTGGTGACCATCATTTACACCTCCGGCACTACCGGCACACCCAAAGGTGTAATGCTGACCCACCATAATATTATGAGCAATGTAACGGCCTGTCTCCCTTACCTGCCGGTACACAGCAGCGCCCGCGCGCTCAGCTTTCTGCCCCTGAACCATATTTTTGAGCGCATGGTAACTTACGTATACCTGACTGCAGGCGTACCTATTTATTATGCGGAAAGTATGGATACCATTGCAGATAACCTGCGGGAGGTGAAACCAACCATTTTTACCACCGTACCGCGTTTGCTGGAAAAGGTGTATGAAAAGATCATGGCCAAAGGGCTGGAGCTGAAAGGCATAAAACGTGCGCTGTTCTTCTGGGCCATTGAACTAGGCAAAAAATACGAGATCAATAAAGACCAGGGATGGTGGTATAACCTGCAGCTTTCCATTGCCAATGCGCTGGTGTTCAAAAAATGGCGCGAGGCGCTTGGCGGTAATATCCAGGCCATCGTGAACGGTGCAGCCGCCTGCCAGGTACGCCTGCTGAAGGTGTTCACGGCAGGGCGTATCCCTGTGCTGGAAGGTTATGGGTTAACAGAAACCTCCCCCGTGATCAGTGTGAACCGCGTGGATGTGCAGGACCGGATGTTTGGTACTGTAGGCCCTATTATCAGCGGTATAACCGTTAAAATTGCGGAAGATGGCGAGATCCTTTGCAAGGGTCCCAATATTACCCTGGGCTACTACAAACGCCCCGACCTGACAGCAGATGCCATCAAGGACGGCTGGTTCCATACCGGTGATATTGGCGTGATCGTAAATGATAAATTCCTGAAGATCACCGACCGGAAAAAGGAGCTATTCAAAACCTCCGGCGGCAAATTTGTAGCGCCGCAGCCCATTGAAAATAAGTTCAAAGAATCGCCTTATATAGAGCAGATCATGGTGGTAGGGGCGGATCAGAAGTTCACCTCAGCGCTGATCGTACCTTCTTTTACCAACCTGAAAGGCTGGTGTGAGAAACGGGGTATTCCCGTTACCACCCATGAATCACTGGTAAAAAACCCGGAAGTGAAGGAGCTGTTCCAGCAGGCGCTGGAAAAATATAACCAGTTCTTCAGCCATGTAGAGCAGCTGAAGAAATTTGAGCTGATGCCGCAGGAATGGACGGTGGATGGCGGGGAACTGACGCCTACCCTGAAGCTGAAGCGGAAGGTGATACTGGAGAAGTACGGGAAGGTGATCGAGGGGATGTATAACTAATGTGCAGATGTGCAGATGGTTGGGAATGGCTTTAGTGGCATTTGACGGTACCGCCGTTTGGAAGTTGGATTTTGACACGAAAAAACATACTTTTGCACTCCCTTTTCCTTTTGGCCCTTGCTGAAAGGGGTATTGGGAATGGCCCGGTAGTTCAATGGATAGAATAGAAGTTTCCTAAACTTTAGATACAAGTTCGATTCTTGTCCGGGCTACGAAAGTAAAAAGCCAGCAGAAATGCTGGCTTTTTACTTTATGTCTGATAAAAGGTGGATCTATATACCCTAAACACTTAACCTCAGCAGCTTATCAGCATTACCATGAGCAAGCTTTACTATTTGCTCTTCCGGAAGCTCAATCGCATTCAGAAATTCAATTCCCATTTCATTTGTGCTAAAAGGGTAATCAACTGAAAACATAATATTATCTATCCCGAAGGTATCCAAAGCAATCTTTAATGGCGGCTGGGTAAAGAAACCGCTGGTAGTAATATGTACCTGTTGATGGAATGTATCGGTAAGCGTACGCTGGTTGGCTCCGCCATTCCCTGGTTTGAATGCTCTCTCCGACCTGGCCATCATCATCGGCAGCATTTCTCCCATATGGCCAATGATCAGCTTTAGTTTGGGATACACATCAAAGATCCCTGAATAGAGCAAACGCAATACATGCAGCGCGGTTTCCGAATGCCATCCCCAGCCGTAGCAGGCTAACGCTTCTGCCATTCCTGAATGATTAGGCAGTCCGCTATAATAAATATCGGCCACTCCTTTTGGCGGCAGGCCAGGGTGAAGGTAAACAGGCACATCCAGCTTTTCGGCACGCAGCAAGACCGGTGCAAATTCCGGATGATCCAAGAATTGGTCCTGGGTGAGCCCACGGATCATTGCCCCGCGAAAATGGTATTCCTTTACTACACGTTCCAATTCATCAGCCGCAGCCATGGGAGCTGTCATAGGCAAATGAGCAAAAGCCGTGAACCGGTCCTCATGCCCTGCAATGCTTTCTGCAATCAGGTCATTATACTGCATGGCAAAAGCCGGACCTTCCTGCGGACTTAACAGGTTAGCGCCTGCACTATCTACAGACAGCACCTGCATAGTAATATCATTATCATCCATTGACTGCAGGCGTTCGCCGGTAATATCCGCCAATTTTGGAGCTATCCGCTGCATAGCTGCTGACTGACCAAAACCACCCAGGGCCTCTTTAGGTATTTTATTGACCATTTCCGGAAAGGAAATATGTTCTTCAAGGGTAACTATCCGCATAACTGCCTAATGTTAATATTAAAATACAAAGATACCTGACGGCTATTGAACCATTATGTACTAACCATGGCAGGTATTGGACTATTCGTGGATCGTGTAAGCGCTGCCGGTGTTAATGGCGCTTTTTGTTTTAAATCGCCTCTAACATCTGATCACTTTTTATTACTTTTCGTAATTATAACACTATACCATGGGATGGAAGACATCAACAATCATCATCACACCCCGGCCCGATCTACCTTTTGAAAGCCTGCTTAATAGTTTGGGGCTCACAGATCTGAAAAGAATTGATGACGAGCCTTTCGAAACCGCATTGAATCCCGGCGGCAACAAGGTATATATAGGCTCTTACAAAGACAGCCTGATAATTTCAGTTCCTGAAATACCAGCATCTTTTTTAACAGAGAACATCTCCGATGCTGAAAAAATTTTGATACGCGAATGTCCGGGAGCTGAGATCTGTGCCATTACCTTGCATAGTGTAGTAAACTTCTGGGGATATTCGATAATTAAAAATGGACAAAAAATCCGGGCAAGAGCAGGCGCAAGTGACGATGGAACATTCCTGGAATATGGCGCCCCTTTACCAGAAGAAGAAGCGTTACTAAGTAAATCAACTATTGACGATCATGGTAATAGAATATACTTACTTGATGAATTTCCCGGGGAACCTTTCGCAGAAGACCAGGTAGGCGAAAATTTTGTCTTTGAAATAAGCAGCCGCTATTTTGGAACACCACTCGATAGCGCAGATGAGCTACTATTTGAAACTATTCTTACAGGCTATCATTTTTCAAACAATTCTAAATCAAACAGGGACAGCTCTTCAAAAGGAATACAATTAAAAAATAAGCCCTGGTGGAAATTCTGGTAACAAAAGGGATCCATTATGCAGACCCTCACACCTCCTCCAGCTTAAACGGCAGCTTACGCACACGCTTACCCGTAAGGTCAAAAATAGCATTACATAATGCCGGCGCAAAGGCCGGTAATCCAGGCTCACCAACGCCACCCGGCTTTTCATCATTCTCCATAATATGCACTTCTATTTCCGGGATTTCATTAATGCGTGGCATTAAGTAGCTGTTGAAATTTCTTTCAACCGCCTTACCTTCTTTAAAATGTGTGGCGTGGTTAATGGCTGCGCCCAACCCCATTATGATGCTTCCTTCAATCTGGGCACGGATAATACCGGGGTTTACATACCAGCCACAATCTATGAGAGCAAATACCTTGTCAATTTTAAGTTTTTGATCCGGCCTGCGGGATACTTTCACAACCTGCCCTACCATGCTGCCAAAACATTCTGTGATGGCTACGCCCCATCCATCATTTTTGCGCCGCGTTTCCCAGCTGCTGATGGCTGCCAGCTTATTTACCAATGCCTGGTAACGAGAAGAGGTAAGATGTGCTTTTCTGAATGCAAGCGGATCCTGCGAAGCAAGGTGCGCCAGCTCGTCTATAAAACATTCTGCGGCAAATCCATCAACATTAGCGCCCGGCGCCCGCCACCACATGGTGGGTATAGGAGACTTTGTGGGAAGATTGCCAAAACTATAGTGCGGTATTGATTGATAATAGTCACTTGCAAGGCCGGCAATACCACTACTATTGACTGTTACAGGTTGCGGTTCAGCGTCTTTAATTGTTCCTGAGCCAAAGTATTGTGAAGACGAAACAATTTGAAAAGCGAATATTTTATTTTGTGCATCCACTCCACCCCTACACTTGTACAGCGCCCCTCCGCGGAAAGGCCCCATAGTCATATCATCTTCTCTCGTCCACATTACCTGCACCGGTGCTTTCATTTCTTGGGAAATAAGGGCCGCTTCAACCGGGTAATCCAGGAATGCTTTTCTTCCAAAACCACCACCAAGAAAGGTCATATTCACTGAAACGTTTTCAATGGGGATCTTTAGTCTTTCGCTCAGGTCAGCCTGTACCCAGTTGGCTTCCTGTACCGGCCCCCAGATCTCAATACTATTATTCTTTACATCCGCAATGCAGTTAAGCGGCTCCATACAGCTATGCGATTGGTAAGGCATTTCATACTCCGCTGCTGTAATTGCCGAAGCATTTTTTAATGCTGTTTCAAAAGCAGCTGATGGCAAGGGTTTGTGAAGATCCTCCTGCATTCTTGCAACAAGCATTTCAGAATCCAGGTGTTCAAAGCCATCATCATTCCATTCCACTTTCAGCAGCTTGCGTGCCTGCATAGCCGCCCATAATGAATTGGCCACTACAGCCACGCCTTCACATAACAGATCAAAAACAGGCCGTTGTACCTTGAATACATGTATTACACCACTAACGGATCTTGCAGCCGAATCATCAAAGCTTTTTACTTTTCCTCTGAAACGCGGGTTACGCTCCACTACCGCGTATAACATGCCCGGCAGCTTTTTATCCAGCCCGAATACCGCAGCGCCATTGACCTTAGACATGGTATCATTACGGCGCAGGGGTTTGCCGATCACTTTATAATCTTTGCGCTCCTTTAGCTTAACCTGCTCCGGCGGCTTTATTTGCGCAGCATCTTTTACCAGTGCGCCGTAGCTGAGTTTTCTTCCTGTGCTGCGATGTATCACCTGTCCATTTTCCGCATAACATCCGCTTGCTTCAACGCCCCATTGTTTTGCAGCTGCTTCGATCAACATTTCCCGGGCGCTGGCGCCCATGCGTAATAACTGCTGGCACCAGCCACGTATAGAAAAACTTCCATCCTGCGGTTGCGGACCATACTTTTTAGGATTGGCTGCGGCATAACGTATACTCACCTGGTCCATGCTAACTTCCAGCTCCTCTGCAACAATCTGCGGGATGGACTGCCAGGTTCCCTGCCCCATTTCTGAACGGTGGTTAAAAATGGTTACTTTGCCGGCACTGTCTATTGAGATCCACGACATTAGCTCCGTTGCTGAATTATCCGCATCCCCTGCATGAATAATTTCGCCAACACTTTTCCCCAATGCAGGCCAATAATAGCCGATGGTTAAAGCAATACCGGATAAGCCGGCATTCCGCAGGAAAGTTCTCCTGGAAAGATCCTGTTTATGTTTCATGCTGGAAGTTTGTTGTTAGCGGTTATGCACTGGCCAATGTTAAATTAGTCATTCGCATTTAAGGCAGCAAACCCGATTGACGAACTGCATGCCGGAGTATATGAGTGCCCGTATAAAAGGGTAAGAGGTAGATTCTGACAGATGATTTAATTTTGATCTCACCATGAGTATACAATCCTTAAAACTAACAGTTTCCCCCACGGCAGGTATTGTTTCTGCCAAATATGTCACTCCCGATAAGCCGAAGTGTATTTTCACGCTGGCACATGGAGCAGGGGCGGGCATGGACCATTCATTTATGGAAACGCTGGCCGATGCGCTTTCAACAGTGGGCATTGCCACGCTGCGGTTTAATTTCCCCTTTGCTGAAGGGAAAAAGGGCCGGCCTGATACTCCCGCAGTTGCCCACGCTACAATAGAAGCGGCTATTACAAAGGCGCGTGAATTAGCACCCAAACTGCCGCTCTTTGCTGCCGGCAAATCTTTCGGAGGAAGAATGAGCTCACAATACCTGGCAGCCCATCCGGAGAGCCCTGTTAAGGGTATTATTTTCTATGGTTTTCCATTGCATCCTTCCGGCAAACCTTCCACTGAACGCGCTGACCATTTAAAAGCGCTGAAGATACCAATGCTTTTTTTACAGGGCAGCAAAGATACCCTGGCTACCTGGGAGCTGATCGAAGCCGTATGCGCGTCTTTGAAAAAAGCTACCCTGGTAAAACTGGAAGGAGCAGATCATTCTTTTAAGGCAGGCAAAAAAGATGTGATGTCATTGCTGGTTGATGAAACAAACAAATGGGTAGAGAAGAAGCTGAAATAAAAAGAGCCGGTCAATTGCTTGCCGGCTCTATGATCTAAAATTATTCTCACTTCCATCCACCTCCCAGATCCCTGTAAATATTAACAACAGCATTCAGCTGCTCTTTTTTAGTTTCAACCAGCTCCAGCTTGGCTTCCAGCGCATCGCGCTGGGTCATCAGCACTTCAAAATAATCTGCCCTGGCAGACTTGAACAGGTCATTGGAAATATCGATAGACCTGGTGAGCGCATCTACCTGCTTTGACTTCAGATCATAACTGTGACCCAGGTTACTGATGTTGGAAAGCTGGGTGGAAACTTCCAGGTACGCATTTAAAATGGTACGCTCATAGTTATAGATAGCCTGCAGCTGCCGTGCATTGGCGCTGTTAAACTCTGCTTTGATAGCATTCCGGTTAATAAGCGGCGCAACCAGGTCACCGGCCAGGGAATAAAGCAGCGATTCCACCGGGTATTTCACCAGGTAAGAAGGCTTAAACGCTTCCAGTCCTACTCCGGCTGAAATGCCGAGTGAAGGATAAAACTCGGCCCGTGCTACTTTTACATCCAGCTTTGCAGCGGCTAAGTCCAGCTCCGCCTGTTTAATATCCGGGCGGTTAGCCAGCAGCTGCGAAGGGATGCCCGAATTAACGGCCTGTGGCAGCAAACCTAAGAAGTCGCTTTTATCCCTGGGTATTTCCTGCGGATAGCGGCCTAACAGGAAGTTGATCTTGTTCTCTGTTTCTTTTATGCTTTGCAAAATGTCGAACTCCATGCTCTGGGATTTCAACACTTCCGCCTCAAATTTCTGAACAGCCAGCTCAGTTGCCCTGGCAGCTTCTTTCTGCACCTTTACAATTTCCAGTGCGCTTTTTTGCAGCTCAATGTTCTGTTTTACGATGCCCAGCTGGTTGTCCAGCGCCAGCAGCTCATAATACGAATTGGCCACTTCAGCAACCAGGTTTGTAAGCGCAAAGTTCCTGCCTTCCATTGTTGAGAGATACCTGGTAACTGCAGCTTTCTTTGCGTTGTGCAGCTTTTTCCAGATATCCGCTTCCCAGTTCGCATAAGCGCCTATCATATAATTCGGCAGGTTCTCCGGCACTTCCGTTCCTGGCTTTATTTCTGTAGATGCATCGCCGGCACCCTGGCTGGTATACCTGCCTACTTTTTCCAGCTCAGCACCGGCCCTTAAGCTCACTGTTGGCAGTAAGGCTGCGTGCCTTGACCGGATATCATTCTTCGCGATCTCAATTTCCTGCAGGGTGATCTTCATCTCCTGGTTGTTCTTCAGCGCAGTGTCGATCAGGCTTACCAGGTTTTGATCTGTAAAAAAAGTGCGCCATTGAGTGGCTGACATATTGGTGGTATCCTGGCTATCGTTGTAGGATCCGGGAACCGATCTGTTCTCATTTGACGGCATGATCGCGGGAACCTTGCAGCTTGCTACAGCCAGGCAAATACTCAGCGGCCCAATCCATCGTTGTATCCTTGATTTATACATTGTGATCAATTTCTTCAGTTAATGGATTTTCTTCTTCATCTTTAACAAGCATACGTCTTTCTGCTATTTTGCCGAATATGTAGTATAACCCGGGTATAACCAGCACGCCGAAAACTGTTCCGAAAAGCATACCGCCTGCAGCGGCAGTACCAATGGTTCTGTTACCAATCCTGCCAGGGCCGGAAGCAAAAACCAATGGGATCAAACCCGCGATGAATGCGAACGAGGTCATCAGAATGGGACGGAACCTTACCTTTGAACCTTCCATGGCAGCCTGTAATACGGTGGCGCCTGAACGGTGTTTCTGCACCGCAAACTCCACGATCAATACGGCATTCTTACCCAACAAACCGATCAGCATTACCATGGCTACCTGTGCATAGATGTTATTTTCCAGTCCCGTTACTTTCAGCAACAGGAACGCGCCGAAGATACCGGCCGGCAATGAAAGGATCACCGATAAAGGCAGGATGAAACTTTCATACTGTGCAGACAGGATCAGGTATACGAAACCAAGACAGATCAGGAAGATGTAAATGGCCTGGTTACCCTGTGCTACTTCATCCTTTGAAATACCCGCCCAGTCAATCCCAAAGCCTCTTGGCAAAGTTTTTTGCGCCACTTCATTAATTACCTTAATAGCTTCACCGCTACTGTAGCCAGGTGCAGATGAACCGCTTATTTCCGATGCATTGTACATGTTATGCCGGGTGATCTCTGACAAGCCATACACCTTTTCCATTTTCATGAAAGCGGAGAAAGGCACCATTTCATCACGGTCATTCTTCACATACAGCTTCAGGATATCATCAGGCAATGCCCTGTATTGCGGCGATGCCTGTACGATCACCTTATACTGGCGGTCATATTTAATAAAGCTGATCTCGTAGTTACTGCCTATCAATGTGGAAAGCGTGTTCATGGCATTGTCAATGGTCACGCCTTTTTGCTGTGCAATGTCATTATCCACCCGCAGCATATATTGCGGGAAGCTGGCGCTATAAAAGGTGAATACGGATGCCAGCTCAGGACGTTTGCTCAATTCCTTTACAAAGTCACGGCTTACGGTTTCCATCTTTTTATAATCGCCTGATCCTGCTTTATCCAGCAAACGCAGTTCAAAACCACCGGCAGCACCGTAACCCGGTACAGCTGGCGGCTGAAAGAACTCAATGGTAGCGCCGGTAATATCTTTCGATTTCTCTTCCAGCTCAGTTATAATTTCCTGCACAGAATGTTTGCGTTCTTCCCAGCTTTTCAGGTTGATCAAACAGGTGCCCGAGTTGGACCCGGTTCCTTCCGTAAGGATCTCATAACCTGCCAGGGAAGAAACGGATTGTACGCCTTCAATATGCTCCGCAAGCTTTTGCAGCCTTTCCGCTACTTCGTTTGTTCTTTCCAGTGAGGAACCCGGGGGTGTTTGAATAATCGCATAGAACATGCCCTGGTCTTCATTTGGTATAAAGCCCGAAGGCACGCTCTTATTCAGGAAAAAGATACCGGCGCAAAAAGCGATGAGCACCGCAAAGGTGACCACTCTTCTGCTCACAATTTTTCCCAGCAGCTGCGTGTATTTTCCCTGCGTACGGTTAAACGAGTTATTGAAGCCATCCAGGAACTTATCCACCACCGTTTTCTTTTTGGGCTTTCCATGATTATTCTTCAGGATCATGGCGCAAAGAGCTGGGGTAAGGGTAAGCGCTACTATACCGGAAAGGATAATGGCGGTTGCCATAGTGATGGAAAACTGCCTGTAGAAGATGCCCACCGGTCCAGACATGAATGCCACCGGGATAAATACCGCTGCCATCAAAAAGGTGATCGCAATAATGGCACCGCTGATCTCATGCATGGCTTTTTGGGTGGCCTTTAACGGCGAAAGATGCTCTTCCTCCATTTTTGCGTGCACCGCTTCAATTACCACAATGGCATCATCCACCACCACACCAATGGCAAGCACCAATGCAAATAAGGTAATGAGGTTGAGCGTAATGCCGAAGAACTGCATGAACATAAAAGTTCCGATCAGGGATACCGGCACTGCCATGGCGGGGATCAGCGTAGAACGCCAATCGCCCAGGAACAGGAACACCACCAAACCCACCAGGATGAAGGCTTCCACCAGGGTATGAATCACTTTTTCAATAGAGGCATCCAGGAATTTGGATACGTCATAGCTGATCTCATAATCCATTCCCTTGGGAAAAGAGCTGGCCTTGATCTCTTTCAGCTTGGCCTTCACATCCTTAATAACCTGGCTGGCATTACTTCCGTATGATTGCTTTAGCACAATTGCTGCTGAAGACCGGCCATTCAGGTTGGAATAAATATCGTACATGGAGCTTCCGAACTCCACGCTCGCCACATCTTTCAGGCGAAGGATCTCACCATCCGGGCTGGATCTTAAGATCACATTCTCGTATCCTTCCTTGGTGCTGAAACGGCCGGGGTATTTCAATACATATTCAAAGGTCTGGGATCTTTTACCGGAGCTTTCGCCGGTTTTACCGGGAGAGGCTTCCAGGCTTTGCTCGTCCAGCGCTTTCATTACCTCATCGGCCGAGATCTTATAGGCTAGCATACGGTCGGGCTTCAGCCAGATCCTCATGGCATATTCGCGGTTACCGAGAATATCCGCAAAGCCAACACCATCTACCCTTTTCAGCTCTGATAGTATGTTGATGTCGGCGAAGTTGAAAAGGAATTTCTGATCCATGTTAGGATCAGTACTGTAAAGGTTCACGTACATGAGCATGTTAGATTCCTCACGCGTGATCTTTACACCTTCACGTACTACCAGCGGCGGCAGCTTATTCACTACAGATGCCACCCTGTTCTGCACGTTTAACGATGCCTGGTTAGGATCGGTGCCCAGGTTAAATACTACCTGTATGGAAGCCTCTCCATCATTACCTGCATCGGAGGCTATATATTTCATGCCCGGAACGCCGTTTATGGCCCTTTCCAGGGGAATGATCACAGATTTGATCATTAATTCACCGTTCGCCCCGGGATATTCTGCCGTAACATTCACCTTGGGCGGTGATATGGATGGAAATTGTGTAACCGGTAAAGTGGTAATGGCCAGTACCCCCAGGAAAACAATTATAAGCGAAATAACTATCGACAGAACCGGCCTTTGTATAAACTTATTGAACATTGAGCTACGCTATTAGATAATGAACTACTATTCCGCTTTTAACCGCAGGTGGGAAATAACTTCCCCGGGCGCCTGGTATTCAAAGTTGATCTTATCATCATCTTTTACCTTCTGCACGCCTTCGAGCAGTATTTTGTCAGTTTCTGAAATGCCACTTTCAATCACATACAGGTCCGGCATACGGCCGGTGATGGTAATGTTCTTTGATCTTACCACATTGTTCTTATCTACTACAAAAACATACATCTTATCCTGAATTTCGTAAGTGGCTTTCTGCGGAATAACTAATGCATTCCTCAGCGGTACTGTCATCAGCACCTTACCGGTTTCGCCATGTTTTAACAGCTTGTCGGGATTCGGGAATTTCGCGCGGAAGGCAATATTTCCTGTTTCATGATCAAACTCGCTTTCAATAGTTTCCACATCTCCCTTATAGGGCAGGGGGCTGTTATTGGCCAGCAGCAGGCTTACCTTATTATCGCCGCGGCCTTTGGTATTGGTTTCGTAGTCCAGGTATTCCGGCTCAGATACATTAAAGTAGGCGAACATCTGGCTGTTATCTGAAAGGCTGGTCATTAACTGACCCTCATCCACCAGGCTTCCCAGCTTCAATGGGATGCGGTCAATAACCCCGTCAAACGGTGCACGGATCTCAGTGGCCGACACATGGAACCTGGCAAGTGACATTTCGGCTTTTGCCTGATCCAGCTTGGCCTGGGCCACAGCCTGCTCATTTTTTGAGACCACATTTTTATCGGCCAGGACTTTTGTATTCTGCAATTCTATTTCTGCAGCTTTGGCTTCTGCTTCAGCTTTCTGCAATTCAGCCTCATACATTTTCGGCATGATCCTGAATAACAGCTGGCCGGCTTTTACAAACTGGCCCTCATCAACATAAATGTTTTGCAGGAAGCCCTTTTCCAGTGCACGGATCTCGATGTTCCTCACAGATTTTATCTGCGAAACATATTCCTTGGTAAAGGAGGTATCCACCCTTAAAGGACTGGTAACGATATACTTACTGGCTTCTTCTTTTTCTTCGCTTTTGGCAGATGTACAGCTTGTTTGGTACAGCATGGCAGCTATGCCTGCGAGCATGACAATTTTCTTCATGATTGTAATGTATTGAACGGTTGGCGCTTGAACGTCAGAGATCTCTTTGGGTGTAAGATGGCATCAGTAGCCAGGGCAAGACCAGAATTGTCGTGCAGGGGGAGTAATATACATCCGCCAGGTATTCATGCTCGCACCATAGGTTGCTAATGCAAATTACCTGATCAGATCCGTAAAGTTCTTTGTGTAATGTATTTATAGGATAAATAGCCGTAAAAGAGTGGACGGTCTTTAAAGCCGCCGTAGAAATGACTTAAGCCGGGTGAGCCGGAGGGAACTAAATAACACCTGGTTAACAATTTATATTTCCTGGCAAAGTAATTATTTGCATCCTCATCCTCCACATTGTCACTGATCAGGAATTCTTCTTCTTCATTTGGGTGAATGTCCTGTATAAAGGTGTAGGCCTGATCTGTATTTATGACAGCATTTACCTGCTGCTTTTTTTCACTATCCTGTGCCTGGGAGTAGCACATGGTGCGGTGCAGGGTACCGGTAGTATGAAAATAGTCATACCCCAGCGACATCAGGCAACACAGATATATGAAAAAAATAAATACTCTCATTTGGGGCTCAAAATTAATAAAACTTTGAGAAGCCCTTATTAAAAATTGATTAAATTTTGATGGTTTGGCGGGCAAAACGAATATAAACGAATTTTAATTTAATTTTAACAAAAGTTATTTTGCCGGTAAAAAATGGGGGAAGGGGTAATTTCCCGTTATTGTAAAGATCCCATTCCGGGTTTATCTGCGCCTGAAAGGATGCGGGATCCGCCACCACCAGGTTCGCTTATGGGCTTCTTCTTTTTTGGTGATGGCGCCTGATATAATGAATATTCCAACAGGAACCGCTCCCGGTATCTTCTTACCTTTAATAGCTAACATAACGCCACTGTGAAAAAAGTAATCCTTTTAACAGGCGCTTCTTCCGGTATTGGCCTGGCCTGTGCTAACGCACTGCACGAAAAGGGCATATTGTTTATGGATCCACCCGGAACCTGCAACATATGAAAGCGGCAGCCTTCAGGCCCATTGAGCTGGATGTAACGGACGATGCTTCCGCACGTACTGCTGTTGAATACATCCTGAAGGAAGAAGGCAGGATAGATGTGCTGGTTAACAATGCCGGCAATTGCATTGTGGGACCGGCTTATGCCATGCCTGTTGCAATGGCGCAAAAGCAATTTGAGGTGAACTTTTTCGGCATCATTCGTATGTGCAATACCGTATTACCAGGCATGATCGAAAATAAAAAAGGGTTAATTGTAAATACAGGCTCTCTGGCCGGCCTTATGGGGCTCCCTTACCAAAGCATGTACGTGGCTTCCAAATACGCGCTGGAAGGTTATACGCAAAGCTTACGGATGGAATTACGGAGCACCGGTGTTAAAGTGGTGATCCTTAATCCCGGCGATTTTAATACGCCCATCACACAAAACCGGGAGAAGGTTCCCTTTACAATGCAATACCCTGCTTTAGAAAAAGCTTACCATACTGTTATTGCAAATATTGAAAAAAATGAAAGCGCTGCTGCATTCCCGGCTGCCATTGGCGCCCGGCTTTGCAAGGTTGTAGCGGCTAAACATCCGGCGCAGCGTTATCTTATAGGTCAGATGGGGCAAACTATAGTTCCTTTGCTTAAGCAGATTTTACCGGGACGGTGGTTTGATAAGTTGATGAATGATTATTACGGGATAGAGTAAAAATTTTCATGGAAAAGATCATAAAAACAAGCAATCAAATTGCAGAACAAATGGAACGCTGGTTCCTGAGATATCATCTGAAAGAAAAATCTGCATTTAATAGCAGCGAGCCATTCACGCTTTTTAGCCACCTGTATTTTGAAAAGCAAAATGAGCTGATCAAACGCATACAGCTAAATGAGCGTGAAATTCCGGTGCTGGTACTGGCCCTGGAAAAAAATGAATTTATTATAAATACTACAGAACGGTTTATAAAGACTGATGGCTGTGAACCTGAGCAGCTTTACTACTCAGCATTTAGCCATCATAAGGGATACCGGTCTATAGCTGTTGATCATCATACTTCAGTTAGTATAAAAACGGATGGTTATTTTGAACCCTTCGGATTAGTAAGAAAAGACGGGACAGTTATTTATTGGAACATTCCAACCGGCAAGCCGGGATTTGCCTTTTGGAATGTAACAAAAAAATTTGAAATTATTGGAAGAAGGTATGTAGTTTAAGCTTATTCTACTCCATTACTCAACAACTCCACCGCCCTGTCCTCACTGCAATTCTCCGTACCAAAGCGTTTCAGCCATTTTATGCCCGGTACAGCTATTCGTGTATCTGCAGTATGATCCCATTTATTTTCAAAACCATGGGCAGCCAATGCTTTAATGATCTCCTCCCCTATAGCAGCAACAGCCGCGTTATCCGCTTCAAAAGGTCCAAAGGCTAAATACAGCTCATCGCCTTCTATTACCCGTTCCAGATCCTGCGCATGGTAAAAGCAAAAACCACGGGTGTTAATGCCTTCTGCTTTTAATTCGCTGTAGATATGACCGCAATCACTTTCACCGTCCTGCCGGGTATAGCCGGCATTGTGCAGGGCAATAATGCCGGAACTGTTCAGCTGATCAAACACGCGGGCCAGCCGGTCAAAATCAGTTTCCTGCGGCCAGGCGGCCTGCTCTTTTAAGCGGGCGGTATACTGGCGGCCGATCTCTTCTTTCAGCCATGTTTCGTCCAGCACTTCATCATAGAACAGGTCCATGATATTTTCCTGTATCTCCTCATCATCATAAAACCCACCTGCTATCATTGAACGTACCTGGTCCGTGATCTCTTCTTTTAATGCATCCATAATCTGCTATTTAGCGCAAAGTAAAAATCGCAAATTTCCGGATCAAATTCAAAGAGCGGCAGATCAAGATATTGTTATGTCTGATTAAAAATATTGGATCAGCCTTATGCCGGGTGTTACCTTTTTAAAGAAATCATTAAAGTAGAATACCGGTTCCAGCTTTGTTCGGCCTTCAAACAGCGACATACGCCCAACGCCTATACGAAAAGTATGCGGCGCCATATAATCGCCCTCCCGATGGATCAGGTAACTCAGCGAAAAGGTAAAGCTGAGCTCAGGTTTTTTACCCGGCTGTTCGGCAGCTCCCTGTCCATAAAACAGTGTAAGAAAGTCGTTCCGGTACACCCTGGCTTTGCCATCACTATCCTTGCCAAAGAAAAAGTTAGGTTCCCAGTATAGTCCAAATTCGCGTCTTATCAATTTATTACGGAAGATAGAGCTCGCTACTATGGCGGTACCTATGCTAAAGGAGGGAACAAAATAATTCTTATAGTTCTGGATGCCTACCGCTGCATTCAGGTGCAGCTCATCGCCCTGCCGGGATAAATATCCCCGGCTCTGCTTAGCAGAGATCAGATAATCTTTTGTGAGGTGCATCCGTCCATCTTCTCCTCTCGTCCAGTCCCTATCATACTTCGTTTCAAGGCTATGCAGCTTATCATTCAAACGGCCATCTGCATAGGCTGCCAGCTCATTCCAGTTATTCACAAAAAAGCTAAGCCGGTAAGGATGTACGCTCTTTCCGTCGCTTTTTACACTTCCTAAAAAATGAATGGTGTCCTGCTCCAGTTTTAAAGCAGCCACCTCTCCCTGCTGAATAAGATAGCTGTTGCTGTTTGACCGGCCTTTGTAAATGCGGATCTTTTTTGCCTTTGCTGCATCTATTACATAGTCGATCCGCTTATAAGACAGCTCATCAGACAATGAATCCTTTAAGGGCAAAAGGTCCTGCAGGAATGTCCTTACCAGGGAATCCAGGTTCCCAACCTGCTCCAGGTCATTAATACTTACCAGCTCTACCTGCATCTTATTACCTTTATCCAGCTCAATCCAGAAGCGCCGGGTTATTTTATCTGCCGGCAGCTCAAAGGTCTTATCTTCATTGGTTACCGCTTTTTTCTCCTGCGCACATACCACTCCCGTGATGCTGCAGATCAGCATCCATAAACAGGTCATTTTTTTCATTTAGCTAATTTTTTGGAGAGAGATGAATGTTAAGTGTATTATTTGCAATTGTTTGATCGCCCAAACCGGCCGGGCTGTTAACTCTTATGGTAAATGGCTTATATTCCGGGTATACTACTTCATTCACCGTTGCCTCACCCAGCTCGTTAATATGTACTACCCGTATTTTCTTTGGTGCAGCGGTTGCGGGAACAGCCGCCAGCATAGTATCGGTTATTTGTAAGGTATCTTTCTTTAAAGTGGCAGTAATATTGGTAGTGTTAATCGGATGAATAAGGGCCGGCATTATTGCTGCAAGCACCTGCTGTGCGGCAACCGGCTTATTTTTTTCCTTTAACACATTTACAGGGGCTTCCTTTTGTGAAATCACCAATGTTGCCGGTGTATCCAGATGCTGGTAAGCTACAGCAGGTGAAATGTGTACCCCGGAATACTTTTGTTTATATGCTAGCAAGGCAGGTATTAAGCAGCCCGCCAGTAAACAGGCTGCTGCAGCCCAATACCAGCCGGTTTTGCTTTTGCCTTGTTTGGATTGCATGCGGGTATGCAGCCTGTCCCACGCGGCGCTTTTATCCAGGCCTGCTTCACCTGCTGTATGGTCTAAGCCATCCAGCCTGCTTACCCAATCCTTATTGTGTGCTTCGTTTGACATACGTAATGTTTTTTTGCAGCAACATTTTCTGTAACAATGATCTTGCTTTGCTGAGCTGCGATTTGGAAGTGCCTTCTGAAATATCCAGCAGGGAGGCAATCTCCCCATGGTTCATACCTTCAATAGCATGCAGGTTAAAAACCGTGCGGTAGCCCGCCGGCAGCTGTACGATCAGGTTAAAAATATCTGTGGCTGATAAATTATTCAATGCTTCCTCTTCCAGCGGAATAGCTTCTGCTACGGTTTCCGACACAATTACAAAGGTCTGTTTTTTCCGCAGGAACATCAGGCACTCATTGATCATAATACGTTTCAGCCAGGTGTATAAAGCGGCTTCGCCCTGGTAATTAAAAGCAGGCAGTCCTTTAAAGAATTTGTAAAAGCCATCCAGCAGCAGCTCCTCTGCATCCTCCTGGTTCTTTACATAGCGGCGGCAAACCATTAACATTTTACCGGCCAGCTGATCAAAAATGCATTTCTGTGCAGCGGCGCTGCCCTGTTTTGCTTCTTTGATAAGTACCGGTATCTCCATTCCTTTTGGTAAAGTGATTATATAAGTATAAATGCAGATTATAAGCAAAGGGTTGCCTGCTCAAAAAAGATCTTTACTAATAGGGGATAATCAGGCAAAAAAGCCCAGCTCTATCACGGTTTCATTGGCTTCTATACAGAACGGCAGCGCTTCCAGGCCGGGTACAAAATTAAATACCCGCTCTTCTGTCATGGGTAACAGCATCATTTTTTTATCCGCGGTAATACGCAGGCTTCCCCCCTGTTTATGAACCTCCACCGTATGCGCTAATTTAATTTCATAGTTTTCTGTAGATGGGGAAATAACCGGTACTATGATCTTCACCGGCCGTTCTTCTTTTGCATCATGCTTAAAATGCAGGATCACTTTGTCTTTGCTGAACCGGTAAACTATTTCGCAATTCACCGCGCCTGCTGCAGGCTGCTGCTGATCTTTATTTACGAGCCTGGAGCGGGTATGTATAACGATAGTATCCTGCTCCTGTGTGGTTTTCATGCCTGCAGTAAGGTCATGGATGTTCAGGTAGGTGCTCCCTCCTTCCTGCAACTCAATACGTGGTGTTAAAGGCATGGATAAAGGATCCTTATCCACCTGCATATTACCGGCTTCATACAGCTGGTACTCATTCATACTGGCTGTGAAGATCAACCCGGCTTTTTCATGCCACAGCATGGTAAGCGCGCCACCGGAAGCATGGCCGCCTTTAAAATCTTTATAGTTACGGTCGTAGGCAGTAACAGTAGCCCTGAAAGCACCCTGGGAGATGAGGGTGGTTTGTATATCGCTGAAAAAGCGGCTGCCATATGCCTGCTCCCGTGGTAACGTTACTTTGGCAAAAGTTGCCGGTGGTGTTGGCACACCATGATCCAGAATCGTTACCAGCGCTTTAAGATGGCAAAAGGTGTGGTGCAGGCTGGCGCTCACGCCATGGCTCAGGTAATGCGGGCCGCCGTATAATACGCCATCATGCGTATTGGCTTTTAACAGCTGTGTATTCAGCAATGCTACCTTGTAAAAGGCCGGATTGCGGTTGGCCATCAGCGCATAGGCCGGCTGGCAGCCATCGGAGGTACGGCTGCCCCAATAGGTCCATTTGTAATTGCGGGTGCCCCAGCTGTTATCCCAGCCACCATCCGGTAACATGAACTGCATATGCGTTTCCAGGGCACGGCTTACCACATCCAGCACTTCATGATCTTTTGTGAGCAATCCATACAGCACCAGCGAGGGCAGGGATTCCTCTACATTATATCCAAGGTCAACCGACAAACACCCTTTAGCGCTGCGCTTATGATAAGGCCCGCCTTCGCCGGTAAGGAAACCATCTTTTATGGTTATAAACCGTAATGCTTTATGTGCCAGCTCGCGGCCACGGCGCTGGAAACGGGGCTCGTCCAGTACTTCGCCCAACAGGGATAAGCCATAGGTGGCAGAGATGGGATAATTAATATTGCCGTAGTCGATGTTAAAGTTTTTGTAGATGAAATCACCGCTCTTTTTCAAACGGGCGCTGAGCTCATTTTTGAAATTATTATCCAGCAGCGTGCCGTGCTGCTTTAAGGCTTCGCCCAGGGCGATGGCGGAGAACACGGTAGTACCTTTCCAGGCGCCTTTTACCGGTTCATTTAACCAGGAGCCATCCTGCTGGCTCACAGTGCTTTCCATCCAGCGGTACAGGAGTATGGCTGCATCTACATAATCGCTGTTATTAGTAACATGGGCCAGGTGCAAAAAGGGGTAGATGGTATCGCCCATGCGGCCATGCACCACATTTTCCGGCGGATAAATGATGGTGCCGTAATTTTTATCGGCCTTGTCTTTTACCTGCATATTCAGCAGCGCGCTGCCCCAGGTATCTGTAAGCTGCCGGCAAAGCACAGAAAGCTCATCTTCATTCACAGATGAAGGCAGCGCCCAGGCTAAACTATTACCTGCATACAATGCGCCTAATAAACCAGTACCCTGTTTTAAAAAATGTCTGCGGGATAACAATGTGAAATTTATTTTACTCTACTCCTTTCACGCGCATCTGCAGCGTGTAAATAGCTTCTGATGCGGTGATGAATAATGTTTTCCGGTCTTTGCCGCCAAAACAAACGTTGCCTGTCCAGTGGGTGGGAATGGGAATGTTGCCTAGCTTTTTCCCGGTGCTGTCATAGATGGTTACGCCCTGGCCGGTAATGTATAAATTCCCTTCGCTATCCAGCGTCATACCATCAGAGCCCTGGGATACAAACAGCTGTTTGCCTGTTAAAGCACCATCCGGGTTAATGCTGTACCTGTAGGTTTTGCCTGCTTCAATATCCGCTACGTATAAGTATTTACCGTCCGGCGTACCTACAATACCATTAGGTTTCACAAGGCCGTCAGCTGCTACCACAGCGGCTTTCTTCCCTTTAGGCAAATAATATACCTTCTGTTCTTTTATGTCCGGTGTTTTGCGGGTCCAGTAATCACGGGGATAAAAAGGGTCGGTGAAATAGATGCCACCTTTGGGATCGATCCACAGATCGTTAGGGCCGTTCAACAATTTACCTTCATAATCGCTTAACAGCACGGTTACTTTTTTAGATGGGCTAATAGACCACAGCTCATCTTTTTCATCGGCACAGGAAATGATGTTGCCTTTTTTATCAAAGTACAATCCATTGGAGCGGCCTGTTTTGTCCATGAACAAAGACAGCTTTCCATTTACATCGTACTTCCAGATCTTATCATTCGGCTGATCGGTAAAATAAATGTCGCCCTGTTTATTTACCGCGGGTCCTTCGGTAAACGCAAATTGTTTGGCTACTTCCTTTACCGTGGCGCCGGGGCCCACCACCGGTATCTCCTGGGCTAAAGTGGAACTGCCTGTTGCCAGGCATAATAATAGCAGGGCATAATAACGTGTAAGCATGCCCTAAGTTAGCTAAAAAGTACAAAAATGTTATTTCAGCGGAATGTTGACCACTTTATAATTCAGGGCATTGGTAGTGCCGCAGGTAATATCAATGGTAACACCAGTAATGGAGCCGGCCAGGTCAGAGGCCAGGAATACGGCGGTATTGGCAATATGCGCCATGGGGGGTAATTTTTTAAGCATCGTATCGGCCTGCATTTTCACTAAAAATTCCGGCGCATCCGGTGAGCTGGCAATGGCTTCTGCAAAAACGCGGGAATCCGGTGAGCCGCCGGAGCGCATATTCACTACCCGCACCCCATGGGGTCCCAGCTCTGATGCCAGGTCGCGGGAAAAACTTTCCATGGCACAGCAGGCCGGCCCAAAACCACCTACCAACGGATAACCAATACCAGCGGGAGTGGCAGTAAGTGATAAAATAACGCCGGAACCCTGCGCCATCATTACCTTGCCGGCGGCTGTTGCGGTAAGAAATTGCGTGTGCATGGCAATGTTCACCGGCCGTATAAAATCGGCCAGCTCCATTTCCACCAGGGGAATATTCTGTTTAGGCTTTAGATCAATAGCATTATAGGAAATATCTACCGTACCTGCTTTTTGCTTTACCTGCTGCAAATGCGTATCAATAGCTTTTTCGTCCAATGCATCTACCACAGCGGCTTCTGCACGGCCACCGGTGGCACAGATCTCATTTGCCAGCTGCTGCACATTTTCCAGGTGAAGGCCGGTGAGGAATACCTGTGCGCCTGCTGCGGCCAATGCTTTTGCTATTGCGCCACCTAATGAGCCGCCTGCTCCATAGATCACCGCGTTCTTGTTTTGCAATAACATGGGGGTAGTTTTTTGATGTAAACAAACTTAAATAAGAATGTGCAGGCGCAGACGGTGTAATAACGACAATGTAGTGGGCATACTGCGTCAGTGCTGTTATTTACCCAGCGCCTCCCGCACGGCCGGGGCTATTTTTTTCCCAAAGAGCTCGATGGCATGTAATACTTTATCGTGTGTAATATAACCCTTTACCAACTGCGCCAGGAAACGGGTATTATTGAACAGCTGATGCTGGTACAGCAGCTTATCAATGATCTCCTGCACACTGCCTACAAACAAAGGTCCTTCCGGCATACGCAGGTATTCAAACTGCTCCCTTGTAAGAGGCGACCAGCCACGCTCTTTACCCACACGGTTCATGAGCACCTGGTAAGAGGGGAAGAATTCATCTGCCGCCTGGTCCGAACTATCGGCTACATAAAACTGGGAATTGATGGCCAGCGGCAGCTGCGCAGGATCATGCCCTGCGGTTTGGGCCGACTGCCGGTATAAATTGATCAGTTGTACATACTGGCTGGGGCGCCCTCCTAAAATAGCCAGCGTTAAAGGTAAATTGAGCTTGCCTGCCCGTACCGCAGATGCCGGCGTACCGCCTATGGCCAGCCAGATGGGCAAAGCCGCCTGGTAGGGCCTTGGATAAACACCGCGGTTGCTCACAGGCGCCCGGAACTTTCCTTTCCAGGTCAGGGTCTCCTGCTGGTTGATCTGCAACAGCATGTGCAGCTTTTCCTCAAACAAAGCATCGTAATCTGCCAGGTTGTAACCGAACAGCGGATAAGATTCTGTGAAGGAGCCACGGCCGGCCAGGATCTCCACCCGTCCGCCGGAGAGCAGGTCAACAGTGGCAAACTGCTGAAAGGTGCGCACCGGGTCGGCAGAGCTAAGCACAATAACGGAGCTGGTTAAACGAATATTCTTCGTAACAGTAGCAATAGCGCCCAGCACTACTTCCGGGGCCGATATAACAAAATCAGGCCGGTGATGCTCGCCTACGGCAAACACATCCAGCCCAACGGCATCGGCCAGTTTGGCTTCTTCAATAATTTCCTGCATACGCAGGTAAGATTGTTCGGCCTTACCTGTTACGCCTTCCGGCTGTACTTCTCCAAATGTGCTGATCCCCAGTTCCATAAAATAGACGGTTTTTTATCCGCCTACAATTTAAGGCAATACTGCGAGATACCAGCCAAATGCGGCGCAGCGTCATTACGCCTGTTCCCACTCAGAATACCGGGTTTCTTCCGGCACATCTGTGCTGCTTTCAAAATTCAGGGCATAGCCATCGGGATCATACAGGTTAATGACCCACATATTATTTCCTACAAACGGCTCTGTAGTGCTGATGCCATTGGCAATAAACTCGTGGTACAGGGCAAGGGCATCTTCACAAATAAAACAAATGGATACGCCCACACCCAGCTTGCCTTCAGGCGTCCAGGCATCAGGCCCTTCCGTATGGTACTCCTGTAACATAAGCGCAGCGCCTTCCCGCTGCACGCAGCACCATTCTATTTTTCCGCGGGGCTCCCACCTGGCAATGATCTCAAAGCCAAGTCCCTCTACATAAAAGCGGATGGAGGCCTCCATATTTGCTACTGCAAAAAAGGGAACGGCCTGCTGAATATTTTTGGGTGGTAGATATTCTTGCATTGTTTAAAACATTTGGGAGTTATGCTGGTCTTATGTTCCAGCTAAACGTTGCATGGCAGGTTTAATCTTTTTAAATGGTTAATATGCTGCAGGTCTAAGAACAGGCTAATGGGCTTAACTGAAAATCGTATTACCACTGTTAATTTACTAAATAGAGCGGCCATTTCAATGCATCCTCCTATAAAAAGGGAATATCATCAAAAAAATTAATATGGAACGACTTCCACCATTTTATCGTGACCGGGGCGGCTCATATAAAAAAGCCCCCCGGAACTATTCCGGGAGGGCTTTATGTTCCTGCGCCAACAGGTAACTATTGCACTTTCACAAAGCGTTTCGTGATCTTTTGTGTTTTTTGAGTGAACAGCAATGTATACACGCCCGGGGGTAAAGCAGCAATGTTCACTGTACGCGCGGCCGCATTAGTGCGCATTACAATGTTACCGCCGCTGTTAAGGATGTATATGATACCGCCCGACAGATCATATTTAGATTGCAGCTTCAGCTCACTCACCGCCGGGTTGGGGTATACTTCCAGGGTGATAGCTGCTGCGTCTGGCAACAGCTTATTGGGGTTACTAATGGACAAGGCCGGCGTGCTGCCGCTGCGGGCCAATGCGCTGGCAGGCACCTGTTCCAGCTGCCATTGAGCGCTTTGCCAAACAGGATACATCATGCCATGCTGCGCATAACCTTTCAGGTTCTCGATATGAATATAATCGTTTGAGGGGCCTGCATTACGGATCCGTACGTAGCCATCGCCGGTGCTTTCCAGGGCCCAGCGGGAGCTGAGCGTACCGGATGTACGGGTGGTAACTTCCACATAATCCAGCGCGTGCTCAATATTTATGTACTCACCGGTAGCACGGTTCTTAATTTCCACATAGCCGCCAGTTACATTTTCCAGCGACCACTGGTAGCTGTTGTCAGTAACTGAAGGGGAAGCGGCATAATTCGCCTGCGCACCGCCATCATTCAGATAAGTGTTTTGCCAGCGGTTCTTAATACGGTAATAGATGGTGCTGCCCTGGGTAACGGTTACTGCGCAGGTAGCTGTTTTCCCCTGGTCGGCCGTAGTAACGGTGATAGTTGCAGTACCTACCGCCACCGCGGTTACCAGCCCAGCCGCATTAACAGTAGCAACACTGGTGTTGCTTGAGCTCCAGCTTACGTTCGTGTTGGATGCATTGGCCGGCAGCACACTGGCTACCAGCTGCTGCGTAGCGCCGGTGCCAATACTGGCAGTAGCGGGCGATACGCTTACACCTGTTACCGGTACATTGGTAGCATTACAGTTGGTAAGATATACCGTGCCGAATACACGCGGATCCTGGAAGGCCGTGGTGGTAGTGGCAAAAGTTGCCAGCTGTGCATCGCGGGTGCCGCCATTATCATCATTATCCAGCTGCACATCCAGGCCAATGGGCTTGCCCAGGGCCGCAGTGGTGCCAATGGTACTCCATGGAATGGCTACTTCCACATTGTAGCCGGTGGAGGTTGCATACTGGCTAAAAGTAATGCCCATAGTGCGGGTTACGGAATTGCCACCTACATGCAGCGTGTTATCATTGTAGCGGAAGCCCAGCTGAAAATCATTGGCGCCATCATAAGTGCCGGTTTTGCTGTTATCGCCATCAATGAAAATTTCCACTACATCATCCTCCCACCAGCTGCCACCGGAATCATTGATCTTAGCAGCATCATTTACCTGCACCAATACATACAGGTTTGTGTTATCGTACATGGCACGCCACTGCCCGCCGTAGCCGGCCGGTACACCGCCTAATACAACGTTGCCAATACTCTTAATGGGTGCGGCTGACCATGCGCCATCAATGGTTTGATCAATAACCGGGGCGCTGCCTGTAACCCGCGCAACTGTAGGTGCCGTACAGGGCGGCAGGTCATTATCCGTAATGGTGATCACTGCCGTAGTATCATTACCCAGCTGGTAACCGGTACCTGTTCTGAGTGTTAAGCGCAAGGTTTCCGGTCCTTCAAAACTATTATCATCCACCGGCGTAATGGTAATGGTTTGTGCCAGAGTGGAAGGCGATAAAGTTACGGAGCCTGTTAAAGCCGGGCTGGCCGTGTAATCGGCAGCAGCGGCCGTACCGCTGATCGTGTAATTCACCGTTACTGTTTGCGTAATGGCCGATGCGCTGATCCGGAAAGCGCCGGTGTTATTGCCTTCCCCGGCATCTGCATCTGTAGCGGTAATATTTACAGCAGGCGTTACCGTTACCTTGCGGGTGGCGGTAAAGCTGCCGCTTTGTGTTGTTACGGTAATGGTGGCGGCACCCAAACCTACAGCTGTTACCTTGCCATTCGCATCCACCGTTACGGCGGCTGTGTTGGAGGAGGTCCAGCTGAGATTTTTATTGGTAGCATCTACCGGTATAATATTCGCTTTCAGCTGAAAGCTGCTGCCCGTGGCTATGGTAGTATCTGTAGCCGGCACCAGCACTACGCCGGTTACAGGAATATTTACATCCCGTATAATGAGCCTGAAATTCGTATTCCGGTTCAGGGAGGTACCGGATTCCGCATTCCTTACGGTAAGATTGTTGAACACCGCGGAATCTGAATTGGCCTGCGCATAAATACCAAAGCCGCCGTAAACATCGGAAGGCACATCACGCACCACAGGATCCAGGCCGGTGCCATCTATCAGCGTATTGTTGAAAATAAGGTGATGGTAATTATTGCCATACAGCTGCACGGCATCGCGCTGCGAGTTCAGGATGGTAGTGTTATCAAACTGGATGTTAAACACACCGGTTTGCGCATAAAACTCAATGGCGCCTCTTTTCTGGTTCCAGAGGTCGTTGCTGGTGCCGCAGCCAATGATAGTATTTTCCGCTACCTTAATTACATCACCGGGATACTTAAAAGTAAAGCCGGCAAAGTCGTTGGTGAAACGGATACCGGAGCCGCCTACTCCATCTTTAATGAGGTTGTGGTTAATGTCGTGGCCTGTGCCGCCGAAAATAGCAATGCTGCCGGCCCGCCAGTTATTTTCAATAGTGTTGTTACGGAAAGTGTTGTTCACGCCCATCACGTTGTTGGAGGCATCGGTGGAGGGCCACACCGCCAAACCATCATCGCCGTTATTCCGCACGCTGGACTGCTCAACGGTGGAATTGGAGGTACCCTGTGAAAAGTTCACACCATCCGCATAGTTGTTGCGGATGCGGCATTTGGAGATCATCATGTTAGTGGTTACATCTATCGGGTACGGGGGATCGTAACCACCGATCCAGAAACCGCATTCAAAATGCTCCACCCAAATATCATGCACATAGGAGCCCGCGCCATAGGTTCCCATAAAACCTTTGTACACCTTATACATTTGCCCCAGCGGGTTAGGCTCCCCGCCATATACCAGGCGGCATTGTTGGCCGTATTCATGGAGAAATTGGAGATCTCCACGTGGCTGGCCCTTGCCAGGATGCCGCCGGAAAACTGTACGTTGGTAGAGAAGTAAATATAGGTATGCCAGATGCCTGCGCCCTGGATCTTAATGTTGCTTACATTCAGCAGCAGCTTGTTGCTGAGTATAAAACGGCCGGCAGGGATGTATACATTTTTTCCCTGGCTGGATGCTGCGGCTATGCATTGGGTAAAGGCGGCAAAATCATCCGCATTATCCATACCATTAGCGCCGTAATCCGTTACAGATAAATAGTTGGCGGGTAAGGTCAGCGCGGTGGGTACGGCTTCCAGCTCCACAAAATCCACTCCATAGGTAATGCCATCATTATTGTCTTTTTTGATGGTCACCTTATCGCCTGCCTGTATGGCTGCATCCAGGCGAAAGTGTACTTCATCAAAACGCATTAGTATTTTAGTGCTTCCGCCGGAGGGTGTTTGCTGCGGATCTGCAGCGGGAAAATACTGGTACGCCCAATAAGATGACAGCGAAATATCGCGCACCTTTACATCATTTACATACAGGCCCAGTGAGCCTGAAGTGCCGGTGCCGGTGCTGTTATCGGGCATAGTAAAGCGCAGGTTAAAACCCTGTGCCGGTGCGGACAAGGTCCATTCCACATAAGCGCCATTGCTACCCAGGCTTACATACTTTTGGTCCGATGCTTCAGCAGCAATATCTGTTTGTATAAACTGGGGAGAGGATTGTAAGCTGGCGCCGCCGCCACGGGTACCGCTTTCAGCTTCATAGCGCTGATAGGGCAACAGGTTAGCGCCGCGGGGTAGCCCGTCACTTTGTGCGTATACGGGTAATTGGCTCATGCATACGTACAGGATAAGGGCCAGTACCGCCCGGAATACCCCGGGCGGGCATAGAGTTGTTTTCATAATACGTGGGTTTGGGTTTAAGAATAGTAGTTAAAATTTAATGGGTTATTTACATAGGCTGAATGGCTATTGCAGCCCCTCCTCCGGCTGCCAGCTGAATGGTTAATACGGTATTTGCATCTACAACAGATGTTTTGATCTGATAGGCTTCCGGGTTCTTTTTCCAGTCTGCATCCGGCGCGTCCGCATACACGGTGGCGCGGTATTTTTTGCCCTTATCCAGGAATTGCAATGGTATGGCTGCTTTGCGGCTGTTCTCATCGGTAATGGCGCCTACAAACCAGTTGGGTTTTCCTTTTTCCTTACGGGCTATGGTAATGTAATCACCCGGTTCTGCGGCTATAATGCGGGTATCATCCCAGTCAACCGGCACGGCTTTTATAAAGTTGAATGCATCGGCATGCGCGGCATAATTTTCCGGCAGGTCGGCTACCATTTGCACCGGGCTGTAGATGGTTACATACAATGCCAGCTGTTTGGCCAGCGTGGTATGCACCTGCCTGTCAGGCACATTAGGCGCATAGCCTTTTAATTTAAAGATGCCCGGCGTATAATCCATTGGCCCGCCCATTAAACGGGTAAAGGGCAGTATGGTCTCATGCTCCGGCGCATTACCGTTGCTGAAGGCATTGTACTCATTGCCCCTGCCGGCTTCGCAGGCCAGCCAGTTGGGATAGGTGCGCTGCAAACCGGTGGGCCTGGGTGGTTCATGCGCATCAATCATAATATGGTACTGCATGCCCTTCTGCGCTACACGCTCATAATGATTCACCATCCATTGCCCGTCATGATGCTCCCCGCGGGGAATGATCTTACCTACATAACCGGTTTTTACGGCCGGGTAACCATAGGCCTGCATGAAGCGGAAAGCGGTATCCAGCTGCCTTTCATAGTTAGTGGCTGAGCCGGAGGTTTCATTATGCATGATCATTTGCACACCTTTGGCCGCGGCATAATCCTGAATCTCTTTTACATCAAAATCAGGATAAGGGGTTACAAAATCAAACACATTCTCTTTCCAGTTGCCGAACCAGTCTTCCCAACCGGTATTCCAGCCTTCTACCAACACGCCTTTGATATTATTAACCGCAGCAAAGTCAATGTACTTTTTTACATTGGCCGTGTTAGCGCCATGGCGGCCGTTAGGCACCAAGTCGTCCTTACCGCGCTCGCTGGCTGCATCCGCATAGTTCCAGGTGCTTTTACCGGTTTGCATTTCCCACCATACACCCACAAATTTCATAGGGCGGATCCAGGAAAGGTCTGTGGCTGCAGGCGGCTCATTCAGGTTCAGTATGAGCTTAGAAGCCAGCACATCGGCGGCTTTATCACTTACGATAATAGTACGCCAGGGTGTTTTACAAGGGGCATGCAGGTAGGCCTTATTGCCCACAGCATCCGGTACCAGGGTTGATGTAAGCTGATGCGCCGCCCCATTTACATGCAGCTGCATGGCGGGATAGTTGACCAATGCAGCTTCATGAATATTCAGATACAGGTTATCCTCCGTTTTCATCATCAGAGGCGTTTGCACGGCATAGGGGTCCGGCACGGTACGCACCGCAATATCCGTAGCGCTTTGCACCTGCTGTGTATTATTTACCTGGCTGAGCTTAGAGGTCGTGTAAGCGTACTCGTTACTATCATAATCGCCCGGGATCCAGAAGGTGGTAGGGTCGCTGGTTAGATTAAACTCCGTAAGCTCATCCTTCACCACAAAATATTTAAGACTGGGTTGCTGGGGAAATTCATAGCGAAAGCCCATCCCATCCTCAAACACGCGGAACACAAGATCCAGCAAATAACCCGGCGCCTGCTGCTGCTTTAAATGTACGGTCAGCTGCTCATAATGGTTACGGATGCTGCTTACCTCTCCCCATACCGGCTGCCAGGTTTCATTTACCGATCTTTTTTCCGTACCGGTGATGGTAAACCCTTTGTAAAACAAACTATCCTGCTCCAGCACAAAACCCTGGCGGGAGGCGGCTACTACGGGACGGCCATCATACGCCAATGCATATACGGGACGGCCGTCCCCGTCTAAAGAAAAGGACAGCCGTACTTTATTCATCTCCACCTGCAAGGTGTTATTTTCCTGTGCTGCTGCACTTTGCAGCATCCATAAACCGGAGAAAACGAAAAAAAATCTTTTAAATAACATACATCCGTTTTGATGATTAATTAGTAACCTGCACTTTGCTTCATGCTGCTATTGGTGTTGATCTCATTGGCTGGAATGGGCCATACATAAGATTTGGCATCGCTCCACTTAATGTTGCCACCTGCCATAGAGGTAGCATAGTAAGCGGCTTCTCCGCTGCCAATGCGCCAGCGGCATACATCAAACCACCAATGACCTTCATCAAACAGCTCTGCCCATCTTTCATAACGCAAAGGATTATTAGCCAGGTTAGCATCTGCTGCGGAGGTTTTATCAGTAAGGGTTTTATAATCCACGGGAGATGTAGCGCTTACCGGGTAACCGTAAGCCCTTCTTTTTACTTTGTTAATGTATTCCAGGGCCGTAGCATTATCGCCGGTATTGGCGCTGGCTTCTGCATATAACAGGTACACATCCGCCAGGCGTAACAGGTAATAGTTAGCTGCATCTGCAGCGGCCTGCCGGTTAAAGATTAGGTTATCGTAGGTTACGAATTTGCGCATGCTCCAGCCATTGTATACGGTTTTAAATTCTTCTTTCATGGCTATGTAACGGCATACCGGGCGCCAGGCAGCACCGTCGTTACTGGCAGAATCAACCCAGGGCTGCAGTGCTGCCACATACAGGCGAGGGTCTACCGTTTTATTGGCCCGTGCCGCCAGTGACTGCTGTTTATAAGCTGGATCGATTACCTCTTTGGGGTTCAGGTAGGTAGCGGGCTTGCTAGCATCAAAAGCAGGATTGCTTACCAGCTTATAGGTGCCCTGGTTAAAGCCAAAACGCTGCAGATTCTTTTCATGGAAAAACTCGTTGCAGTAGCCTAAGCCAATGCCGTTCTTTTCTGTTCCGTCATTTCCCAGTATACAGGGCGACCATATCAAACCCTGGCTGGTAGTAAGGTTATTATTGAAACTAAAAATGCCATAACCGCCTAAGGAGTTACGGTCCACATTAATTTCAAAAATGGATTCTTCGTTGAATTCATTGGCATCAATACCGTTAAATGCATCTTTATACTTGCTGAAAGGCATTAAGGTTTTACCGCTGTTGGTAATTACATCCAGCAACATGGGTTTGGCGGCAGCCCAGTTCTGGTTAAACACATAAACCTTACCCAGTAAGGATTTGGCGGCCCATTCCGTAGTACGGCCGGTATTGGCGCCGGTCCATTGGGTGCCTTTTAATAAAGTGGCGGCCTGCTGCAGCTCAGTGGTAATAAAGTCCCATACTTCTTTAGTAGTGTTGCGTGGCGCCTGTGTAGCGCTCAGGGAGGCAGCCATGGTAGTGACCAGGGGCACACCCATTTTATCGCCACCGGCGCCGCCGGCGCTGATATAGCTTTCACCGAAAAAACATTCCAGGTAAAAGTAGTAGAGGGCACGCATAAAACGCGCTTCGCCCCGCATCTGGTCTATCTGCGTTTTTTCAACTGGTGAGGAATATTGCTGCTCATAAAAATCAGCGCGGTCTAAAAAGATGTTGGCATTCTTAATGCCGCGGTACAGGCCTATCCACAGGTCGTTTGCGTAGCTGTTGCTGGTGCTCATGTTATTCAGCGTAAGTTCTGTCCAGGAAGCATCGCCGGGGTAAGCCAGGTCCGTAACATGCTCACTGCCTGCAAAGTCCTTGCACAGCAAATTGAAGCCATGCAGCTCTGCGGATCGCAGGTTGGCATATGCAGGCACCAGCACTGCAAACAGATTAGGCAGCGTGGTGGGGTAGTTTAAGCTGTTATACACATCGGTACGGGCTACCGTATCCGGATCTTTTTTACAGCCGGTATAGAATAAGATGGCAAGGAATGCTAACGAAAATATTTTCTTGTACATAATTGTCAGTTTCTGGTGAAGCAAAAGCATTGTTTTAGAAAGCCAGGTCCAGGCCTACGGAATAAATACGCGCATGCGGGTACTGCCACACCGCGTCAATACCGCGGGCCGTTACTGTGCCCGACAGCTCAGGATCAATGCCGGAATACTTGGTAATGGTGAACAGGTTATTTGCCATTACATAAATGCGGGCGGTTTTTATGCTCACCCTTCTCAAAAGATCATCTGAAAACGTGTAGCCCAGCTGCAGGTTCTTCAGCTTCACATAGTTGCCGCTTTCCACATAGTAGCTGCTGGATCTGGAGTAGTTGCCATTAGGATCATTATTATCTATCCTTGGCTGATCCGTTACCTGGTTGCTGCCCAGGAAAGAGGCGTTAAATACTTTGGAGGTGGTATTACCATCTGCAAAGGGGAAAGATGCATATGCTTTTACACCATTGAAAATATCCACACCGGCAGCGCCATTGAACAGCATGGCCAGGTCAAAACCTTTCCAGTCAAGGCGGATGTTGGCGCCGTAAATGAATTTGGGATTTGGGTTACCGATCACCGTACGGTCCTTATCATTGATCACGCCATTACCATCCACGTCTGCAAATATCAGGTCGCCGGGGCGGGCGCGGTTGCCTTCCTGCTGCGGATGCTTGCTGATCTCATCTTCCGTTTTATAAATACCTTCTACCTTATAGCCATAGAACTGTCCAAAACTAAGGCCTGCCTTGGTAATGGTAATAGGCTGGTTCACCATAATACCAAAGGAGGCATTACCGTAGTTGTTATTACCATCCAGTATGGGGTTGTTATTAATATTATCCAGGTTCAGCACCTTGTTATTATTAAAGGCGCCGTTAGCGCTTACGCTGTAATGGAAATCGCCGACCTTGTCTTTATAGCCTAACACTATTTCCAGGCCGCGGTTACGTACAGAGCCAATGTTGGTATAAAAAGGTGTGGTAATTCCGGAGCTTAAAGGAATGGGTAACCCGTACAGCATGTTCTTGGTGGTTTTGTTATACCACTCAATGGTGAAGAACATTTTACTGTCCAGCAGCTCAGCATCCAAACCAATGTTGCCTTCGTATACGCTTTCCCATTTCACATTGGGATTAGAGAGAAAGGTAGGCGTTACCCCAATAAAAGGCGCGCCACCGGGGGTAAAGTTCTGCGCATTCACCTGGTCGTAGGTGGAAAGGAATTTGTACGCGCCAATGTTACTGTTACCCAGCAAACCATAGCTGCCGCGTAGCTTTAGCTGGGATACCTTTGGCAGCAGGGAGCGGAAAAAAGGTTCTTCGCTGATGCGCCATCCTGCGGAGCCGGAGGGGAATGTACCATATTGGTTGCCGGTGCCAAATACCGTGAAGTTACCATCGCGGCGGATGGTGCCTGATAAATAATAACGGCTGTTGAAATTATAGTTCAAGCGCGCAAAGGTGGATTTTATTAACCCGTTAGGATCATAGCTGCCATTCACCGTGGCCTGCGAAGCAGAAGTTTGTATAAAGCTGAAGGAGTTGCCACCTACTGAAGTTTGCGTGGCATATTGCGAGTTGTAGGTAGTTTTGAACTGCTCATACCCGATCACTGCATTCAATGCATGCTTACCAAAAGCATGGTCAAACGATAAGGTGTAGTTTGACATAATAGTGGGCTGGTTCACATTAAACTTCTGCAGCTGGTTAATGGTAGTAGCTACCTGGCCAAAGTTGTAAGCATCCTGGAAGTAGCTCTGGTTCTCATTATAATAGGTATAACCAAAAGTAGTTCTGAAAGAGAGGTACAGGGGCAGCTGCACTTCCGCAAACACGTTGCCTTGTAAATTGAACTTGTTGTTCAGGATATGCGCTGTTTCTATCTGCCCAACCAGGTTAGGCCCGCCAAAACCAATGGGCGATTTACCCCAGGGGCTTTTAGGATCGCGCGTATCATACACCGGCATAATGGGTATGGAGCGGAAGGGCGGGTTAATAGCGGTTACAATTTCCGGTTTGGTGCTGCGGTTCCATACATACAGCTGCTCGCCCAGCTTTACATATTTACCGATCTTAAAATCCGTGTTCACACGGGCGCCGGATAAGTAAGAGGAATTGTTACGGTAAATACCGCTTTGGCCGTTGTAAAAAGCAGATGCATAATAATTCACACCAGGCGTGTTACCGGATATGGAAAGATTATAGTTCTCCTCTTTCGCATGACCGTACAGCTCCTTTACCCAGTTGGTATTGGGCAGGGTATCCACATTCACGCCAGAGAGGTAGTTGGGGTCCAGCGTGCGTTTCAGCCTTACAAAATCATTACGGTCCAGCAGGTCCAGCGTCATGGGCGTAGTTACGCCATAACGGGCGGAGAAATTGATGGTAGGCTTAGCCCCCTGCCCTTTTTTGGTGGTGATGATGATAACGCCGCCGGCTGCAGCAGAACCGTAAATGGCGGCTGCGCTGGCATCTTTGAGCACATCTACAGAGGCAATGTCCTGCATATTAATATTATCGCCTGACTGGCGTACGCCATCCACGATGTATAAAGGCGGCGCATTGTTCAGTGAGGATACGCCCCGTATAATAATGCTGGCGGTAGCATCCGGCGCGCCGGAGCTTTTAACTACTTCTACGCCTGCCATGCGGCCCTGCAAGGCTTCCTGTACATTGGTTACAGGCAGGCTTTTAATATCTTCTCCCCTGGCAGAGGCGATGGCGCCGGTAAGGTCTGCCCTTTTTTGTGTACCATAACCTACTACTACCACTGCATTCAGCAGGGTGTTCTGCGGCTGCAGCCGGATGTTCAGCTCTTTGCCGGTAACAGGCACCTCCCGCGTTTCGTACCCTACATAGGAAATAAGCAGGGTGGAAACGCCGGCAGGTACAATGAAGCTGAACTTACCTGCTGCCCCGGTGGAGGTGCCCTGTTTGCCGCCTTTTACGGCAACCGTGGCGCCGGTTAGCCCCGTTCCTGTTTCATCGGTAACCGTTCCGGTAAGCACTGTTTCCTGGGCATAGGCGCGATAGCATTGTAAAAGCATGAGCAAACACAAAAGGAACGTGGAAAGCGATCTTGTTTTTGTCATAAACGAACGTTTGGTTGTAATTAGGGATTGATTGATCTTAAAATGGCCGGGATAATTGTCCGTGGTTTTGAACTACAGTTTTACGGCTGTGGCCTGGATCAGTTTTTACGTGAAATGTTGGTACCAGTTTTTTCCGGTATCAAAGAAAGAGTGGTTGGCGGGCGCCGTCAAATTATATGCGGGAAGTATAAGAAATATAGCGAAAACAGGGGAAGCAGTAACCTTTAACAGATTGGTATTAAATGTTTTATATTTACATTAATTAAATTAATATATGTCTATTTGAAAGGCAGAAACGGGGTTACTTTGGGGAGATCACACCGCTTTTATTTCCATTACACGCTTCTCAAATTCCTCATTGGGCACAATGGATTTGTTCTTGATCTTGGTTTTATAGGTGGTAATAGTATTTACAGAATACTGGAGAATGTGCGCTATTTTTTCACTGTCATGGATGCCCATGCGGATGAGGGCAAAGATCCGCAGATCGGTATTCAGCAGCTCCCCGTCCTTTAATAACAGCTGGTCCTCTTCCCGGAACATGCTATTGAACACCGTTATAAAGTTGGGGAACAGTTTTAAAAAGGCATGGTCAAAATTGCTGATCAGCTCTTCCTTTTCTTTGCGCAGGTTTATTTTGGCAATGAGGGTTTTCACATCGTCCAGCTTACGGTCGGCCACCTTTTGTTCCAGGGACCTTTTCAGCTTTTCTATTTTATCATAGAACTCCGCGTTAAAGTTAAAGAAGTAGCCTATGTACTTTTCCTTGATCTTATTGGCATCTTCCAGGCGGGCATTGGTTTCCGCCAGCTGCCGGTTGATTTCCAGCTCATTTACATGGGCGCGGGTAATGATCTTTTGCGCGGCTTTCAGCTTTTTTACCTGCTGCCATACAATTACCGCCAGGCCAATGATCAGTAATAGCAGCAGCGTTACCGTGGCGGCATAAAAGAGCAGCTTCCTTTTCTGGCTTTCTACCATGTTTAATTTCTGTGCTTCAATAAAAGGCAGTATGGTGCTTACCTGCACCTTGCGTTGCCGGGCGCCATAAAACTCCGCATCGGCCACGGCCTGGTTAATGCACAGGGAGGCGTTCTTTACATCGCCCTTTTTATATAAGAGGCTGGCCAGGTTAAAGGCGGCCGAAGTTTCCTTGGTGGAAGATTGTATATCTGCAATTACCGCAGTGGCCAATAGCTGTATGGCTTTATCCGTTTCCCCGTTGCGGATGTACAGGTCACTGAGGGTGGAGGTTGTTACTGCTACCTGGTGCTGTGTAAGCGCAGGATCGTTCAGCAGCTGCGTAAGCATTTCAGATGCCCGCTCTTTATTACCGGCCTTTAGTTCCTTTAACCCCCGGTAATAGCTGGCCTGGTAAGTATTGGCCGGTAACAGCGCCAGGGCAGAATCCATATACCGGCTGCCCTGTACATTATAAATGGGTGTGTGGTACTGGTCATTGTCAAAATCGCCCAGGTCATAATAATAGCGGCCCAGCAATGCGTAGTATTCCGCCTTGCTGCTATCCGGCAGCCATTGGGTATGAATGCCGGCCAAAGAATCATACGCCTCCTTATACATGCCGGATGATAACAGGGAAAATGCCAGCTTTATGCGCGCATACATAATACGCCCGTTATCCTTCAGCAATAAAGCTGTTTCTCCTAATTTACGGGCATAGTGGTAAGATGAATCGTATTGGAAAAGGCGGTACTCTTCATACAGCAGCGTATATACATCAAATTGTTTGGAGAAGTCGGCCGGTGATACCTGTACTAAAATTTTCTTCAGGCTGTCGATCCTGTGCTGCCGCTGCGCGTCATAAACCGGCACCTTGTTAATAGCCTTGCTTAATTGTACCAGCTGCTGCGCCTGGCCATCCTGGCCGGATCCATGGTAAGGTATTAATAACAATAAATAAAAGAGGATAGCGGAAAAACAGCGGCAAGTGGAATTGGGCAGCATATCGGTGAATTAATAGCGTATCCCGACAAATATAGGGAAATAAAGAAAGAGGCCATCTCCTATGCCTGCAAAGACAAGGGACGCCTCTTTCTGAAAGTTGATCCTAACAGCGGAATCCTATTTTAACACCTAGAATTGAAAATAGATAAATGCGCTGCTGCTTTCCTGGCTCAGGATCAGCAGAATAAGCATAACTGACCATACGGTGCCGGTGATCCACCAGGGCAGCTTGTAAGCTGCGTCAATCACCCTGGTATTGCGTAATACCCAGTGCGCAATGAGCATACCGGTAATTACCACCACAATCTTTACAATGGCAAGGCTGGTAAGCAAAGGCATGGCACCCTGCGCCATACCTGCCATGGCGCCCAGTATTTTACCTGCACCGGCAAAAGTGGTGGCACGGAAAAATACCCAGGTAATATTGATCAGGAAAAAGGTGAGCAATGCGTAAAAAATACCCGGCAATGCTTTGGGCGCAGGCGCCTGCGGATTAGGTACCAGCGGCTGTGCTGCCTGCCTGCTTTTCTTCTTGTCTACAAAAAATTTCTCTATCCACAGGTACAACCCATGCAAACCGCCCCAGGCCACAAAGGTCCAGCTGGCGCCATGCCACAGCCCACCCAGCAACATGGTGATCATGAGGTTAATATAGGTGCGGAACTTTCCTTTGCGGTTACCGCCTAAAGGAATGTATAAATAATCCCGTAACCAGGCTGATAGTGTAATGTGCCAGCGCCGCCAGAAATCAGAAAAGCCAATGGCTGCATACGGTGTCTGGAAATTTTGCGGCAGGGTAAAGCCCAGGCTCAAAGCAGCTCCCATAGCGCAAATGGAGTAACCGGCAAAGTCAAAGAATATTTGCCCGGTAAATGCCAGCACCCCCATCCAGGCATCCAGGCTGGTAAGCGCTTTAGTAGTATTGAACACCGCATCGGCCGATGCTGCCAGCATCCCATCTGCCAGCACTACTTTCATAAACAGGCCCAGTGATACCAGGAACATCCCATCCAGCAGCTGCTTACGTGTAGCCGTACGCGGTGTTTCAAACTGCGCTGCCAGCTGCGGCGGGCGTACAATAGGCCCCGCCACCAAATGCGGGAAAAAGGTTACGAACAGGGAGAAGTCAAGTAAGGTTGGAATGGGCTTGCTCTCTTTTTTGTACATATCTATGGTATAGCACAGCGTGGTAAATGTATAGAACGATATACCCGCCGGCAAAATAATATTGGGTTTGGGCGGATGATAGCTAAAGCCTACGGCATTTACCAGGCTCACAAAATTTTCCATCAAAAAGCCGCCGTACTTAAAAAAGCATAACATGCCCAGATTGCCGATGAGGCTTATTACCAGCAACACGCGCCGCTTGTGAATATTGTTTTGCGTATATAACGCCTTTCCCACAAAGTAGTCCACTATTGTAGATAACCACAGCAGCAGAATGAAGGGAGGATTCCAGGCTGCGTAAAAAATGTAGCTGGCAAGCAGCAGGTTAACTTTCTTTATTTTCCAGCTAAAAGGCAGGTTATGGAGTACAAGCACAATGACAAAAAAAGCGATGAACGTGTATGAATTGAAAACCATGACAGGTAATTTGTTGCAGTGATGAGATTAATGTTTTACAAATGATGCCGGTAGCAGCGTAATTAATGCTTTGGTAAAGGCCCGAGCATCCTGGGGTTTAAGGTGCGACCACTCGGGGCATATAAAATGCCGGGTGCTTTCATAATCCATGAAGTGAATACCCTGGCATTGGGTGCTGGCCAGTAAGGCATTCCATAATTTTTCCCGGGGAAAAGCTTTTTGCTCTATGTCCCAGAACATACCGGAGGAGGGCGTGCGTACAAACACTACCTGGCCGCCGCGTGCTCTTATTTTGTTCACCGCAATGGTGACAGATCTCAGCACATCCGGTACCATGTTGGGCGGCGGGGGCGGCGCCTGTCCGGCCATGCTCAGGAAACCGGCCCATATACTCTGTACCGCATGCTGCTGCATCGTGTCGCGCACAAAACGCTCATCCATGTAAGTTTGGCGATCGGAGCTCACCTTATAAAAGTCAGGCGGGAATGGTATGTTATCCATTGATACTACGCCCGGGCGTGGAGGAATAGGCAGCCTGTTCAGCTGCGCATTCAGTGAGAGAAAACGTTTGTCCAGGAACACCAGCTGTGATTCCAGCACATGGTTCAGATAATAACCTGCTTTTTGTGCAGGCGTTTCTGATTTGTAATAGCTCACATCCCCGGCCGGTTCCTTATTGTACTCGGGCATGCTGGAAAAAAACAGGGGTTCTGTTACATCTACCACCAACCGGCCGTGAAAACCCGGATCGTCGGCGAGGTCCAGCAACACCGGCACCGGTGAGTTACCTTCAATAGAAAGCTGCACCGCATCCCTGCCTGTCAGCTGTTTCCAGGTGGGAATATCCAGGTCATACTTGATCCTGGAAGAGCCAATAAATACGGTAGCTGCCTGCGGCGACTGGTATACCTGCGCTCTTTGCGCAGACCATTGCGGGGCTGCATCATCATAAGAAAGGGTGAACCCGCTTGCGCGCAGGTAGATCTCCCAGCTGCTGATGACAATTACTACCAGGATGACCATGAACAGTGCTGGCCGTGCTAAATTGTTAGTTGTCATTTTTAGGCGTTAACTTTTAAAACAGTTTAATAATGATGAATTTTTATATCGCACTGTACACGTAAGTAAAATAGATTTGGTTGCCTTTTCTTTTGGAGCTTAACAGTAATTACGTAGAAATACGGGGTTACATTCAGGGCAGACAACTAATCTACAATCCTTTACAAAAAAGCATTCCATTCTTTTAATTCATATAGATACCAGAGGCCAGTGCTTTTTGTGCGATCAAATATTGCGCTGCAAATGTACAGGTAGTACTACGCGTAAAACCCCGTAGTAACCCGTATATTTACAGATCAGCATTTACCTGTATGCGCATCCATACTTATACACCGGGCATCCGTTTACAAGCGTTCATTAAGAACTTCCTGATCATTGAAAGCGATCACGGGGTGGTAAATAAGATATTGCCGGATACCGCGGTGGTAATGGCTTTCCGTTTCAGGGGGCAGGTACAGCATAGTATGAACAGCGGCAGCGGTATTACCCCGGCTACCTGTATATCCGGCATGCGAAAAACAGCCCGGTTGATCAGCTATAATCCTGATACTGCCACGCTGATCGTAACCTTCAGATCAGCCGGCGCAGCTGCTTTTTTCAAAACACCTTTACACGAATTTTTCGAACAAAGCATTCCGCTGGATGCCCTGGTGAGCCGGCAACAGTTGGATGGTATCAGCGAACAGCTATCTGCTGCTGCCGGTCATCCACAACGGATCCGCATTATAGAGCGCTGGTTATTATCCGCTATGCAAATATATGAGCCGGATCCCCGCATACAGGCCGCTGTGCAGCAGCTAAGCCTGCAGAACATTAAGATAAAGGACCTCTCCTACCGCTTAAACATCAGCCAGGATGCACTGGAAAAACGTTTCCGCCAGCAGGTAGGTGCTACCCCCAAACAATTCGCCAACATTGTGCGGCTAAGGAAACTCATTACCCAATACACGCCCAACCAAACATTAACCGCCCAGGCCTATGATGCCGGTTATTTTGACCAAGCACATTTTATCAAAGACTTCAAAGCCTTTACCGGTCAGGCCCCGCAGGATTTTTTTAAATCACCCGCTTTTTGCTAGGTCAATGATTTTTTACAATGCGCCGGTGCAGCGCCGGGATAATTTTGCTTTGTAAACAACAAGAGCGATGAAAGAATATGTTTTGATCTTACACATGCGCACTACCCTGCAAACAGATGAAGAATTGAATAACCTGCGCAAAAAATGGGGTGCTGTTATTCCTGCATGGCGGCAGCAGGGTATTTATGTAAGCAGCAATATCCTGTTCCGGAAAGGCGCTGTATTATCCGGTACAGAACGTACTATTGAAACCGGCGCCATAGAACGGGATGGTTTAATGGTAGGCGGTACAGTTAATATTATGGCAGCCAGCCTGGAAGCAGCTGTGGAGCTGGCCAAAGCCTGCCCTCCGCTGGACCTGGGCGGCAGCGTGGAGGTACGCGAGCTACAGCCACGGCCGGGTGCTAACAATAACTAGCCTGGTTATGTTTTGAGTGCGCTGAAAGGTGCTGCGGTGCAAGGGGTCTAATATTATACGCAGTGTGGATCAATCCTGCGGTTGCTATTGCTGATTTATTTCTTTATTTTTAGCAACATGCTCCACGCCGTAGATACGGCTTAAACTGTTACAGGATGGACCACTCCAGGAGAGATTTTTTAAAAACAGCCGGCTGCCTGACCATTGGATTTTCCTTTACCCAATTACCCTTTGCAGGTGCAGCCTTCCCCTTGCAGGAATTACCTGACAGTCTTAAAGAATATTCCAACATAGATGCCTGGCTGGAAGTGCTGGCCAATGGCAGTGTGCGCGTATTTACCGGCAAGCTGGAGCTGGGCCAGGGCATACGCACCGCAATAGCGCAGATAGCAGCAGAGGAGCTGGAGCTGCCCATGGAAAAAGTAAGTGTAGCCCTGGCAGAAACAGAAGTTACCCCCAATGAAAATTATACGGCAGGCAGCGCTTCCATTGAAACCAGCGGCATGTCGGTACGGTATGCGGCCGCAGCTGCGCGGGAAAAACTATTGGAGCTGGCAGGCGGGCAATTAAATTTACCACCGGAACAGCTGCACCTTGATAACGGTAAAGCCACTACGAAAAGTGGCGGCCGCTCCCTCACCTTTGCACAAATACTGAATGGCCGCAAGCTGAGCGGTGAAATAAAACCTGGCGTTAAGCTAAAACCTAAAAAAGACTATACCACCTCCGGCACACCTGTGCACCGGGATGATGTGCCGCAAATGATTAAAGGCGCACCCATCTATGTGCAGGACCTGCATTTTACTGGCATGGTGCATGCGCGCATAGTGCGGCCACCGGCCTATGATGCGCAGCTGCAGCATTATAATGAGCAGGCGGTAAAAGCAAAAGTACCCGGCCTGCTGAAAGTGGTGGCCAACGGCAGCTTCCTGGGTGTAATAGCTACCCGGGAGTATGATGCCGTACAGGCGCAAGGGTTATTATCGCAGCACGCCGAATGGAGCAAAGGCACTCCCTTAGCCGGCAGCCATAACTTAGCGGAACACCTGGCTTCCCTTCCGGTGAAATCCGAAACGGTGCGGGAGAAAGGGCAGGCTTTGAGCGCCCCTACCCTGCAGGCCCGTTATTTTAAACCTTATATTATGCACGGCGCTACCGGGCCTTCCTGCGCGGTGGCCTTGTATAATGAGCAGCAACAGCTGCAGGTATGGACGCACAGCCAGGGCGTGTATCCCTTGCGGGAGGCCCTGCAGCAGCTGTTACAGCTACCGGCGGAAAGTATTCATGTAAAAGGCGTTCCGGGCTCGGGCTGTTACGGGCATAACGGGGCCGATGATGTAGCGGCAGAAGCATCGCTGCTGGCCATGGCACTACCTGGTAAGCCTATACGCCTGCAATGGAGCCGGCAGGATGAGCATGGCTGGGAGCCTTATGGCAGTGCTATGCTCATGGACCTGGCAGCTACGCTGGATGATAAAGGAAAAATTACACACTGGCAATATGCGCTGCGCTCAGATACCCATGGCGCCCGCCCCGGCGGCCAGGCAGCCAATTTATTACCGGGCCGTTACCTGGCTAAACCTTTTAAACCGGAAGGCGGCGGTTATGCCGGCGGCGCACTCCGCAATTCAGAACCGTATTACAATATTCCCAACCAGCAAATCACAGCGCATGCTTTCAAGGGGCCACTGCGCACCTCTTCCTTACGAAGCCTGGGCGCTTTTGCCAATATTTTTGCCATTGAATGTTTTATGGATGAGCTGGCGGAAAAAGCACAGCAGGATGCATTTGCTTTCCGGCTGGCGCACCTGGAAGATGAAAGGGCCATTGCAGTGCTGCAAAAATTAAAAGCCCTGCTGTCACCAACGCCTGCTGCCAATGGAACAGCCGTGGGTATTGCCTTTGCACGGTATAAGAACACCGGCGCCTACTGCGCGGTAGCTGCACAGGTGCACATTAAGCCAGACTATAGCATACAGGTACAGAAGATGTGGGCGGTGATAGATGCCGGTGAGATCATTAACCCCGATGGCGTAAAGAACCAGACAGAAGGCGGCATGGTGCAGGCCTGCAGCTGGACCTTACGCGAACAGGTTACCTTTGATGAACAGCATGTGACCAGTAAGGACTGGATCTCTTATCCCATTCTTAGCATTAAACAATCACCCGAAGTAGAGGTAGCGCTGATACCACGCCCCAACGAGGAACCATTGGGCGCAGGCGAAGCCGTACAGGGCCCTGCCGGTGCAGCTATTGCCAATGCCATGTACCGCGCCGGCGGCAAGCGCATACGGCACCTGCCTATATTACCGGAGAAGCTGAAGGGTTAACGCCAACGGTTATACGGCTACTGCTTCTTTGTTATATTTGTTCCGGTATTCCATGGGGGAAAGCCCGGTAACCTTACGGAAAATAGTACGGAAAGCCTTTACATCTGCATAACCTACATCATACATCACTTCATTAATATTCTTACGGCTGGTTTCAAAGCTCTTCTTTGCAGCTTCTATCTTTACCCGTTGTATATATTCTGAAACCGTATTGCTGGTGGCTTTCTTAAAACGGCGTTCCAGGCTGCGGCGGCCCATGGCAAAGGCGCTTGCCAGCTGATCTACCGTGATCCTTTCCTGAAAATTCTTTTCTATAAACTCCTGCGCGCTTTTCACAGCTTCATCTTCATGGGTCTTTTGTCCCTGGAAAATAATAAAAGGCGATTGGCTGTGCCGGTCTATATCAATCATAAATGCCTTGGAAATAAAGATGGCGGTATCACGGTCCGTATATTTTTCGACCATGTACACCAGCAGGTTCAGGTAAGAGTAAGCGCCGCCGCTGGTATAAATACCATCTTCCTCTGTAATGATCTTATTATCCACCAGGTCCACATCGGGGAACATCTGGCGGAACTCATTGGCAAAACGCCAGTGTGTGGCGCAACGCTTCCCACTCATTAACCCGGTAGCGGCCAGGAAAAAAGAGCCGATACAAAATGCGGCAATCTCTGCGCCGCCCCTGTATTGCTCAATGATCCAGGGAATTAATTCCTTGTTTTGCTCCAGGCCTATTTTCTGATCGCCGTGCAGGGCGGGTATAATGATCAGGTCTGTTTTGGGCACCTCTGATATTAGCAGATCGGGGTTTACGGTGTAGGTGCCGTTACGTTGGGAGGTATCTTTTTCAAGGCCTACCAGCTGTATGTTAAATACGGGATCTTCTCCCCTGTATTCCTGAAAGTTGTTCACTTCCGACAGCACCTGGTGGGTACCTTCAATGTTGCTTAAGCTGGTATGTCCGCGTGGAACAAGGATGGATACATGTTTCATAACTAACAGTAATAAAGTTGTAAGTGGTTTAGGCTTCTAATACAATGGCTTCCCTGTTATATTTATTCCGGTACTCAATAGGCGTTAAGCCGGTGATTTTCCGGAAAATGGTCCTGAATGCTTTTACATCGGCATAACCTACGTCGTACATTACTTCGTTGATGTTCTTGCGGCTGGTCTCAAAGCTTTTCTTGGCAGCTTCTACCTTTACCCGCTGCATATATTCTACTACAGTATTGGCTGTGGCCTTTTTGAACCGGCGTTCGAAGTTCCTTCGTCCAAGATATAACATAGCCGCTAATTCATCGACAGTAATTTTATCTTGAAAATTTTGTTCTATAAATTCCTGCGCTTTTTTGATCAGCTCATCCTCATGTTCCTTCTGTCCCTTAAAAATTATAAAAGGCGACTGGCTTTGCCGTTCAATGTCTATCTGGAAGGCCTTGGAGCAAAATACCGCTACATCGCGACCGGCATATTTACCAATAAGGTGTAAGATCAGGTTCAGGTAAGAAAAGGCGCCGCCACTGGTGTACAAGCCGTTTTCGTCGGTAATGATCTTATCTTCCACCAGGTTCACTCCCGGGAACATTTGCCGGAAAGCATTGGCCGCCATCCAGTGCGTAGCGCAGGCCTTGCCCTGCAGCAAACCGGTGGAGGCTAAGAGGAAAGCCCCTACACAAAGGCTGGCCACTTCGGCCCCGCGTTTATATTGCTGCACGATCCAGGGTATAAATGCTTTATTATTTTCCAGGTTCTTTTGCATGTCGCCATCCATCGCGGGAATGATCACCAGGTCAGTACTACCAACTTCCGATATAGGAGTGGCGCTTACCTGGTAAATGCCATTATATACCGGGGGTACGGTACCCTGCGATACCAGCTGCACTTTAAACAGTGAAGCGTTTCCCATGCTTTCTAAAAAAGCATTTACTTCTGTAAATACCTGGCGCGGACCTTCGATGCTGCCTAATATTGCCCCTTCGGGAACAAGAATGGATATGTGTTTCATGCTATAAAATTAGACAGGCGCGCTGTCACAATCCGCCCGCATACGTGGCGTTTTTAGCCCCTGTTGGTATGGGCACTTGTCCTAAACAGGTATGCTAGCGGGGTGACTAACTACCTGCAATGCAGATATCCGATTGAAATTTAATGAATTGCGCAGGGGTCAGGTCCAGGAAATGCTTGAAGTCGTGTATCAGGTGGCTTTGGTCATAATACCCACATTGGTAAATGATCTCAAACCAGTCTACAGCGCCCCTGCTTTCAAAAAGCTGCAGCGCTAATGCAGCGGCCTGCTGAAAACGTTGGTACCGGCTCATTTCCTTAGCGCTGTAGCCTAAGTACTTTTTATAGTTCAGCTGTATGTTGCGCTCAGTTTGTCCTTTTTTTCCGGCGATGGTTTTTACGGGGCTCAACACATCGGTAGGGCTGTTATTATCAATGAGCGCCTCGGAAGCGGCTTCCCGCTGGCGCAAATACACCCCGGCAAAGTCCAGCACCTTTTCAACGCGCTGCTCCATTTGCGGCAGCGCTTTTAATGCTTCCCACAGCTCAGCAAAACAATGTTTCCGCTGCAGCAATGCATCGGGGTGCTGCAAATGATCGTGATAGGGTTGTAAGGCTGTACCAAAAAAACGATAGAATGCATCCCATTTAAAATTAGCTACCAGCATTTCACTACCGGCCGGCAGCTCATATTCAAATGCTTTTTTCAACGGGCCTAATACTGCGGTTTTGCTAACTGTTAGTATTTTATCACTCCCGTCCGGGTATAACAGAATAGGGGCTCCAAAATTAAATACCAGGATGGTCTGGAAAGTGGGCAGCAGCTTTTTACGCACAGGCACCTGCTGCTTATTCAGCGCATAATAAAAAGGATCAAATACTTCGTCCCATTCCGGGGCTATGGGTATCCGCTCACTAATGTAACCGTTTGCTGAAGCTGCATTTTCCATTGACTGCTAAAATACGCATATTATGCTTTTAGTGATCGGAGAGTATTACCGCCGGTCTTGCCTGCTTACGCTGGCTGGCAAATAATAATAAGGGCAGCGCTACCAGGAAAACAGCGCCCACTATGAGGTAGGCATCACAGAAACTTAACAGGCTGGACTGCCTTACCACCACGGCATTCAGCATACCCAGGCCCTGCTGCTGCGCATCTGCTGCAGTAGCTCCCTTGCTCATAAAATAGTGCGTGTAGCCAGAAAGGCGTTGTACGGTTGCAGGGTTGTATGCGGTGATGTTGGATACCAGGTCGGCCCGGTGCACGGCATTGCGCTGGGTTAAATAGGTATTAACCAGCGCCAGCCCAAAGGAGCCGCCCAGCTGCCGCATCATGTTATTTAAAGCGGCGCCTTGCGGCATATCTTTCGGCTGCAGTGAAGAAACGGCCAGCATGGTTAAGGGCACGGTTACAATAGCCAGGCCCAGGGCCCGCCAGATCAGCGCTGTACTTACATCAAAACCGCTGGCATCCAGATTCAGCCGCGACATTTTCCAGCTAAACCAGCCAAAGAAAATAATGCCGGTACCGATGAGGTACATGGGCGACAGGCCGCGCTGCAGCAGCCGCGAGGAAACAATTAACCCACCTATGGCCATACAGGCGCCGGGCAATAATAACAGCCCGGTTTGGGAGGGTGTAAAACCTAACAGGCGCTGCGCAAATACCGGCGTTAAAAAAACGGAGCTGAACATGCCTATCCCTGAAATAAAGGTAAGCACTGCTGCTATGCTCAGGTTACGGCTTTTAAGCACCCGCAGGTTCACCACAGGTTGCTTGGTCTTTAGCTCCCACCATACAAACAGGCATAACCCTACTATAGCCGTTACCGTTAGCCATACAATGTAACGGGTTTCAAACCAGTCTTCTGTTTCACCCCGCTCCAATACCGTTTGCAAAGCGCTTACACCAATGGCCAACAGGAAAATGCCCAGCCAGTCTATTTTACCGCCAGGTTGCTTAACAGCCGGCTCACCCAGCAATATGGAACATAAGGAGGCCACTACAATACCAATGGGTACATTAATATAAAAGATCCAGGGCCAGGAATAATACTCTGTAATATAACCACCTAATGTAGGGCCAATGGTGGGGCCAATGAACACCCCAATCCCAAATAAGGCGCTGGCCACACTTTGCTTTTCTTTCGGGAACAGCTCAAATACAATGGCCTGTGATACGGATAACAGCGCGCCGCCGCCCATGCCCTGCAAAAAGCGGAATGCCACCAGCATCCAGATATTGGTGGCCTGCCCGCACATGAAAGAGAAGAAGGTGAAGGCAATCACCGAACCAATGTAATAATTACGCCGGCCCAGCAGGGTGCTGAGAAAAGTAGTAATGGGAATAATGATCACATTGGCAATGGCGTAGGAAGTTACCACCCAGGAAGTATCTTCCAGCGTAGCGCCCAGGTTACCGCTCATATGTGATAAGGCTACGTTTACAATAGAGGTATCTATAAGCTCCATCATAGCGGCGGTGATAACCGTTATGAGCAGGATGGTTCTTTTCATGTTTTATACCGATCGGTATATTTTATAGTAAAAAAATATTATTCGAGCTCGTTGATCAGTTTTTCAACTGACTGCATAATGGCATTGCGGTAATTCATCTTGCCGGTAACCTTGGCGATCATAACAGCACCTTCCAGCATGGCAATAATGGTAAGCGCTATTTGTTCCGGATCTGCAGTGGTGCTGAACTCCCTGTTATCTATCCCTTTTTTAATCAGCGCTGCTATGCGGCTTTTCCAGTGAGTAATGGCTGCGCTTACTTTTTCCTTTAAAGCAGGGTGCGTATCATCTGCTTCTATAGCGGTGTTCAGCAGGGGGCAGCCGCCATCGGGAAAAGGGTATTTCAGAAAATCCTTGTATACATGCACATATACCATCAGCTGGTCTTTCACCTTTTCATGCCTGCTCATCTCCCCGCGAATGATCTGCTCAACCTGCGCACGATTATGCTCAAACGCCGCCAGCGCTACTTCATCTTTATTATCAAAATTGCCGTAAATACTGCCTTTTGTTAAACCGGTAGCTTCCGTCATATCTGTTAATGACGTACCGGCGTAACCTTTCCTGTTGAAGATGGGCGCCGTTTTTTCAATAATAAAAGCTCTGGTTTTTTCTGCTTTGGACATAATAGCTTTCCTTTGCGAATACAAATTTATACCGAACGGTATTATTCTCAAAATATATTTTCAGCCTTTCACCTTTACGTAATCATAATGCTTTTTAATGTGCTCATTCAGATACTTGCCTTTGGAGCCGGAGGTACGCATGGCCTCATATTCTTCCGGCGGCACGCCCAGGTAATCGTACACCATTCCGGATACAAATACGACCCGCAGGGTGGCTTTATCAGCATTATATTTCATGGTGGCAACAACGGTGGATGGCATACGCAACAGGATTGGTACCTTATTATACCATCAAAAATGAGGCCTTTGCTGCGGCGGAACGCCATCACTGGCAATTGTTGGCCTGCCTTCAGTTTTGTTTCCGTAAATACTTTATTGAAGACTTTGCTTGTTAGCTTGCAGCGGCTGCAAAACCAAGAGGAATAATAGCCGGGAATAATGCTTATGAAAGCCGGGGGGTAACATCACTAAAATAAATGGCAAATGCTGGCCGCTGTAACAACGGCCAGCATTCCAACATGAACACCAGGTAAATACTTCCTGAATGGGGTTAAACGACTACTCTTCTTCGTCCTCATCATCTTCCTCGGCATCTTCATCCAGCCACTCCATGTAAGAATAATACCAATCCTCCAGCTGCTCCAGCAACTCCTGCTTTTTTTCCGGCTCATTATGGAAGAACTCATCTACATTATCCAGTTCTTCAACAATGTCAATGTAAGCGGTTTCTTCATCTTCCTCCACGCGTTTGGCAAAGAACCTTGGCTTTTCTGTGTGAAAGATGTATTCGTTGTCTGGATCTGTAATAGGATCGTCGGCGATCATAAACTTGGGTAACTGTGCCATCATTTTTTATTTAGTACTCAAAAGTACTCGATTATTGGATTACCAACAATGCAATTCTGTGCCGTTTTTTATGTATCAGTTACCCGGGTTATATACATGTAACGGCGTGCTTTACAGTAAGCGCCGGGGCATGTTAAGCCTTTGTTACTGTTATTGCTGTTTGGCTACCATACCCTGGTCCGGTACCCACTTATCATACTCCATATAGGCGGCTACTTTTTTAGCCATTTCATCACCGCGCAGCTTAGCTACCAGGTGCAAAGCGCCGTCAATACCGGCGGAGATGCCAGCCGTGGTGATCACCCGGCCATTATCCACATAACGTACATTGGATAATACTTTGGCCTGGGGTACTACTGCCTGCAGGCCTTCTATGCTTTCATGAAAAGTGGTAACGGTTAAACCATCCAGCAACCCGGCCTTGCCCAGTATAAAAGCGCCGGTGCATACGGAAAAATAGTGCTGTACATTGGTTTGCTTTTTCAGCCAGCTAATTACAGCGGTGTCATTAGCTGCTTTACCTGCATTGCCCCCAAAGAAGGCTACAATATCTGCGGCCGGTGCATTGGTAATATCATAGTCCGGCGTTATCCTTAATACGCCTTTTGCGAACAGCTGTTTCTTCTCCCTTGAAACAATGAATACCTCAAAACCTGCGTAGTTAAACACTTCCAGCGGTCCTGCAAAGTCCAGCACCTCCACCCCATCCTGCAGGTAAAAAGCCACTTTTAAACGGCCCTTATCCGCCCGGCGGGCATGTTCTTCCCTGGTTTGTTTAACCAGCTCCATATTGCAATGGGTACACCTGCCGGGAGCAGTATAGGCAATATCATCACAGGGGTTGTTGCAGGGTAAACAGTAATAAGTGTCCTGCGCATGGGCCGCCTGCGCAAAGCCGGTTAATAACAGCAGGCATGCGGCAGCATATAGAGAAAAGGTGCTCATGGAAAGTTGTTTTACGGGCTAAGGTAAAACGGTGCGCTTATTTCATACGGCCAAGGGAACGCAGTTTCAGGCCATCTTTTCCAGCCGGCGGGGTAATGCGGCTTCATATTTTTTCAGGAGAAAACGCAGCTGGTTCGTGCTTTTTAAGCCGCAGGCGCGTGCGGTGGCCTGCACGGTATGTCCTTCACCTATCATATGGGCCGCCCGCTCCACACGCAGCTTATCAACATACTGCCCAATGGTAATGCCGGTGGTTCTTTTAAACAGGCGGGTGAGGTTACGTGCGCTCATATGCGCATCGCCTGCTACTTCCTCAATATTCAGGTTTTGATCCAGGCCCTGCGCCAGCCGGTCCTGCACTTCATGGATCCGGTTTTCCAGGTGGTTACGGTATTGCATAAAAATGCTGATCTGCGGGTCACCAGCTGTTCTGCGGGTAAACACCACTACTTCACGGGCTACCTGTGCCGCCAGTACAGAACCCCATAGCTGCTCTATCATATAAAGCGCCAGGTCAATACCGGAGGCTACGCCTGCGCTGGTAAAAATGGAGCCTGATTCCACGAACAAACAATTATCGCGCACCTGCAGGTCCGGGTATTTTTGCTGTAAACGGTCAATGTATTTCCAGTGGGTAGTACAGGCCCGGCCTTCCAGCAAACCGGCTGCCGCCAGTAAAAATGCGCCGGTGCATACGGAGCAGATGGTTACGCCTTTTGCATGCTGCTCCCGCAGCCATTGCCCAAAGGCGGCTGTAGAACGCAGGAATTTCTCATCCAGTAAAATGGCTGCTTCCAAACCGGGAATAAAGATGATATCCCTGGGGCGCAGCGCTATCGTATTATAATCTACCAGGTCAGAAAAATGCAGGGCGCAGCTGCTTTCAATGCGGGTATCTTTTGGATCAATGGCAGCAAAGTAGGATTGCACCTGCACGCCATAATCACCGGCTTCATAGAACAGGTGTGCCGGCCCGGCAATGTCCAGCAAATGCACTTTGGGGGGAATGATGAATACGGCTTGCAGATCCTTCATGATGCTAAGGTAGAAAAAGTCCATGGTCGATGGTCCATGGTCCATTGCATATTTCACAATGAATGTTTAACGTGGAATGGCCCATAATCTACTGCCTTTTACACGTACTGCTATTTAACGTGTAAAAGGCAATGGACTATGGGCCATTGAACATCGACTAACTAAAAACTATACCTCAATCCCACCTGCATCTGCCAGCGGGAAGGCAGGTCGGGGCTGGGTGTAAAGGTTGAGCGTAAGGAAGGATCAAACTGGTAAGTAGGCGCATTGCTGTTATAGTTAACAGACAATGGCTGGAAGTACCCGGAAGTAGTGGCGTACTTCACTACGCCCCAGCTGCTGTTGATCAGGTTACCCAGGTTCACAAAGTCAATGCTTAGCTGAATGGTCTGGTTCCTTTTGGCGCCTTTGATAATAAAGTCCTGCAGTATGCGCAGATCCAGCTGGTTTAACCAGGGATTTTCACCGGCATATTTTTCCGTGTACTGCCCCTGCCTTTTGCGCAGGTATTTATCCTGGCTAATGAATTGTTTAAAGGCAGCGCGCTGCGTGGCGGCATCCTGTACAACGCCATTCACATCTGTGAGCGGTGTAAAAGGCATCCGGTCAATTTCCGCATTGGTAGGCACATACAGCAGATCATTGGTGGCAGTGCCATCGTTATTAATATCACCGCCATACACATACGCAAAACGATTGCCTGAGTTCAGGGAACCAAACAGTGATACCGTGGTGGCCAGCTTTTTATTTTTTGCATAGCTCCATTTTTTAGAGGCCGCGGCTATAATGCGGTGCGTATTGCCATACAGAGAGGTTGACAAGATAGCGGCATTGGCATTGTTCAGGATGGGGTTACGGTCAAACGCATCGCTGGATATTTCTGCGGAAATAGAGCTGGCATCTTTTGCGATCAGGTAGTTATAACCGGCCATCAGGTATAAACCATTCTTAAAATATTGCTGCGCCTGAAAGCTGGCGTTAAACTGGTAACCTACGCTGGTATTGGTAAACACATAGGCGTTGGCGGGGCCCTGGTCGGCTGGCAGATAGATCTTGCGGGTATCGCCGGTGCCGGAGTTAAGGGTGCCAGTGGGGGTACCCAGCTTATAGTTACGCACCATCATGCCATTTACATCCTTGGTATAGGCCAGGTCCACGGTGAATACGGTACCGAATGGAATGCGTATATCCGTACCCAGGTTAGAGCGCCATACCTGCGGCCATTTAAAGTCACGGGCTGTTACGTTAAAGAAGGTGCTGTCGGGGTTACCGATCTGGTTACCCACCCATACAAAGGGAAAGCGGCCGGTGAACAAACCGGATCCACCACGCACCTGCAGGGTTTTATCGCCCATCACATCCCAGTTAAAACCTACGCGGGGCGAGAAGAGGGGCTTGCTGCTGGGAAAACGGGTATTATCTATTTCCTTGCCTACCCCGTTGGTAAGCCGGCGGCCGTTTTCATCAAATAAGATCATATTCTTATTGTTGGCCACAGTGGGCTCGCCTTCAGTAAAGGTGCCGGCAAAAGTGCCATCGGGGTTAATGTTGGGCGAACGGTAGCTTGCGTTAAAGTAGAACGGTACATCTATTCTTACACCATAGGTTAAACGAAAACGTTCCGATACCTGCCATTCATCCTGCAGGTAACCGGATAATTGCCCCACGGTTAAATAGTACCAGGTCCATTCACCGGCGGCGGCGCGGTTGCGGGCATAGTTCACATCCACATCCAGCGGGTAAGCGCCAAATACTACATTGCCGCCCCTGGGCACTTCTGTAACAAAGGTATTAATGTCTATATCCCCGAACAACGTAGGCCCGTAACCGGTAAGGTTAAAGGAGTTGCCGAACTTGTAGGATTCAAAGGAAGCACCGGCTGTGATCGTGTGCTTGTTCATGAAGATGTTGAAGTTATTGGTGACCTGGAAGGCATCCTGGTTCAGGCGGTTGTTAATGGAAAACGGTTCATGCCCGGCAATAATATAACGTACGCCATTCTTGGAAATATTCACCACGGGAAAAGGCGCTGAGAACGGGTTACGTTTATCCCTGAACAGCGTGTACACCACTCTTAATTTGTTGGCGTAGCTGCTGCCAAAGCTGGATTTTAATTCCGCACCAAAAGAGTGCAGCTGGTTCACCATTTCATACCCTGAATTGCGGAACTGCAAAGTAGTGTAATCCGGCCCGCGGCGGCCAATGGCGCTGGGATGCGCGGGTTTGTCCTTGCTAGCCTGCAGCCCGTTGTAGGTGAATGAAAGGCGATGGTTCTGGCTGATATTCCAGTCGGCCTTAAACAGCCATTTATAACTTTTCTGGTCCAGTGTAAAGTTCTGGTAAGGACCGGTATCGTAATTAAAACGGGTTTTCAGAATGCTGCTTACCTGCATCAGGTCTGATTCCAGCACCCGGGAGGTGTTAGGCAGGCCCACATTGCTGCTGTTCTGTGCTACATAGCTGCTGGCCTGGTCGCTGCGCTGTTCTGTTTCAAAGTTCACGAAGTAGAACAGCTTATCCTTTATAATGGGACCGCCCAGCGAAAAGCCGGCCTGCAGCTGTTTCAGATCAGGCACCACCTGTTTGTTCTTATCTACCTTAGAGCCGGTGAGGGATTGGTTGCGGTAAAAACCATATACGGTACCGGAAATATTGTTGTCGCCTGATTTGGTTACGGTGTTCACACCTGCGCCGGTAAAGCCCGCCTGTGTTACATCATAGGGCGCAATATTCACCTGGATCTGGTCAATAGCATCCAGGGAAATAGGAGTTGCGTTGGTTTGCCCGCCGGGTGTAGGGGCATCCAGCCCAAAAGGATTGTTGAACACTGCACCATCCAGTGAAAAGTTATTATACTGCCCGTTACGCCCTGCAAAGGATAAACCATTGTACGTAAAGGAGGCCGAGGGCGTTAAACGCAGGTAATCATCTGCGGAGCGGGAAATAGTAGGCAGCGCGCGGATAGTGCGGCTGTTGATGTTCGTAGACGCGCCGGTCTTTTTATTATCAAACACGGTGGACTGCCCGGTGATCACTACATTCTTCAGCTCTACGGCTTTTTCATGCAGCTGTATTTCCACGGCATTGTTCAGGCCCAGCTCCAGGTACACATTATCCGTTACATTTTCCTGGTAGCCCATAAAGGTTACCGTTACGGTATAAGGCCCGCCTACCCTCAGGTTGGGAACGGTAAAACGCCCGTCTGACCTGGTTTGCAGCCCCTGTTTAATACCGGCATTGACATAGGCTACCTGCACAGTGGCCCCGGGCAGGGGTGTGCCTTTAGGGTCTTTTACAATACCGCTCAGGGTGGCAGTGGTTACCTGTGAAAATACTTGTGTAACGCTTAATAAAAGCAGGGAAAGGCCCAGCAACAGACAGTACATGTGCTTTTTGATTCTTAGCATAGCGATTGATTTTCGGTTGATACAAACGACAATAAGGCTGCAGGTACAGCCTGTTTTAAGATCCGGTAAAATTTGATTCGATTCGCTACAAGGGTTACAGTATACAGGTATGTGTTTTGATAAAAAGGTTTTACTGTAACCGATTGGGATTACCCGCTTCCTTCAGCCCCTCCCGATGTGCTACACTAAGGGTCTGTGATTTTGATTGATTATTCCGAATTTAAGGAAAATAGCTTAAACGCCTACCGCTTTTTTCTCTTTAGCGCGTGCGCGTATTTTATGACGGTGCTGTGTGCCCCACTCACGCAGGGATTCTATTACATTACGCAGGGTAGCGCTGTAGGGTGTTAACTCATATTCAACCGATACCGGCATGGTATTATATACATGGCGGCGTATAAATTCATTGAGCTCCAGGTGCTTTAATTCATGCGACAGCACCTTGGCGGAAATGCCTTTCACTGCCTTCTGTAATTCGCCAAAACGTTTATTACCTTCACCCAGCGCAATAATAATGGGCAGCTTCCATTTACCGTTCAACACATATAATGCATCCTGCACGGCGCTTAATGCATCCAGGCATTCTTCTGTTTGCTCTTTGGTAGCAAATTGTCCTTCAGGTCCTAACATAAAGCCTGTATTTTTAAGTTACCCTGTGGTAAGCGCTAACCTTAAGGTAAGTACTAACCACTGGTAAGCAAATATACGTATTTTTGATGTTGTAACACCTATTTTACAAAACTCTCATAATAAAGCAAATATGCAAGTTGAAATATGGTCAGATGTGATGTGCCCATTCTGCTACATTGGTAAACGCCGGTTTGAGCACGCCCTGGCGCAGTTTGAGCATAAGGAAGATGTAACGGTGGTTTGGAAAAGTTTCCAGCTGGATCCTACCCTGCCGGCTACCGGTACCGGCAGCATTCATGAATACCTGGCGGAGCGTAAGGGTTTTACCCTGGAACACGCCAAACAAATGAACGAGCAGGTAACAGCCATGGCAGCCGATGCCGGGCTGCAATACAATTTTGATAAAGCGGTAGTGGCCAATTCCTTTGATGCGCACCGCTTTTCGCACCTGGCAGCACAGCAGGGCTTAGGCGATGCAGCGGAAGAAAGCCTGTTCAAAGCCTATTTTACAGAAGGTAAGAACATTGCCGACCACGAAGTGCTGGCACAGCTGGGCGCCAATATTGGCCTGGATGCAGCCGAAGTAAAAACCACGCTGTCAGGCAATAAGTTTGCGGATGCCGTACGTACCGATGTAGAAGAAGCCGCAGCGCTGGGCGCGCGGGGTGTTCCCTTTTTTGTGATTGACCGTAAGTATGCAGTATCCGGCGCACAACCGGAAGCCACTTTCCTGAATGCGCTGCAGCGGGCTTTTACCGAGCAGGAGAAAGCAGCTGAAACCGGCAGCAGTAATGCGTGTGATATAGACGGGAACTGCTAATTGGCGGGCTGGCCCACCATCATAATTTTACCAATGAATAAATAGTTGGGCCGGTACTTCGCAGTATCGCCCAGCTCTGAGGGAATAACTATTTTGGTTTTATTGATGGGGGCCGGGTCCAGCTTAAATACAATGGTATGCACACCATCCGGCAGGGGATCCAGGAAATAGAAGTTGCGCCGGAACCAGCTGCCATGGCGGTCAAAGCGCAGCTTACGGATGGTTTGCTTCCCATCAATCGTTATTAATGCACCTGCAGATGAAGGCCCTATCATATCCTGCACACCGATCGTACTCCCCTTAAAACGGATCGTTAAACTATCTTTTGGGTTATGCGTATACAGCAGGTCCGGCAAAGCGGTAAGCCAGCCTTTTATTTCCGGCATATCAGCCGCGCTTTTCCAGCCGCCGGTATGTGCAAATGCTTTGGGTGAATACACGCCGGTTTGCGAAAAGTTGCCGGCAAATAACGGCGCCGGCAACACGCTTTTGGCCGACGCATTTGATGACTTCATTTCCTCAAATGCTTTGCGGATGGTATTGGTATAGATCTGGTGCCCCGCATCGCCGGGATGTATGCCATCGTATGTAAATACTGTTTTGCCGCCGTAGTCCGTTCCTTTTTGCCCGTGAAATACCAGGGTGTTCTTTTCCAGCTGATCTAACACATCTACCCCCAAGTTAATGGATGGCAGGCCGTAATGCGCGGCAATGTTCTCTGAAAACCGCATGGAAGCTACCAGGTTACCCTGCTGCAGCTGTTTGATCATAGGCTCTGAAATGGTGTACAGGAAGCAGATATCGGTTTGCGCATTGTGCTGTTTGATCTGGCGTACAATGCCTTCCATGGCATTACTGATCTTCAGGGAATCTGTACCGTCATTCACCGCAAACTCTACAAACACCAGGTCGGGGTTATAACGCAGCACATCCTCCTGCAGGCGGAACACGCCCAGATCAGAGCCGGTGCCGCCTACACCTGCATTAATAGTTTTAAGAGGAGTGCGCGGGTATTGCTCCTTAAACAATTGCTCCGTTTGCACCCGGTAGCCTTTGGCGCCGGTAATGCTGCCGCCCAGGTAAGCTATTACTACGGAATCGCCGCCGCTTTGCATTTTCCGGAAAAAGTGCGGTAAACCCTGCCGGGCATGTAAGGCAGTTAATTTTCCGGATGATTGTTGACCGTACCAGCCGGTAAAAAAGGCGAGTATACAAAACAGCAGCACCCTGGTCATTGGCAATAATTACGTGAGTTTATGGAACAATTACGCCATGTGCATTCAAAGGTTGTGCCAGCATCCAGTTGCCCTGCTGAATAGCTGCCAGGTATGACTTGGTGCGGTATACAGAAGGGCGTACTGCTTTCTTGGGATGGTTGGCCAGCCAGTCCTGCCGGGCCTTTGTGTAAGCGGTGATCCAGGCTTTTTCATCGCCGCCATTAGCAGGTGTTTTCTCAGGGAAACGGGCGCGTACCACCGCCGGCACACCACCGGAGTGAATAAAGCTGTCGTAAATAACCAGCATGCTTAAGGGCAGGGTAAAACCTTCTGCATTAAAAAAGTGGGTGGCGGGTACATAATACAGGATCTCAAAAGTGGCGTCCTGCGCATCGTGCATAATGGGATCCTGCTGTGCGCTTACTTTTAACAGGCGTTTAAATTCATCATCATTCACCAGGGATTGTTTGCCGATCTTGGGCAGGTAGGGTGCAAAGTTTGCGGCAAATTTACCACCGGCATTTACATAACGCTCTATAATATTCTTCAGGTTGCCCTGTTCTGTGGCCTGGCTGCGGCCATAGGTGATCTGTTTTACACCACCCTTACCATCTGCCAGTAAGGTTACCTGGTCATACTTACCTTCCGGCGTACCGGTTTCCATTACATTCACTATCTGAATGATCTTTTTTTTCTGTGCGTCGGTGATCATAATAAAAGAGGGGTTTAAAGGGGTTTAACGTTTTTTATACGGAGTATAATATTAACGAATAAATCCTGAATTTAAAACCCCCTCTGGCTATAGTACAGGTTATACTTCTGCAGGTACTTCAACAATGGCAGGCGCGGATGCCGGCTGCTGCATGGGTTTTGCCTGGATCATGCGGTTCACAAAATACATGAGCGCTATGGTGATCAGCGTAGCTGCCATAGCCACCATACCCAGGCGGTTATAATGTAACAAAGCGCCGGAAGCTGTTTGTGTAACCAGCAGACCTGCCACTGCAGAACCAATACCACCGGATATTTGCTGCACTGAGGAGTTAATGCTCATAAACGCGCCGCGGTCCTGCGGTGCAGGGATGGCGGTGATCAGGGCCGATGCTGCTACCATGCGTGATGAAACACCCAGGAACATAAAGATGTTAATGCCTATTACTGCAATAAAAGGTGTAATACCCAGGTTAGTGTAAATAGCAATGGTGATGAAAGTAAGCATAGAACCCATTGCAAATACTTTGTACTTGCCGATCTTATCACTCAGCTTACCGGTGAGCGGGCCAAAGACCATGGAGAATACGCCGGTAATGCCATAGATCCAGGGCAGCAGATCAAGCCCTATGCCCAGGTTATGTGTAGTAAAAGCGCTGGCAAAAGGCATGAGCATAAAACCACCGGTAGCTAATAAGGTAGTGGCTGAAAAGGCCAGCAGATAGCGGCTTTGCGAAAGCGTTTTAATAAGATGGAAGAACGGGTTCACATCCATACGGTTGTTCAGATGCGCGTTTACAGGCTGCATATATACGGCGATGGCAATACCCAGCAGCGTACCGAAAACTGTAAGCATCCAGAATGGTGCATGCCAGCCAAAATAGTTAGCCAGCACCAGGCCTACGGGTATGCCTAATACCTGGCTTACGGCAAACGACATTTGCACAAAACCCATTACACGGCCCCGCACCTCCATTTTAAACAGGTCGGTAATAATGGCAAAGCTTACAGAGCTGATAACACCGCCGAACAAACCGGTTACCACACGGGCTATGAGCAGGAAGGTGTAAGTAGGCGCTATGCCGCATAATAATGTGCCGATGATAAAGCCTACATAAAAGAACAGCAGTAATTTTTTACGGTCAAACTTATCTGCAAAACCAGCTGCCAGCAGGCCGGAGGCCCCGGCGCTGAAAGCGTAGGCAGATACTACCAGCCCAAACTGGGAGGTATTGATGTGCAATTTATCCAGCAGGATAACCCCCAGCGGGGAAAGCACCATGAAATCCAGCACCACCGTGAATTGCAGCAAGGCAAGCACCGTGATAATAAATACCTGGTAAGAGGAAAAAGTGGCTTTGGCGGAAGGAGTGGTTGTTGTCATAAAACAGCTTTAGTAAATAGTTAATCCGGTAATTCTTCGCAGTGGTATCCTGCCTGCTGTACCAGGTCAATGATCTGCTGCGCCTGCAGGTGCAGGGATTCTACACGCAGCACTTTATCAACATCGCCCCGGTCTACATTCCAGCTCAGGATGGCAGATGTGCAGTTCAGCAGCGGTGCTACAAGCAGAAGGTCTTTCTTAAAGCGGATATTGGTTTTAAACACCCATATCTGCACCCGCTTTTCGCTTTTGATGATGGTTAGCATACTAGATAAATTTAAATGAGCGCTCACTTAGTTAATTGAGCCCAAAAAGCGCCTTATGGCTTTAAGGCTTTTAATACCAGTTGTAAGGTTTGCATCATGATCTCATCTGTCATGGCAAACTTTTGATTGACGTAGCTTTCGCCCTGTGTATGAAATTTTATCAGCTGGTATAATGGCGCATAGGCCACGGCCCAGAATACTTCAAAGGGCAGCTCTTTCAGCTCCTCTCTTTTAATAGCATTGGTTACAAACTGGCCCATTACTTTGCCAAAAGTTACCTTCATGCCGTTCTGGATCTCTTCATAATAATGCGAATAACGGATCTGCTCTATAAAGGCCACGGATAACGGGTGCTCAATAAAATAGTGGGCCCGGTTGATCCATTGCTTTTTCAGCCCTTCGGCAAAAGAAGCTTCCGGGTCAAAATCCGCCAGGCTGTAGGACATCATCTCATGAGCCACGCTGCTTCCCAGCTGCTGTATCAGATCGTCCCGGTCCTTATAATAAATATAAATAGTGGCAGGCGACACACCGGCTGCTTTTGCCAGCTTGTTCACCCCAAAGCCATCCAGCCCTTCTTCCACAATCATTTCTATTGCTTTTTCCCGGATGGCTTTTTCCTTATTTTCATCTCTTGTTCGCATCAGGCACAAAGATAAGTGAGCGAACGCTCATTTAAAAATTAATTCGGTAAAACCGGGGTGAAATACCGGTGAAACAGCCGGAGCCCTGCACAAATATCCTGAGGATCAATCCCTAATAAAAAACCGGCTCCGCCAAATGCTACGGGCAAATATTGCTGCGTAACATCCGGCGGAGCCAGGTTTGTCCTTGTTTCCCTATGATCCTTATGAAAAAACTATTGTTGCGGCGCTACCAGGGTAGCCAGGTTCAGAATAGGCCATACACCGGGTTTGGGTACGCTTACTCCTTTGGTATTTCCTTTGGTCATAGCATCCGGACCAAAGTAGTATACCGGCCAGCCTTTATACGACAGCTGCACACGGTCAAATACATGCACGTTGTCAAAATCTGTTCTGGCAAGGCTGGAAGGTATGCCCTTAATTACGCTTACTTCGTAAATGGGCCAGGTAGGATTGTTAGAAAAATCCGCTTTGGTATAATTGTTCTTTTTGAACTTATCAGGCGTAAAAGCGTACAATGTTCTGCCGTAATCATCTGTCAGAAACTGTGTTACCTCCTTACCAGGAACATAGGCGCTGGTGTATTCCACCCCGTCATTACCTACCAGCTGTTTGTTCGCTAACATTACCGTGTAGTCAGGTTTGGCTACATACCATACCTTGTTGAAATTCTCTCCTTTCGTATCACCGGCAGCAGCATCACTGGCATAGTAGTACAAAGGCCAGCCTTTATAGGTGGTTTGTTTGGCGCCGTCTGCACGGGTAATGGTTGCAAAATCTGCTGCATGCAGGCTGGTATCGCCCAGGGTAGGATTAGCACTGTAAAACACCGGCCATACCGCTAAGCAGCCACCCGTACAGGCAGAGGCGCCGGGCGTTGCATCCATGGAAAAGAAGTACAGCGTTTTCCCTGCTTTATCCGTCATTACTTTACCCAGGGTGGCATTATTGGTGATCTGTATATCCGCTTTGGGGGTATTATCGTTATCGTCTTTACTGCATGCAACTATTGCACTCATAGCAGCAGCTAATACAAAAAAGGTTGTTGTCTTGAATCTCATAAAAAGTTTGTTGAGTAATGGATAATCGGTAAATCAATTAAAGTTTGAAGTGCACTCAGGATATTAATACGGCAACTTGCAGATAAGGTTGCTTAGGCGGTAAAATTTTTTGAGGGTAGATGGGATGTGTGTTACTGCAGCATATAAACTAAAACGCGCGCGTGTTATATATGTGGAAAGGGTTACTATCTTATAAGATAGTAAGGAACCCGAACCATTCGTAATTAGTAATTAGCAGCTAGCTATTAGCTGTTGGCAGTTAGCAGGCGGTGATTGGTGATTGGTGGTTGGTGGTGGCGGTTTGGAGTGTGTAGTTAGGGTTGGTTTGAGGTTAGCGGTTAGTTTTATACTGCAAAAAAAGGCTGGGTATACCAGCCGCTTTCTGCAAAACATAGTAAGGACATCAAAGCAAAATACCAAACAGCTAAAAGCTAAAATGCGGTAGCCTGTTCCGCTGCGGGAACATCTTCTTCTTCCGGCGGGCGGCGGTGCCACCACGAAGCCAGCAGCGAGCCGGTAATATTCATAACCGGGCCAAAAATGGCGGGCGCCAGGCCCACGGTTGCAATACGGCCCATTTCTTTTGCAATGGCTGATGCCAGGCCGCCGTTCTGCATACCTACTTCTATGGCAATGGTGCGGCAGTCCTGCTCTTTCATGCGTATTAAGCGGCAAAACCAGTATCCCAGCGTATAGCCGGAAAGGTTATGCACCAACCCTGCTATTACCAGCAGAGGCCCTACTGTTAACAAGCTCTCACGGCCATGCGCAGTAATGATCACAATAATAAATGCAATAGCTGCCATGGATAGCTTAGGCATCAGCTTATCCAGCCAGCCTATTTTTCCACTCAGGAAATGATTAAAGATCAAACCGCCGGCTACGGGTATCAATACCATTTTAGCAATATCCCACATCATTTTCTGTACGCTTATTTCAATATAATTACCGGCCAGCCATTCCATCAACAAAGGCGTTATAAACGGGGCCAGCAACGTAGATACAGCGGTAAGTGTAACCGATAATGCCAGGTTGGCCTTGGCCAGGTAAGAGATCACGTTAGAGGCCATGCCGCAGGGTGCAGAGCCTATCAGGATAACACCGGCGGCTATTTCCGGCGGAAAATGCAGTGTAGTGGCCAGCAGCAAACCTACCAGTGGCATAATGGTAAAGTGGCAGGTAATACCTACAAACACACCGGCCGGCATTTTTACCACCCCATAAAAATCGCGCAGGCTCATAGAGGTGCCCATGCCAAACATAATGATCTGTATAAGCGGTGTTATGAGCTTTGAAAGATCGTAGCCCTGCGGATTAATAAAAGGCTGCGGGTAATACAGCGCTGCTGTTACCGCAGCAAAGATCATCAGCGTATATACGTAACCTTTAGTATCCGCCTGCCGGTTGCATAATAAGCCCAGTGCTATCCAGAAGGCTATCATGAACGGGCCTGCTTCATTCATCTCCCCCATGGCAAATAACACCACATTGGTAACCAGCAGCAGAAAGGCAATTATACCAAGGAACAGGCTGGGTTTGTTTGAGAATAACATTTTGTATCAGTTTTAAGGCTTACCAGGTTCTTCCCTGCAAATATTGATCAAGCGTGCTGCGGTTCAGCTGTATAGGCCCCGGGTGCTGCTGCAGCCATAACAGGAATTCTTCTTTTATCTTATCCGTCCACTGGTTATCAATTTCACCGGGGGTATACTTACCGGACTTTAACATGGCATGGCCAAATTCATCTTTCATTCCAATAAAAATGGCGGTGTTGATCACCTTCTCCGCCATATGCGCGGGAATGAATAGGATGCCCTCCCGCTGCGCCAGCACCAGGTCGCCGGGCAAAACAATGGCCTTGCCAATACGAATGGGTGTGTTTAAACCCATCAGCACCTCGTTCTTTAAATAAGAGGGATCCCAGTCGCGCACAAAAGCATTAAAGCCCGGAATGTCTGCCAGGCCCTCAATATCACGGGCAGCTGCATCAAACACCACTCCGTTGCCGGAGCGGGCAAAAATGGCATTACCCAGGTTATCGCCTATCAGCGTACCTTCTGCGATCTTGCCAAAACCATCCGCTACATACACATCGCCTTTGGTAAGCTGCTGTATGGGCCAGGAGTTGGTATTGCCTTTAAACCCTTTGCTATGGCCCCGGTCCAGGATGTTCTTTTCCACATCCGGGCGGGAAGGCATAAACTGGGCAGTTACAGCCCTGCCAACAACAGGCGTATCCGGGTGCAGTATTTTCCAGCCGCCTTCAAACTGGCAGTGGTAACCGTCATTATCCAGTATGGTCCATGCTTCCTCAATCCCAATATGCCGGGCTTTTTCCACCAGGCTATCGGGAATTTTAGGCCGCCCGTCGGGGAAACGTTCTCCCTTCCAGGCAGCCGTGAGAAAGATGAGCTCTTCTTTGGATATGGTTTGTGCTTGTATAGCAGCCGGTAAATAAACCAGCAATGCCAGTAATAACGTTAACGGGTGTACTATTTTATGTTTCATCCTTGATCGGTTTCAGTGGAATTAATTTTCGGCGCCAGTGGCATGCTCATCTACTGCTACGGTAGTGGTGTTTACCTGGTAAGGCAGGCTGGCCAGGCCATTCAGATCATACACAATCCTACCGGCCCGCATGGTAAGCTCACATTCCAGCTTCTGGTTCCCATCCATACGGGAGCCGCTGGCGTCAATAAAACCAAACTTGCCTTTCATCACCTGCAGAATGGCAATGTCGGCCACCGCCCCTTTGGAGAGGTTGCCTAATTCCTCATGCTGAATAGCTTTGGCCGGCTCCCAGGTAGATGCTTTGATAACGCTGCTTACATCCATGCCCATGTTCAGGAACTTGGACATTACGTTAAGCATATCCTTCATACCGGCATTCATGCTGGTAGCATGAATATCTGTGCTAATGGTGGAAGGGTAAAAACCTGCCTTCAGGGCCGGTATAGCCTGTGAAAAGGAAAAGCTGGAACCGCCGTGGCCTACATCAAAAACAATCCCCTTTTTCCGGGCAGCCAGGGCAAAAGGCTGCAGCTGCCCCTGGTCGTTTACAATAGCCATGCGGCTTCTTAATTTGGCGTAGGCATGCGTAAAAATATCGCCGGGCCGCAGGTGTGTCATAAACAAAGAATCCAGCGATAATGCGGGGCGCTGCTCGCCAAAATCTATCATCACCGGTACCCCGGCCATTTTACCCGCTTCTACCGCCCTGTCTACCGGCGTCCATTCGGCGCCTACATAGTGCGCTACTTTAATGCCTACTACGTACTGTTTATTGTGAAGGATAGTTAACGCCGTCATCTTAGCGTCCATGTCGGCAGTGTTCTGCTCATACACGCCGCCGCGCATACCTTCTCCCACAATGTTCAGGAAAGCCAGTACCCGCGTTTGCGAATGCTGGATGGTTTGTGTTCTGAACTTTTCAAAGCTGCGCCAGCCGGAGCTGCCGGCATCTACCACGGTGGTAACGCCGCAGCGGAAAGTAAAGCCATCCGGCGCCAGCGCTACATAACCGTTACAGAGATAATGGTTCTCTTCTGTGCCTGCAAAGTTGTGGGAGTGTATGTCTATTAATCCGGGCGTTACATACAGCCCTTCCGCATGGATCACTTTCCTGGCCTGCGCTGCATCAATATCAGCAGCTACGGCTGCAATGGTATCTGCCGTGATGGCAATATCCATAATGCGGTCAATATTATTCTTTGGATCGATGACGTGGCCGCCTTTTATCAGCAGGCTATATTTTTGTGCATGGGTTACCTGCGCCCGGCTTAATACCAGGCATATGATCAGCAGGCTTCCGTTCCTGATCATCCGTTTCATAAGCGTATGTTTTATGAAATTAAGCTCCCTGTGACAGTACTTCCTTCAGCCTTGCTGCTACTATTTTTTCCTGTCCGGGTACCAGCATCCAGGTGGTAATGCTGATGGCGTATTTATTTCCTGGCTGTCCGTCTGCTACTTCTATCGATGGGTTGCCTTTGCGCAGCTTATCGCGCAGGTCTGCGGCTGTTACCGGGATCTTTTTCTCATCCCAGGATACGTGTAAGGTGGGTATGTGATTAGCCACGGCGGGTACTTTCACCTCTGTTACCACACCCGGTACTGATTTAGCGGCATTGCCCACCAGCGCTATCTGCTCTTCCCACATCTTCCATTCTTTGGCGTGGTCTTTTGCCAGGTAGTATTCCAGCGCTACCATCATACCCAGGATCTCTTCCTTATTTATTTTCATACCGCGGCCCACCGTATTACCACGGGGCGCCATACTTAAGCGGGCGGGTTTAATATATTTTTCAGCGCCTAATAACAAACCGGCGCTTTGCGGGCCGCGGATGCCTTTACCTCCTGAAAAACAAACCATGTCATAACCCATTTTGGTAAAGCGCCACAGGTTCTCTACCGGCGGTACATCAGCCGCACAATCGATCATAGCCGGCAGGTTATGCGCTTTGGCTATTTGTATAAATTCCTCCACCTGCACTTTCCCGTCAAAGTTGTTGGCATTTACAAAAAACAGCATCGCGGTCTGGTCATTGATGGCCTTTTCCAGCTCTTCCTTCGTATCTACCTGCAGCACTTTTACCCCGGTATTTTTCAATGCATGGGCATAGGGAATGTCATGTGCCTTCAGCATGATCACCTCTGTTTTCATGCCGGTACCTTCCAGGTGTGGAATGGCCGCTGCTTTCTTTTCATCCATGCCGGTTAATACACCGGTTAAACCCAATGTGATGGCCGAGAATGCGCCGGAGGTAACCACGGCATATTCACTGTGCACCAGGGAGGCAATACGTTTGCCCACTTTATCCTGCAGGTCGTCCAGCAGCACAAATTCTTTGGAGGCATATTGTATGGCGGCCAGCACTTCCGGCAGCATCAAAGAACCGGTCATGGCGGTATAAGTACCGGCAGCATTTACAAAGGTGCGTACCCCCAGCTCTTTGAAATAATCTTTGGCGGGTGCGGTGCTGGTCTCGTCCAGGAAGGGTAATACTTTGGCGGTACCTGCCAGTCCACCCAATAGGGGGACTGCAGAAAGATTCCGTATCAAATTTCTGCGCGTAATCATAAAAAGATTTTGAAAAAGAAAAAAAGAGGAGTATCAGATAAGAGGCAGGAGGCAGGATGTATTCCGTATGATCTCAGGCACTCAAAATGTGAGTATCTTACTTTTTACATCCTGCTTCCTGCTTCGTTTATTGTGCTGCAATGCAATCCATCTCTACCAGCGAATCTCCCGGTACGCCGCCATACACGGCAACGGTGGTACGTACCGGCGGGTTAGCTCCAAAACGGCCGCGGAACACCTCGTTCATGGCTTTATAGTCGTTCAGGTCGTGCAGGAACACACTTACCTTTAAGACTTTTTCCATAGAAGTACCTGCTTTTTTGAGCTGGGCTTCCATTTCTTTCAGTACATGGTCCGTATGCGCTTTAATATCGCCTTCAAAGTGGGCGCCTATGCCGGCCAGGAACACCAGCCCGTTATGTTTGGTAACGCTGGAGAACAAGGGTACTTCCTGGTCGTACACCACTCCATTTACTATTTTCTCAGTATTGCTGCGGGTAACGGTACCTGCTGCTTTGGCTACGGCATTAAAACCGGCTATGCCTGCCACGGAAGCAAAAAGTTTTTTCAGTACGTTTCTTCTTTCGTTTATCATAATCTGAGGGTATTGTTTAAATGACGTGAGATGTTTTCCTATTTATCCCACCATACGCGGGTAGTAAAATTGTTGGCGCCCTGGCGCTGCACGGCTGTCAGGAAGTTGGCGCTGTTCACACTTTCTTCAGAAGGCGGGTAAATAAGGCGGCGAGGTATAACACCGCCGGTATTATTACCCGGTACATTCACGGGCGTTAATACGGGGTACCCGGTACGGCGCCAGTTAGACCATACTTCCTGCTCATCCAGGAACAGGGCTATCCACATTTGTGTATGGATCTGGTTCATCTTCTGCTCCAGGGCAGCACCGCTGTTGAAAGGATGCGCGGCTATATAAGCTGCGATCTTTTCTGTGCTGATAACACCGCCCGCGCCAAACAGGCTCCAGTTGGTCATTGCGGAAGTAATGCCAGCTGCATAGGCCGCAGCAGCGTCGCCGGAATACCAGCCGCGGGAAGCCGCTTCTGCCAGCAACAGGTTCACTTCTGCAGCGCTCATTACAATGTAAGGGGCCGACTTCTGCAAAATTGTGGCCGGGTTAGGTTCTGAGTACCGGTAAAATGAATCCGGCTTGCCCAGGATGCCATTGGGCATACCTCTTTGTATGGCCGTAGTGGTATCTGCCTTCTTATTCACATATACGATGGATAATACCGGCAGGCGCGGGTCATTATTGGTGCGCATGAAATCAATGAACGTTCTGGCGTACTTACCGCCTTCGGTATTCAGGTTGCCATCAGCAGCGGCAAAGTTATTAGCCAGCATATCAAAGGAAGCCGGGTTCTGGTTGTAGTTTTGGGGCCCATCTGCATACTTCATATATGCCCGGTCAGCATCGGTAGTGATCACACCACCCGCTATCGCTTTCTGCACCCAGGTTTGAGCCATGCCGGCATCCCTTTTTGTTAAGCGCATGCCTAAACGCAGCATTAAAGAGTAGCCGAATTTTTTCCATTTCCCAACATTGCCGTTGTAGATGAAATCACCGGCGCCAAAGCTGGCGCTGCCTTCTACCATTGCAGCAGTGGCTTCATCCAGCTCCTTCAGCATGTCTGTGTAAATAGCTGACTGCTGATCATATACCGGTGTAAAATCATTGTCGGTATATCCCTTCACTGCGGCGGAGTAAGGCACATCGCCAAACAGATCTGTCATGCGGTGCATAATATATACGCGCCAGATGCGGGAAATAGACAGCTTGTTCACATTGGCAGCAGCATCCTTATTCAGTGTATTGATCACCGTTGCAATTTCATTCACTGCGCCGGGGTAAGTGTTCTCAAAAAAAGTATAAGGATAGCTACCCTGCTGCCAGTAATACTTATCTCCCAGGCCCGGCACATCCTTATAGGTAGCAAAGTGCTGCATGGCGCCGCCGGCGCACACTACACTGGTGGAATAATAGGTGGTAGTAGTGGTGCCGTAGCCGCCGCTGATACCATCCATCAAAGCCTTGCTGAACATATATTCAGGCAGCGCGGTGGGGGAGGCATCCGGATTAACGTTCATTTCCTCAAATCCTTTATCACAGGCCTGTAATGCAAACACACCCATTACAGCAACATAGATCAGTTTATTTATTCTCCTTAACATATCTCTTGGTGTAAAGTGTGAAGAATTAGAATTTCACCATCAGGTTAAAACCATAGCTCCGGGTCCGGGGTACCGCAAAGGCTTCAAAGCCCTGTGCATTACCGCTGGTATAGCTGGATTCAGGATCAAAGTTGTCTGTTTTCTTATAGATGGTCCATAGGTTACGTGCTACGAAGGACACATCTACAGACTGCATTTTCAGCTTCCAGATATGATCCAGCGGCACCTGGTAGCTTAATATTACCTGGCGCAGCTTTACAAAGCTGCCATCCTGAATAAAGTGATCGGTGAAATTCTTCCAGTTATCATAGTACTGGCGCAGGTTAGCTACCGGTATGGTATGCGGGTAAGGATTGCCGTTCTGGTCTACCCCATCCAGCTGTAAACCTTCATCCCTGCCGGGCAGTGTTTGCTTGTGCAGGCCAAAACGGGTGCCATATACATCCATGGTAGAAAACACCTTGTTACCGAACTTACCATCCACCAAAAATTCCAGCGACATACGTTTGTAGTTGAAGGTATTGGTAATACCCATGGTCAGCGGCGGTACGCCTTTACCCAGCTCCATCAGGTCGCTCTTTACCTCGTACCCGTTAGAGCCGTAGATCTTTTGTCCTTTTTCATTCACTGCCATTTTGTAACCCTTGATAATACCGTAAGGGCTGCCTACCGTGTTATGTACAAAAGCCCATCCACCTACGCTGCTGGCCATTTGTATGGTGTTTAAACCTTCGGCCAGCTTCACCACCTCACTTTTATTATAGGCCACGTTGTAGCTTACATTCCAGGAAAAATCCTTGCCTTTTACCGGAGTGCCGGTCAGCAACAGCTCAACGCCTTTGTTATCCAGCTCGCCCACATTCAGCAGCGCATCATTATAACCGGATGCGCGGGAGATAGCGGTACGTACAATATCATTTGTTGTTTTACGGTCGTAGAAAGTAAGGTCAATGCCTAAACGGTTGTTCAGGAACTGCGCTTCTAAACCTGCCTCATAGGTAGTAGAGGTGAGTGGTTTCAGCGATGAATTGGTTACCAGGTTTACGTTGTTGGAAGTGGTAACCTGCTGTACCGGCTGGCCCAGGTGGCCGCCCTGTACACTGGTATAGGTTTGGTTCAGGATGTAAGGGTCCGGTGTGGCGCCGCCCACCTGTGCCCAGGAAGCGCGGATCTTGGCAAAGTTTACGAAAGAAGGCAGGTGCACAGCATCAGACAATATAAAGCTGGTACCAATGGCCGGGTAAAAAATGCTGTTGTTGGCAGGGCTTAAGGTAGAGAACCAGTCGTTACGGCCGGTAAGGGTCAGGAAGATGATGGATTTGTAATCCAGGTCTACTGATCCGAATACGGAGTTGGTAGCGGTACGGTTACGTATAGGCTTTGTAGTTACAGTTGACAGGTTGGTGTAGCTGTAAAAGAACGGTATTACAAACTGCGCACCGTCAATATCTGTTTCATCGCTGCTGTATTTACGCTTGTTACCGCCTGCGAGCACATTCAACCCAAAGTTGCGGATCTTGGCATTGTAGTTTAAGGTAAGCATGGCATTGGTTTCAGCTACAGATACCCTTTTGCCGCTGTAAATACCGCTTCCGGCTGTTCCCTGGGAGTATACGGTACCGGTAGGAATAATACCTACGAAATCATAGTTAAAGAAATCGCGGCTTACATTTCCCTTCACGAACAGGTTGGGCAAAATGTCGTAGCGGATGCTGGCCTGGCCTATGAAACGGTTCTTGGTATCATTATTCTTAAACCGGTTAATTACAAAGTAAGAGTTGGAAGCATAGGGTGTTTCATTCCACTGTGTTTCACGGCCGGTTGAATCATAGCCGGGGGCCAGGGAGCGGATGTCTACCGTATTAGCAACCATATACACGGCCCAGTTAGGATTACCGGGTGCATCACCGGCGCTGGGCCTGTTCTTTGCGTTTTCCACGTTATACTGCGCTACGGCTTCAATGCTGATCTTTTTACCCAGGAAGGCATTCACATTCAGGTTAGCGATCTTCTTGTTAATGGAAGAATTAGGTAAAATGCTTTTGCTGTCGGTATTGGATAAAGAGAAACGGTAGTTGATAGCCTCTGTGCCGCCGTTAAACGCCAGTGTATTAATGAAGGTAGTACCGGTGTTATAGAAGTTCTTGATATTATTCTTTTGCGGTGAATAAGGATGCTGCTTACCATCAAACGCGGTATATAGCTGGCCATCCATGGGAGCACCAAATGAATGGCGCCCCCAGTCAATGGCTTGCTGCTGCGTCGCCGGTTTCATTCTTCCATTTCCCTGGCCATATTCATATTGCCAGTCCGGAACAACGGAAGGGGTTTCCAGTGTCAGTGTGGTGTTATAGTCAACCCCTATACCTTTTCTTGCGCGACCTTTCTTTGTAGTAATCAGGATAACACCGTTGGCTGCACGGGAACCGTATAGCGCAGCGGCTGGTCCCCCTTTCAATACGCTCATGGTTTCTATATCATCCGGGTTAATGCCGCCAATACCATCGCCCCTGTCCACGTTCAAACCACCGTCGCCGGTAGTTGGGCTGCCGCCGGGTGTGGTATTGTCTATAGGCATACCGTTGACCACATATAATGGTTGGTTATCGCCATTCAGTGAGCCGTTGCCGCGTATGATCACGCGGCTGGAGCTACCCGGGCCGCTGGCCAGGCTGGTAGCGTTCACCCCTGCTACCTTACCGCTCAAAGCATTGGCTACGTTAATTTCCCGCGCGCGGGTAAATTCACTGCCGTTCACTTCTGTTACGGCAAAAGGGATGGCTTTCTTCTCTTTTCGTATACCCAATGCCGTTACCACCACTTCTGAAAGTGATTTATTGGAATCCTGCATAGCTACCGTGATAGTGGCGGTAGGGTCAGATACGGTCACCTCCTGCTGTGCAAATCCTATGGAAGATATAATGAGCACCAGGGTGGTGCCTTTCTGGTTCTCCTTTAAGGTAAGCACAAAGTTGCCCTCACCATCTGCCATAGTAGCGGTGGAAGGATCGCCTTTCACATAAATGGTAGCGCCGGGTATGGCACCGCTGTCTTTGGCGGACACGATGCGGCCCTTTATCTTATCTGCCCGCATGTAAAGGCTCACCATATTGTATAAGCTATCGGTGGCGCTTACCGGGTTAAAGATGGAAAATTGTTTGTTGTTAATACGTTTGTATTCAAGATGCTGATCTGACAGCAATTGTTTCAGTGCGGCTTCCGGATCCATTTTATCTGTTTTGTCCAGCAGCGCTGCAGGAATGGTTTTTCCATCCAGCAGGCCTTCGCGGTATGCAATACGGATATTGTGGAATTTCCGGAGACGGTCCAGCCCTTCTTTTAAAGAAATGGTGGCCCGGTTGGTACCTCTTCCCTGGGAAGAGGACATGTGAAACGGAGTAGATTGTCTGGATGCATACACTTTACCTATTTGTGTTTGTGCAATTACAGGAGTTCCCATACCAAACATGAGGGCATAGCAGAGTAGCCCCAAAAAGAGATTTTGGTCTGTTCGTTGCATGTCTTTTTTTTTAGCAGATATTCCCGCTATCTACCTAAATAAAACACCAGATGTTTTTCTGAAGATTTGTTCACTTTTACATTTAACGTGGTAGAGATAACAGTCAGGAGCTCGTCCACATTGGCTACATTGATCTCTCCTTCGATCTTCATGCGCCTTATGCTGTCGCTCTTAGTTTCAACAGTATAGCCATAGTTATCCTGGAGCGTTTCAATAATATCCTCCAGTGCGGCATCGGTAAAGATTATTTCCTTTCTGGTCCAGTCCTTTAGTTTTTCTGGCCTTTCTAGCTTTTGGTTGCGCAGCAGCGATTCGCCGCCGTATTCTACATAGTCACCGGGTAACATTACAATAGCCGGCCTATTGGTTTTACCCTGGTAATCTACTTTTATTTTACCTGTTACGAGTCCGATATTAGTTTTTCCGTGGCGGCTCTTCACATTAAAGGAAGTGCCTAATACTTCTATTGTTACGCCTTTGCTATGTACAAGAAATCTTTCGTATGGGCGAATGTGCCCTGCATCTTTATTAATATGTGCTACATCAAAAAAAGCTTCACCCTCTATCCACACTTCACGCGGTGCGCTGGTATCCCATTGGCGGGCATAGTGCAGGCTTGAGTTGGCGTTTAATATTACTACGGAGTTATCCGGTAAGGTTATCGTACGCTTTTCACCGTATTCTGTATCTACTACCTGTTTACGGTAAGTGTTCAGCAACAGCATGCCGGTGGCTATAATTACCAGCATAGCGGCGGCTACTTTCATCCAGGGGCGCATCCATTTTACTTTAGTAACGGCTGCCGGCTGCTCCTGTATGGTTTGGGTGATCTGCTGCCAGAGCTGCGCTTTACGGTCAGCAGCGGCTACAACCTCCTGCGTACGGTAGGTTTGTATGAACTGCAATGCCTGCCGGAAGTTATCCGCCTGCTGTGGATACACAATTGTAAAAGAACTCCAGAATGTTCCGGTTTCAGCATCTGTAGCTGCACCGGTTGCCCATTTGACAAAAACATCATCATCCAGGAAATCCTGTAAAGTATATGTTATGTATTTGTCGCTATACATGTAATTAATGGGCGGTTTATTACTATTAGACAAAAAGAGAGAAAATTATCCCTCCGTTTTAAGGAAATTTTTAAAAAATATTTCTCCCTGCAGTAAAAGGCTGCACAGCAGAGCAAAAGAGCGCTTATTTAAAATTTGCTGCAGGCTGTCCAGCGCCTTATATAATAGCTTATAGGCGGAATTTGTGCTGATGCCCATAATGTCCGCTATCTCATCATAGGAAGCGCCTTCATAAAAACGGAGAAAAACTATTTCCTGCTGCCGGTCTGAGAGCTGGCTTACCATAGCAGCTACCTGCATCCGCAGCTCCTGCTCTTCGACCCTATGGGTTTGTTCCTGTTTAAAGGTTACGTGAAAACCATTGCTGCTGGCGGCGCCATCGAGGTTCACCACTTTTGCCTGGGATTGTATACGCCTGAATAATAAGGTGCGCAGGGATTTGTAGAGGTAATTTTTTACAGAGGCAGGCATACCCAGGTTCTGGCGGCTGGTCCATAGCTGCACAAAAAGATCGTGGATGGCATCCTGCACCAGGTCCGCATCTGCAGTGAACTTAGCTCCATAGTTGTTTAACGGCGTGTAAAAAGCCTCGTACAGTGAAGTATAAGCACTCCAATCGCCCTGTTTAAACGCGTTCCACCATATTAAATGGTTCTCACCTTGCATGCACCGGCTGTTAGATTTTAGTATTAAAAAAGGAGGATGGGTTAATAATACAAAAAAAATCTAAATTAACACCATGTCTTCATACGCACTTATTACAGGCGCCAGCAGGGGAATAGGCCGTTCACTGGCGCAGCAGCTGGCCCAAAAACAATACAACCTGTTACTGGTATCCCGCTCTGAGAGCGAGCTGCAGGCATTAGCAGCTACCCTGGCCAGCCAGTATAAGGTAAGCGTTCATTACCTGGCTGCAGATCTTTCCACTGCGGGCGCCGCGCAGCAGGTATATGAGTGGTGCATACAACATAAGTGGGACATCAGCCTGCTAATTAACAATGCCGGCTATGGCATCTGGGGATATTTTGATGAGCTATCCCTGGATGAGCAGCATAACATGCTGCAGCTGAACATGCAGGCGCCGGTAGAATTAACCTATTATATGATCCCCCTGCTAAAACAACATCCGCAGGCTTATATATTGAATGTAAGCAGCACCGCCGCTTACCAGGCCGTACCTGGCATGACACTGTACGCGGCCTCCAAATCGTTTATGCTGGGCTTTACCCGGGGATTACGGCATGAACTGAAACGTACCCACATCAGTGTAAGCTGCCTGTGCCCCGGGCCGGTGAACACCAATTTCCTGGAACGGGCCGGCATGCAGGATATTAAAACGATAAAAGCGGCTGCTGAAAAATATGGAATGCACCCCGACCAGGTAGCAAAGACTGCCCTGAAAGGCCTGTTTGCAAAGAAAGCAGAGATCATACCCGGTGCGCTGAATGTAATATCGGCCATTGGTACACGGCTGCTGCCAAAGGCGCTGATAGAGCGGATTGCGGCGGGGTTGTATAAGGATAAGTGACCTGGAATGTAAAATGAAAAATGTTAAATCTTAAATGTAAAAGGTGGTGGAGGGTAACCGTGGCATTCACCTTTTACATTTTGTATTTGAAATTTGAAATTTTACATTCTTTTTCCCACCCTCTCCCCCTATCACACAAAAATTTTTTCAGCCATTGCGTTCTATTTCCGGATTAATTCCTATCTTTAGTCTACAAAATTAGTAGACAAATAAAAATAATCATGCCGTTCGTACCCAACAACCGCTTTCTTACCTTCTGTGCCAGGATCCACTGCAGCACGGGTTGTTGTTGTTGCTAATCTCCCTACTATATTATTATCCTCCCTACGCCGGCGCCTATACGCACCGGATGCAGCAACCTGTCTTTTACATTTAAAACGATCATCATCATGAACAACCAATATCCCGTATTCACATTAAACGGCACACTTACCGACGAACAACAGGCTTTTTTTGCAGCCAATGGTTTTATACATTTTAAGCAATTCCTTTCCCCTGCTGATGTGCAGGACATTATAAATGCAGCAGATGCAGTACAGCAAAAGTGGATCAGCGAAGGCGTAGAGAAAGTGAATGGCGTACCTATTAAATATGGTAAAGACCTGAATGGCCAACCCATTGTGCAACGCTTTGCTTTTATTAACCAGCACTCCTCCGTATTAGCAGACCTGCTGCGCGATCCGCGCTTAAACGCGCTGCTGGATCTAATAGGCCCCGGCGCCCGCATAGGCTCTGACGAAAAAGACGGCATGGTGTTTAACCATTACGTAAACGGACCTTTAAGCAAATTCACAAAGCTGGGCTGGCATACTGACGGGTTGCGAGACCTGTTTTATGGCACCCGCCTGAATCCTATGCTGAATGTAGGCATTCACCTGAGCACACAGCATCGGGAAAACGGCGGCTTGCGTATTATACCGGGCACGCATCAGCAAAACCTCTTCAACTTCCTGTTCCGCAAGCTTTATTTCCTGGATCATAGCACTGATCCTGATGAGGTAGCTATTTTACCCACCGCCGGCGACCTTACCGTACATGACGGGCGGCTGTGGCATCGTGTAGCGCAGTCACAGCGCAGCGGGGAAGAAAGCCGCCGCCGCGTGATCTATGTACCTTTAATTGCCGGCAAATATGCGCCTAAGAATGAGTACAGCCCAACACTGTTTTATCAGCGCTTTGCGGGATTGGTGAAATAGGGCAGCCTGCGGCTGCCCGTCCATGGTCGATGGTCCATAGTCCACTGCTGGTACGTAGTGAAGTATTGCACGAATTAGAAATGAAATAGGTTATAGATCAATGCCTATCATAAATAATGGTATATAAATTGTTACTGTTAACGCTGTTTACAAATGGGCCAACAGCATCGAAGCTCTCTGGCCCATGGTCAATAACCCAATGGGGTACGCCATGGACCATCGACTATGGACCATGGACTTTTAAAAAAACGCTTCCATAGCCGCCCAAAAAGCAGTATTATTGAAAGCGAAAAAGGCATGTGATTGATGAATTATCCGGGTAACAGCTCTTTTACACGATCCGTAAAAGGGAAGGTGGTGATTGCCTTCCTTGCGGGGTGTATTGCCCTGGGACTGGCCTGGGTAGTGAGCCGCACCGCTTTCCGTGAAATGCTGCGCACTGTAAAAAGCCTTTCAGAACCCAATGAAAAACTGCGCATCGTAAATACCCTTTTCCGGGATATTACCCAGCTGGATCAGCTGCAGAAAAGGCAGGCATTGCTCAAAGCCAACTCTTATCAAAGCTTCCTCGACGAATCTAAAATGCTGCGCGTGGCCATGGATAGCCTGCAGCTGCTGTATAGCGACAATCCTTCCCAGCGCCGGCGCGTGGATTCTATGAAACACCTGCTGCTGGAAAGGGATAAGCTGTTCCTGAATTATTTACAGGTGCGGCAGGGACTGGTGAACAATAACGATCTTACCAAACAGATCCAGACCCTTTCAGAGCTGATCCTGAACAGCGCACCACAGATAGACAGCACCGTGATCACCACGGAAAAAAAGATCTCCACCACCTTCATTTACCCCTCTGATTCTGCCGCAGCAGCCGCAGAAAAGGCAGCGGAAGAAGCACCGCCCGTAAAAAGCGGCTTTTTCAGCCGCCTGTTCGGCCGTAAGAAACCGGAAGCACCGCCGCCGGCAACAGAACAGGAAGCAGAAGTAGCGCCTACCTCCCAGGCCCCTACCCGCATGGTAAAGGAGGAGGTGAACGTGAAAATAGATACGCTGGCCCTGGCTAAACAGGACAGCATTATGTGGGAGGTGGAAAAGGCCATGCAGGATTATGAAAAGGAGCGCCGCCTGCAAAGCAGCCGTTTTGTGAACCGGGAAATAGAGCTGGCCAATGCCAGTAATGTGCTCACCAGTCAAATGCTCTCCATTCTGCAGGAAGTAGAAAAAGAAGTAGTAAAACAGGAGGAGCAGAATAATTACCAGGCCCGTAACGTAGTAAGCACCAGCGTATGGCGTATCAGCATTATTATGTGCGTATTCCTGCTGCTGATGGCTATACTGGTATACCTTATCCTTACAGATATTGCAAAAAGTAACGCTTACCGGCAGCAGCTGGAAATTGCCAAGGAAGAAGCAGAATACCATGGCGCTGCCAAACAGCGCTTCCTCGCCAATATGAGCCACGAGATCCGCACGCCGCTGCAATCCATTATTGGTTACGCCGATCTGCTGCGGCAGCAGGACAAACCTTCCAAAAAGCACCTGGAGGCTATTTTCCACTCATCCGAACACCTGCTGCATATTGTGAACGAGGTGCTGGATTACAGCCGCATTATATCCGGTAAGTTCACTTTTGAGCGCCGCGACTTTGACCTGCGCCAGCTGCTGGAAGAAGTAATGACCGTGATACGCCCGCAGGCAGAAAAGAAGGGCCTGGGGCTGGTGTTAAACAACACGCTTCATAGCGGCGTTTTTGTGAACGGGGATCCTTTCCGCCTGAAACAGCTGCTCTATAACCTGATGGGTAACGCCGTTAAGTTCACAGACGAAGGGCAGGTAACGCTTACCGTAGAGAGTGCGCCCTCTCCCGAAGACAATATGCAGCTGCTCACCTTTACCGTGGCCGATACCGGTAAAGGCATTGCTGAAAAAGATGTGCAGCGCATCTTTAACCAGTTTGAACAGGCTGGCGACAGCTCTCACCAGAACGGTACCGGCCTGGGACTAAGTATTGTAAAAGCCCTAACAGAAGCGCAGAACGGCAGCATTGAGGTAACCAGCGAACCCGGTGTAGGCTCCCGCTTTGCCGTGCAGCTGCCCTTTGCAATGGCTGCTGCACATAATGCCCTGCCCAATACTGAAGCCGTTCATTTCCACGGCCATTATGAAGGTAAGGTATGGGTGGTGGACGATGATCCGTTTATTTTGCATTTATGCGCCTCTATTTTTGAGAAACACGCCATTCCGCACATCTGCTTCCATTTGCCGGAAGCCATGCTGGAAATGCCCTGGGATGATGATGTAACATTGATACTGGCAGATATGCGTATGCCGGGCCTGAACGGGGCGGAACTGTGCCGCCGCCTGCGCCGGTATATTCCGGAAACCGTGAAGATCTACGCCCTTACCGCGCAGGCCCTGCCCGAAGAAAGGGAAGCCGTGCTGCAGGAAGGCGGTTTCGACGGGTTGCTGATGAAACCCTTCCGGGAATCGGAATTATTATCCCTGTTAGATGAACAGTACGTACCGGAAACAGATAACGAGGAGTATGAAAGCGAGCTGGAAGAGGATAATGAAATAGACCTGGCTGCGCTGGAAAAGCTCACCTTTGGCGATAAGACCATGATCCAGAAAATATTGGAACGTTTTAGCAATGATAACCGCTATGACCTGGACCAGCTTTGCATGGCGGCTAAGGGCGAGGATATGGAGCAGGTATCCTTACTGCTGCACCGCATGGCCGGCAGAACCGCGCAAATAGGCGCCGGCGAACTGGCAGCCCGCTTCCGGATGCTGGAAATAGCCTTACAACAAAATACTGTATTACCGGGAGATGCAGTGGCGCAGGTAGATGAGCTGGCCGTAGGCATGAAAGCCTTATTATACAAGGTAGATTCCCTGTTTATCCCTCAATCTGATACTTCTCCATCTTTTTATAAAGCGTCTTTCGATCAATATTAAGCAGCCGGGCGGCCTTGCTTTTATTGTTCTTTACCTGGCGCAGTATTTCCTTGATCAATTCTTTTTCATTTCCTTCATTCAGCGCTTTCAGGTCAGTGCTCTGGGTTTTGGGCATCTGGTTCACGGAAAAGGTCATTTCATCCGGCAGGCTTTCCATACCGGCCGTTTCACTTTCCGTCAGCAGCACCATACGGCGTATCACGTTCTTTAGCTCCCGCAGGTTACCCGGCCAGTCGTACTGGCGGAATACCGTCATAGCGCCGGATGACAGGCGTTTGATCTGGCGGCCCAGCTCCTGGTTAGCCAGCTTTATAAAGTGCTGGGTAAATATTTCCAGGTCTTCTTCCCGCTCCCGCAGGGGCGGTACATCCATTTTAAATTCGTTCAGGCGGTGGTACAGGTCTTCCCGGAAATTGCCGTTGGCAGAGGGCAGGTCTTCATTGGTAGCGGTAATGATCCGCACATCCACGCGTATCTGCTGAGTGCTGCCAATGGGCTGTATCACGCGCTCCTGCAGGGCGCGCAGCAGCTTCACCTGCACCTCGTAGCTTAGGTTCCCTACCTCATCCAGGAAAAGGGTGCCGCCATTGGCAGCTTCAAACAAACCTTTTTTGTTTTGCAAAGCGCCGGTAAAAGCGCCTTTTACATGCCCAAACAGCTCACTGGCGGCCAGCTCTTTGGAAAGGGCGCCGCAGTCCACCGCAATAAAAGGCTTATCTGCCCGCTTGCTCAGGCTGTGAATGGAGCGGGCTACATACTCCTTACCGGTACCGCTTTCTCCCAATATGATCACAGACATATCGGTAGGCGCTACCAGCTTAATGTATTCATAGAGTTTTTTAGAAATTTCGCTGTTACCCTCAATAAAACCGGATAATACATTTTGCTGCTGGGTGGCAGGGGCGGTAGTAGTGGTTTTGCGGTTCAGCGCTTCGTTCAGCACCAGCAACAGCTCATCCGCATTCACCGGTTTGGTGATATAGTCAAAGGCGCCGGAGCGCATGGCCTGCACCGCGGTACGTACATCATTAAAGCTGGTCATAATGATGGCGGGTATATGCATCCCTCTTTCCTTGGTAGCGTTCAGCACTTCCAACCCGTTCCCGTCTGTAAGCCGGTAATCCAGCAACAGCAGGTCATATTCTTTTTTTTCCAGTGATCTTATTCCGTTCTTAACGTTGTACACTGCATCCACCTCATGGCCGTGTTTCTTTAGAAAACCTTCCAGGATCTGTGAAAATGTAGTGTCATCCTCTACTAACAATATATTGGCCATGGCATCTTAATGGATTTACGATCTTAGATTGCGGTTTTTAGATATGGATTGATGCGGATAGGAACCGCGCTGGTCAAATCTAAAACAGTGGATCTAAGATCTAAAATTGCTCGACTGTAATATTAGTTAACAATACCGGATAAAACAAAAATAGAGAAGTCCCCCCGTCCGGGGAGACTTCCCATTTGTATTCTACTGCATGTCCAGGGCTTTCAGATCAGGCAACCACCTTACCGTCTTTATCTAACTTTACGGTTTTGGCTTCTTCTCCTTTCTTCACTTCGATTTCGTAATACTCCGCACCAGTTGCGGGTTTTACCCAAAAAGCTTTTTCTGCTTTCCATTCTTTATACTCATCAGAAGCCAGGGTTGCCTTTACGGCATCAGGTAATTCTTCTACCTTAACAGGTTTCTTTTCGTCCTGCAGCTGCACTTTTGCAATTACAGGCTTGTGTGCGTTGGCATTTACGGTAACTACGCCTGATAGTGCTACTACTACCAGTGAGAGCATCAAGTTTTTCATTGTTCAGTGTTTTTATAAAGTGGAGAATTATAAAGTCCCACTATATAATGTGAAAAACGTGCCATGCTTTTTATCAAAGCTTAGCAGTGTGCATCTTATTGGTAGTAAGTGTTTTATGCGTATAGGATTGCGTACCCTCCACACATTACAGTTGAGGACGTATTCCCAAAGTTGAGTACAAAGTCAGCAGTTTTTTTACGCGATCTTCGCGTTCACGGCCACTTCCTGCACCAGCTGTATGCTCATGTGCAGCTTAACTTCATCTCCCAGTATCAGGCCACCGGCATCAGTGGTAGCGCTCCAGCGCAGGCCGTAGTCGGAGCGGTGCAGTCTTCCGTTCAACTCAAAACCGGCTTTGGTTTGTCCCCATGCATCCTGTGTGGTACCGTAATAAGTAACGGAAAGCTCAATGCTATGCGTTTGATCCCGTATGGTCAGGTCGCCGATCAGGCGGTAGTGGTCATCATCTACCTTCTTAACCTGTTTGGATTCAAATGATATCCTGGGAAATTGTGCGCCGTCGAAGAAATCGGCAGTCCTCAGGTGTTCATCACGTTGTTCATTGTTGGTTGTTACACTGTTAACGTCCGCCTCAAAGGTAATGTGTGCATCATGAAAGTCCGCGCTGTTGGTATGTAAGGTGCCTTCAAAGTTGGTAAAGTGGCCGCTTACGTTTGTGATCATCAGGTGTTTTACTTTAAATCCTACCTCACTGTGTGATGCATCGATTTTCCAGGTTGTCATAATTGTAATGTTTTTTAAATCCTAGGTTCCTGAAGTATACGTTCAGGATTCCCGTTCCGTTTTCTGTATATAAAAATAATTGTTACGCCCTTCAAATGCTGTGGACAAATTGCCGGAAATAGTGCACTTTTTTAACATTTGTAATAATATAGTACACATTTAACATTTCGTTAAAACTTGCTTTTAAAACCGGCTGCCTGCGTAGCTTTAAAGCTGCTTTTTTGCAGGCCGCTGCCAATAGAACTAACGTGTTAAGTGCAGAATTGCTTATTTTCCGTTCCCAAACGGAACCGCATGAAGATATTATTGGTTGAAGACGAGCCGAATGTGGTATCGCTTATTAAACGGGGGCTGGCAGATAACGGGTATGAGATCAGTGTGGCCATGGACGGCTCCTCCGGTTTACAAATGGCAAACGGCCATGATTTTGACCTGATCATACTGGATATTATGCTGCCTGGTATTAATGGGGTGGAGATCTGCCGCAGCATCCGCAAACAAAATGAGCAGGTGCCTATTATGATGCTCACAGCATTGGGCACCACGGAGAATATTGTAACCGGGCTGGATAGCGGGGCAGATGATTACCTGGTGAAACCCTTTAAGCTGGCGGAGCTGAGCGCCCGTGTACGCACGCTTACACGCCGTTCAAAAAATGCACAGGGCCCCGGCAGCCTGCTGCAGATCGCCGACCTGGAGCTGGATACCGTTTCCAAAACCGTGCGCCGGAATAATAAACCCCTGAACCTTACTGCTACTGAATACCGGCTGCTGGAGTTCCTGCTCAAGAACCAGCGCCGTGTACTGTCCCGCATAGAAATACTGGAACACGTATGGGATATTGATTTTAACCTGGGCACTAATGTAGTGGATGTATATGTGAACTACCTCCGTAAAAAAATTGATAAAACCGGTTCCTCCAAACTGATACACACCGTGGTGGGCATGGGTTATGTAATGCGCGAACAACATGAGAATACAGAATAAAATAACCATCCTCTTTACGGCTATTACCGCCGCTATTATGCTGCTGTTAAGCCTTTTCGTTTATTATTTTGCCGCCCGCAGCACCGCGCAGAATTTTTACCACCGCCTGGAAGTACGCGCCAAAATAGTGGCGCAGGCCATCCTGGAAGAGAATAAAAGCAACACGCACATTTATTACCGTGTAAAGGAAGAGCAGCTGGAAAACCTGCCTTTTGAAAAAGACTATGCCATAAAGCTGCATCCCCGTACCGGTGAGCTGCAGGAAACCCCTCCCCTGAAATTACCTAACGATTTTTACCAAAGGGCATTTACCAATGGCAGTGCGCGGTTTGTGCGCGACAGTGTGTTGTATGCCGGCTTATACCTCGGTAAGGATGCGGATTTTATGGTGATCACTGCTGCGCAGGATGTGTATGGCAAAGAAGAATTACAGAACCTGAAACAAGCCCTGCTCACTGGTTTCCTGGTGTTTTCCGTACTGGTGTTCACCATCGGAAAAGTATTCAGCCGGCAGATCTTTCAGCCCGTGCGGGATATTATACATAATGTACAACGCATCAGCGCCAATAACCTGCACCTGCGTTTAAATACCGGCAACGGAAAAGATGAGATTGCGGAGCTGGCCATTACTTTTAATGATATGCTGGGCCGCCTGGAAGCTATTTTTGAAACACAGAATAATTTTATCAGCAACGCTTCCCACGAGTTCAGAACGCCGCTCACTATTATTTCCGGGGAAGCAGAACTGGGCATGCAAAAAGCCGGCGCCTCACCGGAGCAGGTTGCCTCTTTTACACTCATTTTACAGGAAGCCGCGCGGCTAAACCAGCTGGTAAGCAGCCTGCTAAGCCTTGCCCAAACAGGGTTTGACGGCAAAAAGCTGCCCTGGGAAAAAATACGGCTGGATGAGCTGTTATGGTCTGTAAAAACCACGGCCAACCAGATCTATCCTGATAATAAAATAACACTGGATTTTAATAACCTGCCGGAAGAGGCAGATCATTTAAGCACGCTGGGTAATCTAACCCTATTGCAGCTGGCGCTGAGCAACGTAGTATTGAATGCCTGCAAATATTCCAGTAATCAACCGGTAGCCATACAGCTGGAAGCTACTAAAAAGGTGCTGATCATAACGGTAACCGACCAGGGTATTGGCATTCCCTCCGCAGAGCTGGGGCAGGTGTTTGTGCCTTTTTTCCGTGCCTCCAATACCAGCAGCTTTGAAGGCCATGGCATCGGGCTGCCGCTTACGCTTAACATTATTCGCCTGCACAAAGGCTCTATTGACATACAAGCCTCCGAACAATCCGGCACCGTAGTAAAAATTTACCTGCCGGTAATTGCCTGACCATTATTCTGTACGCAAACTTTTTACGGGGTTCATTAACGCCGCTTTAATGGCCTGGTAGCTCACGGTCAGGAACGTAATGAATAAGGTGGCTACGGCAGCTGCCGGGAAGATCCACCAGGGAATGGTAGTACGGTAAGCGTATTGCTGCAGCCAGCCGCTCATGGCATAATAAGCTACGGGGCAGGCAATGGCCAGGGCAATGATCACCAGCTTTACAAAATCAGTTGACAATAAACCCCACAGGCTGAATAAGGTAGCTCCCAGCACTTTTCGTACGCCAATTTCCTTAGTACGTTGCTCTGCCATAAAAGAGGCCATCCCAAACAATCCCAGGCAGCTGATCAGAATAGCGAGGATAGAGAATATAGTAGCCAGCTTACCAAAACGCTGCTCATCTCCAAACTTAGCTGCATAGTCCTGGTCCACAAACTGGTAATCGAACGGCTGGGTGGGGTTATACCGTTTAAATACGGCCTCTATTTTAGCCAGCGCAGTCTGCGTGCTTACTTTAGGATCTATTTTTACGATCATGCGTATGCCAGGGCCGCCACGCAGCATATGATAAACAGCCGGGCGTACCGGCGCATAGGGCGATTCTGCAATTACATCCTTTATTACCCCAATAATGTGATACGGCTCATCGTCCCAGGTAACAATCTTCCCTACCGGGTCTTTTAAACCCATAAATTTTACAGCTGCTTCATTGATCACAAAGGCAGTGGAATCTGTGCCAAAGCTGCGGGAAAAATCCCTGCCCGCTACAAACTGCCAGCCAATGGTTTTACCAAAATCGTAAGACACCGGTTCACTGGGAAAATCCAGGGCCATACCCGGGTCCTTCCCTTCCCAGTTAAAACCGCTGCTGGTGTTCCATACAGAGGTTACCGGGCTCCAGCACTCCGCCATATTTTCTACTGCGCCGGTTTGCAGCAGCTCATTGCGCACTACATCAAACTGCTCATGAATGGCAGAAGTGTACATGGGCAGCGCTACCAGCCCGTTACGGTCGTAACCAATAGGGCGGTTCTGCGCAAACTGTATTTGCCGGAATACCACAATGGTAACAATGATCAATATAACAGATACGGTGAACTGCAGCACCACCAATACTTTACGGGGCATGGCAGCATAACGGCCCACACGAAAAGTACCCTTCAGCACCTTTACCGGCCGGAAAGCCGATAAATAAAATGCCGGGTAGCTGCCGGCTATTAAGCCGGTGATAAGGCTAAAACCTAAACAAATGGCCCAGAATACAGGGCTGGCCCATAAGATGGACATTTGTTTATTGGCTACCTCATTAAACAAAGGCAGCAACAAAGCAACCAGCAGCAAAGCCGCCAGCAGGGCTAACATTACCATTAACAATGATTCGCTGAAAAACTGCCAGATCAGCTGGCTGCGTTGTGAACCAATGGCTTTACGAATGCCTACTTCCTTAGCCCGCTTCTGAGAACGGGCGGTGCTCAGGTTCATAAAATTGATACAGGCCAGCAGTAATATAAATACCCCGCTGATGCCAAATAACCATACATACTTTATGAAACCGCCCACGTTTATCCCATTCTTAAACTCCGCATACAAATGCCAGCGCGACATAGGATGCAGGAACAGCTGGGGATGAAAGGAGAGTTCATCTTTATGAATATTTTTCAGCTTTACATCTTTGATCTTGCCCGATACTTTTTCCATGGTAGTGTGCTCCGCTATCTGCACAATAGCCCGGTAAGAGTTGGAGCGCCAGGGATTATCCCGCTTATCCAGCTCTTCCAGCCGGGCATATAAGGCCCAGGGCATTATAAAGTTCACATTTGAAAAGGTGGAATTGCGCGGCATATCCTTATACACACCGGTTACTACCACGGCTGTTTTGTTGTCAATCAGCAATGTTTTATTAAGCGGGTTTTCTTTGCCAAAACAGGCTTTGGCCTGGGATACTGATAACAGGATGGTGGCCGGATCCGTTAGCTTATGGCTGCCTGCCTGCATTTTCAGGGTTAACATTTCAGGCAGGGCCGGCTCACAATACACCCCTACCCCGTTTAGCCGCTTTTCTCCCAATGTCAGCACATGTGTTTGATCCCAGGTGCACATAGCGGCGTATTTAATATCGGCGCTGTAATCCTTACGTAATGCGGCCGCTAAGGGAAAGGGCTGGTTCATGCCGGTGCCAATTTCCCCGTTATTGTACACGTTTTGCTCCACCAGCGCAATGCGCTTGTAGTTAGGAAATTGTTTATCAAACTGCCATTCATCTACTATCCAAAGCCCTATGAGCATAGCAATAGCCATACCTGCGGCCAGGCCGGTGATATTGATGGCGGAATACATTTTGCTTTTGCGCAGATTGCGCCAGGCGATGGTGATGTAGTTCTTTAGCATAAGGGTGAAGGTTACGGATCACGCACTAACAATATACCAACACTTAAATAGCTGTTAGTCAATCGCTTCCATGTCTTCAACTGTTCATTTTTGAACATGAACCGTTCATTTTCAACTACTGACCCCGCTTTCTAATCCCTTTCTAATCTCTTCCTCATGGTATTTTAATACGCCTCTTAGACCGTACTAACCCCCGTGTTGTTGCTTTGCACTATCAATTCACAACAAAAATATCGTGTATGAAAAATATCTTGATCCCTACAGATTTCAGCGTACGTTCCCTGGATATGGTAAAGGAAGCTATTAATAATGTGCAGCTCCATGAGCCCATGAACATTTTGCTGGTGCACTTCTTTAAAATGTCCGACAACATGCAGGAGCTGATGATGCTGTCCCGCCGCATGAAGGATTATGAGCACATCAGTGAAGAATACCGGAATATCATTTCACAGCTGCAAAAAAATTACCCGGCCCGTATTAACAGCATCCGGGTGGAATGCTTCTATGGCAGCACTGTTGCCGTTTTCAAGAATTTCCTTTTCGCGAACAGCATTGCTGTAATTGCGTATGATGAGCATTACCGTTTTGTAAAAGTGAACAAGAACAGCATTGATCCGCTGAACATCATAAAAAAATCGGGCTGCGCCTTATTGCCGCTGAACACGGGCAGCCGTGAGGAAAGCCTGCGGATAAAAATACTGCGCCCGGCCGCTACTGCCTGATAAAATCTTCACCCATAAAACTGTGCTATATGCTACTGAAAGAGAATATTCCCTTTGCATACGTGTTCGGGAAAATAAAATATGAGCTGATATGGATAACTGCATATGCCATTGCCATTGCTGTTGTACATCAAAACTTTCATATTGTCCGCATATCCATTCCCATTGCTATTCCTGCCATATTAGGCACCGTTATTTCTTTGTTGCTGGGCTTTCGGTCCAACCAGGCCTATGAGCGCTGGTGGGAGGCGCGTATTATCTGGGGGGCCATCGTAAATGATTCCCGCACACTTACGCGGCAGCTGCTCACCTTTACTGCTTTTGAGGGGGAAACACCGGAGGAGGTGATCCGCTTCCGGGAAAGATTTGTACGGCGGCAAATTGCCTGGTGCTATGCGCTGGGTCAATCGCTGCGCAAGCTACAGCCCACGCATGGACTGGACCGGCTTATATCCCAGCGGGAGCTGGATTACATTAGCCGCTTCGATAATAAACCCGTGGCCCTGCTGGAGCTGCATGCCCGCGACCTGGACTATGCGCTGAAACAGGGGTGGATAAACCGTTACCAGCAAATAGAGCTGGACCGCACCTTTACACGCCTGTGCGATTCCATGGGTAAAGGTGAGCGCATTAAGAACACCATTTTCCCGGCCACCTACAGCCTGTACATTCACCTTACGCTGAACCTGTTCATTTTACTGCTGCCGTTTGGCCTGATAGAGTTCTTCGGCATCATTGAAATTCCGCTGGTAGTAGCGATTGCAGCTTCTTTCCTGCTGATCGAAAAAATGGCCATTCACCTGCAGGATCCTTTTGAGAACAAACCTACAGATACGCCGATGACCGCTATTGCGCGTACCATTGAGCGGGATCTTAAACAGATCCTGCAGGACTGGGAGATCCCGGAAAGCCAGCCCGCAGAAAAATTCTATATTCTATAGATCTATATTGCGAATCAATCCAATATGCGTCACCAGCCTCCGGGCGGTGGCGCATTTTTTATTTAAAACACAGATAACATTCTCCATTAGCATTCCTGCAATGAACACAGTATTTTACGTTGCGTAATCAAAACCCTGTGATCAGTAACCGTACAATAATCTATTGAAACAACCCGGGAGCAATTCCCCTGTCGAAACACTTTTGAAAACCATCTAAACCGTTTAATCCATGAAGATCCAAGCGCGCTATGCCATCTTACTGGCCATGCTATTTGCTGCCTGTAGCAAAGAGCCCATTACACCACCTTTACAGCCCATGACCGCCAAAACCGCTACCAGCGCGGCTAACGTGGCAACCCTTTCAGAAACTTTTGAATCCGGTACCAAAGGCGCCTATGCTTCCGGTAATGTTACCCTGGGCAGCGGCTCCTGGAACATGAACGATGCATTGATCGGCAACCTGGCGGCAGATGCTAAAAGCGGCACGCAGTCCGTACGCATCCGCAATACAGGTTCCATTACCATGAACTTTGACGCCAGCGGCGCCAACACCATCAGCATCAGCCATGCGGTGTATGGCAGCGATGGCAGCAGCACCTGGCAGCTGTGGATCTCTACCAACGGTGGCAGCAGCTATACGCAGGTGGGCAGCACCATTACCAGCTCATCCACCACATTACAAACTGCTACCTTCACAGTGAGTGTAAGCGGCAGCTTCCGCCTGTCTATCCGCAAGGCCTCCGGCGGCAGCAACCGTATTAATATTGATAATATTTCCGTGAGCTCCGGCAGTGGCGGAGGTGGTGGCGGCACCACTCCCGGCGATGATGACAATATGCTGCTGGGCAACCCCAGTGGTGCAGTAGCCAATACCTCCTATCCGGCCAATTACCTGATGGTAAAAACCTACTACACATTATCGTATAACCGTGACCGTGGCGGCCCCAATTGGGTAAGCTGGCACCTGGCCAGCTCCGATATCGGCAGCACCGACCGGCAGGATGATTTCCGGGCAGATAATACCCTGCCCTCCGGCTGGTACCAGGTTGGCAGCAGCAGCTTTTCCGGCAGTGGCTTTGACCGTGGGCATAACTGTCCTTCGGCAGACCGTACCTCTTCTGTAAGCGCTAATTCGGCTACCTTCCTTATGAGCAACATGATCCCCCAGGCGCCGAATAATAATCAGCAAACCTGGAATAATTTAGAAGGTTATGGCCGCAGCCTGGTATCGTCCGGTAATGAGGTGTATATAATTATGGGCAGCTACGGCGTAGGTGGTACTGGCAGCAATGGTACAGCTACTACTATTGATAATGGCCATGTTACCGTACCCTCCAATGTATGGAAAGTGCTGGTGGTGATCCCTAACGGCTCCGGTGACCTGGCCCGCATTAGCAGCAGCACCCGCGTGATTGCTGTAAATACGCCTAATGTTAACACAGTTAGCAGCGACTGGAAACAGTACCGCACTTCTGTAGATGCTATTGAAAATGCTACGGGGTATGATCTGCTGTCGAATGTGCCGGCGGCCGTGCAGCAGGTGATAGAGGCGAAGGTGGATAACCAGTAGGATTACCAATTTTCAATTACGGCTCCGCAAAGCGGCGCATGAATGCCATTGAAAGTAATTATAGGGCATAGAGCCGTAGTTATTCCAAACTACGGCTCTTTTATGTTATTGGTTTATTAATTGTTTCATAACGCCTTCGGCATAACGTTCTCCTATGTTCGGGAATTGTTGCAGCAGGGCTTCAATAGCTGCCAGCTCTGATGCATGGAGGGTTACGTCTACTGCGCCGGCATTTTCTTCCAGATATTTTCTTTTCTTGGTGCCTGGAATGGGAATAATATCCGGGCCCTGCGCCAGCACCCATGCAATGGCTAATTGCGCTGCTGTGCAGTCTTTTTGTGCCGCTATGTCAGCGAATTTTGCCGCCAGCTGCCGATTGTTGTCAAAATGCGCTCCCTGGAACCGGGGTAAGGCTTTGCGGGCATCACCGGCTGCATCCAGATCACTGGCATTCATCCGGTTATCAGTGATCAGGCCGCGTGAAAGCGGGGAAAAAGGGATGAGGCTTATACCCAGCGCTCTTGCAGTATCCAGTATGCTGCCTTCCACATCGCGGGTTAGCAGGGAGTATTCACTTTGCAAAGCAGCAATGGGGTGAATGGCATGCGCCTTTTTCAGTGTAGCGGCCGATACTTCACTCAGGCCTATATAGCGGATCTTTCCCTGTTTCACCAGCTCTGCCATGGCGCCTACAGATTCTTCTACCGGCACATCAGGATCTACCCGGTGCAAATAGTACAGATCTATCACATCTGTTCTCAAACGCTTAAGGCTGGCTTCCACGGCCTGTTTCATCCAGGTCACGGAACCATCAACATACATGCTGTTCATGCCTGCTACACCATCTCTTAACTTAAAACCGAATTTTGTAGCAATGAAAATTTTGCTTCTGTTAGGCGCCAGTACGGTTGAGATAAGCTGCTCATTAGCGCCATTGCCATAAACATCGGCCGTGTCCCAGAAATTAATACCCAGGTCCAGTGCCTTTTCTAAGGTAGCGATGCTTTCCTTGTCGTCAGTAGGACCATATGCGTAGCTCATTCCCATACATCCTAATCCTATGGCTGATAGTTTTTCGCCGGTTGTTCCAAGATCCCTGTATTTCATATGTTTGATTTTTTATAATACAAAGGTCGCCCGCAGGCAGGCTGCCTGTTAAAACAAATCAAACAAGTACTTATACAAATCAAGTAGTCTGTTGGCGAAGAGCTACAGGAGCATGGCCGGTATTTTTCCTGAAGAACCGGGTAAAGTAAGCAGGGTATTCAAATCCAAGGCTGTAGGCTATTTCAGAAATGCTCCAGTCCGTATGTTGTAACAGCAGATTGGCTTCCTGTACAATGCGGGCGGCAATGTGTTGAGAAGTGGTTTTACCCGTTGCTTCTTTTACAGCCCTGTTTAAATGATTTACGTGAATAGAAAGACTAACGGCATAATCCTGCGGGCTTTTCATCTGCAGGGATGTGCTACGGTTATCTACCGGGAACTGCCGTTCCAGCAGGTCAAAGAATAAATGTGCGATGCGGGATGATGCATTGATCTGTTTATGAAAACCAGCGGCAGGGCTCATTTTCAGGGCCTCATATAACAGCAGGTGCAGGCAGTTGCGCAGGATAGTGTATTTGTGCTCATAATCCAACGCTATTTCCCGCAGCATTTTTTGAAAGATCAGCATAATCTCCTGCTGTTGTTCCTGGTTCGGGAAATAAACCGGCATATTTCCGATGCTAAACAAGGGCGACTCATGCAGAAAGCCGATCCGGTCCGCAGGCTGTAAAAATAATTCGGTAAAAACACAGAACCAGCCAAACCTGTTTTCAGCCACCCCTTCCCATGAATAGGCCACCTGCGGGTTTGACACGATCAGTACCGGCTGATCCACCTCGATCCATTTATCAGCAAAATGTACCTTGCCAATGCCTTTAATAAAGGAAATCTTGTAATAGTCCCTTCGCCGGTGTAAAGGCTTACCTGTGCTATCCTGGAAAAAAACATTAAAGTGCCCCGGGTTGGCATTGTGAAGGCTAAGATTAGCGGCGTTGGCAGCTGGATTGCGGTTATAAAAGTCTCTTATGTCTTCAGATAATGCCATTAAACAAAATTATTGAAAAGTATTTTAACTGCTGGCAGGGCCATCAGTTGTTTTGCTAATTTTTTTAGTAATTTGCCGGTATGGAACAGCCGCCTATTTATACGATTGGTCATGGGCGCAGGTTAATTGAAGATTTCATTTACCTGCTGCAGGCGCCGGGTATTCAATACCTGGTGGATGTGCGTTCTATTCCTTTTTCCCGGTTTAACCCCCAGTATAATCAGCCAGCCCTGCAGGCAGCGCTGGCAGCCGGCGGCATCCGTTATGTTTATATGGGCGATACCCTGGGCGGCCGTCCTGCAGATCCCACCCTTTATGAACCCAACGGCCGGGTAGATTATTCGCTGGTAAGCGCTTCACAACCTTTCCGGCGTGGTATTGCGCGTTTAAAAAAAGCGTATGAGCAGCAGATCGTATTGGCTATTATGTGCAGTGAAAGCGATCCCCGCCAGTGCCACCGCAGTAAGCTGGTAGGCGAAGCGCTGGTAAAGGAAAATGTACGGCTGCAGCATATTGATGAACACGGGCAAATGAAAACGCATGAAGCTATAATATTTGAAATAGGCAAAGGCAAACGTGACCTGTTTAAATAGATCTTCTTGTATAATTGATCCAGCATTCGGCTATGATCAGGTGTAAGGTGAATCCTATCCAGAACGCTGTACCAAAGAACTGCTGCGGCGCAAGGCCGGAGAATGCAAAGAACAATCCTACAATAGGCCGGATGGTGCTCACTGCCAGTCCAATGGCAAAGGCCCTTAACATCCACTCCCGGTGCAGGGCCACCCTTCTTTTTACAATATGTACCAGCGCCCTGGTTAAGGTTATCAGAAAAAATACGGAAAATAAAACAGTGGCCGCGCCTTCATTCACACCACCTATCGGCAGCAGGAACGACATGAGGAACGCCGAGATCCCGGTTATGTAAGCACACACTATAAATACCCAGCCACTCCGGCGGTGAAAACGGGGATACTTTTCACGGATGCTTTTCACAAACTGCAAGGGTCCCAGGATCATGAATAAGGCGCCGGGTAATATGTGCAGGAAAGTAATAACCGCATGTTTTGAAAAACCCGTATCAAACGGAGCGCCACCAGCGGGGTTCACGGAAGCCAGCACACCAGCCATTGTAAGCGTTCTGCGGATCACCATTGCAAGGCCTATCAGCACCAGCAGTATTACCACCAGCCATATAAGCCGGGGCGTTCGTTTTATGGTAGAATTGTATGCCATAGTATAAAAGTAACGGTACTGCATACCCAATAGCGCAGCAGTAGACCACAGCGGCATATGCTGCGACAAGATGCATAGTTATAACGATGGCATTTCCCATTCACAGCAATCTTTCCTATTTTAACAGCCGCACACGTCATAAAAGAAAAACCGATGAAAAAAATTATTGCCCCGCTGCTGTTAGCCGCTATAGCACTGATCTGCTTCAGCTTCAAAAAGCAGCCGCCTGCTGCCAAACCCAATGTGATCATCATTTTCATGGACGATATGGGTTATGGCGATCTGGAATGTTATGCCGGCACGCCCTGGCATACACCCAACATTAACAAGCTGGCAGCGCAGGGCATGCGGTTCACTTATTTTTACGTGGCGCAGGCCGTTTGTTCCGCATCGCGGGCCGCTTTACTCACCGGCTGTTACTCCAACCGGGTAGGCATACACGGAGCGCTGGCGCCAAACAGCTCTATTGCATTAGACACCAGTGAGCAAACCATCGCAGAAGTATTAAAACAACAGGGCTACCATACCGGCATGGTAGGCAAATGGCACCTGGGCAGCAAACAGCCTTTTTTGCCTTTACAGCAGGGGTTTGATGAGTACCTGGGCCTGCCCTACTCCAATGATATGTGGCCCGTGCACTATGACGGCGTTCCTTATACAGATACTTCCACCATCGGGCGTGCAAAGGCAAAATATCCGCCACTGCCGCTCATAGAAGGTAATAACCCTGTTAAGATCATTAAAACGCTGGAAGATCAATCTACCTTAACCACTACCTATACGGAAAGGGCGTGCAGCTTTATTAAGAAAAATAAGCAGCTGCCTTTTTTTCTTTACCTGGCACATAGCATGGTGCATGTACCCATTGCCGTATCAGGCAAATACGCCGGTAAAAGCCAGGATGGCCTTTTTGGAGATATGATGATGGAGGTGGATTGGTCTGTAGGGCAGATCATGAAAACGCTGGATGAAACAGGTTTAAGTAAGAACACGCTGGTTATTTTCACCAGCGATAACGGGCCCTGGTTATCTTATGGCAACCATGCCGGCAATACCGGCGGCCTGCGGGAAGGTAAGGGCACCTCTTTTGAAGGCGGCATCCGCGTACCCTGTATTATGCGCTGGCCGGGGCAAATACCGGCTGGCACTGTATGCAATAAAATGGCCGCTACTATTGACCTGCTGCCAACCATTGCACATTTTTGCGGCGCACCATTACCCAGAAAAAAAATTGACGGAGTAGATATTCAAACCCTGCTATTTAATACACCTGGCGCCAACCCGCGTAATGAGCTGGCCGTATATTATGAGCGGAACAGCCTGGAGGCCATCCGCAAAGGCCCGTGGAAGCTGGTATTGCCGCATAAGGGACGTACTTATAAGCTAAACCCGCCGGGTTACGACGGCTTTCCCGGCCTGCAGCCCAATATAGATATACCCGAAGCGCTGTATGATATGCGCCGCGATCCCGGCGAAACCCTGGATGTAAAAGAACAGTTCCCCGAAGTGGTAGCAGAGCTAAAAACACTGGCCGGTAAGTACCGCCAGGATCTGGGCGATGAACTTACCGGCCAGCAGGGCACAGGACGCCGCGCCCCGGCTAAAGTTGAATGATCAATGTTGTTTACTGCGTTTACGCTCTACATCCGGCAGCAGCCATGTGAGCAGGCCAATTAAAGGCAGCCATGCACACAGGTGAAATACGTGGTTAATGCTGGTATGATCTGCCAGGCGGCCCAGTACTGCGGAGCCGATACCTGCCATACCAAAGGCCAGCCCAAAGAACAAACCGGCTATCATGCCCACTTTACCGGGCACCAGCTCCTGTGCATATACCAGTATGGCAGAGAATGCGGAAGAGAGTATAACGCCAATGAATACACTCAGTACGGCGGTCCATAATAAATTTACATGAGGCAGCAGTAACGTGAACGGCGCTACGCCTAAAATAGAGATCCAGATCACGTACTTACGGCCAATACGGTCGCCTACCGGCCCCCCGATAAAGGTACCGGCTGCAATGGCAAACAGGAATATGAACAGGTACACCTGCGCAGTGCCCACCGGCAGCTTAAACTTATCTATCAGGTAAAAAGTATAGTAGTTGGTCATGCTGGCCATGTAAAAGTATTTGGAGAAAATAAGCACCAGCAATATCACCAGCGCAAAAGCAATTCTGCTGGTGGGCAGCTTTACTACCGTGCCCTCCACTACCTTGCGTTTGGGCTTTGCCCGGTGTTTATTCTTTTTGTACCAGGCGGCTATATTCAGCATCACTACAATAGCTACCAGCGCTGCCAGTGAAAACCAGATCACATTAAACTGCCCGTAAGGCACAATGATCAGGGCTGCCAGCAAAGGGCCTAAAGAGCTGCCGGCATTACCTCCCAGCTGAAACAGGGATTGCGCCATACCATGCCGCCCGCCGGAAGCCATATACGCCAGCCGGGACGATTCAGGATGAAACACCGCAGAGCCCATCCCTACCAGCCCAACGGACAGCAGCACCAGGTAAAAGCTATTTGCCATAGACAAACACACCAGCCCTGTTAATGTAAAGCCCATGCCAATAGCCAGGGAATAAGGCTGCGGATGTTTATCCGTATACAGGCCTACCAGCGGCTGTAAAATGGAGGCTGTCATCTGGAAGGTGAGAGTGATAAGCCCGATCTGTGTAAAGTTGATCTTCAGGGAATCCTTTACCACCGGGTAAATGGCGGGTATCAGGGATTGAATAGTGTCATTTAACAGGTGAGAAAAACTAAGTGCCAGCAGAATGGAGAAAACCGTTTTTTCTGCTGCTTCTTTTGCCGCATCGGGCATGGTTACCGTAGTGTCTTTTAATTCCGCTTCCATATTATAATCTGTTAGGTATGCTGAAGTATCATTGATCTAAATGTGCTGAATAGGCTGTAATGCGCGCCACCAGCTCCCAGGCCTGTTCCGGCTTCTGGTCTATGATGCTTTGCAGCAGCGCATGATGCAGGTCGTGCGTTTCTATAAAGGCCTGCGTGGTTTTGTGAATGCGTATAAAATGGTTTTTCATGTGCTGTGCCAGGGTGCCATACAGGTCGGCCAGTATGCCGTTGTTGGCGGCAGCTGCAATGCTGCGGTGAAATTCAATATCCGCCTGTATGCTTTCTGCTACTTTATTTTCTTTGGCCATTGCCAGCCGCTGATCCAGGAAACCCTGTATTCTTTCAATATCTGCTGCCGTACGGTGCTGGGCAGCCTTTTGCGCGATCTTCAGCTCCAGCAGCTGCCGTACTTCGTTGAGATCATTGAACTCTGCCCGTTTCAGGCGCTGGGATAAAGGTTCTGTAATGCCGGTGGCTGCTTCCACAAAGGTGCCCAGGCCCTGGCGCACCCGTACTACACCTGCATTTACCAGTATGCGCACCGCTTCACGGATGGTGGAGCGGCCTACGCCAAATTCCTGCATGAGTGCAGGTTCTGTGGGCAGCTTCTCATCGGGTTTGTATTGCCCAAGGGAGATCTGCTGCTGCAGGCGCTGTGCTACTTCGTCTGCCAGGCTGTGCCGGTTAATTCTTTCAGTTTTAATCATCAGATGATATGATGACTCAAAGTTACAGAATGATATTTGTTACGTCAAGGTGTTTTTTATGCAAGATTATTTGGAGGAGCGCGCGCTCCCTGCCCCTCCGCTTCAGCCCGTTGACTATGGACCATTTTTCACTATCTTTGCACCCTCATTAAAAACCGGATGAAAGCATTTAACTTTTTTATTCTATACCGTTTACCCATTGGGATCGTGTTATTATTAGGCGGCCTGGCAATGGGTTTTACCGTTGGCTGGTGGGAAGCCACTATTTTCCTGGTACTGGCTGTAATATGCCTGGTAACACATTTCATGTTTGGCCCTATGCGCCTGGTGCAGGAAGCGGTAGAAGCAGGTAACGTGGAAAAGGCCATGGGCCTGATGAATAAAGTAGCTTTCCCCAAATTGCTGTATAAGCCTATCCGCTCTGTGTATTATTTTATGCAAAGTAACCTGGCCATGTACGACCAGGATCTGGATAAGGCAGAAGCCACCATCCGCAAGAGTATTGAAACCGGCAGTCCTATGAAGGAGTATGAGGGTATGCAATACTTTCAGCTGGGCACCATTGCCTACCAGAAGAACGATCTGAAAACAGCGGATCAGAACCTGAAGAAAGCTGTAAGAATGGGCTTACCGGATAAGGAGAACACGGCTGCAGCCCTGTTAACCCTGGCCTCTATAGCCATGAGCCGCCGCGATTTTAAAACGGCCAAAGATTTCTTCCGCCGCGCCAAGGCTCAGAAGCCTACCACCGCGCAGATCGTAAGCCAGATAAAAGAAATGGATAAGTATATTTCCCGGATGCCCGGTTAATGTGCAGATATGCAAATATGCAGATGTGCAAATGGACTACCATTTGCACATTTTTTTTGCCCGGGCCCTCCGTAACACATATAACCATATTAACATGTCACTACATTCGCACATTCCATTTTGACCTTTGCACATCTGCATATTTGCACATTCACGCATCGTCCCCACATCTGCATATCTGCATATTTTCACATCTGCACATTATTTAGTAGGTTTGCCCCGCATATGGTTCCCAGTGTAATAGCTGGGATTAAAATGGGAATCCGGTGTAAATCCGGAACTATCCCCGTAGCTGTAATCCTGCATTCCAATAACGAATCATTAAATTTTCCAGGGCAATGAAGGCCACTGTTCCGGTGACACGGAATGGGAAGGCGGCCCGGAAAGCAGGAAAGTCAGAAGACCTGCCAGGTGTAATTCATCATTCGGCGCTTTCGGGTGAAAAGCCGGGAATGTATGCACCTGTATATGGTGCCTGTATTCTTTCCTTTTTCATATTTCCCCGCAGCGCGCATATTGTATCACTTTTAAAAGTTTATTGACAGTCATTATGCGCAGGAAATTTTACACTTTTTTTCCGGCTATTGCCCTCCTGGCAGCCAGCACCACGGCTTTTGCACAGGATTCTTCCCGTACCAACCAACTGAACGAACTGGTAGTTACCGCCACCCGCTTTACGCAGAAAGCCGGCGAAACCGGTAAGGTAGTAACGGTGCTTACATCTGAATACCTGCAAAAGAACAGCGGCAAAACGCTGTCCTCCATCCTCAATACCCAGGCCGGCCTGGTGGTGAATGGGGCTGAAAATGCGCTGGGTACTAACCAGGACGTATACACGCGGGGCGCCAGCACCGGTAATACGCTTATCTTAATAGACAACATCCCGGTGAGCGATGCCTCCCAGATCTCCAATGCTTTTGACCTTAACTTCATTCCGGTAAGCCAGATAGAGCGTATTGAAATACTGCGTGGCAGCCAATCTACCCTCTATGGCTCCGATGCTGTGGCGGGAGTGATCAACATTATCACAAAAAAACCGGGTGAAAATAACCTGGGCATCAGCGCCAATGGCTCCTACGGCAGCTATAAAACCCGGCAGGGCGGCGCAGGGCTGAATGGCAGTATCGGCAAATTCTCTTACCTGGCCGGTTACCAATACACCCGCTCCGATGGTTTTTCCAGCGCCTACGATAGCACCGGCAAAGGCAACTTTGATAAGGACGGATTTAAACGCAACAGCGTATTTACCAAACTAGGGCTGCAGGCCACAGAGCGCTGGCGCCTGCAATACATGCTGAACTGGAGCGATTATCATACCGACCTGGATGCAGGCGGGTTCAATGATGATAAGGATTACACCATGCATAACAAGTACATGCTGCATGCCCTGAGCAGCCATGTAGATCTTAAAAAAGGCAGCTGGAACCTGGTGTACAGCTTTCAGCGGAACACGCGTAACCTGCTGGACGATACGTTGTACGTGCCCAATGGCGGTTATTCCACCAACAACTTTACTTCCAACACCCACCAGGTAGAAACCTATGTGAACTGGGACCTTACCAAACAGCTGCAGCTGATCACCGGTGCGGATTTCCGCTCGTCCAACACAGATCAGAGCACGCGTTATATCAGTGAGTTCTTTAAAGATTCTTCCAGGCTTTCCGGCGACAGCGCACATATGCGGCAGTTTAGCTACTACGCATCCCTGCTGTTGCATAATATGGGCGGCTTTAACCTGGAAGTAGGCGGCCGTTATAACAACCACAATATTTACGGCAGCAACGGAACCTTTTCTGTGAACCCATCTTACCTGATCAATGATCAGCATAAAGTGTTCATCAACATTTCCTCTGCCTACAAAGTGCCCACCTTGTACCAGCTGTATTCCATTTATGGCAATAAGGATCTGAAACCGGAGTCCACCATTAACTACGAAGCCGGCTACCAGGGCGCCTTATGCGGCAATAAGCTGAATGTGCGCGTGGTAGGGTTCTACCGTCATACCAAAAACCTGATCAGCTTTTACAGCTTAAACGATCCTCCGTATGGCCAGTACCGTAATGCCAACAAGCAGGATGCTTATGGCGGTGAAGCAGAAGCTACCTGGCGCATTATTGGCGGGCTTACGCTGACTATGAACTATACTTATGTAAATGGTAAAATAAAAGAGCAGGATACCGACACCAGCTATTACAACCTGTACCGCCGGCCCAAACACGCACTGAATGCAGAGCTGGGCTACCAGGTAACACCCGGGCTGTATGTGAGCGCACAGTATAAATATATTAGCCGCCGCCTGGATCCCGCCTATATGGCCCCCCCTTTCGTGTTAGGCGATTATTATACCCTTGGCGCCTATACGGAGTATAAGCTGGGTTCTATCCTGAAGATCTACGCAGATTTCCGGAATATTACCGATCAACAATACTTTGATGTTAGAGGATATAACACCAGGAAGTTTAACTTTACGACCGGACTTGTATTTAATATCAACTAATTAATGTGCTAATGTGCTGATATGCTAATGTGCCGGTTTATATTTAAAACGTTTTGTTCAGCACATAACAGCACATTAGCATATCAGCACATTAAATAATTAAGATTATGTCACTGAAAAAGATCGATCCCCGCTTCGGCTTATTGCTGCTGTTCGTAGTGGCAGCCGGCCTTTTACGGATCCTGGGAGAAGGGAAAATAACGCCCTTCTCTAACATTACTCCCATTGGAGCAATGGCCCTGTTTGGCGGCGCTTATTTCACCGGCAGGTGGAAAGCGTACCTGTTTCCGCTGCTAACACTTTTTGTGAGCGATATTATTATACAACAGGTGTTCTACCCGGAGTTTTCGCAGGGCGGACTGCTGTACCAGGGATGGATCTGGACTTACGTGGGTTTTGCCGCTATGGTGCTGGCCGGGCAGCTGATCATTAAAAAAGTGAATGTGCCCAATCTGATGATGGCATCTGTAGCTGCTGCAGTGGCGCATTGGCTTATTACTGATTTTGGCGTGTGGCTGGGCGGCTGTACCGATCCTACTACCGGTAAGCTGTATACGAAAGATCTGGCCGGCCTGCTAAAATGTTATGCCATGGCAGTGCCTTATATGAAAGCCATGTTCTTTGGTAACCTGGCTTACGGCGCTATTTTCTTTGGCGCATTTGAGCTGATACAACGAAGGAGCAGCCTGCGGGTAATTACAAGTGAGCAATTACCCATTCCGAATGAGTAATACTTCATTCAGATAAATTCATTGCATAAACATTAGGGACCAGGTAGCAGTAAAGTACGGATGATTCACAAACATTTCCTTTACCGCTACCTGGTTTGTAATTATATCTACATCTAATTCGTAATTAAAAATGATCTATCTCGTCACCGGCGGCGCGCGTTCAGGAAAAAGCCGCTATGCACAGCAGCTGGCCTTATCACTGGCTTCCAACCCGGTGTATGTAGCCACCGCCAAAGTGTGGGACGGAGATTTTGAGCAGCGTATCCGCCGCCACCAACAGGACAGAGGCCCCGAATGGACCAGCTTTGAAGAACAGTTACAGGTAAGCGCGCTGCCACTGGATGGCCGTGTAGCCGTAATTGATTGTGTAACCTTATGGCTCACCAATTTTTTTGTTCAGCACAAACAGGATGTTGACGCTTGCCTGCAGGGCTTACAACAGGAAATACAGCTGCTCATGCAAAAGCAAGATGCTACCCTGATCATTGTAACCAATGAAATAGGGATGGGCGTACACGCAGAAACAGCCATTGGCCGCCAATTCACCGATCTGCAGGGCTGGGCCAACCAGTACATTGCCCAACAGGCGCAAAAAGTAGTATTGATGGTATCGGGAATACCCCTAACAATTAAATAATATGCAAATGTGCAGATGTGCAATGACCGTACTCGCTCAGTTCCATCTGCACATCTGCATATAAGCACATTTGCACATGATAAACATAACTCCCCTTTCCCGCACGCTGGCAGCAGCACTGCAGGATAAAATAGATCAGAAGACCAAACCACCGGGCTCCCTGGGGCGCCTGGAGCAGATTGCCTTACAGGCTGGTCTTATACAGCAAACCTTATCCCCTGTAATCAGCAAACCTACTATTGCCATCTTTGCAGGCGATCATGGCATTGCGGCTGAAGGCCGTGTAAATCCTTATCCGCAGGCTGTTACCGCGCAAATGGTCTATAACTTTCTGCAGGGTGGCGCAGCTATTAATACCTTATGCCAGCAGCTGCAGGTAGGCCTGGTGATCGTGGATGCAGGCGTAAATCATTCTTTTGCCGCCCATCCAATGCTGAATGACTGTAAGATCGCTTATGGCACACGCAACTACCTGCATGAACCGGCCATGAGCCGCAAGCAGTGTACCGAGGCTATGGAAGCAGGTGCAGAAATAGTGCAATACATACAAAGTCAGGGCTGTAATACCATTGGCTTTGGCGAAATGGGTATCGGCAATACCTCCTCCGCCTCCCTGCTCATGAGCTGTTTTACCGGCCTGCCTATTACCGATTGTGTTGGCGCAGGTACCGGCAGCTCCAGCCAGCAGATCCTGCAAAAAACAGTGCTGCTGCAGGAAGCATTAAACCGGCATGGCGTACCTGAAGATCCTGAGCAGGTGCTGGCCACCTACGGCGGTTTTGAAATAGCTATGTTATGCGGCGCTATTTTGCAGGCGGCCGCGCTAAATATGATAGCGGTGATAGACGGGTTTATTGTAACGGCGGCCCTAATGGCTGCACACCGTTTACAGCCGGCAGTAACAGATTACTGCGTATTTGCACATTGCTCCAATGAAAAAGGGCACCTCGCTATGTTACAGCATTTACAGGTCACTCCACTGCTGCACCTGGATATGCGCCTGGGTGAAGGTACCGGCGCTGCCATGGCCATGCCCCTTATACAATGCGCCGCTGCATTCCTGGAAAACATGGCCAGCTTTGAAGATGCACAGGTCTCTAATAAAACCAGCTGATTTGGGATTATGGAACAATGGTATTTACTCCGCACCGCTATCATGTTCTACACGCGTATACCGGTAGGTAATATTCCGCATGGCCTTAACCGGTTAAGCAGGGCTACCCGTTACCTGCCGTTGATCGGCTGGCTGGTGGGCGGCACCATGGCGCTGGTGCTGTATACCTTAAACCTTATTGCACCCTGGCCGGTAACTATTATACTAACCCTTGTTACCGGCATCTGGATGACAGGTGCTTTTCATGAAGATGGTTTTGCCGATATGTGCGATGGTTTCAGTGGTGGCTGGACCCAGGAAAAGATATTGCTGATCATGAAAGACAGCCGCATTGGCACCTACGGCATGTTAGGGCTGCTGCTGTTAATGCTGTTAAAGTTCTATTGCTTATTTGCCCTCTCCCCTTCTTTAGCCGCCATTGCTATTGTGGTAGCGCATGCGCTGAGCCGCTTTACCGCGGTCACCATCATCTATACACATCCCTACGTACGGGAAAATGAGGATAGTAAAGCCAAGCCCGTATCCAAAGGCATTAAAGGCTGGGAGCTTTTTGTAGCAGGCTGTTTTGGCCTGTTGCCACTGCTGCTGGCTACTATACTCCTGCACCACTACCTGTGGTTGCTATGCCTGCCGGCTGTATGGCTGGCGCGTATCTACATGGCCCGTCTCATGCGTAAGTGGATTGGCGGTTATACCGGCGACTGCCTGGGCGCTGTACAGCAACTCTCAGAAACAGTTGTATATTTGTGCTTTTGCTTGGTGGAATGGAAATATACCTGATACGGCATACAACGCCGGCTATTGAACGTGGCACCTGTTACGGTTTTGCGGACCTGGATGTGGCCGGTACTTTTACGGAAGAAGCAACGCGTGTTAAACAGCTGCTGCCCGGCAAGCCCTTTGTCGTGTATGCCAGCCCGTTACAACGCTGCAGTAAGCTGGCGCATTTTTTATTTGGCGATAATCTTACCAAAGACGACCGTCTGAAAGAGCTCAACTTCGGCGACTGGGAAATGAAACGCTGGGACGACCTGGGGCCGGATGCCCTGCAGGCCTGGATGGATAATTATGTATATGCCCGCGTACCAGGCGGGGAAAGCTATGAGGACCTGTTTAACCGCAGCGTGGAAATTTTCAAGGAAGTAATCGCTAAGAACCAGGATGCTGTGCTGGTTACCCACAGTGGCGTGATCCGTGCACTACTGGCTTATGTAACCAATACTCCGCTGGAAAATTCTTTTGAGCTGCGCGTGGAATACGGCCGCATAGCGCGTTTGCGGGTAACAGACGGAAAAATGGAGCTCTTAGGAGTGAACGAATGAGGAAGGCCGCATGCTGCCGTACTTTTTTCTGAAATACAGGTAAGAGCCTATCATCATGATCACTCCCAGCACAGAGAGGCTCAAAACCGTATTCATAAAAAACTGGCCCCAGGAAATATGCCAGTTGCCAAAGTTCTTTACCAGCAGTATGCTTACGCTGCCTAAATATCCAAAGGAATCTGCCACGTAGATAAGGAAGCCTACATTACTCACGTATTTGAACGTGGCAATCAGCCGCTCAAAAAAGATACAGTTAAAGGGAATATAACCCATGTATAATCCCAGGCCGGTAAGCGTCATCCATACCACAGGGCTTATATATTGCTGCATGAATAACAGGGAGCTTACTGCTGCTATTATAAACCCGGCGATCACGATCAGGTAGTTCAGCATAAACGCCTTGTAATTATCCTTCACAAATACCAGCATGCCCATAATACCCAGTATAGCCAGGGATACCGGCACTTCGGTCTGGGTAAAAATAGCCGGGTCTTTGCCCATACCTAGCTCCTCCCAGATGTTGGCCGCAAAGTTATCCCGCATATCGCGCAGCATGGTAAGTATTACATAGCTGATAATACATAATACCAGCCCGGGTAAGAATTGCTGCAGCAGCTGACGGCGCTGTTGTTTGTTCATAGGCTCCCGGCGGGTGCGCAAAGCTTCATCGGTAGCGGTAGGCGGCGGTATTTGTTCCAGCAGCACCACAAAAATGATCATGGGCAGCATAAATAAAAGGCCGGTTACAAAAGGCATCCATAGCTCTGTAACATGCCAGTCGACCATCACCATTTTACCGGCGGATTTTACAAAGCCCGAAGAAAAAATAAAGCTGATGGATAATACCGCACCCATAAACTCCGTGCTGCGCCTGCCTTCCAGGTAACCAAATACCAGGCCCCAGATCATGCCCAGGGGAAATCCGTTCAGAAATAAAAAGAGGATGTTAAAAGGGGCCGGCACTACTGCAAACAGCAATAGTGCCAGCCAGGAGAATAGTATCAGGACAACAATGCTGCGGGCCCGCTTAGCACTTTGCATTTCTGCAATAAAGCGGATGCCGTATATCTTACTGGCCGCATATCCCATTGTCTGGGCTATTACCAGCCATATTTTGTAGTCAATGCCTAAAAAGCTGATCCCCTCGAACAAGGCTACTGCAAAAGGTTTGCGGAAAGCGTACATGCAGGAGTAGGTACCAAATGATACCAGGGCCGCATACAGCGAAAACGTAAACTGGTCTGTGCGTTTGAGCCGTTGTTGGACCCAGGGTAGGTTTAGCATTGATATAATGTACAATAATTATGTTACTGATTCATTAAATGATTCAGCGCCATCTGCTTAAATCGCTGCAGGTCGGGCAAAGGCTGATCCGTGGCTTTGGCCTGGTCGTCCCAAGTGCGCAGGCGAACCATGTCGGCAAACAGCGGGTCGGCTTCAAAAGCGGCAGCTTCCGTTTCCGTCATGGGCCCTCCCTGGTAGGCCAGCGTTTGCTTGCTGGCTTCTGAGAGCTGCGCGTAATAGGTTGGATATTTAAACGTGAGATAACGCTTGGCATCCACATGCGAGCCTACCAGCCGGATGAGCGCATCCGAAAAGCCATGCTGCTTCAAAAAAATACCGCCCCATTTTTCATGGTCCTGCACACCATAACCGCCCATGGAGGCGCTGCCTTCCATTTCGCACAGGTGGCCAATATCATGAAAAAAAGCTGCCAGTATCACTTCTTCGCTGCTGCCCGCCTGCTCCGCCAGCAGGGCGGCCTGGCACATATGCTCCAGCTGGGATACCGGTTCACCTATGTAGTCGGCCGCCCCGTATTTTTCATACAGGCCAAAGATGGTATTAACTGTTTGCTCCGCTTGTTGTAATAACATGTGTGATTATTTTATCAGCCACATTACGGCATTAATATCATCCGTAGTAGTGCCAAATTGTTTCTGTAAGGTAGCGGACCAGTTGCCGGCATTGGCATTACGGTGGTTATCCGGGTATTTGAACCGCAGGGGTATCTTACCGCTGTTGCCGGTACCGGAACCGGTGCTGAATGCCGGTATACCTGTTCTGCGCCAGTTCAGGTAACCTTCCCAATCCGTGTTCTCAAAAAAGGCCAGGTACTTTTGCGTAATGATCTGTTGAAGCCCGTCCGTATTATCGCCTTTGTACTTTACCGTGGCCTGCGCATAATAATCCGTTTCAAAGTTAAATGGTATTTCATAACGTACATTCTTATACGTTTTCACGAAAGTACCGGCTTCCGGTATACCATAAAATCCCATGGAGGCCTGGATGCCTTTTTTATACCAGGCTTCCGCCGAGCCGGTCACCCATTTACGGTTAATGGCTTCTGCAATGTTAAAACACATTTCCGGATAACCAATGATAATGCCCGGTTCTGCCGCGTAATTAGCATAATAACGGCTGCGGCTGCGCAGGGAATATACCGCAGTATCCACGCTGGACATTTTAGACGACATATCCGTCAGGTTCTCACCGGAAGGCGCACCTACATAAGCGGTAATATCCGCCGGTGTTTTCTTTAACCTGTTCAGCTGCTCCGTGGCCGGTTCCGCCGTAACAAAGGCACGCGGATCACGAAGGCTTACCAGGGTATTCAGGTAGGTAGCGGACATGTTATAACGCGTGGCGTCAAAACCCAGGTTATCGGGGTTCACAGGGTATTTATTGATGTTGTTGTAAATGAACTGCAGGTTCTGGTCCATTCCTTCCAGCAAGGGGTATTTAGTGGGGTTGGAGAGGATGGCGTTAAACTGCTGCTGGATCTTCAGCTCTGTATCTGCTTCCTTTTTGCTCAGCGAAATTAACACCCGCAAATGGAATGCATTCACTGCGCGGCGCCAGTAATCCAGCTTGTTGTTATAATAGAAGTCATTACGCAGTGTTTGCCCCTCGGAGGTATTTACTTTATCCGGGTTGTTGATCAGCGAATCCAGTGCGCTGTTAGCGTCTTCCAGCCAGGCAAGGATCTGAATGAACACCGTGCGCTGATCATCGTATTTAGGCGTAAGATTGTTTTTCCCCTGCAGCGCTTCTGTCATCGGCAGGTCGCCTACCAGGTTGGTCATACGGTAAAAGAAATAAGCCCGGAAAAACTTGCCCAGCGCGGCATAGGGGTTCAGGGTATTGCCGCCCAGGCGAATGGCTTCCTGTTCCATCTGCTGCACATTTTCCAGGCTGCCATAACCATCCAGCTTGGCGCCACCCCAGTCATACCGCTGGTTGCCGTAGTAGTTATAGTTACAGCAGTCGAACTGGTTCCAGCGCATTACATCGCTCCAGGGCCTGATGGCATTCATATCGGAAAGTATGCTGCCCAGGGGCAGGCTGGGCGGCACCTGCGCAGGTTTGTTGCTGTTTAATTCATCGTCGCTGAACTGCTTGTTACAGGCGCTCATTGCAGCACCTAATACAACCGTGATCGCTAATATCTTAAGTGTTCTCATGAGTGTTGGTTTGAGGAGGCGTTAGAAAGTAACATTCACATTAAATCCATATCTGCGCGTAGTGGGCGTTTGCAGGGTTGATGTTCCCTGGTCGCCGGCATACTGCTCAATGTCAATGTCCTTGTTTTTGGCAAAGTATAACAGGTTGCGGCCCACAAAGGAAATATTTGCTTGCCGGATGAAAGTGCGGCTCAGTATGCTTTGCGGCAGGTTGTAGCCGATCACCACTTCCCGCAGCTTGGCAAAAGTTTTACTGATAAGATTGGCCTCGTTGGTATTGTAATAAACGCTGATGTAATCCTGCAGGTAGGTTTTAGTGGTGTTAGGCGCAAACTGCATGTCCTTATAGTTGGTTACATTACCATTATTATCATAGCTGATGCCTGCGCCATTGCTGATCACCACACCCTGGCCGGTCCATGATTTAACGCCTTTATAATCCTGGTAGCGGGCATCGCCCATGGCGCCTTCTACGGTTTTAATATTGCGGCCGCCGCGGAATGTTTGCTGCTGAATATAGTCGATCATGTTACCGCCTACACGCCCATCAAACTGAAAGCTGAAATTAAACTGCTTGTAGCGGAACACGTTGTTAATAGCCCAGGTCCAGTCGGGATTGGTATATCCCAGGAACTGCCCTACCGGGTTCACAATGGGGCGGCCGTCGCCTGCGTCGTTAATGATCTGTCCATCCGGTGTTTTTACAAAAGCGGTTCCATAAAATCCATCCACACGGTCGCCGGGTTTAAAGAAAACGTTCAGGGTATTTACGCCCGGGTAAAAGTCCACATACTTTTCTTTAAAAGTGCTCCAGTTCACCATCACATCCCAATTCAGGCCGGTATTGCTGCGCAGCGGCGATCCGGTAAGGGATGCTTCCCAGCCATTCTTACGGGTGGTTACGCCATTCACCAGGTATTTGTCATAACCGGCTGCATCGGTCACCTGCAGCTCATAAATACGCGGGCCGTTCCTGGTGGTGAACCAGGTAACATCCAGGCCTATACGGTTATGCAGGAAACGAATATCCATACCTGCTTCATAGGCGGTGCTGGAAAAGGGTTTCAGGCCCGGGTTGGTAATGGTGCGGGTGTAGGATGCGCCGGCCTGGTTCTGGTACACGGTAGATACGCTGTAACCCGGTGAGTTCTGGAAAGTAGGGCCGCCATAGGAAGCATAGTACTGCGCTCCATACCCTAACGGATATACGCCCTGCGGCGTGGTGCCGATAGTATCCTGTGTAAGGCCGCCTTTTACATTGGCGTAGGAGCCACGGAACTTCAGGAAGGAGATAATTTCCGGCAGCCGCACATAATCGGAAACCACGGTGCTTAAGGATGCTGAGGGATAGAAATACAGGTTGTTACCGGAGGGCAGGGTCGATAATTTATCGTACCGGCCTGTGAGCGACAGTGTGGCGTATTTACTATAGGTCAGATCCACGTACCCGTAAGCGCTCAGCACCAGCATGTCGGCACGGAAGGTGTTGGCATACAATGGATCGCGGGAGTTGGCAAAGCTGTACCAACCCGGCGCATTTAAATAATTGGTGCTAACAAAGCTGGAATTGTATTTAAAGCTGCGGGCATTACCACCCAGGGAGGCCCGTAAGTCCAGCTTATTAAAAGTGTTATGGTAGGTGAGCAATACATCGGTATTGTTCTCAAACAGGGAACGGCGGTCTTCCCGGTAATCGCCTTTACCTTCCTCACGGCCATAGGGGTGGGCGGAGTAAGGCATTTTTTCCGTACGCAGCAGGTCGTAGCTGCTTACCTGGGTACGGCCTAACAGCTCCAGGTGATCGTTCAGCTGGTAGGTTAATTTCATATAGCCGTTCATGTCTGTTTTATAATGGCCGCGCAGCCATTCCTTTACCATGAACCAGGGGTTGTGGTAACGCTGGTATTCCGCGTAAATAGACTGTACGCCTTCCTTACCGGGCTGCCAGTAGTTGCGCATATCATCTATATTCCAGTCGGCGCCGCCCCAGATCTCTATGTTATAAATAAGGCTGTTGGGGCCATAGTTCACATCCGGGAAATTATCGGTGTACTGGCGGTTGTAGTTCAGGTAAGATTCCAGGCGCAGGCGGGGTGAAAAGTTATACCCAGCAGACACGTTGAAGTTGGTGATGTTCAGGTGTGTGTTAGGTATAATACCCTGCTGGAAGGAATGCGACAATGAAAAACGCAGGTCGGCCTTATCTGTTTTCGCAGATACGGAAAGGTTATTGGTGCTCAGAATGCCGGTACGTATAAAACGTTTCAGGTTATCCTTGCCGCGGGCCACCCAGGGTGTGCCTTTACGCTGACCCGTAGCGGGATCAATAGGGCTGTCATACTGCGGTATCAGCTGCCCCTCAAACTTAGGTCCCCAGATGTCATAATCACCATCATTGGTGCCGCCGCCTTTACCGTCTACAAATGCATAACGGCCATGATCTCCGGGACCATATTCATCCTGCACTTCGGGAATGGCAATAAAACCATTATCGAACATGGTGCTGGAATTAAAGTCAATGGAGAAACCGCGCTTGTCTTTGGAGCCTCTTTTGGTGGTGATCATAATGGCGCCGTTCAGGCCACGGGAGCCATACAGGGCCGATGCGGTAGCGCCTTTTAATACGGTATAACTTTCAATATCATCTGGGGATATATTCCAGGTATCGGAGTTAATGGGCACGCCATCTACCACATACAGGTTAATGCTGCTGCCGCGCAGCAATACCTGCGGGGAAGCCAGCATTTCTGCGGAGGCACCTACGGTAAGGCCGGCCACTTTCCCTACCAGTCCATTGATGGGGTTGGGCTCGCGGGCTTTTACCAGGTCATCGCCTTTTATTTCCTGCACGGCATAGCCCAGGCGCTTTACTTCTTTTCGTATGCCCAGTGCCGTTACTACTACTTCGTCCAGGGCTTTTTTGTCGGAATGTAAGGTAATGAGCAGGTTTTGCTGCCCTTTCACCGCTACTTCCGCCGGAACAAAGCCAATGTAGGTGATCTGCAGGGTGTCGCCCGGCTGTGTAGGGATGCTGAATTGTCCCTTGGCATCTGTAAGTGCGCCGCGGGTAGCGCCTTTTACTTTAATGGTGGCGCCGGGTACCGGCTGCTGGTCTTCTGCAGAAGTTACCTGCCCGCTTACCTGCTGTTGCGCCCATGCGGTGGCGCAGGCAGCTAACAGGAACAGCACAAGACATAGCCTTTTACAATGCTTAAGTAAAGAATGTTGCATGATAATGGATAGATTTTTGGTTTAGATGAGCCAGTTCAATAGTTCTCTAAAGGGCCTATTACCATGCAAATGTTGTAGAAGAATGTAACCTAATTGTTAAGTAATACTAAAATAATTATTAAATGTGCAGATGTGCAAATATGCAGATTTGCAGATGGATTGGATAGATTGGGGACTAAAGGATGTATAGATAGATTGAATTAGTTTAGGGACAAGGGTTGGTATGGTTTTAATCGCAGGGAATAGAATATTCATACGGGCGGGGCCATGTCATCTGAACATTTGCCTATCCGCACATCTGCACATTTAATTCTCTCCTTCCTGGAAAAAGTACACTACCAGGATCTTCGCATCTCCGTCCCCAATGTTGGCGGGTTTGTGGCCCAGGCGGCCGTCAAAGAAAAGGGAATCCCCTTCATGCAGAATATGTTTGTCGTTCTCTATCTGGTATTCTACTGTGCCCTGTAAAATGTATTTGTATTCGTAGGCATCGGTTTTCACCATCTGGTTGCGGCGGGCACCCTTCTTCAGCTCCAGGATCACAATATCCACGGGAGTATTCTTTACATTCTTGGTAAGCACGCGCTTGTACAGGAATCCCCGGGCAGTTTCCTTTTCAAAGGCCTGGTAATCGGCCTGCTGTTTAATGATCACACGGCTGTTTTGCTGCGGCTGTCCTATCTCGTTAAAAAACTCGTTCATGTCCAGGTTCAGCGAGCGTATGATATTGATGAGCACCAGCAGCGACGGTACGGTACGGTTATTTTCTATCTGGGAGATCAGCCCTTTGCTCACCGCGGCTTTATCGGCCAGCTCCTGGATAGTGATGCCTTTGGCTTTCCTTTTCTCTTTTATCTTATTACTGATCTGGATAATAATGTCTTCCGTCATATACTACTTGATTACCATATAATAGGGTGGCCGGTCTGACAAAGAAAGTGAAACAAGCGCCAAATAGCAAACTTTTTAACAAGCTTATAACCATTCATATAATAAATTATATTTGTATAAATATGTCAGCCAAATGTTCAGTCTAGACCAGATCCTAACCATTGCCTTCACCCTTTTTGCTGTTATAGATATGGTGGGCTCCATCCCGGTGCTCATTTCCCTGAAAGAAAAGCTTGGGCACATAGATTCCGGCAAAGCCACGCTGGCATCGGGTTGCCTGATGGTGGGGTTCTTATTTGTAGGCGAGCCTTTTCTGAAATTAATGAGCGTTGACGTACACTCTTTTGCCGTGGCAGGTTCTATCGTGATCTTTGTAATCGGGCTGGAAATGATCCTGGGCATTGAGTTCTTTAAGAGCACTGATGCTGATAATAAGACCGGCAGCGTAGTGCCCATTGCATTCCCGCTCATAGCCGGTTCCGGCACGCTCACTACTATTATGTCGCTGAAAGCCAACTTTGGCCAGTATAACATCCTGGCCGGTATTGTGCTGAACCTGGCCATCATTTACCTGGTGCTGCGTTCCCTGAGCTGGATAGAACGTATACTGGGCAAGGCCGGACTGATGGTGGTACGTAAATTCTTTGGGGTGATCCTGCTGGCCATTGCCGTGAAGATCTTTAAAAGTAATGTGAACCTGTAGAAATAAGCATTTTGTAATTCAGGGTTAAAAACCTTAGTTTTGCCTTCCTTTCTAATCTGTGTTAGAATTGGCCTCGTAGTACAATGGATAGTATAAGAGTTTCCGAAGCTCCAGATCCAGGTTCGATTCCTGGCGAGGCCACAGAAAAGCAAAAGGCGTTCAATTGAGCGCCTTTTGCTTTTCTGTCAGCAGATCACTTATTAAGTAAAGCAGGCAGTATATAGTTTGTCATCATCTTAGCTACCTGCTGGTGTGCATAGCCCGCTCCATAAGCGCTGGCAGTGACAACTACCACCCAGGGCTGATCAGGGAAAATGAAAATGCTGTTTCCGCCGTTGCCTGCACAATAAAAAGCATTCAGCTGTTTACCGCCTACATTAAATTGCTTGTTCCAGAAAAGATAGCCGTAGTATTCTTCCGTTCTGCCGGGAATAACTTTATGTTTCGTGAACGTTTTAGCTACCCATTCTCTTGTGAGGATCTGCCGGCCGTTCCACTTTCCTTCATTCTTATACAATTGGCCATACTTCGCAAAATCCAGTGCCCGCAGCCGGATGCCGCCTGCTGTATTTGGCACGTGCTGCGGAGTGTAGCCCCATTGATACTGCGTAATGCCGAGTGGCTTAAACAATTTCAGATCCGCATATTTCTCTAATCCGCCCGGAACGGTTTTGTTTAAAATGTCGCCAAGCACCACCACCCCTGCTGTAAAATAATGCCATTCAGTTTTAGGCCTGGTAAGGTTCACCGGCAAGTCTAATGCAAACTTCACCCAGTTTTCCGTAGGATACATATTCTCTTCATTCCCTGGCGAGTTCGTGTTATCATCACCATCGAAAACAGCGCTCATTGTCAGCAGGTCTTTTATTGAAACGTCCTCTTTTTCTGCATCATAGTTCTCAAACCGGTGCAGGTCATAAAACTCCGCTAACCGCTGCTGCTCCCCTTTCAGATAACCCTCCTGTATAGCAATGCCGGTTACAGTTGAAGCAAAGGATTTCCCAACAGACCGGGGATTATGCAGGGTATACCGGTCATCGCCATTGAAATATTCTTCTATCAATATTTTCCCTTTGCATAGCACCACCACGCCATTAATATGCTTAAAAACACCTTCTTCTATATTCGCCTTCATCTCTTTAATTCGGGTGGTGTTAAACTCTTCTTTGGAAATATCCAGGCCGGGATATGGGCTCACAGGATGCAGCTGCACTTTAGCAATATTTATTGCAGGCTTCCGGTGTACGTTCAGGAGCACATCTCCCTCTGCAATGATCTCACCCACCTTAACTTCAGCTCCCAGCTGAATATAAGGCCTGATCTGCATGTGCAGCAGGTGTTTGCCCTCTGTGAGCGCACTGTCGCCCCCATGCGTTAAAAATCTTCCCCAATAATACTGGCTCCAGAACACACCTTCATGCTCGTTATCTATTAAAGGTTTACTTATGAGTGTGGCGGTATCCTGTACTGCCTTAGGGGGAGCGCCAGGGTACAGGTTACTGTCATACACAAGACGCCCATCTACAAACAACGCAAACTGGTAGTTGCCGGCCTTAACCAGGCTGTCTGCCGTAAGATCCGGCGCCAGGCCATGCAAGTAATTCGTTATAGAATTATTCATGAACGCGGTCATGAAAAGGTTGCTTTTGTTGGTAAGGGTATACTCCTTCAGCACATCTTTTTGCTGAAGGGCCGATGGGGGAATATTTTGTGCAGTGAACAGGATCTTGCCCAAATTAGCCCGGTGCAGCTCTGAAGTGATGCCTTGGTTGCTAACAGGATCCTTTTGCTGCGCATACAGCCCTGCCATAAAAAGCTGGAGAAAAATAAAAACAGGTAACCGCTTCATAGTATTGGGTGCTTTGATCGCCTCAAAAATACCTGTAAGCAAAACATTAAAATAGAATAAAATTAACGTGTGCCGTTTTTTAACAGCAGCTTTCTATAGTGGAGCGGCGTAAGCTGGTGACTGGCTCTGAAGCACCGGATAAAATGGCTTTGATCTGCAAAACCACATTCAACAGCTATCTCTGTAAGGGACTTATTTTTATCAGGGAAAAGCGCGAGCGCCTTTTGAATCCTGATCATTCTAACATAGTCGCCCAGCGTGGTTTTAAAGTATTTGGGAAACTGCCGCGATAAATGAACCGGGTGCAAGTTTGCGAGTGTGGCCAGATCGATCAGGCTCCAGTTTTCCGGAGCTGCATGCAGCGCATCCTTCACCTTCCCAACCCATGCCGGGAGTTGCTGATCATACCGGAGTTTTTCAGTTACCAGGCCGCTCATCAGCTGTACAAGCAACGCATCGATGGCTAACTGGCTGCTGCCGCTGTATAATTTTGTTTCCTTAAACACATTATACATCAGGGTCTTTAACGAAGGATCCTGGATGCGGATGCTTCCTTCCGGCAAGCCGACCGGAAGATCAAAAAAAGAAAACCAGGCTGGCGCAATTTCAACGTGAAACCCACGCGTAAACACTTTCGAGGCTACATTATAATGCGGATCCTGCCAGTTTTGATACAGGAGGCTGCCGGCCGCGCATTCATGAATGTGCTTTTTATTTCCGTCAAGCACCATACCTTCCAGCAGGAAGGTGAAGTACGCATTTTCATGATAATGCCAGTCTACCCTGTCATGGATATAATCAGCATCATTTAAAATGATCCCATTTAAAAAAAGCGTTTCATTCGCCTTCCCATAAAATTGCCCTGGCCTGGAACAGTTCATAATGTAAATTAAGCGTTCTACTTTATTTCCGCTGTTCTTAATTTAGGAAGAGACGCCCACCACTTGTTCAGCTTATCCTTCAGCTCCTTCACTACCTCCGGTTGCGTTACAGCAACATCTGTGGTTTCATTTTTATCCTTCGGAATATTATACAGCTGCGCATCTGTTCCATCACTGTTCATAAGCAGCTTCCATTCGCCGGAACGTATCGCCAGGTTAGGGCTTTTATCCCTTTCCTTCGGATATTTAAACGCTATGTTATTCCGGCCATATTCCCAATACAGATCCATGTTCCTGGCAGATGCTTTTCCAAAGAATACTTTACTCCGGTCTTTACCATCCCCTTCATAATTAGCAGGCAGGTTTACACCGGCAATATTGCTTAAAGAAGGCAGCAGGTCTGTAGCGCTCACTACTGAAGTTTCATCCGTTGTTCCTGCGGGAACATGCCCCGGCCAGCTGATAATAAAAGGCATCCGGATACCGCCTTCGTATAACGACAATTTAGAACCCCTTAAACCGGCCGCCCTGCTTCCTCTGAAGCTTGGCAAAGGCCCATTGTCACTGGTAAAGATCACGATGGTGTTTTTATCCAGCCCTATACTCTTCAACCCATCCAGCAATCTACCGATCTGCACATCATATTCTTTTAACACCAGCTTAAAGGCTGCTTCTTCTTCCGGGTTCATGGGAAATTTGCCGGTGTATTCTGTTTCTGTTCTGGGTACCCATGGCGTGTGCATATCATCGGGCCAAAGGTTTACAAAACAGGGCTGGCCTTTATGCCGCTTCATAAAATCCAATGTTCTGTCCACAAAGTATTTGGTTCTATCCCATCGTTTTATGCTATCCTTATCAGACCAGATCCAGTTAGTAGCCGTAATTAAGGGATCAGGGTCCGGGCTTTCATAGGTGCTGTTGTGCTCATCAAATCCATACTTCTCAAAGCCCGGTGCATTATGAACATCCCGGCCACCGCCCATATGCCATTTGCCGAAATGCCCGGTCACATAACCGGCGTTCTTAAAAAAGCGGGCCATGGAAGGCGCCTGGGGATCCAGGTAATCGGCCTGCTCCGCGTTCCTGTTATGCTTTTTATTATCCAGGTAGGTTGAAAAATTCCATCTTGCCGGATACATGCCGGTTAACAGCCCTGTTCTGGAAGGGGAACAGATAGGGGCCGCGCTGTAATAGTGCGTTAGCTTCATGCCGCTTTTTGCCAGCCTGTCGATGTTGGGCGTGGGAACAAAATTACCGCCGAAGCATCCTACATCACTATACCCCATATCATCTGTAAGAATAATAATGATGTTCGGCTTTTCTGCGGCAGGTGCGCTTTCAATAGGTATACATCTTATTAACAGCCATCCCAAAAGCGGCAGGCATACCAGCAATCCCAAATACAGCATCGGTTTTCCGTTCTTAATTCCAGGCATGGTTTAAAATTTTTAAACACCTTTAATTTAAAAAATAAAAACTTCCCATACCACAAATAATGCTATTGAAACCGCTTCAGCACTCCTTCCCGGTACACTTTCCCGATAGGAAGCCTGGTATCCCCAAGCGAAACCTCGTTGCCTTCCAGGTATTTAACCGCATTCACCGCCACAACAAATGATTTATGGATCCGTATAAATTTACCTGCCGGCAGCTGCTCCTCAAACTGGGTAAGCGTTTGCTTTGAAATGATCTTATCCTGCCTGCTATGTATGTAAATGTAATTACCGTATGCTTCCACGTAAGTTATATCGCTGAAATACACTTTAGTTAACTTCTTGTCGGACCGTACCATTAAAAAATGCTGTCCTGCATCTTCCATAACAGGCAAAACCGGCTCCTGCCCTTTTTTGATCACCTTTTCCGTTGCCTGTACAAAACGCTGGAAAGAAAAAGGTTTTAATAAATAATCTATTACCGATAGCTCAAAGCCTTCCAACGCATATTCCGGGTAGGCAGAGGTAATGATGACCGAAGGATACTGCTTCAGGGAGCGTAACATTTCAAAGCCACTAAGCCGGGGCATGTTAATGTCCAGTATAATCAGCTCCACATCCTTTGTATTCAGGAGCTGCATTGCCTCAAAAGCATTGCTGCAGGTGCCTGCCAGGCGCAGGTACGGCACCTGCGAAATGTAGTTGGTAAGCAGGTCCCTGGCAATGGGTTCATCGTCTACTATAATACAATTGATGGTCGTCATCAGCTTAGATCTATTTTTAAATCCACTTCGTAATACTCCCGTTCGTGGGTAACTGTTAAAGCATGTTTTTGCGGATAAATCAGATGCAGCCGCTGCCGGATGTTGGAAAGGCCTATACCGCCTTTGCGCCGGGCCGGTTTTTCCGCTCCATACAGAGCAGCATCCAGCGAGTTAGCCACTTTTAAATACAATGTATCACCCTGCATCCTGAAAAAGATCTGTACAAATGCCTGCTGATCCTGTGCAGCCGAATAATGCTTAAAGCCATTCTCAATAAATATGATCAGCATTAAAGGTGCAATGTACTGATCCGCAAGATCGCCCTGTATATTCAGCTCAATCTGCGTTTTGTTATCCAGCCTTATCTTTTCCAGCTCCACGTAATTCGTAATATGTGTAAGCTCTTTTTGCAGGGACACATAGCTTTGATTGGTATCGTACAAAGCGTAGCGGAGCAGGTCGGAGAGTTTTAGCATCAGCTCAGGCAGCTTGGGTGATTGTGCTACTGATAAGCCATACAGGTTGTTCAGCGTATTAAATAAAAAATGCGGGTTCAGCTGCGCTTTTAAATGCCGGAGCTCCATTTCCTTTTGCTCTTTATCAAGGATTAGCTTATTCAGGGCTATCTTAAAAAAACTGGCAACAACCGTAAAGGCAATTACGCTGAAAGCAATGTGCTCCTGCGTCCAGTCAACCCGGTTATCAATATGGAGGAGCTTTAAAAATATCCAGCCGGCGGCATTCAATATTAAAGGCAGCCCATAGATCAGCAAAATGAGCTGTATAATGTACAGGCCTATACCCAACAACCATTTCCCCTGTTTAAAAAAAGGCAATACCAGCAGATTCTGGGAATAACAGGGTATGGCCAGCTCCAGCGTTTCCTGCAATACAATGCAGATCAGCGCCGCGCCGGTAAAATGCTGCGGGTATTCCTTTAAAATAATGTACAGGAAAAAAACAATGATCCAGAACAAGAGCTGGGTGTACACCTTATAGCGTTTAGAAAATAGTACGGTCCAGTCAAATTGTTTAGTCATCCGGTAGCCGGGATTAGTTCCGGTATAACAAATTAGCGGAGCTTTCCAGATAATCCAAATCCCGGTGATAAACACCTTTCTGCCGGTGACAAACGTTCAAAAAACTGGTGATGTATGTCCGGAAGCTGTTTATCCCCCGCGGTTATACGTTAAGCACTTTTATTTTTGCCGGCAAGCGGGCACAAATACTTTTGAGTAAAATTTAAACAATGAAAGCTGTACTCATTTGCATTGTTCTTTTTCTTACATCCCTGGTAGTGAATAGCTGCCTGGCGCAGCAAAGCGGTACTGTTGAAAATGCGCTGCTGCAACAGGTGCCCGCGTGGATGGCCGAATATCATGTACCCTGTGCAGGTGTGGGATTAATAGAACAGGGGAAAATAAAATGGGTAAAAGTATTTGGCCGGCTGCAGCAAGGCGTTCCTGCCCCGGCTAACACCCTTTTTAACATTGCCTCCCAAACCAAGCCAGTAATAGCCATGCTTACCTTAAAGCTGGTGCAGTCAGGCAGCTGGGACCTGGACGAGCCCCTGGTACATTACTGGATTGATCCTGATGTAAACGGTGATACTAACCTGGTGAAACTAACAACCCGCATGGTGTTAAGCCATCAAACAGGTTTCCCTAACTGGCGTACAGATAACGGTGGAAATAAGCTAAGCTTTAATTTCACACCCGGCACAAAGTTCGGCTACTCCGGTGAAGGGTTTGAATATCTAAGGCGAGCCCTGGAAAGTAAATTCCATCAACCCTTGAACCAGCTGCTGGATTCATTATTGTTCAAACCTTTGGACATGAAGGACACGCGGTACTGGGGGGAGGACCTGGATACCAGCCGCTTTGCCCGCTGGCACAACGGACAGGGCCAGCTTTATACAAGCAGCATTCAAACACCGGTAAGCGCCGCAGATGACCTGATTACTACCATAGAAGATTATTGCCGGCTGGGCATCCTTGCAATGAACGGGGACGGCCTTTCTCCTGCGCTTTATAATGATATGGTAAAACCACAGGTGCAAACAAAGGAACACTACTTCAGAGGCCTGGGATGGGGATTGATAAAGGACCTGCCGGATGGCGATTATGCGCTGGAGCACGGCGGCTCTGACATAGGCGTACGTACCATGGCGATCTTTATGCCGGGCTCCAAAAGTGGAATTGTGGTAATGACCAATGGCGACAACGGCATGTTTGTATACGACCGTATCATTAAACAAGCGCTGCCTGCCGGTACAGAGATCTTAGCTATCATGAACAAAGGGCAGGTCTCCCGTAAAAGGATAACACTACCGGATTCCATACTACAACGCTATACCGGAACATACAGGCAAAACAACGGAAAAGTAATACAGATAGCACAGGAAGGCAATGCCATCAGAGTATCCGGTGACGGTGTACCCACCGCCGTACTGTTCCCCGAAACTGCAAACAAATTCTTTTTACCGGACTATGATGTACAGCTGGAATTTACAGAAGACAATGCGCTGATCATTTATGAAAGTGGAAAAAAGGTAATGAAGATCGATAAAGTACATTAATTGCCAGTGAAATTAATTACCTTATAATGTATGAAAGAAAACCTGATTGCTTTTCTTACCACCAGCAGCCTGGTCACTCCTGAACAAGCGGCTGAAATTGCCGGCCACTTCAGCTTCCAGGAGATCCCTAAAAATGCGTTCTTCCTGGAAGAAGGTAAAATTGCCAATAACTATCTTTTTTTAGAAAAAGGTTTTATGCGCGTTTTTGCCCATGATATAGATGGCAATGATGTGACCACCGGTTTTGCCGCACCGCAGCAGGTGGTGCTTGAGGTATCTTCTTTTTTTAACCGCAGCCGCTCCCAGGAAAACATACAGGCCCTTACAGATTGTGAAGGCTGGGGCCTTACCTATGATGAGTTAAACCAGCTGTTTCACGCCCGGCCTGAGTTCCGGGAGTTCGGGCGGCATATATTGGTAAAGGCTTTTACTACGCTTAAAACACGCATGCTGTCTATGATCACCGAAACAGCAGAACAGCGGTATGCAGGATTATTAAATACCAACCCGGCTATTTTTCAACATGCTCCGCTAAAGAACATTGCCTCTTACCTGGGCATCACGGATACTTCCCTTAGCCGCATCCGGAAAGAATTTTCAAAAAAGTAGCTGGAATCAATTCTTGCCAAATGGCAAGCCGTGAAAAAGAATGTTATGTTTCCTTTGCAGTAGAAACTTACATCACATGGAAAACATTCCTTTTTATATTCCGCTGCTTTTTGCCGCTACTACGGCTTTTGCTGTTTACCTGTTTTACAGGGCCGCTAACCGTTCAAAAAAAGTGCTGACAGTTATAGTGAGCTGGTTATTATTACAGGCAGTGATTGGACTTACCGGTTTTTATACAGTTACCAATGCCCGGCCGCCGCATTTCCTGTTCCTGACTTTTCCGCCGCTGTTGCTGATACTGTCACTGCTCATTAACCCCAAAGGCCGCCAATGGCTGGATTCATTGAACGTTAAAACCTTAACACTGCTACATATTGTGCGTATACCGGTTGAAATAGTGCTGTTCCTATTATACACCTACAAAACCATTCCTTCATTAATGACCTTTGAAGGCCGCAACTTTGATATTATTTCCGGCTTAAGCGCGCCGCTTATATACCTGCTTTGTTTTTCAAAAAGTAAAACGCGGAGACCAGCGCTATTCATATGGAACCTGGCATGCCTGGGCTTATTAATTAATATAGTAGCCATTGCAGTACTTTCCGCACCATTCCCTTTTCAGCAGCTCTCGTTTGAGCAGCCTAACAGGGCGATCCTTTATTTCCCTTATATATGGTTGCCCGCCTTTGTGGTACCTGTTGTATTATTATCACACCTGGCTTCTATGCGGCAGCTCACCCAACGCCATCTCCGCCTTCATTATTTCCTTTAAAACATTTTCCCATTGTACCCGGTGCCGTTGCTCATGCGCAATAAAAAAACGGAAAGTATCTCCCAGCTTGAATGTAAGCATTTTGCTTAGTGAAGTTGGCACCCGCAACCTGTTCAAATCAGCCGTGCGGGCTATCTGCAGCAGGTTTAACAAGGTGTGCTGGTCGGTTATGAATTGCGCCAGGGCAGCCTTACCGTCTGCCTGCTCCGCAGGAATAGCATTTTTCATGGTCTTCATTTTATTTTTTACCGTATGCGCATCTGTGGGTCTCATCATGCTGGTAAAGTAATTCCCTAACCAGCCCGGCCTAAATGTATTAGCTGCAATAGTCTGGTGCTGGTGTAACTTTTCTTCCATTGCTTTTAAATAAAAGCGGGAGTAGAAATTAAGGTGTTCCAATACCTGTGCTACGCTCCATTTACCGGGGGCAGGACTTGCCTGTAAAAGCGCTGCCGGCAAATGTTGCAGCTTGTTAGCTTCCAGGATCAATTGACGGGTATCTGCCATTAGCGTATCCAGCAGCACCTGGCTGTTTATTGCTTTCATGGTAAAATATTTATGCAAACATGCATCGCAATTTTTGCAGGAATATTGGTATTTACCATGATTTATATTTTTATGCTGCCCATTAGCTTGCTGAAATTCGTAGCATCCATGCCCAGGTAAGAGGCCAGGTATTTATGGGGCACCAGGTTCAGGATATGCGGGCTTCTTTTCAGCAGTGCTCTGAATTTTTCCTCATTGGTAAAGCATAGCAGCTCTACCTGGCGGAATAATAAACCTTTCATGATAAAAGAGGTCAGGTTCAGGATCATTTCCTGTATAACGGGATAAGTTTTCATTAACCGATTAACTTCCTCATAAGGGATCCTTAGAAAGCGGCTGGCTGTAAGGGTTTCCATAAAATATTCGGAAGGTGTTTGCGTCAGGAAGCTGTCTGCCACCCCACTGAAAGAGGGTGCATACGTGAAAACAATGGTAGCTTCCCGGTTGTCGTTAGTAAGGTAAAAGGCGCGCTGCACGCCTTCCAGTACAAAGTACAGGTACCGTTCTTTTTCCCCGGCTGCAGTCAGCATGGTCTTACGCTTTACCGTAAGCGGCTTCCATCCCGTGACCAGGGCCTGCAGCGCATCATCCGGCAGCGGATGTATGTTCATGATATATTGCCGCAACGCTTCTTCCTCCACCATATTACCTTATTATTTGATCGTCCCACAAATAACAGCAATAATTTTCACTTACCACTCAGCACGACCCGGTAAAAGGCACTGCAATACGTACGGAAATAAAAAAGCCCCGCCATAAAAGCGGGACTCTTTAAAGTATATAGATCAACATGGCGCTAACATTATTCCGTCCACAAAGTGCCGGTAGCATAAGTTCTGGCGCGGCCGGAGATAAATACACGCTCGCCTGCATCCACACAATACAATTTTCCCAGCCGCTCAGACACCTGCAAAGCGTTCATTTCTTTTTTACCCAGCTGCTCACTCCAATAAGGGATCAATGAGCAATGCGCCGAACCGGTAACCGGGTCCTCAAAAATAGAGGCCTGGCTGGTAAAGAAGCGGGATACAAAATCACAGTCATCACCTTTAGCGGTAATGATAACGCCGCCGGGGTCCAGGTTGATCTGGTTTAGCAGCTGCCGGTCAATACCAATGTTCCGTACCTCCTGCTCATGATCGTATACCAGCACATAGTCCCTGGCTTTTAATACTGCACGTGGCTGCTGGCTGAGTGATTGTGCAATAATCTCCGGCAGCGGCGCCGGTACAGGTTTGCGGGAAGGGAAGTCCAGCGTGTACAGATCTTTTTCAACCCGCACCTGCAGTATGCCGCTTTTAGAGGTGAACACGATCGTATCCTCCGCATAATTCAAGATAGTTTTAAGCGCATGCGCGCTGGCCAGCGTAGCGTGGCCGCAAAGATCCATTTCTATATCCGGCGTAAACCAGCGCAGCTCAAACTGTTTACCATTGGGTACAAAGTAAGCGGTTTCAGATACTGCATTTTCTTTGGCGATCTTCAACAACAGCTCATCATCCGGCCATGCCTCCAAAGGCACTACACAAGCGGGATTGCCGCCAAACAATTGATCAGTAAAAGCGTCTATCTGGTAAAGTGGTAACTGCATGTTATTGGTTTATAGCATAAGTGCCTTTAATTACGGTTACGGCCTCGCCGGCCAGTATGGTACGGTCGCCTTCCAGCTTTATTTTCAGCACCCCGCCCCTGGCAGATGCCTGGTAGGCCAGCATGCTGGTTTTGCCCAGCTTTTGCGCCCAGTAAGGCGCCAGGCAGCAATGTGCAGCGCCGGTAACCGGGTCTTCATTGATGCCTATCACAGGTGCAAAAAAGCGGGATATAAAATCAAATTCAGAAGTACTGCTGGCCTTTGCAGTAACGATCACTTTGGGATATTTGGCCAGCCGGGAAAAATCAGGCTTAAGTGCCAGCACTTCCGCTTCCGTAGCCAGTTCCAGCAAGTAGCGATTATCTACCTCTATAGTTTGCACAGGGTTCGCCTGCAAAATATCCAGGATCTCTTCCGGCAGCTGAACGGGCTTCCCCTTTAAGGCAGGAAAGTTCAGCTCAATCCAGCTATCCTGCTGCCGCGCTGTTAATACACCACTTGCGGTGTTAAATGTAATGGTATCAGCGGCGGATGCCAGCCCTTCCCGGAACAGCGTATGGGCAGTAGCCAGTGTGGCATGGCCGCACAAGGGAACTTCTACCACCGGGGTAAACCAGCGCAGGTTAAACTGCCCATCCTTAGGGGTTACAAAAGCCGTTTCCGACAGGTTGTTCTCCGCAGCTATCTGCTGCATCAGCTCCGCTGTAACCGTATCATCTACAATACATACAGCGGCCGGGTTTCCCCTGAAGGGCTTAGCTGTAAAAGCATCTACCTGGTAAAAAGGAATATTCATGCCGGTATTTTTTTAACACTGCAAAATTCAGTAAAATCTCATTACCATAACAGATGCAGTTTTGTAAATTTTGACCAGATCAGATGGGCGGGGAACATTTTGTAATTTTGATAGGTCTTATGCAGGAGGAAAAACAACAACACACATCAGAGCATGGTACCAGGGATAGCATCACCTGGACCTTTGACGATATTCGTATAGGGCATGCTGTATCTAAATTCAACTGTCTCACCAGCTTCCAGGGCGCCAGCGATGCGGATGTAGTGCGCTTTCATTTTGGGCTGAAGGGGGATTATAGCTTTACCTATAAACAATTAGATCAAACCTATGACCTTATTGGCGGGCACCATAATATTATGTACTCCAAAGGGTTTGATATTGAAGTGAAGAATAAAAGCCTGGTGCTGGAAACCTTTGGCATCCAGTTCCCCAAAGCCCTGTTTGTACAGTTCACGCAAAACGCCAACGAACCGCTGCAACGTTTTGCCGCCAGCATTATGGAAGATAAGAACGTAATGCTGTCAAATAACTGGGGCGCCATTGATGCGCCCATCCAGCAGGTGTTACAGCAGATCATTCATTGCAAATACGGGGGCGATCTTAAAAAGCTGTTTCTGCTTTCCAAAAGCATAGAGCTGCTGGTATTATGCGCGGAATCTTATATTACTGCCAATCAGCAAAAAGATATTTTCCTGAAAAATAAAGCTGACCAGGAAAAGATCATTGCAGTGCGTGACCTGATCAACGAGCGGGTACACTGTCCGCCCAACCTGTCGGAAATTGCCAGAACCGTAGGGCTGAATGAATACAAGCTGAAACGCGGCTTCAAGGAAACCTTTAATACCACCGTATTCGGTTACCTTACGGAGCAGCGCCTGCAGCTGGCGCACCAATACCTACGGGATACACAGAAAACTGCCGCAGAAATTTCCTTTGAGCTGGGATACGCCACTCCTCAGCATTTCAACAATGCATTCAAAAAGAAATTCGGCTTCACTCCTTTTTCCGTTAGAAATAATCCATAAAACGCAATCACCCCCTAATGTAATGTTGTTAATATTGTAGCGTTAACGGTTCCGGAAACCTGATCAATCATCATTTAAAAATTACAAACAATGAGCACGCCATTACTCGTACAAAATACCATTGATATTAAGGCCCCGGCCGCCAAAGTATGGGACGCGCTGGTAAATCCCGCACAAACTAAAAAATATATGTTCGGCTGCGAAACTGTTTCCGACTGGAAAATTGGCAGTGAGCTGTTATGGAAAGGCGTTTTTGACGGCATTGAAATAGTAGCTGTAAAAGGTAAGATAGTTGACCTGCAGCCGGAAAAGCGCCTGGTCTACACCACCATTGATCCTAATGGCAGCTATGCCGATGTTCCGGAGAACTATTTAACAGTAACCTATACACTGAGCGAAAATAACGGTGTTACCAACTTTACCGTTACCCAGGGCGATTACTCTAAAGTAGCCGACGGACAAAAAAGATATGAGGATACCGTAGCCGGCGGCGGCTGGGAATCTATACTGGTGGAGATTAAGAAGCTGGTGGAAGAGAATTAGGAATGTAAGATGTAAGATCATAAATGCATAATGTAAAATGTAAAAGTGAATGCATAATATCCGCAGCATTCACTTTTACATTTTACATTTATTATTTTACACTTTCCATTTTTACTTCACCACTTCCACATATTCCATATCATCCAGCCGGGCAATAATGCCCCATCCGTAAAAATCGTTGGATAAGCCAACCAGCAGCTCATTTTCCCCGGCTTTCAACGGCAGTGTAAAAGACGCATTTTCTATGGAGCAGCGGCCTTCCGGCGCTTTCATAATGGGCCGTGCATAAAGGTTCTTATCAACAAAAAGGGGCTGGCCATTAATAAATACCCAGATCTCATCACTGAAGCCCAGGCTTACCACACGCTTTTGCTCTGTGGCGGCTTTCAGCTTTACCTTTAACCAAACCACCCGGCGGCTTTCACTGAGGCCAAAACGGCGGGTCAGGTTCACCAAACCACGGCGCTCTGCTGTAATATTTTCCCAAACCGTTTCCTTGGGCGGCAAGGCGCCGGCAAATAATTCATGTCCGTTAGGCAGGGGCTGCGGCTGGCTCACGGACCAATCCCGCAAATAACGGGGATCATGGGCAACAGGGTCTATACCTTCTGCCGGTAACAATCCTGCTACCTCATTGGGGGTAACTACCAGGTTGGCAATAGCTGTTTTACCGTCAACTGCCAGCCCGCCCTGTGTGGTATTGCCTTCCAGCCGGGGTACTTCCATTACCGGGCGGCTCATATCATTAATATAGATGAGCATTTGCGCACCGGATACCACCAGCTTTATATGGTTCCACTCCTTTTTTTTGTAGGCGGCAGGTCCCTGGTATTGCGGCAGCATATCCCACAGGTTCACGCCCTGTATAATGGGTGCATATTGAATGGACCATAACACACCGGGCTTTGCGCCACCATTTACCCGCAAATAAAAGTATTCACTTTCCTTATCGTCCTGCCTTCTGAAATAAATACCGGTAAACATGCTACTATCCGCTGGCGCCATATCAAACTCAATGGTGCCGTTGGTAAAATTGAAGTCGTTTAATACTACCGGGGGTTTATTTGCGAGGATTTGCAGCGCGGGCACGCCGTTGTATTCAGCAAAGCTGACCGTTCCGGGTGTAAAAGTCCAGCGGTTGGCGGTCAGGGGGATCTTTACAGCGGCAGGTTTCTTTTGAGCAAGCGCCCCTAATTGAACATGCAGGCATAACAGGAGGAGAAAGGCTTTTCCCATAGCGTTATTTTTTTCTGTTTTAAATGAATAAAATTGAACGCCCTAAAGGTGAAAGCAAAAGCTAAAAAGTCCGTTTCAAAACCGGTGCAAGTTAAGCGCAAGTTGATGCAAGGGTACAAACAATTGAAAATCAAGAAGCTGTTATTTGCTCAGCAAAAGCGCCGTTAGCTCCTGCAAGGGCCGTTTGTTCACGGTAGGTACGGAAATATTAGCCAGGTGCTGCAGCGCTATTTGCTGTAAACGCTCTTTTTCCCTGAGCACCCATTCCCCGGCTTTACAATTTTTGTACAGCTGTGCCAGGCCGGGCATGGCATCCGTAACCGGTAAGCTAAGCAATGCCTGTAACTGGCTGCGTTGTTCGGGTGTGCTCCATTCATAGGTTTTTAATAGCAGGCTGGTTTTTCTGTGCCGGGTTATATTTTCAGGCGGCCCGCTAAAAGCCTCCTGGTAATCTTCCTGCAGCTGCAGGGCAATACCTATGTTCTTCCCAAAAATGTAAATATGTTCCTGGTCGGTAATACCGGCGCCGCCGATGATAGCGCCCATTTGCAGACTTACGGCCAGCAGGGCGGCATTCTTCAGGATAACTTTATGCAGGTGATCACTATAAGTAAGCACGTTCAATGGCTGTGCATCCTGGTCAAGGTCCATTTGCTGGCCTTCACACACCGCCCTTGCCGCCTCATTGAACAGGTGAATGACCTTTTGCTTATGCCGGCCCTGTATGCGGTTCAGGTGATCATAGGCATACAGCAGCAAGGTATCGCCGGTGAGGATGGCGGTGGGTGCGCTGTACTTAATATGCAGGGCAGGCTTGCCACGGCGCAGGGGTGCTGCTTCCATCACATCATCATGCGCCAGCGTAAAATTATGAAACAGCTCCAGGGCATTGGCAGCCAGGAATGCATCCATTTGCAGGGGACCAATGAGCACATTCCCCATCAGGCATAAAACAGGACGGATACGTTTGCCTCCGCTCTTTAACAGGTAGTTAATGGCGTTATACAGGTTAACAGGTGTTTGGGGAAAAAGCCGGTTATTGAACTGGTTTTCAAAGGCAGCCAGCAACACCTCAAAGGAGTGGGCAACAGCGGCTCTATTTTCAACAGGGAGAGGGGGTTCCATAGCTTCTGGTTTTTACCAAGATACCCCCTCCCGCCTGAAATAAGATTGCAGTACGGCTTACATCATTTTTGTAATACCATTACATTGTTCATCATAAAAGTGCTGCCGCCGCTGGTAACCATGTTGTACACTTTTTGCACGCCGCCAGCAGCTTCTGATCTATTGAATACAGTAAAGGTTTCATAAGTGTGAGTCGCTTCATCCAGGCAAAGCACCTGCTCACCTTCTTCAATTTCCCCGATCGGTTTTTTACCGGTAGCTGTTAGCATAGGATGATTAGGCGTAGCCTGCAGTACCTTACTGTGCAGCGTTACCAGGTTGCCGGCTGCAGTTTGCTGTTCATGTGCAGCTATCACCAGCAGGCTGGTAATGGCATAGTTCTCCGCATCATGCACTACCAGCTCCTTTACCTTCACCGTGTTGGGCTGGTGCGTAAGGGGATCAATGGTGATCACCTCATCACCGGGCTGAATGTTCTTCAATTCCTTTTTAATGCCATTAGCCATAGCCACCTCCTGGTTACCCGGGAAGCAAATGTTATTGCTGTAGGTGGCCGATTCTTCTTTCAGGTTCTTACCGCCGCTGGCAGCTTTGTATTGCTGAAAGCCAAACTCTTTGGATAATACGTAAGACAGCTTCAGCACAAAGTTCTTTTCTTCTTTGTCGATGCTGTGAACATCTTCAAAATACTTTTCCCATATTTCTCCTGCTGCGCGGAAGCCCGGCAGCACGGCGGTGTACAGCGTTCCTTTTTCATTGGTATAATAGATCATAGTGCCCAGCTCCTGCATACCGTCTTTGGCAACCAGCTTGTAAAGATCGATCCGTTTCTTCAGGCCGTCATCGCCGGTAATAAAATAAGGTTTGCGCATTTCATAGCGGTCCAGCACATAGGTATTATCAAACTTTACATAGGTATCATTATCCAGGTCTTTTACCTTAAATGTTTTTGCCTTTGTATATTCTTCCAGGGTAAGCGCACGGGCAGCAGGTGCAGCCGCGCCTCCCTGGGCGTAGATGTTATAATAACTGCACAGCAGTAATATTGCGATAATAATCTTTTGCATAATCTTCAGTGATAAATAAATTATGATAGCTCTTTAAATGCAGCGGCAAAAATTTCCATTTCATCCATGCGGCCAATGCTGATGCGGCACCAGTCCTTCCCGTTCACCATCCAGTTGCGCAGGGCTACGCCACGTTTCATCATTTCATCTACAAAGCGCGTCCCCTCCATCTTTAAAGGGAACATGGCAAAATTGGTAACAGAAGGAATGTATTCATACCCTTCCTCTTTTAATGTTTTGTACAGGAAATCTTTACTGGCCAGCGTTTTCTTCAGGGCATCGGCCAGGAAGGGTTTATCCTGGTAAGATGCGATGGCAGCATGTAAAGCAGGTGCAGAAATGGCGTATTTATCTTTGGTGTACATTTCTATCTTTTCCAGCATTTCCGGGTGCGCCATTACATAACCAACCCGCAAACCTGCAAACCCATAGAGCTTGGAGAAAGTGCGGGCTACAATTATATTCTGCCCTTTCTTCAAACAATCAACCATGGTAGCTGCCTGTGGATCAGGTAAATAATCTATGTAAGCCTCATCCACAAACACGGTTACTTTTTTGGATACGCGTTCGCAAAAAGCCTTCAGCTTTTCCGTATCCACAGCAGTGGCGGTGGGATTGTTGGGATTGCAAACGTATACCAGCTTAGTATTAGCATTCACGGCCTTTTCCATGGCATCCAGGTCCAGCTTGTATTCCGCGGTAAGCGGTACCTTCACCCATTGGGCGCCTATCTTCTCTGCGCTTTTAGGCAGGTCATCATAGGTAGGATCGCCGGTTACCACGTTGCCCCCATCTTTACAACAATAAAGAGCTGTGGCCATTAATAAGGGCGATGAGCCTGCGCTTAGCAGGATCATATCTTTTCCTACTCCTTCATAGCTGGTTATTTTATCTTCCAGCTCTGTGAGGTGCATGAAAGGGTATTGGTAGCTGCTGGCCAGGCTGTCAATAATAGCCTGCTTGGCTTTATCTGAAGGACCAAAAGGATTTTCATTGGCAAAAAGGCGGGCCTTTATTTCCACCGGTATGCTGCGTGCAAATTCAGCATCTGTTAGCTGGCCCGGGGAGGCATGCTTGACTGCAGGGGCAGCAACGGCTGCCACGCCATTCAATGTTCCTGTCAGGAAAGGCAGGCTTCCCGTAAACAGTGCACTGGTCTTTAACCAGTGACGGCGATTCATGGTTGACATAAGCGTTTAGAATTACAGGTTGGTAAAGAAAGCTTAATGCGGAATGCTGAAAGCTTAACGCTGATCACATTTTGCTTCGGAACGTTCTGCTTAAACTTTTTATTATTTTATTTATGAAGCCAATAGTTAATGCTGTTCTAATCTCTAGTTGTATAGCCAGATAAATAATTCAAACCGGCATTTGCATAAAGGAAATCATTCGCATCACTTTACCCGCTGCAGTAGGCGTTAAGCGTTCCGCATTCAGCGTTAAGCCTAGGCTTTGGGATACGCCAGCCGCTGATCCGTTACCCGCGCATGCACAGCCGTTACTACACTTCTGGCGGATTCAAAAGCCCCTGCCATCCAGGCATTCAGGTAGGTCATATGCTCTCCGGCAAAGTATACCTGCTTATCCGGCTGCAGCATAGCCTTGTATAAGGTTTGCCGGGTTTCTGCACTATACAGCGCCCAGCCGCCCATGCTATACGGTGTTTTATGCCAGCTGATGGAAAAACCGGTCTCAAATTCCTTCGCGTACTGCGGATGTATTAAGCTGCCTTTTTCCAGCGCCAGCTGCTGCCGCTGCTGTAATGATAAAGCGCTTACCTTATCTGCAGTTTCATGAAAATTATAATAGCCGATCAGGATGCCTTTCTTTCCTAAATAATCGTTGGATGGATAGAAGATCTGGGTCAATTCATTGTTCGTGTGTGTAATGCCGCCGTAAATATGCTCATCTTCTTCCCAGAAACGACGCTTGAACTGCAGTCCCATTTTGCCGGTGATCATGTAAGGGATATAATCTATTGCCCGGCTAACATCCGATGAAAAGTTGTGTTGTATATTACTCAGCACCGGCAAAGGAAGGGTGCATATGCAAAGATCGCCTTCCAGCTGCTTTTCACCAAATTTGTCCTTGTAGGTGATCTTAACCCCTTCTGCCTGGTTTTGTATGGCGCTTACCTCACAGCCAAAACGGATCAGCGGCGCCACTTTTTTCTCCAGCGCTTTAGCGATCATGTCATTACCGCCAATGGCCTGGAACATGGTCATCTGCAGCTCATAGGTATATTCTGCCACATTGTAAAAGTCAGGGTCCATTAAGCCCGACTGGATAATATCAGCCAGCTTGTAGGGGTCGGCTATTTTACCGGCCTTGTCGCCTGCGCCGGCATCTTCAACGTAACCGCGGCGGTTAGAGGCTTTGTAGAGCTTATCTATATCCAGCCCGCCTTCTGCGCGCAGGTATTCAATGATCTTTTGTGCATCTTCTTTGGTAAGACCGGCATCTACCTGGTGCTGGTCAATAGCTTTGGCCAGCATTTCCGTGATGTAGCCGCGCACATCATTGTGTATTTCGCGTATGCGGATCTTTTTGTTGGACAACGGGCCTTTGCCTTCGCTGAAATAATAGGCTGCTTCGTTCACATTGTTATACACCTGTATGGGCACACCCAGCTCTTTGCAATAATGCAGTGTAAGCGCATGGTGGTGCGGAATGCGGGATGGCCCTGCGTTGAAATACAGTCCTTCATCAAACTTTGCCGTTTGCAGCGGTTGCCCTGTTTCCTGTAAGGTAGCGCCTTTGCGGATGCTCCAGCAACGGCCGCCGGCACGGTTACGGGCTTCCAGTATGGTGCAGCGGTAACCCAGCTTACCTAATTCATAGGCAGCTGTCATGCCCGACAGGCCCGCGCCTAAAATAATGATGTGTTTGTTCTTACCGCTACCTGTGAGCTCAAAAGCATGTGCAGGGGCTGGTTTTAATAATCCCAAAGCCATCATGGCCGGGTAAGCGGCAATAGCCGATTTACTGGCTGTTGTTAAAAATTCCCTTCTTGAAATTGGCATCTCCCAATTACATTATTAAATAATCTATGTTCTTAAGTTAATCAAAAAAAGGCAGCTGAGTGTCATTTTTTATATAAGTGAATTTATATGAGCAAATATGTCAATATAACTAAATCGCACTGGCATGCTTCTTGGAACCCTCTATTAAAAATCAACACAATTATGAACACAATTAAAAACATCCGGACCTTTTTGTTTGCCGCAGCTATTGGCATGGCCGGCACCCTTATTACATCCAATACATATGCACAGGTAGATACCGTTATCAAAAAAGTAGGCAACACCGGTAAAAAGGTAGGCCACAAAACCGCTTCTGTTGCGGTGAAAGGCGCCTCCAAGATCACCGATAAAACCTACAAAGGCAAACAGGGCCCCAATGGTGAAACCGTGTATATTGATAAAATGGACCGTAAGTATATTGTGGACGATAAGGGCAAAAAAGTATACCTGAAGAAATCAGAGATCAGCGATAAGCCGGAATAATTTAAATGACCGCTTATGCAGCACCGGCGATGAACAGCAGGTCCTGAAAGAAAGAGGCTCATATCATAGCGGAATATTTAAAGGTGATTGTACAGCCAGTACATCATTTCCTTTACTGGCGGCAAGGTATAAACGATAAGAAGCAGCATCCCGTGGCATGCTGATCTCAATATTTGTGCCCTGCCCCAGTTTTTTCATATATAGCGCATTTCCCCAATGATCTGTTTTTACCAGGTGCCATTCAAAATGCCATAGTGATGAAGCAGGTGAAGCCAGCACCCAGTTTTTCCCATTTTTTATAATAACCTGGTAATTCAATACATCATCTGCCTTGGTTAGCCTAGACGGCCGCAGGATATGCAGCTCCGGAAATGCCGTTTTACCGCCTAAGCCCGCCCATTGATTTCCCAGCTGGTAAAAAGCAGGCCTGTAACGGCCAAAATGATCCACCAAACCATCAAAGGTCATGTAATCCCGTTCACCTACATCCTGCCAGTTGGTAATAAATGTTCCGGTGCGCTGGTTGCTTAGCTGCTGGTATTGCGCCACCGGCACCTGGCTCAGAAAGTAAGGAACCGCTAAGCTGTTTAGCTGGCTTATACCGGTGGTATCCTGTGTAACGATCAATCCAAAAGCATCTATTTCCGGTAATTGCTGCTGCAAAGACTGCAGCACGGTTGCAAGCTGTTGGTTTGCGCTAACGTCCATGGTCACCGGCCTTACGGGGTCAATAGCTTTAATACGGTTCACCAGCTTTTTAAGCCAGGTAGTATATGCCTGCTGATGATATAAAAGGGTGGGTTTATAAAATTGTCCGGCCAGCCGCTGCCACAGCGTATCTCCTATGTTCCAGGCAATAATTGTTTTGTTATCCTTCAGCTCCTTCACCGTAGCGATAACCTCATCGGCAGTACGGTCCAGCTCTTTTTTATTACTCAACACATCTGATACGGCTGGTACCCAAAATGTATAATGCACCCGCATATTATACTTGCCTGCTACTGCCAGTATATTCCTGTCATATACCCCGGGGCCGGCTCGTTTAATGGTGTTAATACCCAGGTGCTGCATCAATTTGAAATCCCTGCTTATTTCCCGGCGGGTAAGGGTATAAAAATTCTTATACCACTGCTGGCCTTTCTGGTAATTAATGCCCCGTATTGTATCCGGGAGCCTGCGTTTTTCTTTGATGGGCGTGTTATATACAGAAAGGCCCGGAATGGGTTCATAAGCGCCTACTGCATGATATCCTTTGGTAGACTGATAATTTGCCAGATCCGTAAAATAAGCGCCGGGGTTATTCAGCCGCCAGTTAAGTACCTGTGTGCCGCTGTCGGCCGGTACATTACTATCCGTTGCTGAATTAAACAGCACTACCGCTTTTATTTCCTTATACGAGTTGCTGATACCTTCAAAAAGCTCGGCAAACCATAGCCGCTGGTTACCTGCTGCGCCCAGTGAGCCGGTTTCCGTTAACATAACAGGAAAGCCTGAACGAAAGACCGGCTGCTGGTGAAAGGGGGCATACAGCTCTTTAAAGCCATACCATTTCCCATCTCCGTTATAGCTGCCGTAATTAAGGCTTGTTACACCTAACCAATCCACATAACCGGAGCCAGGGAAGTAGGCGGGTACTGCTGCGGCCTTCCAGGGGTTCCATACCCATACCACATTGTTCACCTGCTTCCGTACAAAAAAATCATGCACATACTGCCAGGCATTAATGAACTCCTGCGGAGTGTTATCCCCGCTTGGCGACCATGGATAAAAAGGATTATCCGCCTCATGTGCAAACCGAAGGTATACCGGCCGGTTAAGGGCTTTTAGCTGTGCTGCAAATTTTTCGAGGTAACGGTCAAAGGTGCCTTTAACCAGGTAGTGGAATACTTTTTTCTCCCGGCGCAGCTCTTCATTATCTGCGGCGTATTTGAACAGGTGGGTCCAGGGTTCCCAGGTGATAAGCGGGTAGGCGCCGTTGTTATATATTGAATCTATCAGCGGCTTAGGTATATAACACCGTTCCTCATCGCCCCAGGGAATGTATAATGAAACAATCCCAAAATGTGTATTATAATTTTGCTGGTAACGGTTCACCTGCTGCATGGATGTGAGACCATCTGCAGCCGACGGGCTGAATATACCTGAATAGAAAACGTATTGTTTAAGAACGCGCATATTAACCGGCTGCGGGTAGCGGGAGGCGCCGGTCAGAAAATGTAAGGCGGTAAAAGTGATCAGCAGCATAAATAACAGGGCAAACCTGCGGATGCCGGTATACACCCCATGCCGGAAATACCATAACTGCCTTTTGAATGACAGCCAGTAAAGGAACATAGGCTTTATGAAAGCAAACCTTTCCTTAAAACGTTTCTGATCATTGCGGCGGCTAATGATGATGTTAAATAACATGATACAAAAGTTCATGCCCGCAATACCCGCCATTACCCATGCATAAGGGTTCCAGTCTACATGCAGTCCATAAAAGATAGCACCCAGGGAAGCCAGCGCAATAACGGCATTGGGAATATTAAGGCGCCAGTTATCTGATTCATTATCATCTTTGGGTGTAGGTATATAAGGTACCTTCTTGCGGATAATGGTATAAAAGAGCCCTAATATATAGATCCACCAGGTACCGATCAGCAGCAGGCCTCCCACCACATGATTGCCCCTTTCATTTTCACCCATTACCCAGCGCTGCACAAAATGCCGTATAACAAGGGTAGCGCTGATAAAAGGCAACCCTATTAATGCAAAAGATAACAGGTCCATGCGGAAGGGAATAAGGCCCAGCGACAGGGACAGGATGGGAATTAAAAAATTGAGCAGGAATATAACACCGGAAAAATAATGGAATGGAATAGTGCCGTAATGCAGGCGCTGCGCCCAGCTGAACTGCTTAAATAAACGGGGATAAGTGGTGACCAGCAATTCAAAGGTTCCCCTGGCCCATTTTAACTGCTGTTTGTAATAAGCGGATAAAGTGGAAGGCACCAGCCCATAGGTAAGCACTGCAGGTACATACACTGATCTCCAGCCTTTGGCATGCAGCTGCATGGCGGTATGCATATCTTCCGACAGGCCGGCGGCATGCCCGCCAATAGAATCCAGCGCCTGCCGGCGAAAAGTACAGTTAGCGCCAATAGCCAGCACGGTCCCATAGCGGTTCATGGTCATCATCATAGGGCCATAGAACTGGAAAGTTTGCTGCGCAGCGCCTTTGGCGATCAGGCTATCTCCCAGGTTACCATAAGCCTGCACTACCTGCACAAAGCCTACAGCATCATCACTGAAATGCGGTATAATAGGGTCCAGGAAATCAGGCAGCGGCACATGATCGGGATCCAGCACCACACACAGCTCGCCGGTAGCCTGCTGCAACGCATTGTTAATATTACCTGCTTTGGCATCTTTCTTATCAATGCGTGTTACATGATGCACGCCCAACCGCCGGCATACACTTTTCAGATAGGGATCGTCTGCCTCATCGCACAAATAGGTCTCATGCGGATAGTGTATGGCCTGAATAGCTTCCAGGGTTTCAACGATCATTTCATAGGGTTCCCCTGCGCAGAAGGTAGTTAAAATATCTACCGTGAATTTTTTAGTAAGCGGTGGCGTAGGCGGTACGGTTATAAACATGTAATGATACCATTCATGCAATACCCGTAAACAATTAAAAATAGTAGCCGCCATCAATAACCAATAGAAAGGTGCATAACCTATCTGTTGCGGATCAAGCAGGCAATATAAAAAATGGCCCATCCCAATAATACCCATGAAGATCATGATCCGCAGGGTCCATATTTCCATACGGGTAGGCGCCTTTGCATACTTGGCTGTTTGCATAATTACGCTTTCACTTTTCACTTTTACTCAACTACATAAAAAGGTGTATTGGCCGTTGCAAAATGGCCCTGGCCATCCAGCACTTTTACATATATACGGTAAGGGCCCTCCTTTAGAGGCGCCCGGAATACACATTTTGTATTATGGCCCGTGGTAATGGTGTCCAGCACGCGCTGGGTATTTTTTCCCAGCTCATGGAACCAATCCTCCTGCATTACTTCCCAGTGGTATACCAGGCTATCCGCCACGGTACCCTCCATCAGCACTTCTGCCGCCTGCAGGCTGTTTGGCATAACCATGATATTATCTGCCGCACCTTTACTGTTCAACAACATGTATCTGATCAGCGGTGGCTTTGCGTTTACCGGGTGGCCGCCCCACAGCTCCTGCATCACACTTACTGCCTGCGAGCCGGCACCCTGCTCATCAAACATACTGAACCAGGTAGGCGTGGTTTCCTGTTTTTGCCCCCAGTAAAATACCAGCGCACCCAGGAACCGTGGATCCTTCGATGGCAACATGCCGTACATGTTCCGGTAATGCTCTGCCTTTTTTGTACTGGTATTTTCAATGGGCGCACCCCAGGCAGTATTACTTACCTCCCAGGGGCCATAAGCGCCCCATTCGGTTACCAGGTATGGGCCATTCCAGCACCACCGGTATAACCGCAGCTTGCTGTTTAATATTTCCAGCTTCCCAAATGTGTTAAAGGAAATAAGATCCAGATTATTTACGCGTAGTTGGATCAACATGGTTTGCAGCACATTAAAATTGGCCATAGTGCTGGTTACCGGGTGGTCAGGATCAACGGTGTGGATCATATCCAGCAGATTATTAAATGCTTTATAAAAGGGACTGTAGCCAATACCTGCATTAAAGCCCAGCTCATTCCCCAGGCACCACATTAACAGGGCCGGATGACCTTTATACTGCTTTACGGTACGCTGCAACGCAACAAATAGCGCCTGTACTTTGGCGGTATCTTTATAGAAATAATCTAGGTAGGCGCTGCCAGGCATTGGCAGGCCTACAATAACTGCCAGGTTATTACGCTGCGCGTCATCCAGTATATTCCCCAGGTTTACTGTATCCCAGGTTCTGATAGTATTGCCCCCGATCTGACTTAACTTTTCAAGATTGGTGTATCCGGATGCTCCTCTTACCACGAATGGCTTGCCATTGCGGTAAAGCACATACTGCTTCCCTTCTTTCTGAATAAATACTTTGCGGTTATTATGAGGAGATATAGCGGTTGGACAATGGATAAAAAAGAAAAGAAAAGTGAAGCCAGTTAATACTTGCAGCAAGCGGATAAACCTTCGCAGGTTCCTCCCGTTTTCCATGTTCTGTTTAAATAAAGTACGGCGTATTTATGGTCTGGTTGTATAATCATTTGGTTGTATGGTCCTCTAGCATTCTCTCTTTTAATTTACGAAAAAAGGTCCGGTTTTCCGGGGTTAATCTTAGCATTTTTCATGCCGGATTCTTCTGTATTAAATAAAACAGCTGGTTTGCCGGGATAAGCCCCTGCAAACCAGCTGCACATTAGATCAAACTATATTATTTTATTGTTCCATTTCACTCAGCTCCAGCCAGCGCATGCCCTTTTCATCCAACAGCTGTATCACCTCTCCTACCCGGCGGGTAAGGGGTTCCAGCTCCTCATAGGGCAGGCTGCCGCCGGACAGCTTTTCATCAATCGTTTTCTTTTCTATTTCCAGTTTTGCTATTTCCTGCTCCAGCAGCTCTAGCTCACGTTTTTCCTTATAAGATAATTTACGTGCTTTGGGCGCTTCTGCTACCGGGGCTTCTTTGCTAACACTGGTGGCCGGCGCAGCTGCTTCCTGTTTCTGGCTGCGGCTTTCTTCTTTTTCCCATTCCCGGAACTGAGTATAGTTACCCGGGAAGTCGCGCACCTCGCCGCCGCCTTCAAATACAAACAGGTGATCTACCAGCTTGTCCATAAAATAACGGTCGTGGCTAACAATGATAATGCAGCCCTGGTATTCCTGTAAAAAATCTTCCAGGATGCTGAGTGTGGGCAGATCCAGGTCGTTGGTAGGTTCATCCAGCACCAGGAAGTTCGGGTTGCGGAATAAAATGCTTAACAGGTGCAAACGCCTTTTTTCTCCCCCGCTTAACTTGGATACGTAGGTGTATTGTTTTTCCGGCGGAAACAGGAACAGCTGCAGGAACTGGGCGGCGCTTACCTTTGTACCATCTGCCAGGGGAAAATGTTCGGCAATGTTCTTCACAAACTCAATAATGCGCACATCCTCCTTAATCACCAGGCCCTGCTGGTTGTAGTTGCCGAATATAACGGTATCGCCTATATTAATTTTACCAGAATCCGCCGGCTCCTGTCCCAGCAGCATATTCAGGAAGGTGGACTTACCTACCCCGTTCTTACCCACCACGCCTATACGCTCTCCTTTTTTAAAGGTATAGTCAAAGCCTTTAAGAATGGTAAGATCGCCGTAGGCTTTGTACACTTTCTTCAGCTCCAGGATCTTTCCGCCCAGGCGGGTCATTTTTACATTTAGCTCCAGCTGCTGCCGCTCAATACGTACGCTGGCCTTTTCCTTTACATCATAGAACGCATCTATGCGAGATTTAGCCTTGGTGGTGCGGGCTTTAGGCTGGCGGCGCATCCATTCCAGCTCTTTGCGGTACTGGTTACGGGCTTTTTCCACGCTGGCCTTATCACTTTCTTCACGGGCGGCCTTTTTTTCCAGGTAGTTTTCGTAATCACCTTTATAAATGAACAGCTGTTGCTGGTCCAGCTCTATGATCTCATTACATACGCTGTCCAGGAAGTAGCGGTCGTGGGTAACCAGCAGCAGGGTTACATTTTCCTGGTTCAGAAAACTTTCCAGCCACTCGATCATGGATACATCCAGGTGGTTGGTAGGTTCGTCCATGATAAGCAGGGTATGCTTATGCTCAAAACCAATATCTATCAGCACTTTGGCCAGTGCCACACGCTTTAGCTGTCCGCCGGAAAGGGTGCCCATGTGCTGGTCCAGGTGGTGAATATTCAGCTTTCCCAGGATCTGCTTTACCTTGGCATCAAAGTGCCATGCACCCAGCTCATCCATTCTGGCAATGGCATTTGCTAGCAGGGCAGGATCCGGATCACCGTCCTGATCGGTAAGGTGCTCATATTCCCGGATGGCGTTTAAGATGGGATGGTCCTGCGCAAAAATATTAGCCAGGATGGTTTTCTTCAGGTCAAAAGCGTTCTGCTGTTCCAGCATTACTACAGTCACCTCTTTGTGTACCCATACTTTTCCTTCATCTACCGTTTCCTTGCCGCAAAGTATGCGCAGCAGGGTCGATTTGCCGGTGCCATTCAGGGCCACCAGCGCTATTTTATCACCTTCCTCAATGTGAAAAGAAATATTATTGAACAGTGGCTTTTCGCCGTATGATTTTGTGATCCCTTCAACCGTTACGTAATGCATGGGGCGAAGATAGTAATTGGGCCGCTAATAAGCGGCAAATTAGGCGGGCTCACCAGTGGGCGGGCATTATATTGCACCATCCGGAAAATTTTCGTACATTCATTTAGGAATTATATCAAAAAACGTTTGATACCTTTTATGTTGGTTACAAATGCTTTTGTTTATTTTTCTGTCTCCTGATCTGTATGGAGTGCTGTTAACCACCGCTCCACTACATTCAACAGCAAGTCACAGGTTCTGACTGTAGTATAGTGTATGCTTACCAGGTTTTTTTACATCCTAAAAGGCTGCTATACGAGATCGGCCTTTATCCATTGGTTTATTTTTCATTTTCCAATTACAGAGCATGTACCCTGAGGGCGTAAAAAAACCCTCCCGTTACACACGGGAGGGCTAAAACGCTTTTCACCATTTTAATGCGGAGATGCTAAGTGCTTTGAATAAAGTGGATGGTTAATGAGTATCCGGTTTTCCAGCTTTATTTTCCTGCTTTTCTTAAAACATTGTTCACCAGCATGTACAGTGCAGTGATCTCCACCATAACGATGCAATGTAAGACGAGTATCGGCATAATTTTGAGTAACGTTGTGTATGTGCTACTCTACTAAGATAAATCATTTAATTACTTAAAATGCCCCCATTTCGTGTGATTATTGAACACTGCTAGAAATCGTAGTAGAGCTGCCGGAAGGTACTGCGTAACCCTATTTGGAAAATATATTCATTAAACTTCCATACATCATTTTTCTCTTTGCGGCCTATTACGGAAACCTCTAAACGCATATTATTCTTAGGGTTGAGCAAAAATGCGATGGTTCCCTGCAGGTAGAGCAGATTTGTTGACAACCCCTGCCCGATATGATTGTCATAATCCAGCGTACGGGTTTCGTATGATTTAAATATATTCTTTCCAAAGTTAGTATTGGCAGTATCCAGGCCATACCGCGCCAGCATCAGCTCCCCGCGCAGGAACCAGCGCCGGTACTGATAATCGGCGATACTCACCCACTCCACAAAATTAGCGCCCAGCGGATGTGCAAGCGGCTGGTTATAATGTCCGTAATTATTGAGTGAGGTACGCTGGGAATAAGTGAACGGCCGTGCGGCATTCACTTCCGTTAACACATTCAATTTTTCTACATCAAAAATGTTATTAGAACGGAAGCCTACCTGCCCGCCAAATTTATTTCCCCACCATCCGCGGCCTTCTGTCATTTGGCTGAGCTTAAACTCATCCAGGATAAACTGTCCATAAAAAGTGCTGTTCTTTGTTACGGCATATTTAGCATTTAAACCCATCAGCGCATTATCCGAAGAGCCCACGGAAAATTCCACAGGACGTAAGAATATAATGGGGTTCAGGTAGCTTGCATCAAAGCCCCGCTTACCGGTTGAATCAGAATCCTGCCATATCACCGCTCCAAATAAGCCCAACGATAATTTTTTACTTACGTTCCAGTCCAGGTAATTGAACACGCCCCATTTTTTCCTATAGCCGTTATCGTAAGAGGCTTTAGGATACTGCATATCTATAAACTGGGCCCACATGGTGGTGTATTGTATGCGGCCCACATTGGCAATAATTTTCAGGTAAGGGTAATTAAACGGCACATCAGACAGCAGCATAGAACGGTAACCATCACCAATAAAATTCTTATCATACCCCAGCTGGAAGGTAAAATGCCGGCTGGCCTCATAATTAATAAGTGCGGAAGCGTAAGCAAAATCAAAAGCTTTCCCATTGCTGAAATCTTTCCATTCCCCCTGACCGGGTACTACTTTGTTTGCACGGCCGTAATTATCTATATACCGCCCAAACTTGCCCTGGTTCTCATAAAACTCTGTATAAAATGTCAGCTTATCTCCAATCCTTCCACCGGCAATGAAACCCCTTGTATTTAACCAGGTAGTGTTGTTCCAGTTGCTGTGGCCCACCTGGAAATCCGGCAAAAAGCTGGCGTAAAAATCATAATCGTCCCCTTTATATTCCAGCAGGTGTTCCTGGAATAGCTTACGGTGGAACCAGCTCCTCTTGCGGGTACTATCTTCCGGTAAGGTAAAGGTGGGTTGTACCATATAGTCCCGCATGGAAGAATGGTAGCTGTATCCCCCGGTATCTGCTACCGGTTTATAAAAGCCTACTGAATACTGGCGGCCGGCGCTTTGTGCCTGTACATTATGAGCCACCGCAAGGCAGCAGAGTAGCAGCAGGGATAATGCTTGGAGTTTTTTTAGCATAATATTTAATTGTGCAATGGGGGCAAAGATATGTATAATACAAAAGTAATAGGTGCTTCCTCGCTTTTAGTTTTTGTCCCAGCCGGTTTGCAATACTGCTTCGTATACCCGGCGAATACCGTGATCCAGATCTATTTTGGCCTGCCATCCCAGGCTATGCAATTTACTTACATCCATTAATTTACGGGGCGTGCCATCCGGTTTGGAGGCATCAAACTGTAAGGCGCCGGTATATCCTACAATATCCTTTATTAACCGGGCCAGGTCTGCGATGCTGATATCCTCCCCCACCCCCATATTCACCAGCCCTTCCTGGTCATAATGCTGCATCAGGTAAAAACAGGCATCTGCCATATCATCGGCATGCAGGAACTCGCGTTTAGGGGTGCCCGTTCCCCAGATAACCACTGCGGGCGCCTGCTGCTCTTTTGCTTCATGGAATTTGCGCAGCAGCGCCGGTAATACATGCGAGCTTTGCAGATCGTAGTTATCATTAGGCCCGTAAAGGTTTGTAGGCATTACAGAAATAAAGTTACAGCCGTATTGCGCCCGGTAAGCATCGCACATTTTGATGCCGGCTATTTTAGCTATCGCATAAGGCTCATTGGTAGGCTCCAGCAGGCCGGTAAGCAAATAATCCTCCTTCAGCGGTTGCGGGGCCAGCTTGGGGTAAATACAGGAAGAGCCCAGGAACATCAGCTTTCTTGTTCCATTCACATAGGCCTGGTGTATCACATTACTCTGGATCATCAGGTTATCATACAGGAATTCTGCACGGTAAGTGTTATTCGCCATAATCCCACCTACTTTGGCTGCTGCCAGGAATACATGATCCGGCTTTTCCTGCGCAAAGAAAGCCGCCACTGCCTGCTGGTTACGCAGGTCCAGCTCCTGCGAGCTGCGGGTAATAATATTATAGAAGCCCGCCTGCCGCAGCCTGCGGATAATGGCTGAACCCACCATGCCGCGGTGGCCGGCTACATATATTTTATCGGATGGGTGCATATTATTCAAATTGGTTCAATACTTTATAACCGGCATCTTTCAGCACTTTTTCCCGCTGGAATAATTCAATGTCCGCTGCTACCATTTCCTTTACTAACGCAGGCAGGTCGTATTTTGGTTTCCAGCCCAGCTTCGTTTGCGCTTTGGTAGGGTCGCCTATCAGCAGGTCCACCTCCGTGGGGCGGTAATACCGCGGATCAATGGCTACTATTTCCTGGCCGGGTTTCAACGCAGTTACGTGCGCGGCTACACTTTTAACAATGCCGGTTTCGCTTTCCGCAGCGCCTTTAAAATCAACCTCCACCCCGGCTTCCGCAAAGGCCATTTTAATAAAATCACGCACCGTAGTGGTGATACCGGTAGCTATTACATAATCTTCCGGCTGCTCCTGCTGCAATATCAGGTACATGGCTTCCACATAGTCTTTGGCATGGCCCCAGTCGCGGCGCGCATCCAGGTTGCCCATAAACAGCTTATCCTGCATGCCGGCTGCTATTTTGGCTACGGCCCGGGTAATTTTACGGGTCACAAAGGTTTCGCCCCGCAGCGGGCTTTCATGGTTGAACAGGATGCCGTTGCAGGCATACATGTTATATGCCTCCCGGTAGTTTACGGTGATCCAGTAAGCGTACAGCTTAGCTACCCCGTAGGGGGAACGGGGGTAAAAAGGTGTGCGCTCGGACTGCGGCACTTCCTGTACCAGGCCATACAGCTCAGACGTAGACGCCTGGTAGATCTTTGTTTTTTGCATAAGCCCCAGCAGCCGAACAGCTTCCAGTATGCGCAGGGTGCCAATACCATCTGCATTGGCCGTATACTCCGGCGTTTCAAAGCTTACTTTCACATGGCTCATGGCGCCCAGGTTATAGATTTCATCCGGCTGTACTTCCTGTATAATACGTATCAGGTTCGTGGAATCCGTAAGATCGCCATAGTGCAGCTTAAAATGCACATTGGTTTCATGCGGGTCCTGGTACAGGTAGTCGATACGGTCTGTATTGAACAAAGAGCTGCGGCGTTTGATGCCGTGCACCTGGTAGTTCCTGTGCAGCAGCAGATCGGCCAGGTAGGCGCCATCCTGGCCGGTGATACCGGTTATGAGAGCAGTTTTCATGAACAATGCTTTGAATGAAAAGCTACAAAAAAAAGGTCACCCGCAGCGTTTATGGTTGCATATTTTCAGGTGCTGCATGTATTGTAGCTGTATCTGTGAGCTTTTGCAGGAAGGCAATAATATCTTCCTGTTCTGCCGCCGTTAAGTTCAGCTTAACAGCAGGCAGCGTTTGATTAGGCAGCTGTATGCCCATGCCGGCGCCGCCACCGTTGTTATAGAACTCCATTACCTGGTTTAAAGTGGTGAATGCACCGTTATGCATGTAAGGTGCCGTTAATGCAATATTGCGCAAGGTAGGCACGCGGAAGGAGTATAAGTTAGGTGCGGCAGGATGCAGCAGGTAACGACCTTTATCAGCATCGATCCTTTTCACTTCCGGTGCCACCGGCACGCCCAGCACCTCACTTTCCATACGGTTAAACTCTGGCGGTAGAACGCCATTGAATAAAGGCGCAAAGTGGCAGGTACCACATTTTGCCTTACCCATGTATAAATTAAAACCGTTGATCTCCCTTGCTGTCAGCTGCGTGGAATCGCCGCGCATATAACGGTCAAAAGGCGCATCCAGGCTGGTAAGGGAGCGTATATAGGTGCCTATCGCATTTTGTAAATGATAAGGCGTAACGGGCCCCTGTGAATGGGGGAATGCTTTTTTGAACAACGCTACATAACGCGGGTTGCTTTTAAGGAATGTAATAGCCTTTGATACGGAGCCGTGCATTTCATTTTCATTGGTCAGCACATCCACCACCTGGTCTTCCAGGTAAGTGACCCGAGTATCATAAAAAAGGGCGGGCTGCAAACCGGCATTCATCAAAGTTAGGGTATTGCGCTTTATTACGTTCCTTCCATCAAAAGTGGCGTTCTTAGCTACTGTATCTGAAAAGGCCCGGCCAGGCTGATGGCAGGAAGCACAGGAGCGGGTGCCGTTACCGGAAAGCATCGGGTCATAGAACAGAACACGGCCCAGGTTTTCTTTCTCAGGGCTTACATATTCACTGGCATCCGCTACATAAAAGTTAATGTCAAAAGCATCTTTATCAAAGAGAGTGGCCGCTGTTGTTCTTATAGCCTCCCGCCCGTTGCTGATGTCAATATGTAAGGCGGTGGCAGTTTGCCATAGCGCCCGGGAAACGGGATTGGCATAGGCTAGCAGGAACTGCATGCGGTTAAAGCTGTCAAAGTCCGGATGCTGCTGCAGATACCGGATACCGTTTTCCAGCAATACTTTGTTGTTGTTGGCTAGCGCAGCATCCACTTCCTGCAGCTGAGTGGCATACTGCTCCAGGATATACCGGATTGTTTGCCATACGGCTTCCGTTTCTGCTATGGAATAATGGGAAAGGTCTGCATCATAACCGGCAATGCCCAGGGTAGCTACACGGAACACTTCCCTGCGCAAAGCTTTGAAAACAGCGGAATCTGTTAAGCTAATATTTTTTTGCAGGAACTTTAGCCGCCGGCAGGTGGCGCGCAGTTGTTGTATTTCGCTTAACAGAGCCTCTTTGTTCTTAGTATCATAAACAGGAAAAAGCAGGCTTTCCATTACCTGGAATCCCTCCGGGTCAATCACTGTATTCTGGTTATCCTCCTCCTCTACCTCCGGTACCGCCGGGCCGTTCATATGCGGGCTTATATCCGGGTGCAGGTAGGTTATTAAAAACTCAATGTGCTTATAGCTTAAACGGCCGGTTTTGAACAGCTGCTGCAGGCGGGTGCCCGTGGCATTATTATTAACAGCATCATACAATTGTCCCATTGCACTATCTGTACCCGCAATATGCTGTACATAATACCGGCTTACATCCGAAATGGGAGAAACTGCGGGATGCCTTTCAGAACAGGCTATGAAGAATAAAATACAGGGAATTACAGGGATAAAAAAAGCTGCTTTCATACCTGGTGCTGCGTTGTGCCAAACTTTGCGCAATTATACGCTTAGTAGGGGAAATGGCAAAAATTTGTATTATTGTGACCTGTCCACAGGAACACTTAAAATATTTTTATTATATAAAAGATGGCGCCTACAGATCATGTTTGACATTACCGCATCAATTGTTGTTTATCAGAATGACGAGACTGAACTGACTGCAGCTATAAGCAGCTTTTTAAATACCAATCTGCATGTTAAGCTATTCCTGATCGATAACTCGCCAACCAATGCGCTGCAAAAGCTGGCTACTGATCCCCGGATCAGCTACCTCTTCTTAAATAAAAATGTAGGTTTTGGCGCCGGGCATAATGTTGTTCTCCAAAACAGCTGGGAAAGCTCCAAGTACCACCTGGTATTGAATCCCGACATTACTTTTAAAGCCGGTACGCTGGAGCAGGTTTTTACTTTTATGGAAGATCACCCGGAAGTAGGGCAGCTGCTGCCGAAAGTACTTTATGAAAGCGGGGAGCTGCAAAAGCTCTGCAAGCTGTTACCTACCCCATTTGACCTGATCATCCGCCGTTTGCTGGGCAACACTAAAATTTTTACCAAGCGTAAACAGGAATATGAGCTTGAGCATTTTGACTATAACCACACTCTGAACATACCTAACCTTTCCGGCTGTTTTATGTTCTTAAGAACCCGCGTCCTGCAAAAGGTGGGCTTGTTTGATACCCGCTATTTTATGTACCTGGAGGATGTGGACCTTACCCGGCGTATACACGGCGTTTCGCAAACCTTGTTCTTCCCTACTGTGTCAGTTGTACATGGTTACAAAAAAGAATCCTACAAAAACAAAACTCTGCTCAACTACCATATTAGCTCTGCTATTAAATATTTTAATAAGTGGGGATGGGTTTGGGACCCTTACCGCAGCAAAAAAAATCAGGAGGTGCTGGAACGTATTGAACGGCTGGAAAAACAGCCCTGATACCGTTGTTAAATTAGTATTAAATCAGGTCGTTTTCAGGGGCCTTTTACCCCCTTTTCAATCAGGCCTTACTGTTAGTAGAGCGCAGTCTCATTACAACTAAGCTATCTCTACAATTATAGTGTGATACCCCGGATTATTAAAAACTCCTAACTTTCTCCCGAAGTAAATAAGTATTTCACAATTCTATATGTACAAGCCCTGTTTAAGGCTTTGCCTTGCCCTTTGCCTATTTATCAGTTTTTCCTGCCAAAAGAACAATAACAAGTCTGAGCTTCCACATGTATTCAAGGACAAGTCTATCGTTAACGGCTATTTGGATAAGCAGTCCTATTTTCCGGGAGATACCGCCCTGCTTTATGTTTCCACAGACTATGAGTATAAGGATAGCGCCATTAATGTATACGATGCTAATGGCGCATTGAGTTTTAAAATACCTTATACCAGGCTAACGCCGCAGGACCCACAGGGTGAAAAGCCCTATGAGGACGGTTTCCATTATAGTAACCCGGTTACGATCAAAGTACCGGAGGTGAAAAGCGGAGTATACCTGATCGCCAAACAGATCCCGATCATTATTAAGACCAGGGAGGAGAGTGTGGATCTTACTATCGTATATCCATTCAATACAGAAAATGCCTATTGCCAGACCGGCAGAAGAAGCCTGTACACTACGCCCGTGGCCAGCAAGGTTTCTTTCCTGCGCCCTATTCCCTACACTATTTTGGCAGCAGGTTTTTTCAAATGGATCGTACAACAGCATTACTCCTACAATGTAATTTCAGATATTGACCTGGAAGATTATAGGTCTATAAAAGGTAAGGTGCTGATGATAGTAGGGCACAGTGAATATTGGTCCCGTACCGGACGCCGGAATTTTGACCGCTTTGTGAATGAAGGCAAACATGCCATTGTGCTTTCTGGTAACACCATGTGGTGGCAGGTACGCTACAATGACGATAAGAACCAGCTGATCTGTTATAAAGGAGTAGATGAACCACCTTTGCCGGATACTATGAAAACCATACTTTGGATATTTAAAGCGCTGCGCTATCCTATTACCGCAAGCATTGGCTGTGATTTTGACCGGGGCGGTTATGGTATTTATGGTGCCGGAAAAAATGAAAGCTGGGGCGGTTTTAAGGTGGCGACCCCGCAAAGCCCGTTGCTGGCAGGATTAAACCTGAAAAAGGGAGATATTATTGAGTGCCCCAGTAATGAGTATGATGGCGCTCCACTCTCAGGCTTTGAAAGTGATGGCACCCCCATTATTGACAATAAGGAACTGCGGTTTAATAAAATAGAGCTGATCGGTTATGACAAGGCCTTCCGCACGGTTAAGACTGTAGCTACGGCTATGGTGTTTAGAAGAACGGCTACCTCCGGTATCATCGTTGAATGCCCGTCTACAGACTGGTGCACGGAACGGCTCTTTTCTACCAATGCTATATCCAGGATCACCAGGAATGCTATTGACGGACTTTTAGCTGATAAAAATATGTTCAGCCATTAATTAATTTCAAATAAGGCCATTTCCCCGCCACCCAGGTTCTGAATGGAAAAAGAGGTGGTATTCCTACGGGCATTATAATTTTCTGTGATCGGCGTAACGCTCAGCTGTCCGTTGTAATTATCAGATTGCGGATATTGGGAAACGTTCTTTTTACCGGCCAGGGTAACAATTACGCTATTCGCATCTGAGGATGCTTTGTTAATAACCATCAGGTAAGATTTGGCGCCGTTATTATCTTTAAAGATCCCTAATAACAGCTGCGGGCTATTCACATCTGTAACAATACTTTTATTGCTGCGCAACAGTGAGGCAGACGGCAGATCCTCGCCGGTAGGCTGTTCTGACACATGCAGTGTGGCTATGTTCTTAGACCGCAAGATAACGGGGCCGGCTACCTCCTTTAAATATTCATTAATCTTTTTAGCAGTATTGTATTTGGTGGTGGGTCTGCCATCGCGGCCAATAATAGCATCACGGTAGTTCCAGCCGTGGTTATCCGGAATAGTTTCGTACGTATAATAGATCACGCCCTTGGCGCCGTAAGCCAACGGGCAATAAGCCATAAATTTCAGCTGGTAATCATTAACATCTGCGGGGTCCGTTTTTTTAGTAGTGGTTAGTATATAGTACCAGAAAGGCGTGCTGCCTGCTTTTTGCTTAATAATATTCAGGTTATAAAAATAAGAGCTTAAGGTAGCATTACCTCCTACAAAGGGATAGTGATCATAAGCTATTACTTCCGGCTTATCAGTCCCATTACCGGAAAGGTAATTATCTAGATAGTCTTCATATTCTGATCTTGACTTAAAAGCATAACTGGGCAGCAAATAGCTGTAAGCCATTTTATCCGGGTCATTGTTTTTGAAAAATCCTGTCCAGTACTTGATCTGTCCGGCCTTCTTTTTGGGGAACTCACCGCTGAAATAGTACCCGCCTATGGCATCGCGCTTACTTTTGTCAACCGATTTAAAATAGGAGATAATATTCATAGCATCCTCTTTCCTGAAAGAAGAATCAGCCACCCTCAGCTTACTGTCTATTAATAATACGTGCATACCAAAACGGCTAGCCAGTGTAAGGGTTTTATCCATTAAGCTATAATCCCTCGCACCATTATAGAATTGCGGCCCGCTTAACAAGTTAAAGTAAGCGGACTTTGCATATTGAAAGGAGATAGAATCTTTGACTTTATCATTGTCCCTTGAAATGCGGGGATCAGAGAAGGTGCCTATAACAAACTGCTTATTATACCATTGTGCAGTTCCTGTTTGCGGGTATGCCGCTAATAATACAAAAATGCCTATTAAGTATTTCACGGTCTTATAGTTTGGGTATGACCATACAAAAGTCATACCCGAAATGGGTGGTACTGAACCATTTAGCTGGCTGCCGGGAAGTAATCGGTGAAACGGCCCTTTCGCAATCTGAACGAGGTTAAATGCACGTTAAGTCCCAATAGCCGGCTATACCCCTTCCCAACCCTTGGTTTCAAAATTAAACCGTTTGATCACTTTTGCCGGTGAACCTACTGCAATGGTGTAAGGAGGTATATCTTTGGTTACTACAGACATGCTGCCAATGATGGCGCCTTTACCAATGGTTACATCCGGCATAACGGATACAAACTCCCCGATCCAAACATTATCCTCAATTACTATTTTACCGATGGATAAAGCCCGGTCATTGGGCGGCTCCAGCGGGCTGCTCTGGGCCAGGCTGCCTTTGTAGGTACCGTGGTTATGATCACTGATAAAAACCTTGCTGGCAATCAGCACATGATTACCGATCTTAATGCTGTTGATACCGGTAATATGCACATAGTCATTCACCTGCACATCATCCCCAAACTCAATAACCACAGCGCTTCCAGCGGGCTGCTGCGGTACATCTACCCGCAGGCCCACGCCCGCGGTAAAACGTTTGCCAAAGTGAATGTATTTGCGTCTTTTAATATAATAAGGCTGGCGGATCAACCTGCATGCGGGGAAAAAAAGTTTGGTATTGATCACATCCCGCATTAAGCGGATGAAACCTATTACACCATATGTTTGCAGATACTCCAGCATTTTTCTTAAGATCGTTTAAATTCAAAAAAACCTTTCACTCGTCCGGTAATACCCAGCCTGCGTTTGCGCATACCTGCCCGGTTTCCTGACAGGACAGCTTTACACAGCTGCAGCACCTGCATGGCAGTGGAGCTCATTAACAATATTACCAGTTCCGTACAGGCATGTTTTTTTAATACAGCCGCATACCCTTTAGCATAACGGTATACCTTGTCGTCCTTCATAGAAAGTACTTCCAGCGGAGGATGCCACACATCTATTGTGTGAGTATACACCACGGTATACTTTTTTTTGATGGCAGTTATTACATAATCCAGTTCTTCTCCTGAACCATAAAAGGCGCCTACGCCAAAACGGGTGTCGAAAAGCAGCTCTTTCTTTTTAGAGAAACAGGTAATGGCAGAATAATTTAAGTGAAAATTCGCAAGGTTCAGCTTTTTATCATAGCTCAGCCAGTTGCGCATAATATTCTTCCCGGAATTGCGGTCATACACCCGGCCATACAGCACATCTGCTTCAGGATGCTGCTGGAAATACAGCAAGGCATTGGCTACCGTGTCCGGGTAAAAACTGCAGTCATCGTCCGGGAACGTAACAATTGCGCCGCGGGATTCTTTAATTCCCCGGTTCTTGCTTACGGAAAGCCCTTTCTCTGCTGAGCGTACATGGTTAATAGCATAGAGGGGCTGGTACCTTGCAACCAGGGGGCCCAGGTCGATCACATCATTCTGATCTACAATGATCACCTCTAACTTACTAAGGTCATACGTTTGCGCTGCAATGCTTTTCAAAAAATCATCCAGTTCCTTATCCCTTCCATAGGTTGCAACGATCAGGCTGATCTCAATCATAATAGTTAGTTACCATTTAGTTCAGGAAAATATTTTGGTTAACCAGGATGCTACACTGTAATCCGTCACATTTACCGGAGTAAAGGGCGTTTCCCAGAGATCCGGCCGGATCCTGGGCTTTTTCCTGTCAATGATAAGGATATTATTTTCATTATAAAATGGCTCCCGTTGAATGTAATGATCTGTGGTGATGAGCTTTTTACCGGCCGCAATGGCATCAATGGCCCGGTAGGTGAAACCGGTTTGCCCCTCCGAGTGAATATCCAGCACCACCCTGGATTGCCGTAAGATGCGGAACACTTCGCTCAGTGGCAGCGGGTTTGTTTTAATCAGTTTGGACGATCTCCCTTTCAGGATGTATTTCTTAAAATACCCCAGCCTGTTCAGGTAGCAATGGTGATAAAAACTCCGGCCCTGCAGCTGCGACATGATCTCTTCAATGATGAACAAGCGGTCATCATACACAGAGCCAATAAAAGAAAGATCATATACCTCTGCCGTATCCGTTTCTTTTGGAGTTACATATTCCGGCAAATAAAAATTGGGCAGGTACCGCAATGCCGGGTTGTGATCACAATCCACCGGGTCAAAAGAAAAGAATTTATCAAACAGCGGAAGGTATTTCCGGTAATCATAGTTGTTCAGGGAATCCCACTGGTGCATGATAAACACCGCCTGCGGATGGCGCTGCCGCAGGGCCTCCACAAAAGCTGCCGGCATTAAAAAGCCCCGGATTATAAAAATATGATCAAAGGAAAGAGCTGCTGTGGCGTTTAAGATGCCAGTATAATACCGCTCCTGCTCCGCCCCCATGCGGGTATTAAAAAAGTTATTGACCAGGCTATAACGCAATCCGTACTCCCGCTCCGGGAAAAAATGTACGGTATTGCCCCATTGCTCCAGCTGTTGCTTTATTTTATTATGATACTCATAAAAAACAGGTGCAATAAAAAGGATCTTTTTATTTGAAATTACTCCGTTCATGCTTGTTTACTCTTTTGCTAATGCACCGGGGCCGGCCGGTACCGGTTTCCTGATCTTTACATAATCCACCAGTCCCTTACGTAAAATAGAGAAACCGGTAATGGTTACCATTGTTAAAATAGAGGGGAAGAATATCAGGAACCACATCACCCAGTCAAAGAAATAAAGCAGGTGGTACAGGCTGGCCATTAAGGGCAGGAATATAAAGGCCCTTTTATAGCATTTGCTGCACAGTAAATAATAGCCTACTATAATAGCAATAGAAAAAACAGCGGTAAAAAACTCATTAAAATACATGTACAGGTATACTGGTAGTGTAAGGTTAATGGAGGTATAGGTTTCCAATATAAAATCTTCAGAATAGCCCAGGAACAGCACACGGTAATACTGGTTAGGCATTACATCGTACTCAAATACATTGCCGGGTATCAGCGCATCTATCATCAGCTTTACCTGGTGGCCCATGGAATACTTGTCATAGAACAGGTCCAGGTTCAGCTCTCCAATATCCTTGTAGTGAATGGGCAGCATGCAGGTTTCCAGGAACGACATACGGCCGGCTATCTGGTTCAGGATCATCTGTGGGTCCACCCCAATATCCGCCTTACGGATCAGGGCCGTAGCGGCAATAAATAAAACCGGCGATATGATCAGGAACAACAACAGCACCCTTCTGAGCTGCTTTTTATACTGCTCATAGTTGGTAAATACCGGGTAAATAAGAAATATCACAAACAGGCTGATGGCGCCGGAACGGCTTCCCATCAAAGTGGTGTAAATAAGGAATATAAAGAACAGCAGCGCCGGCCTGGATTTTTTCTGCTGATAGAACAGGATCACCATCAGGATGATATTGCTTTTCAGAAACAGGTTCACATAACTCATTAACGAGCCACCCATATTACCACTGATAGCTCCCTCAAAACCTCCCCGCGCTATATAGTAAATGACGGAGAACAGCAGGGCAAAGTACAGCAACTTGGTAATATCATAGAATTTAGGCCTTATCTGGTCCTTGGGTGCCGGCAAAAACCAGATGATCAGTATAGAGCCCAGGATCATGATGGAGTTCAGGTAAAACCCCTTAAAAGTGGCCGGCCAGTCTGTAACATCAGAGTACAGGTTATAATACCCGCTAAGCAGGAAGTACGTCCCCGGTATCAGGAAGTGCAGCGTGTAGTAAAACAGTAATATGGAAATAAAAGCCTTTTTCATCTACTCATTGCAGTTCTGGTTCTAACCTTTCCAAAAATGCTGTTAATATATTCCCTGAACACGGCAGAGAAACAATAATACAATACCAGCGCTATCAAACAAAGCATTCCACCAGCGCCAATAACCAGCAGTAAGTTATGTATTCCCTTGGTTAAAGGCAAAAATTGCACGCCTAAATATCCCAGCAATATCAAACAGATCAGCGATGGCAGCACCGGTATTATATATCTTTTCAGAAAACCCAACAGGTTAATGTTCAGATAACGTAGCGTTATAACAAAGTAAAGGACACCTATTAATAAAAAAGATAGCCATTTACATATGGCAAATATGGTAAATCCTATGACCGGGTAAAACAGGGCAATTCCCGCCCAGTACAGGAACGGTTGTATAAAACTGATCACGTATAAGGCTCTTACCTTTTTTTGCGCTATCAGCAAAATGCTGCAGGGGTAAGCAATAAAGCCCAGGATGTTGCTTAACACCAGGAACCTGGCGGCCCACACCCCGTCTGCAAACTGCGGCCCCACCCAGGAAAAAATAAAGGGTTTGGCCAGGATCACCACTGTTAAAATGGGAAATACCACCAAAGGCAGTAAAAAAGTGATCACAGAGGAATACAGCCCTCTCAGCGCGTTTTCATCATTCACCGCCATGAGGTGGTTGAAGCGTGCATTAAAAGGACTGTATAAAGCCCCGAAAATAGCACGGAAAAAAGACAACAGTGTTAACCCTACGGAGTAAACGGCAATGATCTGCGGGGTGGATATTCTGGCCAGCACATATGGGTCTATTTCATAATAAAGCACCCAGGAAATAGTGAGCGCCAGGCTGCTCAGCGCCAGGTGTTTGGTTTTATCAAAAATATCTTTCTGAAAACCCAGGTACCTGCAAATAGAGAAAAAGGAAAGCTTGTAACGCAGCTGCGCAATTACATTGGCAACAATCAGGCCCAGGAAAGAACAGCTTTGGTAAAAAACAAAATAGCCTACCACATCATAATGATCTTTCCGGAAAAAGTAAAACACGGAAAAGATCTTCAGCAGGTTGGAGCAGATCAATACGCCCTGGAAAATATAATCCTCTACCCGTATCTGGAAAATGATCTGCAGGGTTCGTTGCAGTACTACCAGGGGCGAGAAGATGGCCAGGGTAAGCAACAGCTTGTGCGCAATATCTTTTTCTGCCGGGTTAAGATCCCGGAACAGGGATTGCGGGTGGAACGCGGTATAGGTAACAATAACCGCATATAACAGTACAAAAACAGCCAGGATGGTGACGGAAAAGCTGATAGTCCTTTTTTCCTCCTCCTTCTCGCCCCGGGCAAAATGTTCTGCCGCAAATTTTACCCCGGCGTTAATAAAGCCCAGATCTACATAAGAGAGGAAAATAGTGAGGGCAATACACACGCTGTATATGCCATACAAACCTTTATTGGTGGAAATGCTGGGCAGCACTACAAACAGGGAACACAGGTTCAGTAATATGGAAAGGCCCTGCCATACATATATCTTCAGGTACTTTAAGGTATATCTTTGGCCTGCTGCCTGTGTGTTATCCATTTTGAGAAGCTTTAACTGTTTTGAAAGTACGCATCACGATATCTTCTGTTAAGCATTCTGCTGTTTCAGGAGAGGTCAGGTATTTATATTTGTAGGCTGTATATTTTTCTTTATCCACCGGTCTTACTTCCCACTGTTCACTTTCATCAATATTGTATACCGTGCAGTTCAATACCGCTGCAAAGGTAGCAATCAGTGGCACGTAAGAGTATTTGTACAATCTATTAATTTCACTTTCGTAAAAGAACAGCATAGGCTTTTCAAATAGTACCCCAAAAGACACGGAAGTGCTGTGGTGGGTAAGCACAAACTCACAATCTTTTACCAGCTCCGCGGTTTTGTATTTAATAGTCATGCGGCCCTCAAAGGGGTTCTCCGTATAGTCTGCCTTGGGATGCGCGGCTATCACCACTTTTACTTTGTACTGCTCTTCCACTGTGCGGAAGAACCTGTTTAAAGAGGCGTAATATCTTCCGGGATCTACCTGGGCAACTTTAGTGATCTTTAAATCAGGATGGTGTGGCAGGTATATATCCAGGAAAACGCAGTACTTAAAATCCAGCAGCCGCGTTTCATTCTCCCGTATGGCCATCATTTTATCATAATCAATGGCATTTACCGGCACCAGCGTGGCACGCCGGGCATCAATACCGGCGCCAATTCCAATGGTATTATATCCTTCGCTGCCGGCGCAAAAAGCCAGGTCATGCGGTTTTATCCATCCTTTTTGTTTTACCAGCAAGGCGCGTCTGTTACCCAGAAAATTCCTTACATACCGGAAATTGGTAATGAACTTAAACTTATGATACAGCTTTTTCAGAAAAGGTTCGTGCAGGAGCGGAAAAGGCTGCATACCGCGTGCAAAGAACACGGTTTGCCTGTTATATACCGTAAACATGCGCATGAGCCGCACCAACTTATGCTCATATGTCATAAACAGGATAAACCAGGTTTCCTTTTCACTTTGCTGAATGGCGGCTTCCAGCTCCCGGAAAGTGGAGAACTTTTTAATATAGTCCCGGTCAAGACTGTCGTGCAGCTTAAGCCCTTTATTATATACCTGTGTAAGGTCCCAGTAGGCCACCTCAAAACCTTCCTGTATGGCCCTGCCCAGGTAAAAATCCTGCTCTATTTTAACAGTAAGCGGCTGGTAGCTGACGAGCACTATTTTCCTGTTCTTATCTTCCATTTTCTTTTTGTTCTTTTAACAGATATCCACTAACCTCCCGGTCAGGCGGCATATCTATATTCACAGCAGCTTTTACAGCAGCCCGTTCCCATCTTCCTCAAAAACATTATAATAAGAGTTTTTCCTTTCCCTCTTGTTAACGGCAGGTATGTGAAAAATAAAATGTGATTGATCATTTATATTCTTTTTCCAGCATTTTTATCACCTTGGCCGGGCAACCTGCGGCCACAGCCCTGGCCGGTATGGATTTGGTTACAACAGACCCCGCTCCTATCACACTATTTTCTCCAATGGTAACACCGGGTAACAACACGGCATTGGCGCCTATCCAGCATCCTCTTTTAAGGATTACGGCAGCTGCCGGGTAATGCCCCTGGTCAATTATCGGGATCTCAGGGTTATCAAAGCTGTGATTGTTTATATAAATATGCACCCCACTGCCAATCAGCACGTCGTCTTCTATTATAATACCCAGCGAAAGGTTAGCAGATGCCCCGTGCAAGTGGGTACCGGGGCGAATCACCACGCGTTTGCCAATGGATATCTTTGAGCATCCCACTGCATAGGCCCCGGGCCGGAACTCAGCCGTATCATCAAAATAGTAGAACTTCTTCTTACATAATTTCAACATGGTGCTTTTAAGAAAAAGCCGCCAGTGCGTTAGGGGAATATCAGGGCCAATCCGGTCTGCCTGCTTCCAGAACCTTATCCTACCCCTTAGTTCCGTTATAAGCATAACTGTTGATTTTAGAATAAAAAGCGTAATAATCCGGTGTGTTTAAATTGCAGTCCATCCTCCATCTATTACCAGGTTATGACCTGTTATATAAGCGGCATCTTCCGATAAAAGAAAGCAGATCCCTTTGGAAATGTCATCGGGTGTACCCAGCCTTCGTAACGGAACCTTTGCTTCATATTTTTGAACAAAGGACTCCGGCTGATGATCAAAAATGCCGCCCGGTGAAACACAGTTAACACGTACTTTATATGGGCCATAATAAGCAGCCAGGTACCTTGTTAAATTCACCAGGCCTCCTTTTATAGCAGAGTAGGCGGCCGGCATGGTCATGCTGGTGCCTTCATAAATAGAAAAATCGGGACCTACAATACCATAAATTGATGACATATTTATCACGGAACCTGATTGCTGCTGCTTCATCACTTCTAATATGGATTGGCAACAAAGAAAATAACCGTTTAAATGCATATCCACATTCTTCCGCCATGATTCAAATGGGATATCCTCCAGTTTATTTCCCCAATCCTTTGTCCTGGGATATGCGTTATTTACCCAGCCATCAATACGGCCGTACTTTGCAAGAATATCAGCAATACCTTCTTTTACAGATTGCTGATCGGTTATATCCATATTCAGGATGCCGTTATTAAGATCCGATGAAGGCAGAATGTCCGCATTAATAACCATTGCTCCTCTGGCGGCAGCCGCGGCAGCCATGTTTTTTCCCAATAAGCCGGCGCCACCGGTTATTACAATAACTTTATCCTTTAACATGCCGGTTCATTTAAACATAATTTCAGTACTTCCAATGCCTCATTAACATCATTCATCATCTCCCTTCCCTGCGTGATACTTCCTATAAAATATTCCATTTGCTGTATATAAGTATAAAGCCGTTCTATTTCATAAGCAACTATTACTTTGTTGTTGAAGGAGATGGTATTTGAAATAAGGTCCAACAGGTATTCTCCTTTATCTGTAAGCACTTCTACCTGGCGTTTGGGAGTACGGCGGTAATAATTAACGGCAATATGAACGCAGTATTCAGGATATTCCAATAAATAAGATGCATGATCAACCGCATCAATCTTAAGATCAGATTTTGAAGAAAAGAAAGACTGTATGGATAAAGGCTTTCCAAAAAACCAATAAACATAGTCCAGTTCATGAATATGATCCAAATGCACGCCGCCTCCCTTATCAGCCCGGGCGCTATATACCTGTCTGAAATCCCTGCCAGGCCGCCAGTCTGGTAAATAGGACCCCCCATACACATTCACTTCATTGATGACGCTCAGCGTTGGCAGAATGGCTTCCTTAAAATGACGGATACAGGGATGAAATCTTAAATTACAACCTACATAATTCAGCACCTTTTTGCTGTTAACCTGTTTTACCAATGCCGTTTCCGCCTCCCCGATCTTTTGGAATAATGGTTTTTCAATAAGCAGCGGTATTCCCAGCGTTAAAAGCTGTGACAGGGTTTGGGTATGCTGATAGGTAGGATTGGAAATAACCGCAAAATCAAACTGCTGGTCATTCAGCTGTTCGTTCGTTAAATTAACCACACCTTCCACATCATGTTGCGAATAACCCGATCTCACTGCAAACAGGGAGATATCTTCCCTTATCATTTGCAGGGCCTGTACATGTTTCTGTGCAATGGATCCAAGTCCGGCAATCAGTCCTTTCATATCTCAAAATCCAGTTTATCGTGCTTCAGCAGGAATTCCAGGAATTCAAAATCAACGGGATGATCCAGGTCAAAGCATATATGAGGCATTAAATATACCAGGGATCTGTCTGAAATAACGGTTGGAATATCCTGTGTAAAAAATGCTTTCCGGTAAATGTAAAAAGATGCATTCAGCTCGTATACTGCAGGAGCTGACTGACGTGTCAGGAAGCTGCCTTTCTTGCAAAGCCCGTAATAACCATCTTCCTTTTGCTCTACCATATTAAAGTAAGGATTTCTGTTGGCGATGTTAACAGAAAAAAGATTGCAGGCCTTCTCATCTGCCTCCAGTTGTTTCAGGGCAGTTTGCAGATCTGTCAGCGTACGCAAAGGAGAGGTTACATCCAGGTCAAAAACATAATCAAAAGCTTTACCGGCCAGGTTTTCTTCATAGGAGATCAGTTCTTTTATAACTTCCAGCTTACCTGCTGTATCCGTTGCCAGGTGCGCGGAACGCCGGTACCGGGTATGTAATCCATATTCTCCTGCTATTTTAAGAATGTCGTCACTGTCGGTAGATAAGCCAATTTGCACATCATAACCTGTGGCAGCAGCTGCAAATTTACGCGCGGTTTGGATCGTATATGCAATCAGTGGTATTCCATTCAAAGGCCTTGTATTTTTGCCCGGTATTCCTTTTGACCCTCCCCTGGCGCAAATTGTAATTAGTATATTCACTTTTACAGATTTATATGTTTGATGTCTGCCTGTGCCTTTTCAAAATCCTCATGCCGGCCAATGTCCAGCCAATAGCCCAGCAAGGGATAGTTGGTAAGACGCCTTTTCCTTCCTATTACTTCCTGCATCAGATCTGTTGCATTGTAATGACCGTTCTTAGGTATCCAGTTAATCAGATCCTTCTCTATCAGATAAATCCCGCCGTTGGAATAATAAGTATAGGTGGGCTTTTCTATGAAAGAGAGTACGGTATGGTCCTCTGTTTCCAGTACTGCATAGGGAATTTTTACCTGGTAGGGGACTGAGGCTACGGTCATGTCTGACTTTTTCTCCAGGTGGGTCAGGTAAAAATCCTCAAAATCTATATTGGTAAGCAGGTCGGAGTTCATTACCAGGAGGTTTTCGTGCTGCAATCCTTCCATTAATGAAACCGCCCCAATGGTTCCAAGGGTCTGTTCCTCGCGGATATACCGGATGTTTACCCCGTAAGCGCTGCCATCGCCAAAATAATCCACCAGCTGCTCTCCAAGATATTTTATGGAAATAAAGATGTTTTGAATGCCGTATAAGCGCAGTCTTTCAATATTATACTCAATGATGGGCTTATCACCTACCTTCAATAAAGGTTTGGGCACTTGCTCTGTAAGCGGGCGTAAGCGGCGACCTTCGCCTCCCGCCATAATTATTGCATCCAGCGGCAGGCGTGAACGCTGTATGCGGAAGTTCAGAATATCTGCAATGCGCCCATCCGTATCCAGTATGGGAATGATCTTCAGGTTCCGCTGCTTGTAAGTATTCAGGTCTTCAATACTGTATTTACCTTGTTGTATAAATACCGGGTTGGTTTGTATAAATTCAGTCAGCGGAGTATCAAATTCATAACCTTTAATAAAGCCCCTGCGAATGTCTCCGTCTGTGAGGGAGCCTATCAGCCGATCATTTTCATCTGTTACAAAAAGTATGGCATCGGAGGCCAGCTCATTGAGCTTGTTCAACGCATCCTTTACCCGTTGTTCCTTATGTATAAGATGTTTTTTAATATCGGTCACTGCAGATTCTGTTTTAATGAACTAATAATGAGCGCTACTGCGCCGCCTTTATCATAAATATTCTCCCCTTTAAAAGCGGGATCTTTTTCTATTACAGCTACTGCATTCAGTATGGCGTCTGTGTTAAAGGGTACATGCAGCACGTTATCCCCTGCCAGGCGGCCCTTTTGCCGGTCGCCTATATTCACTACGTATTTGCGGAAGGAAGCTGCTTCCAGGATGCCGCTGGAGGTATTGCCCAGCAGAAAAGCGGAATGTTGTATACAGGAAAAATAACCTTCTGTGCCAAAGTTCTCAATTAGTATCACCTTATGAGGGTGCTGTGTTTTCAGCATTTGAAATCCATCCCGGAACACAGAGCCCTGCGTATCTGCATTGGGCATGGTTACTACCAGCTGGTAGCGGGCTGTAAGCGCTGTTAAAGCAGCCATGGCCTGCCGCAGGTATTCATTGTTGGCATTTACATTCACCGTTTCAGGATGAATAGTAATAAGCACCGTTGGAATATTCAGGTCAATATTCCAGCGCTGCTTAAACTCAGCTATCGTTAATATCTTAAAGTTCTTCAGGTTATCCAGGCTCAGTGAACCGGCCACCCAAATATGCTGGTCTGTGCCCAGCAGGGCCTGCAGGCGTTCCTTATATGCATCTGTAGACACAAAATGGTAGCGGGATGCCAGTGAAATGGCATGCCTGTAAACATTATCAATGGCGCCCAGAGTGGTTTCGCCGCCATGCAGATGCGCAAAGGGAATGTTAAAAGGTATGCCGGCAGTTACGGCGCCAAACATTTCATAACGGTCGCCCAGGCAAAATACCACATCATAATCCTGTTTGTGGTTTTCCCAGAAATCAGCAAACTTAAGCGCTGTAAGGGCTACAGCCGATGCAATGGAGTTCTCATCATCATTGATCAGCAGGGAATTAATGCTGTGCGTAATGGTAAACCCATCCTGCTCTATCATTTTTGCCGTGTAACCATGATAGGGCGAAAAGTGTGTGCCAAAGGCTATTATTTCAAGCTGAAAAGTGCTGTCCTCTTTTAATGCTTTCAGTAAAGGACGGTAAATACCATAATCTGCTCTTGAACTTGTAAGTACCCCTACCCGCATATGCCTAGCTTTTTAGATCTGTCCATTGCAGTAAATGTCCTTCCGGCAGGTCAACCGTTACCCGTTTGCCTACTATGTTATCCCATTCCATTGGTGAAATGCCGGAGCCGGGGCGCAGGGCAATCAGGTCTGCTTCCGTAATAGGAACACCGGCTTTTACTTCCCTGGCCAAGTGAATGCTCTTCCGTGCAATGGCTTTATTTTTTGTTTCGGATAATGAAGCTGTTTTTACACCGCTGCCGCTGATGGCTTTTTCAATGTTACGGATGGCGCTTACCATGGCCTTCAGCTCTGCCGGTTCCAGGGAGGCGCCGTGGTCCGGCCCTTCCATATTACGGTCCAGCGTAAAATGTTTTTCAATGATCACAGCGCCCAACGCTACTGCAGCAATAGGCACCTCAATGCCCAGGGTGTGGTCAGAATATCCGATATTTACATCAAGCTCCTCCCTAATCTGCAGCATGGCTTTCAGGTTCACATCTTCCATGGGTGTTGGATATTCTGTGTTGCAGTGCAGCACGGTGATCTTGTCTTTAGGCACACCGGCTGTGTGTAATACCTGCAGCGCATCTTTTATTTCACTCATCTCCGACATGCCGGTAGATACTACAAACTCTGAGAACAGCGGTGCTATTTTACGCAGGTAAGGCAGATTGGTTAATTCCCCGGAGGGTATTTTTGCCAGCTTTATACCCAGATTATGTAACAGCTCAATACTCTCAATATCAAATGCGGTAGAAAAGAAGTGAATGCCTTTTTGTTTGCAATAGTCAATCAGCTCCAGGTGGGCGGCTTCGCTTAGCTCCAGCTTCCGCAGCATTTCCAGCTGACTGCTGGCCCGGCCGGTGCTTTTCTGCTGGTAATCTGCTTTGGTAGCGGCCTTGCTGGCAATCTTGTCTGCCTTAAAGGTCTGGAACTTCACATAATCGGCACCCGCAGCTACCGCTGCATCTACCAGCTTTTTAGCATTTTCCAGGCTGCCATTATGGTTTACGCCTGCTTCTGCTATAATAATGACCATTTGCTTCATAATTATTTTACAATTTTACGGCATGGGTTACCGGCATAAATACCGGGCTCCAGTACCGCTCTGTTCACTACAGATCCGGCGCCTATCACTACACCGGCGCCTATCTTTACCCCCTGTACCAGCACACTGTTACTGCCAATAAAAGCACCGTCGTTTACGATACAATCGCCATTCAGCACAGCGTTGGTAGATACATGCACATGATCGCCTACCTGGCAGTCATGCTCCACATTGGCGTTAGTATTAATAATACAGTTCTCGCCAATTACAGCGCCGGCATTTACTTTTGCACCATGCATTATAACAGAGCCTGCGCCTATAGTGCTGTACTTTGATACTATTGCATGGGCGGATATAATAGTGGCCAATGTTTTATTGGCTGCTTTTAGCTTCTCAAAAATGTTTTTACGCAGCAGCACGCTTTTTACCTGCCCTACTGTTACCAGGAAATGGTATTCACTGTCAGGAAAACGGTCCAGCTCCTGATCTTCTCCAATAACCTGGTATCCCAGCACTGTAGTGCCTACCTTTCCCTTTACATCCAGTATGCCGGCAATGGCGTAAATGCCTGTTGAGTTAATTACTTCAATGCAGGATTTACAATGCCCGCCGCCTCCTATCAGTATCAGCTGCTGTTGCCCCATTTCGTTAAACATTAAAATCTTACACTACTGGGTATGTTCACAACACGCGCTTCCAGCCACTCCGCATTTTCCAAACTACCTGCCTGGCATTGCTGGTACATGGGTAATTTGTTCATGAGGTGCCATATAGGACGTGTCATTACCTTATTTTCGTTGGTTTCTTTCAGAAAGCTTCTCTGTTGTTCATTATCCGGAAAGATGACCGTATTCAGCCAGTAGTTGGCACGGGTATCCGCACGCTCTTCTACAAACCGGATGCTGGATCCTTTAAAGAAGTCAGCATAGTATTTTGCCAGCTCCCGTTTGTTCTCTATGAATTTTTCCAGCTGCTCCAGTTGCGCGCAGGCTAATGCCGCATTCAGGTTAGGCATGCGGTAATTATATCCTATTTCATCATGTACAAATTCCCAGGCATGCGGCACCTTAGCGGTAGTGGAAATATGTTTGGCCCGTTTAGCAATAGCTTCATCATTGGTAACAATGGCGCCGCCGCCGCCACAGGTCACGGTTTTATTGCCATTAAAGCTGAAAGTGCCCAGCTGCCCAAAGGTACCGGTGTGCCGGCCTTTGTAAAAGCTGCCCAGTGATTCTGCAGCATCTTCTACAACCGGGATATTATATGCTTCACATACACTGATTATTTCTTCAATCCTGGCAGGGAAACCAAATGTATGCATGGGTACACAGGCCGCTATCCGCCGCCCTGTTTTTTTGTTGATACACTGGCCCTCCTGGTTCACTGTGGCAAATTCATCCAGGAAAGATTTTAATGCAAGGGGCGACAGGCCCATAGTATCCTGGTCTACATCTATAAATATAGGTATGCCGCCGGCATGGCTGATGGCATTTGCAGTAGCTACAAAAGTGAGCGGTTGTGTAATTACCTCATCATTATACTTTACGCCTGCCAGCACCATTGCCAGGTGCAGTGCAGCAGTTCCATTTACAGTAGCTATAACATACCGAGCGCCTGTTATATCTGCCATCATTTTTTCAAACTGCGTTACATAAGCTCCTACCGAAGAAACAAAAGTAGAATCTATCGTATCGGTCAGATATTTTTTTTCGTTCCCTCCGAAATGCGGCACATGTAATGGAATAAAGCCCTCCGGCTGATCAAACACCTTTCTGACAAACCCTATAATATCCACTGGTTTCATATAATGGCATTGCTTAAATGTTGTAAATGTCTGCTTTATAACCTTTGAGGTTCTCTGCTACTTTAAACCATGCTATGGCTTCCCGCAATCCCTCTTCCAGGCTATACTGCTGTTTCCAGTCAGTATGGACCGTGATCTTTTCCTTTGAGCCGTAAAGGCGGAACACTTCACTTTTTTCTGGCCTTAACCGGGCATCATCCTGAATGATCTTTGCTTCAGGATTGATCAATGTAATTAGCTGATTAGCGAGCGCTCCTACACTTATTTCCGATTGGGTGGCAATGTTACAGTCTTCTCCAATAAGCGTATCCGACTTTGCAATGGCCACAAAACCCTTCACGGTATCTTTTACATACACAAGATCACGGGTAGGTGTGGTATCCCCTAAATGAATGGCTGTTTTACCATTCAGCAGTTGTGTGATAATAGTAGGAATAACCGCACGCGCAGATTGACGGGGGCCAAAGGTATTAAATGGCCTTACAATCGTTAAAGGCAAATTGAAACTCCGGTAAAATGATTCTGCAATACAATCCGCTCCTATTTTTGAAGCGGAGTAAGGCGACTGTGGCTGCCGTGGATGTTTTTCATCTATGGGTATATAGGTAGCGGTACCATATACTTCAGAAGTAGAGGTAACCAATACCCGTTGAATGTTCAGGTCTTTTGCGGCCTGCACTATGTTAAGGGTACCCTTAACATTTGTATCTATATAGGAATCAGGGGAATGGTAGCTGAAAGGAATGGCAATCAGCGCAGCCAGGTGAAACACTACTTCCACGTCTTTCATGGCAGTTCTTACGCCATTCGGATCGCGGATATCTCCGGCAAACACTTCAATTTTTGAAAGGGTTTCTTTGGAAAAAGTATCCATCCAGCCCCAGCTGTTAAATGAGTTATAATATACGAATGCCTTTACCTGGCACCCCTCTTCCAAAAGCTGTTCTACCAAATGGCTGCCAATAAATCCATCGGCACCTGTAACTAAAACTTTTTTGTTCTTCAATTCCATCCGGAAACAACGTTAGTATTTATGATAAGTATTATACATTACCTGGTTTACCTGCAAGCACTTCTCTGATAAACCGCCGCGTTACAAGGTATCCGATTATCAGGAAGCCTCCCAGGAAACCTCCCAGCACAAGGCCTTTCAGCTTGCCGAACTTTTCTTTTTCCAAAGGCAGTATTGGCATATCCACGACCTGTACAAGCGGAGTTTCCTGCGCCATGGCCATTTTACTGAGCTCCAGGTTTTTTATCACCTCTGCATACATGGTTTGCAGCACCATTTTATCCCTTGCCTGTACTTCTGCGCCCACACCAGCCACCTGCCTTGCCGGGTTCTGGTTCAGATCCTGGGTGGTTGCCAGGGCACGCGTTTTATTGTTCAGCAGCAGCTCCAGGGAGTCTGCTGCCAGCTGCAGCTTATCCACATTCACCTGTGAGCGTTTGATCTTCGTGTTCACATAAAAAGTGGTAGCTTCTTTTACCAGGCGCTCTGTAAATACTTTGGAAAACGTTTCGCTTAAAGAAGTACATTTTACAGATATAAAGCTCAGCTTCTTATCCGGTTTTTCAACTGCCAGGTTTTTCTTGCCAATATTGTTACGTATTACATTCAGCACACTATCCTGCCGCAGGGTGAATTTCTCCCGGTCCATACCCAGCGGAAAGTGCAGCCCTTTAAGTGCCGGCTTTTTTTCCCATTTTTTATCCAGTTCATTAAATTTCATGTACAGGTCTGCAAGGGTCATCGTTTTCCCCTCTACCTCTACACCGGTAAGCAAAGTTTTCTCAACCAGCAACCTTGATTTCAGGAAACGTATGATGTTATCGCCCTCAAACACACCGCTGGATGAGCCCATGCCCAGGTCTATTCCAAACTGGCTGGCAATACCGGAATAAGCGGCCAGGGGGTTGGATTTGCTGTCCTCGAGCACAAAAGTCAGCTCTCCAACGTAATTGGGCTTTGCAAACAAGGCATAGGTTAATCCCAAACCGGCTCCTAAGAGCCCGAATATTACTATGACCAACCATTTCGTTAGCAGATACCGCCACCATTCCTGAAATTTTAAGATCAGGTCTTTCAGGGATACCTCTTGTTCCTGCGGAGTTAAATACTGTTTTTCTCCTTCCATTATTTATGATCTTGTCTTTATCAAAATTTACAGCCTTCCATCCACTAACGACCGTTCCAAAAACGCTTTTGTATCAAACACCACCGCCGGCTCCCCGTTCTTTAATACCGTATAATCCAGCGTCTTAAACATTTCATGCGATACGGCTAAAATGATCGCATCATAACTTTGCCCGGGCTGTGGTACCAGCGTAATGCCGTATTCCTCCTGCACTTCGGCCGGCTGTGCGTGTGGGTCATACACATCCACCGTTAATCCAAATTGTGTTAGCTCACGATAGATGTCAATCACTCTTGAATTACGTATATCCGGGCAGTTCTCTTTAAAGGTAATGCCCAGTATAAGCGCGCGGCCACCATCAATCTTCTGGCCTTTCTTGATCATCAGCTTAATCACCTTATTGGCCACAAACATGCCCATATTATCATTTACCCTGCGCCCGGAAAGGATCACCTGCGGATGATAACCGAGGGATTCCGCCTTATGCGTAAGATAATAAGGGTCTACTCCTATACAATGCCCGCCTACCAGGCCAGGCCTGTATTTCAGAAAGTTCCATTTGGTGGCGGCTGCTTCAATCACATCCATGGTATCAATACCCATGCGGTCAAATATCAGGGCCAGCTCATTCACAAAGCTAATATTTACATCGCGCTGCGCATTCTCAATTGCTTTAGAAGCCTCTGCCACTTTAATGCCGGGCGCTTTATGCGTGCCTGCCGTAATAATACTTTTATAGAGCTCATCCACCACAGTGGCTATTGCGGGTGTGGAACCGGCCGTAACCTTTTTGATCTTTGTAAGGGTATTTACCTTATCCCCGGGATTGATCCGTTCGGGGGAATAACCACAAAAAAAATCTTCATTAAACTTTAATCCAGAGGCCTTTTCCAGCACCGGCACACAATCCTCCTCCGTACAGCCCGGGTATACCGTAGATTCATAAATAACCAGGTCGCCCTGCTTTAATACTTTTCCTAACATACCGGAAGCTTCCAGCAAAGGGCCAAGGTCCGGTGTTTTAAACCGGTTAAGCGGCGTAGGTACGGTAACAATGTACACATTACATAGGGCCAGTGTTGCCGGGTCATGTGAAAAGCGCAGGCCAGGCCCGTTTCCTTTTTCCCCGTCTGCAATAACAGCCTGCAGCGCTTCCAGGTCCGCTTCCCTGGTATGATCTTTTCCCAATTTCAGCTCCCCGATCCGCGCAGTATTTATATCAAAGCCTAATACCGGGTACTTTTTACCAAACTCAATAGCCAGGGGCAGCCCTACATATCCTAAACCAATCACTGCAATTTTGTAGGGCACAGGTTCCATAGTTATCCGATCTATTATTTAATCTTATCCAACAATGTAACTATGATCAACGCCACAGATGCCAGGCCGCTGGCCATACCAATCGTTTCCGGCCCGCTCAGGCCTCTGCGCTCTCTTTTGGTGGGTACATATATTTCTGCACCCGGGCGCACTTTCGGATAGCTGTTAAAGAACAATACCTTGCGGGTATTCTTCACTTCACCGTTGGCATATACAATATAGCTCCGCCTTTTCAGCGCCTGTGAAGTAAAGCCTCCGGCACCGCGTATGTAATTCCGGAAACTGGTGGAATTATCAAACCGCAGCTTTTTGGGGAAATATATTTCGCCGAAAACCTGCACGGTTTGTAATTTCTTGGGCACCTTCAATACATCACCTTCTTCCAGCAACAGGTCATATTTAGAGCCGGGATTTTTTATGATCAGGTCCAGGTTAATGCCCAGCAGCTGCTCTTTACGCTGTACCGCACTCCGCACCCGGTCAATATCCGTACTATCCTGCAGCTTATTATAAAATACTTCCAGCTTGTTGGTTAGGAAAGCACTGTCTGATTCATTCACAAAAGTTTTACGCAATAATACGGCGCCTTCCGGGTAAGCCTCGGGACGTAAACCACCCGCACGGCGTAATACATCAGAAATACGTTCCTGTTTTGTATTGATGGTGTATTGTCCCGGGTACAATACTTCACCGCCTATCTGCATATTAGCCTGCTCTGCATATGACGGGGCCTTACGTATCATGATCTCGTCAAAAGGCTCCAGTGCAAAGCTGGCAGCGCCCGGATTAGTGCTAAGGTCTGCGTTAATATCAAACTGACGGATAATAGCCATACGCATATCAGCGGAATCGGCATTGTTGTTACGTATACGGCGGGCTATTTCTACATGTTTAAGAGAGGCTGCATCTTTTAAGCCGCCGGCTATCAGGATCAGGTCTTCCAGCTGCATACTATCTGCATACACATACTGTCCGGGTTGGTTTACCTCCCCGTTTATTTTTACCTGGTATAGCTCCCGCAGATCTATTTTAGAATATACCACTACGCTGTCTTCCCGCTGCAAGACAAGCTTTTGATTGCCATTCATTACCTCCTGCACATTAAAGCTGATCATTGACGGGGTATAGTCCGCCCGCAAGCGGCGCACGACGCCACGTGTCAAAGCAGCTTCCTCCTTCACTCCATCTGCTTTTTTTATCAGGTCTCCTATTGTCATTCCCGGTTCCAGCGCATAATTACCGGGGTGAAATACAGCGCCGCTGATCATTACGCGGTTCGTATACCGGTTAGAGATAGAATCTATGAAGAACTGATCACCTGATCTTAACTGGAAGCTGCTGATCTGATCGGCGGGCACATTCACGACTTCCCGTTGCCGGTTGGTAACCCGGTTGGCGCGTATCATTCCATAATAAGCATTATCCGTATAGCCACCCGCATAGTCCAGGATTTGCTGCAGGCTTTCTTTTTCCTTTGCTTCAAAAATAGCTGGCCGTTTTACCTCCCCTATCAGCTCCACGCGGGTTTTGTAAGGATTTACCTTTACAATATCCTGATCCTGCAGCACTACATTATTGGTAAGGTCGCCATGTGCCAGAAAATCGTACAGATCAAAGGTTGCAACTGGCTGCCCGTTACGGATCACCTGTATATTACGGAACGAGCCATTTTCTCCGGGGCCGCCCGATACGTATAAGGCATTAGCCACTGTGGCCAGACTGGGTAGGCTGTAAGTACCGGGGCGCTCTACTTCACCGATCAGCAGCACTCTTATGCTACGTATGCTGCCTAATGAAACCTGTACAAAAGTATTACCTGTTTTAATGCCCCCGTAAATGGTAGATAACTGCTTTGTAATACGGGCGCGGGCTTCCTCCATGGTAAGGCCGTTCACATACACCGGCCCCAGGTAAGGGATGCGTACATAACCATCCGGGCTTACCTTTAATTGATGTTGTACTTCAGAATAGCCATAAACATCAATCATCAGCTCATCGTTAGCCGCTATCTGGTAATTGGGCGGGGTAGGCATGCGCAGGTTAGGCTCAAAAGTAAGGTTACGGTTATTGAACAGCTCTGACCCAAAGATCTTCCTGCGGCGCAGCGCGCGCTCATAATCTTCCTTGCTGTTAAGTCTGCGCAGCTTATCATTCCAATAATCCGTGGTGTCATTCACCATGCGGTCTAATTCCTCTGAAGTATCAGAATTGGTCTTGGTATTTTTCCCTGCTTTACCGGATAACACAGTATCCAGTCCCAGCTGCTGTATGCGTGCTTTCAGCTTGATCACTTCTGTATCTGAAATGCCGTTATCTGCCGCATATCCATCTATCTCATCAAATGAAATATTGTTCTGTTTCATTTTTGCCACCAGCTGCCTGATCTGGTCATCCGACAGGTCGTCTACATGGATCTGCTTTAACTGGTCTTTGGATATTGTGGACGGGATCTGCGCCGCTGCACAAAAACCTACTAGCAAACAGAGTTGTAACAGTAATATCTTCTTAAGCATGAATTATCGAATGTACTTCTTGAATGATTCCGTAAATGCCTCTTTCTGGATCTCACTGACCTGCCAGGAACCGGCAAATCAGGTGCAAATCTATTAAAAATAACATATTTGCGTTACGTTAATGAAAATCAGCCCTATAATACGCACTTCCCTATAACGTAATTCTTTCTATTTAGCTGGTATATACCTATACTAAACAACGGCATTTTTTGCCGGCATAGGCCCTTCGGCATAAGCAGCCTGACATTCACCAGGCTACGTTTACCACTCCTGTAGCTTTTTTAGGATTTATTACCCGTTTTGTTTAAATTAGCTAAAACCAAAATCAGCACCCATGTCACCCGCCGAATTTACGGACCTGTTGCTGCTTCAGGGCGATTTCCTGAAGCCTTTTGCAATAGCGCTTACCCGTGATTCGGAAGCTGCCCGCGATCTTTACCAGGAAACCATGTACCGGGCGCTGCTACACCGGGAAAAATACACGGAGGGTACCAATATTCGTGCCTGGCTTTTTACTATCATGCGTAACCTGTTCATTAACCATTACCGCCGCAGGGCAAAACAGCAGCTGTTCCTGGAACGCGCCACCCGGGCGCTGGTACTGTTATACCAGCCCTACGTGGATAACGAGGCCGTTACCAGCATGCAGGTAAAAGATATTCAACACGCCATTTACCGGCTCCCTAATTTATTCAAACGCCCTTTTCTGTTGTATTATGAAGGTTTTAAATACTATGAAATAGCCGATATGCTGCACGAGCCTATGGGCACCATTAAAAGCCGGATCCATTTTGCACGGAAAATGCTAAAGCAACAGATAGCCCACTAATGTCCAACACACAACGCTTCCTATCCTTAGATGTTTTTCGCGGCCTTACTGTGGCCGGTATGATCCTGGTTAACAACCCGGGCAGCTGGTCATATGTATATACCCCGCTGGAGCATGCCCCCTGGCATGGCTGTACGCCTACCGACCTGGTATTCCCCTTTTTCCTGTTTGCCGTAGGCAATGCCATGAGCTTTTCCATGAAAAAGTACCGGGAGCAGGGCCATGCCACCGCTGTCAGGAAGATCCTGAAACGTACCCTGCTCATTTTCCTGATCGGGGTATTCCTGAACTGGTTCCCTTTTTTCAGATGGAATGCGGAAGGACAGCTGGTATTTAAATCCCTTTCCCAGCTGCGTATTATGGGCGTGCTGCCCCGCATTGCCCTGTGTTACGGGCTGGCAGCGCTGATCATTAATTTTTGGGGAGCGCGGCGGGCCTTTGTAATAGCGGGCTGCCTGCTGCTGGTATACTGGTGGCTGGTGCTGGCCTTTGGCCAGGGCGATCCCTATAGCCTGGATGGTTATGCAGGCCTGCGGCTGGATAAATGGCTGCTGGGAGAGCAGCACCTGTACCGGGGCGAGGGTGTACCCTTTGATCCGGAAGGTATTTTAAGCACCCTGCCGGCTATTTGTAATGTAATATTCGGCTACCTGGCCGGTGTGTATATCCAGGAAAAAGGGAAGGATTATCCCATGCTGTGCGGCCTGCTGGTTACCGGCTGCCTGCTGGTATTTACAGCGTTGTGCTGGAACATGGTGTTCCCTATCAATAAAAAAATATGGACCAGCTCCTACGTATTGTATACTGTAGGCATTGCCCTCCTGCTGCTATCTGTACTTATGTATGCGATTGAATTCCGGGGCTGGACCAAACCCGCGGCCTTTTTTGAGGTGTTCGGGAAAAATCCCTTATTCATTTACGTTATGTCCGGCGTAGTGGTAAAGCTATACCTGCTGGTGCGTACCGGGCCGGATGAAAACCTGTATGGATGGCTGTATGAACATATTTTCCGTCCCATTGGCGGCAACTACCCCGGCTCCCTGCTGTTTGCCTTATTTCACGTAGGCCTGTTCTGGTTATTGGGATGGGTGATGAATAAACGAAAGATCTATATCCGGGTTTAAGTTACAGGCAGGAGGAAGATGCCTGCCCTTAGCTCCCACACCATTTAAGATGCCTGCGTTATTTTAAAAACAAAAAACAGGAAGCAAAGCATGATCTCTTGCTTCCTGCTTCGTTTAATAGAGCAAGCAGGTTACGGACGGATTCAAACCGTCGTAAAAGGTTTTGCCGACCTTTACCTCGTCTCTCGGCCACGTAACCTGCGTATTAAGTTGTAATGCCGTATAACAGGCGTAAATATCTTTGCTGAATAGTAGCTTTATAATAAAATACCAGCGTTTGCACCAGCGCTATCAGCCATAACAAGCCGGGCCTGGGCCAGCAATAATACACCGCTAAAAAGATCACCAGCAAACGCGCATACTCCAGGTAAAACACCCATTGCCGCTGTTCCAGTATAGCCCCGCTGTTGATCAGCGTCAGGAAAATGAATATTGTAAAACAGGCCTGCACGAACAGGGGAATATATTTTTCCAGCAGCAGGAAAAAGAACAACGCTGCCAGCGTCATTGCCATTTGTGCTACTACATAATTATGCAGCCGCCGGGTAGTAGTGCCGGTTGGGTTCCGGAACAGGAATTTTTCTTCCAGCACCTCCCTGATGCCCGGGTTAATATGATCCGGTTTCCCGAACACCACCAGCCATTTTTGTTTTAACCCCTTCGCCTGCCTGAAGGCATAGGCTATTTCCAGCAGAAAATGAAAGTGCTGCCATAAAAAGCTATGGCTGTCCAGCGGTTTGGTGAGCCCATACTCCGGCTCTTCCTGTTCCGTTACGAAAGTGCCGAACAGCTTATCCCAGATAATAAGCACATCCCCGTAATTCTTATCCAGATATTGCTCATTGCAGGCATGGTGTACCCGGTGGTGCGAGGGTGTTACAAATATGTACTCCAATACGCCCAGCTTACCAATAGTACGCGTATGAATAAAGAACGGGTATAAGCCATGCACCAGCTGCACGCTGATGATCATGGCCGGCGGAAAGCCTATTACCGGCAGCACAGACCAGAACATCATTCTGGCAAATGCCTGGAACACTGTGATACGTGCAGATACCGTATAATTAAAATCTTCGCTTTGGTGATGCACTACATGTGCACCCCACAAAATATTCACCTCATGCGCCAGGCGGTGATACCAGTACCATATAAAATCCGTAAGGATCAGCAACGCTATCCACAACAGCACGCTGGATTGTATGTTAAAGATGGCAAAATGCCGGTGCAGGTAATCATATACAAAATAGAAGATGCCTATGGTAAAGGTATCCAGCAAACGCTCTGCTACCCCTACATTCAGGTTGGATATGGAAGTGGAAAAGCTGAAATACTTCCACCCTTTTTTGCGGGCTACTCCATATTCAATACCCATGAGTAACAGGAATAGTGGAATGGCCCATGCCATGTGATTTAAGTGCATAGACTACGGCTAAACAATAATAAGGTGGTGGTAAACGGCTACAATAATACTGCTTTTATTTCAAATAGTCTACAAAAATAATAGACTATTTAAAAGTAGTAATGGCCCATTGAACCATAACATTGTATTACATCATACAAACCTCAGGCAATGGACCATTATACTTACTACTACCCATTCAAAAAAATATCCTAATCTTCCTTGCTGCCGTCATCGGCCATCCTTACTATTTTGGGCTGAAAGCGTCCTATCACATCCACCAGACTGCTTTGCGCAGCCATTACTTCATTAATGTTCTTATACGCCATGGGCGCTTCATCCGGGCCACCGCCCACCAGTATTACCCCCTGCTCTTTCAGGTATTTGTTCAGCTCATACTGGCTAATGGATTGTGCTGCATTAAAGCGCGACATTGCGCGACCTGCGCCATGTGATGCGGAGTGCAAAGATGCGGCCTCTCCCCTGCCTCTTACAATATAACCAGGCGCCGTCATGGAGCCGGGTATAATGCCCAGCACTCCCTTACCTGCTGGTGTAGCGCCTTTGCGGTGCACAATCACCTCTTGTCCGTTATGGATCTCTTTCCAGGCAAAGTTGTGATGGTTCTCAACCCTTGCCAGCAAGCGCGCATCCATGGCTTTAATTAAACGCCGGTGTATCTGGTTATGGCAGGCGCTGGCATAATCGCCGGCCAGGTTCATGGCAGCCCAGTATTCCTGGCCTGCTTCTTTATCCAATTCCAGCCAGGCAAAATGCTGCGCCACCCTGGGCAGCTGGCATAATTCCCGCGCCAGCCGTGTATAGTGCGCTGCTATCTGCGCACCCAAGCCCCGTGAGCCGGAGTGCGATAACAGGCCAACATAAGCACCAGCCGGCAGGCTAAATTCATTGGTACCCGTTATTTGTACAATGCCCCATTCTACAAAGTGGTTACCACTGCCGGAGGTGCCCAGCTGTTCCACCGCTTTTTTGTGCAGGTGCCGCAGCATGGGTATTTCCCGGAACAGGGCATGTTCCAGCACAGCGTCTTCTGTTTTGCCAACCCAGGTAGCACCGGCACCAAATTCTGTTTGTGTTACCAGCTCTTTTTTGAATTTAGCTGCATGCCGCTCTAATGATACCACCGGCAGGTCCAGTATGCTCAGGCACATACGGCAGCCAATGTCCACCCCTACCCCGTAGGGTATTACTGCATTATGGGTAGCCAGCACACCGCCAATGGGCAAACCATAACCATGGTGCGCATCCGGCATTAAAGCGCCGGCTACCGCTACCGGCAGCCTTACCGCATTATTCATTTGCTGCAGGGCGCCGGTTTCAATAAACCCGGCCCCGTATATTTCATAGGGTACCGGTATTTCCTTTAGCGGAATATCCTCTTCCTCCTTTGTCTCCATCAACTTACCCGCTACTTTTCGCAAACCATCATCCGCCAGGTAGGCCATCGGATCTAACAGCACCTGCTTTAAGATATCCAACGCCGCCTCTTCGGAATGATGTCTGAATTGTTTTTCCATAGCGGTAATGGCTACGCTGATCGCAGGCCCCTCAGGGTATCCTATGTTACGCAGCGCCTTACCGGTAAGTCTTAATCTGGGCATATCGTGGGTTTTGAATATTTTAGTTAGCCCTGAAACCTATCAGGGATGCCTTTCTTTCAAAGGACTTTTCATTTTGATTAGCAATTTCTGCAATGCTCATGGGCTGATAGATGTCGGTATCAAAGCCCAGGTGGCGCGACAGCTGCTGCGCCTTGGGCACCGACAGCCGGGAGAATTCATACTTTGCAATTAACCGCCCCTTCCGCAGCAGCGCACTGTCTATCATAGACAGGTCACTGTTAAAGGTGCAGATCACCTGCACATTCAAACAATCTGCCAGCAGGCCGTCGGAAATGTTCAGCAGGTTTGATACAGTTGATTCACCGGTAAGCTTACGGTCCATCACAATGTTCTCCGCATCTTCGATCACGAGTATGCTGTTCGGATTTTCGATCAGCAGGTCTATAAAACCAGGCTGCGTAATGTGGGTGGCCATGCTGGGTGATACAAATAATACCCGCTTTTTCAGCCGCCCTATCAGATACCGCAGGTACGTGGTTTTACCGGTGCCCGGTAAGCCGTGCAGCAGCACAATGCCTTTATCATTCTGCTTGTTCAGCCGCTTTTGAATAGTGTTATCAATCGCCGCAAAATCATCTTCATAATAAAGGCCCAGGTCCAGCTTTGTTTTTTTGATCTCCATGTTGCTTAACTCCAGGCCATGTCCATCGTTCGTGATAAGGCTAATGTTGTTCTTCTTATGCTGTACCCGTTTCCTGAACCTGCGTACCAGTGCGGTCACCTCATCTACAAAAGCGGTGTTTTGCCCGTTGTGCAGTATTTCACCATAACCTTCTCCAAATTCCACCATGCAGTTGTTGCTCATTACGATCAGCGTAATGGAATATTCGTATTTCTTTTGTTTGCGTTCCAATACGCCATATTGATAGGTATGTTTTATATCAGCCGCAAATGTTTCCCGGAAAACCTTCAGCGCGCGGTATCCATCAATGCCTAATACCAGGTTTACGCTGGGTATGGCATTAAAGCAATACATATAGAATTGCTTGGATTCCAGCAGCCGGGTACTGAAAATACTGTCTGCCGATATGATGCGTTGTTGTATATGATTGTTCATCGGTTGTTGTGTTAATAGCCGGGCGCGGGCCCGTATTCGTTTCTTTACCAGTGCACTCACAGCGTTCCTTTCTGCTGCCGGCCCCTGGTAAAGATGAATACATTGTAACGCACCTGGCGTTGTTGAATAGTGGGTTAATGCAAACAGAGACGAAAAAAATATCTTACAAAAAAGCCCTGCTCGCGTACACGGGCAGGGCTGAATAATGTGCATGTTTTACCATTACATCATTGCATACCTTACCCAACAGACCCTGCGATGTGCAAAGCCGGCCCTGCCCCGGTAATAGCGGCCTGTATCAGGCGCTGTAATACCGGGCAACTGCCCGCGGCGGTGTGTGTTTGTTAGTATCTGAAGCATATTCCGGGTAACAAAAAAGCCCGGCTTGTTATCAGCCGGGCTTTTTGTTATATACACAAATCTCTTTGTCTCATTTCTCGTTATAACATGCCCGGCGCAGGTGATGGCCCTTTGGAAAGGACACCGCTGCTTTTGTATTTATGATGAATTGACGCATGTTAAAATGTTTTAGTGATTAAATTGAACCCTGCAAAGATAAATCGAATATTTCTGATCCTACAAATTTTTATGCCTGTTTTTTCAAAAAATTTCGTTTAGCCATTCCTGTTAAAACAGCGTGCCATCGCTAAGCTATTGGATGGCACGCACTATAAATGAACTCGAAAGCAAAAAAAGGATTAACAGCAACAGATGATGCTGGTCGACCGTTTTTATATTAATTCCATACTACCTGTAGAAGAGAACTGCTTTTCAAGCCGCTGCAGCTGGCGGATATGCCTTTCAATATGCTTGGTAAGGAAATAGATATACTGGTATATATCCAGCTTACCCAGGTTATTTACAGACATATTGGTGAACACCAGGCGCCCTTCGCCGTTCTTCAACAGGCTCAGGTTGTACATGCACTGCGCATACTGCTGCTTCAGCAAGGCTCTTACCTCCTGCATATCCTTCATACCTGTAGGCTCCATATGATCGGGGCGTATCCAGCCGAATGACTGGCTGCCTATCACCTCTATCTGCTCAAATTTGTCAAAGTAATCGCCCGGCAGTATTACCGTATGGCCATTACTTTTACGATCCAGCGCACGGCGGGTGGCTTTGTTAATGATCAGCAATAAAAAATAATTGGTAAGGCTAATATGCTCCAGCACCTCATGGGCATTCCACTGATCCGGCCCGGGTTTAAAATCCAGCAAAACCGGATCCCGGTCAAACCACGTATCCAACTCCTTGAAGTTGTTCAGCAAAGCCTCTCTTACTGTTTGAATAATATTTCTCATGGTACTACACTATTTGGGGTTATGCACCTTCCTGATCCTTTGTACGGGCTAGCACATAACGTATTAAAGTATTTAAAAAACAAAAATCCCGGCACGATTTCCAACGGGCCGGGATCTTATAACAAAAACTATACTGCTTTGCTATATACCTTGCCCATCAGGCTTTTTTAACATAAGTTTTCTCCATTGCATAGCCGCACCATCTTTTGACGGTGATGCACTCATACATCCAACAGTTGCTATACTACTTTTTGTCTTATGTTCAGTCATCATTACGAACTACGCTTAAGCAAAAAGTCCCGCATCTTGCCTGCGGGACTTTTGTTTTATCACTTGATAACTAGTTTGTTAACAATTGGTGCAACATGCCCGCAACCCGCTCTTGACCTGCTTCTTCAGCTTGCAGGACACCACAGAGATAATATGTTGATGGTTGCGTAACATTTTTTTTCTTTTGCTGCAACAAAGATATTTTTATTTTTTTATTGCGCAAAATTCAAAAGATATTTTTTTTTGAGAATTAATGTTTTTTTCATAAAAGCCGGTCCACAGTCCACGGATTACAGTCAGCAACAGGTTATGAACACTTACCGCCCGACGTGGTCTATAGCCCGTGGTCTGTGGACTGCCCCTGTCAGAAAAGCCGTAATTGCTGCTGCGGCCTTTGAAACAGCGAAGTATTTAATTCAAACTTCTCCATATTCAATCCATTCTTTTTGGTATGGATCTTAAACTGCTGGCGGATCAGGTCTGCTACATTCCCCTCGCCCCGCATGCGGCGCCCAAAGTCGCTATCGTTCACCTTCCCCCCGTGCATGCTTTCTATCAGATGCCATACCTTGTCTGCCCGGTCAGGGAAGTTCTTATACAGCCAGTCGTTGAAAATGATCTTTATAGCATCATTTAACCGTACAATGGTGTAACCGGCAAACTTAGCCCCGTTCTGGGCAGCCATTTCCAGCAGCTGGGGCATTTCATGCTCATTAAGGCCGGGTATCATGGGGGCGGTCATTACCCCGACGGGTATCCCGGCATCACTTAACTCTTTGACTATACGAAAACGCTGTGCTGCGGTAGTAGTGCGGGGCTCCATTTTTAAACGCAGGTCCTCCTGCAGGGAGGTAATGGATACATATACACATACCAGCTGGTCCTGCGCCAGTTTCTGTAACAAGTATTTATCCCGCAGCACCAGCGCATTTTTTGTAATAATACCCAGGGGCTGCTTATATTCCAGGGCTACCTCCAGCAGCTGGCGGGTGATCCACATTTTACGCTCCACCGGCTGGTAACAATCCGTGTTGCCGGAAAGGCTAATGGGTTTGGGTACCCAGTTTTTATTATCCAGGAACTTGCGCAGCAGCTCCGGGGCATTCCTTTTTACTACGATCTTGCGCTCAAAATCCAGCCCGGCGCTCATGCCCCAGTACTGGTGCGAGTTACGCGCATAACAATAGATACAGCCATGCTCACATCCCTGGTAGGGGTTCATGGAATACCACATCCCCACATCCGGGCTATCTACCTTATTCACCAATGATTTTGCATGCTCCTCAATGATCTGGGTAGGCACATCCGCCTGCCACCATTCATCGATCCCTTCCGGGTGATCCTGCGCGTATTCACTTTGCAGGAATTTATTCTTTGGATTCAGCTGCGCACCCCTGCCCTTATAATAATTTTCAGGTGCACCCCCTTCCTGGAAAGGCAAAGTCATATACTAATTATTTTAGTAAAAATACTAAATTAATTAGCTATTAACCAAATTAAAATTGATGTGCAGATGTGCAAATATGCAGATGTGCAGATAAGAACAATGTGCTGGCTGATTGACACAAATAATACAACTCTAATCTCCGCTTAAAACATTTGCACATTTGCATATCTGCACATCCGCACATTATATAATCCCCATTTGCTGCATCAGGAAAGTAGCGTTCTTATTATGGGCAATGCCTTCACGGATGCGGTAATCGAAGTACAAATGATTTTCCTGGATGGTGCTTTCAAAACAGTAGTTCCGGATCTGCTGCGGGTATACCTGCTCCAGCTGCCCCAGCTCCAGGTCGTGGGTGGCTATCATGCCCAGGCAATTATATTGTAAAAGATGGGTGATCAGTTGTTGTGAGCCTGTAAGCTTGTCGGCCGAGTTGGTGCCTTTCAGGATCTCATCCAATAATATAAATACATTACCGCCGCGCTGCAGCACTTTTACGATCTGCTGCAGGCGTAGCAGCTCCGCCTGGAAATAAGAGGTATGCCGGGCAATGGAATCCTTAATGCGCATGGAGGTCATGATGTGTACGGGCGTAAAGGAAAACTTTTCCGCACATACCGGCGCACCACACATGGCCAGCAGCAGGTTGCTGCCTACGCTGCGCAAAAAGGTGCTTTTGCCGCTCATATTAGAACCGGTAATAATAAGGAAATGCTGCGGACGGCCCACCGTAATGCTGTTGGTTACACATTCTTTGGCCGGTATCAGCGGATGGCCTACTGCCGTGGCTTCCAGCCCGCCCTGTTCCGTAGCTTCCGGAAAGATATAGGCGGGATGGTTAAAGGCAAAAGTAGCCAGGCTGCCCCAGGCTTCCATGCGTGCAATCACCTGCATCCAGTCCTGCACCTGGTGCTGGTAGCGGGCTTTCCATTTTTCCAGGCTAAACATGCAATGCACACTGTATAGCACCAGAGAGTTCAGCACAGTAGCTACTATCAGGTTCAGGCTTTGATCCAGCGCATTGCTGATGCGGGCCAGCCGGTGCAGCGCATCCCCTGCCACTGCGGCCTGCTGCTGTTGTGTTTTAAGCAGCCCGGAGGTTTCAAACGGCTCATTTTTTACCAGCTGCAGCAGCGCAGCAAACTTACGTAATACCTGCTCCTTATTGCTTAATTGATGATGCTGCGCCAGCATTTGCCTTGACTTTGATCCCAGCAGCACCCAGTTTAGCATTAGGAAAAAAGTGGCGGGATAATAATTACTGGTATAGCTATATATAATAATGCTAATGATCAAACAGGCCGGGCTTACCCAGCTGAGTATGCGCAGCCATTTCTTATCTATAAAAGAAAAAGGCATTTGCAGCCATTGCTGCAGGGAAGCCCGGTCTGCAGGAGTTTCCTGCGCCAGCATGGCGTGCGCGGTGAGCAACTGGCGAAACTCCACTTTAGGCGCCAGCTCTTTTACAGCAGCTTGCATCTGTTGTATGGCAGCGGTTTCCTGTAAAGGGAACTGCAGCGCATAGGCCAGCTCCCGCCGGCCCATTAAGGTACCGGTACGGTTTATATGCTGGTATAAAGAGGCCGGGCCAAAAACATCCAGGTCAGTGCCAAAGGGGTGCTGCTCCTCTACAAAATCATTCCCTGCTTCAAAACGGGATTCATAAGTAGTTTGCAGGTGCAGCTCCTTTTCATTCAGCTGCTGTAATGTTAGCAGCAGCTCCAGCCTGTCTTTTACTTTCTGATATTTTGCCAGGGCATATATAAAACCTGCCAGCAGCGCCACAATGGGCAGCCACCATATGGGTTCAAAATTCTTTGCAATGTATTGCCAGGCGCATACCAGTATACCCACAAAGCAGCCCAGGCGCACCCAGCCCAATACCTGCAGCTGGCTGCGGGCCTGTGTGATCTGTTGCTGTAGCTGGGCTAAACGGTCGGCGTAAATTTTTTCCGGGGGCATGGCGAGGGAAGATAAAAGGTGAAGCGTAAGCGTGCTATGTATATAAAAGTGGAAGGGAGCTGTCCAGTGCTCCCTTCACTTCAACTTTGAATTATAAACTGTACTGTCTTTTAAGTAGTTCCGGGTATTCCTGGCTCACTTTCATGATCAGCTCACCAAACAGGGTGTTGGCCCATGAAAACCAGGGGCGGGTGAACTTGGTCGGATCATCCTTCTGGTAAGATTCATGGATAAACCCTTTATCCCCGTCCGTATTGCGGATGGTGCGGATGCATTCTGCAATCTCCTCCTTATTCTGTGTGGTCAGGGCTTTCATAATAATGCTCATAGGCCAGATGTAGTCTACACCCGTGTGCGGGCTGCCTACGCCATCACCATACTTACCCTGGTAAAACCATGGGTGAAAAGTGCTCCATACAAAACGGCGGGCCGTTTGGTACAAAGGATCATCTGCCGTAGTATATCCCAGGTAAGGGATGGATAAGAGGCTGGGTACATTGGTATCGTCAATAAACAGGCGGTTGCCAAAACCATCTACCTCAAAAGCATACATATGGCCCAGCTGCGGATGTTCTACCACTGCATAGGCTTTAATAGCACGGTCTACCTCGTTGGCAAGGTCCGTACATTCTTTGGCAAAAGCGGCATCTTTCCAAACGGTGTTGCTGATCTCCGCCAGCTGACGCAGGGATACTACGGCAAACATGTTGGAAGGGACCAGGAAGGGGAACACCGTAGCATCGTCCGAAGGACGGAAGGTAGATACAATCAACCCTACCGGGGAAATGGGCGCGCCATAACCGCTGTTGGCCACCGTATCTGACTGTACCGGCGTAACACGCTGGAACTTGTAAGGACCCTTGCCGTCTTTACGCTGCTGCTCTTTGAAAGTTTTTACGATCAGGGCAGATGACTTGCGGTAGCTATCATCCAGCACCTTGGTATCGCCGCTGGTTTTCCAGTAATGGTAGGCCAGGCGTACGGTATAACAAAGGGAATCTATTTCCCATTTGCGCTCATGCAGCTCCGGCTTCATATCAGTAAGATCCTTATCCCACTCGCTGCCGGTGGGGCCTTCGTTAAAGGCATTGGCATAAGGATCTATTAAAATGCATTTCGTTTGACGGTTAATAACACCGGCAATCAGCTGCTGCAGGGCATTATCTTCCTTTATCAGCGGCAGGTAAGGCCATACCTGGGCAGAGGAATCGCGCAGCCACATCGCATGAATATCACCCGTAAGCACAAACGTATCGGGGCGGCCGTCAATTGTTTTATGATTTACAGTAGTATCCAGCGTATTGGGAAAGCAGTTCTCAAACATCCAGGCCAGTTTGGGATCGGCTATTTGTTTTTTGATGGAGGTAATTGCTTTTTCCACTGCCTGGCTGGTGAACTTACGTTGCGCCAGCGGCGGACGTTGTGAAGCATAACCATCCCAACCTAATACCTGTTTGGGAAACCCCAACCCTATAGCGCCTGCCAGCAGGCTGCTGTTACGGATAAAATCTCTTCGTGCTACCATGGAATTATAACTTATGAAAGCGCAAGATATAAAAATAGTTGGCAGTATAACCCCCCAACTATCATTCATCTTCCTCCTCCTCTTCGTCATCATCTGCACGGAGCTTTACAAAAGCGCTTCTGCGCGGGGCGGGCATAACGGCCTGCTCGCCATGAATGGCTTGGGCGTAAAACATTCCCGTAACGGCGTGGCAGCAGCATCATACTGGCTCATGGGCGGCAGGCCCGGTATCAGCTCCATGGTACGCAATACTCCCGCGGTGGCATACATGTTATGCACCGGAGTTTTCCGTTTGGTATAAGGGCTTATCACGGTTAACTGTAAATTAATCGTACCATAACAAAAAAGAGAGGGTATGCCCGGGAGCCCGGCTGCCCCTATTTTCGTAACTTGCAATGTTGGCTTATACCAATGGAAAACTGATATTATGAGTTATACACCAAAGCATAAAGTGCGCATTGTTACTGCGGCTGCTTTATTTGACGGGCATGATGCCGCCATTAACATCATGCGCCGTATTATGCAATCCAAGGGCGCAGAGGTGATCCACCTGGGCCATAACCGCTCTGCTGCGGAAATTGTAGACTGCGCTATCCAGGAAGATGCACAGGGTATTGCCGTTACCTCTTACCAGGGCGGGCACGTTGAATTCTTTAAATACATGTACGACCTGCTGCAGGAAAAGCACTGCGGCCATATTAAAATATTCGGTGGCGGCGGCGGCACCATTTTACCGGTTGAAATTGAGGAGCTGCATGCCTATGGCATTACCCGCCTGTATTCCCCGGACGACGGGCGCCACATGGGACTGGAAGGCATGATCGAAGATGTGGTACGCCAGTGCGATTTCCTGACCGTACCTGTGCTGAACGGGCAGCTGCAGAAATTAGCCGATAAACAATATAAGATCATTGCGCAGGCCATTACCATTGCAGAAAACGACCAGCTGCCCGACTGGCAGCCCGACCAGCAAAAAACAAAGGCGGTGCTGGGTATTACCGGTACCGGCGGCGCCGGTAAAAGCAGTGTAACAGATGAGCTGGTGCGCCGCTTCCTGCACAACTTTGAAGATAAGACCGTGGCAGTGATCTCTGTGGACCCCTCCAAGAAAAAGACCGGCGGCGCTTTGCTAGGCGACCGGATCCGCATGAACTCTATTCACCATCCCCGCGCCTATATGCGCTCCCTGGCTACCCGTGAAAGTGATAAAGCCATCAGTGAACATATCCAGGAGGCGGTAGACATTTGCAAGCAGGCTGGCTTTGACCTTATAATCCTGGAAACTTCCGGTATTGGCCAAAGCGATACTGCGATTACAGATCACTGCGACGTATCCCTGTATGTAATGACGCCGGAATACGGCGCAGCCTCCCAGCTGGAAAAGATCAACATGCTGGATTATGCAGATACTATTGCTATCAATAAGTTTGATAAAGCCGGTGCGCTGGATGCCCTGCATGATGTGCGCAAACAATACAAACGCAATCATGGCTTATGGACCGCAAAGGATGAGGACCTGCCGGTAGTAGGCACCATTGCCTCCCAGTTCAATGACGCCGGTATTAACCAGCTGTTCGAAAAAGTGATCCATATTATTGAATCCAAGAACGGGGTACAGTTTGGCCCCTTAACCCATGAGCGGCCCAGGGACACCACTACCAAATCGCAGATCATTCCCCCTGCGCGGGTGCGCTACCTGTCAGAGATCACAGAGGTGATCCATGATTATGGTAAATGGGTAAATGAACAAAGCGCTATTGCCAGCCAGCTGTATCAGCTGGAAGGAGTGCTGGCCATGCAGGAATTAAAGGCTAAAGATGAACTGAACAACATAAAGGCGCACCTGCAACAGCAGCTGCACCCGGCCTGCCAGCAGCTGATTGAGAATTGGCCAAAGCTGCAGCAGCAATACACTGCAGATCACTACGAGTTCCAGGTAAGGAACAAAGTGATCAAGCTGCCTTTATATACAGCCAGCCTTTCACAATCACGCATTCCTAAGATCAGCTTACCGCAATACAAAGACTGGGGCGATATCCTTCGCTGGCAGCTTACAGAAAACCTGCCGGGTGAATTTCCCTATGCAGCCGGCGTATTCCCGCTGAAACGGGAAGGGGAAGACCCCACCCGCATGTTTGCCGGGGAAGGCGGCCCTGAAAGGACCAATAAACGTTTCCACTACGTATCGCTGGATCAGCCGGCAAAGCGCCTCAGCACTGCGTTTGACAGTGTTACCCTTTATGGGGAAGACCCTGCTCACCGCCCTGATATTTACGGAAAAGTAGGCAACTCCGGCGTAAGCATTGCCACGGTAGATGACGCTAAAAAACTGTACAGCGGGTTTGATCTTTGTGATCCCAAAACCTCTGTATCCATGACTATTAATGGCCCTGCCCCCATACTGCTGGCCTTTTTCATGAATGCCGCCATTGACCAGCAATGTGAAAAATACATTTCGGAGAACGGGTTAACGGAACAGGTACAGCAGCGCATCAAAGAAAAGTTCAAGGCACATGCCTTACCACATTATAGTGGTGATTTGCCAAAGGGCAATAACGGCTTAGGCCTGCAGCTGCTGGGTATTTCCGGCGATGAAGTGTTGGAGAGGGAAGTATATGAAAAAATAAAGGCCCACGCTTTAAATACGGTACGGGGTACTGTGCAGGCAGATATACTGAAAGAAGACCAGGCGCAGAACACCTGCATTTTCTCCACTGAGTTTGCATTAAAGCTTATGGGCGATGTGCAGGATTATTTTATTAAACAGCAGGTGCGCAACTTTTACTCCGTAAGCATTTCCGGTTATCATATTGCGGAAGCAGGCGCCAATCCCATCACCCAGCTGGCTTTTACCTTAGCGAATGGTTTTACCTATGTGGAGTATTACCTGAGCCGGGGAATGCATATCGATGATTTTGCACCTAACCTCTCCTTCTTTTTCAGCAATGGCATGGACCCTGAATATGCCGTTATAGGCCGCGTGGCGCGCCGCATATGGGCCAAAGCCATCCGCCAGAAATATAAGGGCAACGACCGTTCACAGAAGCTGAAATACCATATTCAAACCTCCGGCCGCAGCCTGCATGCGCAGGAGATAGATTTTAACGACATCCGCACTACCCTGCAGGCCCTGTACGCTATTTATGACAACTGCAATTCCCTGCACACAAATGCGTATGATGAAGCCATTACCACGCCTACAGAAGAAAGTGTACGCCGCGCGATGGCCATTCAGCTGATCATTAACCAGGAGCTGGGCACGGCTAAAAATGAGAATCCTATACAGGGCTCTTTCTTTATTGAAGAGCTGACCGACCTGGTGGAAGAAGCCGTGCTGCTGGAATTTGACCGTATCACAGAACGCGGCGGGGTGCTGGGCGCTATGGAAAGAATGTACCAGCGTAATAAGATCCAGGAAGAAAGTTTGTACTACGAATCACTGAAACATGACGGGCAATACCCGATCGTGGGTGTGAATACTTTCCTGAATAAAAAAGGATCTCCTACCGTGATACCGGCAGAAGTGATCCGCTCCACTACGGAAGAAAAGGAATTTCAGATCAATACCCTTCAGGCTTTTCATGCACGGCATGCGGAGAAAAGTGGAAATGCTTTAAAGCAGCTGCAGCAGGTTGCTGTGAATAATGGGAACTTGTTTGCGGAGCTGATGGAAACGGTGAAACACTGCTCCCTGGGGCAAATTACACATGCGCTGTATGAAGTAGGCGGGCAGTATAGAAGAAATATGTAATTGACGTTTATACCAGGAAGTGGCCGCATTTTGTGGCCACTTTTTTTATTGCCTTGAATTACTTTCCCCTGCGCAAAAAATTACTGTGCAAGGGAAAGTAAAACAACAAGGCATCCGCCAATTGCGGAGAAAGACTACAAGTTTTCATTACGTGGAACTATAAATCAGCAGTATGTTGATCCTGGATTTTCCTGGTTCATTAAATAAAAATGTATTTGGTTTTTTAGACTTCGACGGTAACAAAAGGTTTTACTTTTTCAAAAAAGACGATAACAAGTTTTCTTTGAAACAGAATAGAGTGATAAATTCAAATCTTGGTTTTCAATTTAAATTTTGGTTCTATGATTACACAATTTAAGGATGTGTATCTCTTACGCAATCTTAGCTTAAATTTTTGTTAAAAAGAAATTTTTTTTAAAAGCGTATGAAATACGCTTTAAGCCGATGGGCCATAGTCCATTGCCTGCTGCGTTTATTCCTGTTCTCCGAAATATGCCATGACTATAGGCTGTTTCAAGCGTGTATACCTATCCTCCGAAATAAGCCATGGACCATCGACTATGGACCATGGACTCAGAACCCAATCCCTAAATACCGCTTCTTACGCTGATCGTATTTTTCAAAGTTGAATTTATACAAACGGGCCGGCCGGTGGGGTACATCATCCTCTTCTTCATGCAGATCAACCAACAGGTCCATTGATAAAAATTTCTTTCTGAAGTTACGCCGGTCCAGCTTTACATCCAGTATGGCTTCATACAGGTTCTGCAGCTCGCGCAGGGAGAATTTTTTGGGCAACAGGTTAAAGCCTACCGGCTGCTCTATAACCTTATGCTTTAAACGCTCATGGCAGCTATGTAAAATTTCCCGGTGATCAAAAGCCATATCTGTTACATTCTTCACAGAATGCCAGTGCAGCTCGTTCCCATGCTTTTTCAGCTCATTCTGCTCTATGTTCACCAGCGAATAATAGGCTACTGTAATTACCCGCCCCGCGGGATGGCGGTGTACGCCGCCAAAGGTCTGCACCTGCTCCATGTACACATGATCCAGGCCCGTGCGGGTTTTCAGCACACGGTAAGCTGCTTCGTTCAGCTCTTCTTCGGGGCGTACAATATCGCCCAGTAATGACCATTTACCGGTAAATTCATTGAGGTCGGATTTTATCAGCAATACTTTCAGTTCATCATTGTCAAAGCCAAAGATGACACAGTCTACCGAAATAGCCATTTTAAAGTAGGTACTGATCTCTGTCAGATGCGCATTAATGTTCTTTGCCTGCATAGCTATAAAAACGTGGAATTCTTAAATATTAGCCTGCTATTCGTTGTATTGGTATTCGGTTTCTAAGGGATGGCGGCCCGTTTGGTTGAATGAGCGTAATGTATTATAAAAGTTATGTGATTTTTTTTATATCAACGAAAATTATTTTGCACTACCTGCTTTATACACTTGTTCCCCTCCGCTGAAAGTGGCCAGCACTTTTGTTTTCAGCACTGAATCCAGCGGCATTTCCATCAGGTCATGATCCAGTATTACCAGGTCGGCCAGCTTACCCGCCTCCAGGCTGCCGCGGGTATCCTCTTCAAAACAACCTTTAGCTGCCCATATGGTCATGCCCTGCAAGGCCTGCTGCCGGGTTAATGCATTCTCTTTCTGAAAGCCGCCGGGCGGATAGTTATTGGCATCCATACGGGCTACTGCTGCCAGGAATGTTTTCAGGGGATTAATATCTTCTACGGGGAAGTCGGTCCCCAGCGGCATCCAGCCATTTTGCTGCAACAGCTGCTGGTAAATATAGGCGGTTTTAATACGCGCCGGTCCCAGGCGGGCGCCGGCCCAGTACATATCAGAGGTAGCATGCGTAGGCTGTACAGATGGGATAATGCTGTACTGCCCAAACAAAGGCACATCTTCCGGGCTCACTATCTGCGCATGTTCTATACGCCAGCGCCGGTCGTTCTTACCCTTTAATACGCGGCCGTATATACGCAGTATTTCACGGTTGGCTGAATCACCAATAGCATGCGTGCATAGCTGGAACTTTGTGTTGATCAGCTGCGCGGCCCGCATGGCAAAATAGCTGCTATCCTTCAGCAGAAAGCCTTTCCAGCCCGGTTTATCCGTATAATCCTGTAACAGGCAGGCCCCACGGGAGCCTAAAGCCCCATCTGCATAACACTTAAAACCGGCTATGTTTATATGATCCGTACGGTAAGGTCCCTTGGGTAAGAAATAGTCGTAGTTCTCCGTGCTGTCTGTTAGCAGCACATATAAACGCATTTTCAAAAGCTGCTGTTGCTGCAGGCTGTCGATCATCAATGCTTCATTTTTCATAATGCCGCAATCCGCAATAGTGGTTAAGCCAACGGCAAAACAGCTGGCAGCTGCATCCTGCAAGGCTTTTTGCAAAAGGGCGCTGGAGGCTTGAGGTACTTTATCAAATACGATCCCCACTGCATTATCTATTAAGATGCCGGTGAGCTTCCCGTTCTTTGTTTCAATTACACCACCTGTTAAGGTTTGCCCGGCATGCACACCCGCTGCATCCAATGCCGCCTGGTTGGCAATAGCCGCATGCCCGTCTACCCGGCCTAATAAAACCGGTGTATGGGGAAACAGGCTATCCAGCACTGTTTTATCAGGAAAGGTCTTCTCCGGCCAGTCGTTCTGGTCCCAGCCCTGTCCCAGCACCCATTGTGTGGCAGCCGGCGGATGGGCTGCTGCAAAGGCTTTCACACGGTCTATTACCTCCCGCCAGCTTTGGGCGCCCACCAGGTTCACCTGCTGCAGGCTAAAACCATAACCTATGAAATGCGCATGCGCATCAATAAACCCCGGGTATATAAAATGGCCGCCTGCATCCTGCACCTGCGGCGCAGTATACTTTTCCAGTATCTCCTGCTCGTCGCCGATGGCCACTATCTTTCCATGATGGATAGCCATTGCCTGCGCCTGGCTGAAATGCGCATCCACGGTATAGATCTTTGCATGATGAATAATAAGGTCGGCTTGTTTTTTACTGCTGCAGCTCAAGCAAAGGAGGGCCATACAGCAAACGGGTAATAACTTCATGAGGGAGTATTATGTATAAAAACTAAATTTACGCACAGTTTTGAATATATGTATACGAAGGAAATAGAACGCACCCTTGCCCAGCTGGCCAAAACGCTGCTGGGTAAATTAAGCAAACAACAGCTGCTCAATAACCCGGAAGAAACACTGGAAGCCTTGCAGCGCGTGATCATTTACAATGACTGGCGCTATTATGTACAAAGCGATCCGGTGCTGAGCGACTTTGAATACGACCAGCTGTTTGCCTGGCTTAAACAGCTGGAGCAGGAAAATCCGCACCTGGTAAGTCCTGATTCGCCTACACAGCGGGTAGCGCTGGGCTTAAGCAAATCGTTCCCTACGGTGCAGCACCTGGTACCCATGCTGAGCCTCGACAACTCCTATAATTCCGACGACCTGGTAGACTGGGACCGCAAAGCACGCGAGCTCACCGGCCTTACAGATATTGAATATTGTATAGAGCCTAAATTCGACGGCGCCAGCATTTCCCTGATCTATGAAAATGACCGCCTGGTGCGGGGCGCCACCCGTGGCGATGGCGTAGCCGGGGAAGATATTACCGTGAACATCCGGCAGATCCGCAACATTCCCCTATCTGCCAACTTCAGCGCCTACGGCATTCAATCTATTGAGATCCGGGGCGAAGTGCTTATCAACAAAAATACTTTTAAAGCCTATAACGATCAGCGCACTGCAGATAACCTGCCGCCGCTGGCAAACCCGCGCAATGCCGCATCCGGCTCCCTGCGCATGGTAGATCCGCGCGAAGTAGCCAAACGCGGGCTGGAAGCTTTCCTGTACCACATGAGCTATCATGTAATGGATAAAGGAAAGGAAGAGCCTAAAGAGATCCAGACCCATAGCAATACGCTGGACCTCCTGAGCCACCTGGGTTTCCGTAGTCCCGGCAAAGAAAAGAAAGTAGTGAAAGGCATAGACGCCGTAATTGACTACGTATTGAAATTTGAAGAAGAAAGGGATAACCTGCCCTATGAAATAGATGGCATGGTGATAAAGGTAAATGACTATGCCCTGCAGGATAAGCTGGGTATGACCACCCACCACCCGCGCTGGGCCATTGCCTACAAATTCAAAGCCCGGCAGGCTACCAGCAAGCTGCGGAAAGTGGAGTTCCAGGTAGGCCGCACCGGCTCTATTACGCCGGTGGCTAAAATTGATCCCGTGCCCATTGGCGGTGTAACCGTGGGTTCTATTTCCCTGTTCAATGAAGATGTGGTAAAGGAAAAAGATCTGAAGATAGGCGATACCGTATTGGTAGAAAGAGCCGGTGATGTGATCCCCTACATTGTAAAATCTGTGGCTGACCTGCGCGATGGTTCTGAACAGGATATTGTATTTCCCAAGAACTGCCCCGTATGTAACAGCAAGCTGGAAAAGCCGGAAGGGGAAAGCGTTTGGCGCTGCCCGAATATTAACTGCGAAGCGCAGGTAATAGAACGCATGATCCATTTTGTGAGTAAAGATGCTATGGATATACGCAGTTTGGGCGAAAGCAATGTGCGTAAATTCTATACCCTGGGATTAATGAAAGATATTCCCGGCATTTATGAGATGGATTTTACTGAGCTGGCAAAGCTGGAAGGTTTTGGCAAAAAATCCCTGGATAACCTGCAATCGGCTATTGAGCAATCCAAAACACAGCCTCTGCACCGGCTGATCTTTGGCCTGGGCATCCGTTATGTCGGGGAAACCACCGCCAAAACACTGGCCAATGCCATTCATCACCTGTTAGACTATACGAATTGGACCGCGGAGCAGCTGCTGGAGCTGGAAGATATTGGTCCTAAAGTGGCCGGCTCCATTACCCAGTTCTTTGCCAATGCAGATAATATAGCCGTGCTGAAAAAGCTGGAATCGCTGGGTGTAACACTGGTCAATAATAAATCATCGCAATCCGGCAGTGGCAGCCTGGAAGGCCAAAGCTTCCTGTTCACCGGCACTTTAGCCAAACTGAAACGAAGCGATGCGGAGGAAATGGTAGAGCAGCAGGGCGGTAAAATATTGAGCGGCGTAAGCAGCAAGCTCAATTACCTGGTAGTAGGTGAAGATGCCGGCAGCAAGCTGGAAAAGGCAAAAAAGATCAACACCATCCGCATACTAACGGAGGATGAGTTTATAAAGATGATAGAAAGCTAATTCCCATGAACGAACAAGAAGCAGGACAGCATTGGAATGAAAATGCAGAAGCCTGGACGGTACTGGCCCGGGCAGGATTTGATATTCACCGGGATGGTTATAATACCCCCGCATTCTTTAAGCTGTTACCGGCAATAAAAGGACTTTCCGGGATTGATATTGGCTGCGGGGAAGGCGCCAATACCCGGCTATTGGCAAAGAATGGCGCCACTTTGCAGGCCGTTGATATTTCAGAGAATTTTATCGCGCACGCACAGGCAACGGAAGATAAAGAACCGTTAGGTATTACCTATTGCATAGCCAGCGCCGCTAAGCTGCCCTTTAATAACCAGCAGTTCGACTTTGCTACCTCCTTCATGTGCCTGATGGATATTCCCAACCCTGAAGAAGCCCTGAAAGAAGCTTTCCGGGTGTTGAAACCGGGCGGCTTTTTTCAATTCTCTATTACCCATCCCTGCTTTGATACCCCGCACCGGAAGAATTTAAGGAATGCAGCCGGTGAAACATATGCGGTAGAAATAGGGGGTTACTTTAATTACCAGAATGGAAAAGTAGCAGAATGGACCTTTAATAACGCACCCGGTGAGCTGAAGGAAAAATTCTCCAGCTTTAAAATACCTATGTTCAACAGAACGCTTACCCAATGGGTTAGCGCCATTGTTGATGCAGGCTTTCTGCTGGAGCGCATCAATGAGCCTTACCCCGATGATGAGGTGCTGGCAAAACATCCATCCTTACAGGATGCGCAGGTTGTACCGTATTTTTTACATTTCCTTTGCAGAAAACCAGCAGGAGTATAATAGCTATGGACGATAATTATTTTATGCAGCAGGCGCTGAAAGAAGCCCGCAAAGCTTTTGACGATGATGAAGTACCGGTAGGCGCCGTGGTAGTGATGAATGAGCAGGTTATTGGCCGCGGCTATAACCAGGTAGAGCGCCTGAACGATTGTACAGCCCATGCAGAGATGATAGCCTTAACAGCGGCCTTCAATTCGCTGGGCAGTAAATACCTGATGGAAGCAACCCTGTATGTAACCCTTGAGCCCTGCCTGATGTGCGCCGGCGCTTTATACTGGAGCAAAATAGGCCGCATTGTTTATGCTGCCCGTGATGATAAGCACAGCTACCGCCGCTCCACCGGCGAACACATTCCCTTTCACCCCAAAACCAGGCTGGAACAAGGCCCCGGCGAAACCGAAAGCCTGCAGCTGGTAAAGGCATTTTTCGAGAAGAGAAGAACGGAAAGGGGATAAGAATCATGAATTATCAAATACGAATTACGAATTGAGTAACCCATGAGAAATAGTGAGCGGGAAATTGAAGGTTACGCAACAATAGCATTACAACGATATTCCATTCTTGATAAACGCACTGCTGAATTTTTGCAGGTCCAAAGCAAGGACCTTGCCCGGCGTGACACGAACCACCAACGCCCATCAACCCTCCAAAGCCCACCCGCTTGACACCGCCTGATAACCCTCCAACCAGGCGGGCGCAGTCCGGCGTTGGACCTGCAAAATGAAGTCCCGCCAAATCATCAACAAAATACCCGCTCAAATCACCCCAGACAAAATTTCATTTCCAAAACTAAAATCCGTAATTTCAAATACAGCCTCTATAAAATCTACGTTACACAATTAATGATTATATAATACCCGCAGCCCCCCTATTATACGGTGCGGTACAGAACTTTTCCAAAATCTAAAATCCCAGGTCGAGACATGCAAAAATTTACACGTGTATTAACCAGTATGCTATTATGCATACTGATAGCCCCGGTGCTATTATTTGCCCAGGAAACAACCGCTGATATTGCGGACATTGTAAGCAGCCAGGAAGGCGCTGTGCTAACTTCAACAATACTTTTGGCCTGTCATCCACGCTGGGCGGGCAAACCGCTTCACAGCCCATTAGCCTGGATGCCATTGAGCAGATCCAGGTGAACATCTCCCCCTACGATGTAAGGCAGGGTGGGTTTTCCGGCGCAGGTATCAACAGCGTAACCAAAAGCGGCACCAATGAATTTAAAGGCTCCGTATATACCTACATTCAAACGCCCGGCTTACAGGGGCGTAAAGTAGGCAATGCAGAAGTGCCCAAACCGAATTTCAGCTATAACCTGCGTGGTTTTTCTGTAGGCGGCCCTATCATCCCTAATAAGCTGTTCTTCTTTATAAGCGCGGAGCAGGAAAGGATCAAGGCCCCTGCTACCAATCTTATAGCCAATAGTCCGGGCGGCATTGCAGGCGGTAACGTATCACAGGCCGTAGCCGATACGCTGGATAAGCTTAAGCAATTCCTGATAGATAAATATAGTTACAACCCCGGTGAGTACCAGGATTACAGCTACCGTACCCAAAGCGATAAGATCACCGCTAAGGTAGACTGGAACGTGAATGACTATAACACCTTTACCTTTAAATACAGCTACCTGAAATCTTTTAAGGATATTGCCGCCAGCAACAGCGGCGCGCCGGGTTCCGGCCGTCAGCCCAGCAATACCGGCCTGCCGTTTAGCGGTAGTGGTTACACCATCAATAATAATTTCAACATTTTTATTGCGGAGCTGAACACCCGTTTTGGTAATACCGCCGCCAATAAGTTCCAGGTAGGTTATTCGGCCCTGCGCGATTTCCGCAGCAGCCTTTCCGGCGGCAACTTTCCGCTTGTGGATATCCTGAACGGCCAGGGCGCCAGCTACACCGCTTTCGGGTATGAGCCTTTTACGTACAACAATAAGCTGAGCAGCGATATTTACCAGCTGTCCGACATTTTTACGATGTACAAAGGCGCGCATGAAATTACCCTCGGTACGCAAAACTATTACAAGCGTTTCCTGAACGGGTTTGCGCCTAACTATAATGGTAACTACCGCTTTAACAGCCTCACTGATTTTTATAACAGCGCTGTCAACGGCCTGCCGACTGCCTCCCGTTATGCGTTGCAGTATGCCAGCACAAAAGACGGCTCTTTCCCCTATGCTAAAATAGGCATGATGGAGCTAGGCCTTTTTGTGCAGGATAAATGGCGGGTGAACAACAACTTTACCCTCACTTACGGCCTGCGTATAGACCTGCCCATCTTCGACAATAAATTTACCCGAAACGATTCCCTGACCACTCTTATCTTCCGGGATGGCGTGCATGTAGATGTTGGACAAAAGCCAAACACCACGCCGCTCATCTCTCCCCGTGTGGGCTTTAACTGGGATGTAACGGGTAACAAAACCACGCAGGTACGCGGTGGCGCCGGTTTATTTGCAGGTGCGCCCCCGTCCGTATGGATCAGCAACCAGGCAGGTAACAACGGCGTACAGTTTGGCTCTTTCGTGGCACAAACCAGCGCTACCTCGCCTGCCATTCCTTACATCTTCAATGCCGATCCCAATGCTTACCGCCCTGCGGCAGGACAGCTCTCCACCTCCTATAACATAGCCGCTATCGACAAAAAATTCAAATACCCGCAGGTGCTAAAAGCCAGCCTGGCTGTTGACCAGGTGCTGCCCGGCGGCGTGGTAGCCACTTTGGAAGGTAACTACTCAAAAGACATTAACGCGGTATATTTCCAGAATGTGAACCTGCCTTCTACCGGCATTACACTGCAAGGTTCACCGGATAACCGTACCCGTTATACCACTTCGCAGATCTATGGTAAGCTACCGGTTAATACCCTCAGCCATCCTAATATCAGCGATGCTATCCTGATGCGCAACTCCAGCAAAGGCTATGCTTACTTTGTTACCTTCCAGCTGCAGAAGACCACGCAGAACCTGTATCTGAATGCAGCATATACCTACAGCAAATCACGCAGCATTAATGATGGCGGCTCCATTGCACAGGGTAACTGGCGCGACCGCCCCGTGAGCGGCGATCCGAATAGTAACGTACTGGGTTATACGAACTTTTATACGCCGCACCGTATCATCGCATCGGCCTCTTACCGCATTCCTTACGCCAAGTATTTTGCCACCTCTTTTGGATTTGTGTTTGAGGCTGCACCCAACGGCACAGTATCCTATACCTACAGCGGTGACCTGAACAACGATGGTTCCGGCGGTAACAATGACCTGATCTATATTCCGGCTTCGCAGAGCGAGATCAACCTGGTGCCGGTAGGTTATGGAGATGCCGGTTACAACCCGGCTACCAATGCCGACCAGCGTACCGCTGCACAGCTATGGAACCAGCTGAGCAACTTCATTAACCAGGATAATTACCTGAGCCAGCACAAAGGCCAGTATGCAGAGCGCAATGCCGTAACCCTCCCCTTCTACAAACGGATGGATGTGAATATTACGCAGGATTTTTACCTGTTCACCGGTAAAGATAAAACCAAGCATACCCTGCGTGTAACCTTTGATATTGTGAACGTAGGCAACCTGCTGAACCGCAGGTGGGGCGTATATAAAATATTCAACTCTACTTCCTTCCTGAAGTATGAAGGCATGCTGCGCGATGCCAATGGCGCTGCCACCAGCACACCGGCGTTCTCCTTCCCCTACCTGGATGCGAAGAACGAAATACCATTAACCAATTCCTGGAGAGATAATACTGCCGCAGTTTCCCGCTGGCAGGGACAGTTAGGGATCCGGTATATCTTTAATTAGAATTACGAATTATTCAATTACGAATTACAAATTGGGTTACTCATAACGAAAAGCCACCGGAATATCCGGTGGCTTTTTTATTGAACTACTCAATTCGTAATTGGTAATTATTAATTACTTCCTGTTGCCCGGTTCCATCAGCTTATTCAATCCCATCATCTGTTGCATGGTATGCTCCATGCCTTCAGAAGAACCGTCCAGGAATATCACGTTGCCTTTGCCGTTCTCAGCAAAGTGTTTAATGGCTTCCGTCCACATGGAGAACAGGATCACGGAAGTATCCAGGTTGGCCTGCTGCATTTCTTTGGCAGCCATGGTCATACCCTTGGCCACTTCTTCCCGGAACAGGGCCACACCCTGGCCGCGCAGCTGGGCAGCCTGCCGTTCTGCTTCTGCAGCTATTTTAATGGCGTTACCATCTGCTTCCGCCGCTTTGGTTTTGGTGATCAGCAAAGCCTGGCCTTCGTTCTCAGCAGCCGCTTTCAGGTTGTTGGAAGCCACTACCTGCGCCATGGATTTCATAATGGCGTCATCAAAGGTAATGTCGTTCATCTGCAGGTCCAGCAGGTGATAGCCCCAGCCTTCCAGGGTTTTATCTATCTGCTCTTTCACGTTCTCCGTAATTTCCCGGCGCAGGCCCAGCACTTCAGACTGGCGCTTGGTAGCCACAAAACCGCGGATACTGCCTTCAATGGTGCGGATGAGCGCCTGCATAAAGCTGCGTTCATCCATAAATTTAAAAGCTACGCTTTTAATGGTTTCTTCTTCCTGGTTCCATACGGCATACAACAGCATGGCCTTGAAATACACATTCGCCTGGTCAATGGTAATGGCCTGGAACTCCAGCTCCACAGAGCGGTTCTGGATAGAAATGCGTTTAAATACCTTTTCAATAATGGGGATCTTAAAGTTCAAACCGGGGCGCATGATACGGCTGTACTTGCCGAAAATAGTAGTAACTGCGATAGTACCTTGCTGGACGGTTACAAACGACGAAAAGAAAACCCAGAGAATTAAAAGGACGATAATTGTGGAAAGAACAATACTCGGCATATGCAGGGATTTGGATTTAAAGAATAAATATAACCAAATTGCCGAATATATATATTAAGGAAAAACAAACAACGGACGAAGGCCTTTTTCCGGTGGTCATAGTTAAACAGGGATCCCTGATACTATAACACTCACTAAATTAGTCGTGTTTCCCCGGTGATGAAATACCCAAGCTTGGGTATTTTTTAAAAAATTTTGTTAATATGTTCTTACTGGAAACCGATCTTACGGGCAATGGTCACCAGCTCGGTAGTGTTCCGCACCTTTAGCTTCAGGCGTATGTTCTTACGGTGGGTTTCCACTGTATGGCGGCTCAGGCTCAGCTGCTGGGCAATCTCTTTATTGTTCAAGCCCTTTACCGCAAGCGCCAGCACATCTTTTTCACGAAAGGTAAGCTTATGCAGCAGGCTCTCGTTCTGCCGGCGCAGCACCTCGCTCATTGCATCGGCCAGCTGGGTATGGGTGTCAATAGCCATGGTCAGGTCCAGGAAGGCGCAGATCACATCTTTAACCTCCCCGTTCTCCTCATGACTGAAAGGAATGGTTAAGCCCACCAGCCAGCGCCAGTCGCGCTGCCCACGGGGCCGTACCCGGGTTACGCCGCCAAAAATATTCTTATTGTTCTGGAAAGATTCCCGGGCAGTGCCGGTTATCTCAAAATCATCAGGGTGTATAAGCTGCCGGAAAAATTCCAGGCCCAGTGTATGCATTTCCGTTAAAGTATAGCCGGTAAAGGTTTCCATATATGCATTACACCAGTTTACCTGGTTGTTGCGCTGGTTGGCGGTAAACACCATTGCCGGCACATGATGCAGCATGTTTTCCAGCCATTGCACGCGTTGTTTCAATTGCTCATGCTCCTTCTGCAATGCTGCGGTGGACGGGTTTGATTTCATGCCAGGGTCTTCAGTCTGCATACGTTAAGTTTTAAACAAACAATAGTGAAAACGGGCTCTCACGTATTAGCATATACGAAAAAATATGTATATGAAAAGCTGTTGCAACGCTTATTCTGTAAATTTAAAATAAAAACCCATATGTGCAAGGTTATTTTGCGGGCAAACTAACGTCCGCCCAGTCTATGGACTATAGTCCATAGACCGCTGCCTGTATCAATTCCGCCAGGGCTAACATAATGCTGAGCCAGTAATGCTATTTCCGCAATCTTTTATATTATTTAAACCCCTGTTAACAATCCCTGTAATCCTTTGCACCGCTGCTATATGCTGTATGCCATGGTTCATGGACTATGGTCTATGGACTAACTATGTTTGATTATTCCCCTATTAGGCAGTAAATTTGAAACCCGTAAAATTTATACTTATTCATTAACCATAAAAAATCAAGTTATGGCATTTACACTCCCGAGCTTACCATATGCTACCGACGCATTGGAACCGCATATTGATAAAACCACCATGGAAATTCACCATGGCAAACACCACCAGGCTTATGTAGATAACCTGAATAAAGCCGTTGCCGGTACTGAGCATGAAAATAAATCACTGGATGAGCTGGTAGCCAGCGCCGGTAAAATAAGCCCTGCTGTACGCAACAATGGTGGTGGCCACTGGAATCACAGCTTCTTCTGGCAGATCCTGGGCCCCAATGCAGGCGGCGAACCCAAAGGCGCACTGGCCGAAGCTATTAAAAGCACCTTTGGCTCTTTTGATGAGTTTAAAGAAAAGCTGAACGCTGCCGGCGCTACCCGCTTTGGTTCCGGCTGGGCCTGGCTGATCGTTAAAGACGGCAAGCTGGAAGTAACCTCTACTCCCAACCAGGACAATCCCCTGATGGATGTAGCTGAGGTTAAAGGCACCCCTGTTTTAGGTGTGGACGTATGGGAACATGCTTACTACCTGAAATACCAGAACCGCCGCCCGGAATACCTGAAAGCATTCTGGAACGCTGTTAACTGGGACGCCGTTAGCAAAAACTATGATGCAGCAGTGAAAAAATAGTCACCATCTGCTATCTATAACAAAAAAAGCATCTCAGGTACCTGAGATGCTTTTTTTTATGTGCAGATTATAGATGTGCAGATGTGCAAATGAATTTCCATCTGCACATCCGCATATCTGCACATTTGCAATTATTTCAGCTCTTTGATCTTTATATTCTTAAACCATATTTCGCTGCCATGGTCCTGCAGGTCTATATGGCCTTTTTTGGTAGCGCCATAACCTTTGGCATCTTTCCATTTACCGGTTTCCTTGGCTTTCTTCCACTCCGGTGAGCCAATGGTATATTCAGCTGTTTTTTGCCCGTTCAGCCAATGTTCCACATGCCCCTTATTTACAATAATGCGGGCCTGGTTCCATTCGCCAATGGGTTTTGCGGCAGCCACCAGCGGATCGCCCATGGCGTAGTTAGCGCCGGTCTTTTGCCAGCCTTCCAGCTTCTCAGGGAAATTCTCATCATCTATCAGCTGGTATTCCGGGCCGCTCTTATACGCCGCATCAAATTCTTCTGATGCCAGGTAAATAATACCGCTGTTGCCTTTGGGAGCCAGCTTCCAGTCGGCCTGCAGCTCAAAATTATCATAAGTGCCATCGGAAGTAAGGTCGGCTCTTTTATCGCTCTTATCTTTTTCGCTGCCCAGGCAGTGCAGGGTACCATTTTCAGCAACCCAGCTGTTGGAGGTTTTGCCTTTGTAAATATGCCAGCCATCCAGGTTTTGCCCGTTAAACAAAAGCTGCCAGCCGTCTGCTTTTTCAGCATCGGTCAATACATTGGCCGGCGCGGTATCTGCGGTTGGCGCGGTAGCAGCGGCGGTAGTATCAGCGCTCACAGTAGTGGAATCGGTGCTGCTTTCCGGGGTAGATGCATTACCGCATGCCATTGCTGCAACGGTTAACACAGATAAAGCCGGAACAAATAATTTTCTCATGATCATTATTTTTTACTTGTTTATCAATTTCAGGTCTTTCGGGTCCCATCCAATAATTTTATTCTGGAAATAGCTGTCGTTACACAGCAATGCCGGTGCGGCTGCACGGTAGCCGAACAGCGCATCTTCATGCACCTTACCACCGGTACGCATTGCATTGAACAGGTTATAGAAGTGATCAAAGTGCGCGCCTTTATAACCCTGATCTGCTACATACTCCAGCTTCTCAGGCGGCAGCATGCTTTTCCGGTCATATACATATTGACGCCCGTTAGCGTTAGCAGCGCCTTCCGTTTTTTTACTCTTCAGCAAAGGATCTTCCTCATCTCCTTTATTCCGCAGCAGGGTTACCTTATCCCACTCTACCGTCATTGACCCTTCACTTCCTACCATGCGCAGGTAGTTGGTGCCACCGGTACCATCCACAAAATTCACGCGCAGCGACAGGTTAAAGGCAGGATGCGCGGCTGTTTCCGGGTAATCGAACATACCCAGCATAATGTCCGGCACCTCGCGCCCATCATTCCAGTAACGCAGGCCGCCCGTTGCCATTACTTTATTGGGGCCTATGGAGCCGGTTACAAAGTGCAGGCTGGAGAACAGGTGCACAAACAGGTCGCCGGAAACACCGGTTCCATAATCTCTATAATTACGCCAGCGGAAAAAACGCAGCGGGTCAAATTCGCGTTTAGGCGCATGCAGCAGGTAAGTTTCCCAATCCACTGTTTTAGGCGATGCATCTGCCGGTATGGGATACTGCCAGGCGCCCTGTGGCGACATACGCGCCCAAAAACCTTCCGCGTAGTTCAGCTTACCAATAGCGCCGTCTTTCAGCAGCTGCCGGGCTTTTTCATTACCCAGTGAGCTCATACCCTGGCTGCCTACCTGGTACACCACCTTGCCATTCTTTTGCTGCGCTTCCACCACGGCAGGGCCTTCGCCTATCTCATGTACCATGGGCTTTTCACAGTACACGGATTTGCCTTTATTCATGGCAGCCACCGAAATATCCTTATGCCAGAAATCAGGCGTGGCAATGATCACGGCATCCACATCCTTACGCTCCAGTATCTCTTTGTAATCACGGGTAGTGTAAATATCATTACCCCATTTCTTTTTAGCATCCGCCAAACGGCCGTCGTACAGGTCACAGGCCGCAATCAGTTTTACGCCCGGTACGGTAATAGCCGTATTGGTATCCGCGCTGCCCATACCACCGGCGCCTATCAGCGCAATCTGGATCTGGTCATTGGCACTGTACTTTTCGCGTATGCGTGACAGTGATTCCAGGTTACGCTTTTTATCGGCAGCGGTAATAATGCTTGGGAACAGGGAAGCGCCTACTACTCCTTTGGCTAGTTTACTGATAAACCCTCTGCGGGAATTTTCCATCGAATTTTCAGACATGTTTTTCCGGTTTGATGTTAGATAACGTGATTTGGTTGACAGAAGGCTTTTAATTTATGACTTAAATGCGGGAAATCATAATTTAATTCACTGCAGCAGCACCAGCTTAGCCGCTACGGGTAAGTGGTCCGATGCATAGCGTTCCGGGATCACGATATGTTCTATTACGCGAAAAGCCTTTGCCGGCGCATAGGCTACCAGGTCTATGGTGCGGTTAGGCGCATCCACCGGGATGGTGAACGGACAATTATCGCAGGTGCGGGTAAAAGCGCTGTCCAGCACCTGTATGGCGGCGCTGCCCGGCTTCGCGTTAAAGTCACCGGCCAGTATTACCGGCATGCCTGCCTGGCCCAGTAAGCGGCTTATTTCACGCATTTGTAACAAGCGGTCGGTATCCGGTTTTAATACATCCAGGTGTGTGCTGGCCATCATTACACGCCGGCCGTTCTGCAGCTTTACCGTAACCGTGCATAAGGCACGCGGCTCCCCTTTGGAGCCAGGGGCAGATGGCAGGTGATAAGCATGCCCCTCCTGTATAGGATAGCGGGATAGCACGGCAATGCCATACTCACCGCCATCATAAGGTATGCCTGGTGCAAACTGTGCGTGCATGCCGGTTTTGGCTGCCAGCACTTCCGCCTCATGCACATCGCGGCCGGAGCGGCCGGTATGCACATCCACTTCCTGCAAGGCCACAAAATCAGGATGCTGCCGGTTAATAACACCGGCAATAGCATCCAGGTCTATTACATCTTTTTTAGACGGCGGGTTGGCATGATGAATATTATAGGTTAATACCTTAATAGTATCAACAGGCATGGTTTCCGTTCCTGTGGCTGTTTTGTTAGTGCTGCATGCAGCCAGCAAAATGCACAGGTTTATTATTACACAATACTTCATAATATTTCATTTACTCCCATCCCTGGTTCTGCCCCAGCTCAGTATTCCGCTGGAACTGTGTTAAGGGTATGGGCCACAGGTAATTCTTGGGATCAACAAAACGGCGGCCTGTATTCACGATCATGTAACCATTTGCATCAACCGGCACACTGGCTACATACTGCTGCATATAGCTGGGCACAAAAGCTTTTTTCATGCCTTTTACATCTTCGGCCAGCAGGCTGCCCTGTTTCCAGCGCAGCAGGTCAAAGTAACGCTGCCCTTCCAGCGCCAGCTCTACACGGCGCTCCCGGCGTATTTCAGTGCGCAGGTCCACACCCCAGGCGCCCAGTTCCGCAATGATCATGTGGTGCATGCCTACACGGTCGCGGAGCTTGTTGATGGTTATATCCAGGTCGGCCTGTGTAAGCTTGCCCTGCATTTCACGTGCTTCTGCATAATTCAGCAGCACTTCTGCCAGGCGCATGATATGAATGTCGTTCGGATCTTTGTTGTAGGTAGCTACTGCCGATACTGTTACATACTTGGTAAAGTAATAACCGGTAGCAGTTACGCTGCCTTTTTTATCTGAATTGAATTTGGGCAGGTTAAAAATGTCGGAAGGGTTGGCATCCTGGTCGCCATCATCCTTACCACCCCAGCTGCCGCCAGGCGCCAGTATGGTTTGCGGCATGCGCGGGTCGCGGTTCTTAAACACATCCCCATACGCCTGCTGCGCACCTTCATTGTACAAGGGTGATTTTTCGATGGGCATACCATCGGTGCACAAATAAGCATCCACCAGCGATTTGGTAGGACAAAAGCGGGAGGTTTGATCCGGCACCTGGCATTCCCGGCTCATGTTGTGCATAGATACATCTATGAGGTACAACCTGGCCAGTATGGTTTCTTTATTAGCGCCTGCGCTTAGCTTGCCTTTTTGGGTGAACAGCTCATTGTAGCTATTTTCGCCGCCGGCTGTGTACAGCTGGTATACGTTCAGGTCCATCACTGCTTTGGCAGCTGCTTCCGCTACATCATACTTGCCGTAGAACAGCGCTACGCGCGACTTCCAGCCCAGTGCAGCGCCTTTGGTGATACGGCCCAGGTCTGCGGCGGCATAGGTGGCCGGCAGCTCCGTGGCAGCCGAATCCAGCTGCTGTAATATAAAATCCACTACCTGTGCGCGCGGTGTACGGGGGCCATACACCATATCATCGCCAATGTTCAGGGTATTGGTCACCAGCGGTATATCCCCGTAAAAAAAGCTCAGGTAGCTGTACAGGAAAGCACGCAGAAAACGTACCTCGCCGGCATACTGGTTCATTTTTGCCGGCTGAATACCGGTGGCTTTCTGGTAGTTCTCTAAAAAGTGATTACAGCGGCGTATGCCTTTATACTGGTTCACCCACTCTGAGTTAACGGTACCCAGGGTAAAGTCATAGTTGCCGGTGGAAATGGCCAGGTAATCGCTCATGGGCGGGTACACGGTATTATCGCCCATGTTCTCCATATCCACTACGTTCTTGCCTTTCAGGTAATCGTAGCAGGCGTTCACGGCCAGCTTTAGCTGTCCTTCCGTTTTCCAGAACTCATCGTTGGGAATTGCATCCAGCGCGCCGCGGTCCAGGAAATCTTTGGAGCAGCCGGCAAAAAAACAAACCGCTGTTATGCACAGGGCTATACGTAATATATGTTGCTGCATGGCAGTGATCATTTAAAGTTAATGTTAAGACCAAACACAAAGGTTTTCACCTGCGGGTAAGTACCGCCGCTGGTGGTAACCGTTTCCGGGTCATAGGCGTAAAAGAAATTGGTTTTGGCGAACAGGTTGTCCATTGATACGTAGGCGCGTAACCGTTGTATGCGCAGGCGGCTGGTCCAGTTACCGGGCAGTGTGTAACCGATCTGTATATTTTTCAGGCGCAGGTAAGCGGCGTCCTGCAGCCAGTAGTCCGACTGGCGGGCCGTGGTATTACGCGTATCCAGGTAAGTAAAGCGCGGGTACCAGGCATGCGTGTTTTCGGGTGTCCAGTGGTCGCGGTGCACTTCCTGCGGGTAAGAGCCATATGCCTGGAACGTATGAATGCCAATGCTGCTGATATAACCATTGCCTTTACCCACTCCCTGTATAAAAAAGGAAAAGTCAATATTCTTCCAGCCAAAGTTGCCGCGCAGGGAATAGGTATAACGCGGGAAAGCGTCGCCTATTACAGTACGGTCTTTATCGGCTGTTATCTTGCCATCACCATTCAGATCGCGGTACTTAAGATCACCGGGGGCCACCTTTCCATTGTCTGCATCAAAAATGGCAAACTTGGGTACCAGCTTACCGCCGGCATCTTTGGTAAAATCACCTTCCTGTGCTAAACCATCTGTACGGTAACCATAAAATGCATTAATGGGATAGCCGACCTGCAGTATCCTGTTATCCAGCACCGGCGGGGCGCCGCCCAGGTTTAATACCTTGTTGCGCACATCAGACAGCTGAGCGGTGAAACCGTAGCTGAAGTCTTTGATCTGGTCTGTCCATCCTACACTTAGCTCCCAGCCTTTGTTAGATACGTCGCCTGCATTCTGGTCCGGTACTTCCAGGCCTAAGATGTCGGGCTGCGGTACTTTCAGCTGCACGTCCTTTGTTTGTTTATCAAACCAGTCAGCGCTTACAGAAAGGCGGTTGTTAAAGAAGGCCAGGTCAAGGCCTATGTTCAGCATGTTCACTTTTTCCCAGCGCAGCAGCGGGTTAGCCAGGTTGGTTTGCGCTACTCCCCTGGTAAGTATGTTACCTATGGGCATAGTGCCTACGCCGGTTAATACCTGCATGTAAGGATACCATTCTGAATAGGCAGTACCATCCGCCCCATACTGGTTACCCAGGCTGCCATAGGATGCGCGTAACTTACCTTCGCTTAACCAGCGGGTAATGCTGCTGTTCTTTACAAAGTTTTCCTGCGTAAAACGCCAGCCGGCAGATGCGGATGGGAAAGTACCATAACGCCGGTCAGGAGAATAACGGGATGATCCATCATAGCGTACATTCAGCTCCAGCAAGTACTTCTCATTAAAGTCATAGTTCAAACGGCCAAACCAGGAGCGCAGCGCATACTGGTAACCATCGCCGGTAGCATTCGGGTTATCGGAGCCCAGGTTAAACACCGGCACATCATCACTGGAAAAGTTCTGTTTGCTGGCTGCCCAGGATTCATAGCGGTATGATTCCTGCTGGTAGCCAGCCAGCACTTTAAAATTGTGCTTGTCCAGCTTGAACGCATAATTCAATAAGCCGGACAGGTTTTCCATTCGGCTGGTATAATCCCGCATTTCCAGGCTGTTGCTGGTAGCATTGCTGTACCAGAAAGCGCCGGTATCCGGGTAGTAATAATCTAATTTACGGCTAAAGGTGCTGCGGCGCTGGTTAATGATGTTGGTGCCGTATTGCCCTGTAAAATCAAGGTTCTTCCAGATGTGCACCTTGGCAGAAACATTGCCTGTTACTTCCTGTGATTTAAAGTTGTTGTAACCTCCATCCGTAGCAATAGCTACCGGGTTGCTGGAACCGCCGCCATAGCCCCAGGTACCGTTGCTGAACTTTACCGGGTTCAATGGCGACATGGTGAGGGAAGTATAAATAGGTCCTGAATCTGCGTCCGTGCCACCTGCTGGCTGGTTCTGCGTACGGTCAATATACCCCAGGTTACCATCAATATCTACAATGTCAAATAAACGCATGGCGTTTAACCGTGCGCGTACGTTATTACGTACGGCGCTATACTGGTCGCCCACTACCAGGCCATCCTGGTTTTGCCGGCCAAAAGAAAGGTAATACGTAACATCCTGCGAACCGCCGTTTATGCTCAGGTTATGCTCCTGCTGCGGCGCTGTGCTTTTGAACAAGGCTTTAGGCCAGTTGGTATTGGCAAAATAATCCGGGTCTGTACCGTCTTTTGCTTTCTGAATATCTTCTGCGGTATAGGTTTCCGGCAGGTTCACATTACGCTGCGCTTCATTCAGCATTTCCATATATTCCGGCGCGCTTACCATTTTAGGCAGCGCATACGGCTTTTGTATGCCATAGTAGCCATTATAGCTCAGCATCGGCTTCTGGTTCTGCTTTCCTTTCCTGGTAGTTACCAGTATAACACCATTGGCCGCACGGGAGCCGTAAATAGCGGCAGAAGCAGCGTCTTTTAATACAGATACGCTTTCAATATCTGTTGGGTTCAGGAAATTAATATCACCGGGGATGCCATCGATCAATATAAAGGGATTGGCATTGTTGGTGGTACCTGTACCGCGTATGCGCAGCGTAGCGCCGCCTGCACCGGGAAAACCGGTGTTGTTGATGGCCGTTAAGCCGGGCAGCAGGCCCTGTAAGGCGGTGGACATGGAGGTTACCGGGCGGCCGGCCAGCTCTTTTTCCCCTACCATGGCTACTGCACCGGTAAGGTTCACTTTCTTTTGTGTACCATAACCTACTACAACTACCTGGTTCAGCTGCCGTGTATCTTCATTCAGCACTACATCTATCTGCTGCTGATCGCCCACTGCAATTTCTTTAGGCAGGTATCCTACATAAGAAAATAACAGCACCGCGTTGCTGCCGGTTACATTGATCTCAAAACGGCCGTCGGCATTGGTTACAGCGCCGTTACCCGTACCTCTTACTGTAACTGTTACACCAGGCAGCGGAATATTACCGGCGCCCCTTACGGTGCCGCTTATACGCTGTACCTGTATATTATTCCAGTAGCGGTTATCATATGCCGTGTTGTTTACGGCGCTGATCCTTTGGCCCAGGAACTGCAGGTTAGCAGGCGCATTGGCGTTGTTACTGCCGGGAGAGGAAGGTGTATCTTCCTCTGTAGATGAAATGGCAAACTGTTGTGCGGTGATCTGCTTCAGCTCTAAGCCGTAAGGTTTAATTACATTCAGCAGGGAACGCACAAATGCTTTTTCTTTAAAATTTTCTTTCCCGGCATTTATTTTCAGCTGCAGCAGCTCTGATCTGCAAATGAAGCTTACATCGTGCTGCTTTTCTATTACCTGTAATATTTCTCCCAGTGTTTGCACTTGTTTGCGTGCTACCTGTGAGGGGTACATGTTGTAGGCCGGTGTATTAATGGCCGCCAGGTCCTGTGCATGCAGGGAAGGCCCCACCAAACAGGCCGCACATAGCAATGCGTAGCCACCCATTATTTTTAACGGTACATTTGTCAGCATATCAGGGATTTTATTTTTTATTTTTTTGGTCGAATAAAGACCGTGTCTCCGCTTTTTTCAATTTTTACATTCAGCGCAAAGGCTAAAGTTTCCAGCAGCAGCTTTTCATCTTTTACGCGTAACCCGCCAGAAAGCTTTGTACGCGCCAGTTCCGCCGTACTAATACGCACCTGGTAACCATAAATATCTTCTATGTAAGCAGCCATTTCCTGCAGGGTTACATTTTGCAGCTGCTGCCTTTCATCTTTCCATACCGCATATAGATCTGCATTTACTTTTTTCTTGATGACCTTATTCTTCTTTACAGCATATTGTACAAAATCGCCGGGAGCCAGCAACAGCGGATGCTCCGGCAGCTCGTTAAACCGCACTTTTATTTTACCCGTGTTCAGGGTTACATTCGTAAAGGCAGTATCTTTCTTTACGTTGAACGAGGTGCCCAGTACATCAATATCCAGGTTACCGCTGTGTACTATAAAAGTCTGCGCGGCAGCCGGCTTAATATCAAAAAATGCTTCCCCTTCCAGCCACACTTCCCGCTTACCATTGGCAGCCCAGTTGGCGTGAAAGGATACGGATGCTTTGGCATTTAATATTACTTTGGAACTATCCGGCAGCCATATGGTACGCACCCCATCTGCCAGGCCAGTATACTCCACTCTGGCAGGCTGCTTTGGTAATAATTGCCGGCCTATGAGCGCCATGGAACCCACTACCACAGCGGCGGCAGCCCACCACCATATTTTACGCGGCCCTTTTTCTTTTATTACCGGCTGCTGTTTTTGTTCCCAGGCCGCAATACGGTCCAGGCTACGTTCCAGCGATGCGTTTATCATCAGCTGCGAGGGCAGCTCCTCCTTAAACTGTAACCCCAGTATAAAAGCGCGCGCAGCCGCTGTTTGCGCCTGTTTATGCGGATGCGCTGCTATCCAGGTATTCCAGAAAGCATCACTTGCTGCTGTGGGAAATTTTACCCATTGCAGGAAATGATCATCGGCAATAAAATCGCTTATATCAAAATGTTCGTAATCCGTTGGTTGCTCCATTTTGTGGTGTTACAGGTATAGGAGCGGGGAGGTTTACCTTTTACCCCACGGGAATAAAACTTTTTTAAAAAAATTTTAAAGGAGGGAGGAATCCTGCGCTGAGCAGATGAGAAGGGATAGCTGCATGCTGCCCAGCGCCGCTGCCAGCGGGGCCAGTGAGAGCACAGCTTTTACAAGCGGGGTGGCATTATATGCATCGCGCAGCATAAGGATGGCGCGGGCTACTAATTTATAGGTGGCTTTAACAGAGATATTTAAAATGTCTGCGATCTCCTCGTAGCTCATGTTCTCATAAAAGCGGAAGAACACCGCTTCTTTTTGCCGGGGCGTTAAGCGGCGCATGGCATTGCGCAGCACCTGCAGCTGCTCCTGCGCCTCTTCTGCAACTACGCGCTGCTGCTCTGCAGATATTTCCAGCGCAAAGGCATAATTATCGGTAGCTGCAATATTTTCCTGGATCTTTTTATATCGGGCAAGGAGATTTAATAAATAATGCCGGAACGATACAAACAGGTAGCTCTTTAATTCCTTTACTGCTGCCAGCTTTTCACGGTTGGCCCAAAAGCGCACAAAGATCTCCTGTATGCTGTCTTCTATCAGCGCAGCATCTACCGTGAACTTGCAGCCATAATTAAATAAGCGGGGATAATACAACTTGTAGATACATGCATATGCATTTTTATCGCCCCCTTTGCAAGCCTCCCAGATAGCAGGATCTATATGTTGTTGATCATTCATTCACACCAAAACTGGAAACGTAAAATTATCAATATTGACCGCGCTGTTGTGTTATCTTTCAATTAAGAAATGCCTTTTCTGTAGTTTGGTTGATGGTAATAACGTGGAATTTATAAAGTACTTACATCCTTAAGTGTTCCCAAACTAAGAAAAAAAACAGAATTCCAATAGTAAAAACAAAAATGCCGCAAAACCTTGCTGGTCCTGCGGCATCTGCGCTTGTGCATGTTACAACAAATATTTTATTTCAGTAATCGCTGGTATTCCTGTGGGTTGTGGAACAGGCGTATGGATTCATTCACCTCGTTATCCCAGGCCAGGGACCGCTCTATACGGCCCTTTTGCAAATAATAACGGTTGGCTATTTCTTCTTCCAGCAGGCGTTTGATCTCTGTTTTATTTTTCAGCAGGTCCTGCTTTTTATCATGCCGCATTTTCTGCTGCAATGCTTCAAACTCTTTGCTTACTGCGTCATAATACTTTTCCTTGCGCGCGGTGGACTGAAAACTTTCCAGCGCTTCCTCACTATGTGTTTTGTAGCTGTAATCCTTACCATCCAGGAAGCGCAGAAAATCTGTAAAATCATCTTCGCTCAGCTGAAAGCTGCCTGCAGCGGCTATTTTAGGATGCGCGTAATAGTATTGGGTGGCGTAGTCAAAAATGTATTGCTTGCGTAATAAGGTAATGGCTACCTGGCTCAGGAACTGCGGCTCTACCTGCGCATCCGGCTCAATACCGCCACCATCTTTTACCTTGCGGCCGGCCAGGGTGGTAAAGGAGCGGCGCATAGAATCGGGCACATAGTCCACCTCACCTTCCTGGTTACGGTGGCTGTAATCAATGGCCTGTATGCAGCGGCCGCTGGGGGTGTAATATTTAGCGGTAGTTACTTTCAGCTTGGCATTGTAAGGCAGGGGGCGCGTGGTTTGTACCAGCCCTTTCCCAAAAGAGCGCTGCCCTACTACCAGCCCGCGGTCCAGGTCCTGCACGGCGCCGGCTACAATTTCAGAGGCGGAGGCAGAGGAGCGGTTGGTGAGCACTACCAGCGGCATATTAATATCTGCTGCGGCCTGCTGGGTTTTATATTCCCGGTCCCAGTTCTTTACTTTTCCCTTGGTGCTTACGATCAGCTTATTTTTATCTACCCATATGTTGGATACGTTCACCGCTTCATCCAGCAGCCCGCCGGGGTTGCCCCGCAGGTCCAGGATCACGCCTTTCAGCCCCGGGTGCTCCTGTTTCAGCCTTTCAAAGGTCATTTGCACCTGTGCGCCGCTATTTTCTGTGAACTGCACCATTTTAATATAGGCCACATCACTGCTTACCATACCGGAATAGCTTACCGGCATTACATTGATCTCCTGCCGTACGATCTTTTTAGTGGTTTCCTCCCCGGTGAACGGGTTTTTCAGCAGCATATCCAGGCTGGTGCCGGCATTGCCTTTCAGCATACGGCTAATCTCCTCCTGATCCATGCCCTTGGTAGGCTTACCATCCAGCGATAATAATATATCACCGGGTTTAACGCCTGCCCGGTGCATAGGGCTGCCTTCATAAATATCCGTGATCACGGTGGTATCGCCCAGGGTGTTGATGGATGCGCCTACCCCGCCGTATTTGCCGGTGGCCATAAACTTCAGATCGTCCAGGTTCTCTTCGGGAATAAAATCCGTGTAGGGATCTGTTTCCTCCAGCATGGATTCAATGCCTTTATGCATTACTTTTTCGGGCGAAAGGTCATCTACATAGTAGGTGTTCAGCTCCCGGTAAAAAGCGGCAAAAATGTCCAGGTTCTTGGCTATCTGGAAGTATTTATCACTTTCATTAAAGGCCAGTAAACCGGCGCCGCCGGCGGCCAGTAATAATACCAGCAGCAGTAGTTTTCTTCTTTTATTAAAGAGGTTGCGCATAGATCGTATTCAGTAAGGTGATTTTGATAAGCTGTTCATCAGGGTACCGGATCATAGCCATGCCCGCCCCAGGGATGGCAGGACAGGATACGTTTTGCAGTGAGGTAGCCCCCTTTGAAAAGTCCATATTTTTTAAATGCTGTGATGCCATATTCCGAACAGGAGGGTGTATAACGGCATTTTGCGCCCAGTAAAGGCGATATGAACCATTGATATACCTTGATCAAACCAATAAACGGGATCCCCAGCCAGCGTGTCAGATGCTTCATTATGCTTATGGTTAGATAGCCTGCTAAAGGTACTGCTAATTAACGCCGGCAGGCCATTTGGCCCTGCCCTGCTTAACAATTTAACATTTTATGCAGGCTTGCCTGTTTCTTTTTGCAAACGCTCTAAAATTACCGAAATTTTGTGGTGGAGGGTGCTGAGGGGGGCTATTTTTTTATCGGTATAAATGAGGAAAACGGCCAGCTGCAGGGAGTGTTGCTGCAGGTGATCATATAAAACCTGCTTTTGCAGGCGCCAGGCTTCGCGGCCCAGGCGTTTTACGCGGTTACGGTCCACCGCGCGGGGAAAGTGCCGGGAAGCGGCTGTAAAACCCACCTGCACGGGCGGGGCGCCGGCAGGTAGCTGTACCGGCAGGTAAATGATGCGGTATGGAAAAACAGAAAACGCTTTTCCGTCCCGAAAAAGCGTTTCAATCAGTTTCCTGCTTTTTAACCTTTCTTCCCGTTTAAAAGAATAAGCTTTTATAGCGTATTGAGTTTTGCGATCTTATTTCAGCTTGCGCTCGTCAGAAACCGTCAGCTTCTTACGGCCTTTTGCCCTGCGGGATGCCAGTACCTTACGGCCATTAGCAGTTTCCATTCTCTTTCTGAAGCCGTGTACGCTCTTTCTGCGTCTGTTATGCGGTTGAAAAGTACGTTTCATTTTCTTTGTGTTTTACCTGGACTATACAAAAATCCGCCGGGACGGATATCCTGTTTTCAAAATGGAAGGCAAAGGTAGGGATTTCTTTTAAATATGCTGCAAAAAGTTTCTTGAAAGTTTCTCGAATTCCAAAAGTTCCCGGAATGGTCATGGAATGTTCTTAAACCCTTCACTAAAACCGCCTCAAAGCCCTCAAAACTGCCGGTAAAAGGCATTCTGATCGTTCTCCCCATCTCTCCGTTACCTGCCCGCAATTATCGTCGCCGCCCTCACTCCTTCCCTAAAAGCAAAAACCTGCCTTGTGTCCATGCAGGGCAGGTTTTTACCAATAGTATTCAATCAAATTATTTTACGCCTAATTTGGTTTTTACGGGAGCCAGCAGGTCGTCACCGGCAGGTGATACCAGCAGTACGCCTACAGAGCTATCCAGCACATAACCGTAACCTTTTTCTTTGGCTACATCTTCAATGGCCTTACGGGCTTTATCGTAGATGGGTTTCAGCACTTCCTGGCGCTTAGCATCTATCTTCTGGTCAGCAGCAGAGCGGTATTCTTCAATACGTTTCTGAATATCCTGTATTTCTTTGCCTTTGATCTCTTTCATGTTATCCGTCATGCTGGCAGCCTGCGCGTCAAAATCCTTCATTTTCTTGGTGTACTCATCCACCAGGCCCTTACCATCAGCTTCCAGGGATTGTGCATAGGTTTGGAGGGTAGTTTGTGCCGTTTTAGTTTCAGGCATTGCATCCAGCAGCGCCTGCGTATTGATGTGTGCTACTTTCGTCTGCGCCATTGCATTTACGCCGAATAAACCGGAAACAGCTACAAAAGCAATAATTACATACTTCTTCATGATGTTGTCTGTGTTTAAAAAAATTTTAAATCTTATTGGTTAAAAAATGGTTTACTTTTTCTTTACTCCCAGCGCCGTTAGAATGTCTTCGCTCTTATCCAGCTTGGGATCTGAAAAAATAACGGTAATGCCCCCTGATTTATCCAGCACAAAGTCGTACATCCTGCTGGCAGCCAGCTTCTGTACAGCGTTGTAGATCTTATCTTGTATGGGTTTGATCAGCTCTTCCCGCTTTTTAAACAGATCACCCTCATAACCAAAGCGTTTACGTTGCAGGTCCTTGGCGTCTTTCTCCTTCGCTACTATCTCGTCCTCTCTTTTATGTTTCAGTTCATCCGTAAGCATTACCTGCTCTGCCTGATATGCCTTGTACATCTTGTCAATATCCTGGAACTTGGCATCTATCTCTTTCTGCCACTGGTCTGCAATCGCATCCAGCTTGGTTTGTGCATCTTTATAATCAGGAATGCTTTCCAGTATATACTTTGTGTCTATCACACAATACCGTTGCGCATTCGCCGCACAGGCAGCAACGAGGATAACAGCTAATGTGATGAATAGTTTTTTCATTTAGTATGGATTTTAGTTCGCTACTTTTTTAGAAAACGCAATATAAAGTTTATAATTTATTCTAACATCAATCTAACACTGAACTAACACGCTAAGCCCCCTTATTCCGGCTCAAAGCCCAACATAAATGTGAATTTAGCCGCATCTTTTAACCCATTGCCGGGGGTCAAACGGTCAAAACCTATGCCATAGTCAAATCCAAGCAAACCAAACATGGGCAGGTAAAAGCGCATACCCAAACCGGCGGAGCGGCGCAGGCGGAACGGGTTGTACTCATTAAAGTCGCGGTAACCGTTAGCTGCTTCCAGGAACGCCAGACCAAAGATGGTAGAGCTGGGATTCAGGCTAAGCGGGTAACGCAGCTCCATTACATATTTGTTGAAGATGGTAAACCCTTCATAACCAACCGGCTGCCCGTTCTCCGGGTTCAGCTTCGGATTGCTGGTATAATATACCGGGTAACCGCGCTGGGAAATAATGTCACGGTCATAGATCGCAAAGTTGCTCAAACCATCGCCACCTAATTCAAAGCGGCCGAAGGGCGACAGCGTGGTGCGGTTGTTATACCGGCTGATGTAACCGAATTTGGCAGCCACCTTCAGCACAAAGGATTTATTATCTGTGCCTTTAGGTTTGGTTAATGGTACATACCATTCTGCATTAAAGCGGTATTTCTGGTATTCTATGAAGTTGAACTGGTCGGCAATGGATTCTTTGGTGTAATCCTTATCAGGATTGAACAAAGAGTAAGGCGGTGTGAACTGGCCGCTGATAAGGAAGTTGGAACCGCTTCTGGGAAAGATCTGCTGATCCACAGAAGAACGTGCCAGCGTAAGCTTGAAGCTGATGTTATTGGAGGTACCGTTAGAGAACCCGATGTTAAAATAATCGTAGTTCTTCAGCTTATACTGCTGGTAGTTCAGCGCATAAATAAGGGTAAAATAATCATCCGGCCATTTCAGCTGCTTACCCAGTGATACGGTGGCGCCCAGTACCTTAAAGTAGGTATCGCTACCGGTGGTGGTACCATATATATACTGGTTGTATGCGCTGGGGTTCTGATAGCTGTTATAGAAGTTTACAGAGAACTGGTTTTGCTTTTTACCGCCCAGCCAGGGTTCTGTAAATGAGAAGTTATAGGAGCGGTACGCTTTACCGTTGGAGGATACACGTACGGACAGTTTCTGACCATCACCGCTGGGTAAGGGATCCCAGGTCTCTTTCCGGAAAATGTTACGCAGGGAGAAGTTGTTGAACGTTACACCCAGGGTACCGGTTAAACCAATGTAACCACCCCAACCGGCCGACAGCTCCAGCTGGTCATTGGCTTTTTCTTCCACGGTATAATCAATATCCACCGTACCATCCTGCACGTTAGGTACCGGAACAATGCCTATTTTTTCCGGGTTAAAATAACCCAGGTTGGCAATCTGCCGCTGGGAACGCATCAGGTCCGCACGGCTGAATTTTTCACCGGGCAGCGTACGCAGCTCGCGGCGTATTACGTGTTCGTTCGTTTTATCGTTACCGGCTATACGTACTTCTTTAATGGTAGCCTGCGGGCCTTCTGTGATACGGATCTCGTAGTCAATGGTATCGCCATGGATGCCGGTTTCTACGGGATCAATACGGAAGAACAGGTAACCATAGTCCATATACAGGCCGCTGATATCGCCGCCTTCGGGGGATAATTGCTTACCAATCCTTTTTTCCAGCAGCTCCAGGTTATAGGTATCGCCTTTTTTGATACCCAGCACGCGGGTCAGCAGGGAATCGTTATAGCGGGTATTGCCTTTCCAGGTAATATCACCGAAATAATATTTTCTGCCTTCCAGGATCTGCATGTCCACATTCAGGCCACCGGCCTTGGTTTTATAAGTGGTGTCATTTACGATCTGCGCATCGCGGTAGCCCTGGGAGTTATAATAAGAAATTACTTTTTCCTTGTCCTCTGCATACTTGGTTTCATTGAACTTGGCAGAGGTAAAGAGTTTAAAACGGAAGTAGGGATCCAGCTCTTCCAGCGTACGGGAAGGCACCAGGAAGCCAAAGCTGCTCCAGTAATCGGATTGTACGTGGCTGGTATCCTGGTATACCTGTTCCTTATCGGGGTGCAGGGTAAAGCGGGTGCGTTCCCGGGTACCCTTCATTTTTTTCTTGATCTTTGAATCGCTGATGTTGCTGTTATCTACGATGTTAATATCATTGATCTTTACCTTACCGCCTTTACTTACGGTGAAGATCACATCGGCAGCATTCACCTGCGAGGTATCTTTGCGCTCTGTAACGGTAGTGACTACGTTACGGAAGCCTTTTTCCTCATAGTTCTTACGTATCACCGCAATGGTGTTCTGCTTCATGCTTTCCGTAATAACGCTTCCTTTACGCAGGCCGGACTTTTTGGCCATATCCTCGGCTTCGGATTTTTTGATCCCGCGGAAAATGAAATTGGCCAAACGGGGACGTTCGGTCAGGTTAATTTCCAGCCATATTTTTCCATCCTCTATCTTGGTAACGTAAATGGCTACGTTGGCAAACAGGCGCTGGCCCCACAGGGTTTGTATGGCCTTGGCAAACTGGTCGCCGCCGGGGTACACCACCTTATCGCCTACATTCAGGCCTGATAGGGAAATGAGCAAGGCTTTATCCAGGAACTGCGTACCTGTAACGGCTATTTCTGCAATCTCGTACTGCTGTGGGTTTCCCAAAGCCGCCGGCAGATCCGGCTGTGTGGTTACCGGCACCGGCAGGGTATCCCTCTGTTGGGCGGATACACGAATCCCTGCACTGCAACATAATGCGATGGCCAGTAGGCTCTTAGGAAATAATTTCTTCATTCTGCTGAATTTGTTCGCTTGTTTTGCCAAAACGCCGTTCTCTGGTTTGATAATTTAAGATGGCCTCGTAAAGGTTTTCTTTGCGGAAATCCGGCCAGCGGGTGTCTGTGAAATATAGTTCCGCGTAAGCCAATTGGTATAATAAGAAATTACTGATCCTGCATTCCCCGCTGGTCCTGATCATCAGTTCCGGGTCTGGTAGCGCAGCAGTGCATAGGTATTTCTGCCATACATCCTGTGAAATATCAGTGGGGTTTAACTTTCCTGCCTGTACATCCTCTGCCATTTTTTTGGCGGCATTCACTATTTCCCAACGGGCGCTGTAGCTAAGGGCCATCACCAGGTTTAAGCCGGTGTTGCCGCTGGTAATGGCTATGGCTTCCTCCATCTCGCGCTGGCAATGCGGGGGCAGCATGTTCATATCACCTATTACATGCAGCTTAATATTATTTTTAGTGAGGGTATTCACTTCCTTGCGGATGGTATTCACCAGCAGCTCCATAATGCCATTTACCTCATTCTCCGGGCGGTCCCAGTTTTCAGTAGAAAAGGCATAAAGGGTAAGGTACCCGATTCCCAGCTCAGCGGAGGCTTCAACAACGTTACGCACACTTTCCACTCCCTCGTGGTGCCCGTAAAGCCTGTCCTGCCCTTTTTCCTTAGCCCAACGGCCGTTGCCGTCCATAATAATAGCTATATGGCGCGGTAACCGTTGTAAGTCTAGTTTATCCTTCAAACTCATGAGTGTTCAGGCGTATTAAAAAACAGAATAACAGATTTACTAAAAGTGTGCAAAGATACAAAAATAGATATATGCCTATTGCGGCAAAGTCTGATGGGTTGTTTTAACGTAGTTTTAACAGCGAAAGTCCCTGCGGGTGGGCAGTTTGGGGAATGTGGCGTGTAACTTTCGGGGGATATTTGATGTTCCACGGCCCCTCCCGGGGGTAAGAAATCTGCGGTTGGCTGCTTCCGGACTGCCAACCGCCCGCTGGCAACTGCCAGTTAGAATTTACACTCGTATTTGGTAAATAAGATGCTGATGGTGAACTCCACGGTCACAAACTGGTCTTTATCCCGGCTGTTGCCCCGCTGGCGGCCAGGTACTCCAAGGCGGTCGCCGGTGGCATAAGAGCGGTCCTGCAGCAGGTAAGCCACCGTATTATCCCCATTGGCTTTGGGCGGAAATAACGCAGGGCCAGCGTAGGTTCTACTTACATCATCCAGGTAATCTGTTCCGGTAAAACGGTATAACAGCTCCAGGCCAAGGTTCACACTGCGGGATACGTTATACTTAAAGCCGCCGCCTACAACAAAAGCAGGGGCTACCAGGCTATAAGGCTTGCGGTCCGGGTACTGGGCAGATCCCTGGCCTTCTGTACGCAGGGGCTGTAAATAATATTTTTTACCATCCAGGTAGGCGTAGGGATTGTAGTAAAAAAGGCTGGCCCCACCGGTAAAATAGGGGCTAAAGCGGTAATCGTAGCTCCCCGGCTCAAAACGGAAAAAATTAAAATCGCCCTGCAGCGCCAATTCAAAAATGTCGGTATTAAAGCTCAGGTTCCGGCGGCGCTGGAACTCATTATTGTTATAGATGTCGGAATATCCCAGCCGTGCATAACGGAAATGCGCCCGCACCCCGATATAATCGTTCATGTATTTACGGTAGAAGATACCAATAGTAGGTTTTACGGTATTCAGGGCGCTGTTGGTATTCAGATCGCCAAAATACTGGGCGCCTCCCACAGAAAAACCCAGCTCCCCTACATACTGCAGTTCATTTTGCGCCAAAGCAGGATATGCCAGCAGCATTCCCAGGGCAATAAGGCCGGAAGTAATGATTCGACGAAAATGAAAAATAGGTAGTTGCATAATTACGGTCCTACTTAAACGCGATTTTTCCTGCTTTTGGTATTAGTTATATTAAAAATTAAACAAATGTAGGTAAAATGATTGACAGACTTGTGTTAGTCCATGGTCCATAGCCGATGGTCCATGGCATTTAGCGTGGTGCTCGGTAATACAAGTATATGAACTTAAATCTGTAACGAAAAATTTGCCTTGCGAAAAAGGCTATGGCTATGGACCATCGGCCATGGACTTAAAAACCTACTTCAACCTGTTCCGGGTATCAATACCCCACAACAGCTTATGCCGCAGAGTGTGCAGGAAATTACTGTCGTCCAGGCGTAACAGGCTGAGGGTGAACGCTTCTTTCTTAACTGCCAGCTGCACGGTATTGTCAATGGTTTCCATACGGCTGTCCAACGTACATAAAAAAAGATCGCTGCGGCCCTCTACCTCAAAAGAGATCACATTATTATCCGGCACCACTACCGGCCGTACATTCAGGTTATGGGGCGCTACCGGGGTAATTACAAAGCTGCCCGCTTCGGGGAACACCACCGGCCCGCCGCAGCTAAGGGAGTAACCGGTTGATCCGGTGGGCGTAGCCACGATCAATCCATCTGCCCAATAGGTGTTGAGGAACTCTCCGTTCAGGTAAGTATGGATCTTTACCATGGCAGAAGTATCCTTTTTATGGATGGTAAAGTCATTCAGCGCATAGGGGACATCGCCAAACAGCGGGATATTACAATCCAGGTGCAACAGGGTTCTTTTATCAACCACATAAGTGCGCTGCTGCAGCGCTTTTACGGCGGCATGAATTTCTTCCTTGCCAATGCTGGCCAAAAATCCCAGGCGGCCAAAGTTGATGCCCAGCACCGGGATGTTCTTATCCCGCACAAAACATACTGTATCCAGCAGGGTACCGTCCCCGCCCAGACTTACCAGGCAGTCAATGGTCATGCTATCAAGGTCACCCGCATGGGCAAACGTTTCCGGCTCGCCGGTAAAAGGTATGTGCGGCTGCAGGCTGCGGTAAAACGGCTCATAGATCACGGGGGTGATCTCCTGCCGGTGCAGCTCATCCAGCAACAACTTTATATTTCCCAGGTCGGCGGTAATAAATCCACGGCTGTAAAGTGCAATTTGCATGTTTGAGATAAGCTGTTGGCTGTTAGCTTTAGCTATTAGCTAATTGCCAGAAACTAACAGCTTGTTTAATTACATATCAATTTTAGTGTGTAAAAATAGCCCTTTTTGCCCTAACTGGTTTATGCTATACTCTAAACGTATGCAGGTGTCGTAAAAAGAAACAATGTCAAATCCCATCCCGTAAGTGTATAACATTTTATTGTTTAAAAAACCATTACCCGGAAACCGGCTGTAGGTATAACCTGCATCGCCATATGCTTTTAACAGCAGGCGTATAGGTATGGTGTTAAACTTTTGCGGGATCCAGGGCAGCTTTACATTAAAGCTGTACACTTCCTGGCGCAGGGTTGATTTTAATATAAAAAAGCTGGTGCCATCCACTACATAATATTCCAGACCCCGCAGGTAATCTTCCTGGTAACCCATGGCTTTCTGGTTCAGGTAAGGCTGATCTGCGGGGAACTTGGCCTGCCCTCTTACGCCCAAAGCGCCATAGGTGCGGGGAAACAGCTGCCAGTATTTAGTAACCTTGGCCCTTATTTTCCAGTTATCAACATCATTAAAGGGTGCAAAGCCCAGCTTTTCTATTTCGCCCTGCAGGCTAATGCCTTTAAGCGGGTATATCCAGCTGTCGGCCTGCATATACGTAACACGATACAGCAGATCCATATACTGCACGCGGCGCCGGCCCCCTCCCATGTAGTTAGGTGAATAACGGGCCACGGAATCGCTCACTTTTTCAGAATTATAGGTGAGGAACACCTGGTGGCGGGTATTAATGGCACGGCGGTACGAATAGCTGAAGCCAAAGTTGAACACCTCTCTTAAAAACCTGTTATTATCCTGCCGGTAAAAGTGCTGTTTGTTATTGCTGGTACTATCGTTCAGCTCACGGTTACGGCTATAGGCAAATGTGATCCCCAGGCCGTTATGAAAACTTTTATCTACATACGGCAGGCTGTAGGTAAAGGCCAGCTGCTGCGTGTATCCTATCTGCACCACGCCTTCCAGGTCGTCATTACGGCCGGTAAGGTTGCTGTGAGAGCCTCTCAGGCCAATGTTCACACGGTCCAGGCTTTTGCCCTGCTCCACCCACCACTGGTTAAAGTTACGGTCGGCCAGCTTGAAAATGGGAAAGGCCAGCAGGTACCAGCGCTCCCATACTTCAAATACCAGGTCGGCTGAGTTGCCTTCCCAGTTCTTTACATTGGCTATTACGGTAAGAAAAAGGGTGGTGTTCATGAGCTGGCGGCGGCAGCTTTCCAGAGTTTGGGAAAGGTCTTTCAGGCGGATGGTATCACCGGGTACAGTAGTTAGCTCACGTACAATAAAAGGCGTTCTTGTTTTTTTGTTACCGGAAATGATCACATTCCGGACTATGATGTAGCTGGTATCTGATACCACTGCCAATGCTGGCGGGGCAGGCTGTTGCGCCCGGCAGGGCAATAGCAGGAACAGGCAGTATATGCCTAACAGATGACAGAACTTGACCATGCAATGTAAAACAGTAGCGGGCCGCAAGCTACGAATAAATGCTGAACGCTGAGTGCCGAATGCTGAGTGTGTTTTGCTTTAAAGGCATGCTTCTTTGTGCTCCAGCGTTATGCATTAAACGTTAAGCATTCAGCGTAATCCGTAATTAAATGCTGATGTAGTTCATGAACAGATCGTAATTCTTCTTGAGCGTATCCTCTTCGTCCTCCGCAGTAATGGTATATTTTACCACGTAATATTTAAAACGCTCAAAGGTAGCCACCAGGGATTGCAGTTCCTGCCGGTTGGTCTTCAGCAGTACTTCCAGGCGGCCGGTAGCGGGGTTGGTAATGGTGTTTACGCTCAGCAGCGTTACATCATTGGATTCTGCAATACGGGCAATTTCGCTGAGACTGTAATCGCGGGGCTCTATTTCCAGCGACAGGATGCCGCCGGGTTCCTTTACCCCGTTATATTGGGCCAGTACGGCCAGGAGATTATCTTTTGTAAGGATGCCTAAATATTCATTTTCTTTGCTGATAACCGGTAATGCACACATTTTCTGATCGTAAAAAACCTTCAGGGCTTCGTAAAAGTGTGCATTTTCCTGTATAGCATGGCGGGGGCCGTTGTATTCCATGTTCTCCAGCAGCGTCTCAGGATCTTCCAGATCCAGGATATCATCTTCCTCCACCATCGCCAGGTATTTGTTTTCCAGCACCAGCGGCAGCTGTGTCAAATGATATTCATTCATGAGGCGCAACGCCCTGGATCCTGAATCCATTGGATGCAGCACCGGAACCGTTGATATGAGATCTCTCGCCAGCATGATTAATAAGATTTAACGTATGATCAATATAACAAAGAATATTCCAAGTTTCACCAATATACCTTACCGTTAGGTGCGGTATAGCACTATAAAGATACGTTTAATCACAGCGTGGAGTTTGCAGAGGCAGAATAAAATTACGAACGGTTGATTACAGATGACGGATAAGCAATGTTACAGGATAGCTGATGAAGACCGGATAGTTAGTTGTTTTTACTTTTTCAGTTTATCCAGGAACGCATGTAAGATCATGTTAAACTCGCCCGGTACTTCCATCATGGGCGCATGACCGCACTTATCAATGAAATGTAATTCTGAATTCGGGATCAGTTTGTGAAATTCTTCACCAACCATCGGTGGCGTAATCGTATCATTTTGCCCCCACACCAGCAAAGTCGGTATCTTAAGATCACTCAGCTCCTCCCCCAGGTTATGCCGGATGGCCGATTTAGCCAGGGCAATAATTTTGATCACTTTTAACCGGTTGCCTACAATCTCAAATACCTCATCCACCAGTTCTTTGGTGGCCATCGCCGGATCATAAAAGGTAAGCTCTGTTTTTTTACGGATATACTCATAATCACCCCGCTTGGGATACGTTTCCCCCATACCGTTCTCAAACAGGCCGGAGCTGCCGGTAAGCGTAAGCGAGCTTACGGGCGCTTCAGGATGTTTTAATAAATATACCAAAGCTACATGTCCGCCCAGGGAGTTACCCAACAGGTGCACATTCTGGTAGCCCCGCGCTTCAATGAATTTGTGTACATATTTAGCCAGTCCGCTTACCGTGGTTTCAAGGATATTCAGGTCAAACAAAGGCAACATAGGGATCACAACTTTGTTAGACAGCTTGAAATGGTCCAGCAGGTCTCTGAAATTACTCAACGCCCCAAACAATCCATGCAGCAATACCAGCGGTTCACCTTCTCCTTCCTCAATGTAATTAAACTTCCCCTGTGTTTTGATTTCGTAATCCATTGCCAAAGCTTGAAAGTCAATTTTGCGCTAAAATAATTCTTTTTATTAATTCAAATAATCTTTGAAGCGAGTTAGATAGCTCTCATTTCTTTGGCTGCGTTGTCAAAAAAAGACTGCAATCCAGCGAACATATCTTTAAAAACCGGTATTATTTTACCCATGCTGTCTATTACGGCCGGGCCAACGGGTGAAATATAAGGGTATACTGCAGATTGCAGTTTGGTTTCCGGGCTTAGCCAATACAACTGGTTGGCTATCCACAACAGGATACTGTAATTGATAGTAAAGATAAGAATATACAGTAAAATGCCTCCCAGGCGGTTCACCCATCCCAGCAAGGCCAGCTCCACCAGCTTTTGCAGGGCCGTAGCGCCCAGGCGCACCAGCAAAATAACTCCAAGAAACAGGCCAATGAAACAAAGTACAGGCAGCCAGCGCCAATGCACATTCCAGTGCTGCTGGGCATATAATGCGGTAACGGTGGTGAGCTTCAGGGCTGCTGCCAATCCTACAATGATCGCTACAAAAGAAAATACCGCTACAATTAACCCCCGCGAGTAGCCTTTATAGATGGCGATCACCATCAGGATGGCGAAAAGGATATCGATTAACATAGAATTTTATAAGCTGTTAGCGCCATAAATTTACCGGTTAGCGAAAACAGATCGCTAACCGGTAAAGACTAACAGCTAAAGCTAACTTATTTACTTAGTAATTCCTTTACAAGGGCGGAAATTGCTTTGCCGTCCGCCTGGCCTGCCAGCTGTTTGGTGGCGGTGCCCATTACCTTTCCCATATCTGCCGGTGAGGTGGCGCCGGTTTCCGCAATAATACGGATCACCGCTTCGCGCAATGCACTCTCATCCAGCTGTTTGGGCAAAAAGCGCTCTATAACGGCCAGCTCCTCTTCTTCTTTTACAGCCAGGTCTTCCCGGTTCTGCTGCCGGAAGATCTCCAAAGAATCTTTTCTTTGTTTGGCCAGCTTTTGCAGCATTTTACTTTCATCGGCTTCCGTTAGCTCACCGTTACCGCCTTCAGCGGTTTTGGCTAACAGGATAGCGGCCTTAATAGCGCGTAAGGCACGCAGCTCAGCTTCACTTTTAGCCAGCATAGCGGCTTTAATGGCGGAGTTTATATTGAGTTCTAATGACATACTTGTGTTTTTAAGTCCATGGTCGATAGTCCATAGTCCATGGCCTATTACAATAGCAATTGTTGTGCAAATAATGACTAATAGCTATTTACTGCTAAAATGGCACAACCTGCTTCCCTCGCAGCATGCCATGGACCATCGACTATGGACCATGGACTATAAACTACCCCTTCTCCCCTTCCTTCAGCTTATCATCAAACTTCTTCAGAAAGTCTTTGGCAAAGTTGCGCAGGTCTTCTGACATATCTTTATGCGGGGTGGCGCGATCCCAGGTATCGGCCATGGTCATCATGGTCTGGAAAAAGAAATCTGCCATTTCATCCATCATCATGTCTTTGGTCCACAGGTCAATGCGCAGGGCAGTAGCTTCCGCAGCATCCCAAAAAGCCACCATCATGGCTTTAGCTTTATTCATACGGTCAGCGGTGGTATCGGAGGCGCTCCATTCTATTTTTTCCGGTACTTTATTCTCATCCAGCGCTACCTGTATCTGGATGGTAGATGTTTTAGTCATATTATAGATGTGCTTTTAGCTTTTTTCAGAGGGCAAAAATAGGGGATAATGTGCAGATGTGCAGATGTGTAGATGGTGGCTCCTTCTTATTCGCTTTGATCCATTTACATCTGCATATTTTCACATCAGCACATTAAAAAGCGCTTCCGCGCTTTTTTCCCAGCTTCCGGGCAACGGCAGCTCTGCCATTTGCTGCAGCTGGCGGCTGCGCTGTACCTCATCTTTATACAGCAGGCTTAGTTTCTCTGCCAGGTCGGCCAGATTCTCGGGGTCTGCATATAACAGGGCGTCTTTGCCGGCTTCGCGGGCAGCCGGTCCGTCAATGGCTATTACCGGCACCTGGCAGCGCAGGGCGGCATATACCGGCAGGGCAGCGCCTTCCAGCCGGGTGGTATACAACATCGCATAGGCGGCGGCCGTTAAACTGGCCAGGGAAGGCTGGTCCAGGTCGGGCAGCAGCACCACATCCTGGCGGAACTTATAGGTTTGCAGGCTGTTAGCTATTTCCTGCCCTGCAGTGGTAACCTTACCTGCCAGCACCAGCTTCATATTGGAGCGCTGCCGGCGTTTCAAGGCTGAAAATGCTTTCAGCAGGGGCATAATATTGTTACGCGGGTCCAGGGGGCCGGTCACTAAAAAAAACTCCGTGCCGCCGGTATACATTTTTTTAACTACCTCCCGCTGCTCCCAGTCCAGGGGCTGATAGCTTTCATGAATGCCGGCAGGTATCACCTGCACCTTACCCGCCGCAGCCGGGGCATATTGTAATAAAGGCTGCTCCAGGTGAGCGCCCGGCAAAACAATTTTTTTAGCGCTGGCTATATATTTTACGGTTTCTTTTTTAAAGAACCGCTGCCATTGCTGCGGTACGCCGGCCACCGGCTGTAAAAAGGAAAGATCTTTCAGGAACAGCACTGCCGGGATCTTACTACGCAGGGACAGCATACCATCCATACCCAGGAACAGATCCACCCGGTGCTTTTTAAGGGCGCGGGGAAGCAGCCATTGCAGCCACCACTGACGCCGCCATACAGCCGGGCCTTTCAGCGGTACAATAACGGGTGTAACATTAGCAGGGAAAAGGAAATCCGGCGATACGGGCCGGTCAAAAAAGAAGAGGAAAGTATGTTCCGGGTGCTGCCGGCACATGCGGAACAGCAGCTCTGTATGCATGTTCCCCGTATTGGCAGGTGTATCCTGGCTCACCCCCATTGCGCTTACTCCAATGATCATGGGCGCAAAATTAATGGGAAATGTGGAGATGTGCAGATATGCAGATATGCAAATGTGCAGATGGGTGGGTGTGAGGCAAATGTGGAGATATGTACAAGTTGCAACAGGCTAAGAGACCAGGGCTGGTGTAGGCCTGCGCTAAAACAAAATGTGCAAATGAAAAGCGCTCATCCGCTCCCTTCATTTGCACATCTGCATATCTGCACATTTGCACATCAATCCGTCTTATTCGTAATCCAGAACTCCTTCTTCACAATATTATTCGGATTATCCAGGGAGGTAATAGTGATGGTCACCTTCACCGTGCGGATCGGCTCCAGGCCTTTCAGGTTTATAGTGGTGGTAGCAGCAGTAACCGGGGAAGGAATGGCATCCTGGGGGATCACCTCTCCGCCGGGGTCTGTAACCGCATTTACCGTAATGCTTACGCCTTTGGTGGGCAGCTTGGAGCTAATGTTCACCGTAAAGGAATAGGTAGCGCCGGGGGAAGCCGTGTAATTACCTTCCGCAACGCCATCCAGCGTAACTTTCAGCACTTCTTCCTGAGGACCGGGATCTTCGCCGGGGGCTTTTTTCTTTTTACTGCAGGCAGTAAAGGTGAGCATTAACAATGCTAGAGCGGCTATAAGATATGATTTGAAAGGCATAGCGGGTTCAATTGAAGGTTTGCATAAAATTATATTATTTTATAATACAAAACAAACATTCATGTGAGCAGGTCCATGGTCGATGGTCCATAGTCCATGGGCTAGTTCGCATAGCTGGTTTGTATGATGAGCTGATAACCTGCCTGTTAGCGTAAATCTGCTATATTGAAGCAAGCCATGGACTATGGACCATCGACCATGGGCGGTTAAGTGGCTACCGCCACTTAACCTCTAACATCCATCGCATCCCTTAAACCATTCCCTAACAGGTTAAATGCCAGCACCATCAGCATAATAGCTACCCCGGGGGCCAGGGCCAGCAAGGGGTTATGGGTTATAATAAAATTGTAGTTCTCCTTGATCATCAGGCCCCAGGAAGGCTGCGGGGGCTGCACCCCTACCCCCAGGAAGCTCAGGCCTGCTTCCACCACAATGGCCGAGGCAAAGTTGCTGGCTGCCACCACCATCACCGGGCCCATAATATTGGGTAAAATGTGCTTTATAATAATGCGCAGGTGCCCAAAGCCCAATGCCCGCGCCGCCTCTACAAACTGCAGCTCCCGCAGGCTCATTACCTGCCCGCGTATAATACGCGCCACACCTACCCACATGGTAAGGCCCACGGCTATGAACACCTGCCAGAAACCTTTACCCAAAGCCAGGGTAATGGCAAACACCAGCAACAGTGTGGGTACCGACCAGATCACGTTTATAAGCCACATCACCGCATCATCTACCCAACCACGGAAATAGCCTGCCATAGCCCCAAGCAGCACACCCAGGCTCAATGATATTAACACCGCAATGCAACCCACCCCCAGGCTTACACGCGTACCCACCAGCAGGCGGCTTAAAATATCCCGCCCAAACCGGTCGGTGCCCAGCCAGTAGGTGTTGGTAACAATCCGTTGTTTTGTTATTTGCTGCTGCAGCGTAGCTATTTGCTGCCCTAAGGGCTGCTGCTGCCCGTACCATACTTTGGCCAGGGAATAACGTTCAGGCATCGACGTTTCTTCATCCACATACCGCTGCACCACTATATCATTCCCCGCAAACTGCCAGCTACGTATAGGCACATAGGTAAGGGCGCTCTCCTGCCCGTACAGCAGCCGGCTGAAAAAGCCGGCTCTGGCCGGCGGCCGCTCTTTTTGCATAGCCAGCATGGCAACTTTGAAACCCGGGCGCTGCCCGCTTATTTCCAGTATCATCTGGTTGGCATAAGGTGTAGGGTCCGGCGCTAAAAGGTAAGCGGTGATACTGATGAAAATGGCAAGCACAATAATGCCTAAGCCGGCCATAGCGCCCCTGTTGCGCTGCAGGCGCTTCCACGCCTGGCGGCTGAAAGAGGAACGGATGGTAGCTGCTGAATGAATAAATTATAAATTGAAGATCCTGAATGCTCAAAAATAGGCAACAAATAGGTATCATTGCGGGCAAAAGTTTATTCTGTTCCTATGACCACAGCTACACAGTCGTCCTCACCGGTGTCACAGTTCTTTACCCGCATTGGAGATAACATAGGCCACTGGCCTACGAAATATATCTTCCTGTTCTTTATGGCGCTGGCGGCGGTTATTGCCTGTGTATCCTGGGGCCAGTCACAGGATATGACGCTGCATACCCGCTATAACAACTTTGTTATTTTTAAACATTCCTTCTTTCACCTTATTCACAACCAGGACCTCTATACGTTCTATCAGCCGGAGTATTACGACCTGTATAAGTATAGTCCCTCCTTTGCGCTGTGCATGGGTGTTTTTGCCTGGCTGCCGGATCTGCCTGCACTCATCTTATTTAACGTGGCCAATGCAGTAGTGCTGATCATAGCCGTACGTAAGCTCCCTTTCAGCCAAAAGAATCTGAACATTTTCCTGCTGCTGATCTTAATAGAAACCATGATCTCCTTTACCAGCTCGCAGGTGAATGCGCTTATTACCGGTTTGCTGGTGCTGGCCTGGTACTTCCTGGAAAATGATAAACCCTGGTGGGCAACATTACTTATCGTTATCACTTTTTATATCAAGATCTTTGGCATTGTGGGCCTGGCCTTATGCCTGCTGTATCCCTCCCGCTGGAAATCGGCGCTGGCCACCATTTGCTGGATCATTGTAATAGGTATTATGCCCCTGCTGGTTGTTTCCCCCGGCCAGCTGCTGTTCCTGTACAAAAGCTGGGGAACGCTGCTTAGCCATGACCATGGCGCTTCTGTAGGAGTATCTCTGTATGGCTGGTGGCATACCTGGTTTGGCTTTAACATGAACAAACAATGGTTTGTGCTCATAGGCGCGCTGCTTTTCTGCTTGCCGCTACTACGTGTGGGCAGCTGGTCGCAGCCCGTGTACCGCCTGCATATGCTGGCATCTGTACTCATCTGGGTAGTGATCTTTAACCATAAAGGCGAATCTCCCACCTACGTTATTGCCATGGCAGGCATTGGCATCTGGTATTATACGCAGGCGCCCACACGCAGTAACCTGGTGTTGCTGTTACTGGCGCTGGTATTTACCTCCTTTTCTTCTACAGATCTTATAACACCTTATAAAGTAGCCCGCACCTGGGTTGAGCCGTATGCAGTAAAAGCCGTGTTCTGCTCCATTATCTGGTTCAAGCTTATTTGGGACCTTACCTTTGGTAAGTTAGTTCCCCGGATGGAGCTGAAAGCGTAAAGCAGAAAGCAAAAAGCAGAAAGCCCTGGTAGATATCCGCTGCATTGGCTTTCTGCTTTTTGCTTTCTGCTCAAAAAATTTTATCTTGTAGCCTTAACCCAATACCCCCCTTTCATATGAGTCATGAAAGGCTGCAATTTAAAACCATATTTGTTTCATGTCCTTACACACCGTAACCTCAGTAACGATCGGAGATCATGTGTTTGCCACCTTCAAATCACTGAAGATAGATCAGTTTATTAATGATCATCACCAGGTTGAATTGCTCATCAGCTACGACTGGTTCAGCAGCATTGGTAAAGACCTTTTCACAGCAGGCAAAGAGTTCCTCGGGAAAGAGATCAGCATTTCCATTAGCTCCGTATCCCTCACCAGCCAGCATAAGCCGGTGATCTTTAACGGCATTATTACCAGTGTACATGCCGGTAAGGAACGTGATGGCACCCACGGATTTTGTGTAATAAAAGGCAGCAGCCCCACCGTGCTGCTGGAAAATGATCCGCACATCACCGCCTTTGGCCCCCAGCCGCTGGCAGACATCATAACGTCAACGCTTAAACTGGCGGAGCCTTATTTCAATAAAGCCAGTGTGAACCCCGAGGAAAAAGATCCGTTAAAGTACACGGTGCAGTATAAGGAAACCTCTTACGAATTTATACGCCGCCTGGCCCAAAGGCATGGCGAATGGTTCTTTTATGACGGGCAGCAGATCGTGTTCGGACGTTACCAGCCGCAGAAAACTGCGCTCACCCATCTTACTGACCTCATTGATTTTGACCTGGCATTAAATGTATTGCCGAATAATATACAGCTGAATGGCTTCGACTACCGCCAGGATGCTGTTTCCCGCAACAGCACTGCCACGCAGCCGGATGCTGGCATCAACAATTACTCGAAGCACGCGCATGATATCAGCCGCAAGCTGTACCGCAAAACTTCGCTGTATAAAATGAACCAGCCTTTTACCAGCAATGCCCGGCAGCAGGTGGATAAGCAAACCGCCATTCAGCATAAAGGCCGTTTAGCCCGTATGGTTACTGTTAGCGGTACCAGCCGGCATACCGCCCTTAAGATCGGGGATATTGTAAGCATAGGCGAGCAGTTTCCTGATACTACCGACCATGGCGAGTTTGTAGTAACCCGCCTTTCACATACCTGCACCAGCAATGGCGAATACCAGAACACCTTTGAAGGCATACCTGCAGATGTGGCCATGCCGGAAGTGAACGTGGACCTGCATCCTTTGTGCGAGCCGCAAAGCGCCATCGTCACCGACAATAATGATCCCCGTGGCTTAGGACGTGTAAAAGTGGCCTTCCGCTGGCAGGATCAGGGCTCCACACCCTGGCTGCGCGTAGTAGCGCCGCATGGCGGCGGCAAAAAGGGTTTTTATTTTGTACCGGAAGTAGGGGAAGAGGTGTGGGTTGATTTTGAAGGCGGCAACCCCGAAGCGCCCATTGTACTTGGCACTACTTATAACGGCGCCGCCAGCGCAGATATGGGCGATAGCCGCAATAACGTAAAAGCCATCCGCACCCGCAGCGGCCATACCGTAGAGTTTAATGATGCCGGTGAAGGCACTCACCTGATCATCCGCGATCCCGGAGGCAATGAAATTTTCCTGGATACCGCCGGCAGGAACATTACCGTAACCGCCCCGGAAACCATGACCTTCCAGGCCCGCAACATGAACATTAATGTGGCCCAGCATATGGAGCTGAACGTGGGGCTGAATACCGAAATGAACACCGGGCAGCAGTTCCTCCTGAATGCAGGGCAGCAGCTGCTTATGACCGCCCCCTTCCTGCAGCAGCTGGCAGCGGCGTTCATGCACCTGCAATCCACCAAAACGCTCATCAACTCGGGCAATGAAATAAAAATAGAATCACCACAGCTGTTTGCTGCCGGCGCCCAGCAGCTTATGCTGCACAGTGATGAAAAGATCACCGCCAACAGTAAAGGCACCCTTCACCTGAAAGGCGCCGAAGGAAATAAGCATAGTAACAAGGCTGATGCCTATGAAGCCGTAAAACCGGTGATAGACGCCAAATGTATCGTGAACTTCCGGCCTAAGAAAAGCTGGCAGGGCGAGGATTATGGCTTTGACTGGATGCGCAATACCGACACCGGCAAACCGGGTGATATCCTTTATGAAACCGCCATGGGTAAATATTACCTGGATGCCGCCTTTACCAACATAAACCGCGACATTAACTCAGATACGCCCTACCAGAAAAAGGATGATGCCATGTATGGCAGGCTCAAAGCCAAATACCATGTACACAGCATTCCCTGGAAAACACATAAGGATAAAGCCGGCAAAGATGTGCCGGACGATTACTTTGTAGCCTGGTTAAGCCTGTATCCGAACAAAATAAAAAAGAACAAGGCTGTATTAAGCCTGGAAATAGAAATAGAGGAAGAGCCGGAACACCTGAAGTTTGCAGATCATCCCAATTTCACCATCACACCAAAAGAGATCACGCCTAAAACAAAGGGAAAACATAAGCTGGCCGATTTTGTTACCATAGAGTGTACCAAAGAGTTTAATACCGATCAGACCATAAAGGTGCTGGCAGTTACCAAAGGACCGGATGGCAAGGAAAAAACCGCCATTGCCGGTAAGCTCATGGTTTGGGCCAATGATGCCACCAAACGCAAAAAGAAAAAGATCCTGCTGGTGGAAGTAACCGGCGGCCCCGGTGCAGGCAGCGCCAGCGGACAGGAAGCCCTGTTCCGCCAGTCGCTGAACCAGGCCTATATTGATCCCCATGTGGAAACTATGAAGCTGGACCTTAGCAAGGATACCGTATTTAATACCAACTATGTAAGTGGCGCGGATATTGTTTCTTCTGATGATAGCAAACCTGCTGTAACCGACATCGCAAACTATATGACCACTGCATTGAAAAAAATACCGGGTGTAGGCGCCAAATACGATTCGTATTTTAAAGCCTTTTACCTGGGTGGCAATGGCGGCGTTATGAGCTCCGGCAGCCTGATACGGCTAAACGGCTATTCAATGGGCGATAAGGTAGTGCTGTTCAAAAGCGCCATCAGCTCCACCCCCGCGCATGAATTCCTGCACTCGTTAAAGCTGCCGCATACCTTTACCAATGCGGAAGCCGACCCGAATGCATTATTCACCTACGAATCCAAAAAAACAGATAACCTGATGGATTATTCCCACTGGAATAATATCACCCGGTACACCCTGTGGTACTGGCAGTGGAAAATTGCCAATGCACATGGTGATAAAGTATAAAACCATACATATGCTGCTGAAACCAATTTTAATAGCAACTTTCTTTATTTACGGTGCAACTGCCTGCCAGTCGCAAACCCATCAAACGTCCCAGCAAACAGCTGCAAAAAACAATGATATGCAAACAACAAAAAACTCTATCGACGATAAATTCGAAAAACTGGATATAGCGGAATTACAGGCAAAGGGCAGCAAAAGCGAAGGCGGTGTTGCCAAAGCAGATGGCAACATGGTAGCAGCCACCAGCTACGACCTCACAACAACCGGGGATGATGGCGCCATCATTACCATTTCAGGCAATAACGTAAATGGCTATACCCAAAAAGAAACATCGCCCGATAGTTATTTTGAAGTGAATAAAGAATACTATCCCGATGGCAATATAAGATCTAAAGGCCTTAAATTCATTAACGGCGGTTTTAATAAAGGCACCTGGTATTTCTTTGATGAGAAAGGCGCCTTAACAAAGTCCACCAACTTTGATGCACCCTTTAAATTCAGCCTGGAAAATGTAATGCAGTTCCTGCAGTCAGAACATATTCCCCTGGCAAAAGGCCCCGCAAAACCCGACCAGGGCATGGTAACTACCATCTGGAGAAATGAAGGCGCGCAAGGCCCCATCTGGAAGATCCAGTGGTTAAAGGATAAAACCAAAATGCCGAACACCATTGAGGAAATTGTGCTGGATGGTAACACCGGGAAAGTGATCAAAAGAGTAGATCAAAAATATAACAACAGCTGATTATGGCGGATATTATCACAGAAGGCGCCCTGCTTTTATGCAATAAAGGCGCGGCGCCTTCACAGCTAAAAGTAACCAGCCAGCAATTTTCCAGCTATGACGATAAGCTGATAGCCACGGAAAAAGATGCTGCGCCGCAATCGAACATCCCCTCATTTGGCGTTTGTATGGTAACCCGTTCAAAGTGCACACCCGCCACCATGAAATGGGATGCGCCTGCCGACCTGGAAGATGTGGAAGGCAGTAAAATACTATTGAAATCCAGTACCTGTAAATGCGCCATAGGTGGTACCATCAGTATTAAAGATAAAGGGCATGGCGCCCAGGGGGAGATGGCTTAATTATTAATTCACCTTTCTTCCTTTCCACTGATAGCTTCCAAACTTCCCCAGCCAGCCCGCAATTACAATGTAAGGAATGTGAAAGAGCTGCCCGGGAATTACCCATACCAGCAACATGGTTTTATGAAAGAAACGGGCTACCGGTACCATAAAATATAGCTCCACAGTGATCTTAAACAACAGGCATACCAGGAACCAGCTGCGCCACTCGGGGTAAAAAACCGCCACAGGCCCCATCAGCAGCAGGGCGGCATTCCAGAAATATACAATGGCCAGCATCCAGGTCAGACGCTTGTCTTCATACTTATCGGCCTTGGACGACCAGCGGATACGCTGGTGCATAAATCCCTTTAATGTATCTACCGGCAGCGTACGTACAATAGCTTCCTCATTTTTCAGATAGCCAATACCGTTAGTATGCTTTTTATAGATCTTGTACATAAGCAGCATATCATCACCGGAAGCTATGGTATCAATGCCGCTAAAGCCACCCACTTCATGGAACACGGCTTTCTCATAAGCCAGGTTAGCCCCGTTGCACATAGTGCCTATTTTAAGCTGTGCCACAGAACCGGTAATGCCCTGCATATTCATAAAATCCAGCGACTGCAGGATCTTAAAAAAATTATACTCCTTATAAAAGCTCACGGGAGCCGCAATAAATTTAAAAGAATGCGTTTCATAGAACTGTACCAGCACTTCGATCCAGCGGGGCCCCATAATACAATCCGCATCGGTCGTAACTATCAGGTCGCCGGTAGCCTGGCCTATGGCCAATTCAATAGCTTTCTTTTTATAGGAGTTTAAGCGCTGTGTAAGGTCCAGGTGATCGCTCATGCGCAGCAGCTGTACATTGGATGCAGGAAAGCTGCTTACTACCTGCGCCGTGTTATCGGTTGAAAAATCATCTATCACTATTATTTGCAGCAGGGCCGCTGCATAGGTTTGCTGCTGCAGGGCTTCTAACAGGGGCGGCAGGTTCTGCTCTTCATCCCGCGCAGGAATGATCACGGTTACGCGGGTACGGCCGCTAACGGGTTTTGACGGAACAAAGGCCGGCAGCCGTTTCCAGCCCAGGCCATACCACAATATGAGCAGACAATAGGAGATCCCTAACAACAATACTATAACAAGAAAAATATTCATATCACTTTCACCTCCGGGAGGGCGGTCAAAAGTATATCTTTCTCACTAAAAATAGAGCCCCCGCTCTGCAAAGCACCGAAAAGGATTGTTCTATATATTATATTTTCAGCATAATAACATTCCCCAGCTCTTCCGACATTAACTGATGTCCTTTATCCAGCACCAGTATCTCACCATTAAAAGAGCCATCCACCAAACGCCGGCCCAGCACTGCGGGAATAATGCGGTCATATTTCCCGTAGATCAGCAGCGTAGGGATCTTATACCGCACCAGCAGCTGCTTACAGCGTTTCAGGTCCGGCAGCATACGGCGCATAGCGGTCCATACCTGGTATACCTGCACTCGTTTATCTACCTTGTTCATGCTGCTGAAAACAAATTTGTACACACTTTCGTTTACCCCTCCCAGTTGCCGCACAAATGACAGCAGCTTAAAGAACAGGGCCGGGTGGTAGGTTACATATTTAAACAGCCGGTTGCCCAGCCAGGTACGGGTTACAAACATATGCCAGGGATTGTTCTTAATACCATCCGGCGCCAGTAAGAACAGGTGCTGCAGCTGTGCCGCCATTTGTGGTACCAGGCAAAGGGCCAGCCGCCCGCCCATGCTGTAGCCCATTAGAGAGAATACCTCTTTTTGCTGCTGCTGTAATACAAGGGTTACTAACGCCTTCAGATCCGCCGGGGTAAAAACACGTTGCTCATTCCATTCTGTTTCACCATGCAGCGGCATATCCAGCGCAATAATGGTGAACCGTTCGCCCATGCTGGCGGCCAGCGGTAAAAAATGCATTGCGCTTTCCCCAAAACCATGCAGGCAAATAAGCAGCTGCGGGCCGTTCCCCGCCTGCACACCGTGAAAACGGCTCTTGCCATATGCTAAGTAAAAAGATGACATACTGTTAACCCAACAATTTTAATCAACTTTTGCCATTTGCCCCAAACTAAGTAAATTACGATACACGGGTCTTGAAGTTTGCAGTGTAAGTTCCAGGCATTCAGTTGAATCAGAATCATATCCTTGCCATCGCTTTCAGCTATCATACTTCATACCTCTTACTTCATTTTTTCAAATACCTAGTTATGGATACTACAGTTGATAAAAAAACATCCCTCAAAGGGGCCGAATTCCTGGTAAAAGAAAGCACTCCCTATGATGTATTCACACCCGAAGATTTTAATGAGGAGCAACGCATGATCAAAGAAATGGCGGAGCAGTTTGTAGAAAAAGAGGTAACGCCTGTGCTGGACCGTTTGGATAAGCTGGAAGAAGGCCTCATGCCTTCCCTGCTGGATAAAGCCGGTGAGCAGGGCCTGCTGGGCGCCAGCTTCCCCGAAGCATACGGCGGCCTGGGAAAAGATTTTGTAACCGCCACCATTATTAACGAAGCGCTGGGCTCCGGCCACTCTTTTTCCGTAGCCATGGCTGCCCACACCGGCATTGGCTCCCTGCCTATCTTATATTTTGGAACAGAAGCACAGAAACAAAAATATATTCCCAAGCTGGCCAGCGGTGAAATGAAAGGCGCCTACGCCCTTACGGAACCTAACTCCGGCTCCGATGCGCTGAGCGCTAAAACCACCGCAAAGCTTTCTGACGATGGTAAATTTTATTTGCTGAACGGGCAAAAATGCTGGATCACCAACTCCGGCTTTGCAGATGTATTTACTGTATTTGCAAAAATAGACGGCGACAAGTTCACCGGCTTTATTGTAGATAAAGATACTCCCGGCTTTACCCTGGGTGCAGAAGAGCACAAAATGGGTATCAAAGGTTCCAGCACCCGCCAGATCTATTTCCAGGATGCAAAGGTGCCTGCAGAAAATGTGCTGGGCGATATTGGCAAAGGCCACCTTATAGCCTTTAACATCCTGAACATAGGCCGCCTGAAGCTGTGCGCAGCCGCCTTGGGCGCCTGTAAAAAAACCATTACCACGGTAGTGAACTATGCCAGCACCCGCGAGCAGTTTAAACAGCCTATTGCCAACTTTGGCGCTATAAAACATAAGCTGGCTGAAATGAGCATCCGCACCTGGATGGCAGAATCATCCCTGTTCCGCACTGCGCAGCTCATAGAGCAGCAGGAGCAGGAGCTGCTGGCTGCCGGTAAACCCTTTAATGAAGCGGTGCTGGGCGCAGCAGAAGAGTATGCAGTGGAATGCGCCATGTTAAAGGTAAATGGCTCTGAAGTGCTGGACTATGTAGTGGATGAAGGCGTACAGATCCACGGGGGCAACGGCTTCAGTGATGAATATGTAATTTCAAAAGCTTACCGTGATGCACGCATCAACCGCATTTTTGAAGGCACTAACGAAATAAACCGCCTGCTTACACTGGACATGACGCTGAAACGCGCCATGAAAGGTAAGCTGGACCTGATGACGCCTGCCATGAATGTAATGAAGGAGCTGATGAGCATACCGGATTTTGGCAGCGATGATGAAACGCCTTTCAGCAAAGAGAAAAAGCTGATCCTGAGCCTGAAAAAGGCCATTCTGCTGGTAGCCGGCGCCGCCGCTCAAAAGCTGATGGCTAAGCTGGAAACAGAGCAGGAGCTGCTGATGAATATTGCCGATATGGCCATTGAAACCTTCACCGCAGAAAGCGGCTTGCTGCGCCTGTTAAAGATGGTAGATACACAGGGTGAAAGCGCTGCCGCCCTGCAGGCTGATATGGTGCGCACCTACCTCACCGATGCTGCCGACCGTATTCACAAATACGGTAAAGATGCTATTAACAGCTTTGCAGAAGGCGATGAGCAACGTATGATGCTGTTAGGCCTGAAACGTTTTACAAAAACAGAACCCTTTAATACCAAAGATGCCCGCCGCAGAATAGCGGATAAGCTGATTGCCGAAAACCGGTATATTTGGTGATGTGCAGATCTGCAGATGTGCAGATGTGCAAGTGCTGACCTACCGGGTTATTTCATTTGCATATCTGCATATTTGCATATTTGCACATTATTTTTGGGGATCATGACTAAACGTTTTTTGCAAAGGCTGCTGGTGATCATTTTGTGCGGAATGCAGCAGCCGGCCATCGCACAGGTTTTACTACACCTGAACCAACCTGTAAGGGAACAGAATAATGTAAGCAGCGCCAGACAATACCTCTCAGGCCGCACCTGCAAAGGTTGCCGGCTTTATCTCAATAACGATAGTATTTATGTATACCCCACCGGCGCCTTTGCCATTAAAAAAGAGCTGGCCGTTGGCAGAACCGCCTTTAACTTAACCGCAGCAGATAGTACCGGTAAAACCTATACAAAACAGGTAGTGTATTATTACCGCCCTTTACCGCCCCCCAGCGTTACACCCGTTTTCCGCATTGATTACTTTAACATCTCGCCCCAGGGCAACCTGCAGCTGGTAGAAGGTGATACCCTGCGCATTAAAATGAAAGCTTACCCCGGCTGCAAAGCCACCTGGATCAATAACAGGCCGCTGCAGGAGCTGCCGGCAGATGAAACGCAGGGCGTGCCCGGCTTCTACGAAGGCCTGTATGTAATACAGGATACAGACAGCCTGCTGTTTGGCCGTATTAAAGTAACCCTGCAGGATAGTAATGGCAACAGCACCGTAAAGGAAAGCGGCAATTACTACAGCTTTATGCGTAATGAAGGGCTGTTCACCGGCCGCACGATTGACAACATGACCTACCTCACCACCTCTCCCCATGGCGACCGCCTGGGTCCTGAAAAAATAGGCTACCTGGATGAAGGCGTGCTGCTGCACATTGCCGGGCGCGAAGGGGATTATTATAAAATAAAGCTGGCGCCCCGCCACATAGCCTATATACCGGAGCCTCTGCTGGATACTGCCACCCGGCGGGAGCTGGCGCCCATAAGCATTATTAACACAGCCAGGGTTTGGGCCGATGAGGATTACGATTATGTATCCGTGCCCCTGGCAGATAAGCTGCCCTATACCTCAACCCAGGAAGTGGAGCCCGGTAAGATCATTGTAGATGTGTATGGCGCTTATGCCGAAGAAGGGCTGCAAACGCAGCTGGGCACTACCCGTGAAATTCAGCAGGTGGCCTGGCAGCAGATAGAGCCGGAAGTGTTCCGCATGGTCATTAACCTGCATCATGCTTTTCCATGGGGATACCAGGTTTATTATACCGGCGATACCCTGCATGTAAAAGTAAAGCGCACACCCGCCAGCCTGCAGCTGAAAAACCTTACCATTGGGCTGGATGCCGGCCATGGCGGCAGCAATGTAGGCGCACTGGGTAACATGGGCGTGTATGAAAAAGAGCTGAGCCTTTCCATTTCCCTGTTGGTAAAAGCAGCGCTGGAAAAAGAAGGCGCCACCGTTATTGCCACCCGCACACGGGATCAGTTTGTGGCCAATGAGGACCGCCTTTCCAACTTCCGCCGCGCCGATCCTGATCTGCTCTTAAGCATACACCTCAACTCCTCCGTAAACCCGGTGGATATAAAGGGTACAGCCACTTATTATAAACACCCTTTTTGCGAGCCGCTGGCCCGTTTTATTTACAATCGCATGCTGGAAACCGGTTTATCAGGATTTGGCTGTAACGGTAATTTCAATTTTATTCTCAACAACCCCACAGAATTTCCGGATGCCCTCATAGAAACCCTGTTCCTGAGCTTCCCGGGCGATGAGGCCAGGGTATTAGACCCGGCTTTCCGCCAGCTGATGGCCGATAAGATCGTGCAGGGCGTAAAAGATTACCTGGAAGCCGCCGGTAAGTAACGTACGTGTGGCACACATCCATCCCCATCCCTGTGCGATTGCTGTGCAACTGGTACCCTTCCCTCCTAAAACACCCCTGTTTCCCTACTGACATTGCTGCGCAACTCTACCCCCCTACATAAAACCCTACATCATTTTATGTGTGCCACACCTTGGAAGTGTGGCACACATTTACCTCCTGCCCATGTGTTTCTCATGTCTTTCCCATGAGTTTCCCTACTAGATCCCATGCTTTTCCCTAGTCCATCCCTAGTGAAGTCCATGTCAGGCCCAAACCCTCTCCTGGACCATCACCCCTATCACCCCTATAATCTCCGGTTATAACCTATAACCTTTTATTATACCCCATCTCCCGCCCAGTAGTCCACCAATGAAGTAGATTATATCTATATTTGCCAATCCTTTCATAGCTTTAGCGGTGAAATAAAAAAAGACGAAACGTATGGCAGATCAGATCCAAGAATTTAACGACTACAGGGCTAAGATGAATGAAGTGATCCTGGGCAAGCAGAACAAGGTTATTAACCGCTTGTTTAACCTGGATACCAATACCTATGCAGAAGGGGCGCTAAGCACCAAAGTAAAGGAAATGCTGGGCCTTGTATCGTCTATGGTGCTGCGTTGCGATGATTGTATCAAATACCATTTAGGTAAATGCCATGAACAGGGGATCACAACAGAAGAAATGTATGAGATCTTTGCCGTAGCCAACATAGTAGGGGGCACTATTGTAATACCGCATACCCGCCGTGCGGCAGAATACTGGGACCTTTTAGTGAATAATTAAGAATGAATAATTAATAGGGGCTTCAGGGGTGCAGTATTCCCTAATAACAGAGACCCTGCCAGCCGTAGTACTTATTAACTATTCATTATTAATTATTAATTAACTTTGCAAACTTTTAATATATAAACGGATGTCAACAACAACTATAGCTCCGCAGGCGCTGACCGCCAAGGATTTTGCAACGGACCAGGAAGTACGCTGGTGTCCGGGGTGCGGAGACTACTCCATATTAAAACAGGTACAAACCATTATGCCGGGGCTGAATATTCCCCGCGAAAATATAGTGATCATTTCCGGTATCGGCTGCTCTTCCCGCTTCCCGTATTATATGAACACTTACGGCATGCACTCCATTCACGGCCGTGCCACGGCAATAGCCTCCGGCTTAAAAGCCAGCCGCCCTGAGCTGAGCATATGGGTAGTAACCGGTGATGGCGATGGCCTGTCCATAGGCGGTAACCACACCATTCACCTGCTGCGCCGCAACTTTGACCTGAATATCATGTTGTTTAACAACCAGATCTACGGTCTTACCAAAGGTCAGTACTCCCCTACTTCCGAGGAGAACAAGATCACCAAGTCCACCCCCATGGGTAGTATAGATCATCCGTTCAATCCCCTGGCCCTGGCCCTGGGTGCGGATGCTACTTTTATAGCCCGTAGCATGGACCGTGATCCCAAACACCTGCAGGAAATGCTGAAACGCAGCCATGCCCATAAAGGCGCCTCCTTCCTGGAAATATACCAGAACTGTAACATCTTTAACGATGGCGCTTTTGAAATATTTACAGAAAAAGGTACCCGCCCCACAGAAACCGTGATGCTGGAACAGGGCCAGCCCCTGATCTTTGGCGCGCAGAAAGATAAAGGCATCCGCCTGGATGGCTTAAAGCCCGTGGTAGTAACCCTGGGTGAGCAATACAGCGCCAGCGACCTGTGGATCCACGACGAAAAGGATTTTTATAAGGCACAGCTTTTAACCCGCATCTTTGATGATCCCCGGATCGAAGGCCACCTGCCCCGCCCCTTCGGCGTGTTTTACCAAACCAGCCGCCCTACTTATGAAGAAGGGATGGCCCGCCAGATCGAAGATGCTATTGCCAAAAGAGGCCCCGGCGACCTGGATAAGCTGCTGGCCGGCAATGAAACCTGGACGATACGTTAATAATGTGCAGGTGTGCAAATATGCAGATGTGCAGATGATTAAAACAGGTATATCACACAAGGATATACTCGAAATAAAAAAGGTGCAAATGATCACTCATTTGCACCTTTCCATTTTATAACATCTTTCAATCCATCTGCACATCTGCATATCCGCACACCTGCACATTCATCAGTGCCCTAATGCCCCCACATCAAACAGTACTTTATACAACAGCACCACGCCAAACAGCACCATACTGGCGCCGGCTATTCTGTTCAGCCATACTACATTGTTCAGGGTAAGCTTATGACGGATCTTATTACTTACAAATACCTTAAAAATATCGGTAGACAGTACAAACACCAAACACAGGGTGAACATGATCAGCCGGTGGCTTACCGTAGTAGCGCTGTTAGCCACACATACACCTAACCAGAAAATGATCACGCCGGGGTTCAGGGTATTCATCAGGAAACCCGCCAGCCAGATCTTCAGGTAATCATGCGTGCGGAACATTTCCGGCTTTTCCTCCCCGGTGCTGATCCTTATTTTTTTGAAGAATAGCCCGTACAGTCCCATGCCTACCAGCATAATACCGCCTACTACGCCGATAGTGCGCTTATAATCTTCCAGGCCTTCAATAAAAGCGGTGCCCAGGTTGCCTATCAGCACAAACAATATATCGCTGAAGCTCACGCCCAGCACAAAGCTGATGCCCGCCTTAAACCCATTGTTGATGCTGTACTTAATAATGGCAAATATTACCGGCCCCACCGATAATGATAGAAAAACGCCCAGTCCTAATCCTGCTACGATTGCTGCTATCATGTAATAAAAAAAGGGTAACTGAATCGCTAAAGTTACCCATCTTTTTTAAAATGTTAAATGAAGCCCAGGTTGAGCAGGCCCCATTATAATAAGTTTACTTTCCGTTAGCTACTGCTTTTGTTTCCAAAAAGCTCTGCCAGTCTTTTGCCTTCTCTCCTTTCAGCACTCTGGGGAATTTGTTCATGGCCCCTTCTTTGCCCTTGCCGCGCAGGTAATCAATGAACACCTCGTTGGGCAGTATCTCTACAAAGATCTCTTTTAAGGCAGCGGTTCTTTCCACGGCGTAGTCATCATTTACCTCACTCAGCGTTTGGTCAATGATCTCGCGCACCTTGTTGCTGTCCACATTCACATCGTCCGTACCTATATACCAACGGTGTGCAAACAGATTCTGGTACGGGAAGCCCACAATGGTAAATTCCTTTACCGTAATGCCCAGCTTCTTTTGCACCATATCAATAGCCTTATTCATGTTATCAATGCTCATATGCTCACCGCACAGGCTCAGGAACTGTTTGGTACGCCCTACGATCACGATCTCATGCTCTTTTACAGAGGTGAACTTTACCACATCCCCTATCAGGTAACGCCACGCGCCTGCACAGGTGCTCAGCATTACGGCATATTCCACATCCTCCACCACTTCGTGGATCATGTAGGACTTGGGATTGGGTTTTACTTCCCCGTCTGCATCAAAATTCTCCTCGTTAAAAGGAATAAATTCAAAGAAAATGCCGGCGTTCAGCACCAGCTTAATGCCTTTGGTACCGGGCCGGGCCTGGAAACCAAACGAGCCTTCGGAAGCCATATACGTTTCAATGAACGTAATAGGCTTACCCAGCAGCTTCTGGAAGCTATCGCGGTAAGGCTCAAAAGATACGCCCCCGTGTATGTAAATGGCCAGGTTAGGCCATATTTCATGAATATTCTTTACGCCGTGGTACTTAATAATTTCCTCCAGCACGATCTGCACCCAGGCAGGTACGCCGCAAACGGTACCAACATCCCATTGCCGCGCTTTGCGCACAATGAGCTTAATACGCTGCTCCCAGTTAGGCTTTTTGGAGATGCGGCCCCCCGGCTTGTAAAAGCGGCGGAACCAGCGGGGAATGTTCTTGGCCTGTATACCGCTCATGTCCCCCTCGTAATAGTCGCCCTTTTCGTACAGGGAGGTGGTGCCCCCCAGCATCAGGATGCCTTTTTCAAAGGAGCGGGGCGGTATATCAAAGTTAGCCATGGAGTAAAGCTGCTTCACCCCTACTTTTTTCACGGTGCGCAGCATATCGCGGGTAACCGGTATGTGCTTGCTGGCTGATTCGGAAGTACCGGAGCTGAGGGCAAAGTATTTCACTTTTTCCGGCCAGCTCACATTATCTTCCCCTTCCAGGGCCTTATACCACCACTCCGCATTCATTTTGTTGTAGTTATGTACCGGTATGCGGGCCCGGTACTGTGCCATAAAGCTCGGGCTATCCAAGATCTCCTGAAACTTATAATGGCGGCCAAACTGTGTATTTTTTGCCTTTTCCAGCAACCTATGCAGTACCTGAAGCTGGTATTGGCGGGGAGTTCCTAACTTAACTGTGAACTTTTTACGGATACGCAGTGACCTGGATATGAGATTACCGATGATGGCCATTAATTTTCCTTCACGTTATTTGAAATGCAAAAATACGGTAATTAGTTATAAGTGGTGAGTAGGTGTAAATTCCTACCTTTGCGGCATGTTAAAAGCCACTTTACTCAAAGCTACAGAAGCCGGGGCAAAAATATTACAGGAATATTTCAACGGCACTTTCCAAATAGACAGCAAAAGTACGGCTAACGACCTGGTAACAGAGGCCGACAAAAAAGCGGAAACCGCTATTTTCAGCGTGATCCGCGAAACCTACCCGGACCACTATATTCTGAGTGAGGAAGCCGGGGAGCTAAGCACCGCCTCCAATATCAAGTGGATCATAGACCCCCTGGATGGTACAGTGAACTTTGCGCACGGCATTCCCCTGTGCTGCGTATCCATAGGCATAGAGCAGGATGGGAAAATGATCATGGGCGCGGTGTACAACCCCTTCATGAACGAATTTTACTTTGCAGAAAAAGGCCAGGGCGCTACCCTGAACAATAAGCCCATACAGGTATCAGCCAAAACCGACCTGGCTAAAGCCTGCCTGGTAACCGGTTTCCCTTATACCTGGGAAGAGGAGGATAATGATCCCGTAACCGTATTTGGCCGCTTTATTAAACAGGGGCTGCCCTTACGCCGCCTGGGCTCTGCCGCCATAGACCTTTGCTGGGTGGCCGCCGGCCGCTTTGATGGGTTTTATGAGCACAAGCTGAATGCCTGGGATTCAGCCGCCGGATTCATTATTGTGGAAGAAGCAGGCGGTAAGGTAACCGACTTTAAGGGAAACTATTTTTCTCCCCACCAGAAGAAGATCATTGCCAGCAATGGTAAAATACATGAGCAGTTGCTGCAAGCAGTAAACGCTAAATAGTAACAGATAAATTTATGAGTGAAGAACGTACAGAGATCAGCTCCCTGGGGGAGTTTGGCCTGATAGAATTTTTAACCCGTAACATAGAGATCCAGCAGGCCAGCACCGTATTAGGGGTGGGCGATGATGCCGCCGTGATCGATCACTTTGGCAAACAAACCGTTATTTCAACCGATATGCTGGTAGAAGGCATTCACTTTGACCTGGCCTATACTCCCCTGAAACACCTGGGCTACAAATCCGTGGTGGTGAACCTGTCGGACATTTATGCCATGAACGCCACCCCTACCCATATTACTGTAAGCATTGCCTTCAGCAACCGCTTTTCAGTGGAGGCCTTAAATGAATTTTACGACGGCGTATATGCCGCCTGCGAAAAATATAGCGTAGACCTTATAGGCGGGGATACCTCCTCGTCCCAGAAAGGTTTTGTGATCAGCGTAACTGCGCTGGGCGAAGTAACGCCCGACCAGTTCGTAAAACGCTCTACCGCTCAAAAGGGCGATCTGCTCTGCGTTTCCGGCGACCTTGGCGCCGCTTACCTGGGCCTTACCCTGCTGGAAAGGGAAAAAAGGATCTACCAGGAAAACCCGCAGCTGCAGCCCGACCTGGAAGATCAAACCTACATTATAGGCCGGCAGCTGAAACCGGAAGCCCGTAAAGATATTGTGGAATACCTGGAAGAGCAGGGCGTAAAACCCACTGCCATGATGGATATCAGCGATGGCCTTAGCTCTGAGGCCCTGCACATTTGCAAGCAAAGTAACCTGGGTTGTGTGCTGTACGAAGAAAAGATCCCTATTGAAGATCAAACCAAACAGCAGGCCCTCAAATTTGGCTTGGACCCTACTGCCTGCGCACTAAGCGGCGGGGAAGACTATGAGCTGCTGTTCACCATCAAGCAGGAGGACTATGATAAGCTGGTGCTTTCAGAACAGATCAGCGTTATAGGCTACATGACGGATATTAGCGAAGGCGCGCATATTATTACCAAAGGCGGTAATAAGTTTAAGCTGGTAGCCCAGGGCTGGAACGCGTTTGAGCAGTAATTACACTATGGTATAAATACATTGGCCGCAGCTACCAAACAGCTGCGGCTTTTTTTATTTGTTGATCTTATCACTCACTATTACCTGCACCGCCTCGCTATTATGCGTGGGCGGCAATATGCCGGCAAATACGCAGAACTTCAGCTGGTAGGTGCCCGGCTGCTCCGGCATAATAACCTCCATACGGATAATACGGCGCTCCATAGCTTTGAACAGATCTATAGAGCTTTTCACTGCCGGCAGCCCATCCCTTTTATGTACAAAGGCATATCCCAGCAGGGCTGCATGGGCCGTATCCTGCGGAATAGGACGCCCGTAATCATTACGCACTTTCAATATAAAAGCCATATGCTCGCCGGGCCGCGCCTGCACTTTTTTCATAGCCGGTATCAGGCGGATCAGAGAGTAGGAATAGTATTGCGGTATGCTGTAGTAGTCCCAGGTGCCTTTTACTGTTTTTATACTATCTGTAACAGGCAGCTCTGTTCCCGGCTCAAAAGCCAGCATTACAGGCTTACCCCACAGCTGTGTTTCCGTATCCCAGAAATTATACTGACTGCGCCGTGCATAACGGCTGTTCAGGCTATACGATAAGGTACCCGGCGCATAGAACATGTATTTAGAAGGCAGCTGGTAGCTGTTCATGAACACCACCGGCTTATCACCGGCTTTGGCCTGCAGGGCAGCAGCCCACTCCCTGTTATGATGAATTTCCGGCCGTATCTCCACACCCGGTAAAAAGTCCCAGGCCATGTACACCCGCACCACCAATACAATAGCAAGCGTAGCATAGGCCAGGTACCGCAGCAGCTTCCAGGAGCCCCTGCGGCGGATAATAGCCTGGTGGGCCAGTATCACTGCCGGCACAAATACCATCACCGTCCAGTTAGCCTCTACCCGGCCTTTATAGGTGCTGAGCAGGAAAAAGGCCAGTACACCGATCAGGTTTACTTTTAAGGTACGTTCAAAGCTGCTTTGTATGGGGCAAATGAAGGCGTAATACAGCAGCAGCCAGCCCGCAAGTGGGCCAAACAATAACAGCTGCCCTAATAAATATTCCAGGGTATAGCTAATATCGTAGCTGGGCGCATTACGCTCTACCAGGTGGTACTGCAGGGAAGGAAAACCATGCGCCACCTGCCAGTAAATATGCGGCAGAAATAAGGCCGTGGTAATGATCACCGCTACATAGAACTTAAATACCCGCAGCAGGTTAGGGTTTGATACTACGGTAAAGAACACCAGCAGTATGCCATGGTATTTACTGTAAAACAGCAGGGCCATGCTAATGCCCAGCAGCAGCGTGTTACGCCAGCTTTGCTGTTCAGTGAACAAACGGTAGATCCAGAAGTATAAAGCGGCAAAAAAGATCAGCGGTACATCCGGCACAGCCAGCATGCCCCCTATTTGCATAGCTCCCATAGCGCACAGCACCATGTAAAAGAGGCGGTTATGCTTTTGGGGTATCAGGCGCCAGGTGATCCAAAGGGTACAAACATTCAGCACTACCATTAGCAGGCGCACACCAAACTCATTGTGGAACAGGGCATAACCCATTTTTATGAGCAGGGCTATCATGGGCGGATGATCAAAATAACCCCAGTCCAGGTGGCGGGAGTATACCCAGTAATAGGCCTCATCATCCATCAGTTCCGTTACGCCTGCCTGCACCAATGCCAGCACCAGCCAGCCCAGTAAAAAACTATTCCTGTAATGATCTTTGGTGAAAAAACGCGTTAGTGCCGACATATCTTCCTTGAGCAGATTAAGAAATTGTTAAGCGCGAAGATACTAAAACGGAGCAGCATACCATCCTTTCCTCATTCCGTAATGGTTTGCACTACCTGCAGCTGTTCGTTAAAAGCTACCATGGCAGCCCGGTAACCGGCGCTGATGCGGCCCAGCTCATTTTCCATCCCGGCCAGGGCGGCAGGGTAAGCAGAGGCCATGCGCAAAGCCTCATCCAGGGGAATGCCTACCTTTTCCACGCAGTTCTTCACCGCCTGCATCATGGTGAGGCAGGAACCGGCCAGGGTACCCTGGGCATTCACATAACGGTCCTTATCAAAAATGTAAATGTAGTCGCCGCTGCGGGCTTCCGCCACTGCATCCGTGATCAGGAACAGCCGCTGCCCCATGATCTTTTTACTGATGCGGATAGCAGCAAAATCAACATGAATACCGTCCGCTACTACGCTGGCGCATATACGATCATGATCATAAATAGCGCCAACCATGCCCGGCGCCCGGCTTTGCAGGGCCGACATGGCATTGAACAGGTGTGTGGAGGTTGGAATGCCCCGCTCAAAAGCGGCATAGGCCTGCTCGTATGTAGCGTTACTATGCCCGGCAGATACCAGTATACCAGCGTCCTGCAGCTGTTTTACCAGCTGCGGATCACAGCGCTCCGGCGCTAAGGTCATCATTTTAATAACGCCCCGCCCGTGTTCCAATAACCAGTCTATATCCTGTTGGGTTGGGGAAGTAATATATTGTTCTAAATGCGCGCCTTTTTTCGCGGGATTCATAAAAGGTCCTTCCAGGTGCAGGCCCAGCACACCTTTGCCGCCCTGCTGCCAGTAATCTTTCACCGCCTGCATGGAGCGTAACATCACCTCCCGTGAGCTGGTGGGTATGGTAGGCATAAAATAAGCCGCGCCACCGCTTACACAATATTCATAGGTGCCTTTCAGCGATGCTGCATCTGTACTAAAAGGAAACAGGTGCCCGTTACCCCCATAGATCTGCAGGTCTATTAGCGCCGGCGCCAGGGTAGCCCCACCCAGGTCTATTTCCTGAGTGCCGGAAGGTACTTCTGTAACCGGCAGCAGGCCTACAATACGCCCGTTATCGGTCAATACTGCGTGGTTGTCCAGGAAGCGGTCGCCGGTGAAAATGCGTGCATTGGTGTAAGTAACTGACATGCTGGCAAAGTTAAATTTCGTATAGCTCTAAGGGTAGTCCGTCAGGGTCGGTAAAAAAAGTAAAACGTTTTCCCGTGTAAGGGTCCACGCGTATGGGCTCGGGGGTTACGCCACTGGCCTGCAGCTGTGCTACGGCCGTATCCACATCCTGCACCGTAAAGGCCAGGTGCCGCAATCCCTGCGCTTCCGGCCTGCTGGGCCGGGGTGGCGGCTCCGGGAAAGAGAACAGCTCTATTACATATTGCGTACCCAAAGCCAGGTCCAGCTTCCAGGACCGGCGTTCCTCCCGGTATACTTCCCGCACTATCTGCATACCCAATACCTGTGTGTAAAAGGTTTTACTACGTTCATAATCAGCACAGATAATGGCAATGTGATGAATACCGGAAAGTAAAGACATGGAACGTTATTAGGAGGTTTGAAAACCGGTGTGACTACAATACCTGGAATTTATCCGCATCCTTCAGGAAAGGCAGGTTTTTTCGTACCTCTTCCAGCCGTGCGCGTTCCAGCGTGTAGGTGAATATATCTTCATCATGTGCTTTCTGGTAAATGATCTCACCCATGGGATCTATGATGCTGCTATCGCCGCTGTGGTAAATGTTGTTACCATCGTTCCCTACGCGGTTCAGGCCAATTACATAAGCCTGGTTCTCTATGGCGCGGGCCTGCAGCAAGGTTTTCCAGGGGGTATTGCGCCGCTCCGGCCAGTTAGCCACGTTGATCAGCACATCGTAGGCCGGGGCCCCGGTTTCTGCTACAATGGCGTTGCGCGCCCATACCGGGAAACGCAGGTCATAGCAAACGGAAAGGTTTATTTTCCAGCCCTTTACCTGTGCTATCAGGCGTTTGTCGCCGGGCAGGTAATGCTCATGCTCGCCCGCATACCCGAACAGGTGGCGTTTATCGTAAGTGCCATACACACCGTTGGGCTGCATCCATATCAGGCGGTTCACATAACGGTCGCCATCCTTTATAATGAGGCTGCCGGTGATGATCACATTTTTCTCTGCCGCTTTCTTCTTCACCCACTGTACAGCGCTGCCATCCATAGTTTCAGCCAGCCTGGCCGACTGCATGCTGAAACCGGTGCTGAACATTTCCGGCAGCACGATCACTTCTGTACGTTCCGGGATCGAGTTGATCTTTTCATCGAACATCCGCAGGTTCTCCGCTATATTCTCCCAATGCAGCTGCGACTGTATGAGTGTTACTTTCAGATCTGACATAATGCTTTTAATTACGAATTACGAATTAGTCAATTACGAATTAGGGAAGCTTTGCTATTACAATGGTCTTACATGGAATGTTGAACTTGCATGTATTTAGGTACTTAATAGCGGGTTACCCAATTCGTAATTCGTAATTGACTAATTCGTAATTAAACAAATGTACGCTCTATGGGCTTAAAAACTTTTAAATTTTATGGCTGGTCATTTACAATTTGTTCAAGCGCGGCCTGGGCCAGCTCCGGCTCAAAGCCCTTTTGTACCAGGTATTGAATGGTTTTTAGCTTTTGTTTCAGGGGGTGTTCCCCTTCCAGGGAGGCATATTTTTTGGCAGCCTGCCGTTCCAGCGTCTGCCGGTAATCATCCGCATCTATTTCCTGCAGGCCTTTTTTAATGCAGTAGGGCGATACCTGCCTTTGCTGCAGCTCCATCGTTATTTTACGGCGGCCCCATTGTTTGGTGCGGAACTTGCCGCCGGCAAAGGCTTTGGCAAAACGTTCCTCATTCAGGAAATTATCAGCGATCAGCTCCGCAATGGCCTGGTCTATTTCCTCGCCCCGCAGGCCCAGCTCCCAGGCTTTATGGTGTACCTCGCTATGGCAGCGCTCCTGGTAGGCGCAGTAGTGGCGGAGCTTTTGTAAGGCGGCAGTGTTCATGGTTAAGCTTTTAGTGGTTAGCTATTAGCTTTAAATAGTTAAGCAGGTAATGGGGTACTAAATTTTAGCGGTTAGCCTTAGCCATGATGCAATACAGCTAAATGCTAACCGCTAAAAAACAAACAGTTATTTCTTCACAATCATTAACCGTGCGTAGTTCAGCATAATCTTTTTTTCGCCGCCGCCTTTGGGAAATACCACGGTGGCAATACGATTATTGGGCGCGCCTTCCATACTCAGAATGGTGCCAAAGCCGAACTTCTGGTGCTCTACCTCCATACCGGCTTCCATAGTAGCCGGATCATCGGGCGCAAAACCAGGTGTAGGCACATGAGTACCCACCGGTGCAGTGGGCTTGGGCGTTGGGCGTGCAGAGGACGATGAAGTGGAAGAAGCTCCTCCTGCAGGACCTGCAGGCGTTTTCTTTTGTATGCGGTCGAACATATTGTTACCACCATTGTTCCACAAACCGCCGCCACCACCGCCGCCACCACCACGCATAGCATTGCCGCCTGCATAGCTACGGTCTATGAACTGTTCCGGCATCTCTTCCAGGAAGCGGCTGGGCTCATTATTCACCAGGCTGCCAAAACGATAACGGCTGCTGGCGTAGGTAAGCCACAGGCGGGCTTTAGCGCGGGTAATAACCACGTAGAACAAACGGCGCTCTTCTTCCAGCTCCTCGCGGGTGTTAATGGAAAGGGTGCTGGGGAACAGGTTTTCCTCCAGGCCCACAGAAAACACCACCGGGAACTCCAGGCCCTTGGCAGCGTGAATGGTCATGAGCTTTACCACATCGCTGTTCTCATCATTGCCCTGGTCTGCATCCGTAAGCAGTGTGATCTGCTGCAGGTACGAGCCCAGGCTTTTATCCAGCAGCTCCCCATCTTCCGTAGGCGTTTCTGTAAACTCTTTTATGGAGTTCAGCAGCTCCTGTATGTTCTCATACCGGGCCAGGCCTTCCGTAGTTTTATCGTTAAACAGCTCTTTTACAATGTTGGTGCTTTTGCCCACCTGTACGGCCACATCGTAGGCATTATGTTTTTCCAGGATGGCCTGGAAACTTTTGATCATCGTTACAAAACCTTCCACCGCTTCCAGTGTGCCGCCTTTAAACCCAAACTCACGGCCACGTTCCAGCACTTCCCAGAAAGTAATGTTCTGCTCATTGCTGATGACCACTGCTTTTTCTACAGTGGTTTTACCAATGCCCCTTACCGGGTAATTGATAATACGTTTCAGGCTTTCTTCATCGCGGGTATTAATGGTTATACGCAGGTAAGCCAGGAAATCCTTTATTTCTTTTCGCTGGTAGAAGGACATACCGCCGTAAATGCGGTAGGGAATGGCTTTACGGCGCAGGCTTTCCTCAAAGGAGCGGCTTTGCGCGTTGGTGCGGTACAGGATGGCAAAGTCGCGGTTATCGTAGTGGTTGCGCAGCTTTTGCTCTGCAATGGTATCCGCTACATACTTGCCTTCCTCATTATCCGTCATGGTACGCACCAGCTTAATTTTTTCGCCCTCCATGTTATTGGTCCACAGGGCTTTTTCTATCTGGCCTTTGTTATGCGCAATTACTTCGTTGGCTACCTTCAGAATGGATTGGGTGCTGCGGTAGTTCTGTTCCAGCTTTACCACATGCACATCGTCATAATCCTTTTCAAACTGCAAAATGTTTTCAATAGTGGCGCCGCGGAAAGAGTAAATGCTTTGTGCATCATCGCCCACCACGCAAATATTTTCATGCACAGCTCCTAACAGCTTTATGATCTCGTACTGCGCCGGGTTGGTATCCTGGTACTCATCGATCATAATGTATTTGAACTTATGCTGGTATTTGTGCAGGGTTTCCGGGAACTGCTTCAGCAGCACGTACATTTTAAACAGCAGATCGTCAAAGTCCATAGCGCCGTTCTTAAAACAGCGTTTGGCGTACATGTCGTAGATCTTGCCTATCATGGGGCGGTTGGCCCGCATATCTTCCTGCTGAACAAAATTATCGCGCTGGTATTCCTCCGGGCCCATCAGGCTGTTCTTGGCCGCGGAAATACGGTTGTATACAAAGTTGGGCTTGTAGTGTTTGTCGTCCAGGTTCTGCTCATTAATAATGGTTTTGAGCACGCTCTTGGCATCGTCCGTATCGTAAATGGTAAAGTCGTTCGGATAACCCAGGCGGTGCGCTTCTGCGCGTAATAACCTGGCAAATACGGAGTGGAAGGTGCCGATGTAGAGGTTACGGGCTTCATTGCCGCCCAGTATTTTTTCTATACGCTCTTTCATTTCACGGGCAGCCTTATTGGTAAAGGTGAGCGATAGTATGTTAAAGGCATCTACCCCATGCCGCATCAGGTGGGCAATACGGGTGGTAAGCACTTTGGTTTTACCGGAGCCGGCGCCCGCTATGATCATCAGCGGCCCGTTAATATGTGTTACGGCCTCTTGCTGCCGTTCATTCAGTTCGTCTAAGTAATTTGGCTTCATCAGGGTGTAAAAATAACCAAATTCCCTATGCCAAATGATAGTTGTTAGTAGTTAGTGGATAGTGTGAGGCAGAACGGCTTCAGTAGCGTGCAATACGTGATTTCAGCATTTTACGTGCAAAGTGGATGCGGCTTTTCACTGTACCCAGGGGCTCATTCAGGATCATTGCAATTTCGTAATATTTATATCCCTCAAAATACAGCAGAAAGGGTTGTTTAAAAATAACGGGGAGATTGTAAATGGCCATATGCACATCCTTTACGCGCAAACCATTTTCCGCATAATTGCCAATGGAGGGTTGCTGCTGATGCAAAAGAAAATCGCCCATCGCATTATCCAGCAGGCGGTACTGCCGGTTACCACGGCGGTAATTGTTAATGAAAATGTTGCGCATAATGGTATACAGCCAGGCCCGTATGTTGGTGCCTGCCAGGTATTTTTCCCGGTTAGCCAGTGCGCGGAACAGGGTTTCCTGGTAAAGATCTTTGGCTGATTCCGAATCCTTGGTAAGGGTAATTGCGTAGGGCCTGAGGAAATCAGCATTTCCCATTAACAAAGTGTTGAATTCGGTGGAACACATATGACGTTACTTTTAGGATTATACAATATGACATTGTCCTGCTGTTAAAGCCATTTATCCATTCCTTACGGTATGGGGGGTACGTAGCTCAGGAGATGTTTTTCATAACGGTAATACCTTTTTGTTTACCTGATGAAGCGGAGGGGCACAATAACTTGCATTCTACATTAGACTCTGATGACCGCTCAATGATTATTTCTACAGATTAGCACAGAACAAATACCAGGTTCTTTAATTTGATTCCGAGGGTTCCCTATTGTCTTGGTTGATTGCTGGTATTATATTCCAACATGATCCGCTGTACTAACATTAAATAAATAAAAAATATTTTACTTATTTAATGCTTATACAACCATATCTAAGTTATTGAAAAAAAAGAGGATAACCTATTTTTTTTATGGCTATACGAAACGGGAAAATGTGCGGATATGCAAATGTGCAGATGTGCAAATATGGATGCTGTAGCTGATAACAAAAATGTGCAAATGAAACATGCGGTATATCCCCGCCATTTTCATTTGCACATTTGCATATCTGCACACCTGCACATTATTTCTCATGCCGGTCTACCGGCAGCCGCTCTTCCCGGTTGGCTATTTCCCAGGCCGTATAAAACACCAGCTGGGCGCGGCGGGAAAGCAGGGGAAAATCTATTTTATCCACCGTATCGGTTGGCCGGTGATAGTCTTCATGCGTGCCGTTAAAGTAAAAGATAATGGGAATGTTATGCAGCGCAAACATGTAATGATCGGAACGGTAGTAGAAACGGTTAGGATCATCTGGATCATTATACTTATAATCCAGGTGAAATTTAGTAAAGGTATTATTAGCCGCTTCATTAATGGGGCGCAGGGCAGAGCTTAGCTTATTATCCCCGATCACATACACATAGTTGGTGTCTTTTTCATGCATGGGATCAATGCGGCCTATCATGTCTATATTCAGATCCGCCACGGTTTGGTCCAGCGGGTAAATGGGATTATCCGTATAAAATTTAGAGCCTAACAAACCTTTTTCCTCACCGGATACTGTCATAAACACCAGGCTGCGGCGGGGTTTATAACCGGCTTTTACCGCACGGCCAAAAGCTGCGGCTATTTCCATTACGGCCGATGTGCCGGAGCCATCATCATCTGCACCATAGAACAATTCTTCCCCACGCTTGCCTAAGTGATCATAATGGGCCGTTACAAATACCAGCTCGTTCTTTTTATCGGTGCCTTCCAGGTAACCTATTACATTACTGGAGCGCAGCTCCTTCACATCTTTTTTAAACAGCAGCTGCACCGGCTTTCTTATAACGCGCGGCTTCAGCTTGTCTGCTGCTGCGGGATCCAGCAGGGCGGCTGCATCCTTGATGCCTAACAGCGCGGCTGCCATTTCAGGAGAGATATAATATACATTGGTGGCAGCTGTTGGTGTTTGTTTGGGATTGCGCATGTAGGTAGGCGTTTTATACAAACCGTTACCACTTACTTTTTCCATACGGCTGGCGCCTTCATTCACCACCAGCACGGCCGCCGGCTTACGTTCCACCACTTCCATAATTTTTTTGTTCACACCTCCCCAGGCAGAGGGGCGGCGGGTGCCGGTAAGCAGGTAGGTAGTATCATCCTTATGCGGTTCTCCGGGCAGCAGCAATACCACCTGGCCGCTTACATCCAGGTTGTGGTAATCATTATATTCACCGGAGTTAATGCCATACCCTGCAAACACTATCCTGGAAGTTTTTACCTGCTGGTTCTCGCAGGCATACAGGCTGCTGTAATAATCTTTACCAAAGATATAAGTGTGCCCGTCCACTACTATTTTACTGCTGGTAAGCGTATCCTGGTACAAATAAAAATATTGCTCCCACTTGCCTTTGGCGCCTGGTTGTAAACCTGCTTTGGCAAATTGCGATATGATGTAGCTGGCGGCTTTCTGCTGCCCTTCTGTAGCGGTTTCCCGGCCCTGCATGCCTGCGCCGGCCACTATCTGTAATTGCTCTTTTACTGCATGGGGGGTAATGCCTTCTCCAAAACGTGCGGCCACCGCCGGCTGGCCGGCCGGCGTAGCAATTTTTTCATCCTGCTGGGCCCATACGTTCATGCACAGGAACAAGCCAATAGCAAGGAGTACAGATCGTTTCATAGTATCAGATTATTAAGAAGGATAATCAAGTTTGATCGTTTAAAAAAAATAAAAGCCGGGAGCAAGTTTTGCATACTCATCCCGGCTTAATAATTTGCTTTTTTATACGATGGCTGTATTACAATTCTTCTTCTTACAAACAGGCTATCTTTCTCACCCGGTTCTCATGGCGCCCGCCCTCAAACGGTGTATTGATAAATACATTGATCATTTGCCTGGCTACATCGGTATCTACAAACCTGGCGGGAATGCAGATGATGTTAGCCTCATTATGCCCGCGTGCCAGCCTGGCCAGCTCTTCGCCCCAGCAAATGGCAGCGCGTACGCCCTGGTGTTTATTAGCGGTAATAGCCACCCCGTTTGCGCTGCCGCATACCAATACGCCAAAGGCTACTTCCTCTCTTTCCACTGCGGTAGCTACGGGATGCGCATAATCCGGATAGTCGGCTGAATCTTTTGAATGTGCGCCAAAATCTTTCACCTGCAGGCCCAGGCCTTCCAGGTAAGAAATAATTTCTTCTTTATACTCAAACCCGGCGTGGTCGGAACCTACCGCTACCGGTAATGACATGTTAAATAATGGTGGATGTTGCATATCAGTTTTCACATTTAACCTGTTAAGACCACTCTTCATCTACTACCGGGCGGCGATCGCTGTCATCCATATCTTTCAGAGCCTTCTTGGATATAAAGATACTGATTTCATACAGCAAATACAGCGGTGTAAATACGATCAGCTGATCCACCACATCGGGCGGTGTAATAACCGCTGCCAGCACCAGTATCACCACAATAGCATGGCGGCGGTAAGAGCGCATGAAATCCGGCGTTAACAAGCCTATTTTGGTAAGGAAGAATACCAGTATCGGCAGCTCAAACAACACACCCATACCCAGTATGATCTGTGTCATTAAAGAGAAGTAATCATCCAGGAAGAACTGGTTCACTGCTTTATCTGTTACCGTGTAACCGGCCAGGAAGTTAATGGTGAAGGGCGCCATCAGGAAATAGCTGAATGCCACGCCTAAAAAGAACTGGAATGATACCCAGAAGATAATGCCCCGGGCGCCTTTCAGCTCTCTTTCCTTTAACGCAGGTTTAATAAACCGCCAGAACTCCCAGAAAATATAAGGGAAGGCCAGCACCAGGCCTAGTATAAAGGCCAGCTTAAACTGCAGCATGATCTGCCCCGCCATCTTAAAGTTCTGGAACTGCACCTTTACAGGGGTGATACACATCTTATCGCCCAGGCCAGCCCAGTGGCTTACCTTACACATCAGTATGTAAGAAGGGAAGTTAGCATTGGTAGGTCCAAAGATCACATTGTCCAGTATCTCTTTAGTATATACGAAACCAAAAATGCTAAACACCGAAATGGCTATCACTGACCGGATAATGTGCCAGCGCAGGTCTTCCAGGTGGTCAAAAAAAGACATCTCTGCCTTGTCACTATTATTCGCGAAAATCTTCTTGAACATCGTATTAAAGTAGATCGGTGTAGAATGAAATCAAAATCAAGAGCACAAATATATAGAAAGGCTCCAAGCAATAGGCAAAAATGTAGATGAAGGCTTATTTAACGCTTTAAATGGAAGGGTGCGGAGGTATAGGTGAGCTACACAGGAGGCGATGGGGTAGGTACAAAAAAAGAGCCAGCCCGAGAAGAATCAAGAGCCGGCCTTTCATCCATTGTTTGTTAACCCCAAAAAAGTTGAATTCGAGAATGTCTTCTGCTTCCAGATCTGCTGCTTATTCGATTGATGGCAAGCTTTCAAAATAAGTTTTATCTCTGGTTGCGTCTAAATTTCTATCACAAAAATAGAAAGAATTATTTTATTATCAACGTTGTAACAATATTTTTTACAACCCTTTAACAAAAATCAAATAATAGTGTTACATCGTCTGTAGCAAATGTATAAAATCCATGTTAAATTCCTAAGACTTTTTTTAAAACGATTTAGCAAATATTTCCACTCAATCGTTTTTGCAAGGCTTTCCCTTCTTCACAATGCAAATATATTAAAAAAATATAGACAATGTCAAGAATTGGTTCTTATTTCTTTTCAGGATTTGTTTATCTCTGCTAAACTCCGGAACCATAGTGGGTTGTATGCCTATGCTAAAATTTTCATTTTCACCATTTCAATTCGCGTATCGGTAACGTTCAGCACATCAAACTCGTAATCGTCAATGATAATACGCTCTTTTAGCCGGGGAATGGTCTCGTGGTGGTTAATAATGTAACCGGAAAGCGTTTCACTTTCATCTTCCGGAAAATCAAACCCATAGCGCTCATTCAGGTAATCCAGCTCCAGGCGTCCGGAGAAGATATATTCTTTTTCAGCAATCTGTTTTTCTACAAACTCCTCTACATCATGCTCATCCTTGATCTCCCCAAAGATCTCTTCCAGCACATCCTCTATGGTTACAATACCGGCCGTGCCGCCAAACTCGTCCACCACCCAGGCAATACTTTTACGTTCTTTATTGAACTTGCTCAGCAGGTCTATAGCGCTCATGGTTTCCGGTACCACCATAATAGGGTGTATAATGGCCGTAATATCCGCCGGGTTCTTGAACATATCCAGCTGGTGAATGTACCCCAGGATATTGTCGATGGTATTCTCGTAAATAATAATTTTCGACAGCTTGGTTTCCATGAACTTACGCCGTGCTTCTGCAATAGGGCTCACTATTTCCAGCGCCTCTATCTCCTTCCGGGGTATTAAGCAGCCGCGGATCTTTACATGGGCCAGCGACAGCGCGTTTTCAAACAGCTCCGTATTCAGCTCCTGGCTTTCTGCAAAGTGCTGCTGCGACTGACGTATGAAATGCTCCACATCCACCCGCACAAAAGAATGCCTGTTTTCCATGATCCTTACGTTGAACAGGTATTTCAGGATCCATTCGGAAACAGATACCAGCAGGTTGCCTATTACGTATAATGGCTTGGAAATAACAGAAATGGGTAAGGCAAAAAAGCTTAGCAGCGCTTCCGGCCGGGAGCGGAAAATAGCCCGGGGTATAAAAAAGCCCAGGAAAAGCACCATAAAGGTGGCCACTAAAACCTCCATTAACAGCAAAAGCGGCTGGTAGCTGGTACTTAGCGAGGGCGTTACGGTAGATTCCCACAGGGGCTGGAAAATGCCCGCAAACATGATCCCGTAAATCACCAGTATAATGCCAAGGCCCAGCAGGCTGGTAGCCAGGAACCGGGCCGGGTTCTCATTAAAGGTAGCCAGGATCTTGCCGGTGGCCCTGCCCTGCTTCTTTTTAAGCTCAATACTCAGCTTATTCACATTGGCAAAGGCTGTTTCCAGACCGGCAAAAAAACCGGCCAGCAACACCAATCCAACCAATATTAGGGTAGTATAACTGTCCATTCCAACAAATATAAGATTTTACATAATTGCGAATGACGCCACTGCAAATTGCATGCAAGCGTATTTCACCATTCACCGGTACTTATAGGTATTTTCTGAGGGAGAGGGCCCCTTCAGGAGCCTGTTAAATTTATATGAAGTTCAAAACCAGCGCTTTTACCGCGGCATATGCTTTTTCCAGATCATCATTCAGCACTATTTCATCAAATTCCGGGGCAAAAGAAAGCTCATAGCGGGCTTTGGCCAGGCGCTCTTCCAGGGAGGCCTGTGTTTCTGTTCCCCGCTCACTGAGGCGCTCACGCAACGCTTCCAGGGAGGGTGGCTGTATAAAAATGGTAAGGGCGGCCTGCTGATACTTTTCTTTTATGGACACAGCGCCTTTTACGTCAATATCCACCATGGGCACCTTACCCAGGTCCCAGATGCGCTGCAGCTCACTTTTAAGGGTGCCGTAGTACTTGCCTACATATACCATTTCGTATTCTGCAAAGGCATTGGCCTCAATATGCTGATGAAATTCGTCGGTAGAAAGGAAATAATAGTCGCGCCCGTGCACTTCATTTTCCCGGGGGGGACGGGTACTGGCGGAAATAGAGAATGCCAGCTGCGGCAATTCCGCTAACAATCTTCTTACAATAGTGGTTTTACCTGCGCCGGAGGGGGCGGTGATGATGATGATCTTATGGTCCATCCAAATGAATTAGAATTACGAATTATTCAATTACGAATTACGAATGGATTGAAACGGATGACTGACCCGGATATTTAATCATAACCGCTTCAGGCAATCGCTGCATTTAATTTGTAATTCGTAATTGAATAATTCGTAATTAAAAATTTATACACGTTTAATATCCGCTCCCAGCCTTCTCAGCCTCTCATCAATGTACTGGTAGCCGCGGTCTATTTGTTCTATATTCTGAATGGTGCTTTTGCCTTCTGCGCTCAGGGCAGCGATCAGCAGGGCCACCCCTGCCCGTATGTCGGGCGATGACATAGTGATACCCCTTAGCGCATGCTCCCGGCCCAGGCCTATTACAACGGCGCGGTGCGGATCGCACAGCACGATCTGGGCGCCCATATCTATCAGCTTATCCACAAAGAACAGGCGGCTCTCGAACATTTTCTGATGGATCATTACACTGCCCTTGGCCTGGGTAGCTACCACCAGCACAATGCTCAGCAGGTCAGGCGTAAAACCCGGCCAGGGATGATCGTACATGGTAAGGATAGACCCATCCAGGAACGTTTGTATCTCGTAAGAATCCTGTGCGGGTACATAAATATCATTGCCCCTCAGCTCCAGGTGAATACCCAGCTGGCGGAATTTTTCCGGTATAATGCCCAGGTGCTCTACCCCGGCGTTGCGGATGGTGATCTCGCTCTGCGTCATGGCAGCCAGCCCTATAAAAGAGCCTATTTCGATCATATCCGGCAGCATAGCATGGCTGCAGCCTTTCAGGGAAGTTACGCCCTCAATGGTGATCAGGTTGGAGCCTACCCCGCTGATGTTAGCCCCCATGCTGTTCAGCATTTTGCACAGCTGTTGTATGTAGGGTTCGCAGGCAGCGTTGTAAATGGTGGTGGTGCCTTTGGCCATTACGGCCGCCATTATAATATTGGCGGTACCGGTTACAGAAGGTTCATCCAGCAGCATATAGGTGCCTTTTAAACCGTCTGCAGCTTCCAGGCGGAAGAAGTTATCATCTGTGTCGTACACAAACTGTACGCCCAGCTTCTCAAAACCAATAATATGCGTATCCAGGCGGCGGCGGCCGATTTTGTCACCCCCGGGTTTGGGAATGTAGGCTTTGCCATAGCGGGCCAGCAGCGGGCCGGCTATCATTACAGAGCCCCTGAGACGGCCGGATTTCTTTTTAAATTCCGCGCTCTGGAGGTAAGCCATATCTATATTGGCAGCGGTGAATTCGCAGGTATCGCGCGATACGCGGTTCACAGCTACCCCAATATCTGCCAGCAGCTCTATCAGCAGGTTTACATCCAGGATGTCCGGAATGTTGCTGATGATCACTTTCTCAGGCGTAAGCAATACTGCGCTAATGATCTGTAATGCTTCGTTCTTGGCTCCCTGGGGCACAATATCCCCTTTAAGGCGGTTACCGCCCCTTACTTCAAAAGCACTGCTCACTTGTTCCTGTTTTTGTTATTATACTTATTGTTGCTGTGCTTACCACCGGCTTTGCCGTTGTTGCTCTTGAATTTATTTTGCTGGAAGGATTTGCGCTTCATGCTGCCACCACCGCCGCTGGTGTTACCGCTGCGGGGAAACTCATTACCGCTGTTGCCTCCGCTGAAGCTGGCTGTTGCCGCATGGCTGCTGCCGGTGCCTGCATGGTATTCCAGCTGCCCATTGGTAATGGTATTCAGCTCAGAACGTACCGCATCATCATGCACACTTTCTTTATGCCAGTTGCTGTAGGCCAGTTTCATGTAGTTGCCGATACATTGGGTAAACCCTTCTTTTTTCTCCGGGTTCTCTTCATGCAGGGCTTTGTCGATCACCATTTCCAGGTTTTTGCCAAAGTGGCGCAGCTTGGGATATTTTTTAGGATACGTAAGCTTTTCAGGCTTGTATTTCAGCGTTTCCCGGGTGGGTATGGGGTAGGGAGATTCTACGTTCAGCTTAAAATCGGAGATCAGGAACAGGTGATCCCACAGCTTATGCCGGAAATCCTCTACGTTCCTGAGGTGGGGGTTCAGGGTACCCATCAGCTCTATTAAGGCCATAGCCTGGCCCTGGCGTTGCTCCTCATCTTCAAGGCTCAGCAGGTATTCGATCATTTTCTGAATATTCCTGCCGTATTCCTTCATTATTAAATGATTACGGGTTGTATTGTATTCCATTAGATGAATTATCTATAATATAAACGTCAATAAATTTGTTCGGATTGTTAAGTCAACTTTACGCGAAGAAACAAAGTAAGGAATAAAGTGTACTTTGCTGTGAAGTAACCGTAGCTGCAAACTTAGCAAAAAAACCTCAAATATACTTTACAATATGCCTGCCATTTTAATGCTACACGGCGCATTGGGCACTCAAGCACAATTTTTACCGCTGCGCTCCCTGTTAGAAGAACAGCACACCGTTTACACATTTGACTTTATGGGCCATGGCCTGGCTGAGCCGGCCCGGGAAGGTATCAGCGTGCCGCTGCTGGCGCAGCAGGTGCTGGAACAACTGGATGCCTATGAGCTGGATGCCATCCCCCTTTTTGGTTACAGCATGGGCGGCTATGTGGCTATATACCTGGCCAGGCATTATCCGCAGCGGGTAAGTAAAGTGATCACATTAGCTACCAAGTACCACTGGAATGCTGCTATTGCCGCCAAAGAGGTAAATATGCTGGATGCTGCTGTTATTGAAAAAAAGGTGCCTGCCTTTGCTACGGCTTTAGAGCAGCGCCACGCCCGGCAGGACTGGAAAAAGGTGCTATCCCATACAGCCGCGCTGATGCAGCAGCTGGGCGCGCAGCCTTTGCTGGCAGCAGAAGACTATGCAGCCATTACTATCCCGGCCCTGCTGATGCTGGGCGACCGGGATACCATGGTAACCTTAACAGAAACGGTGGAAGTGTACCGGGCCTTACCACAGGCACAGCTGGCCGTGCTGCCCAACACACCGCATCCGCTGGAAAAGGCGGATCCTGCGCTAGTAGCGGCGCTGCTACAGAGATTTTTAAATGAATAATGCTGTATTATTCATGGTACATGAAGGAGGTTATGCTTACCTACAGTAGCTACAGTTCAGTGTTAGCTTGTTAAGTTCTGTTTCACAACGTTCTTCTCACAACGGGAATTGCTCAGGGCTACTCAACTACATTGATGGTGCGGTAAAAGCTCTCTTCCAGGGAAATGAGGGTTTCCGTTCTTTCAATGCCTTTGATCTTCTGCAGTTCATCATGTAATATTCTCCGCAGCTGGGTAATATCTTTACAGATGATCTCTGCAAACATGCTGTAGCTGCCGGTTGTATAGTTCAGGCGTACCATTTCAGGTATCTTACGCAGTTCTTTGGCCACCGTGTCGTACATCGAACTTTTTTCCAGGTAAATACCAATAAAGGCTATTACATCGTACCCGATCATTTTTAAATCTACATGTAATTTTGTACCTTTAACGATACCCAGTTCTTGTAGTTTCTTCATTCTTACGTGGATCGTTCCACCGGAAACAAACAATTTCTTCCCGAGGTCAGCGTAGGAGATCTCTGCGTTGTTCATCATTTCACTGATGATCTGAAGATCAAGTTTGTCAATATTCAAATTGTGGCTCATTTTTACAATTTGTTTTTGATTGTTTTAAATACCCATGCAAATATTTAAAAAATATCGAAATTTCAAAAATTTTTCTTAAAAAATTTGCAAAAAATCCCCTCTCTATTTAGATTTGCATCATTGAAAGTTTGGAAAACGGAAATAAGCCAGGCTAAAAAGTAGCCCATGCCTTCCGGAACAAATCGCCAACATATACTGTGGGGTGATGGAATTGGCAGACATGCCCTCTTGTCTCGAGGGTGGGGAGTCCAGGATAAACATAGCGTAATGGGTTGACCACTAATCTTATTTGTGCTAAGGCTAACTGCCCCGTGGAGGTTCGAATCCTTCTCCTACAGCTTTTAACGGCCGTTTCAAGTAATTGGAACGGCCGTTTTGTTTCTTAGCCGTATCCAAAACAGATCGTTACCCACCTGTGTCCCCTGCCGTCAAATATATCCATTATAATATGAATAGCTTCATAAGATCTGCATCTTTCCTTTGATTTTGATGAACAAAACCTGCAAATGAGATATTTTTGCGCTAATGGGACAAAAGAAACTGCAGCGTTTTGCTGAGATCGAGACTTTTCCGAATGTGCTGATATACCCGGAGAACATGCCTGGTAAGTGGGCCGGCTTTTTTGGCAATAAAAACCCGCTTACCCTGGAGCTGGCCTGCGGCAAGGGGGATTATACCCTGGCGCTGGCCCGGCGGTTCCCGGAACAGAATTTCCTGGGTGTGGACCTGAAGGGTAACCGCATATGGCGGGGCGCTAAAACTGCAATAGAGGAACCGTTACGGAACGTAGCCTTCCTGCGCACCCAGATCGATAAGCTGGACCGGTATTTTGCACCGGGAGAAATTGGCGAGATCTGGATCACTTTCCCCGACCCCTTCCTGCGCCAGTCAAAATCAAAAAAGCGGCTTACCCATCCAAAATTCTTACAGCTGTACCAGCCCCTGCTGGCGCCGGGCGCCACTATTAATCTGAAAACAGACAGCCCGGAGCTGTATGCCTTTACCAAAGAAGTAATAGCGGCCTGTAATTGTGAAACCCTGGAAGATATCAGCGATGTATATGCGCTGCCGGAAGTACCTGCCTTGTTACAGATCAAAACATTTTATGAAGGCATGCACCTGAGCAACGGGCGCACCATCCGCTACCTGCGTTTCCGCCTGCCGGTTACGCCCATTAACTGGCGCGAGATAAAGCTAACTGCAGATGCAGCCACTGAAGGAGCATATTGATTTTTATTATAACGAACACGGCTATATGGTATTTACCGCACAGTACCACCTGAACCGCGGAAACTGTTGTGGAAATGGCTGTAAACATTGTCCATTTGATTATGAAAAAGTCCCGGAGCCCAAAAGAACCACCCTCCTTGCCGCCCGCCAAAAGCAACAGGAAAAAGGACCCAGCGGAGACTAACTCCTTTTTCCCAAGGGTATATGAATTAGTGCGGCAAATACCCAAAGGCCGTGTAACCTCTTATGGTGCGCTGGCAGAAGCCTCCGGCCTTCGTATCACCGCACGAATGGTAGGCTGGGCCATGTATGCAGCGCCTACCGCCAAACCGCCCATACCCGCTCACCGCGTGGTGAACAGCAGCGGGGTATTAAGCGGTAAAGATCATTTTGAAACCCCTACCCTTATGCAGGAGCTGCTGGAACAGGAAGGAATTATAATAAAGAAAGATAAAATTCAAAATTTTAAAACCGTATTTTGGGACCCGGTAACCTCCCAAAAAGGGACAAGAAGAAAAGCAGCGGGCAAAAAAAACGAAGTGTAGTAGATTTCAATAACAAACAGATAACAAATTACCACGGCCTGTTATCCTGAATATTTATTATGTCGGCATTAAAACTTAAGCTGGATCAAGATCAGCTGGTAGAAGATTTCTTTGATTGTACCCACCTGGTGGGCATTGTATCTGCTGCCCGTGATTATCAGCTGTGCTGGCAATTGAATAAACAGCTGTTCTATCATTTCCGGGTAAATAATTCCCTGGAAATAAAACTGACCAAACACCAGCGTGCTTTTTATTTTACCGTATTTGAATTTCAGGAGCCTACGAAGTCCGTATCACACTATCTTTACAATAATCACTGCAAGGCAGAGTTTTTGTTGCCTGAATTAAAGAATATAGATTACCTGTGGCTGATCAAAGGGGATTATTACCAGCTGCAGGATGTGAAAAAATTAACAGAGGAATTACGCCGCGTAGAGCTAGTACAATTAGTATCTTTATTGGACCTAAGAGATATCAAGAATAAGGTGAACCTTATATTTTAACAGGACAAGAAAGGACAGTAAACCGTTTAGGGATTCCCGTTACCAGCTCCGTGCATTTTATTGTTTAACATAAACCTATTTTATGTGGCAGGAAAAGAACAATCAACTGTACCGTTCTTTCGAGTTCAGTGACTTTAAGGAAGCCTTTGCTTTTATGACCAAAGTAGCGCTGGCCGCAGAGAAAATGGATCATCATCCATACTGGACTAATGTTTACAACAAGGTAGAAATATACCTGAACACGCATGACGCAGGCAATGTGGTAACGGAAAAAGATCACCGGTTGGCCAAAACCATTGACGGTTTGTTATAAACATATATTAAATACCTGTGAAGCGGATCGCTTATTTATTCTTATTCATTTGTTATTCCGCTGGCATATACGCCCAACCACCCACTGAAGATACTTTATCAATAGATATGGGGGCGCCACCTGCCAGCGCAGACCTGCGTCCCTACGTATACAGCCTGGATATACCCGGCCGCTCCTTTTCCCTTTCTCAAATTAACCAGCAAACATTTACACAGCAGCCCGGGCTGTTTCACGCCCAGCCCAGGTATAACAAACAGCCGCATAACTGCTGGCTGAAATTCACCATACGTAATACCGGCCTTAAAGACAGCAGCCTTACCTTCTTTACCGGCTGGCATGACTTTATGTACTGGTATGCCGGTACGCATAATCACTACCAGCTGCTATCGCAAACCGGTTTAATGCTGGACCGTGGTAATGTAAACCGCTGGGAGCGTTATGCATTCCCGGTAGTGGTGCCCGCCGGGCAATCCCGTACTTTTTTACTGCACATCATTAACCGGTCCTATAACGAAAGCGCGCTAATGCCGGTATTGTATGATGGCCTGGGGTATGAACGTTTCCGCAACCACCAGATCAATACTTTCCGGGCAGAGGCGGTAGTGATACAAGTATTGCTGGGTATGCTGTTAGTATTCCTAACTATTGCCATTATCAACTATATACAGCTGCCCGACCGGTCTTACCTGTACTTTGCAGCCTACATCCTGGGCCTTATCATGTTCTTTGCCCTGCGTTTGGAAAGCAAGCCTTACCAGCTGTCTGTTTTTCACCGCTGGCCCATGTTGAAATATTACTGGAATATTCCGGCGCTGCTGTTCTGTTTTTACCTCATGTACCTGATGTTTGGCAATGCCTTCCTGAACCTGAAGGAAAGGTATCCTTACATGGAACGTGTTTTTACCATTGCAGCTGCCTGTGCCGGGGGAGTGATCATTATTTGCTTTTACTGCATTGGCCAGCAGCTATACCATGTGCCGGGTATTATTTACAGCTATTTATACCTGGGCCTGCTGCTGCCGCAGCTGATCGTATTTGTGGCGCTGGCGAAACGTTCCCGCCACCATCCGCTGGTGCGTTTTTTCCTGTTAGGCTCTATCTGCTATTACCTGGCCAGCCTGCTGGGTTTTATATTCCAGATAAAGCCCCTTGGCTTCTTTAATGCACTGGGCATGTTTTCCGCGCCTACGATGCCCATGATAGCAGGCGTATTTTTACAGGCTATGTTTTTCCTGGCGGGATTAAGCTACCGCAACAAATTGGTGCATCATGAACGCACCAAAACCCAGGAAATGCTTATTAAGCAATTGAATAAGAATAAGGAATTACAACGTAAGCTGAATGAGCAGCTGGAAGAGCTGGTAAAAGAGCAGACCTCTGAAATACTGCGCAAAAAGCAGGAGCTGGAAGAGCAGCGGCAAATACAGCTGAATATAGAGTACGATAAAAAGCTAACGGAAATAGAGCTGAAAGCCATTCGTGCGCAGATAAATCCGCACTTTATTTTTAATTGCCTGAATTCTATCCAGCTGTTTGTAATGCAGCGGGACTATGAATATGCACAAAAATACCTCTCTGATTTCTCTTACCTCATACGCAAAACACTGGATTTTTCCCGGCGCAATTTTATTACCTTAACAGACGAGATCACCTACCTGAATACCTATCTTGGCCTGGAAAAAATGCGCTTTGAAAATAAAATGGAGTATGATATAAGGGTAGATCCGGCGATTGCCACTACGGAGCTGGAAATTCCGGCTATGCTGCTGCAACCTTATGTGGAAAATGCTGTGAAGTATGGTATGACCAATCCCAATCAACCTATAGGACGGCTGATCATACGCTTCCAGCAGCTGCCCGGTGATATACTGGAATGTATTGTTGAAGATAACGGCATTGGTATTACCCGCTCCAAAGAGCTGCGTACCTTACCCAAACATCACCAGTCATCCGGTATGGAAATAAGCTCCAACCGTGCGGAGTTATTGAACAAAATGTATAATACGGATATACATATTGAGGTGATTGATAAATTCGCCCGGAATTTTACAGAAAGCGGTACTATTGTAAGAATTTTAATACCACAACTTTAGTAGCCTTAGTTAGACCCCTGGATCAACATATGATAAAAGCGATTATTATAGATGATGAGCGTAACAGCCGGGATATTATTTCCCTGATGCTGGGCAAATACTGCCCGCAGGTACAAATTGCCGATACCGCATCTGACTGCGCAGATGGCATCAGTAAAATAAAGCAACATCAGCCACAGTTGGTTTTCCTGGATCTTGAAATGCCGGATGGCACTGGCTTTGACGTGCTGCAGGGCACCCAGGACGATGCCTCTTTTGAAGCCGTATTTGTAACTGCTTTTGAAAAAAAATTCCTGCACGCCATCCGCTTCAGTGAAGTAGAGATCATTTTAAAACCTATTGATAAAGAAAGCCTGCTGCAGGCCGTGCAAACGGTATCACAGCGTATAAATTCACAGGCCAGCAAAAACCGCTACCGTGTATTGCTGGATAATTTTAACCACGGCAAACAGGCTAACTGGAACTTACTCTTACCCCTGGCCAACAGCCAGGAAACTACCATACGCACTACAGCTATTGAGTACCTGGAATCCGGCACGGAAGGTTGCAGCTTTTACCTGGAAGATGGTACTGTATTGCAGGTGGAGCGCAGCTTCCGGCATTATGCCGACCTGTTTATACCCCTGCGTTTTTACCAGGTGAACAATACACAAATGGTGCAGCTTTCGCATATTAACCGTGTAATGAATGATAGCCAGCACATACTGCTAAACAGTGGTGCGCAGCTGGAAATAACGGAGCGGAGAAAGAAGGATCTGCTGAGCTTTTACAGATAGTCCAGGGTTTATGGCATTCATCGCTATTATAAAGTACTAGGAGAGCAGGCACGTAATAGTGGCAAATAGCTAAATTGGCAGTATTTTAGCAGTATCATATAAAAATATCACTATGAAAAATCGTGCTTTGCAGGTATGCTGCGGAATACTGGCTGCTGGTATTTTATTAAGCAGCTGTGTTACAACGCATAATCCCAACGGTCTGCCACCGGGACAACAGAAAAAGATCTACGGAACAAAATCTGCCAAACCGTTTGCACCGGGGCAGCAGAAAAAAGGATACAAATAAAAAAGTTCCGGTTTTAGCCGGAACTTTTTTATTTAGTGAATATGTTACGCTGTTTATCCGTTCATGGATATCAGGAATTCTTCATTGTTCTTGGTGCCGCGCATGTGCTGCAGCATAAAGTTCATGGATTCTTCCGTATTCATATCGGCCAGGTGATTGCGCAGGATGTAGATGCGTTTCAGCATATCTTTTTCCAGCAGCAATTCATCACGGCGTGTAGACGATGCCGTTACATCAATAGCCGGGAATACGCGCCTGTTAGCCAGCTTACGATCCAGCTGCAGCTCCATGTTACCGGTACCTTTAAATTCTTCAAAGATCACCTCATCCATTTTAGAGCCGGTGTCTATCAAAGCAGTAGCCAGTATAGTTAAGGAACCACCGTTCTCAATTTTACGGGCAGCGCCAAAGAACTGTTTGGGTTTTTGCATGGCGTTGGCTTCCACACCACCGCTTAGTACCTTACCGGATGCCGGCGCCACGGTATTGTGGGCACGGGCCAAACGGGTAATGGAATCCAGCAGTATCACTACATCATGTCCGCACTCTACCAAACGTTTTGCTTTTTGCAATGCAATGGCAGATACTTTCACGTGTTTTTCCGCAGGTTCATCAAAGGTTGAAGCAATTACTTCTGCTTTAACGCTGCGTTCCATATCGGTTACTTCCTCAGGGCGTTCATCTATCAGCACCACCATCAGGTAAACTTCCGGGTGGTTGGTTGCAATAGCGTTGGCCACTTCTTTCAGCAGCATGGTTTTACCCACTTTAGGCTGCGCTACTATCAGTCCGCGCTGGCCTTTACCAATGGGGGTAAACATATCCATGATGCGGGTGGAGTAGTTATTGGAAGTAGTTGTTAATCTCAGCTTTTCAAAAGGGAACAAGGGCGTCAGGTAATCGAAAGGTACGCGGTCGCGCACTTCTTCCGGTGATTTGCCGTTGATGGTTTCCACTTTCAGTAAAGCAAAATATTTTTCTCCTTCTTTCGGCGGGCGTACAGAGCCTTTCACGGTATCGCCGGTTTTCAAACCGAACAATTTTATCTGGGAGGGAGAAACATAAATATCATCCGGTGAGCTCAGGTAATTATAATCGGATGAGCGCAGGAAACCATAACCATCGGGCATCATTTCCAATACGCCTTCACTTACTATTATGCCGTCAAACTCAATATTGAATACGGGTTCTTTTTTCGGAAAGCGCTGCTGCTGGGCCTGCGGTTGCGGCTTGCTGCTGGCAGCGGGGAAAAGTGTTTCGTCGGGTAATACAAAGTCATCGTCATCATCCTCTTCCTCTTCTTCCTCCTCTACTGCAACCGGTTCTTCTTCGTGTGTTTCATCTTCTGTAAAAGCCGGTAATACAATATCGTCGTCGTCGTCAAATGTAAGGGAAGGAATGCTATCCAGGTCTATATCAAAATCTTTTGTTTTTGACTTAGGGGCGGCTGATTTCGCCGGCTGCTCATCTTCCTGATCGTGATCATCATGGTCGGCTCCTTTAGTTTTGGCGCCGGGTTTTCTTCCACGTTTGGCAGGTTTTTCTTCTGCATGGGCAGGTTCTTCAGCTACTGGTGTTTCTTCTTCGTCTTTTTTAGTTGGTTTCCGTTTGCGTGTTTTCTTTTCTTCGCCGTTGGCCGGGTTACCTTCAGAGGCCATCACTGCCTGCTTGTCCAGGATTTTGTAGATGAGGTCCTGTTTGCTAAGTTTCTTTGCGTTGGTCACATCGAGTTTCTCTGCAATGTCAAGCAGCTCAGGAACGAGCATGTCGTTCAATTGTAAGATGTCGTACATCATCGTGTGTTGTCAAATTTTTTAGGAGTGTGTTTAGGCGGGTACCACTACATACCAACATACACCAATTACAAATAATTGTTTTTTGAGTCCAATAAATTTAATTTGGTTATTAAATCTGATAGGGATTGTTGAGTTCAGGAACTGCTGATGAAGATGGAAATAATAAACTTAATCAGGCAGATAATAACTGCAAGATTAATACAACTTTTATTATTATCCAAAAAAAGTTGGATACCTGTATACCCTACAGATCATTGCCCATGGCAGGGTACACCCCTCTCAACCTTGCGGAAATCATAGCCGTGGCCCGTTCCGGCCGGACCCTTTTTTCAGCCCGCCCTGGTATTGCCTTTTGCATTCTTAACAGATTTAACATTTTTTTGTGCTAATTGTGCAGGAACCTATTATTGGGTACTTATCCTGCCGGGTTATGGACTCTGGTGTTTAACCCTTATTTTTGCAGTCCTAAAAATCAAATTATGAGCCAAAGAATTAAAGTCAAGCAAATATTGGCCGATGACAAGGTACAATACGACGTAACGGTAAAAGGTTGGATACGGTCGTTCCGTAACAACCAGTTTATAGCGTTAAATGACGGCTCTACCAATAATAACCTGCAAATAGTTATAGAATCCGGTACAGATGCGGGTTTGCTGAAACGCCTTACCACCGGCGCGGCCATTAGCGTAACGGGTGAGATCATTGCCTCCCTGGGTAAGGGACAAAAAGTGGAGCTGAAAGCCCGCGAGCTGGAAGTGCTGGGCGATTGTGACCCTGAAAAATACCCCCTGCAGCTAAAAAACCGGCCCAGCCTGGAGTACTTACGTGAAATAGCGCACCTCCGCTTCCGCACCAATACCTTTGGCGCCATTTTCCGTGTACGCCACTCACTGGCTTTTGCCGTGCACCAGTTCTTTAATGAAAGAGGATTTGTATACCTGCATACACCCGTAATTACTGCCTCTGATGCAGAAGGCGCCGGTGAAATGTTCCGCGTAACCACGCTGGACCTGAATAAGCCGCCCCGCACAGAAAGCGGCGATATTGATTTTAAGGAAGATTTCTTTGGGCGTGCTACCAACCTTACGGTATCCGGCCAGCTGGAGGGCGAGCTGGGCGCTATGGCCTTTGGGGATATTTACACCTTTGGCCCCACTTTCCGTGCAGAAAATTCCAACACGGCCCGCCACCTGGCGGAATTCTGGATGATAGAACCCGAAATGGCCTTCTATGACCTGGAAGATAATATGAACCTGGCCGAAGCATTTATTAAATATGTGATCGGATATGTATTGCAGCACAACCGGGAAGACCTGGAATTTTTAGCCCAGCGCCTGGCAGAAGAAGAAAAGCAAAAACCTCAGCAGGAACGCAGTGAAATGGGACTGCTGGAAAAGCTGGAATTTGTGCTGAACAATGAATTTATGCGCCTTACCTATACAGAGGCCATTGATATTCTGAAGAACAGCAAACCCAATAAGAGCAAAAAGTTCAACTACCTGATAGAAGAGTGGGGCGCCGACCTGCAAAGTGAGCATGAGCGCTACCTGGTAGAAAAACATTTTAAGAAACCGGTGATATTAACAGATTACCCTGCTGCCATTAAAGCTTTTTATATGAAGCAGAATGAAGATGGTAAAACCGTACGTGCGATGGATATATTATTCCCCGGCATTGGTGAAATAGTGGGCGGTTCCCAGCGGGAAGAAAATTATGACAAGCTGGTAAAACGCATGCAGGAATTACACCTGCCTACGGAGGAGCTGAGCTGGTACCTGGATACCCGCCGCTTTGGCGCCTGCCCGCATGCGGGTTTTGGTTTAGGTTTTGAAAGGCTGGTATTGTTTGTAACCGGTATGGGTAACATCCGCGATGTAATACCTTTCCCCAGAACACCCAAGAGCGCTGAATTCTAGCAGCCCGCGGCTGCGGTCCATAGCCGATGGTCCATCGTCCATTACCTTTTACGAAATGCAGTTTGCATAAGTAAGGTTGTGGATGATGGACCATCTTTTTTTTATGGATTATATCAACAGCCGCATCTATATATCAGAAAGCGCGCATCCATTTTCTCATATATAAACTGTTGTTGTATGGCAGAACTTAACACTGCATCGCCCACTGGGCGCGGCCGGGGCGACGTACGCCGCAAAGTACATTCCACCCGCGTTGACATGACACCTATGGTTGACCTGGGCTTTTTGCTCATCACTTTTTTTATGCTCACCACCACCCTTGCAAAACCAAAAACAATGGACCTTACCATGCCCCGTGCTGATGGCGACTCCATGGCTTTACCAAACAGCAAGGCGCTTACCATTATGCTGGGCAGCCATGACCGTGTTGCCTGGTATGAAGGTATGGGTAATGACCCTGCACACCCGCCACAGGTGCAGTACAGCAGCTTTGCCATACATAAAGGCATTGGTGATGTAATACGCAGCAAACGCCGGCAGGTAATGGAAAAGTTCGGGAAGAATGAATTAATGGTGCTGATAAAAGCAGACAATACTTCCAACTATAAGAACGTAGTGGATATTATGGATGAAATGCTGATCAATGATGTTGCCCGCTACGCAATGGTTGATATTACGGACCAGGAAAAGAGTTTCCTCCAATAGTTTAGTTATACCCCGCTCTACATATCTCCATACCTGTTACCCCGCCCCTTGTCAGCTTCAGCAATTGTACAAGGGGCTTTTTTGTGCGTTTATTAATTCATGATCTTACATTTTTACGGTAACTTTATTTCTCCTAAATAAACCATTATGGCAACTATCACCCACTCCATCCCTGTTGTAGACCTGGCCGCCTTTACCTCCGGCGATGCCAAAAGCAAAGCAGCCTTTGTGCAGGCATTAGGAAAAGCCTATGAAGAAGTAGGTTTTGTAGCAGTAAAGAACCATGGTATCCCGGATGCGCTGATAGCCGACCTGTATAAATACGTACAACAATTTTTTGCATTGCCCTCCGATACCAAGTACCAGTATGAGATCCCTGAGCTGGCCGGCCAGCGTGGCTACACCTCGTTCGGGAAGGAGCATGCCAAGGGTTTTGATGCCCCGGACCTGAAAGAGTTTTTCCAGTTCGGACAAGAGGTGGAAGATGATGATCCGGTGAAAGATGAATATCCGCCGAATGTGATGGTAAAAGAGGTGCCGGAGTTCACACCTACTTTTCACAAAGCATACCGCGCTTTTGAAAAAAGCGGCAAATACCTGTTACAGGCCATTGCCATTTTCCTGGGCCTGGATGAGCATTACTTTGATACACAGGTGCATAATGGTAATTCTATTTTACGCGCCATCCATTACCCGCCCATTACACAGGAACCTAAATCCGCTATCCGCGCGGAGCAGCATGAAGATATTAACCTTATTACCCTGCTAGTAGGCGCTTCCGCAGATGGGTTGCAGATCCTGGACAAACAGGATAACTGGGTACCCGTTACTTCCCTGCCGGAACAAATTGTAGTGAATGTAGGCGATATGTTACAGCGCCTTACCAATAACCGTTTAAAATCCACTACCCACCGCGTGGTAAACCCGCCCCGGGAAATGTGGCATACCAGCCGTTACTCCATCCCCTTTTTCCTACATCCCAAATCCGGTATGCGGCTGGATTGTTTGGAAAGCTGTGTAACGGATACGCACCCACAGGAATATGCGCCCATTACTGCCGGTGAATATTTAGACGAGCGTTTAAGAGAGATCGGATTGAAAAAATGACCATTCAGCTCATTTGAGGTCTGAATGTTTCAATTTTGTTTTTAACTTCGGCTGTGTTCCTACGTCATATACCTTTTTTAAAGGCTGTTTTGTTTCACAGTATTACGGCTTACGGCGGTCCTCAGGGCCATCTGGCCATGATGCTGAAAACCTTTGTGCAGCAACGTAAGGATGTTACGGAAGAAGAGCTGATGGAATACAACGCTTTCTGCCAGCTGCTGCCGGGCGCCTCCTCCACGCAAACCCTTACGCTTATTGGCTATAAGCGGGGTGGCGTACCGCTGGCGTTTATGACCCTGCTGATCTGGATCACACCTGCCTGCCTGTTAATGGGCTCCCTGAGCTTCCTGCTGCAATACTTTGACAAGAAAGCGCTGAACGTAGATATTTTCAAATTCGTACAGCCTATGGCGGTAGGCTTCCTGGCTTATGGCGGTTTACGCGCTTATAAGATCAGCATCCGTAATAAAGCTACTTTTTTTATTATGCTGGTGGCCATGGCTGCCGCCCTTTTCCTTAAATCACCCTGGACCTTTCCCTCCCTGATCATACTGGGCGGCATTGTATCCAACTTCAGTAATAAACGTATTCCCGGTTCTACAGAAGCACCCCGCAAAATACAGTGGACCAACCTATGGTTATTTGCACTGCTGTTCATACTGGCGGGCTTTTTCTCCGAGCTGGCGCGTACCCATAACTGGATCACGCGCAGGCCCTTTAACCTGTTTGAAAACTTTTACCGTTTCGGCAGCCTGGTATTTGGCGGCGGCGATATACTTATTGCCATGATGCTGGAACAATACGTTACCCGCGCCAAAACACAGTTCATGACCGGCACGGAATTGCTGACCGGGGCCGGTATTATGCGCGCTTTACCCGGGCCTACCTTTTCCCTCTCCGCCTATGTAGGCGGGATGGTGATGCGTAACCTGGGTATGGGTTACCAGTTCCTGGGCTGCATACTGGCGCCGCTGGCTATATTTTTACCCAGCCTGCTGCTGGTGCTGTTCTTCTTTCCTATCTGGCATAACCTGAAAAAGTATGTGGTTATTTATCGGGCATTGGAGGGTATTAATGCCGTGGTGGTGGGTATTATGTGGGCTGCCACTATTATGCTGTTCATGGCGGTTACGCCTCACTGGTATAACCTGCTGATAATGGCCGCCACACTGGCTATCCTGAGCATGACGCAGCTGCCTTCTCCCTTTATTGTACTGGCCTGTTTATTATTAGGCTGGTGGCTTTAAATGCCGTATTCTTTGATCTTATTGTATAAGGTAGTTAACCCTATTTCCATTAATTCAGCTGCTTTGGTCTTATTACCTTTTGTATAAGCCAGCACTTTCAGGATATGCTGTTTTTCCATGCCGGCCAGGCTCAGGGAAGCAGGGTCGCCGCTTTGCTGGTTCCATAAAAAGTCAAGGGGCAGTACGGCAGCATCCAGCATATCCGTATCCGTTAGTATTACAGCGCGCTCTATTACATTACGCAGCTCACGGATATTCCCTTTCCAGGTATGCTGTTGCAGCGCCTGTAAAAAGGCAGGTGTCATGCCGCTTACACGTTTATTAAGCTTGGGGCCTAGCTGCTGTATAAACCACATGGCCAGTTCGGGAATATCCTCCTTGCGCTGGTTCAGGGAAGGCAGCTGCACCTGGAAAGCGGAAAGGCGGTAGAACAGGTCGGCCCGGAAATGCCCGTTACTGATCTCTGTTTCCAGGTTACGGTTGGTAGCGGCAATAATGCGTACATCCGTTTTAGTGGGTACAGCCTCTCCTACCCGGTAAAATTCCTGGGTTTCCAGCACCCGCAGCAGCTTGGCCTGCAGCTCCACCGGCATTTCTCCTATCTCATCCAGGAAAATGGTGCCGCCGCGCGCTTCCTCAAAAAATCCTTTCCGGTCTTTGGCGGCGCCGGTAAAAGCGCCTGCCACATAACCAAACAATTCACTTTCCAGCAGCTCCTTACCAAAAGCGCTGCAGTTCACTGCTACAAAGGGCTGCTGCTTACGCCTGCTGCCCTGGTGTATGGCCTGGGCAAATACTTCTTTACCCGCGCCGGTTTCGCCTAACAACAATACGGTAATATCTGCCGGGGCTACTTTTTCGGCAAGTGTTATGGCAGCTTTAACAGCCGGCGAGCGGCCTATAATATTTTCAAAGCTATATTTGCTGCCTATCTTTTTTTCCAGCTCCCGTACGCGGAACTGCAGCAAAGCCTTATCCATGGCTTTACTTACCAACGGCAGTATTTTATTATTATCATCGCCCTTGGTAATATAATCAAAGGCGCCATTCTTAATGGCCTGTACACCATCTGCAATATTGCCGTAGGCAGTTAATACAATGATCTCTGTATCCGGGTAAGTGGTTTTGATAGTGTGGGCAAGGTCTACGCCATTGCCATCGGGGAGCTTTACGTCGGACAGTATTACCTGGATCTCCTCTTTTTCCAGCAGCTTTTGGGCGGTACGGGCATTGCCGGCTTCATACAGCGTATAACCTTCCAATGCTAATAAACGGCTGAGCAGCTTACGCAGCTGCTCTTCATCGTCAATAACAAGAATATTACCTTTAGGCATAGCGCAAAGGTAATTACGAATTAATTAATTACGAATTACGAATTGGTAAAGCGAGGTTAAATACAACATTGTTTAATGTAAATATCACGGATTCTCATCCTCATTCAAATGCCTACATTTTCCGATTTCCATATAAAAACGTTCAACCCAATTCGTAATTCGTAATAGATAATTCGTAATTAAATTATTCTGCCGTTTCTATTTGTTGGATCACTTTTTTCAGATCATTCTTTACCTGCTGCGTAGGTTGCCACAGGTCCCCTTTTTCTTCCAGCCGCTGCAACATATTGTGCATGGTAAAATCTGAGATCTGCAGCTGGTCATTCACCTCTTCCCACAGCAACGGCGCGGATACGGTGGCTCCCGGTTTGGGGCGTACGGCGTAAGGTGCGGCTATAGTTTGCCCGCGGCTGTTCTGCAGAAAATCTACATACACCTTTTTCTTACGGGCCGATTTTGCCCTTACCACACTAGTAATACCCGGCAGCTGTTGATTGGTTTGCCGCGCAATAAATTCTGCGAACAGGCGGCAGGTCTCATACTCATATTTAGCAGCGGTGGGAATGTAAATGTGCAGGCCAGATGCGCCGGAGGTTTTACAAAAGCCGGTTACTTTAAGCTGGTCCAGTATTTCTTTAATACACAGGGCCGTTTCAACAACGGCTTTAAAACCAATACCTTCCGGGTCCAGGTCCATTACCACGTAATCCGGGTTATCCAGGCGGTTTACACGGGATAGCCAGGGGTTCACCTCAATACATCCCAGGTTGATCATATAAGCCAGCGTAGCCTCATTATTGCACAGCAGGTAATCCACGTCCTTGCCGGTGGAGGCGGCATGCAGCGGAATGGTTTTGATCCAGTCCGGCGTGGTTTCAAGATCAATATCTTTCTGGTAAAAGCTGCTGCCCTTAATGCCGTTGGGAAAACGGTGCAGGCTCATTGGCCGGTCTTTCAGGTAGGGCAGCAAATATTTTGCAACAGCCAGGTAATAGTCAACCAGCTGGCCTTTGGTGATCTTTTCATCGGGCCAGTAAATTTTCTGTTGGTTCGTAAGCGTTACTTCTTTACCATTCAGCTTTAATGTGCGCTCTTTTTCCTGCTGCGCAGCAGGAGCTGCCTTTGCAGCAGCTTTACTTTTTGCAGCAGTGGATTTTGCGCCACCGGCTTTCGCAGCACCTGCTTTTGCAGTAGTGGATGTTTTTGTTTTGCGGTTTGCAGTAGTAGCCATTTGTAATGGTTTTGCAGTTTCCCTTTTTACTTCCTTCACCGGCTTATCCTTTCGCAGCCCCATGAATATAGGTTGCCGCAGGTGGCCCCCTTCTGTCCACGATGAAAACTTTATCTGGCATACCAGTTCCGGTTTTACCCAGGTGACCGGCATATTGGTTTTAATTTTTTCTTTGAACACCGGTGTTTTTTGCTGCAGCGGCTGCAGCTTATCATACAGCATATCTATGAGCTCCCCGTTTAAACCGCCGCCACAATGCCCTACATACCGCAGGGCGCCTTTATCATCCAGCACACCCAGCACCAGCGCACCCAGCTTTTTACGGCTGCCACGCGGTGCCGTGTAACCGCAAATAATAGTTTCCTGCTCATTCAGTACCTTCATTTTTAGCCAGTTCATGGTACGGCGGTCTTCCTCATACACACTATCCGCCTTTTTGGCTATAATGCCTTCCCATTGCTTGCTGCGGGCTTTTTCATACAGCTTTTCACCGTTTGTTAGTATATGATCAGAATAAATCACGGCCGGGTCATTCAGCTGCTTTACCACTTCCGCTAACAGCTCTTTACGTTGTATTAAGGGCATCTCCCGCAGGTCCTGCCCATTCAGGTTCAGCAGGTCAAAAACAACATAAGTAAGCCGGCCGGTATTAGTAGTATTTTTATAGTTCTGCAAAGCCTGGAAGTTGGTATTGCCTTTACTGTCCAGCACTACTACTTCTCCATCCAGTACCACATTGTGCGAAATTTTCTCTACGGCCTTTACAATGGAAGGATAATCTTTGTTAAAAGAAAGGTGATTACGGGAATACAGGTCTGCCTTACCATTCCGCACATCGGCAATGGCGCGGTAGCCATCCCACTTGGGCTCAAACAACCAGCCTTCCCGGCTAAAAGGGGCCTCTACCAGGGTAGCCATGGTAGGCTTATACATTTTTTCAGGAGCGGCTTTTACTTTTGTTTTGGGTGTGTTTGCTTTGGGTGTGGCGGGCGCTTTTTTTTTAACATCGCCCTGGGTTGCAGCGGCGGTGCTGCTGCGCTTAGCAGTACTGGGCTTCCCGGTAGCTGCCACTTTCCTGCGGGCACTGCTGCCGCCTTTTTCCTGCTCCTTAAACTTCAATCCCTGCTCAATTACTTTCTTTGGCGTATAGTCCTCACTGTTATATTCCTCTTTTACTGCGTAATCATCCTTATGCTTCAAAAGTAACCAGGAATTATCTTCCCTGCCTTTCATTTTCACCAGCGCAAATTCGCCTTTCAGCTTTTTGCCCTTCATTTTTATTTTAAGGTTACCCTCTTTAATTTCATGCAGGGCTTCTTTGTCAAAATTTTTACCATCGCCATTTAACAGCTCATAGCTGCCTTTGTCCCATACGTACACAGTACCTGCCCCATAGTTACCCTTGGGTATGGTGCCTTCAAAATCTTTATAGTCGTACGGATGGTCTTCTACCTGCATGGCCAGTCTTTTATCAGCAGGGTTTAAAGAGGGGCCTTTAGGTACTGCCCAGCTTTTTAATACCCCGGCTACTTCCAGTCTGAAATCGTAATGTATACGGGAAGCGTGATGGCGCTGTATCACAAAAATATGCCGGCCTTTTGCCGCCTTGCCACCCGTAGGCTCGCTGGTTTGCTTAAAATCCCTTTTTTTATTGTACGTGCTTAAACTACTCATGAGGCCCGTTTTTTACCTGTACTTCCATTGTTACCCAAGCTGGCTTTCAGCTGGCTAAACAAGTCGGTACTTTTAGTGTGCACTACTTTCATTTTCTTCACGGTACGGCGTTTACCGCTGGCCTTGGCTTTAATGATCTTCATTAATTCGGCCGTATACTCATCTTTATACTGGCTAATGTCAAACTTGGTGCTGTATTGTTTCACCAGCGCTTCGGCCATATCCAGCTCTTTTTTACTCACCTTGGTGCGGGCATCCGGCAGGGTTAGCTCTTCGGGAGAACGGAGCTCCTGCTCAAAACGCAGCTGCTGCAGCAGCAGGTAATTATCTCTTGCGCGCACTACTGCCAGGTGTTCTTTGGAGCGCAGCACAAAGCGGCTTAGCCCTGTTTTCTTTGTTTTTTGGAGGGTTTTCAGCAGCAGCTCGTAAGCCTTTACCCCTGCTTTATCCGGCTCAATAAAGTAAGGCGTTTCAAAATAGATATCGTCTATTTCATCCTCCATTACAAAGGCTTCTATTTCTATGATCTTACTTTTTTTAGGACTGGCTTCTTCAAAATCCTCATCTTCCAGAATCACATACTCATCGTTATACAAATAACCTTTCACAATTTGTTCCCAGGGCACCTCTTTGCCGGTATCTTCATTAATGCGCTGGAATTTAATACGGGCGTGGTTCTTTTTATCCAGCATATCCAGGTCCAGCCGGCTGTCCTGCACAGCGCTGTATAATTTAACCGGGATATTTACCAGCCCGAAACCAATTGATCCTGACCAAATTGATCTCATAGTATTAATTATTTGTAAATAGACTATAACACAAATAGTACCATAGTGGCACGGGAAAAGGTGCGTGTTAAACTTTATACAATCCGGGACCGGTGGCATAACTTTTGACTTTTACTCCTGGAACCAAATTCCCTTTTTTATGCAAGAGAAACCAGGTGAAATGACCACGCTATCCCAGGTCATGGAAAAAATGCGACATAAGGGCTATGATCATGAATTTAAAATGAGTGACCATGGCAGAATGCAATCAACAGAAAGTAAGAAGGTATTTAACCCGGAGGATCTGAAGATTGTTAAAACATTCCGCTTTGAGGGAGAATCCGACCCTGCAGATTCCAACATTTTATACTTAATGGAAGATGCGGAAGGTGAAAAAGGATTTGTGCTGGATGCTTATGGGGTGTATAGCTCTCACGAAGAAAGCGGCTTTGACGACTTTATTAAAAAGATCCCGGTAGAGGACAGGGAGGAACAGATCTGATCTGATTGCAGATAATTTGCTGATGTGCTAATGAACAATAACGGGCAGTAAAGATGCTTCATTAGCACATCAGCTTTTTTTCAGGAATTTCAGCAGTACTTTTTCATCGTTGTGCAGCTCCCCTTTCCCGGCTTTATTGCGGCTTTCCCGCACCTGCCGCATATAAGGCTCCAGCTTCCCTTCCTCATAGGCAATTAACAAACGCGGATGCACATAATATTTCTTACACACTGCCCGCGTATTACCCAGCTTACCCGCCACCCCATCCATTACGCTTACAATATTCCTTTTACAGGCAGTAGCCGTATCGAAAGGCTCCATATCGGCCAGCATGTTCAAAGCATGTACACTTCCGGCCCAGGTGCGGAAATCCTTACAGGTAAAATCTTCATCCGTACACTCTTTCAGGAAGTCGTTAATATCACCGGAGCCCAGGCCTTTATGTTCGCCATTCTCATCATAATACTGGAACAGCTCCTGCCCTGGTATTTCCCGCACCTTCTTCAATAATTTAGCAAGGGAAGAATGTTTGATCGTGATCTTCTGCTCTACACCCTTTTTCCCCTTAAAGTGAAAGAACAGGGTATTGCCGTTAATTTTCACATGCTGATTGCGCAGGGTGGTAAGGCCGTAAGAGCCATATAATTTCTCGTAAGAAGCATTGCCTACGCGGATCCAGGTTTCCTGTAATACGCTAAGGGCAATGCACAATACCTTCTCCTTATTCATGTCCCTTTTACGCAGCCCTGCTTTAATACGTTTGCGTATCTGAGGCAGTTTTTCCCCAAAATGTTGAAGCCGGTCGTACTTGGTTTCATTACGCACCTGCTGCCAGGTGGTATGGTAGCGGTATTGGCGGCGGCCTTTGGTATCCACGCCTATGGCCTGCAGGTGGCCGTTTTCATATGGGCAGATCCATACCTGCTCCCAGGCTGGTGGCAGCACCAGCTTACGGATGCGTTCCAGTATGGCTTCATCTGTGACCTTCTCTCCCTTTGCATCCGTATAAAATACGCCGTTACCATTTTTGACACGGCTAATACCGGGCATATCTGTAGTTACATATCGCAGCCGTGCGGCTTTGGCTGTTAACAGCGCTTCCTCATTCTCCATTTTCCAATTAATACTGATTAGTACTGAAAAAGAATAATTAATAGTAAAGCCCGCTTATCGTACTGCTGCTATTCATTATTAATTATTCATTGTTAATTAATTCCCGTTCCTTAAAATGGCGGCAGCAGGCGTCAATGATTTTCTGTGCGTATTCCTGCATCACCTCTTCAGGGTCTTTTGCAACAGGTACAATTTTGCCGGCAGCCAGCACCAGCCCTTTGCAGGTGATTGCATAATAGGCATACAGGGTATTAACGCCCAGCGCCGGTTCAGGAGTGGCATAACCAGTAGCGGCAATACCTACCGTACTGTTAAACAGGGTACAAACGCCCAGGGCCATTTGTATGGCTACCTGCTGTGATACGGCATTACAGTTCAGCGCATGAATAGGCTCAACCTGCAAATGCTTTACTTTTTGCCCGGTGTTATAGGCGGTAATACCGCCCTGGAAGAACTCTGAAGCATTGGTGGCCCGGCTAAGATTCAGCTGTAGCTGACCTGCGGTTACACTTTCCGCTACTGCCACTGTAAGACCGTTTGCCAGGCAATGATCGTGGATATAGTTAACGTGCTCGATCATGAATTACGACTTAACAATTTAAAAAGGCCTCCAGCGGTATGCAGAGGCCTTCGTAGGTTTCCGTAACAATAAATGATGTTGTTGTTTATTCAGCAGCAGCTTCTTCATTTACAGAAGATTCTGCTATTTGTGTCAGCGTCTGGTCTGTTTCTTTTTCTTCTTCCAGGGTTTGTTCCAGCAAAGAAGCTATTTCGCTTTGCCCCATCCTGTTGGCCAGTGTACGCAGGCTGCCATAAGCGGCTATTTCATAGTGCTCAATTTTCTGTGAGCATACGATAATACCGGCATCACGTACTGCAGTATCTTCTTCTGTATCGCTTACTACTTCCTGTCCTTCTGCTATTAAACCTTCCATAGCCGGGCATTTTTTAGCTACCGCTTTTGCTCCCAGCATTTCAAACACCTGTTCCAGGCGGCTTACGTGGCCTTTTGTTACTTCCACATGTTCTGCAATGGCATTGGCCAGTTCTTCAGAAGTGGCAGCTTTTTGCATTTTGGGTAATGATTTTACCAGGTTTTTTTCTGCCCAGTAAATATCTTTCAGCTCATCCATGAACAGCTGCTGAAATTTAGAAGGCTCGCTATTGCTCTTGTTCTTAGCGGCGGAGGTCTTTGAGGTAGTTTTGGAGGATGCTTTAGTTGTACCAGCCATTTTTATAAGATTTTAAGAATGATGAAATAGTTAGTGTTAGAATACTTGGTGTTATATGTTATTACCCTGTTCTTCGTTTTGCGGATCAGCGGGGGTATGTTTTATTTCCCTTTCAGGTACGTCATCAGGAATATCCTGTTTATTAGGTGATTGTTGTCCCGGTGTAGCAGGCTTTTTATCAGGTTGCTCAGTGCCAGGTTGCTGTTGCGAAGGGTTGTTTTCATTGCCCTTATCCGGTTGCTGTTTCATGGCTTTGATGTTTTGGTGAAAGAATATTTTGTACAGTGTAAAAGTTAACAGTAACTAAAAGAAATCAAAGTTCATTCCATAGTATCATAATACAATTACCTATAGGCGTAAGAGATAAACACAATTTAAAATCGGCTGAAAGTCGCGTCAATCCTGTAGAATTTGCTTTTCATAATGTAGAAAATCTTGCACGTAGATCTGTAAGAGATCATTTAACAAATTTTTTATAGACAGATGCGTTAAATTAGATAACTTCGGAAGTCCCTTATTTGAACCAATGCACAATCCTGTACAAAGAAAAATAAGACTCGGCTTTTTTATAGCTTTCTCCGTTATCATTGCTGCATCGTTCTTTTCCTACCTGGTAACAAAGAACCTGCTGGATAATGCGGGCAGACTGAACCATACGATAGAGGTATCCAAAAGACTGGAAACAATTATTAAGCAGCTGAAGGATGCGGAAGCTGCCATAAGAGGTTTCAGCCTTACAAACGACAGCTCTTTCCTGCACCCTGATATGCAGGAAAGAAGCAACAATCTTCAGAAAGAATATGAAGCGCTGCGCAGTATTGTAATTGACAGCCATAAGCAGGAGCAACATATGGATACGCTTAAGGCGCTGCTGGCTGTAAAATACCAGCAGCTGCAGGCCGGTGTTAGCTCAGGCAGCCCGCGTACAGAGCGGCAATCTGTAACGGAAGGCGAAAAAATAATGGACCGTATAGAGCATGTGGTAGAGGACATGATGCAGATAGAGGATGCCCAGCTGCATGAAAAAACAGAGCTGTTCCACTTCTTCTCCAGCCTGTGGATACCGGTGATCTTTATTTCTTCTATCGTAGCCATTCTGATCGGCCTCTATTCTTACATTACCTTAACCAAGGAATTTAAGCTGCAGCTGCATATTGAATCCAAATTAAAATCTTATCAGCGCGACCTGCAGCAGAACATACAGCTGCTGAACAAAAGCAACCAGGAGCTGGAACAATTTGCCTATGTAGCCTCACATGACCTGCAGGAACCTTTGCGCAAAATATCCACCTTCAGCGACCGGCTGCAGGTAAAGTATAAAGACCAGCTGCCCCCGGATGCCTCCCAGCTTATTGACCGTATGATAGTAGCCGTAGGCCGTATGCGGATCCTGATCAATGACCTGCTGTTATTTTCCCGGGCCGGGCGCGTAGCCCCGGAAAGCATTACGGAGGTTGATATGAGCGCCCTGCTGCAAAATGTACTAAGCGACCTGGAAGTAGCGTTACAGGAAAAGAACGCCGTAGTACACAGCACCCAGCTCCCCATCATAGAAGGGAACATTACCAACTTTCAGCAGCTGTTCCAGAACATACTTACCAACGCCATTAAATTTTCGCAGGAAGAACGGCAGCTGGAGATCAATATCAGCTACCAGCTGCTGAAAGGCAAAGAGATCAACATTGTTAAGGAGAGCCGCTGGGATGAAACCTTTTGCCGTATTTGCATTGAGGATAACGGGATTGGCTTTGACCCGGATTATGCAGAACGTATCTTCCTTATTTTCCAGCGCCTGCACGGCATCAGCGAATACTCCGGTACCGGCATCGGGCTGGCCATTTGTAAAAAGATAGTAGACAGCCACCAGGGGTACATTATGGCTTATGGCTACCCGGGCAAAGGAGCCTCTTTTGTAATAATTTTGCCAGTTAAGCAAAAAAAATGATCCGCCGCCGCCTTACCGGAAAGTTTAGCACTTTAATTGCGGGAAATGATGCGGACCACCTCTACTGCTGAAGACGGTTGTTTCAGATACATAATTTATACACTTGCCAAACTATTCAGACACGATCATGACGGACCAGCCCATACACATTTTGATGATTGATGATGACGAGGATGATTTTTTCCTGGTGAACGAGCTGTTACAGGATATATCCCCCGGCCAGTACCAGCTGAACTGGGCCTCTACCTACGCGCAGGGGCAGGAGCAGATCAGCCGCAAGGCACATGATATTTACCTGGTGGATTACCGCCTGGGACCTTATACCGGTATTGATATGCTGCACTATTTCCAGCAGATCGGGTATAAGGCGCCCGTGATCATGCTTACCGGTAAAGGAGATTATACTATTGATAAAGAGGCTATGATGGCCGGCGCCTCCGATTACCTGGTAAAAGGGGAGATCAGCGGCGACCTGCTGGAACGCTCCATCCGCTACGCGCTGGATGAAATGAACCACCTGCGCACCCTGGCGGAAAGTGAGAAAAAGTATTATGGCGTGTTTGAAAAAGCACATGACCTGATCATACTGGCCGACTGTGATAAGAACATCATTGACGCCAACCCTGCCTCCTGCAGAACCCTGCAATACACCCGTGAAGAAATGCTGGCAATGAACCTGAAAGACCTGTTCCTTTTTGAGGAGCAGTACCGGCATTTCTTTGACCAGATCTGCGGGGAAGACGGCTGCGGGCCTGCCGAATATAACTTTGTGAACAGCGCCGGCAAAAAGCTGGATGTAATGGTAAACGCCGTAATGCTGGACGCCGCCGCCCAGATATTCCTGTGCGTAGTACAGGATATTACGGAAAAGAAAAAAGAGGAGCAGGAAAAACAGCAGCAGCAAAAATTTGTAATTACAGGCCGCATAGCCCGCGTAATTGCACACGAGGTACGCAACCCCCTCACCAACATTTTACTGGCAGTAAGCCAGTTTAAACTGGAACCCGGCGTTACGGAAGACAGCCAGCTGTATACCGATATTATAGAACGTAACTGTATACGCATTAACCAGCTGATCACAGAGCTGCTGAACAGTACCCGCATGATAGAGCTGCACGTGCAGCAGCACGGCATTAACGAGCTTACGGAAAAAGCGCTGGCATTGGCGCAGGACCGTTTACAGCTGAATGAGATCCGGGTAGACAAACGCCTTTCTGACCCGGATGTAATGATACCCGCCGATGCAGAGAAAGTAGAAATAGCCCTGCTGAATATTATCATTAACGCCATTGAGGCCATGACGCCCGGTAAGGGAGAGCTGAACATTTATACCGCCCGCCATAACGACCGGGCAGTGATACAGGTTAGCGATAACGGGCCGGGGATACCGGAAGATATGAAGGCCAAGCTGTTTGACCCCTTCTTTACCAGCAAGCCAAAAGGCAGCGGTTTAGGCTTAACCAGCACGCAGAACATCATCATTAATCATAAGGGGAATATACATGTGGACAGTGAGCCGGGTAAAGGCACCACGTTCAGCATTACCTTACCTACTAACTAACACAATGTAAAAGGGCCGGTCAGTGACCGGCCCTTCTTTTTATAGTATACTGTAAATGACCTTGCTTATTGTGCGTTGATCTTTTCCTCCGTATTCTCTATAGCTTCCTCTACGGAGTGAGACTCTTTCATATTAATACGCGCCTTGGTTTCATCCGCCAGCTTGCAGTAATATTTATGCAGCACATCCAGCTCCTCTTCCGTAAGGTCTTCTGCCACTATCAGCCGGTTACTGGCCTGGCGGTTCGCGGCTATGAGCTCATTTAGCTTTAGCTGCACGGATTTGGATTCCTTGTTCTGCGATTTCTGGATCACAAACACCATCAGGAAAGTGATGATGGTAGTGCCGGTATTAATTACCAGCTGCCAGGTATCAGAAAACCCAAATACCGGCCCGCTAACAGCCCAAATGATAATGATGCCCAAAGCAGTACCAAAGGCCCATACCGACCCTGTAACATTACTTACTTGGGTAGAAAAGCGTTCGAAAAAACCAACAACGCCTCCTTTTTTGTTCTCACCCAACTGTTGCTTTGTTTCCTCTTTTTTCATTACCCGGTTGTTCAATAATTAATATTGAGCAGGCGCAGCTTGTTATACAGTGTTTTACGGTCTATATTCAGCAGCTGCGCAGCTTTGGTTTTATTGTACTTAACCTCTTTGAGCACGTTAATGATCTTGTTATACTCTGCCTGCAGGGCTACGGTTTTAAGATCATTTTCATTGGCAATGGCTGCCAGCTCGCTCACCGGATCCTCCTCATAGCTTTGTACAAAAGCCTCTTTCATTTCCAGCGGCAGGGCACTCATGGTAATATCCTGGTGCTCCGGTGTAAGCAGGCATGCGCGGCGTATTACGTTCTTCAGCTCACGGATGTTGCCCGGCCAGGTGTACTTATGGAAACATTCCCATACTTCCTGGGTGATCTTACCGCAATTCTTTTGCAGCTCTTTTTCCACCTGTCCAATAAAGGCATTTACAAACAGCTGCAGGTCTTCCTTACGTTCACGCAGCGGTGGTATGTAAATGGTGAATTCGTTAAAGCGGTGGAACAGATCTTCCCGGAAACGGCCTCGCTGTACGGATTCTGACAGCTTTTCGTTAGAGGCCACAATGATGCGCACATCAATGGGTATCTCTTTCAGGCTGCCTACGCGGCGTATCACTTTTTCCTGTATTACGCGCAGCAGCGCTACCTGTATATCGTAAGAAAGATTGGATACCTCATCCAGGAAAAGGGTGCCGCCTGTTGCCTGTTCAAAGGCGCCGATTTTGGTATTGATAGCGCCGGTAAAAGCGCCTTTTTCATGACCAAATAATTCACTGGCGGCCAGCTCTTTTGAAAGGCTGCCGCAATCCAGCGCCACAAACGGCTGTGCGCTTCGTTTGCTGTGATGGTGGATCAGGTGTGCTACAGATTCCTTACCGGTACCTGTTTCCCCGAAAATGATCACGCTATAGTCTGTAGGAGCTACCAGCTTGATCTGGCGGAACAGTTCCGTTGCACCGCTGCTTTCTCCATATACATACTTGTTGCTTTTATCCAGCATTTCGGAAACAGGCGCTTTGCCATTAGCGCCGGCGCTTCCATTCTCCCGGTTAGCCGCCATGGTTTGCGGCTGGGAAACGGCCTGCAGGGCTTCTCTTTCACTTTCAGCATCCAGGTGCGCAAATGCTTTATGCACCAGGTTCAGTATCTCATCCGGGTACAGCGGTTTGGATAAATAGTCATAAGCACCATTCTTAACCATTTCAACTGCAACCCTTACATCCGTGTACCCGGTAATAATAATTACGATGGTACGCGGATTTAACTGGCGGATATCCTGCAGAAGCTGGGCACCGTCAGTATCCTTGAGACGATAATCACATAGTACCAGGTCATAGGTCTTCTCCTTCATCATTTTCAACGCTGCATTACCCGACATTGTGGTATCTACTTTAAATCCGTGTTTGCCAAGAAATTTACTTAACAAAGTACAGATATTGATCTCATCATCTATGATCATTATATTTCTCATAATGGTATGTATGATGTTGGCTATAAGCTTTTAAAGTTACGAAATAATTTGCAGACGATTAACTTTTAACATCTTTCATCAACTCGTCTACATTCTTTACACTAAAGGGTTTGGCCAGAAAATGACTGGCTCCTGCACTGAGTGCAGTTTGCTTTTCCATGCCATTATCATATGCGCTGATCGTGATCACTTTTAAGGTTGGATATTTGTTTTTGAAAACAGAAATTGCTTCCAGTCCGGAACCATCCGGCAGGTGTATATCCAGAAAAAGTATATCCGGTTGCTGACTTTGAATACACTGTAAACCTGCGCGTAATTCATGCACATATTTTACATCATAGCCCAGTCTTACCAAACTCAATTGTAACAACCTGCATATATCCGGTTCATCATCAATTATAAGGACAAATGATCCTTTCATAGTTTCAGTTGAGACTAAGTCTGACACCAGACTCAATCCCTGGTTTCTGTGTTGTAACATACTTGTGTTTATTCCATTGTTCCATTAATAACCTGGCTATCAGGTAACAAACACTCGACTCGGCGCCCTGATTCTGATTGACATTATTTTTTTCTAAACCGTCATAACAGCCGTAGGTGAGCGGGTTGTATATCAGTTGCTTTAAATGATTATTGCCCAGGTACCAACTAAACGCTAAACGCATTTTTTCCAGGTATGCATGGTTGCCCGTGGCCCGGAAAAATGTGTGCAGGGTAAGCATAGTATAGGCTATTTCAATTGATTGTTCCCCGCCATCCAAAGTACTTGCAATATTATCCTGAGTGGTGTTTTTGTGATACCAGGTCCTGTTATTGATCACTTTCATGTAATTATCCGTAAAGGTTTTGCTGCACAGGAACTCCAAACTTTCTTTTGCCGTATGCAGCCAGCTGGTATTGCCGCTTACCTGGTAAGCCATCATCATAGCTTCCGGCAGCACGGCATTTCCGTAGGTCAGGTACGGCTCATACCATCTCCACTGTGCATCTGCCTCCTGTTGATATATATTATATAAACGGCCTGCTAAGGTATTAATTATATCTTCTGCTATGCCGCCCGGCCTGTATTGCATGTAATAATACAAGCCCTTAATGGCAAAAGCCATAGCCCGTGGCGAGGTAAGGGTTTCCAGCCAGGTAAGGCAGGGCTGAAATATGCGGTTAGCCTGCTGCACCAGCAGGGAAGGCATTTCATTGTGCCGGCTCAGTAAATAACCCAGGGCCCAAACGGCGCGCCCATTGGCATCTTCCAGGTTCGTCTCATAATTAGCGCTGTCAAAATAACCGCGGATGTTCACATAGTTCAGGAAGCGGCCATCCGGCTGCTGGCAATACTCTATAAAATCCAGGTATTTGTGGCAAAGAGAGTTTACAAAGCTGCTGCCTTTTACAGTGCTGATATACATGCTCATGGCTATAAGAGCACGGGCATTGTCATCCAGCGTATAACCGGATTCTGGGTCGGGCTGGTCGTGCTTACAAAACTGTATCATCCCAAATTCATCCGTCATACGGTCAATGTGATCCAGGTAAGCGGGCGGCAGGCTGGGAAGCAGCAGCTCTTTTTCGGCCATAATTTCTTTAAACATGGACATATGTGCAATGGCTACATTTTCCCAGATAGCATTGCGTGTTTTTTCAATGGCATTGCGGCTCATTTGCTGGCGCAGCTCCTGGTCGCCCAGCAGGCGAATGGCTTTTTCAGCCAGCTGCTCATGACTGCCCATATCTATCAGGTAACCACAACACTCATCCAGCATTTCGCGGGCCTGGGAAAAGGCGGTGCTTACAATGGGGCAGCCGGCGCTCATGGCGTATAAGAAGGTACCGCTTACTGCCTGATGCGGATCTTTAGAGGTGAACAGGTAAATATCTGTTAAAGAAAGATAGTCCAGCAGGTTATCCAGGCTTAAGTAGCTGTTTACAAATCTTACATGCTGCTGCAATCCCAGCTCAGCTATCAGCTGCTCCAGGCGCTGCCGGTATTGCTCTCCTTCCCGCGCCAGCACTACCGGATGAGTTTTACCCAGTATAAGGTACACGGTATCCGGAAACTGTTCTGCAATAGGCTTCATTGCGCGGATAGCGGTTTCCAGGCCCTTATTCTCACTCAACAGCCCAAAGGTGGCCAGCACTTTTTTGCCCTGCAGGTTATACCGCTCTTTCAGCTCAGCCACATTCTCTGTAATACGCGCATGTACACCATGCGGTATATGTACGATCTTATGTTCAGGCAGATGGTAGGTAGAAAGCAGAATATCCGCCGAGGTTTGCGTCATTACTATGATCTTGCTGGCCAGGGCGCCTATAATGCTCACTACTTTCAGGCATTTAGGGTCCGGGTAAGGTAATACGGTATGGAACCGTACTACGAAGGGTTTATCCAGCAGGGATAACATGGCCAGCATATTATGCCCGTAATCGCCACCATAAAGGCCAAATTCGTGCTCAAAACACACCAGGTCAATCTGGTCATCCGCATTCACCCGGTGGGCAAAGGTGATGCAGCTGTCAATATCAAACGGATCCACCGTATATTTTACAGGCGCCTTGTACGCCGGCGTCTGAGACCTGCCTGCTTCCAGCAAGGCGCAAACGCTGATATCCAGCTTTTCTGCAAATGACTTCTGCAGTGCGTTCACCAGATCCTGGGCAAAAGTTGCAATACCACACTCACGGGGCGGAAAAGTTGTAACAAAAAGCAAAGTTTTATTCATTTGTGTCAGTTTTTTTCCGGTACAATTCACTGCTCTGTGAAAAACCAAACTAGTCAAATATCACTCCAACCACGACTATATTGTATTAGGGACAACTGTGGAATTGGACCTTACTTTAAACTGTGGAATAACCTCCACACACGTTCCAGCACTTTCCCCAAACATTTTCCAGGAGTATTTGTTGGCACGGGACCAGGGATTAAAAGAGAGGGCAAGTTTCTGGCCTACATTAACGGCGTATTCACATTTAAATGCATCAATGCGTTTAGATTTGCGCACAGAGCGCTATATCCAAAGCAAGTAAAGGTAATGCAACCAGCCGTATTCCGGGCAAATACTGAATTCATTTATTGGGACGATAAAAATTCTACGCATGAGAAACCTCGCCTGTACATTCAAAGTGAATGGCATTCCCAAGCGGATCTGCCTCAAAAAAATAGCGAAAGAAAGAAAATTCCGGGTTACTGTAGAAGGCATGCAAATAGACTATTCATTAAACGATGAGGATCATATTGAGCCGGTGAGCGACAGCCCACTGCCCGACATTGCATTATTACCGCATATTGAATGGATGATCCGTCACTATTTCCAGAATACGAAACAGCTTATTTAGTATAAATAGTTTTTTATTAGTAAGGGTTATAATCTAGCGCAACGGCCGGGCCTTAAAGCATGTGTCATTTAAACCAACCATTAAAATGACTTGCGGCCTGGCCTTTTTTTATACAAACCCCTTTTCCAGCGCCAGAAAGGCTTCTTCTGCATTCAGCTGCTCCCACAGCACCGCATATACGGCCCTTGCCACCGGCATATAGGCGCCTATTTCATGGTTCATTTCAAAAATACATTTACTGGCGTAATACCCTTCCGCCACCATATTTAATTCCAGCTGGGCTGCTTTTACGCTGTAACCCTTGCCGATCATATTGCCAAAGGTGCGGTTACGGCTGTGCAGGGAGTAGCAGGTTACCAGCAGATCGCCCAGGTAGGCGCTGGCATTATAATTATGCTGGGTAACCGGCATATGTACCGGTCCGGCCCAGGTAGTATATTTTTCCAGGAAGTGCTGCATTTCCCGGAAGCAGTTGGTAATAAGCACGCTCAGGAAATTATCGCCATACTCCAGCCCATGCGCCACGCCCGCGCCCATGGCGTAAATATTCTTTAACACAGCGGCCAGCTGCACGCCTATTACATCATTATTCACAATGGTTTGCAGGTAGCTGTTGGCAAAAAGATCAGCAATGTTCTGGGTTTCTTCCAGCTGCAGGCCGGAAAAAGTAAGATAAGAAAGCTTTTCATTCGCCACTTCCTCAGCGTGGCAGGGGCCGGTAATGGTGAAGTACTGTTCCAGCGGCAGCCCAAAATCATCGGCCAGGTACTCATTAATAAACTGGTTGCTTTCCGGCACCAGTCCTTTAATGGCGGAGACCACTTTTTTATGCTGTAAAGCTTCCGGCGGCAGCACCTTCAGCACCTCTTCCAGGAAGGCAGAGGGTACGGCCAGCACCAGCACATCACTATTGGCCACTACCTCATGCAGCCGGTTGCTGAGGTTTAGCTGGTGGGTATCAAAATATACCGAGGTAAGGTAATGTTTGTTATGGTGGCGCTGCTGCAAATGGCGGATGGTATCTTCGCTCCGGATCCACCAATTCACCTGCTGACCGTTATCTGTTAAAATTTTTGCCAAAGCGGTAGCCCAGCTGCCGCTGCCAATAATACCTGTACTCACCCGTTGAATTTTCCGCAATGTACTTAAAAAGGCAAAGGGCGAAAAGTGAAATATGGATTTCACTTTTCGCCCTGCTATAATTTATAACGCAATTATTTAGTGGCCTCAAACAACTGAGCGGCGGGTACTACCTTTACTTTTTTACCGCTTTTTAGCTCGCGGGACACGGCTGCATAAGGTCCGCTGATCACCTGGTCGCCGGGTTGCAGGCCGGAGAGTATCTCAATATTATTATCGTCCTGTATACCGGTTTTTACTTCTACCTGTTTTACTGTATTATCTTTTTGCAGCACAAACACTACTTCTTTAGTATCCTTGTTACCTGCTGCCGGCGCATCATCACCATTTTCTGCTTTCTTCTTTTTGGCGGCATCTGCTTTGGCGGTAGCATTTTCCACCTCACGGGTGGTTACCGCGTTAATGGGTACGGATAATACCTGTGCTTTACGTTTGGTTTGTATATCCACACTGGCGCTCATACCCGGGCGGAAGGGAAAGTTCTTCGGCTGGGAAGGATCTATCAGGTCTTTATAACTATCGTTCAGGATGCGGATGTGCACAATATAGCTGGTAACCTGCTCTGCTGAGGAGGTGGTGCCGGAGGCAGTGGCCGTGGCGGCACCTTTGCTGGAGCTGGCTATTTGTGTTACAATACCTTTGAACTTACGGTTGCTGTAGGCATCTACCTCAATAACGGCAGTATCGCCATATTTTACGCGGGGTATATCATTCTCACCTACATCAACCTGTACTTCCATTACATTCAGGTCGGCAATGCGCATGATCTCTGTACCGGTCATTTGCAGGGTACCTACTACGCGCTCCCCTTTCTTAACGGGCAGCAGGGATACTACTCCGTGCATGGGCGATACGATGGTGGTACGGCCCAGGTTCTTATTAGCCTCTGTTAACCCTGCCTGTGCGCTGGCTACTGCATATTTATAGCTGTTCACCTGCTCTGTGGCGGCAGTAAAGTCGGCCAGGGCAGAGCGGTAGGCAGATTCCGCTGTTTCAAATTCACTTTTGGATACCACTTTCTGCGCATACAATTCTTTATTCCTGTCATAAGCAGCTTTGTATTGCTCCAGCTTAGCCTTGTAAGCATTCAGGGCAGCGGCGGAATTGGCCATTTGCGCCTGGCTTTGGCTCAGGGCTGCAGTGGCTTTATCACGCTGTGAGCCATAAATATCTGCGTATATGCGTACCAGTACCTGGCCCTTCTTTACAGAATCGCCTTCCAGTACAGGCAGGTCTACAATTTCGCCGGATACATCGGAGCTTACTTTTACTTCTATTTCAGGGTAAATTTTTCCGGTAGCAGCTACCACCTCAATAATATCTTTGTTGGCAGCTTTATCTGCAGCCACTTTGATACCTTCCTCCTTACCGATCACGCCGGAGGCTTTTAGTACCAATAATAGTATTATCAGTGTTGCTACACTACCAACAATCCAATAAAGTGTCTTTTTCTTCATAGAGGCGGTTTGTTACAAGGGAGGGGGAGCCTACAGGGTTATTTTCTGGTCCCGGTAAAACTCCAGCAATTTCATTCTGAATATATAGTCATATTGCGCAGACACCTTATTTATCTGGGCCTGGAACAAATTATTTTGGGTCGTAATATAATCGATCGTGTTCATTAATCCTAAATTAAAGCGTTTCGTAGCAAAATCAAAGGCCTTTTGGGAAGCATCTACCCCCCGGCTGGCGGCATAGAACTTTTGAATGGCTGCTACGGCGTTAGCATGTGCGGTATAGATATCCTGTCTTAGCTGTTGGTTATCCTTATCACGGGTCAGCTCCTGGTTATACAGGTTCAGCTTATTGCGTTTGTACTGGGCGCGCGCCTGCCATGCATTAAAAATAGGAATGCTCAGGCTTACGCCTACCGCCTGTTGAAAGTTATTGCTGATCTGGTCGCCGAAAGAGATCTTACCAAAGTTCTGCTGCGAAAAATGCGGATAGGGATCACTGATCACCCGGTAGTTGGTGCCGCCTACAGTTACATTGCCCAGCGTATCTGTTTTAACACCGGTTAATACATTCCGGATATCATTTACATTATTGGCATAGTTTGTACCAATACCGGCTGATAAGGACAGCGTGGGGAACATGGCGCCCCTGGATGCGGCTACTGACCTTTCCCAGGATTTGATCTGCAGCGAATCGGCCCGTACCAGCGGGTTGGTGCTCATGGCAGCGCTGTACACCATTTCCGGATCCACCTCGTTCAGGCTGGGTAAGGGTATATTTGAAATATCCGTGGGTATTTCCGGCTGAAATGGAATATCGAAGCTCAGGTTCAGCAGCGCCTTCATTTGCAGGGTAGATAATATTACATTGTTCTGGGCGGTGATAAGGTTGGCGCTATCCCTTGCCAGCTGAGCCAGCAGATCGGCCTGGTTGCTTTCCGGTACGGATCCGGCAGCTACCAGCTTCTCTGTATTAGACAGCTGTGCTTTGGTAAGGGTGAGCTGAGTTTCATTTACATGCACCTGCTCATTGTTCTGCAGGATCTGTAAAAAGGTAGAGGCTATATTAAAGGCCACATCATTCTTGGCCTTTTCCAGTAAAAAGCCATACGCATTAGCCTGATAAATATTGGAGGCAATCGTATTACGCTTGCTGAACCAGTTGAACAGGGTAACATTCGTATTTAAGCTGGCGTTGGAAGAAAGGAAGCCCTGTGTTTCGTAAGTATACGTGGTAGGGTTTACGCTACGGCCGGCGTTGTAGTTACCACTAACACTGGCGCTCAGATTCGGGATCTGGGATAACTGGCTTTGCTTTAACGTAAGCTCTGCCAAACGCTTTTGCACATCCTGCTGTTTAATGGAGATGTTATTAGCCATCGCATAATCCACACAACGTTTGAGGCTCCATTTATCCTGGGCAGCTACTTGTACAGTGTTAGCAAACAATAAACATATTACCAGGATGGGTCCCGGAAACTGGTATAGTTTCATAGCGTAACAAAAATATAGTAATTGTGATGATAGCCTTTGCCATTTCTTTATAAAAGGCAAATTTTTATTAGGTATGGCGAACGGCCACACTAATTTAGTGTAAAACATAACATTTTATTTATTGTTTTTTCTGAAATGTATGTTAACGCAGGTTTTACGCGAGGGTTTTACTGGATCTTTCCATCCCTGATCTCAATAACCCGGTGACCGAAAGCAGCATTTTGTTCCGAGTGTGTGACCTGGATGATGGTGATTTTATCCGTTTCATTCAAATGTTTAAATAACTGCATAATTACCCGGGCCTGGTCAGAGTGCAGGTTGCCGGTAGGCTCATCGGCCAGAATAACGCGGGGTTCTGCCACAATAGCCCGGGCAATGCCTACCAGCTGCTGCTGGCCGCCGGAAAGCTGGTTGGGGAACAGGTCTTTTTTGGCTACCATGTTAAAACGGTCCAGCACATCGGCTACACGGCTTTTACGCTCCGCGCCGGGTATGTTCTTATATAATAATGGAGTTTCTATATTCTCGTACACCGTCAGCTCATCTATCAGGTGATAGGCCTGGAACACAAAGCCAATGCTGCCCCGGTGTAATTGCGTACGTTTTTTCTCGTTCATTTTATTTACCAGCTCCCCTTCAAACAGGTAATCGCCGCTGGAAGGCTCTTCCAGTAATCCCAGTATATGCAGCAGGGTAGATTTTCCCGACCCTGAGGGGCCCATTATAGACACAAACTCTCCTTCAAAGATCGTAAGGTCTACATCCTTTAAAATTTCATTCTTACCGAATCCTACCGGGTAATGCTTGGAAATATGTCTTAATTGTATCATAGTTAAATTGTTTATTCCGTTCTGATAGACTTTACCGGGTTCATTAAAGCAGCCCTGATGGATTGTACGCTTACAGTAACAACGGCCACCAGCACTGCAATTACAGCGGCTCCTATAAAGATGCCTATATTAATATGGATGCGGTACGCATAATTCTGCAGCCATTGCTCCATCAGGTACCAGGCAACAGGGCTGGCAATGATCACGGACAGGAGCACCAGCTTCACAAAATCTTTTGACAGCAGGGTTACGATGCTGGTAACGCTTGCGCCCAGCACCTTGCGCACGCCTATTTCCCGGGTGCGCTGCGTCATTACCAGTACAGAAATGGCAAACAGCCCCATACAGGATATTACAATAGCCAGTACTGCCGCGCTGATAAATATACTTGAAAAGCGTTTTTCTTTACGATACTGCCGGTCTGTATTTTCATCCAGGAAAGAGGGGTCTGTCTGGTTGCCGGGGTAGGCCTCGTTCCAGCGTTTTGTTACCAGCGCCATAGAAGCCGGCAGGTTGCCCCGGGGCACCTTCACAAAAATATATTGTACCGGCGAGCCAGGTGATATGAACATGGAAAGCGGCTCTATCTTTTCCTGCAGGGAGTGGAAGTTGAAATCTTTCACAATACCTATTACCTGCATAGGATGCGCGCTATCGCTCACCGGCAGTAGTGCGCCCAGCGCAGCTTTTACGCCACCCAGCTGCTGCGCCATTTTTTCATTGATCACCAGGCCCATAGAATCTGCACCGTATTGCGGTGAAAAATCGCGGCCGGCTACCAGCGTCAGGTCCAGTGTTTTTACATAATCATAATCAACCCGCAGCCAGTTGCTGCTTATCACGTGGCCTTTATAGTCATAGGATACTTTAGAGGTGGCAGAGGAGCCATCCCGGCCACGGCCCAGGTTAATATCTGTGCCGCTAACGCTTAATACATTGGCCTCGCCTGCCAGCATATTACGCATACGTTTCAGCGCCTGTTCGGGGTTTACATCATGTGGCAGCGGCAGGCTAATGACCTGCTCCCTGTTAAATCCAAGCGGCTGTTTGCGCAGGTAGTTCAGCTGCTGCCAGGCAATAAGGGTGCAGCAAATAAGCAGGGAGGAGATCATGAACTGTGTTACCATCAGCACATTACGCACCTTGCCCGACCTGCCGGCCTGCATGCTTCCTTTTAATACCTTGATGGTGTTTATACGCGCAACCACCCAGGCGGGGTAACCGCCGGCCATTAACGTAACCAGGAAAAACAGCAGCGCTGCAATACCCAGCAACAGCGGTTGCTGCAGCAACCCAAACGTAAGCTTACTATTGAATAAGGAATTATAACCCGGCAACAAAAGGTAAGCCGCCGCTAAACCTATCAGCAGCGCCAGCCCGCATACCAGCACGGCCTCGCCCCACATTTGGGTAATGAGCTGAAAACGGAATGCGCCCAGTATTTTGCGCATGCCTATTTCCCGCGAGCGGGTGAAGGCGCCGGCAATAGTAAGGTTCATGAAATTTATACAGGCAATGAAAAGTATGAATGCGCCTACCAATAATAACAGGTAAGGATAAAATTTGCCCTGGCTTTCTGAGCCAATGCCATTTAAATGCAGGTCTGTAAGCTTTCTGAGGTGCAAGCCTATCAGCTCCCCGTTCTCACCGGGCGTGGCGCCATCCCTTTTCAGGTCACGCAGCCGCTCTGCAAAATATTTGTTCACGAATGTTTTGGCGCGGCGCTCAAAAGCCGCCGTGCTGGCATGGTCTGCCAGCTGTACATACACGTAATGGGTGCTGGAGTTCCAGGCATCCTTCTGGCTTTCATAACCGCCTGCATTCTCAAAACGGCACAGGGCATCAAATTCAACACTGGAGTTGTCCGGCGCATCCTTCATTACCGCGCTTACTATAAAGCTCTTCCAGCCATCGCCGATACGCGCTTCCAGCTGTTTGCCCACCGGCTCCTCGTTGCCAAAAATGCTTTGGGCTTTTTTGGCTGATAATACGATGTTACTCATACTGGCCAAAGGCGCCTGTGTATTACCTTTTATAAGCGGGAAAGAGAACATGTGCAGGAAATCCACATCCACCCCTTCCAGGTCTGTTTCAAATATTTTATCATGGTAGCGCAGCATACCGGAGGTATATAACATACGCGTTGCGGCCTTTACCTCCGGGAACTCCTGCTTCATGGCGGGGGTAAGCGGCATGGGCATGTTAGCCCTTTGCTCCAGGCCCTGTGCATGGTAGGTGTTAATATACAGCATGTACAGCTGCTTGTTTGTATGGAACCGGTCATAGGAAAATTCGCGGTAGGCTGTCATTACCAGCAGTATGGCGGCTGCGAAGGCAACAGACAAGCCCAGTATATTTACAGCAGTAAGCAGCTTTGTTTTCCAAAGGTTACGCCATGCTATTTTAATGTAGTTACGGAACATACGGTTTAGTTTCTATTCTGTTTTCAATGCTTTTACCGGGTTCATTAAAGCGGCCTTTATGGCCTGTATGCTTACGGTTAGCAGGGCAATGGCCAGCATAGCCATACCTGCCCCGGCCAGCAGCCACCAGGATATGGTGATGCGGTACGCAAAATCCTGCAGCCAGCGCTGCATGGCCCACCAGGCCAGGGGTGCGGCTATAAGTATGGCAATGCCTACCAGCTTTAGCAGGTCTTTGGATAACAGGGATACCAGGCTAACCATACTGGCGCCCAATACCTTGCGGATGCCTATTTCACGGGTGCGCTGCTGTGCAGCCAGCGCTACCAGCGCAAAGATGCCGGCACAGGCTATGAGCACGCTTACAATGGTGAAAAAACGAATGAGCGCAAGAATACCTTCTATGGTCTTATATTGTTTATTGAACACCTCATCTGCAAAGCTGTACGTAAATTCACGGTAAGAAGGCATTTGGCTGAAAGCCTTTTTCAGCAGCGTAATCACCGGGGCGGCCTGTTGCGGTTTAATGCTTATGCTCAGGTAATTGTACCCGGGTTGCATAGCCGTTTTACCGGCATAAAAATGGATCAGCGGCTCTACGCTGCCGGCCAGGGAACGGTAATGATAATCATCCGTTACGCCTATCACCCGCAGGCTTTCCTTCCCTCCTTTGGTGTGAATGGTTTTACCTTCAATGCTGGTCCAGCCCATACTTTTCATGGCCGTTTCATTGATCAGCACTGCTTCTTTATCCAGGGCCAGATCTGAAGAAAAATTCCGGCCCTGTAACATGCGTATGCCATAAGTGGGCACAAACCCATTATCAATACTGGTTTGGCGCATACCCAGCTCTTTATTGCTGCCATCTTCGGCAACAAAGGCGTTATAGTTTTCCCAGAACTGGCCGGGTATGCACTGCGAGGTAGATACGCTGCTTACTGCGGCCTGCTGCTGCAGCTGTGTTATTAAATGATCAATACCGCTACGTGCCTGTGCAGTATCCATAAAATCAAGGTCCAGCTTTACGGTCAGCACCTGCTCTTTATTAAAGCGCACATCCCCCACTTTCATAAACTGCACCTGCTGCTGCATTATAAGGCTGCCTGCAATAAACACCACAGCTATTACAAATTGCGCTATAATAAGGCCCTGGCGTATGTATGCTTTTTGCGGGGCGGCCTGCAGCTTGCCTTTTACCGCATTGGCCAGCTTTAATGCGCTGATGTATGCTGCGGGGTAGCCACCGGCTGCCAGGGTTAATAGGGCGCCGGTTAGCAGCCATATGCCAATAAAGGCAGGCCTGTACAACATAGCAGTCGTGATCCGTAAGCCGTTCAATTGCTCATTCAACAGCGGCAGCAGTATAAATGCCATGCTCCATGCCAGCAGCAGGGCAATGCATACCATTAAACCAACTTCGGTAAAGAACTGCATTAATATAGCCTTGCGGCCGGAGCCTAATACCTTGCGCACCGCTACCTCCTGCACCCGTGTAAAAGATACTGCCATATTCAGGTTCACCAGGTTAATGGCTACCAGCAATAAAATAAACACCGCTATGCAGGTGAGGCCATACACATAAAAATCAAAGTTAAGCGCACCATACTTTTTTGCATATTCCCGGTAAGGGAGCAGGTGCATAACCCGGTCTTTTGCGCCTTCAGCAAAATGGGTTGCCACCATCTTTTTCAGCTGCGCTTCTATAGCTGCTACATTAGCGCCAGGTTGCAGCAGCACATAGCTGCTGGTAAAACAATTATACCAGTCTGCTGCCTGGCTAAAGTCCTTGTCGTCCGTTAAGTTCTTATTCCATAGCAGCACTGCCGGTTGTATAGATGCATTAGCCGGTATGGGCTGCATTACACCGGATACGGTGAACCGGCGCTTATCTGCAAAAGCAACGGTTTTACCCAGGGGATTACCGCTGCCAAATAATTTCTCCGCTACCGGGGCTGACAGCACAATGGAAGATTTATCTTTTAACGCAGTGGCGGTATTGCCGTATTTAAGCGGATAGGTGAATACATTCAGGAAACCGGTATCCACATAGGTGATCTCTTCACTAATGGTTTTATCCTTATAGCTGATCCAGGGCGCATCCCAGTGATTAACACGGGTGCCGTTCACTACCTGCGGAAGATCTTTCTGCATGAGCTCCAATAAGGGAAACACATTTTTCTCATTATCATTATCGGTTTGCAGCAGGTACAGGTTATCCAGGTGCTTATGAAACTTATCTTTCACTACCATTTGCTGCACACACAACACCAGGAAGGCTACACAGGTAAGCCCTACACTCAATCCCAGCACATTGATAACGGTGAAAAGCTTTCGCCGCCACAGGTTACGCCAGGCTATTTTCAGGTAGTTACGGAACATTCTTCAATTTTTTGTGTGATAAAAAAATGTGGGGCATGTAGACACATCCCCCGGCATTTGACTTGTTATTCTACTCGTAAACATGTACTGATTAAAACCATAAACCGGCTGCCACATACATCCGCCACTCAATGCTAACAGATAGCCCGCTTATTTATTCTGTTCTTAAACTTTTTACAGGATTAATAATGGCTGCTTTAATTGCCTGGTAACTTACTACTGTTAATGTAATGCCCAATGCAGCGCCACCGGTAGCCATAAAGATCCACCAGTGAATAGGGGTGCGGTATTCATACTGCTGTAACCAGTGCTGCATACCGTAATACGCTGCCGGCGCCGCCAGCAGGAAAGCAATGAACACCAGCTTCAGAAAATCGCCGGAAAGCAGCGCCCATATGCTCAGCACCGTAGCGCCTAATACTTTGCGCACACCAATTTCTTTGGTGCGCTGCTCCGCCGTAAAAGAAGCCAATCCAAAAATGCCCAGGCAGCTGATTAAAATGGCCAGTATGGCAAAACAACCGGCCAGCTTGCCAATACGCTCCTCTGCCATAAATTTTTTCCCATATTCCTGGTCATTGAACTTATAGTTGAAAGGGCTGCCCGGGTTAAATTTTTTAAACACCGCCGCTATTTTATCCAGCGCCGCCCGGTTATCGCGGCCGGGTTTTATTTTAACGGTGATCACATTTGCCCAGTCGTAGTTCAAACGGAATACGGTAGGTATCGCTGCAGCAAAAGGCGATTCCATTAACAGATCTTTTACCACTCCAATAACCGTGTATTGATGTTTGCCCCACTGAATTTTTTCGCCAACCGGATCTTTAAGCCCCATCACCGCAGCGGCCGATGCATTTAAGATCATAGCGCTGCTGTCTGTAGCATATTCACGGGAAAAATCCCGCCCGGCCAGTATTTGCCAACCAATGGTGGCGCCAAAATCATGTGTACAGGCTATGTTGCCAAACAATATTTTTTCTTCCTCTCTTTTACCACGCCACTTCATATTTTCTCCCCCGCGTGAAAACAGCTGGGTTGTGGGGCTGGATGATTCTGCCATGTTTTCAACCATACCGGTGGCCTGCAGCTCTTTTTGCAGCACGTCATAGTGCCCAAACAGGTCAGGTGTGTTCATGGGAATGGTAATAAGCCCGTCCCTGCTATATCCTATCGCACGGTTTTTGGTATATTGTATCTGCTGAAAAATGATGACTGTACCAATGATCAGTATTACCGATACTGCAAACTGCACTATTACCAATACTTTACGGGGCATTGCAGCAAAACGGCCTGCGCGGAAGGTACCCTTTAATACTTTTACCGGTTGAAAAGCCGACAGGTAAAACGCAGGGTAACTGCCTGCCAGCACACCCGTTACAAGCATAAAACCTGCACATAACAGCCAGAAGCTTACGCTGCCCCAGGGAAGAGCGATCTGCTTATCTGCCACATTATTAAACCAGGGCAGGAACAACATGGTCAGCAGCAGTGCTATACAAAAACCAATAGCTACTACCAGTAATGATTCACTCAAGAACTGCCCTACCAGCTGCTCTTTTGCAGACCCTATGGCTTTGCGGATGCCTACCTCCCTGGCCCGCCTGGCCGCGCGGGCTGTGCTCAGGTTCATAAAGTTTATACAGCCCAGCAGCAGCACAAACACACCGATTAAGCCAAATAGCCATACAAACCGTATGTCGCCACCCGTATTTATCCCATTTTGAAATTCCGAATACAATTTCCATTTACGCATAGGGTGCAGCAGCAACATTGGGTTGGATTCATCTGCACTGTTATCTTTTATTACAGATTGTATTTTACCGGATACTTTTTGTGCATCTACCTGCGGGTTTAACTCTGCAAACATCTGAAAGGAATATTCATTCCAATCCGTAACAGCATGTTTTGCCCAGTCGCCGGAAGTGGCCAGGTACTGGCTGAAAGGCGCTATAAACGCAAGATCGCTAAAGCTGGAATTATGTGGAATATCTGCATATACGCCACTCACCTTTACATCTGTTTTATTATTCAGCTTCACTATTTTGCCGGTGGCCGGCTGGCCGCCAAATAAGCTCCTGGCCAGGGAGGCGGAAAGCAAGATGGTATTCACATCCTGCAGCGCTGTTTTCCGGCTGCCTTCCAGCATTTGGAGGGATAACATTTCAGGGGCCTGTGGCTCCATATAAATACCAGTGCTGGTTAACTTGTTATCCCCGGCAGCAACAATATTTTCCAGGGCCCAGGAGGATGTTACCACACTTTTAAAATCACTACCGTAATGCGTGCGCAGGTACTCTGCCAGCGGTATGGGTACTGCCGACCCGGTGCTTGTTACACCCTGGAAGGTAGCCTGCCGCATTACCTGCACAATACGGTCGTAATGCTGGTGATATTTATTATAAGAAACCTCGTCCCATATCCATAGCCCGATAAGCATAGCTACTGCCATACCGGCTGAAAGGCCGGTAATATTGATCAGCGCATATGCCTTGCTGCGGTGCAGGTTACGCCAGGCTATTTTCAAATAATTACGGAACATGTGGCAAGGTTATTTATTCTGTTCTCAAACTTTTTACGGGATCCATCAGCGCTGCTTTTACCGACTGGAAGCTGATGGTGCACAGCGCTATCACCACTGCAATGGCGCCTGCCAGTATAAACACCCACCATTGTATAGTGGTACGGTAAGCAAAATCCTGCAGCCAGCTATTCATTATGTACCATGCTACCGGTATGGCTATTACAATAGCGATCAGCACCAGCTTAATAAAATCACGGCTTAACAACGTAACAATATCTGCTACGGATGCGCCATGTACCTTACGGATGCCTATTTCCTTGGTACGCTGTTCTGCAGTGAATATGGCAAGGCCGGAAAGGCCCAGGCATGCTACTACAATGGCCAGCACGGCAAACAGAACAAAAATATTCCCGGTACGCTGGTCAGCCTGGTACATGGCATTAAACTCTTCATCCATAAAGGAGTACAGGAATACCTGACCGGGCACCATCGCATCCCATTGCTGTTTTATTTTTTCCACCAGGCCCGGAAGGTTACCGGTTTTAACACGGAAGGCCATGCTGCCCCTCTGTTCCTCCAGCCGCAGCATAAGCGGCGTAATGGCCTGGTGCAGGGAATTGTAATTGAAGTCTTTTATTACGCCAACAATATGTAAGACACGCAATTGACCACCATCCATCGGCTCGTATAGCTCCTTACCTACCGGGTCTTTAAAGCCCAGCATCCTGGCGGCTGTTTCACTAACAATGATAGCGGAGGAATCCGTTCCAAAATGTTGCGGGTCAAAGTTCCTGCCTGCTGTTACCTTCATGTCCAGCGTAGGGATATAATGCTCATCCACCGACCAGGTTTCTGTTGTAAAAGCACTGTTAGCGGAGGTATTACGATCTTTGAAAAAGCTGGGGCTTTGCCGGAACTGACCGGTAGGCAAAAAGCCCGTCATGGTACCGTTCTTTACGCCGGGCAGGCGCAGTACCGCTTCCCGGAAAGCATTCACCTGCTTATATAAGGGGTAGGTATTCTGTAGCACCAGCACCTGCTGGCGGTTATAACCGATCTGGCGGTGCTGTATATAATTCAGCTGGTTATAAATAACAATAGTGCCAATGATCAATACACTGGAAATAACAAACTGCACTACCACCAGGGTGCTGCGCAATCCCCGGGTGTTATTGTCAGACAGCAGCTTGCCTTTTAATACCTGTATAGGTTTAAAGCCCGACAGGAAGAAGGCAGGGTATGCGCCCGCCAGCATGCCCACTATCAGCAATAACGCAAGAAAGTATAAGATAAGATGGGGTTGATGCAGCAGGTCAATAGTCATTTGCTTGCCTGCAAGCTGGTTAAAGAAGGGTAGTAAAATAATGGCTGCCAGTACAGCAAGCCCCATAGCCAGTGCACATATGAGCCATGATTCAGAAAGGAATTGCAGGATCAGCTGTTTGCGCTCCGAGCCCAGCGCTTTGCGTACGCCTACCTCCCGCGCCCTGCTGGCGGAACGGGCCGTAGAAAGATTCATGAAATTTATACAGGCGATCAGTAATATAAAAACAGCGGCAGCGGAGAAAATATATACGTATTGTATATTTCCTCCAGGCTCAATGGTTGACTGGTCTGCCCTGTTAGCATGCAGGTGTATCATGGAAAGCGGCGTAGCATCATAACGCACATGATTGCCTCCCTGTTCCAGCTTGCCCATGCTGATATGCAGGATCTCCGAATAGAAGGGGGCGATATATTTCTTCGTCACATCCCGCAGAAAGGCATTCAGAATACTTTCGCTCACACCGGGGCGTACCAGCACATAGGTATAGTAGTTATGATTGCCCCAGTTATTACTACGGCTGTTTTCCATTTCCGACATGCTCATAAGAAAATCGAAGTGGAAATGGGAAGCATCCGGCATATCCTTCATCACGCCGGTAACCTGGTAGTCTGCCGTATTATTGAGATGCAGTATTTTGCCCACTACATCTGTGGACTGGAAATATTTGCGGGCCGCCGTTTCAGACAATACCACAGAGTAAGGAGCGGTGAGCGCCTTTTTGGGGTCACCGGCCAGCAGGGGCAGTGTGAACACCTCAAAGATAGTGGAGTCTGCCCAGGCAGCCTTTTTCTCCTGCAGGGTTTCATTTCCTTTCCGCACTAGGATATCACGTGCAGGGTCCAGCCGCACAAATTTCTCTATCTGCGGATAGTCATGCGTCAGTGTAGGGCCCATTACATCCTGTACCTGGCAGGAAATAAAGTCGCTATTATTTACGTGTATATCGGTATGAAGCCGGTAAATACGGTCCCATTTTGTATTATACCTGTCATAGCTCAGCTCCTGCTGCACCCATAACAGTAACAGCATACTTACGGTAAGGCCTATCGTTAACCCGCCCACGTTAATGAGCGTGAAAACTTTTTGCTTCCACAAATTGCGCCAGGCTATTTTCAGGTAATTTTTAAACATGGAACTGCTCTTTGATATTTTCTGTTACCACCTTACCATCAAACAGGTTAATAATGCGGTGTGCAAAGCCTGCATCATAAGGGCTGTGCGTAACCATTACCATGGTGGTGCCGGCATCATTCAGCTCCTGCAGCAGCTTCATTACTTCTTCACCATTGGTACTATCCAGGTTACCGGTGGGCTCATCCGCCAGGATCATTTTAGGTTTGGCTACCACGGCGCGGGCAATGGCCACCCTTTGCTGCTGGCCACCGGACAGCTGCTGCGGAAAGTGGTTGCGGCGGTGCATAATGTTCATGCGTTCCAGCACCTGCTCCACCTTTTGCTTTCTTTCGCTGGACGGTACTTTCAGGTACAGGAGGGGCAGCTCAACATTTTCAAACACCGTTAGCTCATCGATCAGGTTAAAGCTCTGGAACACAAAACCAATGGAACCTTTACGCAGCTGTGCGCGCTGGCGCTCGCTCATGCGGGCTACTTCCTTATCCCAGAAAAAATATTCGCCGCCACTGGGGTTATCCAGCAGGCCCAGGATGTTCAGCAGGGTGGATTTACCACAGCCGGAGGGGCCCATAATGGCTACAAACTCTCCGTCCTGAATTTCCATATTAATACCGTTCAGGGCGGTAGTTTCTACTTCTTCTGTTGTAAATAACTTTTGAAGATTAACGGTTTTTATCATGTTGATTAATTTAAATATCCAATAGATTGATTCAACAATACAATAGATGGAAGGCCGGTCTTAGAACACTAATACCTCCTTATCCCCGAAGTTCTCGTAAGAGGAGGTGATCACCTGCTCGCCAGGCTGCAGCCCTTCCAGCACCTCAAAGAACTGTGGGTTCTTTTGACCCAGGGATATGTTGCGTTTTACTGCACGCTTACCGCCTTTATCCACTACATATACCCAGTTGCCGCCGGTATCGGAGAAAAAGCCGCCCACCGGCAGCAGCACTGCTTCTGACGACTTACCCAGCTCCAGGCGTATGGGGGAAGATTGACCGCGGCGTATGCCTTCCGGGGCACCTTTTACAAAGTTCATATCCACATTAAAACGCGCATTGATCACCTCCGGAAAAGCTTTGGTAACTTCCAGCTCATAGGTTTTACCGTTAAACTCAAAAGAGGCTTTTAAACCGGCAAATACCCGGGAAAGGTAATGCTCATCCACTTCCGCGCGCATCTTAAAACCATCCAGATCGTCTATCTGCCCGATATTTTGCCCCGCGGTAATGCTGGAACCTACCTCCACATTCACGGACGACAGCTGTCCTTCAATAGGCGCCCGTACGATCAGGTTGTTCAGGTTATCCTTCATCATCTGCAGGTTGCGCTGGGTGCGTGCAATAGTGCCTTCCAGCTGTGCTATCTGCAATTTGGCATTTTCTTCCTGGTATTTCTGGCTTTCTATTTCAATCTGCCGCTGCTTTAACAGGCCTTCATAATCCAGCTTGGTTTTAACGAATTCCTGGCGGGCCACTATCTTTTCATCCACCAGCTGTTTATTACGGTCGTAAATATCTTTGGCCTGGTCTATCTTATAATCCAGGTCGCTGAGCGTTTTTTCCAGCGTATAGCGGTTTTGCTTCAGGCTCAGGCGGGTGTTCTGCAGCTCATTGATCAGGCGGTACATTTCTGTTTCATGGTTCATGAACTCCATTTGCATACGCTGGTTTTCCAGGCGCAGAATAGAATCGCCCCGCTTAACCATGCTGCCGCCTTCCAGGTACTTCTGGCTTACATACCCGCCTTCAATAGCATCCAGGCGAATGGTTTTCAGGGGTTGTACCACGGCCGTAACGGCTATATATTGATCAAAGGTGCCTTTGGTAACGGTGCTAACAGTGATCTTATCCTTTTCCACGTTCAGCCGGGAACGGTGATCGGCAAATATGAGGTTATATGCCAGCAGCAGTACCACCAGACTGCCGCCGCCTATCAGAAGAATACGTTTACCTGACCAGAATTTTTTTTCTATTTTTCTATCCATGATTGACATGCCCTATTTGGCTGCCCTGGAAGTTCAACCAACATGCCAAAGCTATAAAGCCTTTACCAGTAAGGGATTCCGAAAAAACAGGCGGTTAAAAACGTTCTGTACCGGACAATACTTGTTCATTTCCGGACACTTTTAAACTGCTGCGAAAACCGCCGGGAAAAAGGAAATCTTTGATTAATATTGCCAGTGGCGGGCTGCCGCCATTATCCAACCCCTGGCACCGATACAGGAATATAGTTTGCTGAACTAAAAAATATGATGACGACAACACTACCCGGAAAAATTTTGATAGTTGATGATGATATGGATGTGCTGAGGGCTGCCCGCCTGTTATTAAAACGCCATTTTGAACAGGTGGATTTTGAGCGCAACCCCCAAAAGATCCCTTACCTGGTTTCCAACTTTGATTATGATGTAATACTGCTGGACATGAACTTTACCCGCGACCTGAGCAGCGGTAAAGAAGGTTTTGAGTGGCTGGACCGTATCCTTGACCTTAAACCCCAGTCGTCCGTAGTTATGTTCACCGCTTATGGCGATGTAGAGATGGCCGTGCGCGCCATTAAAGCCGGCGCCACTGATTTTGTGCTGAAACCCTGGGAAAATGAAAAGCTGCTGGCCACCATGCAGGCCGCTTTTAATAAACACCGGGCTGCCACCCAAAAAGAAAAACCCTCCAGCAATACGGACGGGGAGCTGATAACCGGCAACAGCGCCGCCATGCAGCAGGTAATGGATACCGTGAACCGGGTAGCCGCTACAGATGCCAACATACTGATACTGGGCGAGAATGGTACCGGTAAGGATATGCTGGCCCGCCACATTCACCACCTGAGCCAGCGTAATAAACAACCCTTTGTAAGTGTGGACCTGGGCGCCATTAGCGAAACGCTTTTTGAAAGCGAGCTGTTTGGCCACGTAAAAGGAGCGTTTACCGATGCCCGTGAGGACCGCAACGGCCGTTTTGAGGAAGCTAACAGCGGTACTATTTTCCTGGATGAGATAGGCAATATTTCCCTCCCCTTCCAGGCCAAGCTGCTAACCGTGCTGCAAAACCGCTCCGTTACCAAAGTAGGCTCCAACAAAACCATCCCGGTAGATGTAAGGCTGATCTGCGCCACCAACCGCCATATTCAGCAAATGGCCAGCCAGCACCTGTTCCGCCAGGATCTGCTATACCGCATTAACACTATAGAAATACAGCTGCCTCCCCTGCGGGAGCGGGTTGAGGATATTGTGCCGCTGGCCGAACATTTTTTGCAGCTGTACCGCGATAAATACAAACGTACGGTAAGCAGCTTACATGAATCTTTAGTGCAGCAGCTAAAACAGTACGACTGGCCGGGCAACATCCGCGAGCTGCAGCATGCCATTGAAAGGGCTGTTATATTATCGCAGGGTAAAAGCCTGATGCCTAAAGACGTATTTGTGAAAAGTCCGGCCAAAGAGCAGGAGCTGGATACTGGCTACAACCTGGAAGAAATGGAACGTACCATTATTACCCAGGCTATGAAAAAAGTGAACGGCAATATTACGGAAGCCGCACGGGAGCTGGGACTGAGCAGGGCGGCATTGTACCGGCGGTTGGAAAAATACAATTTATAACGACGCTTAATGCTTAACGCCGAACGCTAAACGCTGCGTGTAATATGCGTTCGGCGTTAAGCGCTAAGCATTGGGCCTTCAGCGTTAAGCATCCCATGAGTCATTTCAGCATAAATATATTCCTCCGCATTCTGCTGCTAACAGTTACCATAGCAGCAGGTGTTTGGCTATGGCGGCTGGCAGGCGTTATCCCGGGTATAGCATTGGTTGTACTGATCATTATTCAGATCTATGGTTTGTATTATTACCTGAACCGGGTAAACCGTAAGCTAACGCTGTTCCTGGAATCCATCCGCTACGAAGATTTTTCCATCCGTTTTAATGCGGATAATAAAATGGGCAAAAGTTTCCGGGAGCTGAACCAGCAGTTTAATGAAGTGCTGGATGCTTTTCGCCAAACCCGCGCTGAGAAAGAAGCGAACCTGAAGTATATTGATACGATCGTACAGCATATCAGCATTGGTATGCTGTCTTTTGATGCAGAAGGGAAAATAGAGCTCATCAACCCCTCTGCTTTCCGCCTGCTGAATATTTACCGCCTGCGCAATATTGCAGAACTAAAAAGCACCCACCCCGATCTGCCGGAACTGCTGTTACAGCTACGCTCCGGCAATAAGATCCTGTACCGCACCCGCCAGGAACAACAGCTATCCATACACGCTGCCACCATTCGCCTGCAAGGCAGGCTGGTAAAGCTTATCAGCATACAAAACATTCATACGGAGCTGCAGGAAAAGGAGCTGGAAGCCTGGCAAAACCTTACCAAGATCTTACGGCACGAGATCATGAACTCCGTTACGCCCATTGTATCCCTTATTGGCACCATGCAGGAAATAGTTGAGCAAGATATTGCACCCTATACCCAGCAGCCGGAAGCCATAGCCGACCTGCAGGAAGCCCTGCAAACCGTAGAAAGCCGCAGCAAAGGCATTATGAACTTTGTGAACGCTTACCGCGATTATACTACCCTGCCCAAACCACAGTTCACGGATGTGAACCTGAAGGCGCTTATCACTTCCGTTAGCAACCTGCTGCTGCCGGAGCTGCGGCAGGCCGGCGTGCATTACCAATACACCCCCGAGGCGGATGACGCCTACATACATGCAGATATTGCCCAGCTTCAAATGGTGCTCATTAACCTTATCAAGAATGCGATGGATGCGCTGGAACATACTACTGCGGCGGATATTCATGTTAAAACCTACATGAGCAATCCCCAGCAGGTATGTATAGCCATTATTGATAACGGCCCCGGTATTGATGCCGATGCGCTGAATAAGATCTTCATCCCCTTTTATACCACCAAGAAAAAAGGCAGCGGCATTGGGCTAAGCCTTTCCCAGCAGATCATTCAGTCACATGGCGGGCAGCTGAAAGTGAACAGCAGCAATGAAGAAGGCACCACCTTTTCCATTGTGCTGGGAGTGGTATAGTTTTATTATATTTAGATGCTATACTAACACCTCACTGATAACCACCACTGTATGAATCCACGCTGGCCCGTGTTTTATTTCATTCTGCTGCTGGCCGATCTTGTTGCCATTATGCTGCAGGCAGATGCAGCTCGATTTGTTACCAAACCCTTGCTGATGGTATTGCTGGGCGTTTATTTGCTGGCGCGCATTAACCATTTGCGGCCGGCTGTTTTCCGTAATTTCTTACTGGCCGCCCTCTTCTTTTCCTGGGCAGGAGATATTTTTTTACTGTTGCCGGCTTATTTTTTACCCGGCCTGGGCTGCTTTCTGCTGGCCCACCTGGCCTACATCGGTTTTTTTCTGAAGGTACGGTACACCAACTATCCCCTGCCCCTGTGCAAGTACCTGTTCATTTTTTTATCAGAAGCAGCAGTGATAGCCTTCCTGTTCTTTATGTTCCCTTACCTGGGTAGTATGCGCGTGCCCGTTATAATTTACGCCAGCACTATTTCCTTTACCCTGTTATGTGTTATGCACGCTTTCCGCTTCGGGGAGCAGCCTATGGGCTGGTATTGCATTGCCGGCGCCCTGCTTTTTATTTGTTCGGATGCCATGATAGCCCTGCAGCGCTTTTACCACGATTTTCCGGCAGCCAGTGTGCTTATCATGTTCACCTATGGCCTGGCACAATGGGCTTTGATAGAAGGCAGCACCAGGTATTTGAATTCACGCGTTAAAGCGTAAATTTGATTTACGATTTCAGATTTTAGATTTACGATCTCTCGCACTACAGGCTTTAAAATCTAAAATCGTACATCGTACATCTAAAATCGGCTTATGCAAACAGACTTCTTAGTGATTGGATCGGGTATTGCAGGACTTACCTATGCGTTAAAAGTAGCAGAATATTATCCGGATAAAAAGATCACCATCATTACCAAAACGCAGGAAGATGAAACCAATACCAAATACGCGCAGGGCGGGGTAGCCGTGGTAAATGACCTGGAGAACGACAGCTTTGAAAAACATATAGAAGATACGCTTATTGCCGGCGATGGCCTGTGTAATCAGCACATTGTGGAGATAGTGGTAAAAGAGGGACCGGAACGGGTACACGAAATTATTGAGTGGGGCGCCAACTTTGATAAAAACCCCGATGGCGAATATTCCCTGGGCCGGGAAGGCGGGCACTCTGAGTTCCGCGTGATCCATCATAAAGATGTTACCGGCAAAGAAATTGAACGGGCGCTGCTAAGCGCTATTCATAAAAAACCCAACATAGAGCTGGTTACCCATTGCTTTGTGGTAGACTTAATTACCCAGCACCACCTGGGCTACCTGGTTACCAAAAGCACTCCTGATATAGAGTGTTACGGCGTATATGTATTAAACCTGCAAACCAAGCAGATCGAAAAGATCCTGAGCCGGGTAACCCTGCTGGCTACCGGCGGTAACGGGCAGGTATACCGCAGCACCACCAACCCCTCTATTGCCACCGGCGACGGCGTGGCTATGGTATACCGCGCCAAAGGCCGTATAGAGAATATGGAGTTCATACAGTTCCACCCTACTGCGCTGTACCAGCCGGGGGTTAACAACTCCTTCCTGATCACGGAAGCCGTGCGTGGCGATGGCGGCATATTGCGCAACATACACGGAGAGGAGTTCATGCACAAGTATGATCCCCGCCTTTCCCTGGCCCCCCGCGACATTGTAGCCCGGGCCATAGATAGTGAGATGAAGATAACCGGTACTGAATATGTGTACCTGGATTGCCGGCATATGGACCATGAGAAGTTCGTACACCACTTTCCCAATATTTACGAAAAGTGTTTGAGCATAGGTATTGATATCCGGAAGGATATGATACCCATTGCCCCCTCCGCGCACTATAGCTGCGGCGGTATTAAAACCAATGAGTGGGGCCGCACCTCCATCAATAACCTTTATGCCTGCGGCGAATGCGCCAGCACCGGCCTGCACGGCGCCAACCGTCTGGCCTCCAACTCCCTGCTGGAAGCCATGGTATTTGCCCACCGTTGTTACCAGGATGCGGTTAAAAAAATAAGCTATACTGCCTTTAAACAGGATGTGCCGGACTGGAATGCAGCCGGCACCACCGCTCCCCGTGAAATGATCCTCATTACACAAAGCCTCAAAGAATTAAAGCAGATCATGAGCGATTATGTGGGTATTGTGCGTACCAATGAACGTTTGCAGCGTGCCTCACGCCGTCTGGATATTTTACACGAGGAAACGGAAGCGCTTTACCAGAAAACAGAAGTCTCCCCCCAGCTATGCGAGCTGCGTAACCTGATCACCGTAGGCTACCTGATCGTGAAAGCGGCCGATTTCCGTAAAGAAAGCCGCGGCCTGCATTATAATACCGATTATCCGCATAAGGCAGCGCTGGTACAGAATATTGTGTTGTAACGTACCTTTGCGCCTCATGTATTACCTGTTGCTGATATTTGCTTACGCCATTTCGCTGCTGCCCTTGTGGCTGCTGTATGGGCTAAGTGATGTGTTGTACCTGGTGGTTTATCACATAGCCGGTTACCGCCGGGCAGTGGTGCATGCCAACCTGATACAGGCTTTCCCGGATAAAAGCCCCAGGGAAATAAAGCGGCTTACCCGCAAATACTACCGCAATCTTACGGATATGATGGTGGAAACCATCAAGCTGCTGACTATAAGCCCCCAACAGCTGCGCCGCCGCTTTGACTGCGACCTTACGGTATTACAACAGCTGTATGAGCAGGGTAAAAGCTGCCAGCTGCACCTGGGCCATAATTTTAACTGGGAGTGGGCAAACCTCTTCTGTATACAGGGTGTACAGTTCCCCTTCCTGGTGGTGTACATGCCTATTACCAATAAGGCGGTTGACCGGTTTTTCCGGCACTTCCGGGAAAGGTCCGGCAGCACGCTGCTGCCGGCAAACGATATCCGCAACGCCATGGCGCCCTGGCTGCACAAACAATACCTGATAGCCCTGGTGGCGGATCAGAACCCCGGCGATCCGCGCCGCTGTTACTGGTTCCCCTTCCTCAATAAAATGACCGCCTTTTACAAAGGCCCTGAAATGAGCGCCCGCCGCAATAATATACCGGTGGTATTTGCAGATATCAGGAAAGTAAAGCGCGGTTACTACAAAGCAAAGCTTAGCCTCGAGTTTGAAAACCCGCTGGAAGCACCGGAGGGTAAGATCACCGAAGCATTTGTACAGTTCCTGGAAAAAAACATCCGCGAGCAACCAGAGGTTTGGGTATGGAGCCACAAACGCTGGAAGCATGAGTGGAAAGGGGATTGATGTGCAGGTGTGCAAATATGCAGATGTGCAGATGAATGCCTTATCATTTACGAATATTTATATAAATAAGCACCTATAGAATAACGCAGTACCCATCTGCACATTTGCATATCTGCATATTTGCACATTCGGTTAAACCGCCGGGATCTTCAGCTTTTGACCCGGGTGTATCAGGTTTGGATCCTTGATCTGGTCTTTATTGGCTTCAAAAATATCTTTCCAGCTTACACCGGGATAATTTTTGGCGATCTTGCTCAGGCTATCGCCTGATTTCACTTCATACACCTGCTCACTGGAAGCGGCTCCTTCCGCAATGCTGATGTTCATGACCACATCCGCAGAGCGCATTTCAGGATCCAGCTTTTCATAGGTATCCCACAGCTGATCTTTTACCTGTGCAGAAGGTGCTGTACCGTTGATGTACAGTACATTATCCTGCTCTGTTACCTGCAGGTTGCTGATACCGGCGCTGTTAGCCTGGTCTACCAGTTGTTTATATTTGTCCTGTAAGCCCATGGCTGTAAAGTTTTAGTGGTTATTGCAAGGTGAGTTTGTTGTTCACTTTTTTAGGTTTGGCTTCCTGGGCAGCCTGCATGATCTTGCGCAGGTCGCTCTTCTTTGCTTTACCTTCCAGCGTTACTTCACCATCCATAACGGAAACGGTTATACCAGAATAACCAGCTGCCTTGTAAGTTGAGTCCAGCGTGGTCTTTAGCACCTCATCCGGGTTAATGCTTACGGGTGGCGGCGTGGGCACAGGCACCTGTACGGTGATATTATTTGTTACCGATTTTACGCCTTTTACATTTTTGGCGGCATCTTCCGCCGTTTGTTTGGCGGTATCGTCGGTTACTTCGCCATTCAGGGTTACTACCCCATCCTTTACGGTAGCGCTTACGCCGGGGGTAGCCATCAGTTTTTCATTTACCGCCTGCTGCAGTTTGGAGTCATTGGGTTTGCAGGCAAAAAGGAAGATGCCTGCAAACAGGCAGCAGGCCATTAGTAGTTTCTTCATGGTTAAGTATTTTATAGGAATTTAACGAATTAGGGGGTAACCGGCAACTAATTTTTGTTTTAAGTGATTGCTAATCAAGCAGAAGGAATAAGCCTTGTTAACAAACGGGGGCATGCAGCAAATAATAAAAAAAGCTGCTATCAGCGTGCAGATAAGTGTTGCCGCGGATCACACCCCGCTGCTATGCTTAACCTAATTTTACGATATGAATTAATGTGCTAATATGCCGATGGGCTGATTTAATGCATATCCAACAAAAAGCCCTGACAGATCTAAACATCTGTCAGGGCCTGCTTACTGCAAAGCATATTAACACATCAACATATTAATTCAATACATTCTTTTCTTTTACGATCTCAATTCCCTGCTCTTCTTTTATTTTGGCAAAACCACCTGTTACATTCCGCAGGTTGTGAATGCCTTCCCGCTTCAGGATAGAGCAGGCAATAATGCTGCGATAGCCACCGGCACAGTGTACATACAGGTTATGATTATCGTCAAAATCCGCCATACTACCGGGATCGGCCATATCGCTCAATGTGAGGTTCTGCGCATCTTTCACATGCCCGTCTGCATACTCTGCAGGCTTGCGCACATCCAGCACTATCAGGTTGGGGTCATGCGGAATGTCCATGGCCAGTTCATCGGGTTCTATGCTAATGATCAGGTCACGGTCTTCATCGGCATCAATCCAGGCCTGATAGCCGCCTTCCAGGTAACCGCTTACATTATCAAATCCTACGCGGGCCAGGCGTACTACCGTTTCTTCTTCCTGCCCTGGTGCGGTAACCAGTATAATTTCCTGGTCAAAGGGCAGCAGACTGCCGGCCCACTCTGCAAAGCGGCCTTCCAGCCCTATGCTGATGGAGGTAGGCACAAATCCTTCTGCAAACTCATTGGCATTACGGGTATCCAGTATCAGCACCTCATCTTTCATCTTGCGCTTAAAATCCGCTACGGTTAAAGGCTTCAGGCTTTTCTCCATAATGGCCTGCAGGGCGTCATACCCTTCTTTATTGATCTTTGCATTTACCGGGAAGTAAGAGGGCGGCGCTGTAAGGTCTGTAGTTACTACCTGTATAAATTCATCTTTCTCATTAGCCAGCAGCGCGTAGTTGGTGCGCTTTTCACCGCCAATGGTACTATAGGTATCCGGTCCCAGGTTCTTACCACAGGCGGAGCCAGGGCCATGCGCCGGGTACACGGTTACATGATCCGGAAGCGTTTTTATTTTAGTGTTCAGTGAGTCAAACAGTAAACCGGCTAATTCTTCTTTACTCAGGTTACCGCTAAACAGGTCGGGGCGGCCTACATCTCCGACAAAAAGTGTATCGCCGGTAAATACACTGTGCGGCTGCTGGTTTTCATCCAGCAATAAATAACAGCAGGATTCCAACGTATGGCCGGGAGTGTGCAGTACCTTTAAGGTTATCTTCCCGATCTTAAATTGCTCTTCATCTTTTGCTAAATACACGGGGAAACCTGTTTCCGCATTAGGCCCATATACAATAGGCGCCTTTGTGGCGGCTGCCAGATCAAGATGGCCGGAAACAAAATCAGCGTGAAAGTGCGTTTCAAAAATATATTTAATGGTTACGTTCTGTTCTCTGGCCAGCTCCAGGTAAGCATCAATATCCCTTACCGGATCTATAACGGCCGCTTCTCCATCAGAAGCTATGAAGTACGCAGCTTCCGACAAACAATTAGTATATAACTGTTTAATGAACATGGTTTTTGATTTTGGCAAAAATACGAAGGTTTGAGGGTTTACTGAACAGAGGTTTTCAGGGTATTACTTTATTTTAACATTCAAGGTAAATGATCATTCCGGATAATCGGTATATATAAAAAAAGTATCCACCATTGCGGCGGATACTTTTCAATTCGGTATAATTTCCGGTAAGGGCTATTCTTACTTTTTACTAAAATTAGCCAACCAGTTCTTCCACAAACTTTGCCACTTCAGCAATGCGCTGCTTGTTGATAGTATAGTGGATAAATTTACCATCTCTCTCTGTAATTACAATGCCGGCCCGGCGTAAGATAGCCAGGTGCTGAGAGGCTACGGACTGCTCCAGTCGAAGCTTTACGTAGATCTCTGTTACGGTCATTTTCTTGTGATCTTCCAGCAGCTTTATCATTTGCTGGCGCAGCTTATGATTAATTGCACGCAATACCATAGCTGCCTTTTTAACGGCAATGTAATCCAATTTGATTTGGTCTTTTTCATTGTTACCTCTAGAAATAATAAGAGTATTAGAAGAGGTCGTTAATAATGTTTTTTCCATCGCATAATAGTTTTTTAAAAATGATGAAATGAAAGGGATCAACGGACAGTTTTCAACCCACAACTGTTAGAAAACAGTACCGGGTATCGATTTATACAAAATTATAATATTTGTCACAATAAAAAAAACTTCTATACCTTATTTTTTCATATATAATTGGCGTTATGTGCTAAAATAGCGTTATTTGACAATTCTGTGACATTCCAGCACGAATATAGGAGGCTAAAGTGCATAAGAAAGGGGCTAAATACTAAAACTGACAAAAACCAGGGGCTGAAATAGGATAAAAAACAGTAAAAAACCGGGTAAAAAAGGATTTTTACCCCTTGACAGGTGTATAGAACGGCTTCAGGTAATAAGGGCTGAAATAGGCTACATCTGCAAACTGTTGCCGCTGAAAAGCCGCCTCTGATAAGGGAACCATGTGTGCTGCGCTGATATGATAAGATGTAAAAACAGCATTATTATGTGCTGGCATCAGCTGCTGCCACTTTAAGCTGCCATCTCCAAAGAAATAGATCTTCTCTTTATCCAGCACCTCTTTAAATGCATCTGCTGTTAATATGAGCGCCTGCGGAGCCATACGTTCATCCAGCTGCGCACTGTATAAAGCAGTATAGACTTCCTGCCTGCGTGCGTCCAGCAGCGGGCAATACAGCGCATGCATATCCTGCGTTGCGCTGATCATTCCCTGCGCCATCATTTGCAGGGTAGAAATACCCAGCAGCGGTTTATTCCAGGCGTAACACAATCCTTTAGCGGTAGCTACCCCTACACGCAAACCGGTGTAAGAGCCAGGGCCCGCACTTACCGCAATGGCATCCAGCTGTGCAGGTAATATATTTTGCGTACGTAATAGTTCCTGGATAAATAAGGTAAGAATGGCCGCATGATCGCGCTCCTGTGTATTCTCACGCATAGTCAGCACCACGCCGTCTTTTGACAGCGCTACCGAGCCGGTGGCCGTAGCCGTATCTATATTTAATATAATTGCCAAGGGTGTTATTATTTTTGCGCTTCCTGCTGCAGCAGGCTGCATACGCGGTACCGTTCATCGCCGGTAGCAGTATGCACTGCTGTTAATATATCATACACATGTTTAATACCTATATGCTGCGCCCACTCAAATGGCCCGTAGGGATAATTGGTACCCAGCTTCATAGCAGTATCAATATCTTCCCGGGTGGCGGTGCCTGCTTCTGTAGTGTAATATGCTTCGTTAATGATCATGCTCACTACCCGCGGCGTTACCATGCCTACGCTGTCCTGCACCAGCGCGTACTGCCAGCCCAGCTGCTGCATCAGGCTATCCAGCACGGGCTTTTGCTCCTCATCCAGTATAGCCGTTTCCGTAACCGGGCGGTTAATAAAGCCCGGCAGCCAGTTACAGGCTATTATATTAAATCCGTAGCTGAATGCATATTCATGCATCAGCTCACCGAGCGATGTTTTTGCCAGGCCTGCCAGCACCGGTATGGCCGGCACCTTTGCGTAAACCGCTGCATGGCTCAGCACATCATCCAGCACCAGGTCTATCACCAGGTCGAATGAGCCGGGCAAAGTTACAATATCTAAATTTTGCACCCAACGTACCCGGTGGCTGCCCAGCCCTTTCTGCTGCAATTCTTCGTAACGGGCAGCATCGCCTACAACCAGGATGTTCATGTTCAAAAGTTTTTGCAAACGTATCTAATTCCGGGTAAAAACAAACAACTAATCATTTTAGCACATATGAGCCGGCAGCACCGGTCATTTTTGATCATTCATCTTTACTATTTTTGCGCTATGGAAAAACAGATCATTAATACCCAGGATGCCCCTGCGCCCATAGGACCATATAACCAGGCCGTTAAAGCCGGCAATATGTTGTTTGTATCCGGACAAATAGCCCTGCACCCGGAAACCAACCAGCTGGTAAAGGAAAACATTATGGATGAAACGCACCAGGTGATGCAGAACATTAAACATATACTTTCCGCTGCTCATATGGATTTCAGCGATGTGGTAAAAGCCACCATTTTCATTACCGATATGAATAATTTCTCGCAGGTGAATGAAGTATATGGCAAATACTTCAGCGGCCATTTTCCTGCCCGCGAAACCGTACAGGTATCTGCATTGCCCAAAGCGGTGAATGTGGAGATCTCTGTGATTGCAGCGAAATAAATTTAATGTGCGGATGTGCAGATATGCATATGTGCAGATGATGAATACGTAATACTATCCCCATTACAGTGCGTATGCATATAAATAGTACCGTGAATGCGCGGTGCACCCATCTGCACATGCATATCTGCATATTTGCACATCTGCCTACTTTCCAAACAGCTGCGCGGCTAACCTGGCATCATGCCCGTACACATCATCGCGGAAGTTCAGCTGGCCCTGGCTGTCAACATAAGCCGTGAAATAGCCAATAAATACCGGGATCTTATTTTTCAGGGGTACATATTGCTCCTTAGCTGCGTTCATGGCTTTCACGATCTTATCTTTTGTCCACGCCGGATCATTACGCAGCAGCCACTCTGCCAGGTGCTGCGGCTCCCCTACCCTGATACAGCCATGGCTGAAGGAACGTTTGGTTTCCCCAAACAAATGGCGGGAAGGCGTATCATGTAAGTAAATATTATACTCATTCGGGAACAGGAACTTTACCTTACCCAGGGAATTAGCGCCGCCGGGCTTTTGCCGGATGATGTAAGGGAAATTGTTGCCGCTGTATTTACTCCAGCTAATGCTGCCTGCTGGTATCACTTTACCGCTGGCGCCTACTACTTCCATATTCTGGCGGGCCAGGTAACCGGGGTTACGTTTGATGGCCGGCAATATTTCATGCGCTATTATGCTGGGCGTTACATTCCAGTACGGGCTAAACACAATGAACTGCATAGGGCGTGTGAAAATAACCGTGCTGGCGCCGGGCTTACCCACCACTACATTACAGCTCCAGGCCAGCTTTCCCTCTTCATAGGCGTATAATTTAAATGCAGGTATGTTCACCAGCAGGTATTCCTTACCGGGATCAACCGGGATCCAGCGCATACGCTCCATGTTCAGCAGTATCTGCTGAATACGTTGCTGCAGGGATACATTCAGCGCATTCAGCACCGGCTGCTGTATGGTACCATTCACAGTAAGTCCCATACGCTCCTGGAATTTTCGTATAGCCGTATCCAGTGCCGGGGTAAAAAATGCGCTGCTATCCGCCGCCTTCAGATCGCCCCAGGCATATAAGCGGTTCTTTACAGTGCTGATCACCGCAGCGGAATCGCCCTGTTTATAGAGTTTCTTATCTGCACGAATAGAATCCCAGTGGTAATGCTCGTTCATAGCCACCAGCTTTTTCAATGCGCTGCGCAGGGTAATATAATAGCGGTTCACGGGCTCCTCAAACGTATTGTTGGGCTCCTGCACCAAAGAATCCAGCAGGGTTTCAATGTCCAGCTTTTTACGGGGTATAAACCATTCCAGGTCTTTAGCCGTATCAGCGGTCATGCCGGCCCATTCTTTATTGCCATAGGCAAAGAACTGGCCGGTGAGCATCATTTCCAGCGTGGTAATATCGCGGGCGGCTACACGGTTGCTATCCTGCGTTACTTTATCATATAATTTTCTAAGCGCAGGGTTTACGATCTTACTATCCGGTGTGCCTGCCGGTTCATCATTACTGATCATGTTCAGGAAGTTACCTGCCTGTTCTGTTAAGCGGCCTTCGTTAGAGATCCAGGCATAGTGGTAGCTCCGCTTCCGGTAAAAGTTCCGGATCTGATCACTATAGGCATGGTAGGCGGAATCTGCTTTTAAAAATCCCTGCAGGGTATTGCTGTCCAGCATACGATCCAGGTACTCCTGCCCGGTATAGTGGGTAGAATCGCGGCCCAGCGGCCCTTTTGTGCCAGACTGCCGGCAGGCGCTTATCCATAACATTAATACAATACCCGGCAAAAAGAGTAAATTTCGTACCTGCATATGCGTGAGTGGATTTAAGAATGTCCGTAACAAACCGTGTTAAAGGAAATGAGCACTATACGCAAATATACGTAGCCCTTAATTCGCCGGTTTGGTAAAATCCCGGTATCCGGTTATTTTTAAAACAATTTTCACTTAAATAAGTTTGACCCATGTTACCTGCACCTAAATCTGTAAAAGACATTCCCGGGCGCCTTACCGTACCCGGGCACACAGGCCGTTTTGTACACGGGGAAAAAAGCACGCTGGCTTTCTGGGAGATCACGGAAGGCGCTGTATCGCCCATACACCAGCATATGCATGAGCAGATCACCTACATTGCGGAAGGTACTTTTGAAATGCAGCTGGGTGATAATGTGTATACCCTTAATCAGGGCGATACTTTGCTGATACCCCCTAACACCCTGCATGGCGGTAAGGCTATTACTACCTGTAAGATCATTGATACGTTTTGCCCGGTAAGGGAGGACTATAGATGAGGAGATGTGCAGATATGCAAATGTGCAGATGATTGGGTGCTAAAATGAAAATGTGCAAACGGAACTCCATTTGCACATCTGCACATCTGCATATTTGCACATTATAACTTTATCTCTTCGTCGCTTGCATCAAAGAAGCGGTATTCTGTCAGGTGGTAGTTAGTATCCGCCTTGATCCGGATCCATTTCTTAAACTGGAAGTACCATTTCCATTGCTTGCTGGTTAAGAAGCCTTTGGTAAGAAAGGCAAATAAGATGGGGTGCACGCGGATGGTTAAGCCTTTATGCTGATGGTTGATCAGGTAGTGCAGGTTCTTTTCTATATCATCTATAATTAATACAGAGGCGCCTATTTTACCAGTGCCTTTACAGGCCGGGCAATCTTCCGCAACAGAGATTGTTACTTCCGGTTTTACCCTTTGGCGGGTGATCTGCATTAAGCCGAATTTGGAGATAGGCAGAATGGTGTGCTTGGCACGGTCCTGGGCCATGAATTTCTCCATAGCTTCATATACCACCTTCTTATTCTCCGGCAGCTTCATATCAATGAAGTCAATGATAATAATACCACCCAGGTCGCGGAGGCGCAGCTGGCGGGCTATTTCAGCGGCTGCTTCCAGGTTGCTGGCCAGGGCGTTCTGCTCCTGGTTGTTGCTGGAGCTTTTGTAACCGCTGTTCACATCTATCACATGCAGCGCTTCCGTAGCCTCAATAATAAGGTACACGCCACTGTCCAGGTTCACAGTTTTACCAAAAGAGGCTTTCACCTGGCGGGTAATGCCAAAGTGATCAAATATGGGTGCGCCGTTATGGTAATAAGTAACAATATCCTGCTTTTCGGGGGCTATTTTTTGAATATAGGCCCGGGTATCGGAGTAAATGTTCTTATCGTTAATAACTATACGGTTAAAGCTCTCATTCAGCAGGTCGCGCAGTATGCTGGTGGTTTTTGTCTGTTCGCTCAGTATTTTCTGCGGGGGCTGTGCACCACGCAGATTCGCCTGTATATTCTTCCAGGTTTCTACCAGGGTGGTCAGGTCCTCATGCAGTTCTGCTGTTTTCTTGCCTTCAGCTGCGGTACGTACTATTACGCCAAAGTTGGGCGTTTTAATAGCTTCCACAATTTTCTGCAGGCGTTTTCTCTCTTCGGAAGAGTGTATCTTTTTAGATACGGCAACAATATCATTAAAGGGTGTTAACACAATAAATCTTCCGGGAAGAGAAATTTCGCAGCTCAGGCGCGGGCCTTTTGAAGAGATGGGCTCCTTTAATATCTGAACAAGTATGTTGGGCTTACCGCCTAACACATCAGTGATCTTACCGGTTTTTACAATTTCCGGTTCATTCTTAAACTTCGTAAAGTCAAATCCTTCAGGGGATTTATCGTTGACAGCCTGCTGGGTGAATTTAAGGATAGAACGTATATAGGGACTAAGATCCGTGTAATGTAGAAAGGCGTCTTTTTCAAAGCCTACATCTACAAAAGCTGCATTGAGGCCCGGGATAAGTTTTTTAACTTTTCCCAGGTACAAGTCCCCCACTGCAAAATTGGGATTGCCGCTCTCGTGATGCAGCTCCACTAACTTCTTATCCTCCAGCAACGCTATCTCTACACCGGTGGGTGCCGCATTTATAATAAGTTCCTTATTCAAGCGTCCAAAATTTTTACCATTATAACTTCACCTAAAATTGGAAATGCCTGTTGTTGGTGGTACAACGAACTGTGCATACCAAAAAATCGCCAACTGTATAACACAATCAGCATTTTCGTCACATACGTGATGATGGATTGCTTAAGGGTTTAGTGATCTGCAGGTGATATCCGGGAATGCTGTTGCGGGATCAAGGGAAATTACCTGCATGACATCGGCAATTTAATAAATTGAGAGCAATTCACAATTAAATAATCATTGCCGGGATCATGCAGGCTATATAAAGAAAATATGCGATCACGCGTCAGCCATATACCTGTTAAGTATAAATGGCGGGAAACAGGAGAAATACTTATTTCTTATTTTTCTTATGCCGGTTCTTTCTTAACCTTTTCTTACGCTTGTGTGTGGCTATTTTATGTCTTTTTCTTTTCTTACCGCAAGGCATACTTTAATAAGTTTTTAAATGTTTAATAATAGAATATTATTGAATGCTTTTAATATAACCGTCTATTTCTGCCTTGAGTTCCGGATCTTTTAGTAATTCCTTGCATTTCTGAAACAAGGTCACCGCTTTCTTCACATCTCCTTTGCCCCTGTAAGCTTCTGCCAGCACAAAATAGGCTTTAGCTTCATCCGGATGCGTTTGGAGCAATGTTTCCATTCGCTCAATTGCTTTGTCGTACTGCCCTGATGTAATAGCAAGGTTTGCCAGTGTTACCTGGGCCTCTATATTATCAGGATGTTCTGCCACCAGCGCCCTTAGCTTTTGTACGCCAACCATAGGTTCTCCGGTGTTCATATACACCAGCGCCTGTTTGATCTTCAGGGAATCATTTCCTGGATTCAGGTTGATGGCCTGATCCAATAACGTTATGGCCTCCTGGGCCTCCCATTTCATTACACCGGGCTCTTGGGCATGCTGCAGGTGCTCCAAAAATAAATTGGCTGCAAAGGTGAGGCTTTTTTCGGAATTTTCCAACTTGGCTGCCTGGCCTAAGTAGTACGCGGCTACAGGCAATTGGTTTAAGCTATCCCAGGCGGAATAGAGTTGTTTGTAAGCGGCTATTTGTTGGTTCTTCACATCGCCTCTGACCACTTTATTCTCCCAGGAATTGATCAGCAATAGCTTTTCAGCAGGGACCTTTTGCTTGGCAGATGCGAGCAGCTCACTGAATGAGATGGGTTTTACTTCCTGTCCGTTACCGCCCATAGGGCGGCTGACAGTGGGCATAGCATTCTTATCAGGCCGGGGTAGGGTACGGCCAAATGCAAGCAATACAACGAGTAATGCTACAGCAGTACCTACCAGGAGAACTTGTGATTTTTGCATGCCTAAATGAATTAGGCTGCAAAATTAAGAACTTTTGAGCTTCTTTACTTCAGCAACAAATTCTTTAGACGGCTTAAAGGCAGGAATGTAGTGCTCTGGAATTTCCACAGCCACATTCTTCTTAATGTTACGGCCAATCTTGGCGGCTCTCTTCTTAGTGATGAAACTACCAAAACCCCGGATGTAAATGTGCTCGCCATTAGCGAGCGCTTCTTTTACCTCCTTAAACATAGCCTCGAGTGTCACTAACACATCTACTTTGGGGATGCCGGTTTTTTCAGCAATGTTGTTTATCAAGTCAGCTTTTCTCATAATTGAAGCGGAGGATTACTTAAGGTCTCAAAAATATATAAAAAAATTATAATTACTGATTTTAAGCGAGATAAATTTTATCTTTTTTCTTTATACTAATTATTTCCAATCGTATAACCTGCTTATTTTGATGCGTTTCACTGCTCAAAAACCCTGCAAAAAGCCGTTTTGGGAAATGGGCCAGATGCGTGTGCTCCATGCTTTCCAATGGTTGCCACCCCTGAATTCAAAATTTCACAAAACCATTGAGTAACGAATATACAAAAAATAATATTCATATCAGATTATTTTTTTTACGCTTTTTAGCTAAATCCCGGATAAATATTTAATACTCCTCCTACAGCATATCAGTACATTAGCACCGCAACTTCTATATTTGCAGCGCATGAAAAAGTTTTTTACGGAGCAGCTGCTGGCCTGGAACCGGGAACAAAACACCCGTACCATGCCCTGGAAAGGTATTAAAGACCCCTATAAGATCTGGTTATCAGAGATTATACTACAACAAACCCGCGTAGAACAGGGCCTGCCGTACTACAAGCAGTTCACCACTGCCTACCCTACCGTGCAGCACCTGGCGGCCGCCCCGGAGGAGGAAGTGTTCCGTATGTGGCAGGGCCTGGGCTACTATGCCCGCTGTAAGAATATGCTGGCGGCAGCCCGGCAGATCGTGGATACTTTCCAGGGACAATACCCTGATACACATGAACAAATACAAACCCTGAAAGGCATAGGCCCCTACACCGCGGCCGCTATTGCCTCTTTTGCCTTTAACAGCCCGCACGCCGTGCTGGATGGCAATGTGTTCCGCGTGCTGGCCCGTTACTTTGGCATTCATACCCCGGTAGATAGTACGGCCGGCAAAAAAGAGTTTGCTGCGCTGGCGCAGTCATTGCTGCCCGATGACCAGTCAGCCGTTTATAATCAAAGCATTATGGATTTTGGGGCGGTAGTGTGCAAGCCCCAGCAGCCGGCCTGCCAGCAATGTCCTTTATCTGCTAAGTGTGTGGCTTTCAAACAACAGCTGGTGGCGCAGCTGCCGGTAAAGACCAAAAAGCTGGTCATTAAGAAAAGATACTTCTATTATATAGTGCTGGAATATAAAGACCAGCTGTATATCCGTAAACGTACGGAGAATGATATATGGCAAAACCTGCACGAGTTTATATTAATAGAAATGCCGGGGCCTGTAAATGCAAATGAGCTGGAAGCATATACCGCTTTTAAGGAGGTGATGCACAACATACCATACACTCTACAGGGTATATCCCCTGCATTCAAACAGCAGCTAACACACCAAACCATTTACAGTCAGTTCATTTTACTGACAGCGGCCAAAGCCCCTGAGCTGGCGCACTACATGGCGGTTCCCCGTGCCCGGCTGAACAGCTATGCCTTCCCGAAAACCATCACGGATTTTCTGCAGAATAAGTCGCTGGGATTGTTTTAGCACTTATAAAAATTTATCCGCCGATTGGAAAAAAACATTAACTTTAAAGAGGTTGTTTATAGAAGAACATTTCATCAATAGATTAAATCCTACAACTATGAGAGGTGTTAATAAAGTAATCCTGATTGGCAACTTAGGTAGGGATCCGGATGTACAATTTTTGGAAGGCAATATTGCGGTAGCTAAATTCTCTCTCGCTACGACTGAAACTTTTAAGGACAGGGCAGGAAAGCTCATTTCGCAAACAGAGTGGCATACGGTGGTTTTATGGCGCGGATTAGCGGAACTGGCACAAAAGTACCTGCACAAAGGCAGTTTGGTATATATTGAGGGACGCCTCCGTACCCGCAGCTGGGAAGATAAGGAAGGCAACAAGAAGTTTGCTACAGAGGTAGTGGGCGATAACCTGGTTATGCTGGATAAACGCATGGACCTGAATAACGCTGAGCATGTCATCCACCATAGCAATACCGGAAGTTCCACCGGCGAAAATTTCCCCAATATGGAAATACCTCCTTCCATGAGTGAACCGGCAGACGATCTGCCCTTCTAAAATTGGGCTTCACTCCATTATCCATGAAAAATATTACGTATTTTTATAACCGTCCCAATTGGGACATTACCTTATATTTGCATAAGGGAAAGCAATCCGCGATGAATAACGGGTCTACTTTCCCCTTATTTTTGACCTAAAGTTGAACATATTTTGGAGTTCCATTCGGCAAGCATTTTTTCCGGCACGCCTTTGCTGCTACAGGCTGCAGCACCCCCTATTGCCACGCCCAACGTGGTTATTTACCTGCTGGTAATATTTATATTATTATTACTGGCCTTTATAGTTTCCGGTGCTGAGGTTGCCTTTTTTACGCTCAACTACAAGGACCTGAACGTATTGAAAACCAGGCAGAACACCAGCGGTAAGCTCATTACCAAGCTGCTGGAAAAGCCCAAATCATTACTGGCATCTTTACAAATAGCCGGCATTTTACTGGCCATTGCCTTTATAATGGTCACCAATTACCTGATTACCCAAATGGAAGACCTGCAAACCCTGCCGGTAGTTTCCCTGGTGGTACGGATAGCAGTGATCTGCTTTATACTCCTGTTCTTTGGGCAGGTGCTGCCCCGTGTATGGGCGGCGCAGAACAATATTCGCTTTGCCACTTACTTTGCCTGGTTTGTAAGCATTATACATGCTACGCTGGAGCCGGTAAGTGATTTTTTTGTAGATATGAGCGCCAGCATAGAAGGCCGCCTGTTTCACCGTTTAAGCGGCGGCGCCGTGAATTACCAGGAAATAGATGAAGCCATTGAGCTGAGCGTAGACCCTACCACTTCCCAGGAGGAAAAAAATATTCTGAAAGGCATTCTCAAATTCGGCAACATTACGGTGAAGCAGATCATGCGTACCCGCCTGGATGTTTCCGGTATTGAATACGACAGCTCTTTTGAACAGATAGCCAAACAGGTGGCAGACCTGCACTACTCCCGCCTGCCGGTGTATAAAGGCAACCTGGATAATATTGTAGGTGTTATCCATACCAAAGACCTGCTGCCCCACCTGGGCAAAGCCGCCGGTTTTGACTGGCATGAGGTAATGCGCCAGCCCTTTTTTGTGCATGGCCATAAGCTGATAGAGGACCTGCTCACAGAATTCCAGACCCGCCGTATGCACTTTGCCGTAGTGGTGGATGAATTTGGCGGCACCAGCGGTATTGTAACCCTGGAAGATATTATGGAGGAAGTGATCGGCGATATTAAGGATGAATTTGACGAGGAAGAATTTAACTATAGCAAAGTAGACAACTTCACCTACGTGTTTGAAGGAAAGACCATGCTGAACGATGTTTGCCGCATTATGAACGTACCGCCCGATACTTTTGAGCATGTAAAAGGCGAAAGCGATTCCATTGGGGGGCTGATATTGGAGCTGGCCGGCAAATTTCCGGAAGAGAACAGCGTTATTAATTACAGCAGCTTTGACTTTACCGTACTGGAAGTAAGCAAAATGCGCATACAGAAAGTACAGGTGACCATTCGCCAGGACGAAGGCGTAGCCGCCGGCTAAGCTGCTGTTTTCAACTATTCCAACCGCTGTAACATGAGGTACCTGCTTTTTATTTTCATACTTTTCTTTGCCGCCTGCGAGCAAAGCTATACACCCAAGCCAAGAGGCTATTTCAACATCACCTTTCCACAAAAGCAATACCGGGTATTTGACCAGCCCGGGTACCCTTACACCTTTGAATACCCGGCCTACGCACAGGTAACCAAAGACAGCACCTTTTTTGGCGAACATCCTGAAAACCCATACTGGATCAATATAGACTTTCCTTCCCTGAATGGTAAGATCTATGTGAGCTACAAGGAAATAGGCGCTAAGAACAAGCTGGAAAACCTGGTGGCCGATGCTTTTAAAATGACCTATAAGCACACCTATAAGGCTGATTATATTGACGAGAAAGATATTAATAACGGGCATGGCGTAAGCGGCCTGTTTTACGAGGTAGGCGGTAACGCCGCCAGCGCCAAACAATTTTTTGCTACCGACTCCACCCATCATTTTTTACGTGGCGCGCTTTACTTTGATGCAACGCCCAATGCAGATTCTCTGGCGCCGGTACATAAATTCCTGCAGGAAGATATGTGGCATTTGGTGGAGACACTGCGGTGGCGGTAGGAAAGTCCATTGTAATACAATATAGAAGTCTTTTTATTTTAGCTTAGTTTTGCACCAGGAGGCTTGAAACAGATATAGTCCGGACCATGGACTATAGACCGTGGACTACCACATGATTGTAATAGACGACAAATATATCAGTGACGAAGTAATTGAGGAGCAGTTCGTTTGCAACCTGAGCGCCTGCAAGGGCGCCTGTTGTGTGGCCGGCGACTGTGGCGCCCCATTGGATAAACAGGAAGTAAAAACCCTGAAAAAGATCCTACCGAAAATAAGATCTTACCTGCGGGCAGAAGGCCTGGCAGAAATTGCAAAAACAGGCACCCATACTATTGACGATGAATACGGATATGTAACCCCCATCGTAAATAAAGGGATCTGCGCCTATGCATCCATAGATGAAAAAGGCATCGTAGGCTGCGGTATTGAAAAAGCATATAATGACGGCGTAGTGGATTTTAAGAAACCCATCTCCTGCCATTTATACCCCATCCGCATTAAAAAGTACGACAGCTATGAAGCTGTGAATTATGACCGGTGGGATGTTTGCGCACCCGCCTGCCGCAATGGTAAAAAGCTACAGGTACCGGTGTACCGTTTTTTAAGAGAAGCGCTCATACGTAAATACGGGGAAGAGTTCTATACCGTGTTGGATAAGATAGCAAAGAAAATGCACCCTTAAAAGCTGGCCGGATTTTTGACCGCACCAGCCAGGTTTTAGAAACGGCCTGACGGCTTGAACATAGCAACAACAACAAGACCTGTCAGGTCTGAGATATACTAACTAACCTATCCCTTGAAGTTCCCTATCTTTATTTTGGATCTTGGAATTTTAATTTGCTTATGCAACAAACCGCATCCACTTTCCTGGAAAAAAGCGAACAGAAAGCCGCTGATCTGGGACATCGCCGTACTATCAATTTCAACATTGGTAAATATAATACTGCCGTAAAATCGGGCAAGCTGCAGTTCACAGAGCTGCAAACGGCCCGGGAGCGGGCCAAGAATATTAAGTGGCGGGCCATCGAACACCTGGATAAATACCTGGAAGAATTTGAAATGCAGTTCACCAAACGGGGTGGCAAAGTGATATGGGCAGAGAATACCCAGCAGGTGCAGGAAGAGATACTGGCCATTTGCCAGGCCAAGCAATGCAAAAGCATTGTAAAAAGTAAATCCATGGCAACGGAAGAAGTGCATCTGAACGACTTCCTGGCCAAACAAGGCATTGAATGCGTGGAAACCGACCTGGGTGAATATATTCAACAGCTGGATGGGGAACCGCCTTACCACATTGTTACACCGGCCATGCATAAAAGCAAGGAGGATGTAGCGCAGCTCTTTACCGAAAAGCTGGGCACTGCACCCGGCCTTACTCCTGAACAGCTTACACTGGTGGCCCGTGAGAACCTGCGGCAAAAATACCTGCAGGCAGAAATAGGTATTACCGGCGCTAATTTTATTATAGCAGATACCGGCTCTGTAGCCGTGAGTGAAAATGAAGGCAATGCCCGCCTGAGCACCGCTTTTCCCAAAACACATATTGTGCTGGTAGGCATTGAAAAAGTGCTGCCTTCCGTGAACGACCTGGCGCTGTTCTGGCCCCTGCTGGCCACTTACGGCACCGGGCAGCAGGTAACGGTGTACAATTCTATTTTCAGCGGTCCGCGCCAGGAAGGGGAAACAGATGGGCCGGAAGAAATGTATGTGATACTGATGGATAATGGGCGCACCAGCCTGTTGCAGGATACAGAAGCCCGCGAAGCGCTGTACTGCATACGCTGCGGATCCTGCCTGAATGCCTGCCCGGTATATAAAAATATTGGCGGCCATGCATACGGTACCACTTACAGCGGCCCTATAGGCGCGGTGATCACTCCTTACCTGCAAAGCATGGAATCGTATGGGCATTTAAGTTATGCCTCCTCCCTTTGCGGCAACTGTACAGAAGTATGCCCTGTGCGCATTAACCTGCATGAGCTGTTATTACACAACCGCCACAAAGCAGTAGAAGAGAACTATACATCCGGTGGTGAGAAAATGGCCTGGTTTGGCTGGAAACAGGCATCCCTGAGCCGTAAAATGATGAATATGACCAATGGCAAAATGAAGAACTTTTTCATGAAACGCTTTTTTGCCAAAGCCTGGGGCGACGACCGGGACCTGCCTGTGTTTGCCCCTAAATCATTTAACCAGATGTGGAAGGAAAGAAAAAAGCACTAATACCCGTTTTATGACCCTTTTAGCAATTTTGTTACCCTGGCTTTCCTTTCTATTAAGGGGACGTATACTGCGGGGTATTCTTTGCCTGCTATTGCAGATCACCCTTATTGGCTGGCTGCCTGCAGCGCTGTGGGCATTATCTTCCCTGAATGAAAGCCGCGCAAACAGAAGGAACCGGAAGCTGATCCGGGCGATAAGAAATCAATAATAATATGCAAATATGCAGATATGCAAATGTGCGGATGATAGCAGAACGCCAGGCAAATATGCACATCTGCATATTTGCACATCCGCACATTAATTAACCTTCGCTTTTATCCGCTCAAACATCAGCTGGTGGCCCAGGCCATTGAGGTGTACCCCATCACCGCTGTTGTACTGCGGCAACAGAGAACCATCCGGGGCGCTGAGCCCTTCCCAGCAATCAATGTAGTTATGGGGGTAATGCCGGATAATGTAATCCCGCATGGCTATGAGCTGTTTTCGTTTAGCCTCTTCCGTATTGCGGGGTTGTGTAGTAGTAATATAACAGGTTACATGCTGCTGGCGGGCCAGCTTCATTACAGCATCCAGGTTACGCTGGTATTCTTTTAATGAGTAACCGGCGTTAATATCATTGGAGGGCATGTTAATGATGATCATATCCGGCTGCAGGGCCAGTGCCTGTGTAATGTTGTGAGCTGCATCCGGCTTGGGCTTCAGGAAGGGAACATCTGCATCGCTGGGCAGTATGCGGTAAGAGGTAAAACCGCCTACCGCCAGGTTGGTAACCGTTGATTGCGGCGCTTTTTCCTGCAGGTATTTACGCAGCAGGTTTACCCAGGTACTGTCTTTGGTTTTAGGGCCAACGCCTTCCGCAGTAGAGGATCCCAGCACTACAATATGCCGGGCTACCGGCGCCATCATCATTTTGGCCCTCAGCTTTTCTTCCGGGGTACGCTCCTGGGCTACCATTGCCTGGTTGCTGCGGTTCACATTGGCATAACCCTTTGCATTATCTGCCTTTTTCTCTGCTTCATACCGGTAGTAGCTGTTATATGCATCCTGTTTTGCGGCCACAGTGGTGTCTGCCATCATTATACGGGGCGCAGCAGGCGCGGTTTGTACCGGCGCATCCTCTGCCGGTGCTGCTGTCTCTGCGGCTCTTACGGCAGCATCACTGGTTCTTTCAACCTTAAGAGCGGGTGCAGATGGCTGCACGGCATCTTTTGCCGGTGCGCTGGCAACAGCTGCGGGGGATGGTGGTGATGGCGGTATGGTGCCTGGTTTCGCAGCAAGGTTGCCGCCTGGGGTATCCTCACTCTTTTTCCAGGTTGCCGGCTCACCGGCAGGTGTTTGTACCCCGGCAGTGCTATCCTGTTTATGGAGAATAGCATTTTCCGTGGTTGATACCTTTGCAATATCTTTCCGGTGGGTAAGCTCCTGGTGATTGATCCAGATGAAGCTCAGGCCCAGGATCAGTAAAATGGCAGCGGCTGATGCCCAGCGGTAATACATGATCCGCACTTTCCCTTTATCCCTGTTCACCCGCTGCTCTAAGCGGTTTTCCAGGTCGGCCAGGTGGGCCGACTGGTCCGGGTTATGGGCGGCGTACCCCTCCAGCGCATCGGCCAGGAAAGGATCGTCCAGCGCCTGGCGTTCCAGTGCATGCATAGCCTTATCATCCAGCTCACCGGCCAGGTACTGGCGTATCAGCTCTTCGCTGACGGGTTTATTATGTGCATGATTATCAGGCATGTTGTTGTTGCTCCATACAAATTTTCAGGTTACGCTTCCCGTTCTGTATATAGCTTTTCACTTTATTCATTTCATATCCTGTAAGGGCAGCTACCTCCCGGTAGCTTTTCTCCTGCAGGTAAAAAAGGTTCACACTCTTTTGCTGCTCCTCCGGTAAGGTTTCCAGGCATTTTTCCATGGCCTGCAAATTGTCCTCCAGGCTTATTCCATTTTCATGATGTGCAATTTCCTCATTTTCCATAAGCGGCCGGTCTTCTATGGAAACCTGCCGCCCCTCCTTTGCTTTCAGGGACCGCAGCTTCATGAGGCAGTGGTTGCGGGCCAGCACATGCAGCCAGCTTTTGAAATTCTGTACCTCATGCTGCTTTAGCTTAGGGATCAGCTCCTCAAAGATCTGCATTACCGCATCTTTACTGGCTGCTTCGTCAAAATACCGCAGGCATACCCCGTACACCAGGTTCATATAACGCTGGTACAGGGCCGCCAGGTAATCCAGCTTACCGGAAGCTTTGTACTCCCGGATCAGGTCTGCATCCGCAGCATTTTGCATGATATTATGGTGTAGGAATGCCATAGGCTATGGCACAATACTATAAAAAAAATCTGTAACGGGTGGAGGGAGAAGGAATGTAAAATGTAAAATTTCAAATAATAAATGTAAAAGGGAGTGCAGCGTTATTCAATTGCTGCACTCCCTTTTACATTTGAAATTTTACATTTATGATTTTACATTCCTTTAGTGCTTAAAGTGCCGTATACCGGTCATGATCATTACCATGCCGTTCTGCTTACAGTATTCAACAGAATCATTATCGCGTACGGAGCCACCGGGCTGTATTACGGAGGTAATGCCTGCTTCATGCGCTATCTGCACACAGTCATTAAAGGGGAAGAAGGCGTCAGAAGCCATGGCAGCGCCTTTCAGGTCAAAGTTGAACTGTTTGGCTTTTTCAATGGCATGGCGCAGCGCATCTATGCGGGAGGTTTGACCGCAGCCTTTGCCTATCAGCTGTTTGTTCTTAACCAGCGCAATAGCGTTTGATTTCAGGTGCTTGCACACCAGGTTGGCAAACTCCAGGTCGGCCTTTTCAGCGGCATTTGCAGGGCGGGCGCCGGCATCCGTCCAGTCTTTATAGTTAACGGTATCACTATCCTGCACCAGTACACCATTCAGCACATTCTTGTATACATAGGGCTGTTTTACCGGCTGTTTCTGCTGCAGTAAAATGCGGTTCTTTTTGGTGGTGAGCACGGCCAGCGCATCTTCATCAAACCCGGGCGCTATCAGTATTTCAAAGAATATTTCGTTGATAGCCTCTGCGGTAGCTTTGTCTATTACCTTATTAGCAGCCAGCACACCGCCAAACGCACTTTCCTTATCGCCTGCCAGGGCAGCTTCCCAGGCTTCTTTCAGGGTAGCGCGGCTGGCAATACCGCATACGTTGGTATGTTTAATTACTACAAAAGTGGTTTCTGTAAACTCCTGCACCAGCTGGCAGGCAGCATCCACATCCACCAGGTTGTTATAAGACAGCTCCTTACCATGCAGCTTGTTAAACAGCTCCTGCAGGTTACCGAAGAAAATGCCGCGCTGGTGCGGGTTTTCCCCGTAGCGCATTACCTGGCCCTGGGGGGCAGATACCTGGAAATATTGCTGGGGCTCATTGTTCAGGAAATACCCTGCAATGGCTACATCATAGTGCGCGCACACTTCAAATGCTTTGGCAGCAAAGCGGCGGCGGTCTTCTATGCTGGTAGCGCCTTTATTTTCTACCAGTACTTTCTCCAGGTCGGCATACTGGTCTTTGGATGCAACGATCACTACATCTTTATAGTTTTTGCCGGCAGCGCGTATCAGGGATACTCCGCCAATGTCTATCTTTTCAATAATGGCCTGTTCTTCCGTAGTGCTTTTAACGGTTTCCTCAAAGGGGTACAGGTCTACTATCACCAGGTCTATTTCCGGGATACCATATTCCTGTAATTGCTCCAGGTCCTGGTTGTTACCGCGGCGTGCCAGTATGCCGCCAAAAACCTTCGGATGCAGGGTTTTTACCCGGCCGCCCAATATAGAAGGATACGCGGTGAGGTCCTCTACCGCTACACATTTCACGCCCTGCTCCTCAATAAATTTCTGGGTACCGCCGGTGGAGTAAATTGTTACGCCCTGCGCACCCAATTCTTTCACGATGTTCTCCAGGTTATCTTTATAGAAAACGGAGACCAGTGCTGATTTAATTTGCTTTTGCATGAATGGAAAACATTAGAAATTAATAAGATAGGCTCCCTGTTCAGGGACCGAAAAGCAGCGCAAAGTTAGTACGCTGCAATCATTTTTCCACCGTTGTATCTGCCATAATGGGTTGGAAGCATCGAAAATAATCATCTTACAGGTAAACATGTTCTTTAATTGGCTGATAGTCAAACGGGGATGGTGCGAGAGCAAAATATAATCTGTACTGAATTTTTTTGCCGGGCTAAAAGGCCGCCAGGTACTGTCTACTACCACCATCCTGGTACGGCCCATACTTATAAATGCGCTTTTGCGGGAAAAGGCGGGGATAGTACCGGGGGCAGCGCCATATAACAAACGGGCCGGCTGCAGATAGCGGCTGCGTAAGCTATCATTTTGCTGAATGGCCGTATCACCGGCAAATTGCAGCTGATGCCCGCTGATCACATCTATTGCCGTATAGGCGGGCACGTTATAAATAATAATGGTGCGGCGGTTAGCGGCCTGTATGGCCAGTGTAACATCTATCCCTGCCCAGCACAAACCGGCATACAAAGCCAGCAGCCAGGCTTTGCGCTGCTTACCCAGCCATACTGTTACCAAAGCTGCTATGATCACATAAGCACATACCGTGGCATAAAGGGGCATATAAACATTGCTGGTAACGGCATAGGGCAATTGTTCTATAAACAGCACCAGGCGGTTCATAGCTGTTATAAGGTACTTTATACCTATACCGGTGTAATGCGCCAGGGCCGGCCAGGGCGCTACCACCAGCAATACAATTAACCCATACAGGATAATAGTAGATAGTGTTACGATCAATAAATTGGCAGGCAGGAACAAGTTCGGGAACTGGTGAAAGTAATAGAGGCATACCGGTATTGTAAACAGCTGCGCCGCCAGGGTGAGGGCTACGGCCTCCCATAGCTTGTTTAACCATTTGTTTTGAATGAGCCACAATTCATACAGCGGCTTATAGCCTAGTACAATGCTTAATACTGCCAGGTAAGAAAGCTGGAAACCTGCATCCCACAACAGCCAGGGATCATAGCATAGTAACAGGAAAGCCGATGCGGCCAGGGTGTTATAGGTATTGGTATGGCGGTCCAGCACAAACTGCCCGAGCGCCACTGCGGTGAACATTACGGCCGCACGTAGTATGGATGCAGCCGCACCGGTGATCAGGGCAAAACCCCATAACATGCTTATCACGATCACCGCCTTAGCCAGGTTGGAAAGCCGGTGCGGCGGCCACCATTGCAGCACCCATAAAAGGGATGCATAAATGAGCGCCAGGTGCATACCTGAAATAGCAATGATGTGTACTACGCCTGCATTGGTATAGGCCTGCACCATATCCCGGTCCAGATCGTAGCGGTAGCCTATCAGCAGCGCGGCCGCCAGCGCAGCTTCCGGCCCGTTACCCAGGTATTGCTGTAAGGTATGTATACACCAGGCGCGGGCCCGTAACAAATACCGGTCGGCCAGCGTGCTGCTGTTATACGCTGATCTTTTCCAGCTGCCGGCTTTAAGATAGGCCTGATGAAAGATCTGTTTAGTGGCGCAGTACTGCCGGTAGTTAAAGGCGCCGGGATTGCCGCTGCTGCTTACAGGGTTAAGCGTGCTGCTGATCCAAACCTCATCCCCGCACTGCAGGCTATTAACTGTACTATGCTTTTGAAAATAGAGCAGCAGGTTCCCTTTTACCGGTATTACCTGCCGGTGGTGAATAATGGCCTGTACCACGGCAGTGGTTTTCCAGCTGCGGGCGCGCTCCTGCAGGGGTTCCTGGATGCTTACCAGCAAAGTATTCCTGCCCTGCAAAAGTTTTCCAAAGTAACGGGGCTGGCTGCGTATATCTTTCAGTAATACCAGCAAAGCGCCTGCACATATGATCAATACATATAGCAATACCCCACGCAGCGGGTTAGTGGTATATTGTTTTCCCAAAGGCAGGAAACTCCATGCCAGCAAGGCTGCCAGCATAAGCAGCAAGATACCTGTTAACCACCACCAGCTTATAACCAGCCATATTTGCAGGCAGATACCAGAGGCTAACGGTATGCATAAACGAAGAAATGGTGTTGCTCTCAATTGGGTTTTCCGGGTTATTAAACTTTCAGGAAAAGAGCGAATTTAGGGGAACCAGCTTACTCCAAAAGTTTATCATATGTTAATGGGATGATATAGAAAAAGCACCTGTAAAAGACCCATCAAAAAGGTGCAAAACAGGACAACTATTTAAGAGGGCTTTAACAAATGTGAAAAACACAAACTTGAAACATATTGAAAATCAAATTATATCAAATAGTGATATTTAAAATCTGTTATTGATTAGTTAACATCTTTTTAAATTATAATATTTATAGTAAACTGCATTACCGGTCACGCTATTTTATTATAAATAGTCGTGTCTTTAATGGTTATTTTGAGGGAAAAGAAAGAGCCTGATCTTTATCAGGCTCTGATTTTTTATAGCCATCTCCGGGTTATTGCATGCGCGTAACTGCTCAGGCTATATCACCGAGACCGGCAGCTCTCGCAATTGATTCGTTTATGCATTGCCGAACGCAGTCTTTATTCCTTATAGGAATATCCTTTGACAGCGCTACCGTTATAAATCCTTCCCTTTATTAACTAAGAAAAATTGACGCCTATGCAGGTGATATAAGGCTGGCGAGCCGCAGAGGCCCTGTGTTTGCAATGGATTGCAATAAATGTGTGTGTGCAGCTAAACCATCAATCAAGATACAACCAACAAAAAAGCTGAAAGCTACCGGAGTGTAACCCCTCGCTTTCAGCTTTATGCTTTATCCTTTCTGCTTTACGCTATTTACTCAGATACATGCTCTTTTCCTTGTACAACTGGCGGAAGTAAGGATCCCGCAGGTCTTTGATGAAGCGGATAGCCTCACCGGTCGACTTCATTTCAGGGCCCAGCTCTTTGTTCACGCCCGGGAATTTATTGAAAGAGAACACTGGCTCCTTAATAGCAAAACCATCCAGCTTTTTCTCAATGGTAAAGTCCTTCAGCTTATTGTGACCCAGCATTACACGGGTGGCTATGTTCAGGTAAGGCACCTGGTAAGCCTTGGCAATAAACGGCGTAGTGCGGGATGCGCGGGGGTTGGCTTCTATCACAAACACCTTCCCGTTCTTCACGGCAAACTGTATGTTTATTAATCCGCGGATATTGAGCGCACGGGCTATTTTTTCCGCATAGTACTCCATGGTGGTTACTTCCAGCGGTGTAAGGTTAAAGGCCGGTAATACGGCGTTACTGTCTCCGCTGTGAATGCCGGCTGGCTCTATGTGCTCCATTACGCCCATCACATGAAAGTCTTCCCCGTCAAAAATGGCGTCTATCTCAGCTTCCTGGCAACGGTCCAGGAAGTGGTCAATCAATATTTTGTTGCCGGGCAGGTGCTTCAGAAGGCTGATCACCGCCTTTTCCAGCTCCTCCTCATTAATTACAATGCGCATACGCTGGCCGCCCAATACATAGCTGGGGCGCACCAGTACAGGATAGCCTACTTCTTTAGCTACTTCAATGGCATCATCTGTACTGTAAGCGGTGCCGTAGTTAGGATAAGGAATGCCCAGATCTTTCAGCAGGTCGGAGAAACGGCCGCGATCTTCAGCAATATCCATGTTGTCAAAAGAGGTACCGATAATGCGGATGCCTTTTTCTTCCAGGCGTTTGGCCAGCTTTAACGCGGTTTGGCCGCCCAGCTGCACTATTACGCCTTCCGGTTTTTCCAGCTCTATGATCTCCCACAGGTGCTCCCAGAACACCGGCTCAAAGTACAGCTTGTTGGCCATGTCAAAATCAGTTGACACGGTTTCCGGGTTACAGTTCACCATAATGGCATCGTACCCGCATTCCTGTATGGCCTGCAGACCATGGGTGCAGCAGTAATCAAACTCAATACCCTGGCCAATCCTGTTAGGACCGGAGCCCAGTACGATCACTTTTTTCTTGTCAGAGGGAATGCTTTCGTTCTCTGTGTCAAAGGTGGAGTAGAAGTAAGGCGTTTTTGCTTCAAATTCCGCAGCGCAGGTATCCACCATCTTATAAGTGCGGCGAATGCCGAGGCCTTTACGTTTTTCGTACACCTCTTCTTCCTCGCAGTTACCAAACAGGGAGGCCAGCTGCTTATCGGAGAAGCCCATTTGTTTGGCTTCGCGCAGCAGCTCTGCCGTTACGGATTCCAGGTCATGCTCCTGGAGCTGTTTTTCCAGGCTCACAATATCATTGATCTGGTGCAGGAACCAGCGGTCAATTAAGGTAAGCTGCTGAATGGTTTTTACGGATACGCCTTCCATCAGCGCATCTTTAATACGGAAAATACGGTCCCAGGTAGGGGTTTTCAGCCTTTCCAGTAGCTGCTCGCTCTTCATGAGCGATTTGCCGTAGTAGCCTAAGCCAATGGCCTCATTTTCCAGGCTCTGGCAGGCCTTCTGTATAGCTTCGGGGAAGGTACGGCCTATAGCCATTACCTCACCTACTGATTTCATTTGCAGGCCCAGGGTTTCATCGGCGCCTTTAAATTTATCAAAGTTCCAGCGCGGCACCTTTACGATCACATAATCCAGGGCAGGCTCAAAACAAGCGGAGGTATTGCCGGTGATCTGGTTGTTCAGCTCATCCAGTGTGTAGCCAATTGCCAGCTTGGCGGCTACTTTGGCAATGGGATACCCTGTGGCTTTGGAGGCCAGGGCCGATGAACGGCTTACGCGCGGGTTAATTTCTATGGCTATCAGCTCCTCATTTTCCGGGTTCAGGGCAAACTGCACGTTACAACCGCCGGAAAAGTTACCCAGGTTGCGCATCATTAGCATGGCTTTGTTACGCATATCCTGGAAGGCGGTATCACTCAACGTCATGGCCGGTGCTACGGTAATGGAGTCGCCCGTATGCACGCCCATGGGGTCCAGGTTCTCTACCGTACAAATGATCACTACGTTATCGTTATTATCGCGCAGCAGCTCCAGCTCAAACTCTTTCCAGCCCAGCACAGCTTTCTCTACCAGCACTTCATGTATGGGAGAGGCCTGCAGGCCGCGGTTCAGCGCCTCGTCCAGATCCTCTTTACCATGCACAAAACCACCACCAGTACCTCCTAAGGTAAACGAAGGGCGTATTACCAGCGGAAAGCCTATTTCCTGCGCAAACTCCTTCCCTTCCAGGTAAGAGTTGGCAGTACGGGCCGGGGCCACCGGTATATTCAGCTCTATCATGTACTGGCGGAACAGCTCACGGTCTTCCGCTTTATTAATGGCTTTAATATCCACCCCAATAAGGCGCACATTATATTTTTCCCATACGCCCAGCTCATCGGCCTCTTTACAGAGGTTTAGCGCTGTTTGTCCGCCCATGGTTGGCAGTACGGCATCTATCTGGTTTTCTTCCAGTATCTGCTCTATACTTTCCACAGTCAGCGGCAACAGGTATACCCTGTCGGCCATCATGGGATCAGTCATAATAGTGGCCGGATTAGAGTTGATCAGGATCACTCTGATACCTTCTTCCCGTAAGGAACGGGCAGCCTGTGAACCGGAATAGTCAAATTCGCACGCCTGACCAATAATAATGGGTCCAGAACCGATAATGAGAACAGATTTGATAGATGAGTCTTTTGGCATTTGTATAATCTATTGAAAATGAAAAACCCTACTGATCTTCATGCCATGTGATGGACAAAAAAAATCGTGCAAAATTAAGGGTTTCAAAGAATTAGAAGGAATTAATTTTTCAGCAAACATTATTATAATTATTAATGTAAATGCTGTACCTTTGTTCCAGCACACGAAAAGAAGTTAGATAACTATCCTGTTTTTAGTCAAAAAAGTCCCGGTAAAGTGTTACCGGGACTTTTACATTTATAACATGCCTCTCTGTTAATCAGCTGTTTTAATGCGGCTGCCCATAATGGCAATACACGCACCCATCACTGCGATAATAGAAAAGGAGATGACTAAGCTGGATGCCTGCGCTACAAAACCTATCAGCGGGGGGCCCATTAAAAAGCCCAGATAACCTACGGTGGATACGGTGGCCAGGGCCACGCCCGGTTCTGCCTTTTTAGACTTACCGGCAGCACTGTATACCAGTGGTACTACAGATGAAACGCCGGCGCCCACCAGCAAAAAGCCAAAAACACCGGTAACAAAATAAGGCAGCGCTACCGCTATCAGTAAGCCGGATGCGGTTAGGATACCGCTTAGCTGCAATACCTTGCGGTGTCCCATGCGGGTGGTAAGCCAGTCGGCCACAAAACGGAAAGAGGCCATGGTGCACATGAAGGCTGAGAGGCCTATACCGGCCCTGCCATCCGGCGCAAGGATCACTTTTTTAAAGTATACCACACTCCAGTCGAACATAGTGCCCTCGCAGATCATGGAACAAAAAGCAATAACCCCCAATACCCGCAAAGCCATCACAAGGGACCATAAGCCGCGCAGCTTAACCTGCGTTTTTAATATCCACAGCCTTATTTTCTTGATGGTGCTTAGCTGCGGCTGCCCCTCAACGGAAGGAAGCCGCTTGGGCTTTTCTTTTACTGCGGTATGTGCTACCGTATATTTAGCGCTTACCGCCACTATTACTACCGCAATGCCGGTAATTAATAAAAAATGCTGGTAGGGCGCTATGCCCTGCCCTGCCATAAAAGCGCCTACGGAAGCGCCGGTAAAACCGGCCAGGCTCCATAACCCGTGAAAAGAGGCCATAATGGTACGGCCATACAAAGCTTCTACCGCTACTGCCTGGGTGTTTACTGCAATGTTGGCCATGTTGCCGGCAAAACCAAACAACATTAAAATGCAGAACAATTGCCAGGGCGCCTGTGCCAGGCCCAGTGTAGGCAATATGATGGCATAACAAATGGCGGCCACCATCAGTACATGCCGGCTGCCAAAGTGTGCGATCATGTAACCAGCTACCGGCATAGATAATACCGAACCAATGGGTAAAGCCAGCAGCGCGGTACCCAGGCCACCATCGCTCATATGCAGCGACTGCTGAATGGCGGCAATACGGGAGCCCCAGCTGGCAAAGCATAATCCTGTCAGGAAAAACAGGGAACTAACGGCTATACGGGTGGCTCTTTTTTGCGGCATGACTTCAATTGATAATGACTGCAACATTTTTAATTATTTTATAGGATAGGAACATTAAATCAGGACAGATCTTTAAATCACTTTAATTCCCAGGTTCAGGTAGGGCTGCATTACCTCTTCGTTCACCCGGTCGGTTATAATTGTATCCAATTCTGTTATATCACATACTTTGAATGGTTCTGCGGTGCCCATTTTATCTATGGTGGCCAGTGCCATTACGCGGCTGCCGGACCGGATCATGCTGTGCTTCACTTCTGCCTCGCCCAGGTCAATGCCCGTGATGCCGGCTGTGGGGTGCAGGCTGCAAACACCCAGGAAGCAAATATCTGCCCGAACCTTTTCCAGCATACGGATGGTATCCAGCCCGGAGGTTACCTGGGAGCTTTTGAAAACACGCCCGCCGGTAAGGATCACCTCTGTGGAAGGATGCTCCATGAGCTGCATGGCAATGGGTACGCTGTTGGTAATAACGGTAAGGCGCAAATTGGCCGGGAACATTTTTACCAGGGTGTAGGTAGAAGTGCCTCCATCCATGATAATAGTTTGCCCATCGTGCAGGAAGGATAAGGCTTTGCCGGCAATGGTGCGTTTATCATCCTCATGAATGCCGATACGCTCTTTAAAGCTGTAGGGATGCGGAGAGTGGGGAATAGCGCCGCCCCTCACCTTAATAAGCAAGCCGCTTTGCGCCAGCGATTCCAGGTCGCGGCGCACAGTATCTTCAGATACCTGCAGGTCGTTACTGAGCTCTGTTTGCAGTACTTTATTATCTGCCTGCAGCTTTTTAAGAATATAATCCAGGCGCTCTTCCTTCAGCATATTTGCTATTTTCTGCAATATTATGAAATTATTTGCGATAATTTAATAGCACATTCATTGCATAGCTCGAAAATAGCGCATATATTTGCAGAAAACAGCAAAATATGGCAAGAATTGCAATTGATATGGATGGGGTAATGGCAGACAGCACGCAGCAGTATATTAATTGGTATGCAAACCGTTATGGTGTTACCATCGCTAAAGAAAGCCTGCTGGGCAAACCTGAAACCATGGGTTTTCCGCTGGATGGGGTGGTAAGACAGTTCCTGTATGAGCCTAATTTTTTCCGTACCAAACCGGTAATAGCAGGGTCGCAGGAAGTAATTAAAGCTTTACAGGAAAAACACGAGGTGTTTATTGTGTCTGCGGCTATGGAGTTTCCCTTATCCCTGGCAGAGAAGCTGGCCTGGCTGGAGGAACATTTTCCTTTTATCAGCTGGCATAACATTGTGTTTTGTGGTCATAAGCACATTGTTGCTGCGGATTACCTGATCGATGACCATGTGAAGAACCTGAGCACTTTTAAGGGAGAGCCGCTGATGTTCACTGCGCCGCATAATGTAAATGTGCAGGAATTTAAGCGGGTGAATACGTGGGAAGAGGTTGGGGCGCTGTTGTTGTAAAAGGGGTTATATGCCCCTGCTATCTTCCGGAAATTCCATTTCTTTATAGAGTATGCCGGCCCTGTTTATTTCGGACATACCGTAAGGGTATGCTCCCCCATCATTTACATAACCTGCTTTTACAGGTGCATTGAACATTTTTCCCTGGAATGCCTCATACTGTTTACGGGATGATACCTGGTGTGTTTCTGTTTTAGACCAGAATACCTCCTCACCTTTATGATCCTTGTTCACAAAGATCTCATACCATGCGCGCCTGTCTTCATCCTTATCTGTGGCCAGGCTTTCACAAATATCGCGGGCGGTATTATGCTTAAATTCTTCCAGCCAATCCCGGTAAGATGTTTTCATGACTTCAATGAGCAGCAATAGCTGATCGGGCAATAAGGTATAGTACCTGGTAGTGATCTGGTTTGCCTGGTGACTGGCATTTAGCCGTTGGGCAAGCAAGCCGGCGTACCGGGGTCTTGTTAATAGATTGGGGCCCCCGATCACGGACATGGATACATACCAGACCTCCGGAATTTTTGGGTTAGTCATGCGTAAGCTGATTAAACTTTTACTTTACTGATATTTTTCACAACAGGGCGATACAAATATAAACAAAAATGATTCATACGAAAAAATCCGATTGATTTGATCTTGATAAAATCTATATCAGAATAGGGATTACTATAAAATCAATCAAAAACGAATTTGCGCAGGAATATCAACTTTTTATCTTCCTGATTACATTATTATCATTAAGGGGCGGTCAGACTTTTTTGGAGCGTACCTGTTTGCGGAGCTGTACGATATCTTTTTTAAACGTATCCATGGTTTCTTTTAAGGCGTTATGCTGTTTGAGGAGCTGGTTATATTCTTCGAGGAGCTTATAATATTTTTCGCGCAGTGCCAGCATTTCTTCAGAATCTGCTATACGGCTATCTTCAACGGCGTTGGGGTGCAGGAAAGTGGTTTCCGTTATTTCCAATGCTTTGGTAACGGTTTCCAGCTCCAGCGGATCGAATACGGCTTTATCGAACAGGTTGTACATGGTTCTACGGCTCATATCCAGCCGGCGTGCCAGCTTACTTTTGTTTAAGCCTTTTTCTTCTATAAGCTCAGTAAAGCGTTGTCCGTGATGGGCGATGGTAGGCACCTGCCCTTTACCTGCTTTCGGCACTACTTTATTATTCCAGTTGTAAAATTCATCACTGCTGATCCCTATGAGGGTGCAAAAGCGCTCCAGGGTGGATCTTTTCATATCGCTTTTACGCAGGTGGTAATGTGCTATCTGGTTGGTAAAGCCCGCCATACGGGCAAAGTCAACAATTTTTATTTTCCGCTGCTTCAGTATCTGTTTTAAGCGCTGGCCCATGTGGATTAACCCTAGCTGCATCTTACATCAAATTTTTCGGTTTTCGTTTGGTGTCAGTTTTTCATATTATAACATTATTACAATATAAATTATTTCTGTTGCTTTTGGCGAATTAAAATTTCATTTTGATCCTTATCATGCCATTATACAACTGTAAGACCACAACAAGCACGATTTAGCAGGGATTTTACCTGAAAGAAATTTTACAAAAGGTGTGAGAATGATATCGTCATTAATTATCCACAAAATGAAGGTGTGTAGCCTGAAACCCGCCGGGGTAAAGGGTTAGCTATAGATGGGCGATTTGATAAATTAGTCAATAAAAAATGGTTCATTTAAAATCATTATCAATATATTTGCTGATATAAAAGCAGGCAATTATTGATTATCCTAACTAATTATCAACGCTAACACCAAACACTTTTTTTGATAGCAACGTATTAAACCTCCGAACCATGAAGAAATTAGTGCCGCACACACCGGTGCCTGTGAACATGCTGCAGGATATTCATGCGAACCTCATTAACTTCCCCATCCGCTTCCGGGAAAAGGTTTGTGAAGAATGTTCCTGGAGCATCCCTACTTTTTACCGTAAAATGCGGGGAGTGGATAAGCCTGCCGAAGGGGATAAAAAGATGATCCCCGCATTAAGTAATGCTGAGAAAGAAAAAATTATGGCGGTGCTGGATGAAGCATTCCAGGAGCTGCATACCTACAGTGAGCAATACCGTAAAAAACCACGTTAAGCATTTATTGTATTCGCTATTTCCAGGGAACATTTAAGGTGTAGGTGACTATGTTATCCTGTGCGTTCATAAATGACAGCACTGGGATTAATATGTATGTTACTATATTACCTGTATCAGATGTGCTTATAAACGGCTGCCCTGGATTTAATATGCAGGCTGGTATCTTATCCTGTATTGGAATGCGTTCTCAAAACGATATCCTGGGATCTATGTGTAGACCGGTACCTTTTCAAGGAACATTCTTTCTTCAACTAAAGTTTTAGTATTTAAAACTAAATAGTTAGTTTTATGAAAAGATGTACCTATGCATGCACGTTATTACCTGCTGTTGTTACTGCTAAACCTGGGCCTTTCCAGCACCTACGCGCAGCAGGCGCCGGAAATAGACCAGGCAGTAGTAATGAGCTACTTCCAGGACCAGCAATACGAACCTGCTATCCAATACCTGAAAAACCGCATACAGCCTGATAATATTAAGCAGCTGGCATTATTGGGCTATGCTTATTACCAGGCAGGCAAGTGGCCGGAAACTATTCAAACATATCAGCAAATACTGCAGTTAGACAGTGCCTATATACCGGCCTACCAATACCTGGGTAGTATTTATATGCAGCAGGACCAGGCAAGGCTGGCTATACCGCATTACCGTAAACTGGCAGCCCTGCAACCACTGGCGCAAACCTATAAGCAGCTGAGCTTTGCCTTGTTTGCCGCCCGGGAAGCCGATAGCGGTTTTGTATACCTGCAGCATGCATATGCCCTGAACCCGTTTGACAGTAAGGTAGTGGCGCGCATGGCAGAAGAATGGCTGGACCGGCAGCGGTACAATGCGGCCGATAGTGTGCTGCAGCCCTACCTGGCTAAAGATTCCCTACAAACTACGGTGATCATACCGGCGGTGAAAACAGCCTATTTCCGGAAAGATTATGCGCAGGCTATTATGCTGGGACAGCGGCTGATGCGGCAACAGATTGTTTCCGTTGCTGCATATACCTTTGTGGCGGCTGCCTGCTATAATCTGAAACGCTACCAGGAATGCATATACGTAAATGATTTTCTAACACAGATGAATATGTCGACTGAAGCAATAATGTATTATGCGGCTATGGCCTGTACACAGCTAAAGGACTATACCCGTAGCAATACATTACTGCAAACCTGCATTGACCTGGCAAAATCCAAAAGCCTGGATGATTATTACAGCGCCATGAGCGTGAACTATGAGGAACAGCGTGTATTCAGGAAAGCTACGGCCTGCCTGGATACCGCGTACTACCTGTTTCACGCACCCCTGCGGCAGTATAGTATAGGGCGCATTTATGATTATCATCTGCAAAACCCCGCCGCGGCACAGCGGTACTATAAACGTTACCTGTTACTGGCACGGAGTAAGGAGGAGGACCCGGCTATTTCCAGGTATGTAACACAGCGGTTAGCGGAAATGGGCGGCGGAAAATAAGAAAGCAATATGTAAATAATATAGCACTTACTAGTCATATGATTGTCGGGGACTGCCAGTATATTTGCACAGGTTTCCACAAGAGTACTATCAACTTATATGAAGAAATTTTACGGCGGCTTATCCCTGATTGCCTTTATTGTTATGTTATCCGCGTTGCAGGTGAGCGTAGTATCCTGTACCAAAGAATCTGTTGACACTGTTACAGTAATACAGAAAGATACTGTTATCCGGAAGGATACCATCATTCAGAAAGATACCACAGTGAATATGCAGATCATTACTGCCAATCCCTGGAAGATACAGGAGATCCGCGGGGTGAAGGGGACCAATAAAACCATCTATTACCTACGGGGCGCTACCGGTAATACAGACAACTTTGATAATGAGTACATTGTTTTCAACACCGATAAAACAGGTACATACACAGATAATAACGGCGGTAAAAGTAACCTCACCTGGGACTTTGCTACCGCAGACAGTAGCCGGATCGTTTACACGGTGAGTTTCCCCGGCAGCCCTGTTACCCTTAACTGGAGTAACCTGAGCTTTAAAGACGGCCGCCTGAAATATGAAGAATATTATACCAATGCAGGCGTAAACGTACATTCTTACGGCATTAGAATCCCTAAATAGATCCCTATACCAACTTTAACCAGTACAAAATGCCTCCTTCCAGGGGGCATTTGTTTTTTTAAATAATCTATAGCTGCTGTGAGAAATGGAGAAAAGAAAATAAATTTACTCTCCGTTGTGACAAACGTAACTACAAAACAAAGCAGCTATGGCCTCTTACCCGTATCAGATCAAAAATTTTGAAGAATACCAGCAAGCCTATAACCAAAGCGTTGTAGACCCCGAAGGATTTTGGGGCAATGTGGCCGAACATTTTTTATGGCGTAAGAAATGGGATAAGGTGCTGGAATGGAATTTCAAAGACCCTGATATAAAGTGGTTCCAGGGTGGTAAGATGAATATTACTGAAAACTGCCTGGACCGTCACCTGGCTACCCTGGGCAATACGCCTGCCATTATATGGGAGCCTAATGATCCGGAAGAGCGCCACCGCATACTTACTTATCGCGAGCTATATAACAAGGTATGCCAGTTTGCCAACGTGCTGAAAAACAATGGTGTAAAAAAAGGCGACCGTGTTTGTATCTACATGGGTATGATCCCCGAGCTGGCCATAGCGGTGCTGGCCTGCGCCCGTATAGGCGCCGTACACTCCGTAGTGTTTGGCGGTTTCAGCGCCCAGTCCATCGCCGACCGTATACAGGATGCCCAGTGTAACCTGGTAATTACCTGCGACGGCGCCTTCCGCGGCAATAAGGACATTCCGCTGAAATCCGTAATAGACGATGCCCTGATGGCCTGCCCCAGCGTAAAAAAAGTAATTGTATGTACCCGTACCCGCACCCCCATCAGCATGCTGAAAGGCCGCGATGTGTGGTGGGAAGATGAAATAAAGCAGGTAGAGACCCTGGGCAACCCGCCCTGCTCTGCCGAAGAAATGGATGCGGAAGATATGCTGTTCATCCTGTACACCTCCGGCAGCACCGGTAAGCCCAAAGGCGTGGTACATACCTGCGCCGGATACATGGTGTACACCAATTACACGTTCGTAAATACTTTCCAGTACAAACCCGGCGAAGTATTTTTCTGTACGGCAGATATTGGCTGGATCACAGGGCACAGCTACATCCTCTACGGTCCGTTAAGCGCCGGCGCCACTACCCTGCTGTTCGAGGGTGTGCCTACCTGGCCGGATGCGGGGCGCCTGTGGGATATTACCGATAAATTCCGGGTAGATACTTTATACACTGCCCCTACGGCTATACGTAGCTTAATGGGCTTTGGCTTAGGGCCCGTAAATCATAAAGACCTGAGCTCCCTGAAAAAACTGGGCAGCGTGGGCGAACCGATTAATGAAGAGGCCTGGCATTGGTTTAAAGACCATATTGGCAAAGGCAAATGCCCCATTGCCGATACCTGGTGGCAAACAGAAACCGGCGGGCATATGATTACACCCATTGCAGGCATTACCCCGGAAAAACCCGGCTATGCTACCCTGCCACTGCCCGGTGTGCAGCCCATACTGGTGGATGAAAATGGCAAAGAGGTGCAGGGCAACGGCGTGAACGGGAACCTGTGCATTAAATTCCCCTGGCCCGGTATGCTGCGTACTACCTACGGCGATCATGAGCGTTGCCGTAAAACATACTTTGCTACCTACGAGAACCTGTACTTTACCGGCGATGGCTGTATGCGCGATGAAGAAGGCTATTACCGCATTACCGGCCGTGTGGATGATGTGCTGAATGTGAGCGGCCACCGTATTGGTACCGCCGAAGTGGAAAATGCCATTAACATGCATGCCGGCGTAGTGGAAAGCGCTGTAGTAGGTTACCCTCACGATATTAAAGGGCAGGGTATTTATGCTTACGTGATCTGCGATACCACCCCGTCAAAAGATGCCGAGCTGACAAAGAAAGATATTATACAAACCGTATCCCGCATTATCGGGCCTATTGCCAAACCGGATAAGATCCAGTTTGTGAGCGGCCTGCCTAAAACACGCTCCGGCAAGATCATGCGCCGCATTTTACGCAAGATAGCTGAGAATGAGCTGGACAACCTGGGCGATACCAGCACCTTGCTGGACCCTGCGGTGGTGGATGAAATTAAGCGGGGGAGGTTGTAGAAAACAACGAACCATCGACTGCTATGAGATTGCTGAAGCGCATCGGTAAAATACTGTTGGTATTCTTTCTTCTCTCCAACATTATCCTGGCCTTCCATGCCTGGAAGTTCACGCATTTTTATGACGATGCGGGCCACCGGAACAAACGCCCGGAGCAAATGAACGGCTGGGAAAAAACACGTATTATTCTGTTTGGGGTAAACCTGTCAAAATCGGTTAACCGTGACCGGCCGGCAGTGCCCTATAAAACCATTAACCTGCATACTAAAAACGGCCTGCGGCTGGAAGGCTGGTGGATAGATGCACAGCAACCGGCGAAAGGTACTGTTATCCTGTTCCATGGCTATGGCGCCAGCAAAAGCTCGCCCCTGGCGGAAGCGGCGTATTTCCGGCAGCTGGGGTATAATACCTTTCTGCTGGATTTTCGTGCACATGGCAATAGTGAAGGGTACGTATGCAGCATTGGCTATAAAGAAGCGGAGGATGTAAAGCTGGCGTATGATTATGTGCGCAGCTGCGGCTATCAGCACATTTCTCTCTGGGGCATGAGCATGGGCGCAGCAGCCATTCTGAAGGCGGTGCCGCAATATCATTTACATCCGGATAAGATTATGCTGGAAGCGCCTTTTGCTACTTTAACGGATGCGGTGAAAAGCCGTATGTGGGCCGTGCATATGCCGGGTACACCGCTGGCGCAGATCGTTACCTTCTGGGGCGGAGTGGAGCAGGGCTTTTGGGCGGCCGGTTTTAAACCGGCGGAGTATGCAAAGGATATACAGATACCTACTTTATTATGCTGGGGTAAAAATGATATACGTGTAATGGAGCATGAAACGCGCAGCGTGTATACGCAGCTGGGTACTAAACAAAAGCAGCTCGTGATCTTTGAAACATCCGGCCACCAATCATTTTGCCGGAATGAGCCGGAGAAATGGAAAGCTGCTGTGAGCCATTTTTTACAATAGAAAATTTAACGGCGTATCACTACCGGGGTGCCTACTTTAATAACATCGTACAGCTCATTTACATCCCCGTTCTTCATACTTACACAACCTAAGGTCCAGTTAATGCGGCTATCTACATATGCATCGCGAATGCCTGAGCCGTACTCCACGCCATGAATGCCAATGCCGCCGCCAATATCCGCATTAGCAGGCAAAATGCCCTGTTGCTGGCGCTGATGGAATTTGGCCCAGGAAACTTCATTGGGATAATCCAGCAGCATAAACCGGCTCCAGCGGCCATCATACCGTTTACTTGAAATATGAAAAGTACCTTCAGGCGTTTGCCGGTCGCCCTGCTTTTGTTTATCCAGCATATCGCGGCTGCCGAATACTACTTTATAAATTTTAATGAGCGTTACATCCTCGTACAGGTACATCCTGTAATCGCTTTTATCTATCAGCAGAAAAACTTTGTCTGCATCAATGGCTGCAGGGTTCAGCTTTACGGTGTATAAGCCACTCTCGTTATTAAACCCGGCCAGGGGGATCAGCAGTAATAATAAAATACTCCAACAGTAGCGCGGCATCTCACAGGGCAATTTAGTACAATGATAACGATGCTGTTAAAGCGTTTATTGTATGAGCGCGGAAAGCTGAAAGCAAAAAGCAGAAAGCTTAAAGGGTTATAGTAACCCTTTTTGCTTTCTGCTTTTTTCGCATTTGCTTTATGCTTTCAGCTTTATGCTTTGCGCTTTTTTAGTATCCGAACAGCTCCTCCAGCGTTACTTTTTTCACTTCGCCGTATTTCTTAAGATCGTCCTGGCTAACCTTTTTCTCTGACCCTAAGATACAATAGGTGTAAGGTTTACCGGCCAGGTTCTGATCATGGAACTTCTTCACATCATCAAAGGTAAGCTTGTCAACAGCGGCGTATACCTGCTTGCGGTAATCAGTATCAAGCCCCAGCTTTTTTGCATTCAGGTAGCTCATAATAATACCGTCCTGCGTAATGCGCTCTGTTTCCAGGTCCTGCTTCATGCTTTCGCGGGCAGTTTCAAACAGCTTGTCAGAGCGGGGTATATCATTCAGCAGCTCATTCATACCGGTAATAGCTTCATTCATTTTATCGGCCTGGCTGCCTACATAAGCTACTACGGAGTAGCGGTCCTCCTTTTTATCAGGGGAAACGTAGAAGGCGTAGGTGGAGTATGCCAGCGCTTTGGATTCACGGATGGTCTGGAACACGATGGATCCCATGCCGCCGCCAAAGTAATTATTGAATAAAGAGATCACTGCGGTGTTCTCCGGGTTGTAAGTGGCTGTGCTGTTACGTACCCAGTTCACTTCTGCCTGTACCATATCGTAATCGGCAAACAGTACCTGGTTGCTGGCCTGCGTGCTCTTTTCAAACTTCATGGCCGGCGGTGCGTCCTGGAAAGTGGCGGGTATGGTATGCACTTTCTTTACAGCATCTGCTGCGGCGGCCAGTGCTTGCGGACCGTAATAAATAATGGTGTGCTTATAGGAAGGCAGCGTGTGCAGCATTTCTACCAGCTCGGCAGAGGTTAAGCCATCCAGGTCGGCCTGGCTAAGCTGATTGTTGTAAGGGTTTTTAGGACCATACATGCCATACTGCACCAGGCCACGCATAATAGCTACCTTGCTCAGCTTATTATCGGTACGGGCTTTTTGCAGGCGGCCTTTTAACGCAGCCAGCGCAGCTTCATTAGGCTGGCAATGGGTAAGCAGGTGATCAAACAGCGCTACAGCTTTATCAAAATTCTCCTGCAGGCCGGAGATGGTAATGGTGGTAACATCCGTACCGGAGCTTACGTTAAAGTTGCAGGCTATGTTATAGAACTCTTTGCTGATCTGCTCTGTGGTATACTTGTCCGTACCCAGGAACTGCAGGTACTGCGCGGCCAGGGGCAGCTTTTTGTTATTCCAGCTACCCATATCAAAACGGTAGTGGAGGCGGAACAGCGCGTTATCGTTGTTCTGCACATACAGCATTTCTGCCGGGCCTACCTGGCTTTTCTGAATGTCTTTATTATAATCCAGCCATTGCGGTTGTACCGGTGTGGCGGGTATGGCGGCTACTTCTTTCAGGAAGGGCGACTGTGCTTCGCGGTTCACCTCTACAGCAGTAATGGCGGGCTTTTCTACCTTTTCAATATTCTTATCTTCCCCTTTACGTTTATACAGCAGCACGTAATTATTTTTCAGGTATTCGTTGGCAAAATCAACGATCTGCTTTTTCGTAACCTTGCTCATGGCATCTACCATCTCCACATCATTCAGCCAGTTCTGTCCGCGGTGCTTAATAAAGCCATCCATAATGGAGTTAGCGCGGTTGTTATTACTTTCCAGGCCCTGTAGCTCAGAAAGCTTGGCGTTATTAACGATGGCTTTTACCAGGGTTTCATCAAACTCTCCTTTTTTCAGGATCTCCAACTGGCCCAGCAGCAGGTCTTTAACTTCTTCCAGCGTTTGGCCCTGTTTGGCTTTGCCGCTCAGGTAAAACACGGAATAGTCTTTCCATTGCAGCTGGCCTACGCTGGCGTTCAGCACTTTCTGCTGCTTGTTAATGTTAAGGTCCAGCAGGCCTGCCTTACCATTGTTCAGTATCTGCGCTACCACATTTGTTAGTACGGATGCTTTGGTATCCAGCGCACCGGGTAAACGGAAGGCAATGTTCACGTTTTCAGCATCGGGCCCAAACACCTCTTTTACCACGGGGGCCGCAATAGGCTTTTCTACCGGGGCTTTGTATTCGTGGATGGGTTTAGGCTGCATGTAGGCAAACTCCGTGTCTATTTTTTTGATCACATAGTCCGGGTCAAAATCGCCGGCCATTACAATGGCCATGTTATTGGGCACATAGTAGGCGTTATAAAAATCGCGGATGGCTTTCAGGTTCGGATTTTTCAGGTGCTCCACAGTACCAATGGTTGACTGCTGCCCGTAGTTATGTGTGGGAAACAGCGCTGCCAGCATGGTTTCGTACATTTTACGGCTATCGTTATCCAGGCCGCGGTTCTTTTCTTCATACACGGCTTCCAGCTCTGTATGGAACAGGCGGAAAACGGGCTCGCGGAAACGCTCTCCCTGTACAAACAAATATTTATCTACGGCATTGGAGGGAATATCTTCTTCATAAATGGTTTCCTCTACCCAGGTATGGGCATTGGTACCCTGTGCGCCCATGCCGGCCATCATTTTATCATACTCATTGGCAATGGCGTATTTGGCGGCCAGGCCGGAAACGCTGTCTATCTGGTGGTATACCGTTTTGCGGGGGCCGGCGCCGCTGGTGTGGTTATAGGTATTATATAAGCCTTCTATTTTATCCAGGTAAGTTTTTTCCTGCGCCCAGTCCAGGGAGCCGAATTTGTTGGTGCCCTTAAACAGCAGGTGCTCCAGGTAGTGGGCCAGGCCAGTGTGGTCTTTGGGGTCATTGTCACTACCGGCGCGTACACCGATCAGGGTTTGAATGCGGGGCTCTTTTTTGTTGACGCTCAGGATAACGGCTAACCCGTTCTTTAGTGTGTAGAAGCGTGCCTGCATGGGGTCGTCGGTTACATACCGGTAGGTATATCCGCCTGCAGTAGCTTCTTTCCATTCATATTTGTCCTGTGCATGTACGCTGTACAAGGTACAGGACAGTAACAGCATGAAAATGGCTCTTTTCAAAATAGTCATACGTTGGTTTTTGGAAATGAAATATAGATCGTCCAAATATAGAGAAAAGGGGAAAGCTATAAATAGGAGAAAAGGGAAGAAAGGTGAAAAAACGTGAAAATAGGATTCCGCAGCCTCCCGGGCCGGAAATTCCAATGGATAATATGTTCACTTGATAAGTACGCTTAAATGCCTATTGCCGCTGGCTGGTAAACTGGTAGTGGGGGCGCAGGCGTGTCATCAGGGTATCGGCCCTGGGCGACAGATAATGATGGCTGGCCAGGTAACGGAAGCTTACCAGGTATAGCTGCGGGTTGCTGCCTACCATGGTTAATGCGGCGGCGGAGAAAAGCTGCTTAAGATATTGCTGGCGGGAGCTGCTGGGCGGGGCTTCTGACCGTTTAGCCATGAATGTTTCCTTTTTTGCAGGGGTAGGGTTTACACCCAGAATGCGTGTATCACAGGAATGTGCCCATACAATAAATCCGGAACAAGCTAGAAAGGTCAAAAAAGTACGCATAAGCCTAGTCTTAAGTGCTGGGTTAAGTTATGAAAAACGTCAAAAACCGTTAAAACGGATGCCTACGGAAAATGGATATTGCTCCAGGCCGTAGGAATGCAGCGGTGTGAGCGCAAAGTTACCATAAAGTTTCACTGGTCCATAGCCCAGCTCACTGGTAATGCCCATCCGCCATTTGTTCAGGTTAAAATCGTCTGTACGCTTTACTTTGCCTCTCTCTTCACTGATCTGTTTGGTGCGTGATTTTACCAGGTAGCCTGCCATTACACCCATACTAACATCCACAGAGCGGCCGGGCCTGGCCGGGTTAGACGTAAAATTCAGCATCAAAGGTACGCTCAGGTATTCTGCAAACAATTTATTCTTTGAAAAATGTATAGAATCTTCCCGGATTATTTGTGTAGGATACCCCGGCACATACGTAATGCTCCGCGCATAACGGTAGTTGTTCATTTCGACACCTATAGCATATATAAGGTTTAATTTATGCTTATAGATATTTAAGCGCTGCATAAGCACCCAAATGTTAACATTGATGGATTTATCGGGGATCAGCTTAAACTCGTCCGGGGTGAGGGGGGCGCTGGCGCTGCGGGGCGCAAAGGTATTGAGGCCCTGTGCGGAGTAATCATAGCTTTTACCGGCTGCGTTCATGGCATAACCGGGGGTGGCATAGGCCATCAGGGCGGCGGCGCCTGCGCCGGCATAGTCGCTGCGGTCAATATAGTTATTAAAGCCCAGGTCTATTACCAGCCAGCGGGTGTGCAGGTTCTTTTTAAGCTTATTGCGCGTGTATACGGTATCGTTATAGAACTTATAGTGGTTCTTTCCCCGCGCGTCTTTGCCTTTGATGATGATAAGGCCTTTGATCTGGATAGTATCTGCCGTAGGCACAGTAGCGGCAGGGGCAAGCTTTTGGGCCTGTACCTTCCCGATTGTAAGCATGAGCAGTAAAAAGATCCAGCGTAAAATTTTATACTTCATAGTTCTGTTCTGTATTGATATGGTTCCGCATTATTTCTGACGTTTTTTCCGGGAAAAGAATTTAGCCACATTGGTAACCCCGTTCAGCAGGCGGCTTTCGCTGCTGCTGGTAACGGACATAATCAGCTCTCCCTGTATTTCCGGCGCAGGTGCAGCTGCTGCCGGCTGTTCATCAGGTACCGGTGTATGGGGCAGCTTCACAGAGCTGGCCATGGTTTGATCGCGATTGGCAGCTACATCCTGTACAGGAGGCACTTCTGCCGTGGTTTGGATCTTCTTTTCCAGGTGCTGCTGTACCACCTCCTCAGAGGTAGCGCGCGGCGGCGGCAGCTGTGCCAGCGCAGGTTGTGCATTATTACCAATAACGGTATTGGTATTAGCAGATGCCGCAGCAGATGGGCTTACAGCCGCTTTTTGTGTGACAGTATGTTTTATGGGGCTATTGTTCTTAGCTATCAGCGCATGTTTTTCCGGTGCTGCAGCCGGGGTATTGTTAGCCAGCGCAGGTGCAGGCTGCTGTGCAGCGGGGAGTGATTGTACGGATGGTGCAGCCTTTTGCAGGTTTTGCCCTGGTGCTGCAGGCGTAGCTGTTTGCTGCTGCTGATTGGCTGCAACAATAGCCGTATCCTGTGCGCCTTGTTGTAAAGGCAGTACCCACAGCAGGAATGCGCCGGCAACTACTGCGGCGGCAGCCCCCCACCAGATGGGGCTTATGCGTACTTTAGTTGTGGTTTTGCGGTACAGGCCGGCTTTGCCAGGCATGTGCAGGGCAACATCTGCCTGCAGCTTGGTACGTTGTAATAGTTGCAGGCTGGCCTGCAGCTCCGGATGCTGTTGCAGAAACTGCTGCAGTGTTTGTTCTTCGGCGGCTGTCAGCTCGCCATCTATATAGCTTAAGAAGTACGTTTCGTAATTATCTGTTGTTAAGTTGGCGGTGTGCCGGTAAAGCATTTCCTTATGCTCAAAGGCCGGCGTATTTGCAGCGGGCAGGCGCATAGCCTGCCAGGTTTCCAGCTCCTGCGCCACGTGCGGGTGCTTATCCAGGAAAGCTTGCAGGGCGGTGGTTTCGGCAGCGTTTAGCTCACCGTCAATATAGCTGAGCAGGAAGGGCTCATAATTTTCCAGGGTAATAATGGTGCTGCGGTACAGCAAAGCTTTATCGTTAAACACTTCGCCGGTATCCGGTTTCAGGATGGCGGCCTTATACACTTCCAGCTCCTTTGCCTGTGCAGGGTGCTGCTGCAGAAAGGCTTCCAGGGCGGTCCTTTCCTCCGTGTTCAGCTCTCCATCTATATAACTGAGCAGGAACTCCTCATAATTCGATATGTTGATGTCTACAGGCACAATTATATCACGTTTTCCATTTTTACCAGATAGTTCTTTAAATGTATCCTGGCCCGGTGCAGGTAAACTTTTACCTGTGATGGGTTCAGGTGCATGATGCTGCTGATCTCCTCATAGCTGTATCCCTCATAATCTTTCAGCAGTATCAGGGAGCGCTGTACTTCCGTAAGCCGGTTCAGTGCTTTTTCCAGCACATTTTTGGCGTTGTGTACGCGCTGCTCCGATATTTTTGTTTCCTCGCGGAACTGGTCCACCAGGGTTATGCGTTTTACTTTCCTCACATGATCTATCATATTATGGTACGCTACCGTAAAAAGGTACGACTTCGCCTTTTCAAAAGGTACGTCATTACAGTGCTTCCATAATATCTCAAATGCGTTTTGTACTACGTCTCTCGCGTCTTCCGTATGTTCCAGGTTCTTAACAATGAACCGGAAGAGATTGTCCGCGTACAGGTCCACGCATTTATTGTACTCCTTTTCCGTCATCCGGTGTTGCGGGATTTTAGTGCTAAGTTCCGACAAATACCTGAAAACCGCTCCATCCCGTTTTTAGTGGGCAGTTGGCAACCCGCCGCAGGCAGTAAGTTGGTTCAGTACAGTGAACTGCCTACGTGGAACTGCCGCTAACAGATCCCGCTATCTGGCCCCACTTTTTCATAACCCGTGCAGGAATTGCTTTCATTCAATTTATCGCGTAAATGATAGTACTATGACGTAGGGCGGGCGGGAAATGTTACAACCCGGTCAAACTTTTTGGATAAAACCGGGAAAGGACGGGCAAGCTCAGGGAATGGTGCTACATTTATTCTCATAAATTTGTCACATAAATACCCAAGTTTATGAACCAGCGCTTTATAACCCGTTTGCAACAGGAACTGGATGAGATCCGGACTGCCGGCCTGTATAAAAATGAGCGGATCATTACTTCCGAACAGGGAGCCGAGATACAGGTGAACGGTAAAACCGTGCTGAACTTTTGCGCCAACAATTACCTCGGGCTAAGCTCCCATCCGGATGTGATAGCGGCGGCCAAGCGGGCTATTGACAGCCATGGCTATGGTATGAGCAGCGTGCGCTTTATTTGCGGCACGCAGGACATTCACCGGGAGCTGGAGCAGAAAATAGCAGCTTTCCTGGGCCTGGAAGACACCATCCTGTATGCAGCTGCCTTTGACGCCAACGGCGGGGTATTTGAGCCCCTGTTCGGCGAGCAGGATGCCATTATTTCCGATGCCCTGAACCATGCTTCTATTATTGACGGGGTGCGCCTGTGTAAGGCACAGCGCCTGCGTTATGAACATAATAATATGGCCGACCTGGAAGCCAAGCTGCAGGAAGCCGCCGGCGCCCGCAGCCGCATTATTGTAACGGACGGCTCCTTTAGCATGGACGGTACCATTGCCCAGCTGGACAAGATCTGTGACCTGGCGGATAAGTACGATGCCATTGTAATGAGCGATGAAAGCCACTCCTCCGGCTTCTTAGGCAAAACTGGCCGCGGCACCCACGAATACCGGGGCGTTATGGGCCGGGTAGATATTATTACCGGTACCCTGGGCAAGGCCCTGGGCGGCGCTTCCGGTGGTTTTACCAGCGGTAAAAAGGAAGTAATAGATATGCTGCGCCAGCGTAGCCGGCCCTACCTGTTCTCCAACTCTGTGGCTCCCAGCATTGTAGGCGCCTCCATAGCTGTGCTGGATATGCTGAGCCACACCACTGCCCTGCGGGATAAGCTGGAATACAATACCAAATACTTCCGCAGCAAAATGACGGAAGCAGGCTTTGATATAAAACCCGGCGACCACCCAATAGTGCCGGTAATGCTGTACGATGCGGTGCTAAGCCAGCAGTTTGCAGACAAGCTGCTGCAGGAAGGGGTGTATGTGATCGGGTTCTTTTTCCCGGTGGTGGCCAAGGGGCAGGCGCGGATACGTGTACAGCTGAGCGCCGCGCATGAGCAGGCGCACCTGGATAAGGCTATTGCAGCATTTACCAAGGTAGGGAAAGAGCTTGGGGTGATTAAAGAAGGAGTGGGTGCGAAGTAGGGGGTGGAAAAAAGATGTAGGGTTTTATGTAGGGGGGTAGAGTTGCACAGGGATGTCAGTAGGGAAAAAAGGGTGTTTTAGGAGGGAAGGACCCTAGTTGCACCCGAATTGCGCAGGGGTTGCGACGCCATTACGGGATTTGAGAACCAGGAAAATTATTATACTTATCGGCCCCGGCAGGTCTCAGCATTTGCCGGGGCTGTCTATTTTCAGGAATGCTCCTGCGGGTAAATTACCAACAGCCTGCATCCTTACCACTGATTTACTACTTTTGCAGCAATTAATTCAACAACCGATGAAATATTTAGGCTGGATAGGCCTGCTGGCAACCTTACTGATCAATGCCTGCGCTCCTAACAATGTAAGTGAAGAAAAAAGCTGGGAAAAATACTTTACAGAAAACAAGGTAGAAGGCTGCTTTATGCTGTACGACAACAGCCAGGGCACCTTTAAGGTATATAACCTTGACCGGGCCAAGGAACGTTTCCTGCCGGCATCCACCTTTAAAATATTCAATGCCCTGGTTGGCCTGGAAACCGGCGTGATCCGGGATACCGCTATGGTGATCAAATGGGATGGCATTCCCCGCGAAAAGGAATGGAACCAGGACCTGAGCATGCAGCAGGCTTTCCGCCTTTCATCCGTACCCTACTTCCAGGAAGTGGCCCGCCGTATTGGCAAACCTACCATGCAGCACTGGCTGGATACTATTAAATACGGCAATGCAAAAATCAGCCGGATAGATACCTTTTGGTTAGATAACTCCCTGCAGATCTCCCCGGATGAAGAGCTGGGCTTTGTGAAAAAGCTTTACTTCGACAATTTGCCTTTTACCAAAACCTCTATGCAATGGGTGCGCAGCGTAATGCTGATGGAAAAGACCGGTAAATATGAGCTGAGCTATAAAACCGGCTGGGGTATTACCGGCCGTAAAAAAATAGGCTGGATCACCGGTTGGGTTGAGGAAAACGGGCATCCTGCGTTTTATGTGCTGAATATCGAATCCGAAGATCCGAATATTGAGGTGCCTGATGTACGGATGAAGATCCTGAAGGATATTTTGAAGCAGGAAGGGTATTTTGAAGGGCATAAGTAATTGAACCGGATTCCCGGTTCAACGTCCATGGTCCATGGCCTTTAGCGAGTGTGTGGTACAGCGCGAGATTTAAGCAGCGCGTCCGCGGATGATGGACCATCATCTGCGGTCCATGGACATTGCCCATATAATACCCTCTGAACCACACATTAACACCTCCATACCGTTAAAAATCTCCTAAACCCCATCTTTTCGTTCTGTAAAACGTGGCAAAAAAATTATATTTGAGCCATATGTTACGTTTTCAGCATAGTGAATATTTATGGGCGCTGGCATTATTGCTGGTGCTGCAGCTGGCTTTCATCAGCGTTACCTGGTGGAAACGCCGTTCCATACGCAGGCTGGGCGACCCTTCCCTGGTGGAAAAACTGTTCCTGGGGTATAGCCGCCGCCTGTTCACCCTCAAATTCCTGCTGCTGTTTGTAGCCTTCTTTTTTGGGGTGGTGGGGCTGGCTAACCTGCAAAAGGGCAGCCGTATGGAAAAGATCACCCGCAAAGGTGTGGATGTGATCATTGCCCTGGACGTAAGTAAGAGCATGCTGGCCGGTGATATTAAACCGGACCGCCTTACCCGCTCCAAACAGCTTATTACCAAGCTAATGGACAAGCTGGATAATGACCGTGTAGGCCTGGTAGTATTTGCCGGTAATGCCTACCTGCAAATGCCGCTTACCATTGACTACTCCGCTGCTAAAATGTACCTGAGCACTGTAAGCCCGGATATGATCCCTACCCAGGGTACTGCCATTCCACAGGCTATACAGGTCAGCAACGATGCTTTCAATAAAAAAGAGCGTAAACATAAAGCCCTCATCATTATCTCCGACGGGGAAGATCATGACGAAGGCTCCCTGCAAAAAGCCCGTGCGGCTTTTGATGAAGGAGTGGTGATCAATACCATTGGTGTTGGCTCGCCCACCGGCTCTCCCCTGCCCGACCCGGAAACCGGCGGTCCTAAAAAGGATAAGGATGGCAATATCATTATTTCCAAACTGGATGAGAATGAGCTGAAATCTATTGCGGCTGCGGGCAAAGGCATTTACCAGCACCTGGATAATAATACGGAAGAAGTGGTGAACACGCTGGTAAGTAAAATTGACGGTATGGAGCAAAAGGAGTTTGGCGAAAATATATTTACAGACTATAACAGCTATTTCCAGTATTTCCTGGCAGCCTGCCTGCTGCTGATAGTAGCGGAGTTTTTTATACCCGAAGTGAAACGGCGGAAGGAAGAAGAAGCTGTTACCATTGTTAAAGAATGATCATGCAGAAATTGAGCACTATCTACCATATGCTTTTTGTAGCCGGCCTGTTATGTTGCAGCAGCGCGGCTTTTGCGCAAACCGGCAACAAGTATATCCGTAAGGGTAATGAGCTGTACCAGCAAAAACAGTATACCGATGCGGAAGCCAACTACAAAAAGGCGCTGGAACAAAACCAGCAGTCGGATGTAGGGCGGTATAACCTGGGTAACTCCCTGTACGAGCAAAAACGGTATGATGATGCCCGTACCCAGTACACCAACAGCCTGAAGCTTTCTAAAGATAAAACCGTAAAAAGTGATGCTAACTATAACATTGGCAACACCTATATGGAAGGCAAAAAATGGGAAGAAAGCATTAAGGCCTACAAACAGAGCCTGAAAATGAACCCGGCCGATGAAGAAGCCCGTTATAACCTGGCCTATGCCCAGTCTATGTTGAAAAAGCAGCAGCAAGGTGGTGGCGGCGACAATAAGGATAATAAAGAGAACAAGGATAAAGACAAGAAAAAGCAGGACCAGCAGAACAAAAACCAGAATAAAGATCAGCAGGATAAACAGCAGAATCAGCAGGATAAAGAGAAAGAACAACAGGATCAGAAGCCGCAGCCACAACCCAGCAAGCTGGATAAACAGGAAGCGGAACGCCTGCTGCAGGCCCTGAACCAGGAGGAAAAGAAGCTCCAGGATAAAATGAAGAAAGCAAAAGGCCAGCCGGTACAGGTGGAAAAGGATTGGTAATAAAAAAAGCTGAAAGCTGAAAGCTTGTGGCTTATATAATGCAGATAGCCGTGTTTTATAAATTGTAGCCGTGTTTTAAAAAGCACGGCTATTTTTTTGAGAACAATCCTATTGATGCCTGACAGGTGATGGTTGACTAATAATGCAATGGCGGATGTTATAGTACAGTGCGATGGTTGCGGATCTACCCTTCGGAAGGCAACCGGCCGGTATGCTGTTTAAACGCTTTAATAAAATGCGCCTGATCATAATACCCGTGCTGTAAGGCAACAGCAGTAAGGTTTTGCGCGGGCTGCCCCATGCTGAAATAAGCCTGCAAAAAGCGGATAGTATTAATGTAAGCTTTGGGGGTGATGCCTAACTGGCTCCTGAAATTACGTTCCAGCCATTTATAATTTACACGCAGCTGCGCACATACCTCCTGTACATGTAGCTGCCCCTGCTGCGCACGGATGTATCGTACCGCAGCTTGTACTAAATAACAGGCTTGCCTATACGCCGGTAGCTTTGCCTGTAAAAAAGTATCCAGCAAAGCTGCCTGCGCACCGTGATCATTCACCTCACGGATGTTAACAGCCAACTGCTCACCAGCAGTACCCCATACCGTTGTAACCGGCACCAGCGGCGCAGCTGCTACGGATGGCAATGGCTGCTGCAGCAGCTGGTATAGGCCGTTACAGGTAAATTGTACTACCAGCATACGCATGCCTTTGGGCCATGCCTGTATATAAGTGTTCTGCAAACCGTAACAGCAGAAAAAAGCATGCTGCAAACACAGTGTATGTGTGCCGGTGAACTGAATCTTATACGGCGCATCCAGCAGGAAGATCAGCGCAGGATGCCCGTCCAGCGTGGCCCACTGAGGCCGGCCGCTTTGCCCGCTGGTATAGAGATAATAGCCGGTCACTACCTCCCGCAGCGCGGCGGCGGGGCGGATGGCGCTCAGCTGTTCACTGAAAATATGTTTAAGCAGCTCTACCGGCATGGTACCGCAAAATTATGTCTAAAATATACTATTCCGGCGGACGGCTTTGTACTTGCTTTGCAGTATGATATTACCAATTGTAGCTTATGGTGCGCCCATATTACGTACACCCTGCCAGCCTGTAACAGGGGAAACACCGGGTTTACAAAAACTGATCAGCGATATGTGGCATACGCTGGAAAATGCCGGTGGAGTGGGTTTAGCGGCTCCGCAGGTGAATAAGCCGTTGCAGCTGTTCTTAGTAGACAGCACACAGGCGGATGAGCATAACGTTATTCACCAGGTATTCATTAATGCACATATACTTGATTACAGTAAGGATACCTGCACCGATACAGAAGGCTGCCTGAGCATACCGGGCATTTGGGAGGAGGTAGTACGTGCCTGCAGCATTACCATTCAATATCAGGATGAACATTTTAATACCCACACACAAACCTTTAGCGGCCCTGCCGCACGCATGATCCAACATGAATATGATCATACGCTGGGTAAGCTTTACCCGGATCACTTATCGCCCCTGCGCCGCAGGCTGTTGCAGCGCAAGCTGCAGGCCATCAGCAAAGGAAAAGTACCCGGTGCGTACCCGATGCATTTTAAATAAAAAAGGGCCATCATATAATGACCCTTTGCTGATTCATTATGCCAGTCTAAAAATTTTTAACGCTCGGCGCTTAACGCCGTTCCTTCCTTAATTTCATCGCTGGCATTTTTTACCAGCACTTCATTTTCTTCCAGGCTGCCAAATACTTCCACCATACCGTTGTATTCGTTGCCCCGCTGCACGGGCACCCATTTTGCTTTATTCTGATCAACCTTTATTACAAATACTTTTTCCGAATTGCTTACCAGCGCGCTTTTAGGTACAATGTATACATCCTTTTTACCGGGCAGCGGCACCTGCGCCTCTGCATACATGCCGGGCAGCAGCTTTTTATCTTTATTATTAATATCCATTTCCAGCGTTTCCGTACGCAGCTTAATATCCAGGCTGCCTGCTACGCGGGCTACTTTGGCGGTGAAGGTATCGCCCGGCAGGGATTTTACAGTAAAGCGCACTTCACCGGCCTGCTGTAATGCATCTGTATAAGATTCCGGTACGGCTACGGATAAACGTAAACGGCTTTGCTCCTCCAGCCGGAACATAGGCAGGTCTGCACCTTTGGAGCCAGGACCTACATACGCACCCGGGTGTATGTTACGCTGGCTGATAACGCCATTGAACGGCGCGCGGATCACCAGGTAGTCCAGCATACGCTGCACCTCCTGGTAGGCCGACCGGGCTGCCAGCCATTCGGCGCTGTCGGCGCTCATTTTAGCCCCGCTCATATCCAGGTCGTTGGGGGATATGGTGCCCGGCACCTCGCTGGTTTTAACCATACGCTGATAGGTAGCCCTGCTGGCGCGGAACACCGCTTCTTTGGTGTACAGGCGGGATTGTGCGCCCATTAGCTGGCTGCTCATTTCAGGCGCTTCCAGGGTGGCCAGTACCTGCCCTTCCGTTACCTGGCTGCCCAGGTCAACCTTCACCTGTTTTACATAGCTGTTTAACTTGGCGTACAGGTCTGCAAACTGAAAGGGTTTTATTTCCCCCGGCAGCTTCAGCACATTTTCCAGCTGGCTTTTATGCAGGGTAATGGTTTTTACCTGCACGGCCGCATCAGCCTCAGTGCCCTCCTCCTCTTCTGCATGCGATCCGTGGCAGGCGGCCAGCAGCAATAGCATCGGCACACTTAACCATCCTATAGGTAGCTTAATATTCATCCGTTCAATAATTTTTAAGTTTCGTTACTCGGCGGAATAGTGCTGGCTATTCACATCATCCGGGTCAAGGGATACGGAATGCGTACCCGCCTTTTGCTGCAGCCAGGAAAAAATAAGCGGCAGTATGAACAGGGATGCCACAGTGGATGCCAGCAGCCCGCCTATTACCGCACGGCCCAAAGGCGCAGTCTGATCGCCCGCTTCACCCAGGCCGCTGGCCATGGGTATCATACCTACCACCATGGCAATAGTGGTCATTAAAATGGGACGCAGGCGTATGGAAACGCTTTCCATAGCCGATTTCATGGCATTGCCGTTTTCCCTGCGCAAATGCTCGGCATTGGTTACCAGCAACACGGCGTTAGCTACTGATACGCCTACAGACATGATCATACCCATATAAGATTGCAGGTTAAGGGTAGAGCCGGTAAGCAGCAGCATGATCAGCGAACCTGCCAGCACAGCGGGTATAGCGCTTACCACTACCAGCGCTGCCCTGAACGACTGGAAGTTTGCTGTGAGCAATAACAGGATCACCACGGCGGCTACCAGCAGGCCGGATTGCAGGCTGTCCAGCGTTTCATCCAGCAGCAGTGTTAAGCCGCGCTTTTCAACACTAATACCGCGGGGAGGCTCACCGGCGCGTTTAATGGCAGCATCCACCGCTGCACTGGCTTTACCCAGGTCCACCTTATGCACATTGGCGCCAATGGAAATAATACGTACTGCGCCTACGCGGTCGTACTCCCCGGCTACGGTATCCGGCTGCAAAGTAGCTACATCGCCCAGCAGCGGGCGGGTGCGGTCTTTTGAAATGGGAATGGCCGCCATATCGTTCATGCTGCTCATTTCATTTTCCGGTATGCTTATCTGCACAAAATAAGACTGTGCATTCTTTTCATCCAGCCAGATATTTTTTTCCGTAAACCGGCTGGATGAGGTGGCGGCGGTAAGTGATTTGGAAATGTCGGTAATACTTACGCCCAGCTGCCCGGCCCTTTCCCGGTCTATGTTCACGCGGATGGCCGGGTAGTTCAGCGGCTGTACGATCTGCACATCCCGCAGGTAAGGGATCTTTTTAATTTCTGCCAGCAGCTTTTGTGCGTAAGGTTTGCTCAGGTCCAGGTTCTTGCCCCTGACCGCTATTTCTATAGGTGTGGCCGCGCCCTGGCTCATTACTTTATCGGTAAGGTCAATGGGTTCAAACGTCATTTTTACTTCCGGCATTTGCCGGTGAATGCGTTTGCGCAGCCGCTCCTTGAAATCATCCATATTCACCTTATAATCCTCTTTCAGGTTCACCTGCATCACAGCTTCATTAGGCCCGGCCATAAACAGGTAAATGGGGCTGGTAGAATAAGATGACGGGTGCGTGCCTATGAAGGAAGAGGTGATGTCAATATTTTTTTCGCCAACGGTTTGTTTCAGAATATTTACCGCCTGCAGCAGCATATTTTCCGTACGTTCCAGGCGGGTGCCTTCCGGCGCTTTTAAGCGCAGCTGGAACTGGCCGTTATTCAGCTTGGGTAAAATATCGCGCCCGATAAAACTAAAACAAAGGCCTGCAATAATAAGGATGCCCACAAAATAGCTGATGGTGGCTACTTTACGCCATTTCATCAACCCTTCCAGCCAGCCTATAAAGCGCAGCTTAAAACGGTCAAAACGGGATATTTCCTTTTGATGTTCCCTTTCATACTGCAGCTCCTGTTCTATATAATCATTATTTTTTTCGTGCACCGCCCCTTTGGCTTTTACATGATGCTTGAACAGCTCTGCCTTCAGGATCCAGTTGGAAAGCACAGGCACCAGTGTTTGCGACAGCAGGTAAGAGGCGATCATGGAAAAACCAATGGCCAGCGATAGCGGCAGGAACATGGAACGGGGCACCCCTTTCATGGTAAAGGAGGGTGCAAATACGGCCAGGATACAGAACAGGATCAGCAGTTTTGGGAACGCAATTTCCTTACAGGCATCCCAGATGGCCCGGGCTTTGGGCTTACCCATTTCCAGGTGCTGGTGAATGTTCTCAATAGTTACGGTACTTTCATCTACCAGCACGCCAACCGCCAGGGCAAGGCCGCTCAGCGTCATAATATTAATAGTTTGCCCGGCCAGGCGCAGGCCCATTACCCCAATGATAATGGATACCGGTATAGTAACGATCACGATCAATGCGCTGCGCTTGTCGCCCAGGAAAAGCAGCACCATTAAGCCGGTAAGCACCGCTCCTATTACGCCTTCGCTGATCAGGCTTTTTACGGCATTCACCACATACACGCTCTGGTCAAATTCAAAGATCACCTTCACATCTTCCGGCAGCAGCTTCTGAATATCCGGCAGGGCTGCTTTCAGGTTCTTTACTACCGTCCAGGTAGATGCATCGCCGGTTTTAATAACCGGCAGGTATACCGAACGTTTGCCGTTAATAACGGCGTAGCTGGTGGTAAGATCCGCCGCATCCTCTACCCGCGCCACATCGCGCAGGTATACGGAAGGTCCGCTGCCCATTACCAGGGGAATATTTTCAAACTCTTTGATAGTGCGTATTACGGTGTTGCTGGGCGTGAGGTAAGTAATATCCCCGATACGCACATTACCCGCAGGCGAGATCTGGTTATTATCCTTTACCGCAGCTACAATCTGGTCGGGCGTAAGGTGGTGGCTGCGCATCAGCGCCGGGTCAACCCTTATAACAATGGTGCGGTTGTTGCCGCCAAATGCAGCGGGCGAGGTTAAGCCGGCAATGCGGGAGAACGAGGGACGAACTACCGTCATGGCCAGATCCTGTAATTCGTTATTACTGCGGCCAGGGCTGCTCAGCGCCAGCTGGCCAATAGGCAGCGTAGAAGCATCGAACCGTATCAGGAACGGCGGCTGCGTTCCATTAGGCATTTGCGAAAATGCGCGGTTAGCCATTGCCGTTACTTCCGACGCTGCCTGGGCCATGTTGGTACCTTCATAGAAGGTAAGCTTAAGCATGGATAACCCTTGTATATTCTTTGTTTCAATGTCTTTAATACCGGTTACATACAGGAACAGGTTCTGGTAGTTGGTGGAAATGAAACCTTCCATTTGCTGCGGCGACATACCGCCATAGGGCTGTGATACATAAATGGAGGGCAGGTTCAGATCCGGGAAAATATCGATCTTAATATCACGCAACGATGAAATGCCGAAAAAAAGCAGGCCTATCACAATTACAATGACGGCAATGGGCTTTTGTAAGGCTAGTTTGATCAGGTTCATGAGTGTAGTTGAGTGAAAGGGAAAGGCAAAATTAGCAGGCGGGCCGCGTTCCTGTTAGGACAAAACGGTTATTGCCTTGTACTATTTGAACATTACATCCCGGAAATCCTGCGGGGCAATACCGGCGTGGTTCTTAAAAAAGCGGCTAAAATAGGCCGGGTCTTCAAAGCCCAGCTCATAGCTGATCTCTTTTACGCTTTGGTGGCTGAAAGATAGCTTACGTTTGGCTTCCAGCACCAGGCGGTCGTGCAGCAGCTCAGTAACGGTTTTGCCTGTTTTTTCACGGGTTATCTCGTTCAGGCGCTTGGGCGTAAGGGAAAATTCGCTGGCATAAAAGGTAACATGGTGCTGCGCCCGGAAATTTTTTTCCAGCAGGCGGCGCAGCAGTACTACCCGCTCATCGCCCTTCGGGGGAGCAATGGCCTGGGCAGCGTTACGCTTTTTCTCCCTTTCGGCCTGCAATAAAAAGGCGTTCAGGTAATGTTTTATGATGCTGCGGCTGCTGCCGGAGGCGCTTTTTTCCCGGTACATCAGCTCTGCCAGCAGCTGGAAGGTGGCGGCGGTACGGTTGCTGATACGGATGGGCGCATAACCGCGGGTAGCATCGAACAGGTTGGTAAAATCGTGCATGGTAGCCTGCTCATGGCGGTTGCTGAAGTAAAAATGCTCTGTAAAGGTGATCACATGGCCTTCCTTGGCATCATCCAGCAGCTGGTGCACCTGCCCGGGTTCCAGCAGGAACAGCATATTATCCTCCAGCTCGTAGGATACAAAATCCACTATATGCTGCCCGCTGCCTTTGGAAAACCATACCACCTGGTAATGATCATGCCGGTGCGGCTGCCGGGTAAGCTCGGTTTTAAAGCCCAGCAGCGGAAAAATATTGAACTGCCCTGTAAAGGGCAGCTGCTGATAAGGTATATCCGTGTGTTTTTGCAGCATACACTTCAAATTTAAAAAATTGGGGCCGCAGGTGTACGCCGCTCATAATATTTAATAGGTTGCCGGCCAGCGTGCTGCCCTACCCCTTAACAACTTGCCACTATTCTTTACCTTTGCAGCACTATGCAGCTATATTGCCCTTCACTCACAGCATATAAGCGTTTACCCACCCTGGAAGTAAAGGTGGGCGACCTGCTTATCGGGAACAATCACCCTATCCGCATTCAAACCATGACCACCACGGATACCATGGATACCGCCGGCACCGTGGCACAAGCTATCCGTTGTATTGAAGCCGGGGCAGAGCTGGTACGTATTACCGCGCCCAGCAAAAGCGAGGCGGAAAACCTGCTGCCTATTAAGAATGAGTTACGCAAAAGGGGCTACCACACGCCCCTGGTAGCCGATATACATTTTACGCCCAATGCAGCGGAAATTGCCGCCCGCATCGTAGAAAAAGTGCGGGTGAATCCAGGCAACTATGTAGATAAAAAGAAGTTTGAGACGCTGGTATATACCGATGCGGAGTACGCGGAGGAGATAGAGCGCATCCGCGACCGGTTTACCCCGCTGGTGAATATTTGTAAGGAATATGGCACTGCCATGCGTATCGGCACCAACCACGGCTCCCTCAGCGACCGTATTATGAGCCGCTACGGGGATACCCCCATGGGCATGGTGGAAAGCGCCATGGAGTTTCTGCGCATTGCCGGAGACCTGAACTACCATAACATTGTGCTGAGCATGAAATCCAGCAACCCGCAGGTAATGGTACAGGCCTACCGCCTGCTGGTGCATACCATGCAGCAGGAGCTGGGGCATTGCTATCCCCTGCACCTGGGCGTAACGGAAGCCGGCGACGGGGAAGACGGCCGCATTAAATCCGCCATTGGCATTGGCGCCCTGCTGGAAGATGGCGTGGGCGATACCATTCGTGTATCATTGACGGAAGACCCGGAATTTGAGCTGCCGGTGTGCCGCGACCTGGTGAAACGTTACACCAACCGGGAAGGGCATGCACCCATTCTTTCCATAGACAAGCCGCCTTACTCCCCCTTTGAATATAAACGCCGGGAAACCATTGCCGTGGATAATATTGGCGGCAAGCAGGTACCGGTAGTAGTAGCTGATTTCGGGGGTATTAAAAATATTCAACCCAATGACCTGGAAGCCATTGGGTACCATTACGATGAGGCTACCGACAAATGGAACATTGCCGACCAGGCAGCGGATTATATTTTTACAGAGCAGGTATTACCCTTTGCCTTACCCGGCACTTTAAAGGTGATAACCCCGTATGAAACCTGGTTACAGGCTGCGGATAAGGAAAAGTACTTTCCTTACCTGACACAGGAAGCTTACCTGGGCACGGGCAAAAGATCGGCTGTACTGAATGTAATTGATACCGACAGCGGAAAGCCTTTAACAAGTGCCCTGCTGCAAAAGCTGAAAACGGATAACACCGCCGTACTATGCATAGTGGCTACGGAGAATAAGCATGCCATGCCGGAAGTGCGCCGCATGCTAATGACGCTGATGGAGCAGCAGGTAGCTAACCCGGTGATCCTGTTAAGCTCCAGCACACACACCGAAGCAGACGACCGCCTGCTGCAATACGCCATAGAAACCGGCGCCCTGCTGCTGGATGGTTTTGGCGATGGCATAGGCCTGGGCATTAATTATACACAGCAACGCAGCCTGCAGGACCTGGCCCGTATTAACCCGGTGGCCTTTGGTATTTTGCAGGCTACGCGTACGCGTATATCCAAAACGGAATATATCTCCTGCCCTTCCTGCGGCCGTACTTTGTTTGACCTGCAGGAAACCACCGCCAAGATCCGTGCAGTAACCAACCACCTGAAAGGGGTAAAGATTGCTATTATGGGTTGTATTGTGAACGGCCCCGGTGAAATGGCGGATGCGGACTTTGGCTACGTAGGCAGCGGAGTAGGTAAAATAACCCTGTACCGCGGTAAGGAAGTGGTAAAGCGGGGATTGAACAGTGAAGTAGCTGTAACAGAGCTCATAAACCTGATAAAAGAGAATGGCATGTGGGTGGAAACCCAGGCTAACTAAAAATAAAAATGCCCGCCTGGGGTGGGGCGGACATTTTGCTATAGCTATTTTTTGAGGTTAACAGGATGTTGAGAAAAGCGTTTCAACACATTGCATCAATAGGTGATGAAATCTTAGGGGTTAACTGCATCTATTGGACAGTACAAAGGTACATCCTGATGATCATGCCGGACAAGCGTATTTATACGGGTTTTTTTACGGGGAAATACTTTTTATACGTATATTACTAGTCTAAAATACCTTTTGTATGAAGCAATTTCTGACGGCGATATTGATCCTGCTCTTAGGCGCTTCTGTATCCATGGCCCAAACGCCCGCCACAACCAAAGCAAAGGCTAAAACTGAAAAAGCGGCAGCCAGCACCGGTACGCCTTTGAAAAAGGATGGTACACCGGACAAACGTTTCAAAGCCAATAAAACCACGGCCACTGAAGGCCCTAAAAAGAAAGACGGCACGGCTGATATGCGCTATAAAGCCAACAAGGATGCTGCAAAAAAGAAAAGTTAACGTTTAGTAAGGTTTAAAACTGTTATAGTAAAGGGGCGTTTCTTCGGAAACACCCCTTTTTTTATGCTGAACGCGGAAGGCTGAATGCATAACGCATTCAATTCGTATTTTCACACTATGTTGGATTTCAGATTAAAGGTCTTTTATACCGTGGCAAAGCGCTTAAGCTTTACCAAGGCTGCAGAAGAGCTGTTTATTTCACAACCTGCCGTTACCAAACATATTCATGAGCTGGAGCAGCAATTGGGTATGGCGCTGTTTGAACGCATTGGCAATAAGATCACTATTACACCGGCAGGCCGTATTGTAATGCGGTATGCAGATGAGATCTTTACCAGCTACCGCAACCTGGAATATGATATTAACCAGCTAAAACATGAAAGGGGCGGGCGGCTGCAAATAGGCGCCAGCACCACTATTGCGCAATATTTTATACCGCCGCTGCTGGCAAGGTTTAACCAGCGCTATCCTGAGATCAAAACCTCCCTTATCAGCGGTAACTCAGAACAAATAGAACAGGACCTGCTGGAAAAAAATATACAGCTGGGCATTATAGAAGGCAGCTCCCGCAACCCGCAGTTAAAGTACACGGAGTTTGCCAAAGATGAAATTGCCCTTATCGGCAATGTGAATTACAGCTACGGCGCCGGTGAAGTATTAACCGCTGCGGAGCTGGCGGCCATTCCCCTGCTGGTAAGGGAGCAGGGCTCCGGCACATTGGAGGTTATAACGGAGGAGCTTAAACGCTTAAAGCTGAAGCTAACCGACCTGAATATAGCTATGTATATGAGCAGCACCGAAAGTATGAAGTCGTACCTGCATCATGCGCCCGGCGCCGCCTTTCTTTCCTTACAGGCCGTAAGCAGGGAGCTGGAAGCTGGCGAGTTTAAAATATTACCGGTGAAGAATTTTAAGCTGGTACGGCAGTTCCAGTTCACGCACCTGCAAGGCCAGCAGGATAAGCTGGCGCAGCTGTTTATGCGCTTTGCCGGTAAAGAGATCAAAGGGGAAAAAGGGGAAGGGGTTTAAAAGTGGAATGCCGCAACACCAGGATACACACCCAGTTTCGCGGCATTCCACTTTTACATTTGAAATTTTACATTCTTTGAAGAGGCTTACCTGGTTTTTTGCAGCGTATAAATAATATACGCGCTGTTACCTTCAAAATTTACCGGTGCTCTCCATACCATTGTATTACCATCGTTAGAGCTAAGCTCTACCCGATAACCATCTGTTACATTTTTGGCTTTTACCCCTTCTGACAGTTTCTTAAACTGGAACATGCTGGATCCGCCATTTTTATATAACGACCACATAATGGGCTGGGTAGCAGTAGTACATCCATCTGAGGTGGCAGATAAAGTATAAGAACCTTTACCATTGGAAGGTAATACCCAGTTGCTGCCTTTAAAGCAGTTATAGGAAGCCTCATCAAACACCGTTACCTTACTGTTGGCGGGGATCCCTTCAAACTGGATGTCGGTAACTACCCAGTTACCTTTTACACTGCTTTTAGAAATGTCCTGTGTGGTGGAGGTGGCGCCGGATGAGCTGGCGCAGGAAACTGCAAACAGGGATGCTACGATCAGGCATAATGCTGCCAGGGCAAGATTTTTCATCTTCATCTGTTAAAATTTAATTTGACTGCAAATCTCAACTTTTGCACGATACAAAAGCAAGAAATATACCAGTTAAACACCGGGAAAGGTTATTTTGTTGAAGCGGGGGCGGTTGATGCAGGATAATTATGAAGCAGCCTGTTTTCCAGCTCCTGGTATTTGTTATAGAAATAAATGCTGCTTGCCAGCAGCGCTATCAGCAGCACACATAAGCCAATAAAAATACAACGCCACCAGATGCTTACCTGCATTTGCTGGTTCCGCGGCGCTTCCTGTAAGTTAATAACAGTATGGACAGGTGGCTCCCTGCGCTTACGCCGGCGGCGTTTTTCGCCGGGTTCCCATTGCACCTTATGGCTAATGTATTCCCATACCTGTGCAGGTGGCGTAACCCCGCCTGCCATAGCAGCCTGCTGCAGCTTAAATGCTACCACTGAAATTTCAGATTCCAGCTCAGGATACCGGCGCCGCATATGGTCCAGCTGCCCCTCCTCATCAGGAGTAGCCAACCCTAAGAGGCAGCACTCAATTGCCCCGCTGTCTATATAAGTTTTGAGATCCAATGACAAACTTTTAATGACGGATACATTCCCCACGCATTCAAACTATCAGTACCAGGTATGGAATAATATATACGTAGTACCGATAACATTCGTTTTCATTAGATAACAAAAATGCATAATTCATCAAGCGCCGCGGTGGGCGGCCTTTCCCATAAGCACCCGGGCTATTTGCCGGGAAATGGCGTTATCGCACAGCTCATCCAGCCAGAAATATTCCCCGGCGGCATTTACCTCCAGGAAATAGTATTGATTATCAGGCGTAAGTATCAGGTCAATGGCCCCATAGTTAAGCCCGTAGCGGTCCATAAAATTGAGCAGCTTTTGCTGCACCTCATCCGGCAGGCGGTAAGGCTCCCAGCTCTGTATAAGGGCAGCGCCTTCTTTACGCCAGTCTGTAGCAGCCCTTTCCGATACGGCGGAGTTAATGCTGAAAGCAAACACTTCATAACCAACAATGGTTACCCGCAGCTCCAGCTGTTTTTCGATCCGCTCCTGGAACACCATGGGGCAGTACTGCACACTCTCCAGCTCCTGCAAATGATTTTCATCTACTGCGTTGGTAAATACCACATGCTCCACGCCCTGCCGGTAAATGGCAAAAGAGCTTTGCATTTTGGTGATCACCGGTGCGTTTACGGTACCTATAAACCGGCGGATGGCGGCGGCATCATTACTGATACAGGTGGCAGGCACCTTTAACCCGCAGGCAACGGCTATACGTAATTGCTCTTCCTTACTTTCCAGGCGGCGGTATACGCTGAAGCGCTCCATCTGGAAAATATCCAGGGCCTCCATCATACCAAACAGGGTGCGCTTGGTCTCCTGCATGGCAGCCTGCCTGAACTCCTTATCCAGCGCATCCTGCAGCCCTTTGCCAACATTATAGCTGCGCCGGTACCAGATGCCCGTTGCATCATGCAAGGTATGGGAGCCGGTTTCATTTTCCAGGTAAATGTGCTGTTGCTGCTGCTGGTATATGGAGCTTAAGCGGGTATGTAACGGGTAGGTATCTACGTTAAAGCGAATGGCTTCGCCCCCTGCTTCCTGCACAAAGCGGCTTACGGTATCTATACAAATATTATCTGCGGTATGGGTAATGATGATCACCTTTTGTTTAGCCATGTTGTATCTTATTTACAAGTTTTTCTGCAATGGTTTCGGCAATGGGATAGCCCAGGTATTTTTGCAGCATGCCCCACTCCCCCTGCGGGTTCACTTCCAGGAACACATACTCCCCATCCGGCCGCCGTATCATATCTATAGCGCCAAAGGGCAGGTTTAGCCGTTGCATAAATGTATGTAAGCAGGCGGCTACCGCATCGGGCAGCGTGTAGGGTTCCCAGGGCAGGGTTACATTTGCCGCCCGCCAGTCTGTTTGCCCGGCGGCATCCTTCGTGGCATTAATTTTACCGGTATAAAAAGCCCCATCCACATAAGCTATACGCAGCTCATAGGCTTTGGGCACATCTTCCTGGAATATCATGGGGCAATAAGCCAGCGTATCCAGCTGCGATAAATGTTGTTCTGTAACACGGGTAGTAGGAAAAAATGCGCCGCTGGCATCCATGCTGCGGCTTAAAGCGCCGTGCAGCTTCATGATCATATTACCCTGGCAGGCGGTATAAAAAGCCTGCACCTGCTCCGGGTTATTGGTAAGCAGGGTACGGGGTACAGTTAAGCCGCTCAGCTGCGCTTCCTGCAGCTGCAACAGCTTGTTATTACCCACCGCATGGTCGGTTTCCATTTTATTGATCCATGGAACATGCTGCAGCGCATCAAAAAAAATATGCAGGCTGGTGCGGTATTCTTTATTGAACACGGGTATGTAGGCCGTATCCAACGCAGAAGGCGTTTGCAGCGCCCACAGCTTCCGGTACCAAACGCCGGTAATATCGGCGGCGGCTATACGCTTTACACCCTGCTGCAGGTACATAGCCTTACCCGGTGTATATTCAAACTGGTATTGAGTGCCAAATTCATCGGAGTTCAGGCGCCAGCTGGCATAACCCAGCTTTTCCAGGTGCTGCTGCACCTTATCTATTGTATAATAATCCTGTGTATGCGTAACGCAAAGTATCATGCCCATTATTAATAAAACAAGCAATAGCCCGTTGGCTATTGCTTGCACAATGAAAGTTTTACCGGACTAGATATCGGTTTCATCCCCATCAGAAGGAAACTTTTGTGTTTCATTCGGATGATCTGTCAGCTTATTCGTAATAATGGGCCAAATGCCGTTTCCCTGGCTTTCAGCGGACTGTTGCGCTTCCAGGAATTGAGCAAAAAAAGGCTTCTGCACCTGATTGTCCAATTGCATAATTAAAAGGGTTTAGATTGTTAAAAAAAAGCAGCAATACTGCTAATGTTGTGATGACTTTTAGTACAGCAGGTCACCGCCGTCCTCTTCCCGGTCAGAAGGGAATTTCAAGGTCATTAAATTTTCTGCTGATCCGGTGCTGCGGCTTTCTTCCTGTTGCGGGGCCTGGTCTTCCAGGAATTGTGCAAAGAAGGGCTTTTGGGTTTGGTTGTTGGGTTGCATACCAAATTGGGTTTAATGGTTAAAAAATAAAAAACGGTCTACAGTATCTTATGCGGTTTCACAAACGAACGTTTGCATATTAAGTAAAAATAATGGTTAAAAGAACAACTGTTTTATAACGGCCGCTTCCCGGCAATGTTACGCCCATAGAGAAAATATATGATGCACAAGACAATTTTCAATAATATTTCCAGCTCCCAAGCCCTATCTTTATCCAGTCAATAACCAGGTCCCCGGCATAATTATTGATCCCTGGATCTGTCGTTTACTATACCGTAATTCTCACCTCCTGCAACTGACAAAATTGTTACTACTATGCCATGTTGATTTAATTCAGCACTGACATAGTGTTATGCCAACCTGCCACTGCTACCGCTGTAATGCAAGAACAAAACTGAACCGGTAAAACAGGAAGTATGAGAGCATTATTGACAGGAGCACTATTATTATTTTTAGCCGCGAAAGCTAACTGCCAGGTGATCAGCACAGCCGATAGCATTCACCACCTTGTGCGCATTTATGAGGACAATGATTTTTTAAATATCCGCGGCCAGGGTACGGATGAATCTTATACCAACGGCACGCGTATAGATTACTTTTACCAGAAAAAGAAACCCTCCCGCTTTTTAGACAAGCTAATACTGCCACGTACCGGTAAAAATGCCATTAATACCTATCACTGGAGCGTAATGCAGGTAATGATCACACCGAAGAACCTGAGTGAAACCAAGTACCTGCCGGATGATTACTCTTATTCCGGCGCACTGTTCCTGAGCCACGGCCTGGATTCCTATGACCCGGTAAGAAAGTTCAGCCTGCAGTCGGAGCTGGTGATGGGCGTAATGGGCCCTTTGTCTTTTGCAGAGGATGCCCAGGAGTGGGTACATAACGTAATGAATTATGAGCCGCCCATGGGTTGGGAAAACCAGCTGCCCAATGCCCCGCTGCTTAACTATAACTTTACCTATGAAAGAATGGTATGGCAGCCCGGCCCTTCTGTTGAGCTTATTGGCGGCGCCACTGCCAATGTAGGTACCATGCTGGATGGCGGCGCCGTACATGCCACCCTGCGCATAGGGCACATGAACCCTTATTTTGGCATAAAGGCCGGCAGCGCACAGCGGGAAAAAAAGCTGCAGATCTATGCCTTTTTGCGCCCCACAGTGGAGTATACCTGGTACAACGCCCTGCTGGAAGGCGGGCTGTTTAGCTGGCGCAATAGCCGGTTCGAAGTGCGTAAATCTTTCAACAAAGCTACCCTGCTGCCCTGGAATACCCGTATAGATTATGGGATGGGCATTGCCTTTCACCGCTTCCAGGTAGCCTTTACCCAAAAAACACAAAGCGCCTCCCTGAAAGGTACCCGCTCTCATGAGGTAGGTAATATTTCCGTGTATATTCCTTTAGGCAGCTGAACAATCCGATGCCCGCCCTTGTTCTATTGCTGATTTAATTTCAGTCACCTTTCACTTTCCCCATAAGTAAAGCGATTCCCGTAATTTTGCTACATGTCCCGCGAATTATCACAACATCACCAGCAGCGTTTCCAGGAGGTATATAACGGGTTGAATGAGCGCCAGCGCCAGGCCGTAGATAATACGGAAGGCCCGGTAATGGTAATTGCCGGCCCGGGTACCGGGAAAACACAGATACTGGCCAGCCGTATTGGTAAAATATTACAGGATACGGATTTTCTGCCGCAGAACATTCTGTGCCTCACCTATACGGATGCCGGCACCGTGGCCATGCGTAAACGCCTTACCGACTTTATTGGGCCCGATGCGTACCGCGTAAGCATCCATACCTTTCACTCCTTTTGTAATGAGGTGATCCAGGATAACCTGGCCCTGTTTGAAAAAAATGTGCTGGATGCTATTTCCGAGCTGGAAAAAATTCAGCTGCTGAAAAAGCTGATCGATGGTTTTTCGAAAGATAACCCGCTGAAACGCTACCGGGGCGATGTGTATTTTGATATGAAGAACCTGGCCACCCTGTTCTCTACCATGAAACGGGAAGGCTGGACCGTGGACTACATTCGCGGCAGCATTAAAGCTTATTTAGACAGCCTGCCGCAGCGCGATGAATACATTTGCAAACGCGCTACCAAAACATTTAAGAAGGGCGATGTACGTACGGATAAAATAGCGGTGGAAGAGGAAAAGATGGCCCGCTTACAGGCTGCAGTAGAGCAGTTTGATGTGTTCCAGGCTATGATGCAGGCCGCCAACCGTTACGATTTTGATGACATGATCAACTGGGTGATCCGTGCATTTGAAAACAACCCCAACCTGCTGGCCGATTATAAAGAACGCTTCCAGTACATACTGGTTGATGAATACCAGGATACCAGCGGTACGCAGAACCGCCTGATACAGCTGCTGATCAAAGACGAAGAGCTGCCCAATATTTTTGTGGTGGGCGATGATGACCAGAGCATTTACCGCTTCCAGGGCGCCAACATAGAAAACATGGAGCAGTTTGCTGGCGGCTTTGCTGAAACATTACTTACCGTAGTGCTTACACAAAACTACCGCTCCGTACAGAACATACTGGATGTGGCCATGGCGCTGATAGATAATAACGGCAGCTCACGCCTGGTGAACCAGCTGCCAGGCCTCAGCAAAGAGCTTACTGCCAGCAATGCTAAGCTTACGCCACTTTCCATACCACCTATTATACAACGTTATAATACTGCCCGCGATGAAATGGCCGGTATTACCAATACCGTTACCCGCCTGCTGGAAGAAGGCACAGCACCGGGAAAAATAGCCGTTATATACCGCGAGAACCGCTATGGTGAGGAGCTGGCGCAGTATTTTCGCCTGAGAGGATTGCCCATCTACTCCAAACGTAACATTAATTTATTTGAAGTACCCTTTGCCCGCAAAGTATTAACCCTGCTGCGTTACATAGCCTGCGAGCTGGATACGCCCTACAGCGGTGATGACCTTTTATTCTCCATCCTGCACTTTGATTTTTATAACATACCACCTATAGAAGTAGCCAAATTAAGCATACGTGTAGCGGAAAAAGGTTACCAGGAAAAGAACTCCATCCGCCAGTACCTGCAGGAATGGCAGAAAACGCGCAACCTTACCCTGTTTACAGAAGCGCCTGACCTGGCCATGATGAACGTAAGCAGCATGGTGGAAAAATGGATCAGTGAAGCGCATAATATTACACTGCAGCAGCTGTTTGCCAGCATTGTCAATGACGGCGGGGTAATGAGCTACATTATGCAGTCGCCGGAAAAGATCTGGTTGATGAAGATCTTGCAGGCGCTGTTTGATTTCATTAAAGAAGAAACCCATCGTAACCCGGACCTGAATGTAACCTCCCTCATGGAAATGGTGAACCTGATGGAAAGCAACGGCATTCCCATACCGCTGGTGCAGGTAGCCGGTAATGATAAAGGCATAAACCTTATTACCGCGCATGGATCCAAAGGGCTGGAGTTTGAGCATGTGTTCCTGGCCGGCACCAACTCCCACCTGTGGGAAAAGAAACGGAAGAACAGCAGTGGCTTCTCTTTCCCGGATACGGTGTTTGTAACACAAAGTACTTCTACCGACGAGCAGGAGCTTCGCCGCCTGTTCTATGTGGCCATTACCCGGGCGGAAAAACATCTGTACATCAGCTACCCTGAGTTCAGGCAGGATGGCAAACCGCTGGAACCCAGCATGTTTATTACAGAAATACTGGAACAGCATCAGCTCCCCGGCGCTAAAATGGAGCTGGCAGAGGAAGACCTGTTTGCCTTTGAGCTGCTGAACTACGCCAAAGGCCAGGCGCCGGAAATAGCACGGGTAGACCAGCAGTTCATAGATACCCTGCTGGCCGGTTTTGTGATGAACGTAACAGCGCTGAACAATTACCTGGATTGCCCGCTGGGCTTCTTTTATAAAAACCTGGTACGGGTGCCCACCGGCCGTTCGGAGAATACGGAGTTTGGGTCGGCCGTGCACTACGCGCTGGAAAAGCTGTTCCAGAAAATGCAGGAAAACCCGCAAAACGTTTTCCCTACTAAAGAAGAGTTCCTGCGGGATTTTGCCTGGAGCATGCGCCGCAACCGGGAATCCTTTACCAAAGAGGCTTTTGACCGGCGTATGGAATACGGGCGGGATATTCTCAATAACTATTACGATACCTATATTAACAGCTGGCCCCGCGTAGTAAGCGTGGAACGTAATGTGCGCAACGTAGTGGTAAGCGGTGTGCCCATAAAGGGGAAAGTGGATAAGCTGGAGTTTGACGGCAGCCAGGTGAATGTAGTGGACTATAAAACCGGCGATTATGAAAAAGCCATCAAGGAATATAAAAAGTTTGAGCTGCCCAATGAGCGCCACCCAAATGGCGGCGATTACTGGCGGCAAGCCGTGTTCTATAAGATATTGCTGGACAATTACAAGCTAAAGAACTGGCAGGTGGTAAGCACGGAGTTTGATTTTATTGAGCCCAATAAACAAAAGGTATATCATAAGCAAAAGGTGCAGATCACCCCGCAGGATGTAACCACCGTTACCCAGCAGATCGTAAGCACCTGGGAAAAAATTCAGAATAAGGAGTTTTACACCGGTTGCGGCAAAGAGGAATGTCCCTGGTGCAATTTTGTGAAGGATAATAAACTGCACGTAGCCCTGCACAACCTGGAGGAGGAAGCCCTGACCGGAGAGGAGTAAAAGTAAGGAACGAAAGCGCTAAGTTTGCAGTTCAAAATGGCGGGAGACCATTTAAAATGTAAAATCTCAAATGTTAAATTTTAAATGTAAAAGTAAGGGGTGATAAAGTAGTGCCGGTTAACTTTTACATTTAGTATTTGAAATTTTACATTTTACATTCCTTTTCGCCTCCTAAATTGGTAATAGTTTATTAATCAAAGCAAATGATCCAACGTTTCCGGAGCCTGGTTTTGGGATTAATTGTCATCGCTTCCGTTTTTTTGTCGCGCTGCGCCAATATAGTGCCTCCGGGCGGCGGGCCCCGGGATACCCTCCCTCCCCTGCTGCTGGCCGTTGATCCTCCGGATTCTTCCCTGCATTTTAAAAGCCGTAAGGTGCATTTCACCTTTGATGAATATGTAGAGATGGATAACGTGTTCGATAAAATGATCGTTTCCCCTACCCTGAAACGGGTGCCCACCGTTACTTCCAAGCTGCGTACCGTAACCATGGAGATCAAGGATACCCTGGCCCCCAATACAACATATACCTTTAATTTTTCCGATGCCATTAAGGATGTGAATGAGCGTAACCCGATCATTGATTTTGCCTACGTGGTATCAACCGGCGATTACCTGGATTCCCTGCAGGTGCTGGGCCGCACCATTGATGCGGAAACCGGTAAAATAGACAGTAATGTGTCGGTAATGCTGTACCGCAACCACACGGATTCTGTAGTATCCAAGGAAAAACCGGTGTATTACGCCCGATCCAAAGGCAATGGCACCTTCTGGTTCAAGAACCTGGCCCCCGGCGATTATAAGCTGTTTGCTATTAAGGAAGAGGACCGCGACCTGCAATATACCCAGCCTACCACGGAGCTGATAGCCTTCCAGGATAGTTTGATACACCTGCGGGAAACCAACATAAAAGACCTGACCATGCTGCTGTTCATAGAACAGGACAGCACCATTAAAGTACCCGGGGAGCAGCCTACGGAAGAACAACCGGCGCCGGAAGAAAAAGAAAAGGAAAAAGATAAGGACAAAAAGAAAAAGCCCCGCCTGCAGATCCAGCCGCAGCTGGACCAGAACCAGCAGGAGCTGGATACGCCTATGGTCCTGAACTTCACCATTCCGCTGGCCCGCCTGGATAGTACCCAATTCCACCTGGTGGAGGATACCTTACTAAAACCGGTGAACATTGCCCATATGAAGCTGGACTCAACCCGCAGTAAGCTAACCCTCAGATATCCCTGGAAAGAAGGCATGCACTACCGGCTGATCGTGGATAAAACGGCTGCTACAGATACGCTGAACCAGCAAATGACCAAAGCCGATACCATTAGCTTTTCCGCCAAAAAATTATCGGACTACGGAAAGCTGTTCCTGAAGCTGAAGCTCAGCGACAGTACTGCCGCCTCCCTGAAAGGCGATACCAGCATTCATTTTGTAGTGCAGCTGGTAAAAGATAAGGATGTTAAATACTCCGGCGTAGTAGTAAATGGCAGCTGGACCAAAACCCTGATCACCCCTGGGGAATACGAGATCCGTATTTTGCTGGATGAGAATGGCAATGGCAAATGGGACCGCGGCGTGTATTACAAACAGCCTAAAAAACAGCCGGAACGGGTGGTGAGCTTCCCGGAAAAGAAGAATATTAAAGCCAACTGGGGGGTGAAGGAAGATCTTACGCTGTAGGAGCCTCCATCCTTTATACTGATATTTCACTTTTCACGGCACTCTCCTTTTCATTAATTTTGTTGCATGATCTTTTCCTCTGCCCTGATTGAAAATGCGGTCAATGAATTTGCCAGGATGCCGGGCATCGGCAAAAAAACAGCCCTGCGGCTGGTGTTGCATTTGCTGAAGCAGGAGCCTTCGCAGGTACAGCAGTTTAGTGAGGTAATTGCCCGTATGCGCCAGCAGATCAGGTTTTGCCAACAGTGCCATAATGTTTCCGACGAAGATATTTGCAGCATTTGCGCCAGCCATAGCCGTAAAAAAGAGCTGGTATGCGTGGTTGAGAACATACGCGATGTAATGGCTATTGAAAATACGCAGCAGTACAATGGGCTGTACCATGTGCTGGGCGGCATCATCTCCCCTATTGACGGTATTGGCCCCGATCAGCTGAACATTCACTCCCTGGTGGAAAGGGTGCAGCAGCAAGGCATTACAGAAGTTATTATGGCCTTAAGCCCTACTATTGAAGGTGATACCACCATCTATTACCTTTCCAAAAAGCTGAAGGAGCTGCCTGTAAAAATCACTACCATTGCCCGCGGCATTGCCTTTGGCGGTGAGCTGGAGTATGCAGATGAAATGACGCTGGCCAGGTCTATTACCAATCGTTTACCACTGGAAAGCTATATGCAGAAATAGGCTGAATGCATAACGCAGAACGCCTTAGCAAAACACAGAAAGCGTTTAGCGTTCGGCATTAAGCATTAAGAAGCATAAAAAAATACAGGTGCTTAATAGCACCCGTGTGTGTTTAACCTGTAATTCCACGTTATGAAAAAGGTATCAGCCCGCAGGGCGCGCTGACAAAGAGCTTTATGAGGTTGGTCCGGCTCCCGGATCCGTTTGTGTTTCCTGTAATTGCCTCCACTTTTGCATTTCATACTTGTTCAGAAAGCATATTTTAAATACTTCTGAATGATCGTTATCACCTGGCCCGTCCGCCACAGGTACCGGCTGCAGCCCTAAAGCAGCCAGGTGCTGTTGTAAACTATGGATATGCTCTGCAATACGCATGGTTGGGTTGTTACAAGTCAACAATAAGAACAAGGCTGTGGTGGTGTTATTGTTCAGTTACAACAGGAGCGCATACTGCATACAGTTATACGCGTTGTAATGAAAAGGGTATTGGTGGGTACCTTGGTTGCTGTCAGATATTTGTTGTATTCGTTTTGCATGATTTAGTGCATGAAGAAGCATGGCTTCCAATTACCCTACAAATATAGTAGACTAATAATACTAAACAAAATTATTTTTTACTTCCACTCAAAAGGCCTGTAAATGCATGCAGTACCTTCTGTATATGTTCCCGATATGCTGCAGGAACAAGACAGGTCAATTTAACAGGTCCTTAACATCTGTTATAACCCGTATACCAAATCATGCATTTCTCTCAGGAGTTTAGTATCTTTGCAGGATTCCCGGCGGGTGGATTTGTTTATTGTTCGACCCCCCGGTTCACCATCTTCTTAACCGTAACTAATAAACATCAAGCACATGAAATCTTTGCAACAATGCGCCACAGAGCGCATCCTGATTATCGATGGTGCAATGGGCACCATGATCCAACGCTACAAATTAGAAGAATCCGACTACAGGGGGGAACGTTTTAAAGACCATCACAGCGATGTGAAAGGGAATAACGATCTGTTGAACCTTACCCAGCCGGATATTATTGAAGCCATCCACAAAGCTTACCTGGATGCGGGCGCGGATATTATTGAAACCAATACTTTCAGCAGCACTTCCATTGCCATGGCGGATTACGACATGCAGCACCTGGCTTTTGAGCTGAACGTAGCAGCAGCCCGCATTGCCAAAAAGGCCGCTGCGGAGTATACCGCTAAAAACCCGGATAAGCCGCGGTTTGTAGCCGGCGCTATTGGTCCGCTCAATAAAACCCTTTCCCTTTCCCCGGATGTAAATAACCCGGGCTTCCGCTCCGTAACGTTTGATGAGGTGGCCACTGCCTATACAGAGCAGATCAAAGGCCTGGTAGAAGGCGGCGTGGACATCTTATTAATAGAAACCATCTTTGATACGCTTAACTGTAAGGCAGCCATTTACGCCATTAAGCAATACTTCCGGGAAACCGGTAAGCCGGAGCTGCCCATCATGATCTCCGGAACCATTACCGATGCTTCCGGCAGAACGCTGAGCGGACAAACACTGGAAGCTTTTTACATCTCCGTAATGCATGCGCACCCCTTCTCCGTAGGGCTGAACTGCGCACTGGGCGGGCAGCAAATGCGGCCGCATGTGGAGGAGCTCTCGCACATAGCAGCCTGCTATGTAAGCTGCTACCCCAATGCCGGGCTGCCTAATGCCTTTGGTGAGTATGATGAGCAGCCGGAAGATACTGCCTGCATTATTGAAGATTTTGCAAAAGAAGGCTTTGTGAACATTGTAGGCGGCTGCTGCGGTACCACGCCGGATCATATCCGCCATATTGCGGAACATGTAAAAACCATTAAGCCCCGTCCCTTACCCAGGCTGGAACCCACCCTGGCATAAACAGCAATAACAACATGAGTGCAACAATAACTAATTCTGATACATCAAACGGAACACTGGTCATTAAACCGTACCTGCGGCTGAGCGGGCTGGAACCGCTGGTAGTAAGGCCGGAGACCAATTTCCTGAACATAGGGGAGCGTACCAACGTAACCGGTTCTAAAAAGTTTGCCCGCCTCATACGGGAAGGCCAGTACGAAGAAGCCTTGTCCGTAGCCCGGCAGCAGGTGGAAAGCGGCGCCCAGATCCTGGATGTGAACATGGACGATGCCCTGCTGGACGGGGAAAAGGCCATGACCACCTTCCTGAACCTGGTAGTGGCAGAACCGGATATTTCCAAGATCCCTATCATGATAGACTCCAGTAAGTTCAGCATTATTGAAGCGGGTCTTAAATGTATACAGGGTAAATGTATTGTAAACTCCATCAGCTTAAAAGAAGGCGAAGCCAAATTCATTGAGCAGGCCTTTATTTGTAAAAGCTTTGGTGCTGCCGTGGTAGTAATGGCGTTTGATGAGCATGGACAGGCCGATACCAAGGAGAAAAAAATAAGCTTCAGCCACCGCGCCTATAAGATCCTTACAGAGCAGGTAGGCTATGACCCACAGGATATTATCTTCGATCCCAACATTTTTGCCATAGCCACCGGTATTGAAGAGCATAATAACTATGCGGTAGATTTTATTGAAGCTACCCGTGAAATAAAACGCCTCATGCCCCTTACCCGTGTAAGCGGCGGGGTAAGTAATATCTCCTTCTCTTTCCGCGGTAATGATGTGGTGCGTGAAGCCATGCACTCCGTATTCCTGTACTATGCCATTAAAGCCGGTATGGATATGGGTATTGTGAATGCCGGCATGATCCAGATCTATGATGAAATAGAGCCGCAGCTGCGCGATCTGTGCGAAGATGCAATATTGAACCGCCGGGATGATGCAACGGAAAGGCTGATCAATTTTGCCGAAACTGTAAAAGCCAAAGGCAAGGTAATAGAGAAAGATGAAAGCTGGCGGCAGGGTACCGTGCAGGAACGCTTAAGCCATGCGCTGGTAAATGGTATCACCGATTATATAGAGGCCGATACGGAAGAGGCGCGCCAGCAATACGACCGCCCGCTGGATGTAATTGAAGGCCCGCTGATGGATGGCATGAACATCGTAGGCGACCTGTTTGGCAGCGGCAAAATGTTCCTGCCGCAGGTAGTAAAGAGCGCACGTGTAATGAAAAAATCCGTTGCGGTGCTCACTCCTTTTATAGAAGAAGAAAAACAGCGCCTGGTAGCGCAGAACGGCGGACAAATAAAATCAGCCGGTAAAATACTGTTAGCTACCGTTAAAGGTGATGTGCATGATATAGGTAAGAACATTGTAGGCGTAGTATTAGGCTGTAATGGCTATGATATCATAGACATGGGCGTAATGGTGCCCACGGAAAAGATCTTACAAACCGCCCGGGAACAGCAGGTGGATATTATTGGCTTAAGCGGCCTTATTACCCCCAGCCTGGATGAAATGGTGCACGTAGCCCGCGAGCTGAAACGCCAGCAGTTTGATATACCGCTGCTCATAGGCGGCGCTACTACCTCTCGTACGCATACTGCTGTAAAAATAGCGCAGGAGTATGAGCATGGCGTAGTGCATGTATTAGATGCCTCCCGCAGCGTAACCGTTACCGGCAGCCTGCTGAACAAAGCCCTGAAAAAGAATTTCCTCGCGGAAGTTAAAAGTGAATACGAGAAGCTGAATGAAGGCTTCCGCAATAAACGCCCGGTAAAACAATACCTGTCAGTAGCAGATGCAAGAAAGAATAAAGCCGTTATTGACTGGAACAGCTTTACCCCGGTGCAGCCCAAACAGCCCGGCGTACAGGTGTTTAAGGATTATGACCTGGGTGCAATAGCCCAGTATATAGACTGGCAGCCCTTTTTCATTGCCTGGGAGCTGCACGGCAAATTCCCGCAGATCTTAACAGACGAGGTAGTAGGTAAAGAAGCCACCCGTTTGTATGAAGATGCGCAGGTGATGCTGAAACGTATTGTAAGTGAAAAGTGGCTTACCGCCAATGCCGTAATAGGCCTCTTTAAGGCCAATGCTACCGGCGATGATACTATACAGATCATAAGTGATACCGGTATGCCGGTACACCTGGAGTTCCTGCGCCAGCAAATTAAGAAAGCGCCCGGCCAGCCTAACTTTTCCTTAGCAGATTTTATTGCCCCTGACACTACCGGCCTGCAGGATTATATGGGCGCGTTTGCCGTAACTACCGGCGGTGGTATAGAAGCGTGGCTGGAAAAATTCAAGGCAGACCATGATGACTACAGCAGCATTATGCTGAAAGCCCTGGCCGACCGCATGGTAGAAGCTTTTGCAGAGTTAATGCATGAGCGGGTTCGTAAGGAATGGTGGGGTTATGCCAGTGAAGAGCACCTGAGCAATGAAGATCTGATCAAAGAAGCCTATTCCGGTATACGCCCGGCCCCCGGCTACCCCGCCTGCCCGGAGCATACGGAAAAATATAAACTGTTCGATCTGCTGGATGCTACCACACATACCGGCATTACTCTCACAGAATCACTGGCCATGTACCCGGCAGCCAGCGTAAGCGGCTGGTATTTTGCCAACCCTGCCAGTAAATATTTTGGCATTGGTAAAATAGAAAAAGACCAGGTGGAGGATTATGCCCAGCGTAAAGGCTGGAGCCTGGAAGAAGCTGAAAAGTGGTTACGCCCGGTGCTTGAATACGATATGTGATTTGATTTTAGATCTTAGATTTGCGATTTTAGATTTAATGGAAGCGGCTGTTTCCAATCCAACATCGTAAATCCAAGATCGTAAATACCTAATATGAGAATTGTTTCCTATAACGTAAACGGTTTGCGTTCCGCCATGAGCAAAGGTTTTGTGGAATGGTTGCAAACAGACCCCGGAGATATTATTTGCCTGCAAGAGATTAAGGCCCAGAAAGACAATGTTGACTTCCGCCAGTTTGAACAGCTGGGTTATGAACACTACTGGTATCCCGCGCAAAAGAAAGGTTATAGCGGCGTAGCCGTGCTTACTAAAATAAAGCCAGACCATGTTCAGTATGGTAACGGTTTTATGCAAAGCGATACAGAGGGCCGTTTCATACGCCTGGATTTTAAAGATGTTACCTTAATTAATATTTACTTCCCTTCCGGCACCAGTGGCGATGAGCGCCAGACCTATAAATACCAGTGGCTGGATGAGTTCTATGGTTATTTGAACACCTTACGCGCCACCCGCCCTAACCTGGTAGTTTGCGGTGATTATAATATTTGTCATAAACCAATTGATATCCATGATCCTGTTGGGAACAAGAAGTCCAGCGGTTTCCTGCCTGATGAAAGAACCTGGATGGATAAGTTCTTTGAAAGCGGTTTTGTGGATACTTTCCGGCATTTTAACCCGGACCCGCACCAGTACAGCTGGTGGAGCCAGCGCGCCAATTCCCGTAATAATAATAAGGGTTGGCGTATAGATTACATTAACGTAAGCGCCCCCTTACAGGCCCGGCTTATGAAAGCCGCCATCTGGCAGGAAGTAAAACACTCTGATCATTGTCCGGTATACCTGGAGCTAACCCCCGGTAGCTTATGATCATATATAATGTAACAACCAAGATCACCAACACCATTCACGACCGTTGGCTGCAATGGATCAAGGAGGAGCATATACCGGAAGTGATGGATACCGGCCTGTTTCATGATTTCCGCATGTGCCGGCTGCTGGAGCAGGATGACAAGGAAGGCCCTACCTATGTTATTCAATACTATACAGATACCCTGGAGAACTATCATACCTACCTGCAGGAGCATGCTCCGGAGCTGCGACAAAAGAGCTATGAGCAGTTTGGGAACCAGTTTGTGGCCTTTAGAACCGTTATGCAGGTGGTATAAGCCCTCAAATTTATCCACATGAAATCCACTGTTTTCAAGGGATTCAAGGCCTTATACAATATGGGAGGGAAACCGGCGTTTATTAGTAAGTTCATATCAAATGCCCCATGGTGGCGGGTTTTACTAAACACATACCCGCAGGAGAGGGGTAACCGTGAAAAGGCTGATCGGCTGTAACCGTTACCAGTAGCCCCTTACAGCCGATAAAAATTTGGTTATAATTGCAGCAAAAAATTTGGTAATCTGATAAAACGCTTTATATTTGCTCACATCAAACATTTTTCACTAGTTAAATCTTACTAACTATGAACAAAGCCGAATTAATCGACAAACTGGCAAAAGATGCCGCCATCACTAAAACTCAAGCTAACGAAGCATTGGATTCTTTTACCAAAGCTGTTGCTGATACACTGAAAAAAGGTGGTAAAGTAACCCTGGTTGGTTTTGGTACTTTCTCTGTTTCTAAGCGTGCTGCCCGTAACGGCAGAAACCCTCAGACTGGCCAGATCATCAAGATCAAAGCTAAGAAAGTTGCTAAATTCAAAGCTGGTAAAGCGCTGTCTGACAAGCTCTAATCGGTTAGCACAACTTATTCAAGCAAGGAACAGTTTTGTTTCTTGCTTTTTTTTTGCCTTTCAGGCTATACTTTCAGGAATGGCGCGAATTGTGTAATTTGCGCCTGATTAGGCAGGCAAACTGCAAATTCTAAAACTGTAAATAATTATTACAATGGGTAGAGGTGATATCAAAACCAAAAGAGGTAAGATCTCCAACAAATCCTTCGGTAAGGCAAGACCTGCCAAAACCAGGAAAACTGCTGCTAAAGCAGAAAAGAAAGCATAGTTATTACGGATTGTGCTTAACGCGGAACGCCTGAGGCTGAACGCTGGTGTATGTTGTAATACATTCAGCGTAAATAGCATCAGGCGTTAGTATTTCTGTAAAGCATAAGCCTTTATCCCCTCACGGCGCCAGGCGCTCTATCTTCCACCCCTCTCCTTCTGTTAGCGTATATTGTACACGGTCATGCAGGCGGTTGCTGCGTCCCTGCCAGAATTCCATTAACAAAGGTTTTACCGTATAGCCGCCCCAGTTATCCGGCCGCGCAGGTGCTTCCAGCACATATTTTTCAACCAGTGTGTTTACCTGCTCTTCTAAAAAAGAGCGGTGCGGTATTACCCTGCTTTGGGGAGATGCTATAGCGCCAATGCGGCTGCCCAGCGGGCGTGAATCATAATATTCATTGCTGATGGCAGCGGGCGCTTTACTAACCATACCGTCTATACGCACCTGGCGTTCCAGCTCACGCCAGAAAAATAACAGGCTCACCTGCGGGTTAGCTGCCATTTCCAGCCCTTTACGGCTTTCATAATTGGTAAAGAAAGTAAACCCGTCTGTATCAAAACTCTTTAATAATACAATGCGTGCGGAAGGCCGGCCCTCCGGGGTGCTGGTAGCCAGTGTCATGGCATTCGGTTCATCCAGCTCACTGTTAATGGCATCCTGCCACCACTGCTCAAATTGTTTCAGCGGATCTTTTTCCACCTCGCTTTCATCCAGGGAGGCCAGGCGATAATCCTTACGCAGTGCTGCTACTTGTTTATTTAACATAGGCCCGTTTTTAATTGATACAAAGGTACGGGGAGAATGAGGAATTACGAATTATGCTAAACGCTAAATGCGGAATGCTAAACGCTAAACGCAAGTACTGAACACCGGGAAGTGAACGCGGAATGCCGGATACAGGGGCTTGAACGCAAGTTTATGAAGCTCCGGGCGCACAATATGATTCTGATCAGTAAGTTTATAAGAGCAGCATTACGCTCCCAACACAAGGGCTTCAGCATTAAGCGTTCGGTGTTTCGCATTTAGCGTTAAGCATAATTTCGTAAACTTGTACCTGTTCAACATCAAATACTATGAACAAGCATCCCCTGTTTTTTTTGCTGGCAGCTGCCATGCTTGCGGCCTGCGGGCAGCACAGTAAATCCGGCAATACTGCAGCAGACAGTACGCTGGTAACCAATACAGCCCCGGCAGCCGCCCCTTATTTTTATCTACAGCTGAAAGGTGTGGTGGGCGAGCAGGAGGTTACCATGCAGCTGCTTAAGACCGCGCCGGATCTTTACCGTGGCTATTATGTATATGACAAAGTAGGTGAGCCCATTAGCATATGGGGCAGCCCGGATTCCAGCAGCCAACAGTTAACCCTATACGAAGATAGCCGGGGCGATGAGGAGATCACCTTCCGCGGCAAGCTGGATAGCTCAGGCAACTTTACCGGCACCTGGCGCGGCAAAGGCACTGCTTACAAGTTCCTGCTGCATCCTGACTTTAGTAAGGCAATACACTTTGATGTCTATTATGCAAAGGATAGCGCTCCATTGCTGGCCAATGTCCCTAAATCGCCCATGGGCGAAGCCGCCAACAGCATTATATGGCCGGCTGCCCGTACAGATGCTGATATTGCCGGTCTTATTAAAACAGCCATTTCCGGTAAAACCCCGGTGAATGATCCGCAGCAGCTTGTAAAAAGAAGTATTGATTCTTTCCTCATCAGCTATAAAGGCAGCGCATCCACCATTGACAGCGCATCCCTGCAAAGCGAAGGCAGCGCCTCCTGGAACTGGACCTCTGAAGGTGATATAAAAGTAGTATGGAACCAATACCCCCTGCTGTCTTTAGAGTTCTTTGGCTATGATTTTACCGGCGGTGCACACGGCAATGGCGGCGCCATACACCAGGTGCTGGACCTGGATAGGAAAAAAGTGCTTAGCCTGGACGATATTTTTAAAGGCGACTATAAGCCGGTGCTCACGCGGGAGCTGGAACTATCCTTTCATAAAGCTTACCAGACGCCCGAAGGCCAGCCTGTTAAGGAAATGCTGCTGGTAGATAGTATTGAGCCTAACGATAATTTTGTGCTTACCAATAAAGGCATTGTATTCAGCTACACACCTTATGAAATAGGGCCGTATGCAATGGGGCAGGTAAATCTATTTATTCCCTATGAGCGCCTGCAGGAAGTATTAAAAGCAGATTACACTAAATAATGTGCGGATGTACAGATATGCAAATGTGCAGATGAATCGGAATGCACTGGTATGTTAATGTGCGGTTTATATTGACTGATAAATGACGACGCTATAAATCAAAATGCAGATGTGCAAACGGAGATCCATTTGCACATCTGCACATCTATAATTTGCACATTATTATCATCCGGTTACCAGGGTGCCCACACGTTTACCCATGATCACCTGCAGCAGGTTGCCGGGCTTGTTCATGTCAAACACAATAATAGGCAGCTTGTTCTCCTGGCAAAGGGTAAAGGCCGTCATATCCATTACGTTCAGTGATTTCTGGTACACTTCCGCAAAGGTGATGGATTCAAAGCGGGTAGCCGTGCTGTCCTTCTCAGGGTCGGCGGTATAAATACCATCCACACGGGTACCTTTTAAGATCACGTCGGCCTGTATTTCTATGGCGCGCAGGGATGCGGCCGTATCAGTTGTAAAGTAAGGGTTGCCGGTGCCGGCGCCAAAGATCACTACACGGCCTTTTTCCAGGTGGCGTATAGCGCGGCGGCGAATGTAAGGCTCTGCGATCTGCTCCATTTTAATGGCAGACTGCAGGCGGGTGTACAAACCAACTTTTTCCAGCCCGCTTTGCATAGCCATCCCGTTAATTACCGTGGCCAGCATACCCATATAGTCACCCTGTGCGCGCTCGATCCCGGTCTCTGCTTCGTTCATACCGCGATAGATATTACCACCGCCAATTACAATGGCTACCTGTACGCCCAGGTCTGTTACGGATTTAATATCATACGCATAATGTGTGATTACTTTCGGATCAATACCATAATTTCCATCGCCCATCAGGGACTCACCGCTCAGTTTGAGTAAAATTCGCTTGTACTTAGGCAACATGACGCTATAATAAGATTGTAGAAGGTGGTTAGTTTATTAGTTATTTACGATAAATATACAGGTATATGCACAAAAAAAAGGAGAGAATTTTCTTCTCTCCTTTTTTCCCTTGGATCCGATTACCCTAACGCGATGCGTTTAAAGGCGGTTACGGTGAGATCAGCGGATACTGATTTCAGGTAATCTGCTACGGATTTGTTATTATCTTTTACAAAAGCCTGCGCTAACAGCGTGCTTTCCTTGAAGAATTTGTTCACTTTACCCATGGCAATTTTTTCTGCCATTTCAGCGGGTTTGCCTTCTGCCTTCACCTGCTCAACTGCAATGTCCTTTTCACGGGCAATAACATCAGCCGGTACGCTGTCAGCATCAACAGCGATCGGGTTCATAGCAGCGATCTGCATAGCTACGTCCTTACCTACTTCTGCAGAAGCTTCTTTAGAGAAGCCAACCAGTACGCCCATGCGGTAGTTACCGTGGATGTAAGCAGTTACAGAAGCAGCATCGATCCTTTCAAATTTGCTCAAGGTGATCTTTTCACCGATCTTGGCTACCTGGTCGTTCACTTTATCAGCAACGGTAGCACCGTCCAGTGTAGCGGCGCCCAGCTCTTCGATGGTTTTAACACCCGTGCTCAGGGCCAGGTCTACTATAGATTGTGCAAATTTTACGAAGTCTTCATTTTTGGCCACAAAGTCGGTTTCGCAACCTAAGCCTACTATCACACCAGACTTGTTGTCTGCAGTGGTTTTAGCGATGATAACGCCTTCTTTGGTTTCGCGGTCGGAACGTAAAGCCGCTACTTTTTGACCTTTCTTACGCAGATAGTCCACTGCCTGTTCAAAATCACCGTCACTTTCTACCAGTGCCTTTCTGCAGTCCATCATACCCGCGCCAGTTTGCTGACGCAGTTTGTTCACATCAGCCGCTGTAATTGTTGCCATGACTTATAAATAGTTTTTAGAGTTTACGAAGTACTTGTTCAATTACCTATTAAATAATTACGAATTACGAATGTAAGCAATCACATAGATCACAACTCGTAATTCGTAATTGATAATTCGTAATTAATATTATCTGCCGCCACCAGGCCTGCTGCCGCCACCTGCACCGGAGGGACGACGCTGTCCGCCGCCACCGCCACCGGGCCTGTTACCGCCAGGTCTGTTGCCGCCGCCGCCTCTGTTGGGGCCACCGCCACCAGGACGGTTACCGCCACCACCACCGGGACCTCTGCCAGGACCACCAGGGCCTCTGCCACCGCCGCCGGGACCGCCTCTGCGGGCTCTTTCACGGTCTTCACCACCTTCCAGCTCAAAGCGCAGGGCTTTGTTATCTGCTTCTTCCTCTTCGATCACCTCATCGGTTTTCTCAGTAGCTCTTTCAGAAAGACCTTCTGCAATAGCTGCTGCGATGTAGTTGGTAACAATGGCGATGGATTTGGTAGCATCGTCATTGGCGGGAATTGCAAAATCAACCTTGGTAGGATCGGAGTTGGTATCCACCATACCGAAGGTAGAGATACCTAAACGGCGGGCTTCTGCCAGTGCAATATGTTCGTGGCTGATGTCAATGATGAACAGTGCAGCCGGAACGCGTGCCAGTTGAGCGATACCACCCAGCACTTTCTCCATTTTCTCTTTATCGCGGCTTAAGGTTAAGCGTTCTTTTTTGGTAATGTTATCGAAAGTGCCGTCTGTCAGCATTTTCTCAATGCTCTGCATTTTCTTCACGCTCTTACGGATAGTAGCGAAGTTGGTTAACATACCACCTAACCACCTTTCGGTTACGTAAGGCATGTTGATACGCTTTGCTGCTTCTGCTACGATTTCTTTTGCCTGTTTTTTAGTAGCCACAAACATGATCTTTTTACCGCTTTTGGCGATGGATTTCAGGGCCGCTGCTGCGTCCTGTAAACCTTCTACGGTTTTGTTCAGATCAATGATGTGAATACCTTTCTTTTCGGCGAAGATATATGGCAGCATCTTCGGGTTCCATTTCTTCTTCAGGTGACCAAAGTGCACACCTGCCTCCAGTAACTGCTGCTGTAATGAGGTATTATTTTCCATGTTTATTATGCTCTGTTAAAAGGATCAATAATTTAATTAGCTGTTAGCGTTTAGCTGATAGCATTTAGCTAAAGGCCAAAAGCTAAGAGCCAATAGCTCCCATATACTAGCGTTTAGAGAACTGGAAGCTTCTTCTTGCTTTACGTTTACCTGGTTTCTTACGCTCAACAGATCTGGGATCGCGGGTAAGCAGGCCGGCTGCTTTCAGGGCAGGGCGGAATTCTGCATTTATCTCGCACAGTGCACGGGCAATACCCAGCTTCACGGCTTCTGCCTGGCCTTTAATACCACCACCGGCAGCGTTCACCTTCACGTCAAATTTGTCCAGCGCGTCAATGGTTTTAAAGGGCGCTTCTACCTGGTTCTGCAGGTATACAAGCGCGAAATATGTTTTATAGTCCTTGTCGTTAACAGTAATGTTGCCGGTACCCTTGCTTACATACACGCGGGCTACAGCTTCTTTACGACGACCAATGGTATTTTTTTGCTTTTCCATGTATCAGAGAAGAATTAGAAAGTTAAGGTTTGCGGTTTCTGCGCTGTGTGCGGATGCGCAGCACCGGCATAGGCAAATAATTTCTTGTACATTTTACGACCCAGGCGGTTCTTAGGCAGCATACCTTTTACAGCCCTTTCTATCATTACTTCCGGACGGCGGCGGATCAGGTCTTTTGCCAGCTCTGCCTTCTGACCACCGGGGTAGCCTGAATAGGTCTGGTATTCCTTTTCGTCCATTTTGTTACCGGTCAGGATCACTTTCTCAACATTGATCACGATCACGTAATCACCACAATCGGTATGAGGCGTATAATAAGGTTTGTTTTTACCTCTCAGAATGGCCGCTATCTTGGCGCTCATGCGACCCAGCGTTAAGTTGGTAGCATCTACAATGTACCAGTCGCGCTTTACAGTAGCTTCGTTGGCCGATTTTGTTTTGAAACTTAAAGTGTTCATTTTTTATAGAATAAAATTTGAAAGCAAATCACAACGTCAGTAAATAGTTGTCCCGTAAAATCGGGAGTGCAAAACTAAGTAGTTGCTGCGGAATAACCATGGGTTTACCGTTATTTTTTGTGAGCACCCCTTGTAATAGATTGATTTTCAATAAATATTTTGATAAAAAGTTTTCAACACCTTTGAAGAGGGCCTAAATAAAGGCTTCAGAGATCCCGCAGTCCTGGCCATATAAATGAAAAGAGAGATATGAAAACCATATCTCTCTTTTCATTTAATAAAATATCATTACTTAAGCGCAGATATTGCCGTCATTCAGGACTACGATCCTATATTCCTGGCAAACATTCGCAACAAAGGATAAATGGACAAAAGAAGCGCCACTGTTGATAGTTTTGCAGCTCACCCAGGTACCATCCTGTGCAATCACGGCTATCAGGCCATCGGTTGCCGTATGGGTGCTAAAGTTAAGTGAGATGCTGTAAGTCCCATTCGCAAACTGGCCAAAATAATAGGGCAAAGTGGGAGTTGTTACGCTAATAGGGCCTCCTGATGGCGGTTGCAACAGAGCCAATGATACCGTTGTGCCAGCAACACTATGCAAAAAAATAAAAGGGCCACATCTTTTCTTGTCCTTTACAACACCAGGTGCCAAAGCGCTGGTATCAGATGTGTTAGAAGGCAGCAAAGAGTTGTTTTGAGGACTAAAGCTGGTTAACAGGCCTAAAATAATTAGTAAAAGCGGGTAACGAAGGTTAAACATTCTGTTCATAGGGTCAAATTTATGTTGTTTAATAATATACTTCTTGAGGGAGAATCTTCACAGGAACAAGACAGGTCTTACCTATGGCAAGACCTGTCTTGTATATTATAAACAGCTATAGTAATTAGTAGCTATCATTTTGTTGAAGTTTGCCATTCACATCAATTTCCCTTTGAGGAATGGGCAAGGTTAGCTTGGGATCATTATAAGGGCGGGTGCCGGTGCTTAATTTCAGGCGTTTAATGGTCCACAGCTTATCGGCTTCATAGGGCAATTCACGGAACCGTTCCTGTACTACATCATTAGCAGTTACTGTAGCCAGCGGTGTTGCATGGGATCTGCCGCGTACGGCGTTCACATCATTCAGCGGCGCATCGCCAACAGCAGAACCATTGCGGATATTAGCTTCTGCACGGGTAAGGTACATTTCAGCCAGACGTACTACCGGCAAATTGCTGTACAAAGTGCCCCATTTACCGGTGTATACACCATCAATCCCTGAAATGCTGCCACCATCATATACAAAGGCCTTACGGTCATCACCATCTTCATACAGGTCTAAAATGGCTGTATTCACCTGTACATCTCCCCGGCCGGTTGGGTAACTGCCATAAAAGGTGGTCATACCATTATTTTCAGTACCTGCATTACTTTGATTCGTTTGCTGGATAGCGAAAATATCTTCTGATGAATTGGCTGAATTACCAAATGCCTGGCTAAAGTTAGCGGTAAGGTCAAACATTCCGGATTCAATTACAGAGTCTGCAGCGGCGGCAGCCAGCGGGTATTTAGCTTCTGCCATATACAGCCTGGCCAGGAAAGCCCATGCGGCAAACTTATTGGCCCGGGTATCATTTGACTCAGGTAAACTTGTGGCTGCGTCTTTCAGGTCATTTTCAATTACCGTATATACCTCTCCAACCGTAGCTCTTGCTACATCGCCCTTTGAAATATCATCACTGCTCAGCACCGGTTCCAGTACCAATGGCACGGCCAGGTTCGCATTAAGGTTACCGTCAGAGTAGGGCTTGCCAAACAAGCCGCTCAGGTTGTAATACGCAACGGCCCTGATGAACTTTGCTTCCCCGGTCAGCTGCGCCTTCATGCCCGGGTCTGTTACCAGGTCTATTTTATCCAGCACAATATTGCACGCATTAATGATCTGGTAGCTTCTGTCCCATATACCTTCCGGAATGCTATTTGTTTTCTGCTGACGGTGCAGGAATATGTCCAGATAGTTCTGGAATGTACCTACAAATTCCAGCTCATTGGAATTAGCCATCATGTCGGCAATCAGGAAGTAGCGCTCACCATAAGCATTAAAATGCTGCATGGATTTATAAGCGCCCAAAATAGTGGCGTCCACATCTCCTTCTGTAGTGATCTGATCCGGGCTTATATTCTGCCCGGGTACCACATCCAGCTTCTTATTACAGGCAGGCGTAATGGCTACCATGGCCACAATAACTGCTGAATATATATATCTGCTAAAGTATGATCTCATTGTTGTCTGATTTTTGATAAACGATATCTGCATACAGCACAAGGTTTACAGTTTTACATTCAAACCAACCGTAAAATTCCTGGCCTGTGGAATGGTGTAAAAATCCACACCTCCGCCAATGTTACCCAGTACACCGGTATTTACTTCAGGATCGCTGATATACTTGGTTTTGGTCCATAAGTTATAACCAGCTACATAAAGACGGGCACTGTTAATGTGCAGTATGTTGGCAACAGATTTAGGTACAGTGTAACCCAGTGTTACGTTCTTCAGACGGATATAAGAGCCGCTGTACAACCAACGTGACGACATATTATCGCCACTGGTAAAGAATGCAGACAACCTGGGCACGTCGGTGATATCACCGGGTTTCTGCCATCTGCGCAACTGGTCCACAGTCTGATTATCATAACCGCCGGCAAAGCTGTTGGACATGTATACACCTGCGCGGTTATAGATCTTATTACCTGCTACAAAAGTAAAGAAGCCGCTCAGGTCAAAACCTTTGTAACTGAAGCTGGTATTGAAACCGCCGGTCCAGTCAGGGTTTGATTTACCTACCACAACTCTTTCTGCCTGGCTGTAATCGTTAGTGGTTTTTCCGTCTGCATCATAAAAAAGTGCATCACCGGTTGCAGGATCTACCCCTGCATATTTCGGCATAAAGAACACGCCAATGGGCTGGCCTTCAACCGCCCGTTGCTCACCTGCAGCAGATTCCAGGATCTGACCCTGTATATCTTTTACCTTATTCTTATTATAAGCTACGTTTATTGAAGCATTCCACCTGAAATCCTTACCGTCAATGATAGTACCGTTCAGCATTACTTCAACACCCTTATTCTCCATTTTACCTACGTTGCGGTAAATATTCTCAAAACCGCTGGTGTAGGGTATATTAGCTTGCAGTAACAGATCGGAAGTTTGTTTGTTATAGTAGTCCACTTCACCACTCAGGCGGTTATTGAACAGGCCAAATTCAATACCGGCATCCAGCTGCGCTGTTTTTTCCCATTGCAAACCAGTGTTACCGATCTGTGAAGGCCTATAGCCTGGCAGGTTGGGATAGTTGGTTACTTCCAGTAAGGTTTGATACCGGTTCTCACCTATTTCCGCATTACCGGTTAAACCGTAGCTGGCCCTTAATTTCAGGTAATTCACTACTGAATTATGCTTCATGAAATCTTCTTCTGATATTAACCAACCCAATGAGCCTGCAGGGAAGTAACCGTAACGGTTATCCGGTCCAAAGCGGGAAGAACCATCGGAACGGATGCTGAAACCAGCCAGGTACTTGCCTTTGAAGGCATAGTTAGCGCGGAAGAAATAGGAAAGGAAATTATAGCGCTGGTTGTTGGAAGTACCTGCCGTAATAGATCCTGCAGCAGATAAATTCTTGATTGCATCAGAAGGGAAATTTTCACCCTCTACATAAGAAGTACTAAGATCGTTCTGCTGATAGCTCATACCCAGTACTGCAGAAAGGGTATGGTTTTCGCCCAGTGAAGGATTAAAGGTGAAGTAGTTATTGGTATTAATATTCGTGTTCTGTGTATAGATATAGTAAGCAGTTCCTTTGGGAGCACCATCAGTAGATAATTTACTCAGGTACTGCTGTTCTGTAAGGTTGCTCAGGTCCGCACCAAACTCTGTTCTGAAGGAAAGGCTGGGCAAGATGTTATAAGTAGCAAACGCATTTCCGATAGTGCGGAAGGTTATTTGTTTGTTGGAGTTGTAAGCAGCATCTATTAATCCGTTAGGATAAAGTGTGCTGCTATTCAGCTTACCGGTTTCCGGATCTGTAAGGGGAGAAACAGGCGCTTGTGCTACCAGCTGGCCGGGTGTAGAGAACGCGTTATCATCTGAAATACGGTCCAGCTGTGAGCGGTTTACAGCCAGGTTAACACCAAATGATAATTTATTGGATGCCTGATGCTCCAGGTTCATGCGGGCGCCATATCTTCTGAAACGGTTTACAATTACAATAGCCTCCTGGTCATTATAAAAGCCGGACACATAAAACTTCGTCTTTTCAGTGCCTCCTCTTGCCGACAGGTCTAACTGCCGGGTATGTGCCACGTCTCTGTAGATCTGATCTTCCCAATTGGTATTTACTGCCTGATTCTTCCAGTCAGTACCCAGGGAAAGAATATTCATCCTGTTAGTGATCCTGGTTTGGAAATAGTCAATAGCTGCCTGTTCTGTACCAAAGGTCGGGAAATCCGGTATTGGATTGGCAAATTGTGAGCGACCATCATTGGCAGCCCTTTCCATCAGCAGGTCTACATATTGCTTGGCATCCAGGAAGCCGCGCTTCTTAGTGGGCTTGCTAAAGCCTGTACTTGCATTTACTTCAAAAACGGTCTTCTCTCCCTGCCGGCCTTTCTTGGTGGTGATGAGCACAACACCATTTGCGGCACGGGCGCCGTAAATAGCCGATGCAGATGCATCCTTCAGCACCTCTACAGATTCAATATCATTTGGATTAATATCTGCTATAGGGTTGGTTGCATCGTTGGTAACAACGGACTGGCTTTCCGATATAATAGGCAGCCCGTCTATTACATATAAGGGCTGGCTGCTGGCGGATATTGAGGAAGTACCACGGATACGGATCTTAATACCCTGGCCAACCTTACCGCTACCAGATTCAATTACCACACCGGGCGCCCTGCCCTGCAGTGCGGATTCGAAACTGGCTACCGGCTGGTTCTCCAGCTCTTTGCCCTGCACTTTGGCAACTGCACCGGTCAGTTCGCGTTTTGATTGCGTACCATAACCCACAACCACTACTTCGGATAGTTCTTTATTGCCGGTACTTAATGCCACAGTTACGTTACTTTGGTTTGTCACATTTACTTCCTGGTCGCCATAACCCACAAAAGTAAATACCAACGTATTGGTACCGTTGGGCACATTAATGCTAAAAGAGCCGTCAGCAGTAGTAACAGTGCCGGTGGCAGTGCCTTTTGCTTTCACAGTTACCCCAGGTAAGGTGCTGCCATCTTTGGCGTCTGTTACCTTACCGGTGATAGTTTTTTGCTGTGCATAGGCGAATTGAGACATGACGAGCAGCATGCCTGCAAGAAGGGAGTAGATTCTTCGCATAAGCTATTTTTTGGTTCAAAGTTTAACGGGGTTCAGCCGGCGGCCGAAATAAGGTTTTATAACATTCATTTTAAAAGACGGTACATCAGTTCATTAGTCATTTGGTTGTCCCACAAGTCAGAAATTTCCGTTATGAATAAAATTTAACCCGGAAAAAAGAAACAAATATAAGGGCTTTAAATGAAAAACTCCATTTACCACAAAGGCAAATGGAGTTTTTCGTTTAAATGATTAAACCCTTGATAATTTTAGTCTCTGTTACGGGCGCCCATGTAGATAAGTATATACTGTACCAGGGTGGCAATAGAGGCTACCGCGGCTACCACATAGGTCATGGCCGCCCACCATAAAGCGTCTTTGGCTTTGCCATATTCAGCGGGTGGCATCAGCGCGGCACTGTTTAACCAGGCCAGGCCCCTGCGGGAAGCATCAAACTCCACCGGCAGGGTGATCACTGCAAACAAGGTGGTTACGGCAAATAGCACAATACCCCCCAGTAATAAGGCCGGGAACACATTTACCAGCAAAATACCCCCTAAAAGCACCCATTGCACCAGGTTGGAGCTTATCTGCACGGCTGGTACCAGCTTGGAGCGCAGGGTAAGCCATTTATAGGCATGGGCGTGCTGCACGGCGTGGCCGCATTCGTGAGCAGCCACAGCGGCCGCGGCCACACTGGCAGTGCTGTATACTTCAGGGCTCAGGTTCACGGTTTTGTTTTCCGGGTTATAGTGGTCAGATAGGAAACCGTCCACAGAAACCACCTGCACATCGTAAATACCATTGTCCCGCAGCATTTTCTCCGCGATCTGCTTGCCGGTAAAACCGGATGAGACGGGTACCTGGCTGTATTCCTTAAACTTGCTGCGCAGCCGCCAGCTTACCAGCAGGCTAATACCTATGAATAACAGGGATAAAAGCATTACCCCGGGCGGCATTCCCGGCATTATAAATAACATAAGATCAGTTGTCATGCTCAATAAAGGTTAAATTCTCTAACAAAATTACTACTGTATTCTATCAAAATGCTATCCAATACCACTGCGGTACAAGGTTTTAGGCTTTTCTTAAGAAATTACCCCGTCCGGGGCTCCCAGGCTGTCAGTTTCAAAAAATTAACGCTGTCATTGTGGCGCCATACAATCAATATCATATATTTATTATAGACTATTTGTCAGGGAGAGGGCAATCTATTATTAAGTTTTTTTTATATGTAAAATAAACCGGCATCACTCCTATTTATCAATATTTTACGACCTTCCAACGCAAGTAATATTAAACTCAGAATGCCCTGAAACAGGCGATGGGAGCCGATCTGTCACATTATGAAAATTGCTCAAAAGTTATTCACATCAATTAAATAAACTTTTTTATTCTGAACCCATTTAGTAATTTAGACCTGAATTTAATGGGTTAGTAAGTAGAAAGAGTCAACGGAATCTTCTGTTGGCTCTTTTTCTTTTTACAAATCATTGCACGGTATAAAATCACTGCTTATTTGTTATCCTCATTTCCTGTTTACACTTCTTAAATCATTTAACTTACCATTACCTTTATTGCATGAGTAAAATTAAAACCGCATTCTTTTGTCAGCAATGCGGATATGAATCAGCAAAATGGAGTGGGCGTTGTCCCAGCTGCGGACAATGGAACACATTTGTAGAAGAAAAGATCCAGAAAGATATTCCACTCAGGAACAGCAGCTGGAAACAACCCGAACTTTCATCCGCTGCAGATAATATTGTAAACCTCTCTGAAGTAAGCAGCACAGAAGATGAACGCTTAATAACAGGTGATGCAGAGCTGAACCGCGTGCTGGGCGGCGGTATTGTGCCAGGCTCCCTGGTGCTGGTAGGCGGTGAGCCCGGCATTGGTAAGTCTACTTTATTCCTGCAAAATGCATTACAGCTATCGCAGATCACTACACTTTATATCAGCGGGGAAGAAAGTGCGCAGCAGATAAAAATGCGGGCCGATCGATTAAAGATCCAGAATGATCAGTTCTTCCTGCTTACAGAAACATCTACCCAAACTATTTTCCAGGAAATAAAAAAACTGCGCCCGCAGCTGGTGATCGTAGATTCTATTCAAACCCTGCAATCACCGTTTATTGAAGCTGCTCCCGGCAGCATTTCACAGATCCGCGAAACTACCGCAGAAATGCAGCGTTTTGCCAAAGAAACACACACGCCCGTATTCCTGATAGGGCATATAACCAAAGACGGCGCCATTGCCGGCCCCAAGATCCTGGAGCACATGGTAGATACCGTGCTGCAGTTTGAAGGCGACCAGCATTATGCCTACCGTATTTTACGCACTATTAAGAACCGCTTTGGATCTACCTCCGAGCTGGGTATTTATGAAATGACAGGGTATGGCCTGCGGCAGGTAACCAACCCTTCTGAAATATTGATCTCGCAACGGGAAGATCAGCTAAGCGGTGTAGCCATTGCTGCTACTATGGAAGGTATGCGCCCGATGCTGGTAGAGGTGCAGGCGCTGGTAACACAATCTGTTTACGGCACACCGCAACGTACGGCAACAGGCTTTGATCTGCGCCGCCTCCAGCTGCTGCTGGCCGTACTGGAAAAACGCGGCGGCTTTCACTTTGGCGTAAAGGATGTGTTCTTAAACATTGCCGGCGGCATCCGGGTGGAAGATCCGGCTATTGACCTGGCGGTATTATGTGCGCTGCTTTCCTCCTATGAAGATACGGCCATAGGCAGCAAGATCTGTTTTGCCGGTGAAGTGGGACTCAGCGGGGAGATCCGCGCCGTGAACCGTATTGAACAACGCATTGCAGAAGCCGAGAAATTAGGCTTTGATAAGATCTTTATTTCCCGCTATAACAAGCAGGGCGCACACAGCGGCAAGTTCAATATTGAAGTAGCGCCGGTAGGCCGGGTGGATGAGGTTTATCAGCAGCTGTTTTGAGCATGTAAATTTTAAACCGACGCAGGAGGTTCATAGAGACTATTTAAAAGAGCTTTATAATGGGATAAACGCTAACTGTAAAAGTCAATGCAGCACCGCACCCAACTTTTACATTTAGCATTTTACATTTATGATTTTACATTCTTTTCCCTATCTCCCTGTTAATCATTATTTTCATAATGATTTAACTCATATCCTGCATGACCACTGTTAACACCCTGCTCTCATCACTGGTGCACCTCTTTTATCCGCACACCTGTGAGGGCTGCGGCCGCGATCTGGCCCGTACAGAACAGATCCTTTGCTTGCACTGCAACCGGAAGCTGCCGGCTACCGGCTTTCAGCAGCACCTGCATAACCCGGTGGAAAAAATTTTCTGGGGCCGGGTAAACATCCGTTATGCCATGGCCGCCTACTATTACACCCAGGCATCCATGCTGCAAAAACTAATTCACCAGTTCAAATACCACCAGCGGAAAGATATTGCCCTGCACCTGGGCCGGCAAATGGGTCATATGCTGCTGCAAAGCGCATGGCTACACGAAATTGACTGTATTATACCCGTACCCCTGTATGCCGCCAGGGAAAGGCAGCGCGGGTATAACCAGGCAGCCCTGCTGGCACAGGGTATTGCCGCCGTGGTGCAAAAACCTGCGGTACCCCATGCCGTACAAAGAATGCAGCATGCCGGTTCCCAAACCCGCCGGAACCGTGCTTCCCGTTGGGAAAATGTATCCCGTGTATTTGCCGTTAAAAAACCGGATACTTTGCAGGGCCGCCATGTGCTGTTAATAGATGATGTAATTACCACCGGCGCCACTACAGAAGCCTGCAGCCAGGCACTGGTGGCCGCGCAGGCTACAGTAAGCATTTGTACCCTGGCTTTTACCAGCATTTGATGCCCGCCGCCGGTATAATTAATTGCTTAATTTGATAGAGGATAACTAACTTTACAAGCCAGGTTTAAAGCCTGTTTACTTTGCCTCACAAAAACTTACTCTCATGATTAAGACATTGATAACAACCATACTCTTTGCGTTTATGACAGCCGCCGGAACGGTTTATAATTTCAAAGTAGAATCTATTGACGGTGGCAAGATCAATTTTGCCGATTACAAAGGGAAAAAGATCCTGATCGTTAACACGGCATCCCAATGCGGTAACACGCCCCAGTATGCCGACCTGGAAAGTCTGTATAAAAAATATGAAGGTAAGCTGGTGATCATCGGCTTCCCGGCCAATAACTTCCATGCGCAGGAACCCGGCTCCAATAAAGAGATCCAGGAGTTCTGCACAAAGAAATATGCCGTTACCTTTCCCATGGCAGCTAAAATATCTGTAAAGGGCGATGATATTCATCCGCTATACAAATGGCTGCTGGCAGAAAGTAAGGCTAAACATTTTCAACCGGAAGAAGTAACCTGGAACTTCCAGAAATACCTGCTGGATGAGAAAGGCAACCTGGTAGCTGTATTTGCACCTAAAACACAGCCCATGTCTGCCGAAGTGATCGCTGCTATTGAAAAGCATTACAACTAATCATTGTAGCCAGGCTATAACCCCTTTCTCCCTCTCGTAACTATTGCCAGTTTAGACGATAAGTTTTTTTATATAACACTACACACACGTCCTGTAAAACTAATCAGGGATGGGTGTGTAGTGTTTGCTGTATGATCCAATGCATATACTATGACTAACAACCAGGTACGCTTTCTGATAGCCGTATTACTTTGCGGAGCAAACACCGCCTGTAAAAATGATTATAATACCCCATCCTTTACCTGTAGTAATTATTACATGGGCCTTACCCTGCAGGACAGTAGTAGCTATGCACTCAAGGTGAATAACAATACCCTTTTCCGTATACCATCAGACACCGGCGGCAGCAAGTACCTTACGCTGGAAACCGCCAATGATTCTTTTAAGATCATCTTTAACCTCCGGCACGGCACTTATCCGGAGCCCGCCTTGTATAACGACAGCCTGCCTCTTAAAACCTATATCTTTAAGAGGAACCGGGACAGCGCTGCCAGCGGCCTGGTAGTAGCCGCCGTTAAAACCGGTAACGAGTTTAAGTTTGCAGATACCGATACCTCCAGCATTACCATTACTCGCTGGAACATCAGCAAACAAACCATGAGCGGCAGCTATTACTTTGAAAGCAACAACCGCACCCTTACCGGTAAAGGCACCTTCAGCAATGTTTGTTTTACTTCATTAAAATAGGCAGCCCGTTCCGGGGTGCCGATAATAAAGAAAACATTTGCATATTTGCATACCTGCAGCACACCGGTGAATGCATAATATTTACCTGCGCCGCTGCATATTTGCACATCAGCACATTAATACATGCTATTCTCAAACATCATAGGGCAGGAAACTATTCAGCAGCAGCTTATACAGGCCGTGGAGCAGAACCGCTTAAGCCATGCCATGCTGTTACTGGCGCCGGAAGGGGCCGGGGGCTTATCCCTTGGGCTGGCCTTTGCGCAATACATGGTATGTGAGAACAAACAGGAAAAAGATGCCTGCGGCCAGTGTTCCGCCTGTATAAAAGCCAGCCAGTATATTCACCCGGATATTCATTTCTCTTATCCCGTTATTCCCCGCAAGCCGGGCGATAAACCTTTGAGCACCGATTATGTTTCAGAGTGGCGGGAGTTCATTGGCACCCACCCTTACGGGAATGCCTATGACTGGCTGCAGTTTATTGGGGCAGAGAACAAGCAGGGTAACATCACCGCCAATGAGTGCCATGATATTATCCGTAAGCTAAGCCTCAAGAGCTTTGAAAGCCAGTATAAGATCTTACTCATGTGGATGCCGGAATACCTGGGCAATGAGGGCAACCGCCTGCTAAAGCTTATTGAAGAGCCGCCGGCCAATACCCTTTTTATACTGGTAGCGGAAAACCAGGAGCAGATCCTGGCCACCATTCTTTCCCGCACCCATCTCGTAAAAATAAACCCGCTGCCAAAAGAGGTGCTGGTAAATGCGCTGGTAGAGCGGGCCAAGGCCACACCCGCCAAAGCCCGGCAGGTAGCCACCATTGCCATGGGCAATTACCGGGAGGCCATGTACCTGCTGCAGAATGCGGAAGATGATTATCATGAGCTGCTGCGTACCTGGCTGAATGGTATTTTTACCGGCAACCGCCCTGCCCTGCAGCAATGGATTGAGCAGATAGCCAGCGCCAAAATGGGGCGTGAGAACCAGAAACAGTTCCTGCGCTATTTTATTACCCTGCTGGAACATAGCCTGCGCCTGCAGTTCCTGAGTAAGGAGGTGCTGGCCTTTTCAGAGGAGGAAATGGATTTTGCCGCCAAGCTGAATAAGCTGGTGAACCTGCAGCAAATGGAACAGATCATGCAGCTGCTGGATAACGCCTGTTATTATATAGAGCGTAATGCCAATGCCAAGCTGCTATTCCATGCCCTGTCCATACGCCTGCAATACATTTTCAGGAACAAACCGCTACCGGTGGCTTAAAACAAGGGCAGCGCACCCCGGCCGGGCCCATAGGAGGGGTTTTTGACCCAGGACCTCTCTATCTGAACTTTCGTGGCCTATTTTGGTTACCTTTGTTATTCCTGCTCTTTGTATCCTATAAAATATTTATGTATTTTGATGGATGCGAAGTCCAGGTTGGACTGGAATAGATACTTATAACTAAAACTTAAACTAAGACAATATGGCTTGTGCCGGATGTGGTACGGGAGTGGACGGGAAGCCAGCAGGATGCAAAAGCAATGGAGGATGCAGTAGCGGAGGATGTAACAGGCTTAATGTATTTGATTGGCTGGCCAATATTCCCTTGGGTGACAGCTTAGCACCATTTGATATTATAGAAGTTAGCTTTAATAATGGCAGTCGTAAAGATTTTTTCCGCAATGTTACCAAACAATACTTCGATAAGGGAGAAATGGTAACAGTGGAAGGCATCAGCGGTTTTGATATAGGAACCGTGAGTCTTACCGGCGAGTTAGTAAAGCTGCAGATGAAAAAAAGACGGGCAGAAGATACCCCTGAGGTAAAAAAAGTGTTGCGCCGCCCCACGGCCGACGACCTGCACCGTATGAACGAGAATAAAGGCCGCGAAAAAGACGCCCTCATTAAAGCCCGGGCCATGGCCCGCAGCATAGGGCTTGAAATGAAGCTTGCTGAAGTAGAGATCCAGGCCGACGGCCGTAAAGCCACCTTCTTTTATACTGCTGATGACCGCGTGGATTTCCGCGAGCTGATTAAGCTATACGCTTCGGAATTTCGTGTAAAGGTTGAAATGCGGCAGATAGGCGCCCGCCAGGAAGCGGGTAAGGTAGGCGGTATTGGCAGCTGCGGACGTGAGCTATGCTGCTCCACTTGGTTAACCGACTTTAAGAGCGTAAATACTACGGCTGCCCGTTACCAGAACCTTTCTATAAACCAGGCCAAATTATCCGGCCAGTGCGGCCGCCTCAAATGCTGCCTCAATTATGAGCTGGATACCTACCTGGATGCATTGAAGGATTTCCCTGAAGATGCCGATACCATAGAAACCACCGGTGGCACCGCCACCCTGCAAAAGCGGGATATTTTCAAGAACCTCATGTGGTACAGTTATGATACCAGTAACAAACAATACCCCTTAACCATTAGCCGCGTAAAAGAAATACGCCAGCTGAACAAACAGGGTATTAAACCAGAGGAGCTGAAAGCCGTGGAAGTAGTGGTGAGCAAACCCAAGGAAACAGACCTGGGCTTTGCGGATGTGGTAGGACAAATAAGCCTGCGCAGCCTGGAAAAAACCTCTCATAAGCGTAAGCAGAAGGATAAGGAAAAACAAAAGCAGCAGAAGCCACAGCAGCAACAGGGCCAGGGACAGCAAGGCGGACAAAAACCGCAGCAACAGCAGCAGGCCCGGAAAGCAGATGGCAATAACCGCCCGGAACAGCGTAACCGCCATGAGCAAAAGCACCGGGAACCCAAACCACAGGGCCAGGGACAGCAAGGTGGTGGCGGCCATAAGCCGGAGCATAAGCAGCAGCAGCAAGGTCCGCGACAACCGCAGCAGCAGGATGGTGGTAATAACAACCAGCCGCGGGAACCCAGGGAACCACGGGATCATAAGCACCGCCCGCCCCGGCATAAGACGAAGAAATAATGTACAGATTATAAATGTGCAGATGAGCAAATGGGATCCCCGTTTGCTCATCTGCATTTTAAGCCATATTGGATCACCATTACTATCCGGCAAAACCAGCACATTAGCATATCAGCACATCACTACCTCCCTCCTCATCTGCACATTGCATATCTGCACACCCGCACATTCTTAGCTTTCGTTCTCAAACATCAGCTTATAGTAATACATATTCGTGGCCTCATCGTACCCCCGCTCTATCAGCTCCCGGTCACCGTGAATGTATATATGAAAATTACGGTCCAGCTTTAGCACGCTCTTAAATACCTTTTGCTGCTTTTTTACGGCAGGTGCAGAAATATCAAATTCATCCGGTATCTCCTGCCGGAACTCCTGCTGAAAATGATCCCGGTATTCCTTGAACGATGCTATAGCATCCGGATGCCCCAGTACTTCCTGTGCAAAATCATCTACCTGGAACTGCTCCTTTTCCTTAAAGTAAGCGGCGGATTTGTTCAGGAGGTCCACCTGGTCTACCCGGCTCATTTCATATTCAGCAGGCAGCTTGTCCTGTATAAACAGCTTGCACATATTCACCATGGTTTCTGTCTGGTGATAGCTGTCTTCCCGGCGCTGTACCTGCAAAAAAGAATCTTTCCAGTACACCGCTTCATTCTGTTTGCTGATGCTGTCAATAATACTCACCTTATAACCTTCTCCCTCTTCCGTATTAAACACCAGGCAGCCTTTATCCAGCTTGTTAATGTTAATACCATCCTCGTAGTTCACCTCGTAATTATCATTGGAAAGGAACACTTTTAAATACGTATCCCGGTTCTCTGATTTAAAGATGCCGATGGCCGGCACCTCCTCCCCGTCTGTCAAACATTTATTGAAGTAGGTGATATACAGCTCCCCGCCCTTTATTTTAGGATGGGTGGAGTGTTTGTATAAATGCTTGGCAATGTTCACGGACTGTTCGTAAAAACTTTCCTGGTCGGCAAAAATGCGCTTGCAATACTGGAATACCTCGTTCAGCTGCAGGTCGGCCTCGTGAAAAAAACGAAAGTATTCCGCGCTGTTGGTAAACGGTTGTATAAAATAGTTCAGCAGCAGCTGGCCAATGGTTTCATCCTGCAGGGCCAGCGGCGCCTGTGAACAGATCAACGGCTCATCCTGCGAGGAATTGCCTACTTTATGAATGGCCAGGTGTGCTAAATCCTGGAATGCTGAAACATGGATCATGGGTGCGAAAATAGTAAAAAACTATACGGTGCGCCGCCCGCCGCCGATACTTTCCGCCGGTATATAAATTATTGTATTCACTAATAAATTTATATAGCTTAGTGCAGCTTATTTATAATTTATAACATGCAAAAAACCATCGTATTACTGGCGGCTGTTATAGCCTGCAGCACTGTTAGCGCACAAAAAAAACCAGCACTGTTTGAAGCACAGGACCTTACGCAGGAGAACACCTTCTCCCAGAACATCGAGGGCCCTAATTTTGACAAAGCAGGAAACCTGTACGTGGTGAATTTCCAGAAAGACGGTACCATTGGTAAGATCAATACCAAAGACGGTAGCGGCGAAGTATTTGTGACCCTTGCAGATAGCAGCACCGCCAACAGTATTGTGTTTAATAGTGAAGGCAATATGTACCTGGCCGATTTTAAAGGTCATAACATACTGGAAGTGAATATGAAAACCAAAGCGGTTAGTGTATACGTGCACTCCACCCAGTTTAACCAGCCTAACGACATTTGCATTACCAGCAAAGGCCGCCTGTTTGCCACAGATCCTAACTGGCGGGCCGGCAGCGGACAATTATGGCGTATAGACAAGGGCGGTAATCCCGTATTGCTGGAGCGCCGCCTGGGCACTGCCAATGGTATTGCCCTGAGCCCGGATGAAAAAAACCTGTACATCAATGAAAGTGTGCAGCGTAAGATCTGGCGTTATGATGTGGATGATGCCGGCAATATTTTCAACAAAAAGCTGTTTGCCGAATTTCCTGATTTTGGATTTGATGGTATGAAATGCGATAAGGCCGGCAACCTGTATGTATGCCGCCATGGCAAAGGCGTAATAGCCGTGCTGTCACCGGATGGAAAGCTGATCCGCGAAGTGCCCTTAAAAGGCAAATTGTGCAGCAACCTGGTATTTGGCGGTAAGGATAAAAAAACCGTGTATGTAACCCTGCAGGACCGGAAATGTATTGAAACTTTCAGGGTGGATATTGCAGGGAAGTAAGAAAGTCCATAGTCGATGGTCCATGGTCCATGGACCATGGCATAGAACGCAGAAAATATTAGCTTAATAAAAAGCGGGTATATCATTGGCTTGATATACCCGCTTTCTTGTTATAGGCCATGGACCATCGACTATGGACCATGGACCCACTAAATATTCAACCCGCCACAAGCGCTGATCACCTGCCCGGTTAAATAGTTACCCATGTCAGATGCCAGGAACAGGCATACATTGGCAATATCTTCGGGAGTGCCAAAGCGGCCCAGGGGAATTTTTTCAATATAGGCTTTAGCACCTTCACCATCTTTCAGGTAGTGCGTCATATCTGTTTCTACAAAGCCCGGCGCTACAGCGTTACAACGTATATTGCGGCTGCCCAGCTCCTGCGCTATTGATTTGGTGAAACCAATAATACCTGCTTTGGAAGCGGCATAGCTGCTTTGCCCGGCATTACCTTTAATACCAATAATGGAGCTCATGTTAATGATGGCGCCATTCTTAGCTTTCATCATAGGGCGTATCACCTGTTTGGTCATGTTATACACGCTCTTCAGGTTAATGTCCATTACATCATCCCACTGCTCTTCGCTCATGCGCAGCAGCAGGTTATCTTTGGAAATACCGGCATTGTTCACGCATATATCAATACTACCAAAGTCCTTCAGCACATCCGCTACCAGCGTTTCACAATCTGCATAAATACCGGCATTGCTTTTATATGCTTTTGCCTTTACGCCTTTGGCCTGCAGCTTTTGCTCCAGCGCTTTGGCTTTTTCATCAGAGCTTACGTATGTAAAGGCTACATGGGCTCCCTGTTCTGCAAATTTTTCAGCAATAGCTTCTCCAATTCCCCGGCTGGCACCTGTTACAATAGCAACTTTGTTCTCCAGTAGTTTCATGTGTCTGTTAATATCAATTAAAGATTAAAAAATAGGCTGCTTTATTACTACAAATTGGCTGTTTGTGAAAAACGCAGGATCTCCTCCACATAATTGCGCTCATTATTCAGGCGCGGTACTTTGTGCTGGCCGCCCAGCTTACCTTTGCTCTTTAACCATTCACAAAAGGTGCCATTGGGCAGCACATGCATTACGGGCATGCGCAGGGCAATATCTTTATGGCGTTTAGCTTCGTAGTCCGAGTTAATAGATTGCAGGGTTTTATCCAGCACCTCAACAAATTGCTCCACATTGCCGGGCATCACATCAAATTCTACGAGCCATTCGTGCCCGCCGTTGCCTGCATCGCTAAAATAAATAGGCGCCGCCGTATAGTCGTTCACTATAGCGCCGGTTACATCACAGGCATGGGCAATGGCTTTATCGGAATTTTCAACGATCAGCTCTTCGCCAAATGCATTGATGAATGACTTGGTACGCCCGCTTACCCGTATACGGTAAGGCGCCAGGCTTACGAATTGTATGGTATCGCCCACCAGGTAGCGCCACAGGCCACCGTTGGTGCTAATGATAATGGCATAGTTCTTACCCAGCTCCACATCCTGCAGCTGCAGGGTACGGGGGTATTCCTTACCATATTCCTCCATGGGCATAAACTCATAGAAAATGCCATGGTTCAGGAACAGCAGCAAACCCTCCTGCCCTATAATATCCTGCGCAGCAAAAAAACCTTCAGAGGCATTGTAGGTTTCCTGGTAGTACATATCCGGCTTGCGGATCAGCTTTTTAAACTGCTCGCGGTACGGTGTAAAGCTTACGCCTCCGTGCATATACAGCTCCAGGTTGGGCCATACATCTGCCAGGTTATCCGTTCCCGTTAGCTCAAAAATGCGTTTTATAAGCACCAGCGTCCAGGTGGGTACACCGGCTATAGAAGTTACATTTTCATGTATAACGGCATTGGCCATACGCTCTATTTTCTCTTCCCATTCATCCATCAGGGCAATGGAAAGGTCGGGCGTACGGATCATGTTACCGTAAAAGGGCATATTCTGCAGCATTACGGCGCTCAGGTCGCCGTAATAGGAATCGCTGTCGGTAGATAGCTTGTTAACCTGGTGGCTGCCGCCTATTACCAGTGATTTGCCGGTAAGCAGGTCTGAATCCGGGAAGTTGTTGTAGTAAAGGGAAAGCACATCACGCCCGGAGCGGTAGTGGCATTCATCCAGGCTTTCTACTGATACGGGAATAAATTTGCTTTTATCTGCAGTGGTACCGCTGGATTTTGCAAACCATTTAATAGGCGTGTTCCATAATACATTCTGCTGCCCTTCCATTACCCGTTGTATGTAGGGTTTAATGGAATCATAATTATGTACGGGTACGCGCTGTTTAAATTCCTCTATTTTATAGATGCTGGAAAAGTTGTATTGCTTACCGAATTCTGTATACTGGGCAGCACTGATCAAACTCTGGAATACCTGCTGCTGCACCTGTAGGGGATATTGCATAAAATACTCTATGCGTCCCATACGCAATCGCGCCAATTGAGATATTGCAGGACTTAAGATTCTCATAATTTAAGAAAAGTTCGTTTGGATTGTGTGGCTTAAAGCTGAAATTTCAAACCGGTTTTATTGTTGTTTCGCAGCTTCGTCCAGGTAATTCTTACGGCGTAGAATGAAATTTTGCCCAAGATACACTTTTCTTACCTGTTCATCCTCCGCCAGTTCTTCCGCAGAACCGGCTTTCAGGATCTTTCCTTCAAATAATAAATAAGCCCTGTCTGTAATGGATAAGGTTTCCTGTACGTTATGGTCTGTTATCAGGATACCGATGTTCTTATATTTCAGCCGGGCTACTATAGATTGTATATCTTCTACAGCAATAGGGTCAATACCTGCGAAGGGCTCATCCAGCAAAATAAACTTAGGGTCTACCGCCAGCGCCCTGGCTATTTCCGTACGGCGGCGCTCACCACCGCTCAGTACATCGCCGGGGCTTTTACGCACGTGCTGCAGCCGGAACTCATTCAGCAAGCTTTCCAGCTTCTCTTTCTGCTCCGCCTTTTTCAGGTCTGTCATTTCCAATACCGCTGCAATATTATCTTCCACGCTCAGCTTGCGGAACACAGAGGCTTCCTGCGGTAAATAGCCGATGCCCATCTGCGCCCGTTTATACATGGGCAGTTTGGTAATATTAAGATCATTGAGGAACACCTCTCCCTCATCCGGCTTAATTAAACCTACTACCATATAAAAGGTAGTGGTTTTACCGGCTCCGTTAGGGCCCAGCAGCCCTACGATCTCTCCTTGCTTAACCTCTACAGATACATGGTTCACTACCGTTCTGTTGCGGTATTTCTTAACCAGTTGATCTGTATGAATTTTTAATACCATATGTTCAAACTTAGCAAAAATAACCATTTACCCAAGATTATATTATTTTTGCCCGTCACAAAAATAAACACACTCACGGATGAAAGTAACAGAACATATTGCAAAGGCTAACGACACCCTCATTTCCTTTGAAATATTACCCCCATTGAAAGGTAAAAGTATTGATTCCATTTATGATCACCTGGATCCCCTGATGGAGTTCAAGCCTGCTTTTATTAACGTTACGTATCATCGTAGTGAACATATGTTTAAAAAACGTGCCGATGGTTCTTTTGAGAAGGTAGAGATCCGTAAGCGCCCCGGCACCGTAGGCATTTGCGCGGCTATTATGAACCATTACAATGTTGATGCCGTACCCCACCTTATTTGTGGCGGCTTTAGCCGGGAGGAAACAGAGAATGCGCTGATAGACCTGAACTTCCTGGGGGTAGATAACGTGCTGGTGCTGCGTGGCGATGCGCCCAAGAACGAAACTTTCTTTGAACCCGACCCCCATGGCCACCGTTACGCGATTGAGCTGCTGGACCAGGTAGCTCATATGAACAATGGTATTTACCTGGAGGAAGACCTGCAGAGCGGTGTAAAAACCAATTTTTGCATAGGCGTGGCCGGCTACCCGGAAAAACATTTTGAAGCACCCAATATGCAAACGGATATGTCGCACCTGAAAAGAAAGGTTGAGCAGGGCGCTGATTATATTGTAACCCAGATGTTCTTTAACAACCAGAAATTCTTTGACTACGTAGCTAAATGCCGCGAAATGGGTATCACCATCCCTATCATCCCGGGATTAAAACCCCTTACCAGCAAAAAACAGCTTACCATATTACCGCGTACCTTTTTTGTGGATATCCCGGATGAGCTTTCTTCAGAAGTGCTGAAATGTAAAACAGATAAAGAAGTAGAGGAGGTAGGCACCCGCTGGCTTATTCAGCAGTCCAAGGAGCTGAAAGAGTTTGGCGTACCCGTACTGCACTACTACACCCTGGGCAAACCCCATGTTATTAAAAATGTGGTAGAAACTATTATATAACAAAAATGCCATTACGTGGAAACGTAGTGGCATATACGAATACTGTCACACTTTTTTGTTTTAAATGTCCTATGTCGATGTTATTAAGACGGGCATTTATCATTCTCCCCCTATAACACCTCCATAAAAAAAACCGCTTCCCGGATTACGGGAAACGGCTTTTGGTATTATATTACTATTATGGTTATTATTTCTTCTTACCGCTATGCAGCAAATAACCTACGCTGATACCAATATAGCTGTTCTTGGATTTTTCGCCATCAGGGCTAACATTGGTTAAACCCAGGCTGTAGTTGATGCTGAACAGTAAACCGTTCTTCAGCTCATAACCAGCCAGGAAGTTAGCACCGGCGTCCAGGGATTTCAGGTGAACTTTGTCATCTGTTTCATCAATGTCTTCGGATTTTTTACCGTCAAATTTAACTTTAGTGTCTCCGAACTTACCGCTCAGGCCTAAAGCTACGTAAGGACCAGCACCTACAAACAGCTTACCGGCGCCTACCTGCGGTTTGTACAGGAAGTTAACAGGCAGCTCTAAGTAGTTCAGCTTGTAGCTTACTTTGGTCTCATTGTCGTTCATGTCAAAATCCTTAAACTTAGCGCCCTTAGCACTGTACAGTAACTGAGGTTGCAGAGAAAATGATTCTGCGAGGCTAAGGTCAGCAATTACACCTGCGTGAAAACCAGACAGTCTGCTTTTACCTTCACTGCTTTCAGTGCTGATAGACGCGCTGTTGTAACCAGCTTTTAAACCAAAAGATACTTGTGCATAGCTGGACAGGGTTGTGGCTACCAGGGCTAACGTTAATAATACGACGTTCTTCTTCATGTGAAAACTTGGGTTTGGTTAAAAATGCGGTGCAAATATAACCAACATATGTAAAATTTCATAATTTATTAAAAACAATTATTCAAACTTCCTGTAAAATATTACTAATATATATCGTATATGCATATGGATCATCTAAACGCAAAGTCCCGCCGGGTGTAGCCGCAGCAGGACTTTGAACAAATATCACAGGCAATAAAAAAAGCTAATAATCTTCCCGGTCCAGCAGCACTCCCAGGCTAATACCCAGGTACCGGTTCTGTAAATTACTGGTGGTGGATTTGTCAATATCCATTAATCCCAGGCTATAGTTGGCGCTTATCATTACCAGGCTGTTAAGCTCTACACCTACCATAAAATTAGCGCCGGTATCAAAACGGCGCAGTAAAGTGTTGGTAGAGATAATGTTGGATGCCTCGTCAAACCCAATATCCTGTTTGGAGTTACTTACCACATAGCCGTTGTAGCGGATGGTAAGGTCATAGTGGCCTCCCAGGCTATACCCGGCATAAGGCCCTGCCCCCAGGGTAATTTTGCCAAAAGACACCGGTATTTTATATACCAGGTTCAATGGCAGCTCCAGGTAATGCAGCCGCACCTTGTCCGCACAGGGCATATACAGACTGTTGGGGCTGTTGGCATAAGGCACATCCAGGTCCATGCCTTTGGTAATATACCGCAGTACCGGCTGTATATAAAAGTTATGACCCAGGGGCGCATTCAGCACCACATCCGCATGCCAGCTGCTCATGCTCCGTGGGTGGCCAATACCATTGTTCTTGTAACCAACAGTAGGGTCTTTATAGTTCATAGTGGCCAGGTTATAGCCGGCACGAACGCCTACGCTCAATTGCGCATGCAGGGGTAATACAGCCAATATGGCCAATAGAAAAAATAGTGTAAAATTTTTCATGCATCTGTCCTCTTTAAATAAATGGTGTATTGGGTGGAAATTGTGAAAACCAAGCCTATTAGGGTATTATACAAACACTTCAACTCGAACGCTAGGCTAAAAATACATAATTAAAGGAGATATTACTGGAGGATACATAAAAATAATAGCCCCGGAGCCAGGCTCCGGGGCTATTTGTCAGCAGATCTGAGTGTAATATTCTATTGCTTGCCTTAAAATTTATATCCTACCGATGCGCCAAAGGAAGTATTCCTCCAGGAGAAATCCTGTCCGGCTATCTCCTTGTTGCTGGCTGCATTCACCAGTCCCAGGTCGGTATTTATACCAAAATACAGGCCTTGCTTCAGTTCATAACCTACCTGTATGGTACCACCAGCATCAAAACGGTTTAGCTTAAAAGCGCCGGATTCATCATCAAATGCCTTGAGATCGCCCGTTAAGTTGCCAATGCCGCCTTTGTGCTTACCGCTGATACCATAGGCCAGGTAGGGGCCTATGCCTAATACCAGCTTACCGGTACCCACTTCTGGCTTGTAGGTGAACAGGATGGGCACCTGCAGGTAAGACAGGTTAGTTTTGAAGTCACTGTTATCCTTATTCTTACCACCTTTACCTGCGTACAACAGGCCGGTGCCGATGAAGAATTCATCTGCCAGGGGAAGATCAACCGTAACACCGGCTCTGACATTGGTTACCAGTCCGCTGGTTTCCTTGTCACCTCCGGATTTAACAGTAGCGCTGGAAAAATTAGGACCGGCTACTACGCCAAATTTTACCTGTCCGAATGAAAGGGCTGCTACTAACATGGCAGCGGCAGATAAGAGTACTTTTTTCATTTGCTTTTTTCGGTAAAACGCCCGCAGGCCGGGGCATTTATACCTTGTTTTTAGCGTGGTGTATTCAATGAAGATGCTGCCTGCCTGCATCTATGGTCATAACTTGATCGCTTAGAACAGGTAACCTAAGGATACACTGAACACGCGGTTCTTGGACTTATCATCACTGCTACTGTCCTGCCCGGAAAGGATCTTGCTAAAGCCCAGTCCATATTGTGCAGATACTATGAAGTGGGAAAGCTCAGCACCCACCATCAGGTTACCACCCCAGTCAAAACGTTTGTACTTGTTCAATCCGGTGTTAGGATCTCCGCTGTTAAAGGGGGTATCATCATCCCATTTAATGCTGGAGCTGCCTTCTGTTTCGGTTACCCCGGTATTTACGGTATACTTGTTCTTACCGGCTACTCCAAACGCAAAATAAGGACCTACACCGGCAAACAGGCGGCTATCCGCACCAATGGGAACTTTACCCACGAAGTTCAACGGAATTTCTATGTACTGCGGGTTGGTGGTATACTTTGCATAAGGATCGGTTACAGAAGGGTTATCCTTGTTGCCGGATTCCACCTTGGCTCCCTTGCTGCTGTAGTACACACCCGGCTGAAAGGACAGGATGTTCTTGATCAGCGGCATATCGGCAATCACTCCTATGTGATACCTGGATAATGCTTTGTTGTCGTCAGTAGAGCCATCATTACGGGTGGAAATATTGGCCAGGTTCCAGCCACCTTTAACACCTACACGAACCTGAGACATGGCCGCAAAAGAAAAGGCCAGCGCTGCAAAAGACAGGATTAACTTCTTTCTCATAATCTCACAATTTTAGTTACGAATCACTTTTTTGGTTACGAAAGGGTGATTCCAAAGACTATGCCAATAAATTTTTTTGAAAATTTATCTAGTTGATTGTAAGTAAGTTACAACACACATTTCTGACTGTGATCCGCTGGTGTTAAGGCTTTGTTATATGTGATGAGTAGTAATAAAGCATGAATTCCCCATATATAATACAGAGGATCTTAAGAAGGAAAGGCGTGGGGAATTAAATGGATCATTCATTGGCAGTTCCTCTACGGTTTATCCGGCTGTTATTCGGGTGACATTGCTGCGCAATGGGTGCGCAACCCGGGTCGGCCCCTGGCCATTAAACCTAATAGGAATATCTAATTGAAAGGCCACTCATGCATCCCCAAAAGAGCATCAGTGGCCATTTTTATTTTTGTTTCTTACTTCCTACATCATTTCTTCACGGTGCCTTCCGGCTCTTTTCCCAGCCTTTCCAGGAAACCATTTAGCTGCTCCACACCCAGGCGTTTGGCCAGGATCTTTTTCTTTTCATCCAGCAGGTACACCACCGGGGTGCTGTACACATCATACAGGCGGCGGTAGTTGCTTTGCGCCTGCGGATCCCAGGCATGCACCCAGCCGCTAAGCTGGTGCGCTTTAATGAACTGTAGCCATTCTTCACGGGTACCGTCCGTTTTTATACCCACCATTACTACGCCCTTATTTTGCCAGCTGGCTTTAAAGGCGCTGTCCAGGCGGGGTATTTCGGTTTTACAATGCCCGCAGGTGGGATCCCAGAAAACCAGTACGGTGTATTTGGCTTTAGTGCTGTACAGGGAAAGGGGCTTGGCGGTAGAGTCCTGCATTTCCAGTGGCGGGGCCTGCTGCCCTATCAGGTTGGGCGCTATGGCATAAGCCCGGCCTATGAGCTTATTCAGCTGGTCGCTGGTAAGCCAGTAAGCCTCACCGGGTACATAATATTTCTCTACCAGGTGTACAAACACGGCATCCATTCCCATGTAGGGCGATGTTTCGTAGTTATAGGTAAGCCACCACAGCACATACTTGAACATTTCCTTATCCTTACGGGCCTTGGCTATCAGCCGGTCGCATTCCACAATAGCGGAATCCGGCTCCATGGGCACTATCTGGTTAAAGTACTTACTTAATTTACCTTCCAGGATGGGGGTGCGTACCAGGCGGCCATCATTCAGGTTCACCTCATCCCAGTAATGCCCGCGAAAATAGCGGTAGGCGAAGGTTGAATCTTCATTGGCCGGTTTGGCAGGCACTTCCGGCTCCCGCATAGCTTTGAAAATGCTGGTCAGTAAAGATTCGGGGTGTTTGGCGATGAAATTTACCCGGTAGTCCTGGATCTCTTTATTCAGCACTGTTTGCAGGGGGCGCGCCTGTACGGTATCCTGCGCGGTACGTTTGGCCAGCAGCTCTTGTATAGCGACGGTTTTAGGCTGTAGTGTAGCCAGGAAACGGTTGTAACCCAGGAACAGGTCGTTCTCGGGCGATGTTTTGTATACTGTTTTACCTATAAGGTCAGTACTGTCTACACTAATGGAAAAGGTCTGGTTCTTATCCAGCAGCATTTCAAAATAACGCTGCTTGCCGGGGAATACTACCAGGTAAATACCGCCGGGCAGGGCTTCCTTGCCCTTGAGCACTGCGGTGCCGGTAGCGTCTATCATGGCAGAATCGGCCAGGTAAGTGCCTTTGCCCATGTAATGGGCCAGGAACATGCGGCCACTGGTATATTGCTTGAACTTAACGGTCAGCTGGTAGCCCTGCGCCTGCAATTGCAGCTGGCTATAACACAAAACGGCGATGAGAAAGAAAAGTTTACGCATAGGATTAGGATATGTAAATGTAGCAGTAAAAAATGAAAAGTCCATGAATGGGTCCATGGTCCATAACCGATGGTCCATGGCCTACTCCGGCGGGCCAGGTGCCTGATGAATGGCGCCTGTACCCATAAGTGTTCCACCATGTACAAGGCCCTGGACTGTGATCATAACTTTTCCCACGCAAAATGCTATAGACTATAGACCATGGACTATGGACTACGCAACCAAAAACACTACCTTTGCATCCGTGAGGAAAAAAAATGTGGTACTGGAAAAAGTACCGGTAAGTGCTTATGCAGCAGAAGGCAAAGCCCTGGCCCGTCAGGACGGGAAAGTAATATTTATTGAAGGCGGGGTGGTACCCGGCGATGTAGTGGATGTAAAGCTCAGTAAGAACAAAAAAGACTGGGCAGAAGGTACCGCCATCCATATCCATTCCTACTCCAGCGAGCGGGTGGAACCCTTTTGCGAACATTTTGGCGTATGCGGCGGCTGCAAATGGCAAATGCTGCCCTACTCCCGCCAGCTGCAATACAAACAGCAGCAGGTGGTAGATAACCTGCAGCGCATTGGCCACCTGGAGCTGCCGGCCATCAGCCCTATCCTGGGCTCCCCGCACAGCACCTGTTACCGCAATAAGCTGGAATTTACTTTTAGCAACAAGGCCTACCTCACTAACCAGGAAATTGCACAGGAAGGCGGTATAACCCGGCGTAATGCGCTCGGCTTTCACGTACCCCGCCTGTTTGATAAGGTGCTGGACATTCACACCTGCCACCTGCAGCAGGAGCCGGTGAACCTGATCCGCAATACTGTGCGCGCTTATGCAGAAGCTAATGAGCTTCCTTTTTACGATATACGGGCGCAGCAGGGATGGCTGCGTAACCTGGTAGTGCGCATCTGCACCACCGGCGAGGTAATGGTGAACCTGGTTATTCATCATGAGGATGAAACAGCCCGTAAGGCCCTGCTGGACCATTTGCTGGCTGCCGTTCCTGCCATTACCACCATCGTTTATACTATCAATCCTAAAAAGAATGATAGTATCTTTGACCTGGAACCCAAAACCTACTACGGGAAGGGATATGTGGAAGAGAACCTGGAAGATTTTGTTTTCAAAATAGGCCCCAAGTCTTTTTTTCAAACCAATACTTACCAGGGTGAAACCCTGTACCAGGTAACCCGCGACTTTGCCGCACTAACAGGAACAGAAATTGTGTACGATCTGTATTGCGGAACCGGCAGCATTGGTATTTTTGTATCGCGCAAAGCACGTAAGGTCATTGGTATAGAGCTGATCAAGGAAGCCATTGACGATGCCAAAGAAAATGCGGACCGTAACCAGGTAAAAAATGCGGAGTTCTTTGCAGGAGATGTGGTGGATATCTGTGATGATGATTTCTTTGCCCTGCACGGGCAGCCGGATGTGGTGATCACCGACCCTCCACGCGCAGGCATGCACGAAAAGCTGGTAAGCAAATTGTTGCAGATAGCCGCGCCCAAAATTGTATACGTAAGCTGTAACCCGGCTACGCAGGCCAGGGATCTGGCCCTGCTTAGCACCTTGTATAAAGTGGCCAAAGTACAGCCGGTTGATATGTTCCCGCATACACACCATATTGAGAACGTAGTGTTGCTGGAAAAGAAACAGAATAATAACTGATAGCATAGCTCAACTAATAAACGATCCGATAAAACTATGAACGAACTCAGGCCCGGCAGATTTGAGATCCTTCCCCTGGTGATTAAAAACCTTTTGATCATTAATGGTTTGGTGTTCCTGGCACAGGAAACCCTACATCCCATGCTGGGCAACCGGCTGGAGAATTTGTTTGCGCTGCATTACTGGGGCTCAGACCTGTTCCGCCCCCACCAGATCATTACCCATCTTTTCATGCATGGCTCTTTCGGGCACCTGTTCTCCAATATGTTCACCCTGTGGATGTTTGGCGCCACGCTGGAAAATGTATGGGGGCCTAAACGGTTCCTTATTTTTTATACTATCTGCGGCATAGGCGCAGCCATGTGCCATATGGGCGTGCTTACCTACGATAATGTGCGCCTTACGCACGATGTGCAGGCTTTTCTGCAGGACCCTTCCTATTCTAACTTTGCCCTGCTGGATCGTAAGTACGACCTGGGCTCCGGCACATTTAACCCGGAAAGTATGAAGATAGCCCTGGCGCAGGCGCCCGGTAACCCGGAGATAGTGCAAACTGCCCGGGTATTTGTACAGCAATTTGCCATTGACTTTCGTAACACAGCCACGCTGGGGGCTTCCGGCGCGGTTTTTGGTATATTGTTCGCCTTCGGATACCTGTTCCCGAACAGCCTGATCTATCTTTATTTCCTGTTCCCAATAAAAGCCAAGTACTTTGTTGGTATATGGATTGTATTGGAGCTGGTTTCAGGGATCCAAAACTCTGCCGGCGATAATGTAGCCCACTTTGCCCACCTGGGTGGAGTTATATTTGGGTATATTTTATTGAAGATCTGGAACCGGAATAACCGACGGAATTTTTATTAATCGTAAATTTATAACAAAGCAATTCGTAGTATGAGAACGGTGGAAAAAGAACGGATCCCCAGCCTCTCCCTAGGAGAAGAACGGAACATTGTTACCCAGCTGCTCGTTGTAAACCTTACCCTATTTATATTACTGCTGTTCACCAGGGTTATTTATAACATGGAAGGCTACAGTACTGCCCAGTTTAATGAAGATGTGCTGGCCTGGGCCTCATTACCGGCTAACCCTGCACGCTTGCTAACCCGCCCCTGGACGCTGCTTACCTCCATGTTCTCCCATATTAGCGTATGGCAGGTATTCAGCAATATGGTGTGGCTGTGGGGCTTTGGTACCCTGCTGCAAAACGTAGCCGGCCATCAGCGCATTTTACCTTTATATATTTACGGCGGCTTATGCGGCGCTATCTTTTACATAATGGGTATGCACGCTATTCCTGCCTTTGAGCCTATATTACCGCAGGCCAGCATGATAGGTGCTGCTGCCAGCGTAATGGCGCTGGCCATTGGTGTTACCACCGTGGCGCCCAATTACCGCCTGTTCCCCATGCTGGGCCGTGGTATTCCCTTGTGGATCATTACCACCATATTTGTAGCGCTGCACATCAGCTCTCATATATTCTCCACCAATGACGATGCTCAAACTTATTTCCCTGCATTACTGGGCGGTGGCCTTACCGGCTTCCTGTATATGATGCAGTGGAAAAAAGGGAAAGACTGGGGTGCTGGTTTAAACCGGCTTACCTATAAAGCTACTCACCTGTTTCACCCCGCAGAACTGCAGCACAAAGAAGCCGCTGCGCTGGTAAGGAAAAGGATGGGCAATTCCATTGGAGGTAATAACCCTTACCGCCGGGTTGGTGCAGTACCGGAACAACGCCTGAATGAAATTTTAGATAAAATTCATGAACAGGGCATCCACGCCTTAACACCTGAAGAGCAGGAAACTCTCTTAAGGGCCAGTAAACAACAGGATAGCTGAAAAAATAATTCAATTTTTATTCTAATATCGTATAGCTGTAATGGTCTACAACCATTTGGAAATTAATTAATTGTGCTCTAATTTGCACAGTGAATTAACCCCTCCTATACGATGAATTTTTTTCAGCAGATACTTCCCCGCATACTGTTATTGATCAATTGCCTGTTGGTAACTGCATTACTAACATCGGCCTGGTTACCTTATCTAAGTCCGCACCATTGGTGGCCCAGCGGTTTTGCCGGTTTAATGTTCCCCGTGTTATTGTTTATGAACCTGGCCTTCGTTCTCTGCTGGCTCATTTACAAAAAATGGTACTACTGGCTTTCTGTTAGTGCTATTATCATATGCTATAATGCAGTGCTGGTAAGCTTTTCCATACGCTGGCCGCAGCAGCAGGCCATAGGCCGGCAGCCGGCGCCCAACTTCACCGTAATGACCTTTAACACCAGCAGCATGGGCGTAAAAGGATACCAGCTGGATAAGGAAATGCATGCATCTATTTTTCACACCATCCGCGAGGCAAGTCCGGATGTGCTGTGCATGCAGGAATTTTATACGAATGATGATCCTAAGCTCACTAATAATGTTGCTGCCATACAGCAGCAGCTAGGCTATCCATACCACTACTTTACCGGCGATAAAACGCAGTGGAACACCTGGCACTACGGCATCGCATTATTCTCCCGCTACCCCGTAATACAGGCCCGTAAAATACCCTGTGGCTATTACAGTGAGGCCGGCAGCGGCAGCAGCATACTGGAAGCAGATGTGCTGATCTATGGCGATACCGTAAGGATCTACACGGCGCAGCTGCGTTCTTACATGTTTAATCCTGCGGAGCTGGCGCAGCTGCAGGCTATTAAAAAAATGGATGGCCGCAATACAGATCTTTCCGGCGCCCGCTCCCTGGCCGCTAAAATGAAGCATACCTTTACAGCAAGGGCCCACCAGGCGGAGCTGCTGCACCGCTTAGCTGCTGAAAGCCCGCACCCCGCAATAGTTTGCGGGGATATGAATGATACGCCGGTTTCCTATACCTACTACACCCTTAGCCAGCATATGCAGGATGCGTTCCTGGAAAAAGGCAGTGGTATGGGCCGTACGCTTTCTTTTCTGTCGCCTACCCTGCGTATAGATTATATACTGGCACAATCGCACTTTAACATCCATAGCTATCAAACCTTTCGCAACACTACATTTGAGCATTTTCCGGTAATGGCCGGCTTTTCCCTGAAGAAGTGATCTGCTTTTCGCTATCTTTATCCAAAAGAGTCTGGTTCTAATTTGAGATTCCTTAGAATATTTACAAAAGGTTTTTTACTGATCGTCAACATAGGAGTAGTAGCCCTTTTCCTGCTGGCCTGCCTGGCGCCCTGGGTATCCCCTGTTAGCTGGTGGCCGATCAGTTTCATCACCCTGGTATTCCCTTACTTACTGGTGCTGCTGATCATTTGTTTCTGCTGCTGGCTGGTATTTAACGTAAAGTATTGCCTGTTATCCCTGCTGGCCCTGGGCCTGGGCTGGAAATCCATGACCGCTTTTGTGGCCTTTCACTGGCCATCTGCCCAAAACCAGTTTGCGGCACCGCCCCACAGCCTTACGGTTATGAGCTACAATGTTGGGCTGTTTGGGTTGTACCGCGAAAAAGATAGTAAGTATAACCGGCAGGCCATGTTTGCGCTTATTAAAAAACAGGCCCCGGATATTGCCTGCTTCCAGGATTTTTACACTTCAGAGAAAAAGAACGACTTCAATAACCGGGAAGATATTTCCATAGAAATGCAGCTGCCTTACCGTTACTTTTCCAGCGATTTTAACCGGGATGGCATGCAGCATTGGGGCTCTATCATTTACTCCCGCTACCCCATTATACGGGCCGATAAGGTAAAGCTAACCGACGGGCCTTTCAGCGAAAGCATGGTTTATGCGGATATTGTGCGCAGCCCGGATACCATCCGTATTATTAATATGCACCTGGAATCATACCGGTTCAATGAAAAGGATTACCGCTCCATTGAAAAGATCAAAAAGCAGGAAGATACCGGCCTGGTAGCCACCAAGGGCATTATGCAAAAAATGCGGGAGGCCTTTCAGCGCCGCGGCAGGCAGGCGGATATTGTGGCGGATTTTATCCGGAAAAGTCCTTACCCGGTAGTTGTATGCGGCGATTTTAATGATACCCCCGCCTCCTATACTTATTTTACCATTAAAGGCGGCCTGCAGGATGCGTTCCTGGAGAAAGGTACCGGCATAGGCCGCACCTTTACCGGCCTGGCGCCCACCCTGCGTATTGACTATATTTTGCCCAGTAACGCCTTTATCATCAATAGTTTCCGTAAGATCAACTCTGATCTGAGCGACCACTATCCCGTTATTGCCAACATTACCCTTAAAAAGTAGCAGCAGGCCTTTCACCGGCCATCACAGAACCTGGTACTAATTATTAACGCTAACCGCGAATCCTTATCTTTGCAATCCCGGAAATATTTCTAATATGTCAGACCTGAAGATCTATAACACATTACACCGCCAAAAGGAAGTATTCACCCCTTTATATCCCGGGCATGTGGGCATGTATGTTTGCGGCCCTACCGTTTCCGGAGAGTCGCACCTGGGCCATGCACGCCCCTATATCACTTTTGATGTGGTATACCGTTACCTGAAGCACCTGGGTTACAAGGTGCGTTATGTACGTAATATTACAGATGCCGGCCACTTTGAGGAAGAGGGCCGCGCTGCGGAAGATAAGATTGCCAAAGGCGCCCTGCTGGAAAAGCTGGAGCCTATGGAGCTGGTACAGAAATACACCAACCTGTATCACTGGGCTATGCTGCAGTTCAACTGCCTGGAGCCCAGTATTGAGCCCACTGCTACCGGGCATATCCTGGAGCAGATAGCCATGATCCAGAACATCATCGACAAAGGCTATGCCTACGAGGTGAACGGCTCCGTGTATTTTGATGTGAAAAAGTATGCGGAAAAGTACGACTATGGTATGTTGAGCGGCCGTGTGCTGGAAGATATGCTGGAAACTACCCGCGAGCTGGAATCGCAGGATGAAAAGCATAACAAGGTGGACTTTGCCCTCTGGAAAAAAGCGCCGCCGGAGCACCTTATGCGCTGGAACAGCCCCTGGGGCGAGGGTTTCCCCGGCTGGCACATCGAATGTTCTGCCATGAGCAGCAAGTACCTGGGGCACCAGTTCGATATTCATGGCGGCGGTATGGACCTTCAGTTCCCGCACCACGAGTGCGAGATCGCACAAAGTGAAATAGCCCATGGGGAGCTGATGGCGCGTTACTGGGTGCATAACAACATGATCACCATTAACGGCCGTAAAATGGGGAAGGCCTATAACAATACTATTAAGCTCACGGAAATATTTGCCGGTACCCACCCCCTGCTGGAAAGGCCCTACAGCCCCATGACCATTCGGTTTTTTGTGCTGCAAACACATTACCGCAGTACGCTGGACTTTTCTAATGAAGCCCTGCAGGCCGCGGAAAAGGGCCTACAGCGTTTATGGGCGGCATACGAGGTGCTGCAAAAGCTTACTTATGAAAGCAATGGCAGCCCAGTGAATGAGGAGCTGGATAAACAGGTGCAGCAATGGTGCCAGGAGTGCGATGAGTTTATGAACGATGACCTGAACACCGCTAAAGTGCTGGCCAACCTGTTTGAGCTTACCCCGGTGATCAACTCCCTGAAAGGCGGGCAAATAAAAATGCACGAGCTTACCGAGGCCACCTTCCAGCTGTTGCAAAAAACCTGGGAAACATACCTCATTGGCATCCTGGCCCTGCAGCCCGAGTCGCAGGTAACGGATAACAGTAAGCTGGATGGCGCTTTGCAGCTGCTTATTGAAATGAGGAAAGAGGCCAAGCTGCGGAAAGATTACGCCACCTCCGACAAGATCCGTAACCAGCTGCTGACCGTAGGCATACAGCTAAAAGATGAAAAAGACGGTAGCGTAAGCTACAGCATTGTATAAGCTACTATATTGCAGGCGCCGTTTAAGCGGCGCCTGTTTAAATTTATTACCATCGTAATTATGCGTAAACTTTGGACAATTCTTGCCGGCGCCACTTTATTACTGGGCGCCTGCCATTCCTCCAACAACGACAGCAGCGGGGATAACAATGCCGAAACCACCACCGTATCTACTGTAAAAGTACCAACCTTTAATGCAGATACCGCTTACGCCTATACGGCCCAACAGGTAGCCTTTGGCCCCCGTATTCCCAACACACCGGCACAAAAGAAATGTGCCGACTGGTTGATACAAACCCTGCGCCCCCTGGCCGATACAGTGTATGTTCAAAACACTACCGTAACCGGTCCTAAAAATGTGCAGCTGCCCTGCACCAATATTGTAGGCGTGTTTAACCCCGGCGCTACCCAGCGTATACTGGTGCTGGCCCACTGGGATACCCGCCCTACTGCCGACCAGGATGCGTTTGATAAAACTAAAAAGCTGGATGGTGCAGATGATGGCGCCAGCGGCGTAGCCGTACTGCTGGAGCTGGCCCGCCAATTCCATCAGCAAAAGCCGAACATCGGGGTAGACCTGCTGATGACGGATGTGGAAGATTACGGTGTAAGCGAGGAAGAGAACAGCTATTGCCTGGGTACCCAGTACTGGGCTAAACACCCGCATGTACCGGGTTATAAAGCCAACTATGGCATTTTACTGGATATGGTAGGCGGCCGCGGCACACAGTTCTTTATGGAAGCCGCTTCCCAGCAATATGCCCTGGGCCCTATGAAGGCTTTCTGGGATGTAGCCAACAAGCTGGGCTACTCTGACTTTTTCCGCTATGAAGGCAATGGCGCCGCCATTACCGACGATCATGTGTATGTGAACACCATTGCCAATATTCCTACCTTTGATATTATTGCTTTGCAGCCTAACGGCAACTTTGCACCGCACTGGCACACACAGAATGATAATATGAGTGTAATAGACCGCCGTACTTTGCAGGCCGTAGGGCAAACGCTGATGCAGGTAATATATGCGCAGCCGTTTTAAGCCGTATTAATGTCATACTTCTTACTTCAAATTAAAAAGTATGCCCAAAGCTAAAGTTACAACAGCCAAATCATCAACCTCAAAAGGTTCAGCTACAAAAGGCGCTGTAAAAGGCACTGCGCCCAAAGCAGCCACCAGCAAGGCTGCTTCCGCTAAAGCAGCTGCATCAAAGGCAGCGAAAGCCAAAACACCTTCTGCTAAAACCGCAGCCAAACCGGCCACTATTCCTGCACCTCCTTTACAGGATACTAACGCGCTTTACCATCCCCACCTTAGCAAGGATAAAAAGCTGCTCACTATTATGACGGAGCTGCTACCGGCAGTGCCTGTACGAAAAAATATAGCCCTGCGCCTTATTGCTTCTATCATGAGCCAGCAGCTTTCTACCAAAGTGGCTACCGTGATCTATAACCGCTTTCTGGCGCTGTATGGTGGTAAGGAGCCCACGCCGCAGCAGGTGCTGGATACGCCCGCGGCTACACTGCGCAGCATAGGGCTTAGCAATGCCAAAGTAAGCTATGTGCATAATGTAGCCCGCTTTACCGTTGAGGAAAAGCTTACCGATCAGAAACTGCAGCAGATGAGTAATGAAGAAGTGCTTGCTTATTTAACGCAGATAAAAGGGGTAGGCCGCTGGACCGTGGAGATGCTGTTAATGTTTTACCTGGGGCGGGAAGATGTGTTTGCAGTGGATGACCTTGGGCTGCAGCAAAGCATGATAAAGTTATACCGCCTGGATACTTCAGATAAGAAGGCGCTGCGCCAGCGCTTACTGCAAATATCCGCCAAATGGAGCCCTTACCGTACTTATGCCAGCCGCTACCTGTGGGCCTGGAAAGATATGAAGCCCGTAGCCGGCAATGAAAAAGGCTAATTACACCTGCGACATAATATAGCTGATGGCGTTCCTGGTTTTCTCAAAAGAAAATATTCTTGCCAATACGCTTTTAAAGTGCTCTTCATCTGAAATTTCATAGAAGGTTTCTTCCAGTATTGAATAAAGTTGAAAGGGATAAACCTGTAAGCTGCCATGTATGATCCACAATAAAGGGAACTGGTAATTACCCAGTGCCGGAACTTTTATAATGAACTCGTGCCGCAATCCGTTTGTTGTAAGCGCCTCTTTGCCATCATTGCTCATCAGCGCGGGAGATGTTTTTATTTCAACTGTCAGAATGTTGTTGCTCATTTTTGACAGGTAGTTTGCCTGGTCCAGCAAGAGTGCCTTAGGCAGTGTGATCTTTTTTTCCAAAATGTCCTCCGGCCATAGATTGGGAGCAGCTTCACGCATATTGAAAATATTTTAGAGTTTATAAGCAAATTTAATCGGCAGGTGATCCGAAAAATGTTTCGCATCAATGATACCAGCTTTTGTTAAAAGGCGGGTTCCCTTTATTGCCGTTATAATATCTAAATAGTCATCATCAAAGTAATCAATCAGCTCAGGCCGCATGATCACCTGGTCAAATAAGTTCCAATGATAGCTGATCGGTTTTGCCGGACTATAGTACTGCGTTCCCGATACTTCCCCCCTTCCGAGATCTCCCAGAAAACTCCACATCGGGTTATAAAAGAAATCATAATCGATCCCATCCACTTTTCTCGACAGCCGTTTTGCGATCGCTTTTTCCATCGTGGTATGAAAACCCGTATTCTGCACCAATCCATGTTCAAAGGGGTGCATATTAAAATCGCCAAACACGACTGTTCGCTTATGTCCAACCAAACTTTCTACACTATCAATAAAGGATTTTACACCTAGCAAATATGCCGCCTGATCGTCCCCCGTCCAGTTCACTTTACTTGGCAGGTGTAAACACAACAAAGTTATGCTATTGTTCAAAACGGGCGAATATAAATCTCTGGCGGTTATACGTCTTGTTTCTGATAACAATCCCAGCAAAGAATCTTTAAATCTTGTATAGATCTGGATCTTATCACAGTTAATGCCTGCGCAAAAGTAAAAGGCATTATTGCTGCGGTTTAATTTACGTAGTACATCCCCCGGTTTCAGGTTGCATTCAGCCAGAAATAGGAGATCAATATTTTGTTCTTCTACCAGATCATACAGCAAATCCGTCAAATCCTGGTTATTGAGGTTCCAGAAGCAAATGTTCATCGGCTAAAAGGGTAATACACCGTATTCTAATATAAAAAATTAAGCTCATAAATTATAGTGTAATCGCATATAAATTTTACGATGTTACACACTGCTGAAATAGCGCAGCGTGGCTGATTTGAGCGGATTGGGAGTGCATTGTTGAAGACTGTTGCGGGGAGTGGTTTTTGTGCAGATACTGCCGGCAGCAAATGGCTATCATGCAGCCGTTGTGGGAGTAGTTTTGTGCGGGTACTTCTGGGGTAAATGACATCGTGCCTAAGGGTGTAGGTAGCAGCCCAGTGTCGATACATTTTGACGGCAAGTGACCATCATACCCAGGCGCACATTGCAGGCGGTAATCTTTGTGCAAACAAAGTTCTGATGGCAAATGGCAATCCCGCCTTCCGCGGTTGCAGGCAGTCATCTTTATATAAATGCACCATATTATGAAAGCCTGTCTTTTTGAGCAAAAAAAAGTCCCCGCCCAGAAATGGGCAGGGATGATTAATTACTAACTAACCCAATGCTTATAACTAAAACTAAAACAAGTCTTTAATACAATAATCTGTTAAATACTTTAGTTACGAGCTGCTATTAAAGCAATTCACGCTTAAATATTATTGTTGCAATTCTGCAAGTTTGGCTTTGATCTTCACTTCTACTTCGGCGGCAACTTCCGGGTTATCCAGCAGCAGCTGTTTAACCGCATCACGGCCCTGACCCAGCTTATTACCTTCGTAGCTGAACCAGCTACCGCTTTTCTGTATCACGCCATACTCCACGCCCATGTCGATCAGCTCACCTGATTTGGAGATCCCTTCTCCGAAAACAATGTCAAACTCTGCCTGGCGGAAAGGCGGCGCTACCTTGTTCTTTACCACTTTTACCTTCACACGGTTACCGATGGCGGTATCCCCATCCTTGATCTGCGTCATACGGCGGATATCCAGGCGCACAGAAGCATAGAACTTCAGGGCGTTACCACCGGTAGTGGTTTCGGGGTTACCGAACATTACGCCTATTTTTTCACGCAGCTGGTTAATGAATATGCAGCAGCAGTTGGTTTTGGAAATAGTGGCGGTTAGCTTACGCAGGGCCTGGGACATTAAGCGGGCCTGTAAGCCCATTTTGCTTTCGCCCATTTCACCTTCCAGCTCCCCTTTGGGTACCAGGGCTGCCACGGAGTCAATTACCACCACATCTACCGCGCCGGATAAGATCAGGCGGTCGGCAATTTCCAGGGCCTGCTCACCATGGTCCGGCTGGGAGATCAGCAGGGAATCCACATCTACCCCCAGTCTTTGTGCGTAAGAGCTGTCAAATGCGTGTTCCGCATCTATAATGGCGCAGATACCACCCTTTTTCTGGGCTTCTGCAATAGTATGTATAGCAACGGTTGTTTTACCGGAAGATTCCGGACCGTATATTTCTATGATCCTGCCTTTGGGAAAGCCGCCTATACCCAGGGCAATATCCAGACCCAGGGAGCCGGTAGATATTACCTCCATAGGTTCTGTACCTTTCTCACCCATCATCATCACTGATCCTTTACCAAAATCTTTCTCGATCTTGTCCATGGTGAGGCGGAGCGCCTTCAATTTTTCTGCATTGGCTGTAGACATATAGTAAGTGTTTTTTTACAAATTTAATGGTGTGCTAAGTTATGATCTAATTTTCAATTTTCCCAAAAAATTTAGCATTTCAATTAAAATACTAAATACAGTAGCAATCTTTTCATTCCCCCTCATTTCCGTCCCCGCTCAATTGCCATACAAAGATGCAATGCCTGCACGCAGTGAATATGCGCAGTGAAAAAATGTGTTTAAAACTAATTTTTACCCGAGAATAGAATAGGCTATGAATTGTGCAAGGATCCCTACAAAGAACCCGGCATAGATCTCTGCCGGGCTATGGGCGGCCAGCACCAGGCGGGAGGTAGCTACCAGGCCGGCTATAAAAAAGGTGATGACCAGCGGAATGGTAACATTTATATCCATTCCCACCATAATGGCCAGTAAAAAGCCAATAACACCGCCCCAGCCCAGGGTGTGCATGCTGATCTTAACAAAGATATTGCAGATAAATGCCGCTATAACGGCCAGGAATATACCCAGGAAAAAGGCATTGAAAAAAGAAGGCGCCACCCCTTCCCGAACAAACGTATAAAAGGCCCAGAAATAATAAATAATGCTGGCTATATAGGGTATAATACGGTCGCGCTGGGAGCGCAGGTAAAAAGAATCTACAAAATGCAGCGCACGGGAAAGCAGCACGGTCAGCAAGGGAAAGAACAGGCTGATGCTGATCACCCGGAAATACAGCTTATCATACGGAAAACGCATGCTGTATTGCTTGAACGTAACAAAATATTCCGGTAATGCCTGTACGATAAAAAAGGTAACAAGGGTAGGTATAAATAAGGGATGCAGGATATAGGAGAGCACCTGTGCCACGGCCCGCATAGCTGCCGGGAATACCGGCCATTCGGGTTTGCTTTCACTCACATGCAGGGCAGATTCTTTATTCATTTTATCTCTGGTGTATAAAGTGAAAGGTGAAGACTCCTTCACCTTTCTTCTGATTAAAGTTCTTTTCTTAACCGGGCTACCGGGATATTCAGCTGTTCCCGGTATTTGGCTACGGTACGGCGGGCAATGTTATACCCTTTATCCTGCAGCATTTTAGTAAGGTTCTCGTCGCTCAGCGGTTTACGCTTGTTCTCCCCTTCAATAAGGTCAGAGAGTATTTTCTTAACCTCGCGGGTAGATACTTCCTCCCCGCTGTCGGTAGATAAGGACTCGCTGAAGAAGAACTTGAGCTTAAAGGTACCGAACTCCGTTTGCACATATTTACTGTTGGCCACCCGGCTTACGGTAGAGATATCCAGCTGGGTAATATCTGCAATATCCTTCAGGATCATGGGCTTCATGGTGGTTTCATCCCCGGTCATAAAAAACTCCCGCTGATAATCCATAATGCTTTCCATGGTAGAGAGCAGGGTATGCTGCCGCTGCTTAATGGCATCTATAAACCATTTGGCAGCATCTATCTTTTGTTTGATGAACAGCACCGCTTCTTTCTGCCGGCGGTCTTTTTTATCGCCCCGGTCATACTCCTTCAGCATTTCCCGGTAGCCTTCGGATATACGCAGGTCCGGTGCGTTCTTGGAGTTCAGAGTAAGCTCCAGCTTACCGTTGTTGTTGAATATAAAGAAGTCGGGCACTACGTAGCTTTCCGCTTTATTAACCGTAGCATAGTTACCACCGGGTTTGGGGGTAAGGCGTATGATCTGGTTAATGGCTTCTTTCAGCCCTTCATCTGTCAGGTTCAGGCCCTTCTGGATCTTTTCGTAGTGCTTTTTGGTAAATTCGTCAAAGTAGCCATCCAGGATCTGGTAGGCGGTTTGCACCCCTTCATCATCCTGCGGTTTGCGTTTCAGCTGCAGCAGCAGGCATTCCTTCAGGTCAGCGCAGCATACACCAGGAGGATCAAATTCCTGGATCTTTTTAATGAGCATCCTTATTTCCTCTTCATCCGTTTGAACGTTCTGGGAAAAGGAAAGATCATCTACAATGGCGCTTATTTCGCGGCGCAGGTAACCATCATCATCAATGCTGCCAATGATCTGCTCTGCAATGCTCTGCTGGTGATCGTCCAGCTCCAGCATACCCAGCTGGCTCAGTAAATGCTCATGAAAAGAGGTTTCCACCCGTACCGGTATGGTCTTATTTTCATCCGGGTCCGGGTAGTTATCATCACGCAGGCGGTAATCCGCTATATCGTCATCGCCTTCATTTACGTATTCTGAAATATCAATATTGTCGTACTCATTCTCGCTGCCATCCGGCTCAAACTCATCCTCCTCCCCGCCTTCTTCAGCGGTGGTGGCGGGCGCCAGCTCTTCCTGTATCTCCTTTGCAGGATCATCTTCATGGCCTTCCTCTTCCCCGTATTCCAGCGCAGGATTTTCCTCCAGCTCCTCCTTGATGCGTTCATCCAGGTTGGCAGTAGGTACCTGCAGCAATTTCATGAGCTGAATTTGCTGGGGTGAAAGTTTTTGTAATAGCTTTTGCTGTTGTGTCTGCTTTAACATAGTCTACTCATCTCCCAAATACAGGGTAAAACAATAATATCATTACTCCATCACAGATCTTCATTTACTTCCAGCTCCTCCGGCAATAACCTGAATGATTTACGGTGGTAGGGAGTTTCGCCATGTTCCCGGATGGCTTTACGATGATGCAGGGTTGGATAGCCTTTGTTCTCATTCCATCCAAAATGCGGGTACTGTGCATGCAATTGCTGCATATACTCATCGCGGTAGGTTTTAGCCAGTATGGAGGCCGCGGCAATGGAAGCATAAGTTCCATCGCCCTGTATAATACATGCGTGCGGTACCTGTCCATAGGGTACAAAGCGGTTACCATCTACCAGAATAAATCCCGGCTGTTGGGACAATTGTTCCAGTGCCAGGTGCATGGCCTTAAAAGAGGCCTGCAGTATGTTGATCCTGTCTATTTCTGTGTTATCTACGCTTGCTACCGCATAAAAAGCGGCTTCCTTTTCTATCACATAACGCAGCTGATCACGTTCGGCCGGTTTTAGCTGCTTGGAATCATTCAACAACGGGTGCCTGAAGCGCAAAGGCAATATTACAGCCGCTGCAAATACAGGCCCTGCAAGGCATCCCCGGCCTGCTTCGTCGCAACCTGCCTCCGGTTGTATATGTTGATGATTAATCAGTAACAAGCGCAAAAATTTGATCCCGGTAAAGTTATAAAACTATTTTATGACGCCGTAATTTTACTGGAACAGGTCCTTAAAGTCCTGTTTGAAATTAGTCCACTCCTTATCTGATTTTTTCAGCAAAGTATCAATTTTCAGCTGGGTGCTGTCCCAGGTTGCAGCGCTTGCATTTTTCAGGTCATGCAGCTTGCTGTTGATATCATTCCGCAAACCGTTCAGTTTTTTACGCGCCTCTGCACCCCGGCTAGTGCTGTCACTTTTCAGCGTTGCCATTTTCTCATCGATCTCCCTTTTGCGCTCTTCCAGGTCGTCTGCCGCCTTTTTCTTTTGTTCTTCGAGGTAATCGGCGGCGGCATGGGCTGTTTCTTTTATATCATTCCCTATCTTTTCAATGCCCTCCTTCATTTCCTCCTTCTTTTCCTGCTGAGCCCTGTTTTCCCGGCAGGCCAGCAAGGCCATTAGCATACATCCTATCAGTAACTTGTTCATTTTCAGGTATTAGTTTTGCGGGCATCCCCAATTTCAACGATATACAAACAGTACAATCCGGCCACCAGGCCGGACAATTTTCCCCCTATCAAAAGGCGTTCCATTTTTTGGAGCCGCCCGCTACGTATATTGTATTATCAAAAAAAAAGGTAGGTTTGAAGCCTGTTTTAAAAAATTATGGACATTTTATGAAGAGAGCCTTATTGGTTTTGACCCTGCTGCTGGCCATGCAATGCGCCAGGGCAGACGAGGGGATGTGGCTACCCTATTTACTGGGACAGCAGGTGTATGCGGATATGGTGAAGAAAGGGCTGAAACTGACCAAAGAGCAATTATACAGCATTAATAAAGCCTCCCTGAAAGATGCGATCATTATTTTCGGCGGTGGCTGCACCGGGGAGATCGTAAGCAGCCAGGGGCTTATATTTACCAACCACCATTGCGGGTACGACGCTATTGCCAACGCCAGCTCCATGGCGCATAATTACCTGAAGAACGGGTTTTACGCCCATAACAAGCAGGAGGAGATCCCTGCCGGCAAACTCTCCGTACAGTTCCTGGTAAAAGTTGAAGATGTTAGCAAACAGGTAACTGATACCCTGCAAAACCTGAATGGTGAAGAACGGCAGCAACGGCAACAACAACTGTTCAATAACATTGTGAATGCCGCTACCAATGGCACCAGCTATGAAGCCAAAGTGGTGCCCATGTTCAAAGGCAACCAGTACCTGCTGTTCATATACCAGCGCTATAAAGATATACGGCTGGTGGCCGCCCCGCCGGAAAGCGTGGGTAAGTTTGGCGGCGATACCGATAACTGGGAATGGCCCCGCCATACCGGCGATTTCTCCGTATTCCGCGTGTATACTGATAAAAATGGCGCCCCTGCAGAATATGCGGCCGATAATGTGCCGCTGAAACCCAAATACTTTTTACCGGTATCCATTAAAGGTGTAAAGGAAAATGATTATGCCATGGTATTCGGTTACCCTGGCGGCACCAACCGGTACGAAACCTCCTACGGCGTGCAGCTGAAAACAAGCATGGAAAATCCTGCTATTGTAGGCCTGCGTGATATACGGCTCAAATATATGTTTGAGCAGATGAAAAAAGATCCGGCCGTTAAACTGAAAATGGCGGCTTCCTACGCCGGCATTGCAAACTACTGGAAGTTTTATGACGGGGAAACTAAACAGCTGCTGAAATACCATGTGCTGGAAGATAAGCAGGCAGCCGAAACCGCTTTCCAGGAGTGGGCTAAAGATAAACCCCAGTACCAGAACCTGTTCAGCGACTATGCCAACGCCTACAAAGAGTGGGCGCCTTATACCAAACACCGTATATACATTAACGAAGGCATTTTAGGATCGCGCCTTACGGCCTTTGCAGCCAGCCTGCAGGGCGTGGAACGGTCACTTACGCAGCCAGACATACAGCCGGAAATGTTACAGAAAAGCTTGCAGGCGGCAGATAAGGCCCGCAGCGCTTTCCTGGAAGATGAGGACAAACGCAGCGATCAGCAAATCATGGCCGCAGTGTGTCATAAGTTTTATACCGATATTCCGCAGGCGCAGCACCCCGTTGGGCTTTATGATGGGATAAAAGCCAAATTCGGCAGCCTGGATGATGATAATACCTACCGCATGTGGGCCGCTGCGGTGATGAAGAGCACCATTATTATGAATGATGATAAGTGGGCGGATTTTGTAGCCCACCCGGATGCAGCCACCCTGCAAACAGACCCGGCCTTTGCCTACGCCAGCGCATTCACCAAAAACTACGCTACCCGTTACCTGCCGCTATATAACCAGTTTATGCTGAAGAACGGCGACCTGGGCCGCCTGTACCTGAAAGGTGTAATGGAAATGCAGCCGGCAAAAAAATGGTACCCCGACGCCAACTTCACCATGCGTCTCACTTACGGACAGGTAAAGCCTTACAGCCCGCAGGATGCTATTCATTATGATTATGTATGCACCATGAAAGGAGTGCTGGAAAAATATAAACCCGGCGACTATGAATTTGACCTGCCGGAAAAATACATGGACCTGTACAAGCAAAAGGATTTTGGCCCCTATAAAGATCAGAAGCGGAATGATATGGTTGTATGTTTTATTACCACCAACGATATTACCGGCGGCAACTCCGGCTCACCGGTGCTGAATGCCAACGGGGAGCTGATAGGCCTGGCCTTTGATGGCAACTATGAAGCGCTGAGCCATAAAATCCAGTTTGACCAGGTATATAACCGCACCATTTGTGTAGACATCCGTTATGTACTGTGGTGTATTGATAAGCTGGGCGGGGCTTCCAATATTACCAGCGAGCTAAAGCTCATGAAATAAAAAAACAGCAGATCCGTTAAAACCAGGGCCCACCGCGCAACCGGTGGGCCTTTGCTTTGCAGGTAGTACTACGTATTTAACAAACTTCCGTAATAATACGCATTATCAATTCGTTACATTGCCGTAGCTTTGCATCCGTTTTAGATAACCCCAATAAAAAAATCTGTGATTATGAAAGGTAAAGTAGTGATGATGGCCCTTATGGCCGCTTGTATGTGCTGGTTGTGCAGCTGCGATGTTAACACCCAGGCCGTTAGTAATATATCCGTTACGGTAATTCCCCATGGCAGCACCAGCACCTTTTTAGCCATTAGTGGCAAAGGTTTTAGCCGTAAAGCGGCTGAAAACAAGGTGATCATTGGCGTTAAAGATGCCAGTGTGGTAAGCGCTACCCCACAGCGGCTGATCGTAAAAGTGCCCGGCGATGTGCAGGGTAAGCTACCGGTTACCGTAAAGGTAAAAGAGCAAACCTCTAACATAGCGTACGTGCAGTATGCTATTGCAGCCACGCTGGCTGAGGCTTTGCGCCCCTAAGCAATTGGAAATGTAAAAGTAGCATGCAGCTATTGTTAACCCCAACATCCAGGCTGCATTTACTTTTACATTTTTTTTATGATGGATCTTTCGCTTGTTTAGGATTGTTACCCGGCCCCGCTGCGCCGCGGATAGCGCGATAATAGAACTGCTGTTTTACGATCTTCCCATTTTCCCAATGCTGCAGAAAGGCTTCCTTCAAAAACTTCAGGCCTTCTGTTCTATGATAAAAGGTGATCATCATTTCCCCCATCACTATTTGCTGCGCCTCATCCACTACCAGTGTGGGCACCCGTATCACCAGCTGATCTATCTTTTCCAGGCTTTGCTGCTCCAGGCTTAACAGGCGCTGTTTACCGCGGATGGTTTCTTCATCATTCTCCTGCTGGTAAATGTTATCATCATAGTATTGTTCTATAACGGCAATGGTATTGCCTGCTTCCAGCAGCTGCTTATATGCCTGTACATTTTGCTGTAACATAAGAAGTATTATTGGCGGTCTGTAGCCACCGGTTTATCCGTCATTCCAAACATCAGCACCACCTTACCGCTGTCGTACAGGTTCAGGGTTTGATCTGCAATGTCAAAGGTGTAGGTATGATCGCTGAGAAGGCGCAGAAAGCTGCTTTCCCTTTCATTGGCTGCCTGGTCAACACAGGCCATGCGGGTGCTTATTACCTGGTTAAATTTGATCTGCTGGTTGTCAGCATCGTAATTACCGCCTACGCGGTTACAGCCGCCGTTGCCGGAAAAGCGTTTTTGCGCGGTATCAAAGTCCAACCATATACCGGATTGTTCCAGTGTAGTGCCATCCAGCTGTATAAGGTTCCATCTTTTTTTCTGGATAAAAGACCAGGGATCCGGTTTATCGGCAGCGGGCGCCTGCTGGGCGGGTGCAGCGGTTACAGTAGTATCCTGTTGCTCTTTCTCTGTGGCGGTTTTGTTGTTACAGGTATTTGCTAACAACACTACTGTTGCAGAAAGGATCAGTTTTGTAAGCATACAGACAGGTTTTTGGTGTGGTGGAAGGTACAAAAATTGATCCATAGTAGTCCATAGTCGATGGTCCATAGTCCATTGCCTTTAGCGTGGTGGCTATTATACAATGTTAAGGGTAAAGTGGCCTTTCCCTGTACAGCTTATACTGCGCATTATGCATGGACTATGGACCATCGACCATGGACTAAACTACAACTTCTCAATACGCTTCAGCACTTCTACATAATACGCGGTTTTATTAGCCGCGCTGATGGATACGATCTGCACATCATTGGCTTTCAGCATATCCAGCTTAAAGGCAGCGGCCTTTTCAAACTCCGACGGAATATAGTAGTACAGCTTATTATGCACCGGTATGGTATTGCGCTGGAATTTTTGCCGGGCGCGGTAAGTGAGCAGCCACCACAGATCTGTTTCCACAAAATCCAATGACAGGCCCAGGATATGTATATCCTTTGTAAAGAACAGGTCCAGCCAGGAGTAGGTGCTTACCGGGCCATGCTTCAAACGCTGTAACAGCGGCAGCCGGGGCGCCTGCGGGCTGCTGTAGGTAGTGCCGGATACTACGTAGTTACGCATTTGCTGCAGCTGCCCGCCGTAATGCTCAAAACCCAGGTTAATGCTCATGGGGTTTAAACAATCGCCGTGTATATGCCAGTACTCTGTATTATGCAGCGTGTACTTGCGGAAAATGCTAAAGGTGCGCTCCTTTATCAAGCTGCTGTGCTGTTCCGGTGTGCTGCCTTCCAGCGTGTATTCGTAATTGGTAGTAAGCACGTGCGCAGGTTCCAGCTCACGTATGCGGGCATGCAGCTCATTGGGAGTAATATCGCCGATCTTTTTGGCAATAAATCCTTTCAGGTCACGCTCCCGGATATGTGACTGCTGAATGGCAGTAAGGAAGATCTCTTCATACAATAGCGGGAATGGTTTTTTATCATCCAGCTGTACGCAATTCGTTCCGCAAAAGGTAAGGATCTCCTGCAGCAGGTCTTTCCAGCTCTGCCCCCGGGAAATGTTGTTGATGTCGTTACCGACCAGTAAAATGGGGTGTTGCATAGGAATATGGTTTTATTACTGATCTGAAGGTACGTGTGCACATTGCAGGGTATTTGCGTTCAGGGATTAATAATACGAAAGGTAAGATTTATACGGGAAGGAAGCGGCCGCGCGGTTTTCGGCACCTGGTGCTGCCAGTAATGCTGCAGGGTTCCCTTCATCAGCAGCAGAGAGCCATGCTGCAGCTCCAGCTCATATTTCAGGGTATGATCTTGTTTATACCGCAGCATAAAACGGCGCGCAGCTCCAAAATTCACCGATGCAATTACCGGGTTGGCGCCCAGCTCCGGCTCATCATCCGCATGCCAGCCCATAGCATCCTTACCATTACGGTACAGGTTTAACAGCACGCTGTTAAAATGCACGCCGGCAAGCGGTTCTATTTTTTCTTTGATCTGCAGCAGCGGCGGGGTCCAGGATTCCGGTGTATGAGTGGTACCTGAAAAAGCATAGGCGCTGCCGGCATCTCCATGCCAGGCCATGAGGCGGGGAAACAGTACTTCTTTCCCGTACATTTTCATGGATTCCTGTTTCCAGTGAATGCCTTGTGTGAGCTCCTGAAATAAGGTATCTGCTTCCGCGGCGGAAAAAAATTGCGGGTAATATTCCAGCAGCCCGTTCTTTAGCGGAATATGATTGGAGGATGGTTCCTCCGGGAACATAGGTAGCTGTTGGTTCATGGGGTAAAGGTAGAAAAAAGACCATGGTCAATGGTCCATAGTCCATGGCATAATGCGTGGTGAAAGGTTAGCGCCTGAAAGCCGTTCGCTGACTGCTGCGTAATAGAAAGGCTAACCAGGTACCTGTAAAATGAAAACGGTCCACAGCCTGTAGGCTGCGGACCGTTCACTATCATCAGTGGATTATCATCCTACTTCTTCTGTTTTCATTGTTTTCTGGAACTTCTTACGCTCTTCCTCATCCAGGATGGTTTTACGCATACGGATAATGTTGGGCGTTACTTCTATACACTCATCGTGCTGAATGTATTCCATACACTCTTCCAGTGTCATCAGCGTTTTGGGTGCAATGTTGGCAGCACCGTCTGTACCGCTGGCGCGCATGTTGGTAAGCTTTTTACCTTCATTCGGGTTTACTACCAGGTCGCCGGGTTTGTTGTTTTCGCCAATGATCATGCCTTTGTATACTTCCTCTCCCGGATCTACGAAGAAAAAGCCACGGTCCTGTAATTTATCCAGGGAGTAAGCGGTAGTAGAACCGGCTTCCTTGGCAATCAGCACACCGTTGTTACGGCCGGGGATGGGGCCTTTCCAAGGTTTATAATCGTTAAAGCGGTGTGCCATTACAGCTTCACCGGCAGTAGCGGTCAGCATCTGGGTACGTAAGCCTATCAAACCACGGGAAGGAATTTCAAATTCCAGGTGCTGCATGTCGCCTTTGGTTTCCATGATCAGCATCTCACCTTTACGGCGGGTTACCAGGTCAATTACTTTACTGGCAAATTCCTGCGGAACATCTACCACCAGGGTTTCATACGGCTCATGCTTTTTACCGTCGATGGTTTTCACAATTACTTTGGGCTGGCCCACAGTAAGCTCATAACCTTCGCGGCGCATGGTTTCTATCAATACCCCTAAGTGTAAGATACCGCGGCCAAATACCATGAAGGTATCTGCACTATCTGTGTCCTGTACACGCAGGGCCAGGTTCTTTTCTGTTTCCTTCATTAAACGGTCGCGCAGGTGGCGGCTGGTCACAAACTTACCATCCTTACCAAAGAAGGGTGAGTTGTTAATACCAAACTGCATGTTCATGGTAGGCTCGTCCACACTGATCACCGGTAATGCTTCCGGGTTTTCAAAATCGGCAATAGTATCGCCAATGTTGAAATCTTCAATACCTACTACGGCGCAAATATCGCCCGGCAGCACTTCTGTTACTTTCTTCTTACCTAGGGATTCAAAGATGTACAGCTCGCGTACGCGGGTCTTTTTAATACCATCTGCCTGCACCAGGGAAATGGGCTGGTTCTCCTTAATGGTACCGCGGGTTACTTTACCTACGGCAATACGGCCCAGGAAGGAAGAATAGTCCAGGGAGGTGATCTGCAGCTGCAGGGTGCCTTCGGCTATCTTAGGTTCCGGAACAAATTCCAGGATACCATCCAGCAACGGGGTAATATCTTCACATTGGGTCAGGGAATTATTAAACCAGCCGTTCTTACCGGAACCGTAGAAGGTGGGGAAGTTCAGCTGCTCTTCCGTTGCATCCAGGTTAAAGAACAGATCAAATACAGCATCGTGTACTTCATCCGGGCGGCAGTTAGGTTTATCTACCTTATTAATAACCACAATGGGTTTCAGGTTCAGTTGCAGGGCTTTTTGCAGCACAAAACGGGTTTGCGGCATGGGGCCTTCAAAGGCGTCCACCAGCAGAATTACACCGTCGGCCATTTTCAGTACACGCTCTACCTCACCGCCAAAGTCGGCGTGGCCCGGTGTATCAATTACATTGATCTTGGTGCCTTTGTACTCTACAGAAGCGTTTTTACTGAAGATGGTGATCCCACGTTCCCTTTCCAGGTCGTTACTGTCCATGATCAGGTCACCGGTTTCCTGGTTAGCCCGGAAAACGTTGGTCTGATGGAGGATCTTGTCTACCAGGGTGGTTTTACCGTGGTCTACGTGCGCAATAATAGCTATGTTACGGATATTCATATAAGTCTTGTGCTATAGAAATTTACAGGGGCATTAAGGCCGTCTGTGTAAACGAAGGCGCAAAGGTACTAAAATATGTGGAAAGAATGGGGGAAAGTGCTTTAAATAAATGTGATCAAGATGTTAATGTTTATATTATAATTGAATACTATGATTCTGAAGGGGTTGCAGGGCTGCGGCCGGTAACATTTCTGCTCGTTGCCTGGGCACTACATTTGTACTAATCAGCCCAACGGTTAAAAATATTCCCATGCGCTTCAAAAAATATTACCTGCTGGTATCGTTATTATGTTACTTTACCGGCATCATGCAAGCCCAAACCATTCCCCCGCAGGACGCCACCCTTTCCCGCTACAATTACCCTTACCCGGTTCACTATATTACCTTAAACATACAGGGCCAGCACCTGAAAATGGCCTATATGGATGTGCAGCCCGCCCAGCCGAATGGTAAGGTGGTGATGCTGCTGCATGGCAAGAACTTTTGCGGCGCCTATTGGGATAGTACCGCGGCAGAACTGCGCAAGAACGGCTACCGCGTAATAATCCCTGATCAAATAGGTTTCGGCAAATCGGCCAAACCGGCCCACCTGCAATATAGCTTTCAGCTGCTGGCGCAAAATACCAAAGTCATACTGGATACCCTGCACATCACTAAAACGGCGGTGCTGGGGCATTCTATGGGCGGCATGGTGGCCGTACGTTTTGCATTGATGTTCCCGGAGCTAACGGAAAAGCTGATCCTGGAAAATCCCATTGGCCTGGAAGACTGGAAGGTAAAAGTGCCTTATCAGTCCGTGGATAAGTGGTACCAGTCTGAATTAAAGCAGGATTATGAAAAGATCAAACAATACCAGCTGGATAATTACTATGCCGGGCAGTGGAAACCAGCTTATGAAAAATGGGCGCGCCTGCTGGCCAGCTGGACCCAGGGGCCTGATTACCCGCGTGTAGCCTGGAACGCAGCGCTCACCTACGATATGATCTTTACCCAGCCGGTGTATTATGAATTTGAGCACATCCAGGCCCCTGCCCTGCTGATCATTGGCCAGCGCGACCGTACTGCCCTGGGCAAAGCCAGTGCGCCGGAGGAGGTTCGTAAAACTTTAGGTAATTACCCCGAGCTGGGTAAAAGCGCCGCTGAAAGAATACCGCATGCCCGGCTGGTACCCATTGATGGTGTTGGGCATTTACCGCATATTGAGGCTTATGAGCAATTTATAACTGCGTTGCTGGCATTTCTGAAGGAGTAAGCAACAAATACCGGCACATTAACACGTTATTTCATCAGCTTCAGCACATAATCAAACGAGGCCTGGTTGGCGGTATTATCCAGAGCACCGGCAATATCCATCTTTTCACGGGAGGTAAGGTGCCAGCTAAGGGCAGCCGCTTTATCTTCCTTCTGCGGCACATACTGGAAAATGATGCGGTGGAATTTTTCAGGAAAATACCCTTCCATATAATTCACCTGGTTATCCTGCTCAAAATCCTGCATGGCGCTCCAGTGCTGCTGCATGGTGAACAGCGGGTCAAAAATGAGATTGCTCAGCGTTTTTGTTTTTTCTATGGGGCGTATATCGTTCTTACGGGTATCGCGCACCTGTATGTACACTACCCCGCTGGTATTTTCGTTTATCCACTCCCGGAAAGTATATAGAAAGCGCAGGTTGGTTTCCTGGCCAAAATTATCACGGATGCCCGCATCCATTACATCCACAATGGGATCGCTGGGCAGGAACACATTAGGCAGCACATAAGGAAAAGTTGCGCACATACGTATGGCGCTGGTAACACGCAGGTCCATAGCATGCTGGGCCGCAAAATACTGGGTAAAGTCCACCCCATCCACATCCCGCACAGCACGGGTAGGATATTTATACTCCGGTGCGCATAAATAGCTAATAGGCTGCGGGGAAATTAACAGGCGGCGCCCATCTGCATTAATAGTGGCATTCCAGATCAGCATGGGTATAATAGCCCGCTGCTCGGGCAGCTGGTAATCCCGTATGGTTTTTTCCAGCACATGATCCGTATTATCATTCAGCTGCATTTCAAACGCATAACCACGGTCTTTGGCGTAGCGGTTGGCGCCTATTTTAAAAGAGCGGAAAGGCGTAATAAAATCATTTACTGCCAGCGCTGAAAAAACGGAGTTCAGCAGGTCGCGGGAAATGCGTTCCGTATAGGCAGTGTCCTGTATATTTACGGGTTTGCCCAGCCGTTTCAGGTGGTAAAGCTCCCGGTAGTAAGAGGCGCCCATCATACCGCCAGAGGCGCCGGTAAGCAGCATGGTGTGGTCCATAAGCGCGCCATGTGTAAGTGTATCCAGGCGTTGCAGCACGTTCATTGACCAGGTGGCCGCCCGTATGCCGCCGCCGCTGAAATTCATTACAACCAGCCGGGGCTTTTTACCGGGCGGGAATTTAGCCTTCCACTGCTCCAATATTTTAAGGGTGCTATCCTTATCCTTCCTGGCCCGCTGCTCTGAAAAAAATTGCTGCAGGCTGTTTACATTGTACGCCGGCCGTTCTTTGGGCTGCCGGTAGTTTAGACCATAGGCTTTATTGCGGTTGTCCAGCAGGTTATTCACCGTCATCCAGTTTAAAACGAACATCATTACCAGCAAAACCGGTATGGCCCAGGTTTGCAGCAGGTAGGCATAAGCGCCGGCTATCCCTATCAAAAAAGCAAAAAACACCATTACACTGGCGCCGGCAGGGATCCGGCAAACATTGTAATCCATTAAAAAAGCCAGTATCACCAGGAATACCAGGGCGCAGCCTACCGTGATCATGGCGGCAAAGTGGTGCTGCTTTAAAATACTGTCCAGGTAATGTTTGTTATAGTGATCCACATTCCGGGCGCGGCGTATTCTGAAGGGAGAAGAAAAGTAGTTGTGCACGGGCAGCGCATTTTCGTCATGTTCCTGCCCTGGTTTCAGCACCGTCCTCAAAAAATTGCGGGGGTTGCCAAAGCGGCGCTCCAGGCGGCGGCTAATGTTCTTATCGGCATTAAAAAAGTAAAAGAATGAGAAAAAGATCACGAACAATACCCCGCAAATAAAACCCTCTGCCAGCAGCAATATTTCCGGTACGGTGCTCAACTGCTGGTAGCGCTGGTACTGCCAGCCCCGCACCAGCAGGCATATAAGAAATGTAAGCGGGATAATGGAATTATTTAAACAGTAGCGGAAAAACGGCTGGGAGGTAGTGGCCAGGAATTTAAAAC